>Ga0209233_1000026_pt1 | contig 678466 bp, 568 predicted proteins | sample AraplaCL_Cvi_mCL_FD_184269 | JGI IMG/M metagenome (GOLD analysis project Ga0209233, IMG submission 184269) | Arabidopsis root microbial communities from the University of North Carolina, USA - plate scrape CL_Cvi_mCL (SPAdes) (version 2) | ecosystem: Host-associated > Plants > Roots >...
TTCTATAAACGCCTCGTCGCCAACGGCAAAAAACCCATCGTCGCGCTCGTCGCCGTAATGCGAAAGCTCATCGTCATCGCCAACGCCAGACTACGCGATAAACTCGCCACCATCTGAGTTGATGACGGATGTGGTTCAGGCACGCCCGACTTTCGCCTCGATCGCGTCCCAGATGAGTCCCGCTACATCAGTCCCGTCGAAGCGCTCGATCGCGACGATGCCGGTGGGCGAGGTGACATTGATCTCGGTCAGCCATTTGCCGCCGATCACGTCGATGCCGACGAACAACAGGCCGCGCTTTTTCAGCTCGGGGCCGAGGACGGCGCAAATTTCCTGTTCCTCGGGGGTGAGGATCGATTTCTCGGCCGAGCCGCCGACCGCCAGGTTGGAACGGATCTCGCCTGCGCCCGGCACGCGGTTGATCGCGCCGGCGACGATGCCGTCGACCAGCACGATGCGCTTGTCACCTTTCGCCACGTCCGGAAGGAAGGCCTGGATCATGTGCGGTTCGCGATAGGCGGTGTTGAACACCTCGATCAGCGCCGAGAGATTCGCGCCGTCGCTGCCGACCTTGAAGATCGCCTTGCCGCCATTGCCGTGAAGCGGTTTGACGACGATCTCGCCGTGTCTGGCGAGGAAGGCGCGGGCCTCGTCGAGCGAGCGGGTGACGAGCGTCGGCGGCATGAATTGCGGGTAGTCGAGGACGAACACCTTCTCGGGCGCGTTGCGGACGCTGGCCGGGTCGTTCACCACCAGGGTCTCGTGCGCGATGCGTTCGAGCAGATGGGTGGCGGTGATGTATCCGAGGTCGAAGGGCGGATCCTGGCGCATCAGCACGACATCGGCTTCCTTGCCGAGATCGAGGCTGAGCGGCTCGCCAAAGCTGAAATGATTGCCCGCCACGCGCTGCACGCTCACCGGATGTGCCTTGGCCCAGACGCGGCCATCGGCATAGTTCAGGTCTTCGGCCGCGTAATGATAGAGGCGGTGGCCGCGCGCCTGCGCCGAGAGCATCAGCGCGAAGGTCGAATCGCCTGCGATATTGATGCTGTCGAGCGGGTCCATCTGGACTGCGACGGAAAGGCTCATGTCATTCTCCCGGGCGGAGGCGGCGATGTAGGGTGGGCGCGGGCGAAAGTCACCCGATCCACGCATTCTCGATATGGCGCGGGCGGGTGCCGGGCGCGAGCAGGATGACGTCGACGCGGATATCGTCGCCTGGACCGGCATATCTCGGCATCAGATATTCGGCCGCGGCGGCGACACGGGACAGACGGCGCTCGTCGATCGCGAAATCGAGCTCGGCGGCGGTGGCGCGGGTCTTCACCTCGACAAAGGCGATCAGGGTGCCGCGCCGGGCGACGATATCGACCTCGCCGGCTGGCGTGCGCACGCGGCGATCGAGGATACTCCAGCCCTTGAGGCGGAGCCACCAGCCGGCGAGACGCTCGCCGCGGCGGCCCGAGGCTTCGGCGACGCGGCGATCACGCGGCACCTATTCCTCCCCATCGCAGATGGGGAGGGGGACCACGAAGTGGTGGAGGGGGCTTGGAGCGCGGCGACGTAGCCGCGCTCCAAGCCCCCTCCACCATTCGCTGAAGAAGCGAATGGTCCCCCTCCCCCGCTTCGCGAGGGAGGAATAAAGGAGCAGAACCCTCACTTCTTCAATTCCAGCGCCCGCGCGTAGAGCTGCTTGCGATCCGCCCCGAGCCGCTTCGCCACTTCGCTCGCGGCCTGGCCGGTCGACAGGCGGGTTAGCGCCTCGGCCAGCGCGGCATCGACATCCTCGCCGCTGGCCGCCTCCGGCTCGCCGGGCGGCGCCACCACCACCACGATCTCGCCTTTGGGTGGCGCATCGGCATAGCGCGCCGCCAGCGTCGATAGCGTCCCCGTGACTGCCTCCTCGAAGCGCTTGGTGATCTCGCGTGTCACCGCCGCCTCACGATCGCCCAGCCCTTCGGCCAGCGCCGCGAGGGTCGCGGCGAGTCGGGGACCCGATTCATAGATCACCAGGGTCGCGCGCACTGTACCGATCTCGGCAATCGCGGCCGTGCGGGCCTGGGCCTTGGGCGGCAGGAAGCCGCAATAGAGGAAGCGGTCGGTCGGCAGCCCGGCCAGGGTCAGCGCAGCGATCGCAGCGCAGGGGCCGGGAATCGTCACCACCAGATGCCCGGCCGCGCGGGCATCGCGGACCAGCTTGTAGCCCGGATCGGAGATCAACGGCGTCCCGGCGTCGGACACGAGCGCCACCGCCTCGCTTCCCATCCGCGCGACCAGCCCGGGGCGGACATGTTCGGCATTGTGATCGTGATAGGGTGTCATTGGCCGTTTCACGCCGATATGGCGGAGCAGGCCCGCCGTCACACGCGAGTCTTCGACTGCAACTACCGCTGCGTTCGAGAGTATATGGGCAGCACGCGGGCTCAGATCGCCGAGATTGCCGATCGGGGTTGCGACGATATAGAGACCGGGCGCGAGTTCAGGGTTCATTGGGGATGGTCATGGCAGAGGGCGTATCGGTACCGCAACGGGGCAGGGCGATTCTTCGCTCCATAATCGTGGCGGGCGCATTGATCCTGAGCGGGTGTCAGTCCGTGGTGCCGCGCGGGCAGGGCCCGGTCGCGCCGCCGCCGCCGCGCGCCGTGCAGGTCCAGCCGCAGCGGGTCGAGCCCGGCATTCCGGTGGATGTCGCGCGGCACCGGGTCGCGCTGCTCGTGCCGCTGACCGGCCCCAATGCCGGGGTCGGGCAGAGCCTCGCCAACGCCACCCAGATGGCACTGCTCGACACGAAGAACGAGCAGGTGCGGATCACCAGCTATGATACCAATGGCGGCGCTGCTGCTGCCGCGCAAAAGGCGCTGGCCGACGGCAATCGCCTGATCCTCGGGCCGCTGCTCGCCGACGATGTCCGGGCAGTGGCGCCGATCGCGCGCCGCGCCGGCGTGCCCGTGGTCAGCTTCTCCAACGACACCACCGCGGCCGGCAACGGCGCCTATCTGATGGGCTATGCGCCAGCGCAGTCGATCGAGCGGGTGGTGCAATATGCCAGGGCGCAGGGGGTATCCGACTTTGCCGGGCTCGTGCCCAACGGCACCTATGGCGAGCGGGCGTCGACTGCGTTCCTCCGCGCGGTCGAAAGCGCGGGCGGTCAGGTGCGGACGCTCCAGACCTATGACCGTGCGCCCGGCTCGCTGACCGGGGCGATCTCGCGCATGGCGCAGAACGCACCTTATGATGGGGTGCTCGTCGCCGATGTCGGCGCGACCGCATCGGTCGCAGTGCCGCTGATCCGCAAGAATGGCGGCGGCAGCGCGCATGTGCTCGGCACCGACCAGTGGAATCTGGAAAGCTCGATTGCGACGCGGCCGGCGCTGGCCGGTGCCTGGTTCGCGAGCGTTTCGGACGGCCTGTACCGCCAATATGCCGCCAAATATCGCGCGCGCTTCGGCACGGCGCCCTATCGCCTGTCGAGCCTAGGCTATGATGTAGTGCTGCTGACGGTGCGTATCGCGCGCGAGTGGCGGGTTGGCGCGCCGTTCCCGGAAGAGCGGCTGCGCGACCATGACGGCTTTGCCGGCATTGACGGTGCGTTCCGCTTCGGCCGCGACAGCGTTGCCGAGCGCGCGCTTGAGGTGCAGGAGATCCGCGGCGGGACGACGGTGGTGGTGTCGCCTGCGCCGAGCGGGTTCGGGGATCGTTAAGCGCCGCTCAGGACGATCTCCGGCAGGATTGCGTCGAGCAGCAGCATTCCGGCTTCGGTGATCGTCAGATGGTCGCCGGCGCGCATGAGCAGACCCTGTAGTTCGAGACGATCAGCGGCGGATCGATTGATCAGGCCGTCGATGCTCGTTGCGCCGAGCGCCGCGATCCGGGCGAGATCGACGCCTTCGCGCAGGCGCAGGCCCATCAGCAGGGCCTCGGTCGCGCGGGTGTGCGGGGCGAGCGGTTCCTCAAGCTCGATGCCGTGCCGGTTGCGCTCGATCGCCGCCATCCAGTTTTCGGGTTTCTTGCGGCGTACGGTGGCAAGCCCGCCACGCCGGCCATGCGCGCCGGGGCCGATCCCGGCATAATCGCGGTAGCGCCAGTAGGTCAGGTTGTGGCGGCTCTCGGCGCCGATGCGGGCATGGTTCGAGATCTCGTAGGCCGGGATGCCGGCCGCGGCGGTGATCGCCCGTGTTGCTTCGAACAGGTCGGCGGCGCTGTCGCCGTCGGGAATGACGATTCGCCCGGCCGCCGCTTCGGTGGCGAAGCGTGTGCCCGGCTCGATCGTCAGCTGATAGAGCGAGAGATGCTCGGTGCCGAAGCCGATCGCGCGGGCGAGCTCGGCTTCCCAGTCGGCGAGCGACTGGCCGGGCCGGGCATAGATCAGATCGAAGCTTACCCGGGCAAAGGCGCGCTGCGCGGTGTCGAGCGCGGCCAGGCCTTCCGATACATCATGCGCGCGGCCGAGGAATTGCAGCGCGTCATTGTCGAGCGCCTGCAGGCCGAGCGACACGCGATTGACGCCGGCCGCCGCGATATCGGCGAAGCGCGCCGCTTCCACTGAAGAGGGGTTCGCCTCGAGCGTGATCTCGATATCGTCAGTGAAGCCCCAGGCTGCTTCCGCTGCACCGATCACCGCGGCGACCGTCTCGGGCGGCATCAGCGAGGGCGTGCCGCCGCCGAAGAAGATCGAGCCGAGCTTTCGCCCCGGCGTTTCTACCGCCTCATGCGCAAGGTCGGCGAGCAGGCCGGCGCGCCATGCCGCCTGGTCGACGGTTTCGCGGACATGGCTGTTGAAGTCGCAATAGGGACATTTCGACACGCAGAACGGCCAATGGACATAGAGCGCGAGCGGCGGCGTTTGGGGATCATGCATGGGCGCCCCATATGGTCGCGGGAAGGAGAGGTGGGAAGATGCGTATCTGGTTGCTGGTCCTCGCGCTGCTTGCCGGCTGTTCAGCCGCATCGCCGCCGCAGCGGGTGGTGGAGGAGCGCAGCTTTTCCGGCCAGGCCGCGCGGGGCTCGGCGCTGCTCCGCGAAGCGATGATCGCCGGGCATAACGACGCGCGCGCTGCCGTCGGGGTGCCGCCTCTGGCCTGGAACGCGGCGCTTGCTGCCGATGCGCAGGGCTATGCGAACGCGCTGGCGCGTACCGGCCGCTTCGAGCATTCGCGCGAGCCGCGCGGGGCAGTGGCCGAGGGCGAGAATCTGTGGACCGGCACGCGGGGCGCCTATCGCTATGAGGAGATGATGGGGCATTGGGTGGAAGAGGGCCGCTATTATCGCCCGCGTCCGACGCCGGATTTCAGCACGACCGGGCGGTGGGAGGATGTCGCGCATTATACCCAGATCATCTGGCGCGGCACGACTGAGTTCGGCTGTGCTGCGGCGAGCAACGCGACGGACGATTATCTGGTGTGCCGGTACACGCCGCCGGGGAATGTCGTGGGCGAGATGGCGAAGTAACGTCGCCCCGGCGGAGGCCGGGGCCGCTGCGTTTGGCGCGACCGCTACGCACAACAACGCAGCGGCCCCGGCCTCCGCCGGGGCGACGAGTCAGAAAACCGCCGCCATCATCTTCTCGAACGCCATGGCGCGATGGCTGATCGCTTTCTTCGCATCGGGCATTTCGGCGAACGTCTGGTTGCTGCCTTCGGGCACGAAGATCGGGTTGTAGCCGAAGCCGCCGGTGCCGCGCGGCGGCCAGACGAGCGTGCCGTCGACCCGGCCTTCGAACCATTCGACATGGCCGTCGGGCCAGGCAAGCGCGAGCACGCAGATGAAATGCGCATCGCGGCTGGCGTCTGGGCCGGTCGCTTCGATCGCATCGTTGACCCGCTGCATCGCCACCTTGAAGTCCCGGGTCTCGCCTGCCCAGCGCGCGGAGAAGATGCCGGGCTCGCCGCCCAAGGCATCGACACACAAGCCGCTGTCATCGGCGAGCGAGGGCAGGCCGGTCAGGTCGGCCGCCTGCAACGCCTTGAGTTCGGCATTGGCGAGGAAAGTGGTGCCGGTCTCGTCGGGCTCGGGCAGGTCGAGATCGGCGGCCGAGACCGGCTCGATCCCATAGGGCGCGAGCATCTCGAGGATCTCGCGCACCTTGCCCTGGTTGTGGCTCGCAATGACGAGCTTGCCGGGTTTCAGCTTGCGGATCGCCTGCGGAGCCACCTCCTCGGTCATTTGGCGACTGCCCTGGCCTGTGCGGCGAAGATATCCGCGCAGCCGATCCGGGCGAGGCGGAGCAGGCGGAGCAACGCCTCCTCGTCATAGGTCGCGCCCTCGGCGGTTGCCTGCGCTTCGGCGATATTGCCGTTTTCGAGCAGGACGAAATTGGCGTCGGCGTCGGCGTTCGAATCCTCGTCATAGTCGAGGTCGAGCACCGGCGTGCCCTTGTAGATGCCGCAGGAGATCGCGGCGACCTTCTGCGTCAGCGGGTCAGCGGTCAGCTTGCCCTCGGCCATCAGCCCATCGATCGCGAGCCTGAGCGCGACCCAGGCGCCCGAGATCGAGGCGGTGCGGGTGCCGCCATCGGCCTGGATGACATCGCAATCGAGCACGATCTGGCGCTCGCCGAGCAGCTTCATGTCAGTGACGGCGCGCAAGGATCGGCCGATCAGTCGCTGGATCTCCTGGGTGCGGCCCGATTGCTTGCCCTTGGCCGCCTCGCGCGAGCCGCGGGTATGGGTGGCGCGGGGGAGCATGCCGTACTCGGCGGTGACCCAGCCTTCGCCGCGCCCGCGCATGAAGGGCGGCACCTTCTCCTCGACCGAAGCGGTCACCAGTACCTTGGTATCGCCGAAGCCGATCAGGACCGAGCCCTCGGCATGGCGGGTGAAGCGCGGTTCGATGGTGATCGCACGCATTTGATCGGGGGCGCGGCCGGATGGGCGCATATGTCGAGTCTCCTGAGGGTTGGGCTCGCCCTAACCTTGGCTTTCCTCACTGTCACCCCTTGCGGGACCGGACGGGTGAAGGAGGGGCGTGACAAGTGGCGTTGAGGCGGGCAGCTTCCATGCTTACATGACACCCATGCCAGCGCCCCCGATCACTGAGCTCAACGACCGCGCGCGGGACGTGTTTCGCGTCGTGGTGGACTCGTATCTCAATACGGGCACGCCGATCGGCTCACGGACGATCGCGCATCTGTCGGGGCTGAACCTGTCGCCCGCCTCGATCCGCAACGTAATGCAGGACCTGGAGGAGCTCGGCCTGCTCGCCGCGCCGCATACCAGCGCCGGGCGGATGCCGACCGAGACCGGGCTCAGGCTGTTCGTCGACGGCATGATGCAGGCGCTCGAACCCTCGGCCGAGGAGCGGGCAGCGATCGAGGCGCGGGTGTCGCAGGCCGGTCCGGTCGAGGAGGCGCTGGCCGCGACCACTGCTGCGCTATCGGGCCTTTCGGCTTGCGCGGGGCTGGTGCTGGTGCCCAAGCGCGAGCTGGTGCTGCGCCAGATGAGTTTCGTGCCGCTCTCCGCCGACAAGGCATTGGCCGTGCTGGTCAGCGAGGAGGGCTCGGTCGAGAATCGCGTGATCGATCTTCCGGCGGGCGTGAATCCGTCTGCGCTGGTCGAGGCCGGCAACTACATGACCGCGATGCTCTCCGGCCTGACGCTTGCCCAGGCGCGCGCGCGGATCGAGCGCGAGATCGGCGAGGAGCGGGCGATGCTCGACACGGTCGCGCGCGCGCTGATCGAGCGCGGCCTTGCGATCTGGAGCGAGGATGGCGATCGGCGCCCGGTGCTGATCGTGCGCGGCCAGGGCCGGCTGATCGATGCCGCAGCCGCTGCCGACCTCGAACGGATCAGCGATCTGCTCGACGATCTGGAAGGGAAACAGGAGATCGCGCAACTGCTCGACAGCGCCGGCGCGGGCGATGCGACGCGCATCTTCATCGGCGCGGAGAATAAATTATTCTCGCTTTCGGGCTCATCGGTCATTGCGAAACCGTTCCGTGGGCTTGATGGGCGCGTGGTCGGCGTGGTCGGTGTTATCGGGCCGACTCGGTTGAACTATGCCCGTGTCGTGCCCATGGTGGATTTCACCGCCGCGACACTGGCGCGGCTGATGCCATAACAGGATTGAAGCGAACACATGATCGAAGACGAAAAGATCGAGACCGCGGACACCAATGACGCGGCCGACCTGCGCGAAGAAACCGCCGAAGCCTCGCCCGAGCTTGCCGAGCATGATCGCATCGGCGCGCTCGAAGCCGAGCTGGCCGAGGCGAAGTCGTCGCTGCTCTATGCCCATGCCGAGGCGCAGAATGTCCGCCGCCGCGCCGAGAAGGAAGCGGTCGACGCACGCGCTTATGCCGCGACCTCGTTCGCGCGCGACCTGCTGTCGGTTGCCGACAATCTGGCCCGCGGGCTCGAGGCGATCCCGGCCGAGCTGCGCGCTGACGAGAAGCTGAAAGGCGTGATCGCCGGGCTTGAAGCCACCGGGCGCGAGCTCGAAACGGTGTTCCAGCGCCACGGCATCAAGAAGATGACGACGCTCGGCGAGACGCTCGATCCCAATTTCCACCAGGCGATGTTCGAGCTGCCGAGCGACAAGCCGGTCGGCACGATCGTGCAGGAAATGCAGCCGGGGTATATGATCAAGGACCGGCTGTTGCGGCCGGCGCTGGTCGGGGTGGCGAAGAAGCCGGAGTGACCTTTTAAAGCCCCTCCCCTTCAGGGGAGGGGTTGGGGGTGGGGCAGTCAACACAAGCTCCTGCCTCGGTGAGACTTCCCCCCCACCCCAACCCCTCCCCTGAAGGGGAGGGGCTTGCTGGAGCCGCCGCCATGGACTTCAACACCAACCTCACCGCCGATCGCCCGACTTTCGTCACCCATCTCGAATGCTCGATGACGGGCGAGCGGTACGAGGCCGATACGCTGCATGGCCTGTCGCGGGTTGGGCGGCCATTGCTGGTACGCTATGATCTGGACGCTGTCGGCGCGGCGCTGTCGAAGGATGCGCTGGCAAAGCGCGAGACCGATCTCTGGCGCTGGCGCGAGCTGCTCCCGGTGCGCGACACCGCGAATATCGTCAGCCTCGGCGAGATCGAGACACCGCTGGTGCCGATCCCGAAATCGGGCGGCAGCCCCAATGTGCTGGTCAAGGACGAGGGGCGGTTGCCGACCGGCTCGTTCAAGGCGCGCGGGCTCGTCATGGCGGTGGCGATGGCCAAGGCGCTCGGCGTGACCAGGATCGCGATGCCGACCAACGGCAATGCCGGCGCCGCGCTTGCTGCCTATGCGAGCCGGGTCGGGATCGAGACGATCATCCTCTGCCCGGACGATACGCCCGAGATCAATGTGTGCGAGATCGCGGTGCAGGGCGGGCGGGTCTACCGCGTCAACGGGCTGATCGATGATTGCGGGGCGATCGTCGGCCGGGGCGCCGCCGAGGGGCGCTGGTTCGATTTCTCGACGCTCAAGGAGCCCTATCGGATCGAGGGCAAGAAGACGATGGGGCTCGAGCTTGCCGCCCAGTTCGGCTGGAAACTGCCTGATGCGATCTTCTATCCGACGGGCGGCGGCACCGGGCTGATCGGCATGTGGAAGGCGTTCGACGAGCTCGAGGCGCTTGGCTGGATCGGGCCAGAGCGGCCGCGCATGTACGCGGTGCAGGCCTCGGGCTGCGCACCGATCGTCCGCGCGTTCGAGGCGGGCGAGGAACATGCCGAGCGCTGGGAGGATGCGGCGACCGTCGCCGCCGGAATCCGCGTGCCCAGGGCGGTCGGCGATTTCCTGATCCTGCGCGCAGTGCGGGCGAGCGGCGGACAGGCGGTCGCGGTCGGCGATCCCGCGATCCTGAAGGCAGTCGACGATTGCGCGCGGCGCGACGGGTTGCTGCTGTGCCCCGAGGGTGGTGCGACGCTGGCGGCGTATCGCGAGGCGATGCGCAATGGGCTGGTGGATGAGGATGAGCGCGTCGTGCTGTTCAACTGCGCGACCGGGCTGAAATATCCGATGCCGGAGGCGCCGCAGGCGCTCGATCGGTTCGCCGAGATTGATCTGGGGGCGTTGTAATCGGCGTCGCCCCGGCGGAGGCCGGGGCCGTTGCGTTGTCTGGCGACCGCTTTGCTCCAAACGCAGCGGCCCCGGCCTCCGCCGGGGCGACGTCAAATTCGCCGGGGTGACGGGCTATATGGTCTGCGCGCGGTTCGCGTCGCGGTGCTTCTTCAGATATTTCATGAAGGGCGTGCCGCCGGTGCCGATATCGGGATCATTGCCGATGCCCGATGAAGCCTGTTTGTTGATGTAGTTCGCCGCATATTCGAGGTGCCGGGTGCGGAAACGGGCGACCTGTTCGACACAGGCGTTGAACGCGTCCTTCAGGCCCTGGCCCTGCTGCACCGCGAAGTCGCGCAAATGACTCGCGGCCTGGAGGTCCTCGATGAAGGCGCGGTGCCGGCGCGGGCGATATTCGTGGAGCTCCAGCAGCAGGTCGCGCAGCGCGTCATTCTCGTGCGAGACCTGGAACAGGGCGTCCATCGTCGGCACGATCGAGCTTTGCGATCCGGTCGGGCCGCGAAACTCCCGGGGCTTGCCCTCGAACCGCGCCACCCCCTCGTAGATCAGCCCGTCCGGCATCGCCGCATTGTTCTTCCAGCCGTTGATGTAGAGCCGGATGCGGTTGTAATAAATATAGGGGTCGCACTTCTCGACCATGCGGTCGAAGATCGCGATGATCTTCTCCCACACCGCCTCCATCTCGATCAGCATCGCCTCGACTGCGGCCGCGTCGCCTGCATCGCTGGCCCGGACGAGCTCGACCGCCAGCTCGAGCGCCCGGCCGGCGGTCGCCTCGATCGCGACATGGATCTGGACGAACCATTCCTCGTCCAGCCCGCCGGCGAAGCGCTGCACCTGCATGACATTGCCGATCGCGATCGGGCCGGACCGATCGAGCCGGCACCAATTGTCGAGGATGTAATCGGCATAGTTCATTACTGGCGGAACGCCGATCCGATCGGCCAGCGCGACGAAGGGCATGGCGAGATTTGCCGGAAGCCGCTCCGGCGGTGTCGCCTCGCCCCAGACATGGGCCTGGACGAGAAAGGCATAGCGCACCATCGCGAGGCTGATCTGTGCATCGCTGGCGTGGACAAGGAACTGGCCCATATCCGGCACCGGCAGGTCCTTCAGCCAGTGGCGGATGCGGCCGGTGGTGACGAGCGCCGACAGCCTGGCAGCGGCCGCCTCGACCTCGGCGAAGTCGGCGGGCAGCGCAATCTGGTCGATCTCGGCCTGCGACAAATAGCCGCGATCGCCCGATAGCCCGTAATGGGCCAGGCCGTGCAGGGTCATGGAAACGCAGGTCCTTCGGAATAACAAGTATCTGGTGAAACTTTGTTAGCCGAGCGGCGGGGCGCGCGCCAGTTCCGTGGTCAGCAAAACGGTTGAACCGGCGGAACGTTGACAGCGTGAGCGACGATGCGCAGGCTCGCGGCGGGGCGAGAGGGCAATCGTCCAACCTGTTGTTTACTGTTGCGTGAGTATCGATCCCAATGGCCTGCATCCGATGCGCGTGCCGGTGATCCGATGACATCTTCTCTCGGCTTCCTCGATGGCGGCGGCGAGATGGGTGAGCGGATCCGCGCGTTCGATTGGTCAGCGCATCCGCTGGGCCCGGCCGAAGACTGGCCGACTGCGCTCAAGATCTCCGTCAGTCTGTGCCTTCACTCGATCTTCCCCAGCGCGGTCTATTGGGGTGCGGCGCTCCACGTGCTCTACAATGATGCCTGGGCGACGACCTTTCCCGAGCGGCACCCCGGGGCGCTCGGGCTGCCGGGCGCGGAAGCACGCTCTGACAGCTGGGCGGTGATAGGCCCTCAGCTCGAAGCTGTGCTGCGGAGCGGCAAGGGGCTCTCCGCCGTCGACGAGCATCTGCCGATGATGCGGGGCGGGACGATCGTCGACACCTGGTGCACCTACAGCCTCTCCCCGATCTGCGACGAGACCGGTGCGACCCTGGGTGTCCTCAGCCAGGGCAGCGATACTACCATCAAGGTACAGGCCGAGATGTCGCTCCGCGCGAGCGAGGAGCGGCTGCAGATGGCGCTCGAAGCGTCGGGCGATGTCGGCACCTGGGAGTGGGATCTGGTCAGCGATCTGGTCGTCGGGGACGAGCGGATGGCGCGACTTTGTGGTCTCGATCCCCATGTCGCCAATGCGGGTACGCCGGCGTCGCTCTATCTCAAGCACATCCATCCCGACGATTATGTGCCGTTCACCACGGCAATGACAGCTGGCTTCAGCTGTGGCGAGCCGGTTTCGCACGAATATCGGCTTGCCTTTCCCGACGGCACCGAGCGCTGGCTGTCGGTCAGGGGCAGGAGCCGCAACGGGCCGGACGGGCGGCCGGCGCTTTTCGCCGGCGTAGGCCTCGACATCAGCGCGGCGAAGCGCAACGAGGCGGCGCTTCGGCACGCCAGGGACGAGCGCGAATTCATCCTGAACCTGGTCGAGCGGCTGCGCGCCCAGCAGGATCCGGACGATGTGATGCAGATCGCCGCTGAAGCGGTCGGGCGCCGGCTCGGGGTTAACCGCGCCGGGTTCTTCCAGGTGATCGACGACAGCGTCCTCGAATATGGCGCCTGCTGGGTCGATGGCGTCCTGCCGCCCCTGACCGGTTCCATGCCGACGCTGAGTTTCGGCGAGGAACTGGGCGAGGTGATCCGGTCGGGCCGCACGCTCGTCTTCGGTGCGGCGACCGACGCCATTCGCCCAGTCGCTGCGGCGCTCGATGCTATTCACACCAAGGCCGGGGTGAGCGTGCCTTTCCTTCGCGGCGGACGCTGGGAGGCAGGTTTCTATCTGAGCCATGGCGAGCCCCGCACCTGGACGCCCGAGGAGGTCAGCCTCGTCGAGGAAATCGCCCAGCTCTCCTGGGACGCGGCCGCCCGGGTGCGCGCGGCCGCGAGCCTGAAGGCGGTCAATGAAAGCCTGGCCGGCGAGGTCGCCGATCGCACCGCCGAACGCGACCGGATCTGGGAGGTCAGTCGCGATCTGCTGGGCGTGCTCGATCTGAATGGCGTGTGGACAAGCGTGAATCCGGCCTGGACGAAAATGCTCGGCTGGTCGCAGGACGAGATTATCGGCCGTACCTCCGAATGGCTGCATCACCCCGACGATCAGGAGCCGACCCGCCTGGAGATCATCCGGGTCATTGCCGGACACGACAGTTCGGGATTCGAGAACCGGTATCGCACCAGCAGCGGCGAGTATCGCACCCTGTCCTGGCAGGCGACGCGCGCCGAGAAGCGGATCTATGTCACTGCGCGCGATGTGACCGAGGAGCGGCGCCAGCAGGCGGCGCTGCTCGCCGCGGAGGAGCGCACCCGGCTGGTGCTCGAGGCGATGGATGGGGTCGGCGTCTGGACCTACGAGATCGCTGTCGATCGCTTCTTCAGCGATGTCGGCTTTGCCGCGGTCTATGGCTTCGAGGCTGACCGTGTTGCCGAGGGCGCGACCCTGGCCGAGATCATCGCGCGCACCCATCCCGACGATCTCGGGCGCCTCCAGCAGGCGATCGCGCAGGTGCGCGAGCAGCAGGGTGATGACGAGATCGAATATCGCATCGTGCGGCCCGACGGCACGATCCGCTGGATCATGTCGCGGATCCACGTGCTGCTCGATGCAGCGGGGAATCGCGAGAAGGTGATCGGCGTCGGTATCGACGTGACGCGGCAGCGCGAGCTCGAGGACCGGCTCCGCCAGGCACAGAAGATGGAGGCGGTCGGCCAGCTCACCGGCGGCCTGGCGCATGACTTCAACAATCTGCTGACCGCAATCTCCGGCGCGATGGAGATGATGCAGATGCGGCTGAAGCAGGGCCGGATCGCTGACCTGCCGCGCTATATCGGCGCGGCGCAGACTGCATCGGCGCGGGCTGCGGCGCTCACCCACCGGCTGCTCGCCTTTTCGCGCCGCCAGCCGCTCGATCCCAAGCCGGTCGACGTCAACCGGCTGGTCGCCGATATCGAGGATCTGGTCCGCGGCACGGTCGGGCCGAGCGTGTTCGTCGAGGTGATCCGCGAGGCTGGCTTGTGGCCGACGCTGGTCGATCCCAACCAGCTCGAAAATGCGCTGCTCAACCTGTGCATCAATGCCCGCGACGCCATGCCCGAGGGCGGTCACCTGACCATCCGCACCGCCAATATCGCGCTCGATGTGCGCGGCGCGCATGACCGCGACCTGGCGCCCGGGCAATATCTGGCCCTCAGCGTCACCGACACCGGGACCGGCATGACGCCCGAGGTGATGGCGCGCGCCTTCGATCCCTTTTTCACGACCAAGCCGATGGGGCAGGGCACCGGGCTCGGCCTTTCGATGATCTATGGCTTTGCGCGCCAGTCGGGCGGGCAGGTGCGGATCGAATCGGTGGTGGGCGAGGGGACGGTGATGTGGCTCTACCTTCCCCGGCATGACGGCCCGGTGGAGGATGGCGGCCAGGCGGGCCGGCGGGGCGAAGTGCCGCGCAGCGACAAGGGCGAGGCGGTGCTGGTCGTCGATGACGAGCCGGCGGTGCGGATGCTGGTCACCGAGATTCTCGGCGATCTCGGCTATGTGGCGATGGAGGCGGGTGACGGCCCCGAGGCGCTGGCGTTCCTGCATTCGAATGCGCGGATCGATCTGCTGATTACCGATGTCGGCCTGCCGGGCGGGATGAACGGACGCCAGGTTGCGGATGCGGCGCGTGCCGCGCGGCCCGAACTGCCGGTGCTGTTCATCACCGGGTTCGCCGAGAATGCGGTGGTGGGAGACGGGCCGCTCGAAGCGGGGATGGAACTGGTGACCAAGCCTTTCTCGATGGAAGCGCTCGGCAGTCGGATAAGGGACATGATCGAGCGGGCTTGATGTTCAGGTCATGGCATACTGCGTTATATATAATCCGTTCGTGCCGAGTAGGGACCGAGTAGCCGAAGGCGTATCGAGGACCCGTATCGAGGCAGTTGGAGCGCGTAACGCCTGTCCCTCGATACGCCATCTCGACAAGCTCGACGGCTACTCGGGACGAACGGAGATGAGGCCGATTTGGCGCTCGACGCTCTAAGCAGCGCGATCCCGCTGCGGCACTACATCGTCACGCCGCCGCAGATAAGGCGCCACCAGGTTACGTGCACGGAACCATTCCTGCCGCTCGGGCGCCAGCGTCTCGAAATTGCCGATCACCCGGCGGCATTCGGGGCTGCGGCACTGGCAGATCATGTGCCAGTTCGATTCCTTGAGCGTCGTCGAATAGTCCCAGGCGATCTCTTCGCCTGGCGCGATCGGCTGGATCGCCACGAGGAATACCCCGTTCGCCGCGAAGCGCAGCCCGGCATTGGGCGAGCAGCTATGGTTGATCAGATCGTCGATCCGGCCTGACGGGCCCATATAATGTTCGGGCGTCACCTGGACGTAGCGGTCGCTCGCGCCGCGCATCAGGCTGGGTACGCGATCAGCGCGGAAGCGGCGGCCGGTGAAGCGCACGATCTCGTCGCCTTCGGCAAAGCCCTGTGCCGCATAGACTGTCTTGCCGAGATGAGTTTCGCCGACCGAGAACAGATTGGCGGCGGGGCTATAGGCATCGAGTATATAGAAGCGCCCGTTGCGGAAACCGAGCGAACGCAGCGGGTTGATCGACGCGAGCCCGATCATGAACCAGATACTGGCATGGCAGAGCAGCTCGACGAACAGATAGGCATATTCGCCGACTTGGTTGTGTCCGCCGCTGTGCCGGGCGACAAGCAGGGTCGCGAGGTCACCGATCGCCCAGAGGCCCCAGGCGGGCGAGCGTTCGCGGGTCCGGTCCTGCCACACGCTGTCCCAGGTCGGCCAGAAGCTGACCGGCACCGCGGCGACGACGAGCATATGCGCCCAGAAGGCATTGCCCGAACCGATCCACAATGTCAGCGCAGCGAGGCAGGCGGCCATGCAGATCAGTTCGCCGCGGTCAGGCGCGCTCCAGTCAGCGCGGCGCCAGATGCCGGCCGTCACGACGACGCAGGCGATGGCCGACAGTGCCAGCACCCAACTCTGCAGGACATGCGGGTTGACCGCGGCATAGGTGCCCGCTTCGACGGCGGTCGCGGCGCTCCAGATCAGCCAGGAGGCGCGATTGGGCTGGACAAGCTGGCGACGAAGACCCGTCAGATAGACGGCATACCCCCCCAGGCTGCAGACGATCGCGACGATGATCCAGGGATCGATGGGCATGTCCGCTTACCGTTATGGTTAATCGAACAGTACGCGAGAGGGCGACTCCCGTCTATAAAAACCTAGGAGTCACCACGAGTCGCGGGGAATCGCGAGTCATCTGAATCACTTGGTTGGTGTGTGGAGTCGGGGTTATGAGACCCGCCCGATGATATCCGCATAGATATCGGCCAGTGCCGCGAGATCCTCCACCGCGACTGCCTCGTCGAGCTTGTGCATCGTCGCATTGACGAGCCCGAACTCGACCACGGGGCAGAGCTTCGACAGGAAGCGGGCGTCCGAGGTGCCGCCGGTGGTGGAAAGCTCGGGCCTGATCCCCAGCCGCGCCTCGATCGCGTCGCCGATCAGCGTGGAAAGCGCGCCCGGCGCGGTGACGAAGGCATCGCCGGAGACGCGCGCGATCATGGTGGCCTCGGGCGCATGGCGATGCACGATCGCCTCGATCCGCGCGGCGAGGTCGTCGCCCGTGTGGAGATCATTGTAACGGATGCTGAGCCGCGCCGAGGCATGCGCCGGAATGACATTGGTGGCGGGATTGCCGACGGTGATATCGGTCGCCTCGATATTCGAGGGCTGGAACCAGTCAGTGCCGGTATCCAGCACGATCGCATCGATCTCGGCGAGGATCGCGACCAGCTTGGGGATCGGGTTGTCGGCCAGTTGCGGATAGGCGACATGGCCCTGCCGCCCCGGCACATCGATCCAGATATTGACTGAGCCGCGCCGGCCGATCTTGATCATGTCGCCGAGCCGATGCGCGGACGTGGGCTCACCGACCAGGCAGAAGTCCGGCTTGAGCCCCCGCTCGGCCATCCGTTCGATCAGCGCGCGCGTGCCGAAAGTCGCGGGCCCTTCCTCGTCGCCGGTGATGATCAGGCTGGTCGTTCCACTCGAGACCCGTGCGGCGGCCACGACGAAGGCGGCGATCGCGCCCTTCATGTCGACCGCGCCCCGCCCGTGGAGCAGGCCGTCGCGGATCTCGGGCGTGAAGGCGCCGCTCGTCCAGCCCGCGCCGGGCGGGACGACGTCGAGATGCCCGGCAAAGGCGAAATGCGGCCCATCACGTCCGCGCACCGCGAGCAGATTCTCCACCGGTCCGTCCGGCGCTTCGCCCTCGATGAAACGCTCGACCCTGAAGCCGAGTGGGATCAGCGCCGCCTCCAGTACGTCGAAAACGGCGCCGCGCGCGGGGGTCACGCTTTCGGCGGCGATCAACGCCTTGGTGAGTTCGACGACATCGGGCATTCTGGTTTCGGCATCCATGGGAGGCGACATTGCCCAAGCTCGATCTCGATACAATCCCGCAGACCAATGCGACCGGTTATCCGCCCGAATATGCCGGGGCGGTCCAGGGCCGCTGGTACCGCCGTCTCGGCCCGGCGAGCGGACTCAGCGAATATGGCGTGAGCCATGTGACGCTGAAGCCGGGCGCCTGGTCGTCGCAGCGCCACTGGCATGAGGAAGAGGACGAATTTGTCGTAATTTTGGCTGGCGAAGCAGTACTGGTCGATGATACAGGGGAACATATGATGAACGCGGGAGACTGTGCATCCTTCCCCAAAGGCGACGGCAACGGCCATGTGCTGCAGAATCGCAGCGACACGGACTGCGTCTTCATCGCAGTGGGCCGCATGGGGACCGGCGACTGCCACTATCCCGATATCGACATGCACCTGACGGCAAACCGCGGTTTCCACCGCAAGGATGGGAGTGATTTCAGATGATACGGATCTCGCACTGCGTGGTTACCCCTGTCCTGGCGGTTGCCGCAATCTGCGGCTGCACATCTCCGGCTGCCGCGAAACTGGCGGACTGGGACGGGCCTGGTTTTCTCGAGTTCACGCGCGGGCACTCGATCAAGAAGGACAGCCAGCAGATCACGGTCCATGTCGGGCTCTTCTATTCAGAGGGACCGAAGCCGACTGCAGATCAGGATGTCTGGTTCTATGCCAGTTTCCAGGACAAGGCCTGGACCGATCCCATCCGTTTCCGCTGGACTGACGGCGCGAGCTGCCCGGCCGCCCTCAAATTGCTCAAGGAGGTGCAAAATATCGAGATGCCGACGCCGGTGTTGCCGATACGCGACGGAAAGGAGAGTGATCTGGACATCATGGTGGATGGCCGCGACTATTCGCTGGATGTGAACGCCAGCTCCGTCAACGGACAGGCGAGCGGCGCCATGCACATGGAAAGCAATACGGACACCGATCTGGCGCAATGGGTGGATCGGATGATCGACACGCTCAAGCCCTGCTGGTCGACCAAAGTGCCGGTGGGCGTTGACGATCAGCGCGGCCAGGCGGACTGGAGGCGCGGGGAGTGATCAGGCGACCGGCGCCTCGAACTGCTCGATCACCCATTCCTCTTCCTGCGCGCCGGCGATCCAGTCCTGCATGAAGGGGTGCTGCAGCACCGCCTCCATATAGCCGGTGGCGAAGCGTGCGATCGGCAGGCCGTAGGTGACGATCCGCGTCACCACCGGCGCATACATCATGTCGGCCGCACCGAACTCGCCGAACAGGAACTTGCCCGTCCCGCCGAACCGCGCCCGGGCCTGCGCCCAGAGCTCCATGATGCGGGCGAGATCGGCCAGCACATCGTCATCGGGGCGCTTGGGAGGAAAGACCTGGCGGATGTTCATGCTGTGTTTGCGGCGGAGCGCGGTGAAGCTCGAATGCATCTCGGCCGCCATCGAACGCGCCATCGCGCGCGGGGCATCTTCCTCGGGCCAGAATTTCGAGCGCTCGGTCTTCTCGGCGAGATAGTCGATGATGGCGAGGCTGTCCCACACCACCGCGTCGCCGTCCCACAGGATCGGCACCTTGCCGGAGGATGGCGCGAACTCGTCGCCTTCGCGGCGCTTGTCCCAATCGGCGTCGTAGAGCGGGACGACGACCTCTTCGAAGACGAGGCCTGATTGCTTGCAGGCGAGCCAGCCGCGCAGCGACCAGGAGGAATAGGCCTTGTTGCCGATGATCAGTTTCATGGAGCGCGGGATAGCGGCACCCATGCGCCGGGGCTAGAGGCGGAAATAGATCGCGCGCCGGTGAAGCGGGACGAGCATTGCGAAAACCACGCCGAGCAGGACCAGCGAACACAGGAACGACGCCAGCCAGGGATCGGACACCAGGCCGAGGATCTGCGTAAAGACCCATCCCATCGGGCTCGTCATGCCTTGGCCGGCGGGCACGATCCGCTGCATGCCGCCAATCGCGAGCAGCACCGACAGGCTGTATGCAAGGATCGCATTCATGCCGAACACGCGAAACGGCGCGAGCGAGCGGTCGATCCAGGCGCGGCGCGTGGCTGCGGCGCACAGGGCCATGCACAGCGCGAACAGGATCGCCGACACGCCAGAGGTCGCCAGCGCGAAGCTGCTCGTCCAGAGGCGTTTGTTGAGCGGAAACACCGGCGCGAGCAGCAGCCCTGCCGCGAGCAGCGCTAGCCCGCCAATCGCGATCCAACCTGTGGCGCGTTCGGGCCGCCGGCGCCAGGCGACCGCGGCGAATATCCCGCACAGGACATTCACGAGCGCGGGGAAGGTCGAAAGCAGCCCCTCGGGATCATAGACCACATTGCCCCGCGCATCCGTGCCGCCGCTCCACATATGCCGCGTGGTCAGCACTGCGCGATCGACATAGCCGGCGAGATTACCTTCGGGAGTCAGCACTCCGGCGCCGAAACCCGGCACGGGAATCAGGGCCATTGCTGCCCAATAGGCCGCCAGGATCAGCAGGGCGGTGCCGGCGATGACCGGCAGGTTCAGCCGCCACAACCCGTCCGGGCCAGGCCGCGCGGTCAGCAGCGCCAGCGCGGCGGCCAGTCCGTAGCACAGGCCGATCCGCTGCAGCACGCCCGGCAGCCGGAGCGTGTCGAAGCTCTGATGCTTGACCAGCGTGAAGGCGAGCCCGAGCCCGATCAGCGCCAGCACCCGCCGCGCGACCCTGCCCCAGAGCAGCCGGCGATCGCCGGGATCGAGCCGGCGCGGGAATAACAGGCCGAGCGCGGTTCCCACCGCGAAGAGAAAGGCGGGGAAGACGATGTCGGTCGGCGTCCAGCCATGCCATGGCGCGTGATCGAGCGGCCACCAGACATAGTCCCAGGAGCCGGGATCGTTGACGATGATCATCCCCGCGACTGCGAGCCCGCGAAATATGTCGAGCGCGGCGAGGCGCGGCGGCGATGCACGTGTCTCGCTGCTGCTGGCGGAATTCATAGGTAGCCGGAATAGACGGGCTGCGGCCCGACCACAATCGGCCGCGGCTTGACATCACATGGTAGCGCTATCAGTCTTCGCCGTCCGAGCATGCGAGAACATGCCGGCAAAAGGAGGGGACGCCATGACTGACTCGACCGCCGCCACTGCGCCTGCCGCCAATCCAGCCGCGCTCGGGCTGGTCGGCTTCGGCATGACCACATTGCTGCTCAGTTCCATCAATGCCGGGTTGCTGCCTGCGGGCGGCGAGGGCGTGGTGATCCCGATGGCGCTTGCCTATGGCGGCCTCATCCAGCTGATCGCGGGGCTGATGGAATTCAAGCTCGGCAACACCTTCGGCATGACCGCCTTTCTCAGCTATGGCGCCTTCTGGTGGTGGTTCGCGCTGCTGCTGATCTTCGCGCATACCGGGGTGATCGATATCTCGCAGGCGGGGCCGACGGTCGGCGTAGCGCTGCTGCTCTGGGGCGGCTTCACCTTCTATATGTGGATCAGCACCTTCAAGCTCGCGCGCATCCTCTTCCTGGTGTTCACCACCCTTTGGATCACCTTCGCGCTGCTTGGGCTCGGGGCAGTGCTCGGCCAGCCACAGCTCACCCATCTTGGCGGCTGGCTCGGCCTGGTCTGCGGTACGCTGGCCGTTTACGGCAGCTTCGGCATGGTGACCAATGCGACCTGGGGGCGCCCGGTCATCCCGCTGGGCTGAGTTCGGCCGCGAACCAGAGCAAGGGCGTCCGACCCGGTCGCGAGCGCGCTGCACGGAAAGCCGCGCTGTATCATGCAGCTCAGAGCAGCTTGCGATAGACCAGGAAGCCCGATCGCTCGGCGACCTTGTCGTAGAGTCTCATCGCGACCTGGTTGGTCTCGTGCGTCTGCCAATAGACGCGGAGAGAGCCGGCCGCGTGGGCGCGCTCGTACACGCCTTCGATCAGCGCCCGGCCGACCCCACGGCCGCGTGCTGCCTCGGTCGTGAACAGGTCCTGCAGATAGCAGGTCGGTGCGATGCTGTTGGTGCTGCGGTGGAACAGATAGTGCGTCAGGCCGAGCAGCGCGCCATCGGCTTCCGCAACCAGCGCGTGCACCGGCTCGTCGGCGTCGAAGAAGCGGCCCCAGGTCGTCCGGGTGACCTCGGGTGCGAGCGCGGTCGCTCCGGCGCGGCCGTAGAAAGCGTTATAGTCGTTCCAGAGCGGCAGCCATTGGTCATAGTCCTCGCGAGCGACCGGGCGGATCGTCGGCGGGCCGGCCATGCTCAGCCGATCGCCTCGATCACCGCAGCGCGCAGCTCGGGGATGCCGAGCCCGGTCTCGGCCGAGGTCGAGAGGATGTCGGGGTGCGCCGCCGGGCGCTTGCGGGCTTCCGTTGCGGTCGCCTCGAGCACCGCTGCGAGCTCGGTCGGCTTGATCTTGTCGGCCTTGGTCAGCACCAGCCGGTAGCTGACGGCGGCCTTGTCGAGCATCTCGAGGATCTCGCGATCCACTTCCTTGATGCCATGGCGCGCGTCGATCAGCACCAGCGCTCGCTTCAGCACGTCGCGGCCGCGCAGGAAGTCATTGACCAGGAAGCGCCATTTCTTGACGACATCCTTGGGCGCCTTGGCGAAACCGTAACCGGGCATATCGACCAGCCGGAAGGCGAGCGGCGTGCCGACATCGAAGAAGTTCAGCTCCTGAGTCCGCCCCGGCGTGTTCGAGGTGCGGGCAAGCGCGTTGCGGCCGGTCAGCGCGTTGAGCAGCGACGACTTGCCGACATTCGACCGCCCCGCGAACGCAACCTCGGGCACATCCGCGCCGGGTAGAAACTCAAGCGTCGGCGCGGATTTCAGGAAGGCGACCGGGCCGGCGAAGGTCTTTCGCGCGACTTCCAGGGCCTCGGGGGTGAAGGGATCAGCCACGGGTCACTTCGCTACCGCCACTTTCATCCCCGGGTGCCGCGCATAGAGCAGGCGCTGCTGGAGGATGGTCAGGCAGTTCGAGGTGATCCAGTAGACCTGAAGCCCGACGGCGAACGGCGCCATCACGAACATCAGCACCCAGGGCATGATCGCGAAGACCTGCTTCTGCGCCTCGTCCATCGGCGCCGGGTTGAGCTTGAACTGGAAGTACATCGAGATGCCGAGCAGGATCGGGATCACGCCGATCGCGATCATGTGCGGGGGCGTGAAGTTCAGGATGCCGAACAGGTTGAGCGGCGTCAGCGGATCGGGCGCGGAAAGATCCTTGATCCACAGCACGAAGGGCTGGTGGCGCATCTCGATCGTCACCAGCAGCACCTTGTAGAGCGAGTACATGATCGGGATCTGCAGGAAGGTCGGCAGGCAGCCCGCGAGCGGATTGACCTTCTCGGCCTTGTAGAGCGCCATGATCTCCTGCTGCTGGCGCGCCTTGTCGTCCTTGTGCTTCTCCTGGAGCGCCTTCATCTTGGGCTGGATCGCCCGCATGTTCGCCATCGAGGCGAACTGGCGCTGCGCGATCGGGAAGAGCAGGCCGCGGATCGTCAGCGTCAGCAGGATGATCGCGACGCCGAAATTGCCGACCATGCGGAACAGCCAGTCGAGATAATAGAAGATCGGCTTCTCGACGATGCGGAACCAGCCCCAGTCGATCGCCTTGTCGAAATTGCGGATGCCGAGATCGTCCTGATAATGGTCGGTCAGGCGCACTTCCTTCGCACCGGCAAAGAAACGCGCGCTTTGCACGTTGACGGTGCCGGGCGCGATCGTGACCGGCTGGGTGGAATAATCGGCCTGATAGGCATCGCCATTGGCCGCCGGGAAGCCGGAATGAACCGGAGCCTTCTGGTCGGGGATCAGCGCGGCCAGCCAATATTTGTCGCTGAACCCGACCCAGCCGCCGGTCGCGTCGAAATAGTTCGCGCCCGGCTTGGCATCGCTGCCGAACAATTTGCCGAAGAAGCTGGCTTCCTTGCCGGCGAGATTGGGGTAGCCGATGTCATAGGTGGCGCCGGTGCCGAATACGCCGATCGGGCCGATATGGTTGGTCCAGGCATCGACATCCTTGGTCGCGCCGAGCCGCGAAACCACGCCATAGGAGCGGACGGAAACCGGTGCGGTGCCGCGATTGCCGACCTTCTGGGTGACCGAGAACATGTAATGCTCGTCGATCGAGACAATGATCTGGAAGATCAGCCCCTGCGGGTTCTGCCAGCTGAGCGTGACCGGCTGGCCGGGGACCAGCGCCGGCTTGTCGGCGGTCCAGAGCGTGTTCTTGTCAGGCACGGCGACATTGTCGCCGGTCCAGCCGAAGCTGGCGAAATAGCTCTCGGCGGTCCCGGCCGGCGAAAGCAGGCGGATCGGCGGGGAGTTCTTGTCGATCGTTTCCTTGTAGGTGGTCAGCACCAGATCATCGATCCGCGCGCCCTTGAGGTTGATCGAGCCGCTGAGTGCCGGCGTCGCGATGCGGACGCGCGGCGATTCGGCGAGCACCAGCTTGCGATCGCGCACTGCGCCCGGCGTGCCGGCAGCGGGCGTGGCGGCCGCGCTGGTCGGTGCCGCGACCGGACGGGTCTTGCCGCCCTGGATCGTCGTCACGGGTGGATTGGCCGCAGGGAAGAATTTGGACGTCACCAACGGCCAGCCGAACAGCATCAGTGCGGCGAACAGCGCGAACAGGATAAAATTCTTTTGGTCGTCTTTCACGCGAAGCTTTCCCGTCCGTGCTGGGGTGTCGTGTCAGGTGTCATAGTCTCAGGGTACCGGATCCGGGCCGAACCCGCCCCAGGGATGGCACCGCGCGATCCGCTTTACCGCAAGCCACCCGCCCCGCAGCGCGCCATAGCGGCGAAGCGCGGTGATTGCATAGGCAGAACAGCTTGGCTGGTAGCGGCAGCTGGGGGGCAGGATGGCGGAAGGGCCGATCTGCCAGAGGCGGACCAGCGCGATGAGGAGGCGGGTGATCACCGCGCCACCTTCGCCAGCGCCTTGCGCAGCTCGGTGCGGAGCTGCGCGAAATCGCGCTCCACGCCGCCATTGCGTCCGATCAGCACATGGTCGGCGCCGCGCACGCCCGATTCGGGGAGCAGCTCACGCGCCAAGGCACGCAGCCGGCGCTTCATCCGGTTGCGCACCACGGCGTTACCGATCTTCCTGGTGACGGTATAGCCGATCCGCATCATGGGATCGCCATCCTCGCGGTTGCGCACGAGCAGGACGAAGCCCGGCATCGGCGCCCGTTTCCCCGCATTCGCCGCGAGGAAATCGCGGCGTGCAGTAAGCGTGGTTACGCCGACAGCTTCTTGCGGCCGCGATTGCGGCGAGCGCGAATCACGTTGCGGCCGCCCGGAGTCGCCATCCGCGAACGGAAACCGTGCCGGCGCGCGCGCACCAGATTGCTCGGCTGAAAGGTCCGCTTCATCGTTCATTCCCTGGTCGTCTGAATAGAAAAGGGCCGCCACGCGGACGGCCTCGTAGCGCGTGCCCTTAGGCAAAGCCGTGCCCCAAGTCAACGTTCCCGCGCCTCGCGGTCCCGTTCCCGGCGCCGCGCCGCGCTCGGCCGGCGCAGGCCCATATCGGCATAATGGCCGAATCGCGGCCAGCGCCTTTTGGTGTGGACGAAACGCCGCTTGGCCCAGTGCGAATTCTGCAGCATCAGCGCCAGCCCGCCGGCGAAGACGAACACGCCGCCCGGCCCGGGAATCGCGCCGACAAAGGGCGTGAGAATAATCAGCAGCACGCCCGTCCAGAACAGGGTGAAACGCAGGGCGGGGTGGCGGCTGGTGCGCATGATCTTCCGGGATGTGGGAGCAGTGTATTGCTTTGACAAGACAGTAATGGATCGGGTTGCGGTTTCGTTCCGCAGAAAAGGCGCTAAGGTCGCCCCGATCAACCGGGGGGCATTGATGGTCGCGAGTGTATCGACGGTGGCGTATCTCGGGCTCGAGGCGCGTGCGGTCGAAGTCCAGGTCCAGCTCATCCCCGGCCTGCCCGCCTTCAATGTGGTCGGGCTCGGCGACAAGGCGGTGGCGGAAAGCCGCGAGCGGGTACGCGGCGCGATCGCGGCGATGGGCCTGTCGCTGCCGCCCAAGCGGATCGTGGTGAATATGTCGCCGGCCGATCTGCCCAAGGAGGGATCGCATTTCGATCTGCCGATCGCGCTTGCGCTGCTCGGCGCGATGGGCGTGGTCGATGCCGAGACTTTGGCGGATTATGTGGTCGTCGGCGAGCTTGGGCTCGACGCGCGGATCGCGCCTTCGCCCGGCGTGCTGCTCGCCGCGCTTCATGCTTCGGAGATCGGCAAGGGGCTGGTCTGCCCGGCGCCGCAGGGATCGGAAGCGGCCTGGGCCGGCTCGATCCAGGTGATCGCGGCGCCCGACATCCTGTCGCTGCTCAACCATTTCAAGGGCCATGGCCTGCTCTCGCCGCCGCAGCCGGGTGAGGCGGACGAGATAAGCTTCGGCCCCGATCTTGCCCAGGTGAAGGGGCAGGAGACCGCCAAGCGCGCGCTCGAGATCGCGGCGGCAGGCGGGCACAATCTGCTGATGATCGGTCCGCCCGGCGCGGGCAAGTCGCTGATGGCGTCTTGCCTTCCGGGAATTTTGCCGCCGCTCGATGCCGCCGAGGCGCTCGAGGTGTCGATGGTCGCGAGTGTCGCCGGCACGCTCAATGGCGGGCGGCTGACCCGCACCAGGCCGTACCGCGCACCGCATCATTCGGCCTCGATGGCGGCCCTTGTCGGCGGCGGGCTGAAGGTGAAGCCGGGCGAGGTCAGCCTCGCGCATCTCGGCGTGTTGTTCCTCGACGAGCTGCCCGAATTCCAGCGTGCCGTGCTGGATTCGCTGCGCCAGCCGCTCGAGACCGGCACGGTGAGCGTGGCGCGCGCCAATGCGCATGTCACTTTCCCGGCGCGCGTCCAGCTTGTCGCGGCGATGAACCCGTGCCGCTGCGGGCATCTGGGGGATGCCGCACTCGCCTGCTCGCGCGCGCCGCGCTGTGCGGCGGATTACCAGACCAAGGTATCGGGCCCGTTGCTCGACCGCATCGACCTGCATGTCGAGGTGCAGGCAGTGAGCGCAGCCGATCTCGTCCTGCCACCGCCCGCCGAAGGTTCGGCCGAGGTCGCCGCCCGGGTGGCGGCGGCGCGGGCGGTGCAGGCGGGGCGCTATGCGGAGCATCCGATCCGCACCAATGCCGAGGTCGACGGCGTGCTGCTGGAGGCAGTCGCCATGCCGGACGAGCCGGGCCGCAAGCTGCTTGCCCAGGCTTCGGAGGCGATGCGGCTTTCGGCGCGTGGCTATACGCGCATCCTGCGCGTCGCGCGGACGATCGCCGATCTGGCGGGGAGCGAGGGGGTGGGGCGGATCCATGTCGCCGAGGCGCTGAGCTATCGGCGCCAGGCACCGCGGAATTGAGGCGACGGGGATGAGCGCTGCGCCGCTGCGCAGTAATTGCGCCGCGCGGTGAGCCGGCCTGTATAATGATGATGCACAAGATCCGCCCGCGGAGTCCGGGGGCAGTGGAAAGGCGCCAATTAGTCGCTGATTTACGCGACCCATTTGCGAGAGGGCCGAAATCCCGGGGTATTTGACTCGTGCGCGGGAATTACCAGGATGTTGGATTCGAATAGGCTCGAACGATTGCAGGCGCGCGCCGGCCACGCCGCGGGGATGCTGATGCTTTACTGAGAGAATATTTGCACATTTATGCGACCCGTATCGGTAATGCTCGGCGCTTTTCTTGCGACCTGAATCGGCGGTGCGCATCGTACCTCTCCTTCGCCGGCGAACTGGCGGCTCCGGAGGTTTGGCAGGGAAGGGCTTGCAGGTGAATCGCGCCCGCCGAGGTGCGGGAAGCGCTTCATTGCCGGTGGAAATCCGCGGGGTGATGCGCAATCATCATCCGACGGCGACCGTGCAGCGGGACGCGGGAGAAGGGAGAGGGACGCATGAAGATCATATCGAGGACTCTCGGCCTCGCTTTCCTGGCCGGGGCGGGGACACTGCCGGCCACAGCGCATGCCCAGGCCGTGGAAACGCCCGGCTGCGCAGCGCTCGCCGGCCAGGGTTTCGGCGAGGGGGTCAGGATCACGGCCGCCAGCCATATCGCTGCCGGCCCGATGGCGCCCGGGGGACCGGGGCAGGTGTCTCGGGCGGTGGCGCTGCCGGCCTATTGCAAGGTGGAGGGCATCATCGACGAGCGGACCGGGGCAGGCGGCAAGCGCTACGGCATCAGCTTCGCGCTCGCCTTGCCCGACGACTGGAACGGCCGCTTCCTGCTGATGGGCGGCGGCGGGCTGAATGGCAGCGTTGCAGCGCCGATCGGCCCGGTCGCGGCCGGGAGCAGGCCAGCGCTGGCGCGTGGCTTCGCGGTGCTTTCGCATGACAGCGGGCACAAGGGCGCCGTGTTCGATTCGAGCTTCATGGCCGATCAGCGTGCTGCGCTCGACTTCGCGGAAAGCTCGGTGCGCACCGTGGCTTTGCTCGGCAAGGCGATCGCCGGCAGCTATTATGGCAGGCCGGTCGCGCACAGCTATATGACCGGCTGCTCGACCGGCGGGCGCGAGGGCATGCTCGCCTCGCAACGTTATCCCGAATTGTTCGACGGCATCATTGTCGGCGCCCCGGCGATGCGCACCGGCGATTCCAACCTGGCGCTCGAATATACGACGGTGCTGTTCAACCAGGCGGCGCCCAGGGGGAAGGACGGCAAGCCGATCCTGACCCAGCTCGTCTCGGCGGCCGACCGCAAGACGATCCTTAACGGCCTGCTTGCCCAGTGCGACGCGATCGACGGGCTGAAGGACGGGATGATCGAGGCAATCTCGCAATGCCGGTTCGACCCGAAGCTACTCAAGTGCAAGGGCGCCAAGCGCGACGGATGCCTGAGCGCGGGGCAGGTCAATGCGCTGATCGAGGGCTTCAAAGGGCCGCGCGACAAGGCCGGCTATCCGATCTATGCGCCGGTGCCTTACGATACCGGCATCGTTGCGACGCCGATCGGCTATCTGCCGACGGGCGCACCAGGCCCGTTCGGCCCGCCGAGCCAGGCGACGAGCATCGATCTCGACGCGCGAATCCATGCGATGCGCGACGATGCCGTGCAGCGGCTGACCGACACCAATTACTGGACCAACCTCAACACCTATCTCGATCGCGGCGGGAAGATGATCTTCTACCACGGCGCTTCGGACTTCTGGTTCTCGGCGTTCGCGACCTGGGACTATTATCAGCGTGCCGCAAAGGCGAACGGCAAGGCGTTCACCGATGCCAGCCGCTTCTACATGGTACCGGGGATGCTGCATTGCGGGGGCGGGAACAGCTTCGACCAGTTCGATATGCTGACGCCGCTGGTCGAGTGGGTGGAGAAGGGCACGGCGCCCGAGGCGATCACTGCCGGGCGGCGGGCGCCCGATCCGGCCGAGCGGCCGCTTTGCCCTTATCCGGAATATGCGGCTTACAAAGGTGGGGATGAGAACAGTGTCGCGAGCTTTGCTTGCGAGAAGGCGGGGGGATGATTGGAATTGGCCTACGCACCTTGTCCGCGCGCTTCTGCGGTGGAAAGCGTGCATATTAGTGCTGATGCAGGCGAGATTAGTATAGCGTCCCCAAAACTCAAAGTTTGATTCGAGAGGGGCGAGATAGGGCGAGCCGGGACCTTTTGCCGGTCTCCGCGTTGATCGCTTTCATCCTGATCGATCGGACGGCATGTTGAAGCTCCCTCGCCCGAAGTCGTCGTCGTGACCGACCTGACCCGATTCCCGCATGACAGGGTGACGCGATGATCGATGCAATCACCCACCCGGTCGCGCCGATGGAGGCGCGTCTCGTCAACGCCTTGCCCGAGGAGCCGGGCTGGCAGTTCGAGCCCAAATGGGACGGCTTTCGTGCGATCGCTGTGCGCGATGGCGACCGGGTCGTGATCTGGTCCAAATCCGGCCGCCCGCTCGATCGCTATTTTCCCGAGCTCGTCGCCTTGCTGCTCGCGACACGGTCGCAGCGGTTCGTCGTGGATGGAGAGATCCTGCTGCCGCGTGGCGATGTCCTCTCGTTCGGCGCGCTCCAGGCGCGGCTTCACCCCGCGCCGAGCCGGATCGCGAAGCTCTCGCGCGAAACGCCTGCCCAGCTCATGCTGTTCGATCTGCTACGCCTCGGCGACGAGGATTGGGCAGCGCGGCCGCTCGCCGAGCGCCGGCCCGCGCTCGAGGCGTTCCATGCCGTTGAGGGGAGTGACGCGCTCAAGCTCTCGCCCTGCAGCCACAGGCTGGCCGACGCCCGCGCCTGGCTTGCCGAAGCCGGCGGCGCGCTCGACGGGGTTGTCGCGAAGCGGCTCGACCTGCCTTATCGCGGCGGCGAGCGGGCGATGGCCAAGGTGAAGCAGCACCGCACCGCCGATTGCGTCGTCGGCGGTTTTCGCCGCACGCCTGACGGCACCGGCGTCGCCTCCCTGTTGCTCGGCCTGTATGACGGTGAGGGCCGGCTCGACCATGTCGGTTTCACCTCCGGCATGGCTGCCGCCGAACGCAGGCGCCTGCTTGCCGTGCTCGCGCCGATGATCGAAGCGCCCGGCTTCACCGGCAAGGCGCCGGGCGGGCCGAGCCGATGGAATGACGGCAAGGAATCGGCTTGGAGCCCGCTTCGTCCGGAATGCGTGGTCGAGGTGGGCTATGACCAGGTGACTGACGGCCGCTTCAGGCACGGGACCAGGCTGCTGCGCTGGCGGCCCGACAAAAGGCCCGATCAATGCACGGCCGACCAACTCGTCCGCGAGATCAGTCCGGCTGAACTGATCGCGTTGACGGGGAAGCACTAATTCGCTCCGCAGTCCGTATCACGATCATGGGCGACCCGAGGGTTACTCCGCCAGCGCCACCCACACCGGCGCATGGTCGCTGCTCTTCTCCCAGCCGCGCACATTGCGGTCGACCTGCGCATCGATCAGCCGCGGCGCCAGCGCCGGGCTCAGCAGCAGATGGTCGATCCTGAGCCCGGCGTCGCGGGCATAGGCGTTCCGGAAATAATCCCAGAAAGTATAGATCGTTTCGTCGGGGTGGCGGGTGCGCAGCGCATCGGTCCAGCCCTGGCCGGTCAGCCGGAAGAAGGCAGCGCGGATTTCGGGCGCGAACAGCGCGTCGTCGAGCCAGCGCTCGGGCTTGTGGACGTCCCGTTCGGTCGGCATCACGTTGAAGTCGCCGGCAAGGACCACCGGCATGCCGCTCGCGATCAGCTCGGCGCCATGCGCGATCAGCCGCTCGAACCAAGCCAGCTTGTAATCGAATTTCGGGCCCGGCCGCGGATTGCCGTTGGGCAGATACAGCCCGGCGACCAGAACGCCGTTCACCGCCGCCTCGATATAGCGGCTGTGCAGATCGTCGGGATCGCCGGGCAGCCCGCGCCGCGTCTCGACCGGCATGCCGATCCGGCTGAGGATCGCGACGCCGTTCCAGCTCTTCTGTCCGTGCCAGATCGCCTGATATCCGGCCGCCTCGATCGCAGCGATCGGGAATTTCTCCTGCGGCGCCTTGAGTTCCTGCAGGCACGCCACATCGGGCGCGGATTCGGCGAGCCAGCGCAGCAGCACCGGCAGGCGGCCATTGATGCCGTTCACATTATAGGTCGCGATTTTCATGAGACCCCTTCGGATACGCCGCGTTGCCGGCGGGTTATTGCCCGACAACGCACGAAGGAAGCAGGCGATGCTCGAACATGTTCCCGAATGGCTCGGCGAGATGCTGAAGAATGTCAGGGCCGGCCATGCCAAGCTGGTCGCGGTCGAGGTCGCGCCCGAGGGCATCCCTGTCATCGACCTTTCCAGCCCGGCCCTTGCGCCGGGCGCGCGGCTCCCGGAGCGTTTCACCGCGGACGGAGCAGGGGTGTCGCCGCCTCTGGTCTGGGGCGAGGTGCCCGAAGGCACGTTGAGCCTCGCGCTGATCGTCGAGGATCCCGACGCCCCGGCGCTGAGTCCGCTGGTGCATGCGATCGTCTGGGGCCTGCCGGCGACCGAGCATCGCCTTGCCGAGGGTGCGATCGTCCGTGACGGTGCGGGCGGGCCGGATGGCCGCGATGTCGGCCGCAACTCCTATCTGGTCGAAGGCTGGCTGCCGCCGGATCCGCCCACCGGACATGGCGAGCATGATTATGTCTTCCAGCTCTTCGCCTTGTCCGAGGCGCCCGACCTGGGCGCCAATCCGGGCCGCTCCGCGATCGTCGCCACGATCCGGGGCAGGGTCCTGGCGACCGGCCTGCTGGTCGGCACCTATTCGCGCGGCGATCCGATACCGGTCGGTTCGGGCGGGTTCGCCGCGGCGCCTGCCTAGCGGACCGTCGGCGGCGTCGGCGCCGATATCCGCCTTCGAACCGCAGGCCAGGCAAATTACTCCGACTAGAAAAGCCTGTCTTCTCCGCCCCGGGGCGCCGGATATCTCGAGACCTGGCCAAGCTTCACGGCTTGCCTCGGGCAGCGGTGCAGCGATTTTCCGTTGAGGGCATATACGTGCCAGCGCGCGCTGGTCTCTATCTTGTCAGACAAAACTGAGTGGCTATGCTCCCTTTCGGAGAAGGAGAGGGAATCATGGGGCAGATGCACAGCTTGATGGAGACGGCGCGCCTGGCGGTACGGACACGCCTGTATCTGGCGGCGGCGGCCGGACTTGTCCTCGCCTGGCTGCCGGTGGCACCGGCTCAGGCCCAGAACGACAAGATGACTCCGATCGCGACTCCGGCGCAGCCGGCCGCGATCGAACTGGGAACCGGCGCACTGCCGGGCGCGACGGCATCGGAGGCGTGGCACAGCCAATATGGCAGCATGTTCGCGCGCAACGTGACGGTCGCGACGCTGACGCCTTTCCTGCCCGAGCCGGGCAAGGCCAATGGGACGGCGGTGATCGTCGCGCCGGGCGGCGGTTTCACCACGCTCTCGATGGAGAATGAGGGCTGGGATGTGGCACGGGCGCTGGCCGCGAAGGGCGTAGCCGCCTTCGTGCTCAAATACCGCCTCAACCAGACGCCGCAGGATCTTGCCGGATACGAACAGGCGATGCGTGCGCGTTTCTCGGGCGCTGGCGGACCGCCGCGCGGGAACCCTGCCGACATGATGGCGGGTATCGCCACCCAGATCACCGATGCGCGCGCAGCGTTCGCGCTGATCCGGAAGCGGGCCGCGGAATGGCACGTGAATCCCGGCCGGGTCGGTATGGTCGGCTTCTCGGCGGGTGCCATGCTCACCCTCGCGACCACCCTCAAGGGCGAGGAAGCGAAGCCCGCCTTTATCGGGATCATCTATGGCCCGATGGGGCCGGTGACGGTGCCGGCGGACGCGCCGCCGCTGTTCGTCGCGCTGGCCGCTGACGATCCGCTGTTCGGCAATGCCGGCTATGGGATGATCGACAGCTGGAGAGCCGCGAAACGTCCGGTCGAGTTCCATCTCTTCGAGCAGGGCGGGCACGGTTTCGGCATGTACCCGAAGACCACGACCAGCACGGGCTGGTTCGATGAGTTCGTCCGCTGGATGGCGATGCACGATCTGCTGAAGCCGGCGGCCTGAGGCAGGGCGGCCCCTGCGCTCGACCGCGGGGGGAGGTGCCGGACTGCGGAGAGTATCCCGGCGACCGGCACGCCGGATCTTATCACGCGCCAAATCATATCGAATCTGAAACGAGTTGCACTTTCCTAGAGCGGGGGAAATTCCTGTTTCGCGATCTTGTGGGCGAGCAATACTGTATAGGTCCAAGAATAGATCATCGATCGCTGGGTATCCTCATCCAAGAGTGATGATTTAGGGCCGATGCGGATTTACCGGAAAGGTCCGTATTGGCCGCATTGCGGCTGACACATCTTGTTACATATTTGCCTTTGCGCGACATATGCCGGAAATATAAGCCTTTCACCACCGTGGCACGGAGGTGGGGTGCTATGCCTGGATCAGCAATTCTTTCGCGCGTGCCCGAGTGCCGCCAGGATTTCCGCCGACTTGCCGCGCGGGCCGCGCCGACCTGCGATCTCGGCGGATGATGCTGTCGCCGAACCTTGCACCGGGAGCCACGCTCCATGGCGAGGGGCGGATCGAGCGCTTCATGTTCAGGCCGGTGCCGGTCTGGCTGCTGTTCTTCATGATGCTGACCGGCGTCATGGCGGCGATCGGATTCGGGGCGATCGTCCTGCGGCCGGGGCCGTCGGGCCGGATCGGCGACATCGCCGTCGATGTCGCGAGCATTCCCCAGGCGCTCGGCAAGCTCATGCCCGGAGCGAGGGTCAGCCCGGTCCAGGGCGATTATCGGCGCTGGCCCGGCGGACTGCAGCGCAACACCGCCCAGCCTTTCGTCGATCCGGGCTATATCCTCGTCACTGCCTTTGACGGCGCGCGCGCCCGCCCCGTGGTGCAGCTGGTGCGCCTTTCCGACGGCAGGATATTGCGCAGCTATGCGCCCGATATCGACGCGGTCAATGCGCGCTCGCGCTTCACCTCGAACCTGATCATCCTGAAGCGCGATCGCGACGCGACGCGCAACCTGATGATGCATCCGCTGATGATGCCCGATGGCGGGCTGATCATCCATGACAGTTCGCCGCTCGCCCGCTTCGACGCCTGCGGCCGCCTGGTGTGGATGGTCGACGGCATCTTCCATCATTCCGTCGAACGCGGGCCGGACGGCAATCTCTGGGCCGCGTTTCGCTATCCCAAGGCGCGCGAGCCCCATGTCGGCCCGAAGTTCAACGACGAGGCGATCACCGAGATTTCGCCGCAGGGGCAGGTGCTGCGGCTGGAGCGTATCGCCGATATCCTCGACCGCAATCATCTCGGCCAGCTCTGGCGGAGCCGCCCCTATGACGACGATCCCTTCCACCTCAACGATGTCCAGCCGATCTTCAGTTCGGGCCGCTACTGGCAGCGCGGCGACCTGTTTCTCAGCCTGCGCAACCTCTCGATGATCCTGCTCTACCGGCCCTCGACCGGCCGCGTGCTGTGGTGGCGTTCGGGGCCCTGGGCGTTCCAGCATGATGTCGACCTGGTCGACGATCACCGCATCAGCATCTTCGACAATCATTGGCATTTCGGCTTTCCCGAAGGCGATGTCGAAGGACTCAACCGTGTGCCCGTCTATGATTTCGCCACTGACCGGGTCAGCTTTCCCTATGCGGCGGTGACCGAGCGCCACGCGATCCGCACCCATTCCCAGGGGCGTGCGACCCCGTTCGGCAATGGCGATGTGATGATCGAGGAGACCGAGCGCGGCCGCCTGATCCGCGCCGCGCCCGATGGGACGCTGCGCTGGCGCTATATCGCGGCGGATGCGTCGATGCGCCGGTTCGAGCTGCGCTGGAGCCGGTATCTCGATCCCGCCACTGACGGGCCGGCGATCCGGGCGGCGTTGCAGGCGCGGTGTACGTGAGGGGGCGGTGCAGGATTGGGCCCGACCAGCGACAGCGGGTTTAGCCGGCGCAAGATTTTCAACGCTTGCGGCGCCGCCGCTCTCCGCCGAGATGGCCGCGATGAGCCAGCCCCAGTCCGCCCGCCCGAACTCCGGGATCCTCCTCGGCGTCGGGGCCTATATCGTGTGGGGCCTGCTCCCGCTGTACTTCAAGCTGCTGGGGGCGGTGCCGGCCGCGCAGGTGCTCGCGCACCGCATTCTCTGGTCGGTACTGCTGCTCGCCGTCATCGTGCTGCTGCTGAAACGGGGGCCCGCGATCCGGGCGATGGCGCGGGGGCGGACCTTGCTGCTGCTGATCGCGAGCGCGTTCCTGATCGCGGTCAACTGGCTGGTCTATATCTGGTCAGTGCAGAACGGCCATGTGCTCGAGGCAAGCCTCGGCTATTTCATCAACCCGCTGGTCAATGTCGCGCTCGGCGTCGCGGTGCTGGGCGAGAAGGTGCGGCGGGTGCAATGGGGTGCGGTGGCGCTGGCCGGGCTGGGCGTGGCGATCATGGCGGCGTCGGGCGGCAGTGCGATCTGGATCTCGCTGGTGCTTGCGCTGAGCTTCGGCACCTATGGCCTGCTGCGCAAGATCGCGGCGATCGATGCGCTGGGCGGGCTGTTCGTCGAGACGATCCTGCTCGCGCCCTTCGCCTGTGCCGTACTGGTGCTGGCGACCGCGCAGGGCGACAATGCCTTCGGCCATGACCGGGGCCTGGACGCACTGCTGATCCTGGCCGGCGCGATCACCGCCCTACCGCTGCTGATGTTCGCAGCGGCCGCCCGGCGCATGCCTTATGCGGGGCTCGGCCTGTTGCAATATATCGGGCCGACCTTGCAGTTCGCGCAGGCCGTGCTGCTGTTCGGCGAGCCGTTCCGGCGGTGGGACGTGCTCGCCTTCGGTCTGATCTGGACCGGGTTGGCGATCTACGCGGCGGACGGCTTCCGCGCGACGCGGAGCCTGCAGGCCGCGTGAAGATGGCGTGCCAGCGCCGGCGCTTGTCAGACGCGATACGATAGGGCAGCACTCTGCATGGGCAGGGGAGGTGTTGCGACGTGAGTGCTACTCCGTTTTCCAGCAGGGTGCTCAACATCGGCTTTCTCGTCGCGCTCGCGCTCGCGGCGACGGCCTTCTGCACCGCGGGCCTGTATCTGCTGCGCTTTGCCGACAGCACCCAGCAGGTCGTCGCGCAGTTGATGGCCGCCGGCCAGAAAGGTGGGGCGATCGCGCCGGAGAATCTGGAGCTGCTCCAGAACGGCCTGGCGATCCATGCCTATGTCGCCCGGGTGCTGCTCGTTTCGTGCGGCATGTTCATATCCCTGGCGTTCGGGTTTCTCGGCTTTGCCCTGTTCCTCGTCGGCGCCTCGGGGCAGTCGGATGTGGCGGCGTCTTCGGGCAGCAAGTTCCAGCTCACGCTCACCAATCTCGCGCCCGGCAGCATCGCGATCGTCGCGGCCACGATATTGGCTGCCCTGTGCGCGACTCAGTCAATGCCGGTGAATTTCAATTTCGGGGGCGAGGCAGTGAAGAGCCAGGTCACCAGCCGCGCCGAGGCGCTGATCAAGCCGAAACCGGCGACCGGGCAGCAAGAGGCCGATCCCCTTGCGAAATCCGATCCCGGCACGCCCTAGTCCGATCATGGGCGTCCAGTCATGAAACGGGCTCGCTGGCGGTTGGCTGCGATGCTGTGGCTGCCGATCCTGATCGCCTCCCTGCCCATCGCCGCCAGTGCCGTCCCCAGCCGCCAGGCCGATTGGGCGCGGATCCAGCCCCGGGTGGACGCGGCCTTCGCGCTGTATGCGCAGGAGGGCGCTGCGGCGCCCGAAGCGCGCAGCGGCCTGCGCGAGCGGCGGCTCTACGCCTTTCATGCGGTTTTCAACGACACCGCCTACCATATCCGGACCTATTTCCCCGAGGATCAGCGCACGACCGCGCCCTTCGCCGCGTCGCTGTTCAGGCTGGCGCTCTTTGCCGAGCTGAGCGGGGATTTCTGGTCCGCGCATGATTATTATGCGCAGGTCTGCGAGGTCGTGAACACGAACCTCACCCCGGCACGGATCGCGGTTCCGGCCTATAACGGCGTTTCGATCCTCACTCTGTGCATTCGCCAGGTCCGCAGCCTGGGGAATGTGCTGAGCAGCCTCGGCCCGCGACCGACGCATATGTCGATCCTGCAGAGCCAGGATGAGCCGGACCCCGGCGATTTCCTCAGGGTCTTCCGCCAGCGCGGCGGGGCGGCCGAGGCGTTCGTCCGGTATCGCGATCCTGATGCGCTGTTTGCCGTGTACCGGGCGTTCGATGCCGCCGGGAAACGCAAGGGATGCGAAGGGCCCTGTTTCGCGATCGAGGCAAGCCGCGCGCTGGCGAAAAGCCGGAACCTGTCTTTCGGCACCCGCAGGATCGGCACTCTGACCCTCGCCGGAATCGGCGTGACGGATTCGGTGCTCGAGTCGAGCAGCCGGGCGATGGCTCAAGTCGCGCATGGTTTTGAGGCGACCTATGGGAAAGGCCGTTTCAGCCGGCCGATGGCGCTCTTCATCCGCGGCACCATGGCCGAAGGCGATACAAGATTGTTCGATCTGGCGGAGAGCGAAGACGATCGGCTCAGTGCGTATCGCATGCCGACTTGGCTGACGATCGAGGATTATCCGTTCCTGTTCGGCAATCAGCTGCGACACCGTATCGGCGAGGGTACGCCGCGCTGGGCCAATGTCACCATGCTCGAATATCCCGGCACTGGCGTCTATTCGATCCGGAACGCGGCCGTGCTGCTGCGCGCGGTTACCGATGCCGGCGGTGCGGGCCGGATCCTGCCGCTGGATCCGTGCCCGGCCTCACCCCCGGCGGCGCGCTTCTGCATGGTGCAGGAAGGCCTGTTCGCGCGCTTTCTCGCCGGCGTCGCGAGCAGGGTGAAGCCCGGCGAATCCGCGCTGCAATCGCTGGCGTCCGGCGTTGCGCAGGCGCCCGGCGATCGCGATGCGCAGCTTGCGAGGCTGTCCGAAGTGACCGGGATCGCGACCGGCGATCTGGCGCCGGCCTTTCTGCACTTTGTCGAGCGGGCTTCGGCCAGTGCCGGGGGTGGGCAGGCTGATGGCGACGTGCTGCGCGAGGCGGGATTGCTGGGCGAGGGCTTCAAGCCGCAATAGCCGCGCCCGCTCAGAGCCCGCCGGTCTTCGTCTCCGGATTGCTGAACCGGATCATACGAATAACCTTGCCCCTGGCATCGCGCTCGAAGCGCACCTCGTCCGCCTCGCTGCCATCGTCACGGACGGCGCGGAACAGGTCGCCGCCCTTGGGCTTGAGGAAATCCAGATCGCCCGCCGGGTCCCTTGTCGGCAGGTCCATCACCGCGAGCCCGCCGGCCCAGGGCAGCACGACTGTCTCTGCCTGCCAGGGCTGGGCCGCATAATGGCCGGCATAGGCCTCGAGATCGACCGCCACCGGGGCGGGCGCCTTGAAGGCATAGGTGCGGCGCTTGTCGAGCAGCGCGAACATCGCATTGCCATAAGGGCCGGGATTTTCGGCCCCCGTCGCCATCGTCACCACCGCCGTTTCGGTCTCGGGGCGCATCGAGAGGTTGGTGTGATAGCCCGGGCAATCACCGCCATGGCCGACATAGGTCTGGCCATCGCGCCGCCTGACGCTGAAGCCCAGGCCCCAGGTGGTCTTCCAGTCGGGGCTGGTGAACTGCACCCGCTGCATCTCGCGCAGGGTGGAGGCTTTGAGGATTTCGGGCGTGCCGGTGCGGAGCAGGCGGAACTGCCAGATGGCGAAGCGGGCGAGATCCTCGGCGGTGGAGGTGAAGCCGGCGGCGGGCTGGATGCCGCGCGCGTCGAACGGCTTGAGCAAAGGCCGCTCGCCCTTGCGGTCGAGCGCGCCCCAGCCGACCGCGAGGCGGGTGCCGTAGAGCTGCATCGGCATGAAGGGGTGCGTGTCCTTCAGGGCGAGCGGCCCCAGGATATGGGCCTGGACATAATCGGCGTAGGGTGTGCCCGAGACCGCCTCGACCGTGTCGCCGACCAGGGTGAGGCCGAGATTGCTGTACTGGAACCAGCGCGAGGCGGGGAAGAGCGGGGCCTGCTTGCCGATCATCGCCCTGATCTCGGCCTGGGTCGGGAAGGGATAATCCGGGCCTGACCAATAGGGGAAATCGGCTTCGCGCGGCAGGCCGGCGGAGTGGGTCAGCGCGCCGCGCAGAGTGATCGGCACGCTGTCCTCGGTGACCGGCTTGAGCGCGGCCCAGGGGAGATAGGTGGTGAGCGGCGCATCGAGGCTGACCTTGCCCGCCTCCCATTGCTGCATCAGCGCGACCGAGGTGAAGAGCTTCGAGATCGAGCAGATCGAATAGATCGTCGTCGCGGTGGCGGGCACCGTATGGGCGGCGTCGATGGTGCCATAGCCCTTCGACCAGACGATTGCGTCGCCCCTGACGATCGCGGCGGAGAGCGCCGGGACATGATCATAGGCCTGTTGCGCATCGAGCCAGACGTCGATCGTGCGCAGGGCTTCGGCCCTGGCCGAGCCGGTTTCCTTGCCCTCGGGTTTCTGGGTGCTGGCCTTCTCGGGTGCGGGTGCGGTGGAGTCGGTCTGCGCCGCGATCGGCTGAGTCATGATCGTCGCAGCCAGCACCGCGCCCGTCGCCCGCTTCCACCGCATGGAATGCCCCCTGTCCTGTTGCCCGGCCGGGAGACTGCCTGTCTTCGCGGCGGTTGACCAGTACCGCTTTGGTGCATCGCCTGCCCACCCCCAGGGGTTTTCCTGCAGTTTCTCGGGGGGCCGCTCCCCGACCTGGGCTCGGGTCGCGATCTTTACGCCAGGGCGCCGGGGAACGAGCCATGAAGCGCATGCTGCAAGCTCTGCGGCATGCTGATCGGCGCAAATGATCGTACCGAGGAAGTCCGTTTCCCGGAAGGGAGCGAGAGTGCCGATATGACCGGCATCTATCGTTGCGAATGCTCGAAGCCCTTTGCCAGCATCGCGGGCACCATGAATATGCTTGCGGAGATTTCCTTGCGCCCCGGGTCCCCGACGCAATGGCCATGCGTCGCCCATGAAGAATTCACAGCATATCCACCGAAACTGGATGCGCGATGCTTAGGTGTTCGCTTCGAACAGGCGCCGGACACCAGCATATGTTTCCAAAATACACTATCGTTAAACGCGCCACGGGCATTGCGCTACTCGTCCTGGCCGGAGCCGGCGGCATGTTGTGGCTCCACGCCGGCGCCTATGGCTTCAACGTAATTGCCCGGCACGGCGGCACCTACTGGATAACCATCGGCCCGGACGATGCGCGTCTGCCTCCGGCCATGCGCCTGGCGCTCCGTCAGCCGGCGCCGGTCGCAACACCGGGTCGATTGGTCTGGCGGCCGATCGAAACCGGCTTCGACGTGGCCGACTTGCCGGTGATCGCGGCCGGCCGACAGGTCGATATGATCCTCCTCGCCCGTATCGACCCGGCTCGTTACCGCTTCGTCGCGCGTGCTGCGCCACAAGGCGACAAGGGACTCGACGAATGGGAGCGCGATTTCCCGGCCGCCCTGTTGATCGTCAATGGCAGCTATTATGGCCCAAAGGGCGCACCCGACACGCCGTTCCTCAGCGAGGGCGTCGCGATGGGGCCGGCGACCTATGAAGCGACTGGCGGAGCCTTTGTCGCCGGCGAGCGCAGCGCCACCGTCGAGGATCTGTCGCATCGGAAGTGGCGCCCGCTCTTTGCCCGCGCCCGCAATGCCATGGTGTCTTATCCCTTGTTGCTGGGGGATGACGGGCAATCCCATGTCGCGACCAGAAGCCGCTGGCTCGCCAACCGCACTTTTGTCGGCCATGACGGCAGCGGGCGGATCGTCATCGGTACGACAAGAGAAGCGTTTTTCTCGCTCGACCGCTTTGCAGCATTCCTGAAGAGTGCGCCGCTTGATCTGAAAGTAGCGTTGAACCTCGATGGCGGGCCGCTTGCCTGCCAGAGCGTGAGACTCCCGCACTTCCGACGAAAATTCTATGCCCGCTGGGAGGCGCAGGTTTCCGGCGATCAGGTAAAGCTTCTGCGCTGGCCGATTGCGGAAGCAACTTCGGCGATGCCGGTCGTCTTGACGGTCGAGCGGCGACGGGCGCGCCCGGCAGCGTAAGCGGATTGGCCACCGAAGAGACGTTTCGCCAATATTCGGCGCGCCTTACAGGTCGGTCGCGCCACCGCTGCTGCGGATATGCCCGCCGTGCGACGTCTATCTAGCAGGGGAATTATCTGGGGCGGGGCGTGAATTTCGACAGGACAATGGGCGCGCGCGACCTGTTCGCGCGTGGGGCGGCAAGGGCGGCAGCATCGCCGTTTCTGGCGCAAGCCAGCGCGATGCTGCTGCGCTGGGGTGCGCCGGCTATTTCGCTGATTGTGCTGGCGGGCGCCGTGATCGAGCTGCGGGTGCTCGATTTCCACGCAGTGCTCGCGCTGGTGCCGCACAGCCTCTTATTCTGGCTGGTGTTTATCGCGACCTATTGCACGCCGATCGCCACGGACTGGATCATCTATCGCCGAATCTGGCGGCTGCCGCTCGCCGGACTGGTGCCGCTGACCCGCAAGCTGATCGGCAACGAGCTTGTCCTGGGCTATGTCGGCGATGCCTATCTCTATGCCTGGGCGCGCCGCAAGGGGCTGGTCGAGGCGGGCGCGTTCCGCGCGGTGAAGGATGTCGCGATCCTGTCGGCAGTGGCGAGCAATGTGACGACGCTGGCGGTGGCGGCGATGGCCGCGCCGTTCCTCGGCATGCTCGGGCTCCATGTCCCGCTATGGATCGCGGCCGGCTCGATCCTCCTCATCCTCGCGCCGCCGGTCGCCGCGCTTGCGCTCGGAAGGCGGTTGTTCATCCTGCCGCGGCGCGACCTCGCCCTGATCATGGCTGCGCATGCGGGGCGGGCGGTGCTTACGGTGCTGCTCGTCGCCGGCCTGTGGCACCTCGCTTTGCCCGGCGTCGCTCTGGTCTGGTGGGTGGTCTTCGCGGCGCTCAAGCTGTTGCTGTCGCGGCTGCCTTTCATCTCGAACAAGGATCTCGTGCTGGCCGGCCTGTCGGTGGTGCTGCTCGGCCGCCATGCCGACATGACCGCGCTGATGACGATGATCGCGACGCTGATGGTCTCGACTCATGTCGCGGCGAGCATTGCCCTGTCGGCGAAGGATGCGATCAGCGGCGTCGCGCGGCGGCTTCAGGGCGCGCGGCCGATCGCGCTCGAGCCGGAGATCGCTGCGGCCTGACCGGCGCGCTCAGCTTTCCTCGATCCGCCGTTCGCGGTCGGGCAGCAGCGCGATCTCGCGCCAGTCGAGCTCTTCCTGGAGGAGTTCGTAGGTGGCTGCGCCGATCTCGTTCTCGGCGCGCATCCGTTCGAGTTCGCAGCGCTCGGCGCCGATCGCGGCGAGGCCGAGCGCGCGGTGGCGGCCGCAGGAGGCTGCACCGGCCTCGCCGCGCACACCCTGTTCCATCCGGTAGCCGAAGCGCAGGTTTTCGGCTTCGGGGCCGGCCTCGCCGTCGAGCGCAACGAGCCCGATCCCGGCGAGCGTGGCGCGGGAGGCTGCGAGCTCCTCGCCGGGATCCTCCATCCGGTCGAGCTTCAGGAGGCGGATCAGCGGCGTCAGCGTCAGCCCCTGGAAGATCAGGGTCACCAGCACAACGCCGAAAGCGACGAGCACGACGAGGTCGCGTTGCGGGAAATCGGGCGGCAGCGCGAAGGCGGTGGCGAGCGACACCAGCCCACGCATCCCGCTCCAGCTGACGATCACGCCCTGGGCGGGGGTCGGTGCCGGGAGGTGCCCCCGGATCGCCTGGTAGCGTCTCGCCAGGACATTCCAGGCCATCACCACCGCGAAACGGGCGACGGTGATCGCTGCGATCACCAGCGCGAGCACCGTCAGCGCCTCGCGCAGCCGCTCGGGCGTCATCCGGCCGAAAATGGTCCGCGCCTGCATGCCCATCAGCAGGAAGGCGAGGACGTTGAGCAGGAACACGACCGTCGCCCATACGGCGTAGGAGTGGACCCGCATCCGGGGCGAACTGGTCAGTTCGGACGAGCGTGCGAGAGTCATCGCGCAGGCGACCACCGCCAGCACCGCTGAGAGCTGGAGATGATCGGCGACGATCCAGACCAGGAAGGCGCTGAGGAACTGGACGATGGTGCCGCCGAGCGTGCCGGTGACGAAGCGGTTGACCCGCTTCATGAGCCAGGCGAACGCGATCCCGAGCAGAATCCCGCCCGGCGCCGCGATGGTCAGGCGCAGGCCGACGCCTGCATCGAATCCGCCATTGGCCTGGATCGCAAGCGCAGCGCCGAACAGCAGCAGAGCGGTCGCGTCGTTGAACAGGCTCTCGCCCTTCAGCACGGCGACGGTGCGGCGCGGCAGCGAGACTGCGCCGAGTACCGCGGTCGCCGCCGCAGCATCGGGCGGCGCGACGATCGCCCCGAGCACGACGGCGGCGGCGATCGGCAGGCCGGCAAAGGCCCAGCCGATCCAGGCCACCACAGCCGTCGTCACCAGCACCGCCCCGACCGCGAGCGCGACAAGCGGGCGCCACAGCCGCCATGCCGTGCCGATCGGGAAATCGAACGCTGCGTCGAGCAGGACCGGCGCGATGAACAGGGCGAGCGCGGTGCCGGGATCGATCACGATCGTCGGTGCGCCGGGGATGAAGGCGACCAGCACGCCGGCCAGCGCAAGCATCGCCGGATAGGGGAGCGCCAGACGGCGCGCGATCTGCAGCAGCACGATCGCTGCGAGCAGCAGGACGAGCAGGCTCTCGAAAAAGGTCATCGCCCCAGCTTATCGCGCGTCGCGAACCATGCCAGAAAAAGCTGCGCTATCGCACAGCGACAATCGACGCGGGTTTACGCCAGGGGAGCATCATGCCGAAGGACTACCGGATCGTGATCGACGACGCCTCAATCCAGTCGAGCACCGATGTGTCCGATATTGCCGATCCGATGTGGTGGACGATCGAATTCCACGATGATCCGGAGACCTATGCCCGGACCGGTGCCTCCTTCACGCCGGAGCAGCGCCAGCTTCATGCGATACTGTGGTACATGTCTGAAGTGCATAATGGCGGCCACAGCCAATTCTATTCGAACTCGACCGGCATGGTCTGGCAGGACGCGCTCGAGGGTTTCGGTCATTTCGGGCTTCCCGGTTTCCAGGCGATCCTTGCCGAGTCCGTGTCCCGGTTCGGCGAGACGCCGCCCAGCCTGGACCGCAAGGCGCGGAACCATCGGCTCGATGCGATCGAGGAGGCCGGCGTGCGTTTCGACGATCTCGACGAAGCGCTCTGGGCGCTTGCCGAGAGCGAAGCGGTGGATGATCGCCTGCTTGACTATGTGAAACGGAATCCGGTCGCTTTCCATTTCGACGGCGTGGTGCGGCATTGAGTCCAGCGCAGTTCCGCCCAGATCGGTTCTGATTCCCGCTCGGCCGAATTGACTCGGTCACTGGTCGTCCTGTTCTGTCGATGCGCCGCAACCCCTGTTTCATGGAGCGCCGCCATGTCCTCTCAGCCATCGGCTTCTCTCGTCACGCCCATCATCCTGGGCGACGCGACCACCGCGACCTTGCCCTCGAGCATCTCGACCAGCGGCGTCGGCATCTGCTTCAGCGGCGGCGGTTCGCGGGCGATGTCGGCTGCGATGGGGCAGCTCCAGGCGCTCGAGCAGATGACCTCGGGCTCGACCAGCCTGCTCGACCAGGTGACGGCGATGTCGACCGTGTCGGGCGGCGGCTGGATCGGCATTCCCTTCACCTATCTGCCGTCGAGCTTCACTGACGACCAGTTCCTCGGCACCTATACCGCACCGGGGTCGCTCACCGAGGATGTGCTCGGCGCATCGGGTCCGGGCTGGATCGGCGGCCAGATTTCGAGCGGCTTCTCGCTCCCCGATCTCGCCACCCAGGCCATTTATCTGGACCTGCACGGGGTGCCGTCGTCGATGCTCTGGCAGACGCTGATGGGACTTCATCTGCTCGGCCCCTATGGCCTCTTCCCGGGCGCGCCGGGCAATTATCTGCCGTCGACGCTCTTCTCCCAGGATGCAACGACCCTGCAAAGCGTGGTGACCGGCCCGAACCCGGCGCTGAGCGACGTGCCGGCCTATCTGGTCGCTCAGGTCTCCGGACAGAACCGCCCCTATCTGCTCAGCATCTGCAGCATGTTCGTCACGCTTCCCGATGGCGGCCCCAACAACAGCGCTGTCCGGTTGCTCGCCCCGGTTCAATGCACGCCAGTCCTGACCGGCATGCTCCCCACGCCCCAGGGTGCGGTCGATGCCAATGGCCAGCCGGTCGGCGGTGGCGCGGTCGCTTCCTTCGCGTTCAACTCGGCCTTTGCTTCGCTCTCGGGTTCGACCGCGACCATCACGCAGAGCCGGCAATGGTCGCTGATGGATATCCTCGGCAGCAGCAGCGCAGCCTTTGCCGCAGCGCTCGAAAGCCAGGTCAAGGACTGGGCGCGCTCGCCGGAGCGTTTCGCCGCTGCGCTGCGCCTCTACAAGGGTTCGGCGGCGGCGAAGCTCGCCAAGGCAGGCCATGACGCAGGCGAGGTGGCAGCCTCGCTCGAAGGCCTCGCCGTCGCCGCCGAGACCAGCGGCATGGATGCGGTGAAGGGCAGGCTGGGCAGCCTTGCCGTGCTCACCGGCCTGGTTCCGACCTATGATTACTGGTCGCCCGCGTCGCCGCCGGCCAGCGCCACCGCGAGCGAGAAATTCGCCGATGGCGGTTCGCTCGACAATACCGGCGTCACCTCGATGCTGCTCTATCCCGAGGTGACAAGCATCATCGCTTTCGTGAACACCTCGACGCCGATGTCGCAGGACAAGAATGGCACCGTCATCGTCGACAAGGAGGTCGCTGCCCTGTTCGGCTTCCAGGGCTATGACGACAAGACGTTGAGCTACCCGCCGCTCAGCAGCAGCGACACGAGCGACCTGTTCCGCATGAACCAGGTCTTTGACAGCAGCGATTTCCCCGCCCTGCTCGATGGCCTGTGGCAGAGCACGGGCGGCAATGAGGCCAATCCGCCGGTCTTCACCCAGAAGCTCGTCACGGTCGAGAACGACTGGTTCGGCATCGCGGCCGGGCGCTCGGTGACGATGCTGTGGATGTATCTCGGCATGGCGCAGAACTGGCGGGCGGAGATGACCGAACGCGTGCGTCTCAGTCTGGACAAGGAGATGCTGCTCCACAAATTCCCGCATTACAGTACGTTGAAGACCGAGCTCTCGCCCGAGCAGGTCAATTTCCTGGCCAATCTCACTGCCTGGACGATGCTGCAGAACAGCGACGCCGTGACCGCCTTGTTCAGCTAGCGCCGCTAACGCTGCATGGCCGCGAGCATCGCGGGGCTCATCGCCGCGTGGCTGAGATGCGCCATGATCCAGATCGAGCCGAGCAGCACCAGCCCGATGATCAGCAGGCCGAAGGCAAGGGCGAGCACATTGTTGGTGTTGTCGGGGCCGGTGGTGACGTGGAGGAAGAAGACGAGGTGGACGCCCATCTGGCCGATCGCCAGCGCGATCAGCGCGACGGGGATGGCCGGGCCCCAGACAAGTCCGGTCACCGGCAGGCAGAAGGCGGCGGCGGTCAGCAGCGTGGCAAGCACGAGTCCGATGCCATAGCCGCGCAGTGCGGAACGGATCGACATGGCGCCCTTGTGACCTGGTGCCCGATCATCCTGGTCGCTCATGTCGCGGCTCCAAGCAGGTAGACGGTGGTGAACAAAGCGACCCAGATGATGTCCAGCGCGTGCCAGAACAGCATGAAGCAGGCGGTACGGCGCGCGATATCGGGGCGGAAACCCTTGGCGCTGACCTGGGCCATCATCGTCGTCAGCCAGACCAGGCCGAGCGTAACGTGAAGTCCGTGACAGCCGACCAGCGCGAAAAAGGCCGAGAGGAAGCCGCTGCGCTGCGGCCCGGCGCCTGCGTCGATCAGGTGGAGGAACTCGCGCAATTCGAGCGCGACGAAGCCTGCGCCGAGCAATGCCGTGACCGCCATTGCGCCCTGGAACCAGCGCTGGTCGCGCGCCATCATCGCCACCCCGGCCAGGCCGCAGCTGAAGGAGGACAGCAGCAAAAGCGCCGTCTCAAGCGCGACCAGCGGCAGCTCGAAGATCGTCCGTCCTGTGGGTCCGCCGGCGGTCGCCGTGGCGAGCACGGCATAGGCGGCGAAGAAGCCCGAGAAGAGGACGAAGTCGGAGAGCAGGAAGATCCAGAAGCCATAGGCGACGACGATGTTCTTCGGCGCCGGGCCGCGCTCGCTGATCGGGCGTTCGGGGGACGCGGCGGGGGCCGGATCGACAAGCGCTCGGGCGGTCATGCGCCCGTCTCCGGCAGGTCGAGCAATGTGGCATGCCCGGCGCGGGCGGCGCGGTCGAGCCGTTCGACATGCGCTGCGCTGACATGGCGCTCGGCCTGGTCGCGCCAGGCGAAGATGACGAAGGTCGCCCAGGCGCCCAGAAAGCCGAGCCCGAGCAGCCACCAGATATGCCAGATCAGTGCGAAGCCCATCGCGCTGGCGAATAAGGCGCACACTACGCCCGTCGGCGAATTGCGCGGCAGGACGATCGCGCGATAGACCGGGGCATCGGCGAGGCTCTTGCGATCGCGCGCTTCGGCCTTGGCTGTCCACCATGCGTCGAGGCCAGTCACCTCGGGCAGCACGGCGAAATTATATTCGGGCGGCGGCGAGCTGGTGCTCCATTCGAGCGTCCGTCCGTCCCAGGGATCGCCGCTCTCGTCGACCAGCCTGGCGCGATCGCGGATGCTGACGCGGACCTGGATGATCTGGCAGGCGATGCCGACCGCGATAAGCGCAGCGCCGGCGGCAGCCGCGATCAGCCAGGGTTGCCAGCCGGGCACGTCGTAGCGCTGCAGCCGCCGAGTCATGCCCATCAGGCCAAGCACGTAGAGCGGCATGAAGGCGAGGTAGAAGCCGATCAGCCAGGCCCAGAAGGCGCGCTTGCCCCAGCGCTCGTCGAGGCGGAAGCCGAACGCCTTGGGCCACCAATAGGACAGGCCGGAAAAGGCGCCGAACAGCATTCCGCCGATCAGGACATTGTGGAAATGCGCGACGAGGAACAGCGAGTTGTGGAGCTGGAAATCGGCCGGCGGCACCGCGAGCAGCACGCCGGTCATCCCGCCGATCACGAAGGTGAAGATGAAGCCGATCGCCCACAGCATCGGCGTGGTGAAGCGGATGCGGCCGCCGAACATCGTGAACAGCCAGGTGAAGACCTTCACGCCCGTCGGCACTGCGATGATCATCGTCATCACCCCGAAAAAGCCGTTGACGTCGGCGCCTGCGCCCATGGTGAAGAAATGGTGGAGCCACACAGTGAACGACAACAGGCAGATCGCCAGAGTCGCCATGACCATCGAGCGATAGCCGAACAGCGGCTTGGCCGAGAAGGTCGCCACCACTTCGGAGAAGATGCCGAAGGCGGGCAGGATCAGGATATAGACTTCGGGATGGCCCCAGGCCCAGATGAGGTTGACGAACATCATCTGGTTGCCGCCGAGCTCGCCGGTGAAGAAGTGGAAGCCGAGATAGCGGTCGAGCGTCAGCATCGCGAGAGTCGCGGTGAGGATCGGGAAGGCAGCGACGATCAGCAGGCTGGTGGCGAGCGATGTCCAGCAGAACATCGGCATGCGCATATAACCCATGCCCGGCGCGCGCGTCTTGAGGATGGTGGTGACGAAGTTCACGCCGGTGAGCAAGGTGCCGACACCGGCGATCTGGATCGCCCAGATATAATAATCGACCCCGACGCCGGGCGAGAAGCGCAGTTCCGAGAGCGGCGGATAGACCACCCAGCCGGTCTTTGCGAACTCGCCGAGGAACAGGCTGATATTGACGAGAAAGGCGCCGCTGGCGGTGAGCCAGAAGCTGACTGAGTTGAGCGTCGGGAAGGCGACATCGCGGACCCCGAGCTGCAGCGGCACCGCCATATTGATCAGCCCGATCATGAACGGCATCGCGACGAAGAAGATCATGATCGTGCCATGCGCCGAGAAGAGCTGGGCATAATGATCGGGCGGCAGATAGCCGGGATTGCCGAACGCGACCGCCTGTTGCGTGCGCATCATCAGCGCGTCGGAGAAGCCGCGCAGCAGCATCACCGCGGCGAGCAGGCAGTACATCACGCCGATGCGCTTGTGATCGACGCTCGTGATCCATTCGCGCCAGACATAGGGGAAATGCCCGGCGCGCCAGGTCCAGCCCAAAATGCCGAGGATCGCCAGTGCCACGACCAGCGAGGCCGTCATCGGCAGGGGTTGATCGATCGGGAAGGCGTCCCAGCCGAGCTTGCCGAGCATCTAGCGCCCCCGTCCGTCGATCGCGGTGCGCGCCGGGGCAGTCACCGTCTGCTGCAGGGCTGTGTCGAACAGGCGGGGCGCGACGGCATGATAGGTATAAGGCGCGACATTCTCGCTCGGGACGAGCAAGGCGCGATAGCCGGCGGCGTCGAGCACCGGCCCGCCACCACGCGCCGCCGCGACCCAGGCATCGAAGCCGGCTTGCGGCACGGCGTCGAGGGTGAAGGCCATGCCGGCAAAGCCGCGGCCGCTGTAATTGGCGGACAGGCCGCGATAGCTGCCGGGACGATCCGCCTCGAGATTGAGGCGAGTCTCCATGCCCGACATGGCATAGATCTGGCTGCCGAGGCGCGGGACGAAGAAGCTGTTCATCACCGTTGCCGAAGTGATGCGGAAGCTGATCGGCCGGCCGGCGGGAACGACCAGCCGGTTGACGCTGGCGATGCCCTGATCGGGATAGAGGAACAGCCATTTCCAGTCGAGCGCGACGACCTCGACGCGCAGCGGCGGCGTGGCGGTAGCGAGCGGTCGGGCTGGGTCGAGCTCATGGCTCGCGATCCAGCCCATCCCGCCGAGGAAGATCACTACCAGCGCCGGCACCGACCAGACCAGCAGTTCGAGCCGCCCCGAATAGGACCAGTCGGGCAGGCGACGGGCGGTGCGGTTGCCGGCGCGAAACCACCAGGGGATGGCAAGCGCTGCGATCAGCACCGGAACGACGATCACCAGCATGATCGCCACCGCATCGAAGAGGAGGAAGCGCTCGCCGGCCGCGACCGGGCCGGCGGGATCGAGGATGCCGGGCGCGCAGCCTCCCGGCAGCAGGGCGGCGAGCGCGAACCAGGCCCGGCGCCGCATTGGGTTCAGCTGCGCGGGAGCGCGAAGGCGACCACGCTATCGCCCATCTTCGTTTCCATGAAATGATGGCCGCCGGCGAAGATCACGAGATATTCGCGGCCGCCCTGTTCATAAACGATCGGCGTCGCCTGGCCGCCGGCCGGGAGGACATGGCTCCACAAGGTCTTGCCGGTGCGGATGTCGATCGCGCGGATCAGGTCGTCGGTCGCGGCTGCGATGAAGATCAGCCCGCCCGCCGTCGTCACCGCGCCGCCATTGTTGGGCGTGCCGATGGTGAAGGGCAAATGCGAGGGGATGTTGAACGGCCCGTTGTTGCGCGCGGTGCCGAAGGGGCGATCCCAGAGCGTCTTGCCGGTGGCGAGGTCGATCGCGCGGATGCCGCCATAGGGAGGTTGTTTGCACAGCATGCCGGTGAGCTTCATCCGCCACCCGGCATTGACCTGGATCGCATAAGGCGAGCCCCATTGCGGATCGACTGAATGCGCATTGGTCAGCCCGGCGCCGGGCGCCAGGGCGAAGCGCGGCTTGATGCCGAGCTTGTCGGCCTCGGCGCGGGGCAGCAGCCTGACATAATTGGGCATGTCGTTGTAATTGGCGATTGCGATGCCGCGCACCGGATCGACCGACACGCCGCCCCAGTCGCTGCCGCCATTATAGCCGGGATATTCGACGCTGTGCCGGTCGGCGCTGGGCGGGGTGAAGAAGCCGCGATAATCGGCGCGGCGGAACTGGATCCGGCAGAGCATCTGGTCGATCGGCGACAGGCCCCACATGTCGCGCTCCCTCAGATCCGGCTTGCGCAGGCTATGCCACATCGAGACGATCTGGGTCGGCGCGCGCTGCGCCGGTTCCACCCCGCCCTGCGGCGCTTGGATCTGGCCGATCGGGGTGAGCGGCTGGCCGGTGGCGCGATCGAGTATGTAGAGATCGCCCTGTTTCGAGGGGACGAGCAGTGCTGCCTTGCCCTTGTAATCGATCAGCGTCGGCTGGCTGCCGAAGTCGTAATCCCACACGTCGTTCTTGACCGCCTGGAACTTCCAGCGCGGCTTGCCGGTGGTGACGTCGAGCGCGACGAGCGAGGTGGCGAAGGCGTTCTCGGCCGGGCTGCGCTGAGCGCTGAGATAATCGTTCGCTGCGTTGCCCATCGGCAGATAGACCAGGCCGAGCTGCTCGTCGCCGCTGCTCGCGGTCCACATGTTGGGCGTGCCGCGGGCCCAGGTCTGGCCGGCGGGGGGATAGCCGTTCCAGTCGGGGTGAGTCATGTCCCAGGCCCAGCGCAATTTGCCGGTGACTGCGTCGAAGCCCTGGATCACGCCCGATGGGGCCTGGCGATATTGCCCGTCGAGGATCTGGTGGCCGACCACGACCACGCCGCGCACGATGGTCGGCGCCGAGTTGATCGAGGCGAGGCCTGGATAGACCGGGCCCATGCCGGTCTTGGTATCGGCCTGGCCGTTGGCGCCGAAGCCGGTGCAGGCAGCGCCGGTCATCGCGTCGACTGCGATCAGGCGGGAATCGAGCGTGCCTTCGATGATGCGCGCCGCGCACAGCGTGCCGGGGGCTGCGCCGGGAACCGCATAATAATCCACGCCGCGACAGGCGGTCGTGTAGGGAATCCAGGCGTCGGGGACCTTGGGATCGACCCGCCATTTCTCCTTGCCGGTAGCAGCGTCGAGCGCGACGATGACGTTCTTCGCGGTGCAGGTGTAGAGCAGGTCGCCGACCTTGAGCGGCGTGTTCTCGGTGCCGTAGAGCTTCTTGAAATTGACGTCGGTCGGCATGCCGCCGGTGTGCGCTTCCCAGACCTGTTCGAGCTTGCCGACATTGGCCGGGTTGATCGCGGTGAGCGGCGAATAGCGCCGCGCTGCATAGGTGCCGCCATAGGCAGGCCAGTCGGCACCGGTCGCCTGGCCCGAGGGATCGGCCATGCCGGCCGAGCTTTGCGGCGGCAGCGCTGCGATCGCCGTGTCGTCGCGGCCGACCATGACGAAAAGGGCGGTGGTCGCCACCAGCACGGCGACGACAGCACCGCCGGCATAGCGCCAGCGGCTGGGGGCCAGGCTCAGGGTCGGCATGACGAGCAGCACGGCGATGAGCAGGACGATCGGGGCGATGATGCGCGGCACCAGGGCCCAGCTGTTGCCGCCGACCTCGGCAAAGGCCCACAGGATCGTCGCCGCGACGACAAGGCAATAGATCCAGCCGCCCAGCAGGCGCTGGCGCACCAGCAGCACGCCTGAGGCGAGCATCGCGATGCCGGTGATCACATAGTAAAGCGATCCGCCGAGTATGGCGAGCCAGGCGCCGCCGACGGCAAGCACCAGGCCGATCAGTGCTACGATGAGTCCAATGACGATAGCAGACCAGCTGCGGCGATGAGACATGGCGCGCCCTCCTGTTCGCACCCACCGGCCTGAAGCTCCCGCGCCAGGGTTTGCGTGACGATGGCTCAACACCTGCAGCTCGCGGCTGTTCCACAACAAATCCACGACGGGGGCCCGTCGGCAAGCCCGGGAACGTCGAGCCTGGAGCAGCGTGCGTTAAGTCTGATCCGTCGCAGAGTTCGCGTCGTATCCCTCTTTCCTTCCCCAGCGCAGGCTGGGGCCCAGTTGGGGGACGCCGGTGACGAGCGTTGCGGGTCATCATCTCAGCCATTCCAACTGGGCCCCAGCCTGCGCTGGGGAAGGGGGAAATGAAATGACGATCGGTGCACCTCCCGGTTCAGATTTCACGCATGCCGCTCTATCCAGGAACGCTCATGGCCCGCCGCCCGACAGCCACGAAAAGCCCCCCTTCCTGGCCGAGCGCGCCGATCCAGCCGATCTGCGCGAGCCAGTCCTCGAGCCACCAGCCTCCCTCTTCCGCGTCGAACAGGCCGGTCTCGTCATCGGCCAGCAGCGCGCTGGGAAAGGCGCGGATATAGTCGACGCCATTCTCGGCGAACCAGCGCCGCACTTCGCCGAGCGTATGGCGATGTTCCTCGGGATGGCGATACTGGTCGCGCAGCCATGCCTCGCGGCGCTCCGGTTCGGCCGCGCGGTCGCGGAGCACCGGGTCGCCCGGGATCAAGCGTTCATGGGTCAGCCGGGCGATGGCGCGGCGCAGCCGCAGCGGCAGCCGGGCGATCGCATTGTAGAGCCCGATCACGATCATTCCGCCCGGCCTGGCGAGCTCGACGATATGCCGGAAGGATCCGCGCGGATCGGGCGTGTGGTGGAGCACGCCCGAGCAATAGACCAGGTCGAACGCGCCGCGACGCAGCCCTGGCCGTGCGAGATCGGTCTCGACAAAGGCTGCCTTGTCGACGCCGAAGCGGCGCCCCGCCTCGGCGCCGAGCGCGAGCGAGGCGCGGGTCAGGTCGGCGCCGATGACGAGGCGTTCGGCGCGGGCCAGGTAGAGGCTCATCTGCCCGGTGCCGCAGCCGATCTCGACGATCCGCGCGTCGCGCGGGATCGCGTCGTCGAGCAGCCGCGCGAAGCGGCTTCGGTCGGCGCGGGCGCGCAGCCAATCGATGCTGTCGCGCGGCGGATAGCCGGGGAAGGGCGCTGCCGAATAGAAATCGCGCACCCGCTCGGTGCGGCCATCGCCGGGCAGGCGCAGCGCGGGAACGCCGTCGGGCGCGTCATAGTGTGCGCCGCACTCGGTGCAGTGCCAGTCGGGGCTCAGTGCGCCTTCGCAGATCGGGCAGACGAGCAGCGTCCGGAAGACGCAGTGCATCTCTAGAAGATCGAATAGACGAACGGCGCAAGCGCCTCGACGCTGGCCGCGAGGGTCAGCACCAGCCCGGTGAGGCAGAGAAAGATGGTGAGCGGGATCATCCACCGACCCGATTTCGAGCGCCACATCCCCTGGGCGAGCTCGGCGGTGGTGCCGAACGCGCTGCCGAAGACGATCAACTGCCGCTGGATGCGGCCCCGTTTCCTGATCACGCGACATCCTCCAATCGTGGTTCCTGAAACTGGTGCCGCTTGCGCAGCCGGGCATTGCCGATGATGAGCTGGTCGATGCCGCTGCGGCGGAAGGTCGAATAGCCCTCGGCCGCGCTGGTCACGATCGGCTCGCCGGCGAGGTTGAACGACGTGTTGAGCAACACCGGAATGCCGGTGCGGCGGCCATAGGCCTGGAGCAGGGCGCGCAAGCGTGGCGCCGTGACGTCATCGAGCGTCTGTACCCGGGCCGTGCCGTCGACATGAGTCACCGCAGCGAGCCGGTCGCGCCATTCGGGGCGCACCGGGAACACGCCCGACATGAAGCGCGCAAGCCGCGCGCCGCCGGGGGGCAGGATGAAGAAACGGTCGGCATGCTCGATCGGCACGACCGGCGCGAAGGGGCGGAACTCCTCGCGATATTTGATGTCGCGGTTGAGCCGGTCGCGCATCGCCGCATCATGCGGTGCCGCGAGGATGCTGCGATGGCCAAGCGCGCGCGGCCCGAATTCGAGCGCTCCGTCCATCCAGCCGATGACGCGGCCCTGGACGAGATCGTCGGCCACCGCCTCGATCAGCGTGTCGTCGTCGAGCTCCTCGATCGGATGGCCGTCCTCGCGGGCAAGCCGGAGCAAGGCGGCCGGTTCGACGGCCGGCCCCCAATAAGGGTGATCGGGCACGTCGCGATGCGGCTGTCCGAACAGGATGCGGTCGGCATAGAGCGCGGCACCCAGCGCGCAGCCGGCATCGCCGGGCGCTGACGGCACGAGCACCCGCCGGAAGCCGGATTCCGCAAGCAGCCGCGCATTGGCCACACCGTTCAGTGCCACGCCGCCGCCGAGGCAGAGATCCTCCAGCCCGGTCTCGCGGTGGAGCGTGCGGGCGATGTCGAGCAGGATTTCCTCGAGCACATATTGCGCGCTCGCGGCGATATCGGCGAAGCGCTGGCCCCGCTCGGTGCCCAGTTCGATCGGCTCGTGCGGGTTGCGGGCCGGGCCGAACAGATCGGAGAAGCGCTTCGAGAAACTGGTCTCGGCGCTGCTGTGGAAATCGACATAGTCGAGATCGATCTCGAATGCGCCGTCAGCGGTGCGGCGGAGGATTCGGCGGACCGCTTCGAGCCGGTTGGGCACGCCATAAGCGGCGAGGCCCATCACCTTGTACTCGCCCTCATTGACGGTGAAGCCGAGATAGGCGGTGAAGACCGAATAGAAGAGCCCGAGCGAATGCGGGAAGCGGAGTTCGCGCAGCAGCCTGATGTCCGTCGAACCATCGCTGCGCTTCACGCCTTCGCCGACCGTCAGGGTCGCCCATTCCCCGACTCCGTCCGCGGTCAGGATCGCGGCATGCTGCGACGGCGCGGCGAGAAAGGCCGCAGCGGCGTGCGACTGGTGATGCTCGACGAAATGCACTTTCCGCCCCGGCACGCCGAGCTGGGAAGAGATGATCCCGCGCACCCAGAGCTTCTCGCCGAGCGCGTTCTTCATTGCCTTGGGGAAGGCGCGCCAGCTCTGCGGGAAGCTGCGCAGATTGCTGGTCAGGATACGGTCGAACTTGAGCGTCGGCCGTTCGTAGAAGACCACCGCGTCGAGATCCTCGGGCTCGAGCCCGGCATGGTCGAGGCACCATTCGATCGCGCCGAGCGGGAAAGCGGCGTCGTTCTTGCGCCGCGAGAGGCGTTCCTCCTGGACGGCGGCGACAGGCATGCCATCGACCAGCAGCGCCGCCGCCGAGTCATGATAATGCGCCGAGATACCGAGGATCTTCATCTCAGCTCCTCGCCACCCAGCCCGGCCGCTCGCGCCGTGCCGCACGTTTGGCGAGCAAGGCAAAGGGCGGGAGCAGGATGAAATATTGGAGGGTCAGGATCACCGCCGCCATCATGTTCGCCAGCGCGGTCGCGAGGCGCAAATAGCCTTTCCAGAGGCGCCTCAGCCTTGCTTTCCAGAGTTGCAGCCTGCGCCGCCCCGGGGCGACGCGATCGAGCTCGGCAAGCGAATAGCGCATATGGAATTCCTCATCGCGGAGGATACGGTCGAACAGGGCACGCGTCGGCGGATCATGGCCGAGCACCTTGCTGTAGAGCGCGAAATCGCGCGCGGCGGCGGATTCGGAGAGATGGATGAAGGCGAGCAGCGCGCCGTCAGTCTCGTCCTCGACGCGCAGATCGTCGAGCCCGCGCTCGCCGGGCGGGATCCAGTCGGTGGAGGCGCGCGCTGCGCCGTTTTCGGCCAGGCTGGCCCAGAGTTCGAGGCCGCGCGCGCGGAACATCTCGGCATGGCGCGCCTCGTCGCGGGCATGGGCGAAGAAGCAGCGCCGCAGATGCGGATCGCCGGTCAGCTCGGCGGCGCGGACCAGATCGCGCCCGCCATCAGCCTCGACCCGGGCGAACTGAATCAGCTTGCGCGCCCGCCGGCGCGGGTCAGCCCACAGGGCCCAGTAGAGCGGGCGCAGCAGCGCGGTCATTGCCGGCTCTCGCATGGATGGTGGCCCGCGACGCGAAGGGGGGCAACGCGCACGCGGACCATGAGCCCAATTCCTGCAGACATATGGTTCACTGCGCTGTTTCCACCCACGGTCAGCCCCCACACGCCCTTGCCCATGGGTTCCGCAGCGGCCCGGAAAAGTTCAAGATGGATGGGCCGGAATCAGCGCGGAACGGCCTGGCGCGCGGCGGGCACGCATCGTCGCAGCTTGTGAACCGGGGCGCGACTGTGCGGAACCAAGCCGGGGAAAGGCGAGGGGGAGAATCGCCTCACCATTCTGCTCGCTATGCCCTGTCGGGAGCGACAGCCCGTGATTTTCAAAAGGAGAACCCGATGCCCCGTGGCCTGAAACCCGCCATGATCGCCGCCCTTGCCATCGCCGCGCTCGGCGCGACGACAGGCGCCGCGCAGACGCCCGACTGGAGCCAGGCAAAGCCGCTCACGATCGAGCTGAGCAGCTTCAAATTCACGCCGTCCACCGAGACGCTGGAGCATGGCACGGCCTATCGTATCCACTTCGTCAACACCTCCTCGGGCGGGCATGATTTCGTCGCCAAGGAGTTTTTCGCGGGCAGCACCGTCGCGCCGGAGGATCGCGCCAAGATCACCAATGGCGGCGTCGATGTCGATGGTCATGGCTCCGTCGATGTGCGGCTGATCCCGAACCGGGCGGGCAGCTTCAAGGTTCATTGCTCGCACTTCATGCACAGCTCGTTCGGGATGACCGGCACGATCACCGTGCAGTGAAGGGCGCCGGGATGCCGTGACGGCTGAATCCGACACCAACCAATCGGCAGGCCACGCGCGCACCGCGCTGATCGTCGAAGCGCTGTTTCTCGGCGCGGGCATCGGCCTGATCGCCGCCGCCATCGCCATGGATCGGGCCTGGCTCGACCGGCACGTGCTGCCGCACATGTTCCTGACGCGGGGTCAGCAGATCCTGTGGTGGGCGGTGGAGCGTGGGGCCGCGCTGCTTGCCGGGCTGGCGCTGATCCTTGTGCTGCGGCCGCGCGCCGCGCGCGCGATCCGGCAGGGGAGGGGGTGGGCATTTGCGGGCAGTGGCCTGGCTATCGCGGCGGCGGCTGCGCTCAGCCTGATCGCCTGCGAGCTGATCCTGCGCACATCCTGGTGGCGCGGCGTCGACCATTGGGCGGCCACCGAGGAGCCGCTCCGCACGGCGGATGCCAAGCTGGGATGGAGGCTGCTCGGAGGGCGTACCGGCCTTGAGCGGTTCAACGGCCAGCCAGTCTTCTATCACATCGATGCGAGCGGGCACCGGATCGGCGATCCGCGCCGGCCGGTCGACCCGAAGCGGCCTGCGATCCTCTTCACCGGGGAATCGATCATGCTCGGTTTCCGGCTGAACTGGCCCGACACGATTGCCGGCCGCACCGAGGCGCTGACCGGTATCCAGGCCGGCAATCTCGCGGTCAACGGCTATGGCACCGACCAGGCCTTTCTGCGGCTGCACGAAGAGCTGCCGCATTTCACCCGGCCAGTGGCGGTGGTCGCTCTGTTCGCGCCCTCGCTGTTCGAGCGCAATCTCGACGATGACAGACCGCATCTCGACGCCGCGTTGCGCTGGCATCCGGGGCGCCCGACCCTGAAGCTGGAACGGCTGATGAAGAATGTGGCGCTCTATCACAGCACCGCCGCGATCGAGCGGGGTGTGGCTGCCACCAGCGCCGTGTTGCGCGAGACGGTGCGCGAGGCGCACGCCCGGGGCGCCGCGGCGTTGATCCTGGTGCCCGGCTTCGCGCCGGAACAGCCGACTGAAGCCGCCATCCGCCACCGCGTGCTTGACGACGCGGGGCTGTCCTATCTCCAGGTGACGCTCGACCCCGGCTGGCGGCTGGCGGGTGATCGCCATCCCGATGCCCGGGCCGATCGCGTCATGGCGCGAGCGATCGTCCTTGCGCTGGCACGGCAGCGCCCGGACCTGTTCCGTGTGCATTGAAGCGCGTGAACCTTTTGAGCTGGCTGCAGCACAGACGAGGGGATCGAGCGCGCGGCTGGGGGTCCGGATGCAATTCCGGTCCTGTTCGGCGATATGATTGCCGACTGGTGCTAGGATCGGGACATGAACCGAATCACCCGCCTCTTGGGCGGTCGACCTCTAGAGATGCTGAAGCTGCGGCCTTGGTGCGCCATCCGCAGCGTCACGCTTGGCGCGCTGGTCGCCCTGTGCCTTGGTGTCGCCGCGTTGCTTCCGACTCCGCTCTTCGCCCAGCATGCCGATCCAGCGGCCTCGAGCCGGCAGCAGATCCTCGTGTTGCTGCGCTTGCCGCCACCGCATTACCGGCCGAATGGCGGCTATGGTGGTGGCTATGGCGAGGATCCCTCGCACGGTGCGCGCCGTCGCCTCGCCGCGCAGATCGCGCGCAACCATGGCCTGAGCCTCGTCACTGACTGGCCGATGCCGCTGCTGGGGCTCGATTGCTACGTGATGGCGATAGCTGACGGCCGCTCGACTGAGGCGGTCGCAGCTTTGGTCTCGAAGGACCCGGGCGTCGATTGGGCTGAGCCGATGCATGTCTATCGGGCGCAGGGTGGCATGCCGGCCGCGCAGGGAGATCCGCTGTTCGCTGCGCAGCCCGCCGCCCGGCAATGGCGGCTGGCGGAACTCCATCAGCTCTTCACCGGCAGGGGCGTCACGGTTGCTGTCATCGATAGCCGGATCGAGGCCAATCATCCCGATCTCGCCGGCCAGATCAGCCTCAGCGCGGATTTCGCCAGCGGCGGCGCGTCCGGCGCCGAGCAGCATGGCACCGGCGTGGCGGGCGTGATCGCCGCGAAGGCCGATAATGGTGTCGGCATCGTCGGGGTCGCGCCGCACGCGCGCCTGATGGCGCTGAGAGCCTGCTGGCAGCTCCCGGCGCAATCCCAGACGGTCTGCGACAGTCTGAGCCTTGCCAAGGCGCTCCACTTCGCGATCGAGCATAATGCCCAGGTGATCAATATGAGCCTCAGCGGCCCGCAGGACCGGCTGCTCGGCAGATTGATCGAGATCGCCCTCGGCCGTGGCGAGGCCGTGGTCGGCGCGTTCGACCACGCGGTTCCCGGCGGCGGCTTCCCCGCCTCGCAGCCCGGCGTGATCGCCGTGTCGGACGAGGCGACGGATGCGCCCGGCGTCTATACCGCGCCGGGTCGCGACGTGATGACGACTCAGCCGGGCGGGCGCTGGTATCTCGTCAATGGCAGCTCCTATGCCGCTGCGCATGTCAGCGGCCTCGTCGCGCTGCTGCGGGAGAAGCGGAAGGCGGACGGCCCGGTCACGCTCGTTTCGACCCGGGCCGGCGGCGGCGCGATCGACGCCTGCGCGACATTGCTCGGCCTTTCGGCGCGGTGCGATTGCAACTGCGCGCTCGCCGCGGCCGCCGGGCATCGCTGATCATGAGAAAAGCGGGAGGCATGGCCCGGGATATCGTGTACGGGAAAGAGATGCGGCGGCCTCTCAAGCTCTGGTTCTACATCGCGATCGGCGCGGGACGTATCCTGCTGACCGCCTTCCTGCTCCTGTTCGATCGCGGGGACCGTCGCCTGTCCGCGCCATCCGCGGTGCGGCCCAACGCGCGAAAGCACGAGTAGCCGGCCGTTCGCGCGGCCGCGAATGCTGGCGTATCAATGGCGCGGATCAGCCCGATTCCAATGGCATTGAGCGTCTGCCGAAGATCGGGACTGAAAGGCCGGGCCCAACAGTCACATGGCTGTCAAAAATTCCGGATAACAATGCAATTCAATCCTGGGTTGGCGTGCTCGATCCGCCTGGTCGGCGGGTCGCTTCGTTCCTGAGGAATTCCAGCAGGAATGGCGGTTTTACCTACTGCAACGCCTCACTTTTCTGTTGCGTAAATCGATACGATAGCGCAACATTCCAGCCCGGGTGGGGGGAGACCGCGCATGGAAATGCTCGTGGTCGGCGAACCGGGGCCGGCGGAAGCATCTGAATCCTGCATCATCGAGGCGCCGGGGGGCGTCAGCGACGCCGGCATCGTGTTGCGCCGGGCCCGCGAGGCCGGGGGCTACACGCTCCAGGACGTCGCGGCGGCGACCCGGATCGCCCAGCGCTATCTCGCCGCGATCGAGGCCTCCGAATTTGCCGGCCTGGCGCCCTTCTATGCGGTCGGCTTCGCCAAGACCTTCGCGCGACATGTCGGTGTTTCCGAGGGCTGGATCGCCGCCGCCGTCCGGGAGCGGATCGCCGAGGACCGGCCGGCGCCCGCCAATGATCGGCCACGGCGTGGACCGCCCGCCCGCCAGCCGAAGATACGAGAGCGTCGATAGCGCGCCGCTACCCCAATTGCGGCGGAGGATTGCAGTTCGATCGTTTTGGGATCAGGTTCGCGCCCACGCCGCATGGCGTAAAAGGGGAGAATAGCTATGGAATGGATGTTCCTGCCGCTGAAGCGGTATGCAGAGTTTAGTGGCCGCTCGCGCCGCAAAGAGTTCTGGCTGTGGGTATTGTTCGTCATCATCGTGACTATAGTGTTGAGCCTGATCGACTCAGCACTGGGGTTGGGTGGGCGCACCACAGCCGACTCCCTCCGAGGGCCGGGGAGCTTCGGCTATTCTGCCGGCACACGTGGCGGCATATTGACCGGGCTGTTCAGCCTCGCGATCCTGATACCCCATCTCGCTGTCTCGGTGCGAAGGTTGCACGACACCAATCGCACCGGCTGGTGGATCCTGCTGCCGGCGCTGCCCTATCTGCTCGGCTTCATCCTGGGCCTGGTAGGAGCGATGAGCGCAAACCCTGCGCTGGCCATGGCCGGCGGCGGGCTGGTCCTTGTCGGACTTGGCTGCGGCATCCTGGTGCTCGTCTGGTATTGCCTGCCCGGCACGCCGGGACCGAACAATTATGGCGACGATCCGCTGGGTCATACGCCCGAGGAACTGGGCAAGACCTTCGAATAAGCCGCACCTGCCGATAATCCGATCGCGCCCGGCCGAACGGCTTGCCGGGCGCGATTGGATTGGCTAGGCACCCGATCGTCGTGCGGGCGTGGTGGAACTGGTAGACGCGCCGGACTCAAAATCCGGTTCCGCAAGGAGTGTCGGTTCGATTCCGACCGCCCGCACCATTTTTTTCGATCCCCATCGGACGAAGCCCACGCCGCCTCGCGGCGCGCGCCTTGTGCCCTTCATATTTCTGGACGGGAGGCCTCTCACGTCGTATGCAGAAGTATGCAATAGTATGCACGAGAGAAGTTTTACGATGGCCAATGTGGAACGCGTGACGGTGACGGTTTCGGCGGAGCAGGCAGCAATCTTGCGGCATACCGTCGAGGATGGCGAATATGCGTCGACCAGCGAAATCGTGCGGGAAGCGCTGCGCGACTGGACGCGCAAGCGCGACAATGAATTGCGCGATCTCGAAGTGTTACGGGCGGCGATACGGGAGGGCTTGGACAGCGGGCCCGGGATACCGGCGGAAGAGGTCTTTGCCGAGTTGCGGGCACGTTTCGCACACAAGGATTGACCCTTGGCGCGGCATCCTTCGTCGCGGAGATCGAGGTCGAGATCGTGAGGATCGCTGCGCGGCCCAGCCGATTTCCGGCGCGCGCGGATCTGGCACCGGGCCTGCGCGCGGCCAGACATGCTCGCTACCTGATTTCTTCCTCGAAGCGGCTGGAGAAATCCAGATCGTCCGCATTATCCACGGTGCGCGAGACCTGCCGCGTGTGCTGGATTTGAATAGCTGATCAAAACGGGGGGCTCTTTCGCATGGCTCGTGCAGGCCCGGGCAAAACCCCCACCGTCGCCGCTCTGGTTCTAATCCCCCTTGCGCGCTCGCCGCACCGGCGGCACCTTGGCGCTTCGCGGCTGGGGGATCAGGGCAATGTCGAATATCGCGGGCAAAGCCTATGGCATGAATGTGCTGACGCCGATGAAGCCGTCATGGACCTGGCTTCAGGTCCTGATCTTCATGGTGGCACGGGCGATGCCGCAGCAGCTTTCCGGGCTGCTCGGCCTCAAGCTGATCCATTTCGCACGCTGGGTGATCATCCGCCGCAAGCAATGGCCTGATCCGACTCCCGGCGCGGCGCAGGGCCTGCCCAGGCTCAACAATGATTACATGCTGTTCCTGTCGAACTTCAACGGCACCTGGGACCAGTATATCGATGCCTTTGCCGATGGCATTCCCGGCGGGCTCGACCTGTTCTGGTACGCCAGCACCAAATATCCGCACTCGATTCCGATCTCGTCCTTCAAGGCCTATATCGGCACAAACCAGATCCAGACGGCCTATTATTACAATGCGACGCCGGGCGCGGCGCAGCGTGACATCAAGGCAGCGCTTCGGGTGCGCGAGGCAGTGCTCGATCTCGCCGAAATCCATGCCACAGGCGATGTCGAGGCGTTCGCGGCGGCGTGGCGCGCATCGCTGGCCAAGCTCGCCAATTCGCTCGCCTCGCCCGGCTATGCGCCGATCGCCTCGCTCGCGACGCGCAGGGCCGATGCCGCGCGGCGGGAGTTCATCAACGCGCTCGCCGCGAAGAAGGGGAGCTGACATGCCCAATCTCGATGGCGGCCATTATTTCCTGACGGTGCTTGCGCCCGTCCGGACCGATTTCATCCAGGATGCGATCCCGGGCCGTTCGCGCTCGCACCGCGCGCAACTCGCGCAGAAGCTGGCGCTGCTGCCGGTCGGCAAGCAGACCGCAGCCTCGCCCGACGATGCATGGCCCTCGCCCTTTTCGCGCAACACGCTCAATCATCTCGCCCGCTTCGTCATCATTGACGGACCGGCGTTCAACGGCCGCAATTCGGGCGATACGATCGTCAGCCTGATCGACGGCGTCGATCCGCTGGTGCCGCAGCCGGTCGACCGCTTCGATCATCCCTATCTCGTGTTCGCCGCTGATCTCGACGCGCAGCATGTCGATGGCGATGCCGCGGTGCGCGCCTATACCGACGCGCTCTGGGCGACGATGCAGGATGATCTGACGATCATCTTCGGGCATTGCGTCGGCTTCGACGGCGTGACCACCGCTGATGGCTTCCACGACTATATCCGGCGCTGCCAGGTCGAGACGACCATGCCGTTCAACGATTATTGGGCGCATGACGAGCTCAAGGCGCCTGCCGCACCGCCCAAGAAAGTGAGCAAGTTCAGCCTCGCGAAGCTCGCGGTGAAACTGGTGGGCTGGGCTGCCGGCGCCTGGGTGGTCGCGCTGCTGCTCGATATCGTTCTCACCAGGCTTCACCGCGGCCGGGTGCAGCTATGGGCCAACTGGATCGTCGTCCATTTCGGCTTCTGGCTGCTGATCCTGCTGCTGGTCGTCGCGCTCGCGGCGTGGATTGCCTATCGCTACTTCATGAACAAGGGGCTGAAGCCCTTCCCGACCGCGCCCAACAGCGATCTGCCGTCGATCCTGAAGTCGCTGTTCCTGCAGCAGCATCTGACGAAGCTGGCGATCGAGACGCAGGGCCTGAGCCCGGCCGATCTCCACGCGCGGTTCGGTGCGTTCCTCAAGGCCGCCAAGCCCGATGACCTGACGGGGCCGACACAGGCAGCCGGCGAATGCCATGCCCCCGCGCTGGAGACACCGAAATGACCGGGGAAATGATCCGGCTCGACCTCGCCGATATCCAGGGCAATATCCACCGCCCCTATGGCCGGTTCGGGTTCCCCTACACACGGCACCTTTTCTACAACATCCTGCGACCCGAGGCCGGCCGCGCCTTCATCCAGGGCCTGCGTCCGCGGGTCACGACCGCGCAGCCCTGGGAGAAGGACCAGGGCACCGGGGTCGTCATCAAGCCGCAGATCACGCTCAATCTCGGCCTGTCCTATCTCGCCCTGCGCGCGCTCGACCTGCCGACCTCGACACTGCGCCAGCTACCCGACGAGTTCATCGACGGCATGCATTGCCGGTCCGAGATCCTCGGCGATGTCGAAGGCAGCGCGCCGGAACATTGGGATCCGATCTGGCGCGACGAGCGCAAGCAGCGCGACCGCGAAGTCCATCTCTGGGTGTCGCTCAGCATTGCGGCTGATGCGGCGGGCAAGCCGCTGCCGGTACTCGACGACTGGATGACCTGGCTCGACGGCCTGGTGACGGCGTCTAAGGGCGGCGTCTCCTTGCTCGACGGGCATGGCAAGGACGGCAAGAGCAAATGGCAGGACAGTTGCGCGTTGATGGCTCCGCTCGGCCCGAACGGCGCGATGGTGGCTCTGCCCACGGAGCATTTCGGCTTTACCGACGGCATCAGCGATCCGGTGTTCAAAGGCCAGTTCGAGCCAGCCGCCGAGGCGCTGGCGGCGATCGGCGGCGGCAAGATCGCGCGCGGCGTTTATAACGAGGAGACGAGCTGGTCGGCGCTGGAGACCGGCGAGTTCATCCTCGGCCAGGTCGACGAGGGGCAGGAATTCCCGGTCGCGACCCAGCCAGCCGGCTTTGTCCGCAACGGCACCTTCATGGTCTATCGCAAGCTGCGCGAGGACGTGCCGGCGTTCGAGGCCGAGATGAAGCGCCAGGCAGCCCTGTGGAAGCAGGTGACGGGCGAGACCGATGATGTCGCGGCCGACGAGACGGTTCGCGCCAAGATGGTCGGACGCTGGCGTTCGGGCGTGCCGCTGATCGCGGCGCCGACCTGGGCCGAGCATCAGAAGATCATGAAGGATTATGCCGATTGCCTGGAGATCGCGCTGCGCAAGCCGCGCGACAGCGCCGAGGCACAGCGGCTGGCCGAATATAACAAGCTGCTCACCGGTTTCCGCTACGGCGAGGATCTCGACGGCGGCAAATGCCCGTTCGGCGCGCATATCCGCCGTGCCAATCCGCGCGACATGCTCGATCCGCTGCTGAGTGACACGGTTGGCTCGACCACGCTGACCAACCGCCGCCGCATCATGCGGCGCGGCTTGCCCTATCAGGAGGATGGCGGCGAAGTCGGCGTGATCTTCATGGCGATCTGCACCAGCATCTTCCGCCAGTTCGAGTTCATCCAGCAACAATGGATGAGCTACGGGCTCGATTTCGAGGCGGGCAACGATACCTGCCCGCTGATCGGCAACCGGGCGCAATCGAAGAAGCATGTCATCGCCGCCGGGGCCGCGAGCAACGATACGGCCTTCATCGCCGCCGATCTGCCCGAATTCGTCACCACGCGCGGCGGCGAGTACTTCTTCCTGCCGAGCATGAGCGCGATCCGGATGCTCGCCATGGGTACGGTCGACCCGACCTGATCACTCTGACTGAAAGGCCTGCATGAGCACTCAGCCGAAGAGCTTCGCGGATCGGATCATGGCCGGAATCGGCGGATGGCTGATGGGGCATATGGAGCTGGTGTTCCGCATCGCGCGGAACACCTTCCCGATCCTCGTCGTGACCTTCAAGGGCAAGAAGTTCGCGCTGGTCACGCGGTTCGACGATGTCGCCGAAGTGCTGACTCATCCCAATGTCTTCGACGTGATCTACGCGCCCAAGCTCAACCTGCTGATGGACGGCGGCAATATCTTCCTGGGCATGCGCGACACGGCGGAGTCGACTCAGGACCGCAGCTCGATGCGCCTCGCCGCACCGCGCGCCGAAGCGCTCACTCGCATCCGCCCCGAGGTCGAGGCAATGGCCGAAGCGGCGATGGCGAAGGCGGCGCCGGCGGGGAAGATCGATCTGGCGATGGAACTGACCCAGGACCTGACGACGCGCTTCTTCAGCGGCTATTTCGGCACGCCGGCGGATGACGTGACGGCCTTCTCGGACGATGCGCGGTTGCTGTTCCAGTTCATGTTCGCCGACATGGCGAATGATCCGGTGTTCGAGCAGAAGGTGCGCCCGGTCGCGGCGGCGATGCGCGCGCGGGTCGAGAAATGCATCGCCGATCGCAAGGGCGAGCGCGGGAAGCATGACGATGTGCTCGAGCGCTGCCTGGAGCTGCAGGATATCGGTACGCCGGGGATGGATGACGACGGTATCCGCAACAACATGATCGGCTTCATCGTTGGCGGGCTGCCGCAGCCGCCGATGATCATCCCGCAATTGTTCGACGTGCTGCTCGACCGGCCGACCGAGCTGGCCGGGGCGCAGGCGGCCGCGCGGGCAGACGATGACGATCTGGTCTCGCGCTATGTGTTCGAGGCGCTGCGTTACTATCCGCTGACGCCCGGCCTGTTCCGCGATTGCTCGGCGGATTACGAGATCGCCGGCGGCACGATGCGGTCGCGGATCATTCCGGCAGGCACGCGGGTGATGGCGGCGACGCGCTCGGCGATGTTCGATGGGCGGCGGGTGCCTACGCCGAAGAAATTCCGGCTCGACCGGCCCGATTTCACCTATATGAATTTTGGTTGGGGCTTTCACCAGTGCTTCGGGCTGTACATCAACCAGCAGATGACCCCCGCGATCTGCAAGGCGGTGCTGAAGCGGCCGGGCCTGCGCCGGGCATCGGGGCCTGAGGGCAAGTTGCGGCTCGAGGGAATTTTCGCGATGAATTTGACGGTGGAGTTTGACGGGTAGTCCATAAGCCCCCTCCGGGAGAGGGGCCCTGTATATGTGTGTAACCGGGGAGCAGTCATTCTGCTTTCGTCCCATTTGCGATCATTGCGGCGCTGCGGAAGAGGGCAATCACCGTTGGGGACGAGAATGGCCGTGATCAGTACGAAAGACCTTTCGGCGCTTGCGGACCCGCTGATATTGAGGAGCCTGATGCAATCTCTCGCGGCTCTAGATGCCATAGTCAGCCAAGAGTGGGAGTACCGATACTTTTCGTTCAATTCTCGTTGGAATGAGAACGAGATGATGGGGTCGATCCGCAATGGGCAAGGCGATGATATATTCGCCCTGTTTAACTCCTCAGGTGTTTTTATCAAAGGTTTCGATCACGAACTTTGGGATCAAGACAAGGGTGCATCGGCGGATTTTTATAAAGATGTACCGTCATGTTTTAGAGGTGCTACTATTGAGCCTGCTTTCTCAACACAGCTTGTGACATTCTGCTGTTGGCGGACGCTTGATAGTAAGCATTGGATCGCAGCCGAAACACCGGCCTACCTTCGTGACGCGGATGGTTCGGAGTGGATGTTGTCGATGTTGGATGGAGATCCGATATCGTATCTTTCATTCAGCGAAAATTATTATGAACTCTTGCTAGATAGCAAAATCGTTTCGCGTATCCATGCGGGTGTTCCTATTTCGCGGGATTTAGCCAACTCTCTGAATCCTCAGCTGGATTATCGCAAACTAGTCGATGACCTTCAGGAGATCGCTTACCCGATTGAGGCGGAATAAACGCCCGCTTTCCACCACTTTCAGACGTCTACGCCTCCCCTGAAGGGGAGGGACTTACGACGCCTAAGCTTCAACCGTCTCCAGCGCCTCGCTTGCCTCAAGCCACGCCGCCTCAGCCGCCTCGAGCTTCTTCTCGATCTCGCCGCGGCGCTTCATCAGGTCGCTCATCCCCAGCGCCCGCAGCACCGGCTCCGCGCTCGACGGATCGAACATCGCCCGGTCGAGCGCGCTGCGTTGGGCGCTGAGGGTAGCAACCAGCTCCTCGGCTTCCTGCGCACGCTTGCGGATCGCCACATTCTTCTCGCGCGCCTCGGCGGCGGCGCGGCGTTCTTCCTTGCGGTTGGCCTTGGATTTGCCGCCGCCCGCCGCGCCGTCGCTGGAAAGCACGAAGGCGATATAATCCTCCATGCTGCCATTATATTCCTTCGCGGTACCGGCATCGACCAGCACCAGCCGGTCGGCGGTGAGTTCGATCATGTGGCGATCATGGCTGACGATCACCACTGCACCGTCATAGGCGTTGAGCGCCTGGACCAAAGCTTCGCGCGCATCGACGTCCAGATGGTTGGTCGGCTCGTCGAGGATCAGCATATGCGGCGCGTCGCGGGTGATCAGCGCCAGCGCGAGCCGCGCCCGCTCGCCGCCGGAAAGCTTGCCGACCTTGGTCGTCGCCTTGTCGCCCGAGAAACCGAACCGGCCGAGCTGGGCGCGGACTGCGCCGGGCGTCTTGCCCTTCATCATCCGGGTCATATGCTCGAGCGGCGTATCGTCGGTGTCGAGCTCCTCCACCTGATACTGGGTGAAATAGCCGACGCGCATCTTGCCCGAGGCCGTCATCTCGCCGTCCATCGGCGTGAGCTGGGCGGCGAGCAGCCGGGCGAGCGTCGTCTTGCCGTTGCCGTTCCGGCCGAGCAGGGCGATCCGGTCATCCGGATCGAGCCTGAGGTTCAGCCGCTGCAGGATCGGCTTGCCCGCGGTATAGCCGACGCTGGCGAGATCGAGCGTGACGAGCGGCGGACGCAGCTCCTCGGGGCTCGGGAAGTCGAACGACAGGCTCGGATCCTCGGCCATCGCGGCGATCGGCTGCATCTTGGCCAGCATCTTCTGGCGCGACTGGGCCTGTTTCGCGGTCGAGGCGCGGGCGCTGTTGCGGGCGATATAGTCCTGCAGCTTGGCGCGCTGCGCGTCCTGTGATGCCTTGGCGGCGGCGAGCTGCGCGGCGCGCTCGGCGCGCTGGCGCTCGAAGCTGTCATAGCCGCCCGTGTACATCGTCGTCTTGCCGCCCTCGAGATGGAGGATGGTGTCGACGACATTGTTGAGCAGGTCGCGCTCATGGCTGATCACCACCATCATCGCCGGATAGGCCTTGAGGAAATTCTCCAGCCACAGGGTCGCTTCAAGATCGAGATGGTTCGAAGGCTCGTCGAGCAGCAGCAGGTCCGGCTCGGAGAAGAGCAAAGCGGCGAGCGCGACGCGCATCTTCCAGCCGCCCGAATAGCTGTCGAGCGGGCGGCCCTGCATCTCCTCGTCGAAGCCGAGCCCGACCAGGATGCGCGCTGCGCGGGCTTCGGCGGTATAGGCGTCGATCGCGATCAGCCGGTCATGGATTTCGCCGACCCGGTCGGGGTCATGGCAGGTCTCTGCCTCGTCGAGCAAAGCGGCGCGCTCGGTATCGGCGCCGAGCACTGTCTCGATCGGGGTGGAATTGCCGCTCGGCGCTTCCTGCTTGAGATAGCCGATGCGGGTCTTGCGCGGCATCTCGATCTCGCCGTCATCCGGGTCGAGCTGGCCGATCATCACCTTCATCAGGGTCGACTTGCCGGCACCATTGCGGCCGATCAGCCCGACACGGCTGCGCGCCGGCAGAGTCGCGCTCGCGCGGTCGAGGATCGTGCGCCCGCCAAGCCGCACCGTGATACCGTTGATATTCAGCATGGCCGCGCGCTTATCATGCAGCGCAGCATTTTAGAAGCTGCCGTTTTCCGCATTCCTCGGCGATCCTGTTGCCACCAACTGAATAGCCGAGTTGGCGAGCAGTTGAATCACTGCAGGGAAGGATGTTGGAGAGATATGTTACACCAGAGTGTACCATATCTCCCTTCCAACGGCCGGGAATTTAACTGTTAATATTCAAGGTGTTAAGGTAAATTTCAGGCGATCGTGTTGACGAGCCCACCCTCGGCGCGAAGGGCGGCGCCATTGGTCGCCGAGGAGCGCGGGCTGGCGACATAGGCGACCAGGTTCGCGATCTCCTTCGCATCGATCATGCGCTGGATGATCGACGAGGCGCGGGCGGTGGCGAAGAACTCGGCTTCGATCTGCGCGATCGGCGCGCTCGGGTCGGCCGCCTGGCTGCGCAGGAAATCCTCGATCCCTTCCGAGCGGGTCGGCCCGGGCATCACTGAATTGACGGTGACATTGGTGCCCCGCGTAAGCTGGGCCAGTCCGCGCGAGATCGAGAGCTGCGCCGTCTTGGTGGTGGCGTAATGGATCATGTCCTCGGGCACCGCGAGGCCGGATTCGCTCGAGATGAAGATGATCCGCCCCCAGTTCTTTTCCAGCATGGCGGGCAGATAGGCGCGCGAGAGCCGCACGCCGCTCATCACATTGACGTCGAACAGATGCGTCCAGTCATCGTCGCTGATGTCGCCGAACGCCTTGCTCTCATAAATGCCGAGATTGTTGATCAGGATGTCGACGCGGGGAAGCGCCGCCGTCACCGCAGCCACGCCCTCAGCCGTCGCGACATCGGCGAGCAGGCCGGTCACCGGCTTGCCGCCCGACGCGTCAATCTCGGCGACTGCGTCATCGAGCTTCTTCCGGGTCCGCCCGGTGATCGTCACGGCTGCGCCTTCCAGCGAAAGCGCGCGGGCAATTTCGAGGCCGATGCCGGCGGTGGCGCCGGTCACGAGCGCAGTCTTGTCGTTCAGTTCGAGGTCCATGGTCTGTCTCCAGCGTTGCCAGAACAATTTAGGCCTTGCCGGGTCGTTCAACTATTTCCAGAACAGGATCAGCATCTGTGAATGGAAATCATCAATGCCGCGCATTGCCATGGAACGGTCGGGCGAGATGGAGGTCTTCGCGCGCGTCGTGCAGGAGGGCGCCTTCTCCGCGGCGGCGCGCACGCTCGACCTGACGCCCTCAGCCGTCAGCAAGCTGATCGCGCGGCTCGAAGCGCGGCTCGGCGTCCGCCTGCTGGTCCGGACCACACGCGCCCTGAGCCTGACCGACGAGGGCGAAGCCTATCACCGCGCAGCGATGCGCATCCTCCAGGAGATGAACGACGCGGAGCAGCAGGCTTCGGGCGGCGCGGTGCGCGGGCGGTTGCGCGTGAGTGCGTCGGTTCCCTTCGGTACGATGTTCGTCGCGCCCGCGGTCACGCGCTTTCTGGAACGCCATCCCCAGGTCACGGTCGACCTCAGCCTCACTGACGATGTGGTTGACCTGCTGGCACAGCGTACCGATGTCGCGATCCGGGTGGGTACGCTGCCGGACAGCGCGTTGGTCGCGCGCAGGCTGGGCCAGAGCCGCCGCGTCATTTGCGCATCGCCTGACTATCTCGCGCGCCGCGGCGAGCCGTTACGGCCGGAGGATCTGGCCGATCACGATTGCCTCACCTTCAATTTCCGGCGTGGCCGCTCGGCCTGGCCGTTCAGGCGCGATGGCGACATGATCGAGCAGCCGGTGTCGGGCAGCCTGCAGCTGAACAATGGCGAGACGATGCGGCAAATGGCGCTGGCGGGCGTCGGTGTGGCGCGGCTCGGCCTGTTCCATGTCGCCGAGCATATCGCCGCCGGCCAGCTGGTTGCGCTGCTCGAGGCATATAATCCGGGCGATCTCGAAAATATCAGCGCGATCTATGTCGGCGGCGGGATCGTGCCGCACCGGGTCCGCATGTTTATCGATCATCTCGCCGCTGAACTGAAGGGATCGCCCTTGCTGGCGGCGGCCGGGGGGTGAGACATGGGCCTGGTGAAAGCGATCCCTGGTGAGCGGGCACCGGGGCAAATCGCAGCCAATGGGTTCACGGCGCGGCTCCGCTGGCCTAGTTCAGCACCATGTCCCGTATCCTGACTGTCGAAGATGACGCAGTCACCGCCGAGCGGATCGCGCTCGAACTGCGCCGCAACGGGCATGAGGTCGTCCTCGCGCCGGACGGGGCGACGGCCATGGCGCTCGCATCGACGGAATCGTTCGATGCGATCACGCTCGACCGTCTGCTGCCGGATGCCGACGGCCTCGCTGTGGTCGAGCGGCTGCGCCGCGCGGGCGTGCGCACCCCCGTCCTCATGCTCAGCGCGCTCGGCGACGTCGACCAGCGGATCGCGGGCCTGCGCGCGGGCGGGGACGACTATCTCATCAAGCCCTTCGTCCTTGACGAGATGGCGGTGCGAATCGAAGTGATGCTGCGGCGCGGGCGGGCCGAGCAGGAGACGCTGCTGCGCGCGGGTGACATCGAAATGGACCTGATCCGGCGCGAGGTGAAGGTGGCGGGGCGCGTCGTCCGGTTACTGCACATGGAGTTCAGGCTGCTCGAGTTCCTGATGCGCAACGCCGGCCGCACGGTGAGCCGGCGCACGCTGTTCGAGCAGGTGTGGAATTATCATTTCGACCCCGGTGCCAACGTGATCAACGTCCATATCGCGCGGCTGCGCCGCAAGATCGATGCGCCGGGAGCGCGTTCCGCGATCACCACCGTCAAGGGTGAGGGATATTATCTTGAAACCGGCTGAGCGGCTGCGCTGGCGCGAGGTCCGCTCGACCACGCCATTCCGGCTGACCGTCCTGCTCGGCGGGCTGTTCCTGACGGCTTTATGGGCCACGCTGGGCTTCAGCTATGTCCTGACCGCCCATGAGCTGACGGCGCGCAGCGACCGCATCCTGTTCAGCCGCGCGCGCGATCTGCTCGCCGAGGATCCGGCGCACCTGCCCGCGCGCATCCAGTCCGAGATCGCCAACGCCGCGGTCGGCGTCAGCTATTTCGCCCTGGAGAGCCGCGACGGGGGCTTCCTCGTCGGCAACATCCGGCTGACGGCGCGGACGGTCGTGGGACAGCCGTTCAGCGTCGAGGCCAGGGCAGGGGCGCACGGCCCCCTGCGCCTGCTGACCGTTCGCACCAACACGGGCGAAATCATCGTGCTCGGCCGCGACATCTCGCAGATCCGCGACCTGCGAGAGCGGCTGCTGGCGATCCTGGTCGTCAGCGGCGTGCTCGGCACGATCGTCGTGCTCGTGGCGGCGGTGCTGCTGAGCCGGGCACCGTTGCGCCGGGTTCGTGCCCTGGAGCGCACCAGCCGCGCGATCGCGGCAGGCGATTTCGCCAGCCGGATGCCGATCGCCGGACGCCATGACGAGCTCGACCAGTTCGCCGCGACAGTCAACGTGATGCTCGACGAGGTTGCGCATGTCGTCGCGCAGGTGAAAACCGCGACTGACGCGATCGCGCATGACCTGCGGACGCCGCTCGGCCGGGTGCGGGCAGGGCTGGCGGATCTCGCGGACTCGGAGGACGTCGCGCCTCCGCACGCCGCGGTCGTCGATCAGGCAGTCGCCGAGCTGGATGCGGTGATCGCGCGGTTCGGCGCGCTGCTGCGCATCTCCGAACTGGAGGCGAGCGGGCGTCGCGCCGGCCTCGCGCCGCTCGACCTGCCGCCGTTGGTGGCGCAGCTCGTCGAGCTGTACGAGCCGCTGGCGGAGGAAAAGGGCGTTGGCCTGGCGATCGAGGCCGATGCCGCGCCACGGGTCGAAGCGGATCGCGAATTGCTGTTCGAGGCGATCGGCAATTTGATCGACAACGCCATCAAGTTCGCGCGCACGCGTGTCGTGCTGCGGATCGGGCAACAGAATGGCCAGGCGGTGCTCGAGGTGGTCGATGACGGCCCCGGCATCCCGCCCGAAGAACGCGAGGCGGTCGTGCGGCGCTTCCACCGCGCCGAAGGGGCCGCCGGCGTCGAGGGCACCGGCCTTGGCCTCGCGGTGGTCAGCGCAATCGTGCATCTGCATGGCTTCCGGCTCGAGCTGGACGATGCCGCGCCCGGCCTGATCGCGCGCCTGCGGATGGGTGCGACCGCACCATAACATTCATTTAATTCGCCATCCCGGCCGATGCCGCGCAGAGGGGCGGCCGCCGGTGCTGCGGCGCAGCACGGCCGGCGCCTCCTCCATCGCGCGGACCCGTTCATGCTCCAACTCGTCAAGATCGCGCTCGGCAAGCCCTATAGTTTCGTGGTCCTCGCGATCCTGATCGTGCTGGCGGGCGGTATCGCGGCGATGCGCACCGCGACCGACATCTTCCCGGACATCAAGATCCCGGTAATCGCGGTGGTGTGGACCTATCGCGGCCTGCCGCCCGAGGACATGGCGGGCCGCGTCGTCTATTATTACGAACGCCAGCTCTCCACCTCGGTCAACGATATCGAGCATGTCGAGAGCCAGAGCCTCGCCGGCATCGGCATCGTCAAGATCTTCTTCCGTCCGGGCGTCGACATCCGCACCGCGACGGCGCAGGTCACCTCGGTCAGCCAGACCGTGCTCAAGCAGATGCCGCCCGGCATCACGCCGCCGCTGATCCTCAACTACAATGCCTCGACCGTGCCGATCCTGCAGCTCGCTCTGTCGTCCAGGACGCTGTCCGAGCAGAAGATCTTCGACCTCGGCCAGAATTTCATCCGTCCGGCCCTTGCCTCGGTACAGGGGGCCGCGATCCCCTCGCCTTATGGCGGCAAGGAGCGGCAGATCCAGATCGACCTCGACCCCGCCGCGCTGCAGGCGCGCCACCTTTCGGCGACCGATGTCGGCCTCGCGCTCGCGGCGCAGAACCAGATCATCCCCGCGGGCACCGCCAAGATCGGGCAATATGAGTATAATATCAGGCTCAACAACAGCCCGGCTGTCGTCGACGACCTCAACAACCTGCCGATCAAGACCGTCGACGGCACTACCGTCTATATGCGCGACGTGGCCCATGTCCGCGACGGGTCGCCGCCACAGCGCAACATCGTGCGGGTCGATGGCGGCCGCGCGGTGCTGATGACGGTGCTGAAGAGCGGCTCGGCCTCGACGATCGCGATCGTCGATCAGGCCAGGGCGCTGCTGCCCAGGCTCAAGGAGACCTTGCCGCCCGACCTCGATGTCGCTGCGCTCTCCGACCAGTCGTTGTTCGTGAAGGCAGCGATTTCGGGCGTGGCGCGCGAGGGCGCGATCGCGGCAGTGCTGACCAGCCTGATGATCCTGCTGTTCCTCGGCTCCTGGCGTTCGACCCTGATCATCACCGCCTCGATCCCGCTCGCCATCCTCGCGGCGATCGCCGGGCTCGCGGCGGCGGGGCAGACACTCAACATCATGACCCTGGGCGGCCTCAGCCTCGCGGTCGGCATCCTGGTCGACGACGCGACGGTGACGATCGAGAACATCAACTGGCACCTCGAGCAGGGCAAGTCAGTGCGCGACGCGATCCTCGACGGCGCGCGGCAGATCGTGCAGCCTGCCTTTGTCTCGCTGCTGTGCATCTGCATCGCCTTCCTGCCGATGTTCTTCCTGCCCGACGTCGCCGGCTTCCTGTTCGCGCCGATGGCGCTGGCGGTGGTGTTCGCGATGATCGCCTCTTTCGTGCTGAGCCGCACGCTGGTGCCGACGATGGGCAATTTCCTGCTGCGCGAGCATGCCGGGCCGCATACGCGCGACCATATGGTGGCGCACGACGCGAGCGCCGGCGCGCCGACGCGCAATCCGCTGCGCCGCTTCCAGCACGGCTTCGAGGCGCGTTTCGAGCGGGTGCGCGGTTATTATATCGGCCTGCTCGACTATGCGCTGGCGCGTCGGCGGCTGTTCGTGCCGGGCTTTCTGGCAGTGGTGCTGGTGTCGTTCGCGCTGGTGCCGCTGCTCGGCCGCAACTTCTTCCCGACGGTCGATTCGGGCCAGATCAACCTCCATGTCCGCGCGCCCGTCGGCACCCGCATCGAGGAAACGGCCGCCCTATTCGACCGGATCGAGGACCGCATCCGCGGCGTCGTCCCGCCCGATCAGCTCGCGACGATGGTCGACAATATCGGCCTCCCGGTCTCGGGCACCAACCGTGCCTATTCGAACACCGGAGGCGTCGGCCCGCAGGACGGCGACATCATGATCAGCCTGAAGCAGGACCACAGGCCGACTGCGGATTTCGTCCGTGCGCTGCGCAAGGACCTGCCCGGGGCGTTCCCCGGCTCGGTCTTCTCGTTCCTGCCGGCCGACATCATCAGCCAGATCCTCAATTTCGGCTCGCCCGCGCCGATCGACGTTCAGGTCTCGGGCGCCGACGCCAAGGCGGGCGAAGCCTATGCCCATAGCCTCGCCGCCGCCATGCAACGCGTCGCCGGCATCGCCGATGTGCGCGTGCAGCAGGCAAGCGACTATCCCGAACTCGGCTTCGACGTCGACCGGAGCCAGGCCGATCGGGTCGGCATCACCGAGAATGACGTGACGAAGAGCCTCTCGGTCAATCTCGCCGGCAGCTTCCAGATCGCGCCCGCCTTCTGGCTCAACCCGCGCAACGGCGTGTCCTACCCGATCGTGGTGCAGGCACCGCAATATCGCACCGACAGCATGGCGCAGCTTCGGAACCTGCCCGTGACCGGCAGCGGCCCGGGCCAGTTCCAGCTGCTCGGCGCGCTCGGCACCCTGCACCGCGAGCCGAGCGCCGCGGTGGTCTCGCACTATAATGTGCAGCCTGCCTTCGACGTCTATGCGACGACGCAGGGCCGCGATCTCGGCGCGGTCGCGGGTGATGTGCAAAAGGCGATCGACGCCGTCGCTGCACAGCGCCCCAAGGGCGCGACGGTGACGATCCGCGGCCAGGTGCAGACGATGAATACGGCCTTTTCCGGCCTGCTGTTCGGCCTCGCCGGCGCGATCGTGCTGATCTACCTGCTGGTGGTCGTCAATTTCCAGTCATGGATCGATCCCGCCGTCATCATCTCGGCGTTGCCGGCCGCGCTTGCCGGCATCGTCTGGATGCTGTTCGCGACGCAGACGCCCTTGTCCGTGCCGGCGCTGACCGGTGCGATCATGTGCATGGGCGTGGCGACCGCCAACTCGGTGCTGGTGGTGAGCTTCGCGCGCGAGCGGCTGGCGGCGACCGGAAACGCATTGCGTGCCGCCGCCGAGGCCGGCGCGACCCGTTTCCGCCCGGTGCTGATGACCGCGCTCGCCATGATCATCGGCATGGCGCCGATGGCGCTCGGCCTTGGCGAGGGCGGCGAACAGAATGCGCCGCTCGGGCGCGCCGTGATCGGCGGCCTGATCTGCGCGACGATCGCCACGCTCGTCTTCGTCCCCGTCGTCTTCAGCATCGCGCATCGCAAGCCCGCCAGGCCGCCGATGCCGATCGAGCCTGCTCCCGGAGAGCCCGTTTATGCCTGATGAAGCCAAGCCCGCACCGAAAGGGCTCAAGACCGCCGGCGTCGCCGCCCTGGTGATCGCCGCTGGCGTCGTCGCGATCGGCGTGATCGATCGCAGCCATCAGGCTGCCGAAGCGCAGGTCTGGTCGGACGCGCGCGCGATCCCGGTCGTCCATCTCGTACCGGTCCGGGCCGGCGGGGCCGCCGATGCGCTGACGCTGCCGGGCACGCTGCAGGCGTGGAACGCGGCCAAGCTTTATGCGCGCGTCGGCGGTTACCTGAAGGCGTGGTACAAGGACATCGGTGCCGAAGTTGGCGCTGGCACACCGCTTGGTACGGTCGATACGCCCGAACTCGATCAGCAGATCGTGCAGGCGCGCGCCGATCTCGCCAGTGCCCGCGCCAATGCCGGCCTCGCGAAGAGCACCGCGGCGCGCTGGAACGACCTGCTCAAGGACGATTCGGTGTCGAGGCAGGACGCTGATGAGAAGAATGGCGAGGCCGCCGTGCGCAACGCGGCGGTACAGGCCGCCGAGGCGAAGCTCGGCCAGTTGATGGCGATGAAGGGCTTCGCGACCTTGCGCGCGCCCTTTGCCGGCGTGGTGACGACGCGCAGCGCCGATATCGGCGATCTGGTCGGCCCGGGCAGCGGCGCCCAGGCGCCGATATTCGCGATCGCGGACCTGCACCGCATCCGCACCTATGTCAGCGTGCCGCAAAGCTATTCGGCGGCGATGAAGCCCGGGCTCGGCGCGACGCTCAGCGTGCCGGCCTTTCCCGGCCGCACCTTCCGCGCGACGGTGATCGGCGCATCGGGCGCGGTCAACAGCCAGACCGGCGCTTTTCAGGTCCAGCTCGCCGGCGACAATCCCGGCGGGGTGCTGAAGCCGGGCGGCTATGCGCAGGTGTCGTTCGACGTGCCCGGCCAGGCCGGCACGGTGCAGATTCCGTCGAGCGCGCTGATCTTCCGTGCCGCGGGCACACAGGTCGCGATGGTCGATGCCGATCGCCGCATCGTCCTGCGCAAGGTGGCGATCGGGCGCGATCTCGGCCAGACCGTGGAGGTTCTGTCGGGCCTGTCGCCGCGCGATCGCATCGTCGACAACCCGCCCGATTCGCTCGCCAATGGCGAGCTGGTGCGTGTGCAGGCGGGAAGCCGTGGCTAGGGCGCCGGCGATCCTCGCGCTCGCGCTTGCGCTCCTGACCGGCGCCTGCTCGCTCGCGCCGGCTTATCATGTGCCCGAGACGGCGACGGTGCCGGCCTTCAAGGAAGCCGGGCCCTGGGCACCGGCGGTGCCGGCCGATAGCGGCGCCGATCGCGCTGCCGACGGCGCCTGGTGGACCGTGTTTGGCGATCCCGTGCTCAACGGGCTGGAGGCGCGGGTCACCGCCGACAATCCGACCTATGCCGGCGCGCTCGCCCGCTATGATGCGGCGCGCGCCTATCTCGGTCAGGCGCGCAGCAGCCTGTTCCCGAGCATCGGCCTGAACGCCAACGTCACCGACAACCGCCAGTCCGACAACCGGCCGTTGCGCGGATCCAACCAGCCGGATCTCTATCCGGCCGACACGCTGGGCGGATCGCTCGATTTCGAGCTCGATCTGTGGGGCCGCGTCCGCAATCATGTGGCCGCGGGCAAGGCCGAGGTCGCGGCGAGCGGCGACGATCTCGCGGCGATCCGCCTCAGCCTGGCGAGCGGGCTCGCGGAGGAATATTTCGCGTTGCGCGGTGCCGACCAGCAGATCGTGCTGCTCACCACCACGGTCGACGCCTATGCGCGGGCCGATGCGCTGACCCGACGGCGCTATCGCGGCGGCATCGCCTCGGGCATCGACACCGGCCGCTCGGGCGCGCAGCTTGCCGACGCGCAGGCGCAACTCGCTGATGTCCGCGCGAGCCGCGCGCTGGCCGAGCATGCCGTCGCCAGCCTGGCCGGCCTGCCCGCCTCGACCTTCTCGATCGCGCCGGTCAGCACTGACGTGCCAATCCCGACGGTGCCGACCGGCCTGCCTTCGACCCTCCTCCAGCGCCGCCCCGACGTTGCCGCTGCCGAGCGGCGTGTCGCCGCTGCCAATGCCGGCATCGGCGTCGCCAGAGCGGCATTTTTCCCGACCATCGGGCTCGGCGGCAGCGGCGGGTTCCAGAATACCGGCCTGGCCGATCTCGTCACCGCGCCGAACCTGTTCTGGTCGATCGGGCCGAGCACAGTGCTCAACCTGTTCGACGGCGGCCGCCGCCGCGCCGACCTCGCGGCGGCCAGGGCGCACTGGGCCGAGGCTACCGCCGATTATCGCGGACGCGTGCTGCAGGCGTTCCAGGATGTCGAGGACGGCCTCTCGCAGCTTCACCATCTCGGCGACGAGGCGGAGGCACAGGACAGGGCGGCGGCGATGGCCGCGCAGACCGAGCGGCTTTCGCTCAACCGCTATACCAAGGGTGCGGTCAGCTTTCTCGACGTCGTCACCGCGCAGACCACCGCGCTCAACGCGCGTCGCGCCGCGATCGCGCTGCACACGCGGCGGCTGCGCGAAAGCGTCCGCCTGATCCGCGCGATCGGCGGCGGCTGGAATGAAAACGCCATTGCCGCGAAATAGCGGTGCGCGGGGCCTCGGCCTTTTCCGTGTCGCAGCGATGCGCCCTCCCTCTCCCGTCGGCAGAGGGACTCAGGTCCGCGGCAGCGTGATCGTCGCGTCCAACCCGCCCTCGGGCCGGTTCGCCAGAGTCACATCCCCGCCGGCATTGCGTACGATCGCGCGCGCCAGCGCCAGGCCGAGGCCGATGCCGCCGGTGTCCCGGTTGCGCGAGGTCTCCAGCCGGGTGAACGCCTCGAACACATTGCCGAGCTGATCGGACGGGATGCCGGGGCCGTGATCGGCCACCACGATCGCCACCTGGTGCGCGTCGGCCAGGATCCGCACCTCGGCGGACTTGCCATATTTGATCGCATTCTCGATCAGGTTGCGCACCGCGCGGCGCATCAGCGACGGGCGCAGCCGCATGCGGAGCCGCGCGGTCTCCTCGAAGGTCACGTCGCTGTCGAGATCGCGGAAATCCTCGACCACTGCGTCGACCAGCGCAGCGAGATCGACTTCGGTCAGTGGCTCGCTCGGGCGGCCGAGCCGGGCGAGCGAGAGGATGTCGTCAAGCGTGTGGTTCATCTCGGCGATGGTCTCGGCCATCTTGATCCGGTCAGTCTCGTCCTCGACCGATTCGATCCGCACCCGCAGCGCGGCGAGCGGCGTGCGCAGATCATGGCCGATCGCGCCGAGCATCCGGTCCTTCTCGTCGAGCATCGCCGTCACGCGCAGGCGCAGCGCGTTGAACGCAGCGATCACGTCGCGCAGATCATGCGGCCCGCGCTCCTCGACCGGCACATCGACTTCGCCGGGGACGAAGCTGCGCGCGGCGACCGCGAGGCTGCGCAGCGGCTGTGACAGGCGCCGCCCGATCCACAGCACGGGGAGCAGGACGATGCCGTACAGGATCAGGGTCTGCCAGAGCAGCCGCCAGATCAGATAGGCTTCGGCGCGAGGCCATGGCGCACTCAGCACCAGCCAGCCATGGCCGGGCTGCTCGACTGCGATGATGAGCTCGCCGCCCATCCGCACCGCGCGATCCGCTGCCCCCGGGTTCCACCGCCTGAGGCGCGGGTCGCCGCGATGCAGATCGCGCACCTCGGTCTCGATCCGGCCGACCTTGAGCCCGGCTTCAGCCAGCTCGCTGCGCAGCCCCTGCTCGACATCCGCACGATGCTCGCCCGCCGGGTTCACCGGTGAGACGTCCGCCTGGCGTAACCGCCCGCGATTGCGCTCGATCGGGTGCCCGGCATTGGTGCGCTCGATCGCATCGACGATTCGCGCCACCGCGGGGCCAGTCGCCTGCTCGTAGCGCGCGGCGCGGCGATCCATCAGGAACATGGTGAAGTTGATCGCCTGCGCCACGAACAGCGCGATCGCGATCAGCAGCGCCATCTGGCCGGAGAAATTGCGCGGCCAGAGCCGGAACGGGAGACGACTCACAGGCGCGTGACTTCAGCCGCGAGCGTATAGCCGCCGCCCCATACCGTCTTGATCAGTTCGGGAGTCTTGGGGTCGCTCTCGATCTTGCGGCGCAGCCGGCTGACCTGGTTGTCGATCGCGCGGTCGAAGGCGGCGGCTTCGCGGCCCTGGGTGAGATCGAGCAGCTGGTCGCGGGTCAGCACCTGGCGCGGCCGGGTCACCAGCGCGTGGAGGAGATTATATTCACCGGTCGAGAGCGGCACCGAGACGCCCTCGCGATCGACCAGCGCGCGCTCGCCCGATTTGAGCACCCAGCCGGCAAAGGCGAAGGAGCCGCTGTCCGGGGCGTGCTGGCGCGCGCCACCCGCGGCGGCGCGGCGCAGGATGACCTTGACCCGGGTCGCCAGTTCGCGCGGCGAGAAGGGCTTCACGACATAATCGTCGGCACCCATTTCGAGCCCGACGATCCGGTCGGTCTCCTCGCTGCGCGCGGTAAGCAGGATGACGGGGATTTCGCTGGTCTCGCGGATATGGCGGCACAGGCTGAGGCCGTCTTCGCCGGGCATCATGATGTCGAGGATGACGAGATCGATCGCATAAGCGGTGAGGCGGGTGCGCGCTGCCTCGGCATCGCCGGTCTGGGTTACGCGAAACCCCTGTTTGGTCAGATATTGCGCGAGCGGCTCGCGGATCGAGCGCTCGTCATCGACGAGCAGCAGATGCGGTGTTTCTCCCATGGGCTCGGGGTTTAGCATGTCTGCTCGCTTTTAAAATGCCGGGCGGGCGGGGGCGTGCCCGCCCGGCAGCCGGGCCAGAGGGGATGGCGACCCGGTTTCCTATTTGCCCGGCTGGGGCAGATCAGAAGGATTGGCGCCGGGGCCGCCGTCAGGGGCACCCATGGGGGGCATCGGCTGGTTGCCGCCGGGGCCACGATGCCAATGCCGGTCGCGCATTGCCTTCATCTTCGCATGCGCCGCTTCCATTTCGGCCTGGTCGATAAAGCCGTCATGGTTGGTGTCGAGCTTGTCGAAATGCCTGTCGACCGGCGCACGCATCTCGTCCCGGCTGATCTTGCCGTCATGATTGGTGTCGAGCCGCTCCAACATGCCCGGGCCATGATGGCCGGGGCCGCCAGGTCCGCCCGGAGGCGGCGGCATCATCGCGCCACCAGGTCCATGACGGCCGCCCATGCGCTCATGCATCCGCTCCATTGCCGCCTTCATCTCGTCGGGCGAGATCTGGCCGTCGCCATTGGCATCGAGCTTCGCGAAACGCGCTTCCGCCTTGGCCATGAAGTCCGCGTGTGTGATCTTGTGCTCGGCGTCGCCATTCTTGTCCATGCGGGCGAAGCGCGCTTCGGCCTGGGCCATATATTCAGCGCGCGAGATCATGCCGTCGCCATTGGTGTCGGCGCGGGCCATCATGCCGCCACGGCCATGTCCGCCATGGGCGCCCGGAGCTACCTGGTCGGTCGGAGCGGCTTGGCCGGCAAAGGCCGTGCCGCCGAGCATCGTGCTGGCGAAAGCGGCGGCGAAAAATAATTTCTTCATGCTGGGTCCTCTCATGGCCGGCTCGCGTCGGGCGAGCGCGGCCTCTTGTCGTGGGGTGTCCGGTTATTGCGGACGCATCGCGCTCATTTCGTCGGCAGTGATCTGGCCGTCGTGATTGGCGTCGAGCCTGGCGAAGCGCGCTTCGGCCTGCGCGGTGAACTCGGCGTGCGACACCTTGCCGTCATGGTCGGCATCGGCTGCCATCACGCCGCCGCCCGGGCCACGGCCGGCCATGTCGCCCAGCTCGTCCGCGGTGATGAAGCCGTCGCCATTCTTGTCGAGCCGGGCAAAGCGCTGGTCGGACGCGGCGGTGAATTCGGCGTGCGAGATCATCCCGTCGCCATTGGTGTCGGCGCGCATCATCATGCCGCCGCCCCCACGACCTCCGGGGCCGCCGCCGGGGACTGGGGGCGTAGCCGCCTGTCCGGCGAGCGCCGCGGCACCGGTCATCGTGCCGGCAAAAGCGGCGGCGAGAAACAACTTCCTCATGCTGGATCCTCTGTCTGGTGCCGTTGGGTTTCCCGGCATGAGGACTTGTCGCCTGCAACTGTCTCGCACCTATGTCAGGGTGCGGGAAAAGTGTCGCAATTTGTCGCAGCTAGGCGAAGATCGCGACGCTCTGCATGCCTTGGGCGATGGGCTGGCCGTCGGCGTTCCAGAGCATCATCGACTGGCTCGAGCAGCCATGTTTCGCATAGTCCGAGGTCGCCGAGAGCAGCCACCAGCCGTCGCGCGTGACCGGCGCCGGGGTGAGCAGATTGACGATCCAGGTCAGCGAGCTGATCGGCGCCTGCCGTTTGCCGAGCAGCTTGAACGCCGCCGGGGGCAGGGCATCGGCGACGGCAAGGACATGGACCATCGGATCGAGCCCCTCATGGCTCCGCAACCGACCCCAGCGCAGCCATTCGGCCTCGCCCTTGGCCTCTTCCTTCAGGTCGAAGAAGTTGAAGTTGCCGGTGAAGAACTCGTCCGGCCCGGTATAGAGCTTCGCCGCGGGCGCGGGCGGGCGGTGAGAGCTCTCCAGCCGTCCGTCGAGATCGATCTCGGAAACCTGGTCCGACATGAAGACGAAGGTCGCGCGGTAGCCGAGCCCGGCGTCCGAGACGATATCGGCCTGGATGAAGGCGGCGTTGCGGCCGCGGCGCAACCTGGTCGCGGTGACGGAGACCTTGCCCGAGAGCGGGCCGATGAACGAGATCTGCGCCGAGCGCAGCGGCGGCAGATCGGGCTCAAGGCTCTGCGCGGCATGGAGCGCAAGCGCGCTGGAAAGGCCGCCATAGCTGGTGCGGCCCTGCAGCCAGCTCGCCGGGATTGTGGCGCGAAAGCCGTCGCCGGTTGGCGTCGCCGCCGCCAGGATCTCGGCGATCGGCGTCACGCCGTCGTCTCGGCCAGCCGGTCGCGCAACTCGCGCTTGAGCACCTTGCCGATTGCGCTGCGCGGCAGCTCGTCGATTGCGTGGAGCGCGGCGAGGCGCTGGGTCTTGCCGAGCTGCGCATTGGTCCAGGCGAGGATCTCGGCGACGCTCGCATCGACGCCGGTATGCGGCACATAGAAGCCGACCGGCGTTTCGCCCCAGGCCTCGGAGGGCATGCCGATCACGCTGCAATCGGCGACCGCCGGATGCTGCTTGAGCACTGCCTCGAGATCAGTCGGGTAGATGTTGAAGCCGCCCGAGATGATCAGATCCTTCTTGCGATCAAGCAGCGTCAGGAAACCGTCAGCATCGAAGCGGCCGACATCGCCATGCCGGATATAGCGGCGCCCCTCGGCATCGAACCATTCAGCCGCGGCGGTCGCCTCGCTGCGGCCGTGATAGCCGGTCATCATCGCCGGGCTGCGGCCGACCACCTCGCCCATCTCGCCCTGCGGGACTTCCTTGCCCTCATCGTCGATCAGGCGGATGTCATGGCCTTCGATCGGAACGCCGACGGTGTGGAGCTTGTCGGGGTGCGCATTGGCGATGAGCACACAGGTGCCGCCGCCCTCGGTCATGCCATAATATTCGACCAGCATCCCGGGCCAGCGGGCGACGACATCGGCCTTGAGCGCAGCCGAGAAGGGCGCGCTGGTACAGGTCTTGAGGCGGAAGCTGGCAAGATCGAAGCTGTCGAAATCGGGCAGCGCCATGATCCGCTGATACTGGACGGGCACAAGCATGGCATGGGTGGCGCGGCTCTCCTGCGCGAGCTCGAGAAAGCCGCGCGCATCGAACTTCTTCATCAGCACCGCGGTGCCGCCCCAGCCGAGCGTCGGCAGGAAGCTGACCAATGTGGTGTTCGAATAGAGCGGGGTCGCGATCATCGTCACGGCCTCGCCGAAACCCGCGCCCCCGATGCGGTTGATATGCGCCCAGCGCATCTTGTGGCTCTGGACGATGCCCTTGGGCGTGCCGGTGGTGCCCGAGGAATAGATGATGTTGAAGCCGGTTTCGGGGGCGATGGTGACGGGCGCCGGCTTGGCGTCTTCGCGGTCGAGCCAGGCATCGAACGCGTCCGTATCGAGCCTGATCCGGGTCGCCGCGATCGCCTGGCCGGCCAGCGCAGCCTCGGCCTCGCGATCGAGGAACAGGATCGGCGCACCGCAATCGGCGATCATCGCGGCGAGCGATTCGGGCGTCGAAGACGGCGCGAGCGGCGCGGCGAGGCAGCCGGCGCGGAGCGCGCCGAGAAAGACCGCGGCATACTCGATCGAGGACGCGGCGACGATCGCGATCGCCTCGCCCGGCTGCACGCCGTAACGCTGCAGCGCGGCGGCGATGCGGTCCATCAGCCGGTCGAGGCGCTGATAATCGATCGATCCGCTCTCGGAGATCAAGGCGGTCTTGTCGCCGCGTTCCATCGCATGGGCGCGGATCAAATCGGGGAGGGACGCGAAATCGCTCGCGAGCATATCGGCAGAGGTCATGTTCGCCCGCTAGGACAGGCCCGCCGGAAATGCCATACGCGATCTTCGAAAAAGGGGAAGCCAGGTCGATGCTGTTCTACAATGCGGACAATCCCGCGCCGAATCCGCGCCGCGTGCGCATCTATCTCGCGGAAAAAGGCCTGAGCGTCCCGACCGAGACCCTGTCGATCGTCGCCGGCGAGCACAAGGGCGAAGCGTTCCTCGCGGTGAATCCGCTCGGCCAGCTTCCGGCGCTCCGGCTCGATGACGGGAGCGTGCTGACCGAGAGCCTGTCGATCTGCCGGCTGTTCGAAGCGATCCACCCCGAGCCGCCGATGTTCGGGGTGGGCCCGCGCGGCGTTGCCGAAGTCGATATGTGGCAGCGCCGCGCCGAGTTGCGGATGATGGTGCCGCTCGGCATGCTATGGGTGCACACCCATCCCTTCACGGCGCGGGTCGTGAAGCGGCAATACAAGGATTATGGCGAGAGCCAGCGGCCACGGGTCATCGCGGCGATGGGTGAGTTCGACCGGGCGCTCGCTGAGCGCGAGTTTCTCGATGGGAAAGGATATTCGATGGCGGACATCGTGTTGCTGACGATCGTCGATTTTGCCGGATTCGTGGGCATCCCGATCCCGGAGGATCTGGCTGGCCTCAGGGCCTGGCATGACCGTGTCTCCGCCCGGCCGAGTGCCCAGGCATGAGCGCCACGATGGTGGGCGCGGTGGCGATCGTCACCGGCGGCGGCACGGGGATCGGCGCGTCGGTGGTGCGGCGGCTGGCGGCGCGCGGGGTGCGCTGCGTGATCAACTATGCGAGCAGCCGCGACGAGGCCGAGGCGCTCGCCGCCGAGGTCGCGGGGATCGCGGTGCAGGCCGATGTGGTCGAGGACGGCGAATGCCGCAAGCTTGCCGCCGCTGCGACCGAGGCGTTCGGGCGGATCGATTTCCTCGTCAACAATGCCGGCCGCACGAAATTCGCCAATCATGAGGATCTCGATGCGCTCGATGCCGAGGATTTTGTTGGCCTCTACCGGCTCAACACGATCGCGCCGTTCCAGATGATCCGCGCCTGTACGCCGGCGCTACGGGCGAGTCAGATGGGCGCCGTCGTCAATGTCGCGTCGGTCGCCGGCATCTGGGGGCATGGGTCTTCGGTCGCCTATGCCGCCTCCAAGGGCGCGCTGATCACGATGACGAAGAGTCTGGCCCGCGTGCTTGCGCCCGAGATCCGGGTCAACGCGGTCGCGCCCGGCTATGTCGGCACCGGCTGGTTCGAGAAAAGGCTGGAGGCGGAAGGGTTGGCGGCGCTCAATGCGCGCGTTGCCGCGGGCGTGCCGATGGGCATGGCGACGGGGCCGGACGATATCGCCGGGCCGGTCATGATGCTGCTCGATCCCGATTGCCGGGTGATCACCGGCGAGACGATGGTGCTCGACGCTGGGGCACATCTCGACATCGGGCTCGCGCGAAGGCCCGGGCGGGAGCTGTAGCCGCGACCGGTCGCTACACAACCGGTTCGGCGGTTCGGGGCACCCGGTCGAGCACTTTCCATACGATGATGCCGAGCGCGGTGAAGGCGAAGGCCGCCGCCAGCAGGAAGGCCGCACCGGGAAAGCCGTGATCGACCCCGGTCGCAAGCGCCTGGGTCAGCAGCCAGGGGCTGAGGATCGCGGCGACGCTGTTCATGCTGCCGATCCCGCCCTGCAAGGCGCCCTGCCGGGTGGCATCGACCATGCGCGAGAGCAGCCCGTTTACGGCGGGGAAGACGAGGCCCGACATCGCGCTGACCAGGAACAAGGCATAGGCCTGCCAGCCCTGCGTCACGAAGGCGTAGACGAAGAAGGCGGTGCCGCCGCTCGCCAGGCCGACCACCAGCGCGCGCGGTTCGCCGATCCGGGCGATGATCCGGCCGGTCAGGCCGCCCTGCACCACCGCCATCACCATGCCGACAAAGGTGAGCGGCAGGCCGATCGCCCGTGCATCCCAGCCGAAGCGCGCGGTCGCCCAGAAGGCCCAGGTCGCCGGATAGATCATGTGCGCGAGCTGCCAGATGAATGCAGCGATCAGCAACGGCGCGGCATTGCCGGCCTCGAACAGCGGACGGAAGGCGCCGATGAAATGCGCGTCGCGCAGGTGGAAGGGGCGGCGGTTCTCGGGCGCGAGCGTTTCGGGCATCGCCAGCGCCATCACCGTGGCATTGGCGAGCGCGAGCAACGCCGCAGCCACGAATGGCGCGCGCGGGCCGAGATCGGCGATCAGCCCGCCCAGTGCCGGGCCGATGATGAAGCCGATCCCGAACGCAGCGCCAATATAGCCGAAGACGCCGCTGCGCTTCTCGGGCGGGGTGACGTCCGCCAGCACCGAGCTTGCCGGGCCGTAGACCGCGCCCGCCGCGCCCGCGATCGCCCGGCCGAGGAACAGCCAGGCGAGCGTCGGCGCCCAGGCCATCAGGCCATAATCCAGGCCGAAGGACAGCATCGAGGCGATCAGCACCGGGCGGCGCCCGAAGCGATCGCTGAGGTTGCCGAGGATCGGCCCGGCGACGAACTGGGTGAGCGAGAAGATGACGAGCAGATAGCCGGCGAAGCGCGTGGCATGTTCGAGATCGGTATGCCCGAGCGTCGTGATCAGCTTGGGAAAGACCGGCATGATGATGCCGAAGCCGATCGTATCGATCAGCACCGCGGCAAGTGCGATCGGAATGGCGCGGTTTTCGAACTTCATCGCAGACCCCCGGGGAAGCCTCCCCGGTTTAGGGGTTCGGCACGCGCTTGTCGCGCCCCTTTGCTTGGCTCCTGATCTGTGCCATCCCGGCGCCATACCCGAAATTCAGATTCGGGCCGTACAGGAGAGCAGACATGGCGACCGCCGCCGACCTCGACCGCCCCGCCGACAGCCTTGAGGCATTCCGCAGCGAAGCGCGCGCCTGGCTCGCGGCGCATTTTCCGCCGTCGCTGAAGGGCAAGGAAAATCCGATGGCGACGGTCGAGGGCCCGACCGCGCTTTCCGATGATGAGGCCGCCTGGAAAAAGGCGTTCGGCGAGAAGGGCTGGGGGGTGCCGACCTGGCCGACTCAATATGGCGGCGGCGGGCTGGATCGCGCCCAGGCGCGGGTGCTCGGCGAGGAGATGGCGCGGATCGGGGCATGGAATCCGATCGGCGGCATGGGCGTGATGATGTTCGGCCCGACCCTGCTCGAATATGGCAACGAGGCGCAGAAGCAGGAGCACATCCCGGCGATCGCCAGGGGCGAGGTGCGATGGTGTCAGGGCTATTCGGAGCCGGGGGCCGGGTCAGATCTCGCCTCGCTCCAGATGTTCGCCGAGGACAAGGGCGATCATTACCTCGTCAACGGCCAGAAGACCTGGACGTCGGGCGGGCAATGGGCGGACAAATGCTTCGCTTTGGTCCGCACCGACAAATCGAAAAAGCATGAAGGGATCAGCTTCCTGCTGATCGATATGACCTCGCCCGGCGTCGAGGTGAAGCCGATCAAGATGATCTCGGGCGCCTCGCCTTTCTGCGAGACCTTCTTCACCGATGTGAAGGTGCCCAAGGCGAATCTGGTCGGGCGCGAGGGTGAGGGCTGGACGATCGGCAAGCGGCTGCTCCAGCATGAGCGGCAGAATCTGTCGGGCGGCGGCGCGCTCAGCCGCTTGTTCGCCGGTGCGTCGATGGGCGCGCTCGCGAAGCAATATCGCGGGACGGATGAGCAGGGGCGGGTCGATGACAGCGATCTCAGGATGCGGATCGTGCGGCACGAGATGGACAGCCGCGCCTTTGCGCTGACGCTGCGCCGCGCTGCGCTGGAAGCGAAATCCAACCAGGGCCCGTCGGCCGCGACCTCGATCATGAAGAATGTCGGCGCGCGCATCACCCAGGACCGGGCCGAGCTGTCGATCGAGATCATGGGCATGAACGGCCTTGGCTGGGAAGGCGAGGGCTTCAGCGAGGCCGAACTGACCCAGACCCGCACCTGGCTCTGGGGCAAGGCGGTGTCGATCTATGGCGGATCGAGCGAGATCCAGAACAATGTGATCGCCAAACGGATTCTGGGGATGCTCGACCACCAATAATCAGAGTCGTCACCCCGGACTTGTTCCCGGGTCCATCGGGCGGCTTGGCGATGTGCTGGAGGCTCCAGCACTCGCACGCGGAGAGATGGATGCCGGAACAAGTCCGGCATGACGAAGGAAAATTCGAGGGACTGAACATGGCCGTACTCAACGACGAACAGACGATGCTCCGCGATATGGCGCGCGAATGGGCGGACAATGAATCCCCCGTCGCCGCCTTCCGCAAGATGCGCGATGCCGCGCCGGGCGAGGGCTATGATCCCGCCGCCTGGGCCGAGATCGGGCAGATGGGCTGGGCCGGGATCGTCATCCCGGAAGTCTATGGCGGCTCCGAGTTCGGCTATCTCTCGCTCGGGCTGGTGCTCGAGCAGCTCGGCCGCAACCTCGCAGCGTCGCCTCTGGCCTCGACCGCCGCTGCGGCGACGGCGATCGTGCTGGGCGGATCGGACGCAGCGAAGGCCGAATGGTTGCCGAAGATCGCGGCGGGCGAGATTGTTGCCACGCTCGCGATCGACGAGGGGCCTGTTCACAACCCGGCCAGGGTCGCGACCAGCGTGGCCGACGGCAAGCTCAGCGGCACCAAGGAATTCGTCGCGGAAGGCGACAGCGCCGGTCTGTTCGTCGTCTCGGCGGTGGACGGGCTGTATCTCGTTCCGGGCGACGCCGGCGTCTCGCGCTCGCCGCGTCATATGGCGGATTCGCGCAGCCACGCGCAGGTCAGCTTCGATGGCGCCACGGCGGAGAAGCTCGGCGGCCCCGATCTCACCGCGAAGGTGATCGACCGCGCCACCGCAGCGCTCTGCGCCGAGATGCTCGGCATGGCGGAGCAGGCCTTCGCCACCACCAACGACTATCTCAAGACCCGAGTCCAGTTCGGCCAGCCGCTCGCCACCTTCCAGGCGCTGCAGCACCGTATGGCCAGGATGTTCACTGAACTCGAGCTGATGCGCTCGGCCGTGGAGGGAGCGCTCGAGGCGATCGATGCCAATCGCTCGGATGTCGACCAGGCGGTAAGCCTGGCCAAGGCGCTGGCCGGCGACACGCTCCACCTCGTCAGCCGCGAGATGATCCAGCTCCATGGCGGCATCGGCATGACCGACGAACATGATGCCGGCTTCTATATCAAGCGCGCGCAGGTGCTGGAGACGATGTGGGGCAATGCCGCCTACCACCGCGAACGTTTCGCCCGCCTCAACGGCTATTGAGGCGCGCAGGCGGCGGCAGGTGACGGGGGCTGCGTAACCCCCTATCTCCCGTCAATGCCCAAGCCAAAACAGCAACCCGGCCTTCCGACCCGCCAGCAGATCGTCGATTTCATCACCTCGTCGGATACGCCGGCGGGCAAGCGCGAGATTGCGCGTGCCTTCGGCCTGACCGCGCAGGAGAAGATCGCGCTCAAGGCCCTGCTCAAGGACATGGCCGATGAAGGGCTGATCGACAGCGCCCCGGGCCGCGCCTTCCATCTGATGGGCGGGCTACCCAAGGTTACGGTGCTGCGCGTGGCCGATGTCGGCGATGACGGCACGGTTTGGGCGGTGCCCGAGCGCTGGGAGGCGGATACGCCCGCGCCGCGCCTGCGGGTGCGCGAACGCAAGCGCGGCGCGCTTGGCGTGGGCGACCGGGTGCTGGCGCGGACCGAGGAGGCCGGCAACGGCTGGATCGCGCACCCGATGAAGCAGCTCGCGCGCGGCGAGGAACTGGTGCTCGGTGTGCTCCACCAGGAGGGCGGCAAGCTCTGGCTGCAGGGCGTCGAGAAGAAGGAGCGGCGCGACTTCATGGTCTCGGATGCCGGCGATGCCGGCCCGGGCGATCTGGTGCTGGCGGAAAAGGCCGGCCGCCCGCCGCGCATCACGGTGCGCGTGACCGAACGGCTCGGCGATCCCTTTGCGCCGCGCAGCTTCTCGCTGATCGCGATCCACAAGCTCGGCATTCCCGATGTGTTTGCGCCCGAGACGCTCGAGGAAGCGGTGCGGATGGCGAAGACGCCCCTGGGTGAGGGGCGCGAGGATCTGCGCCATCTGCCGATCGTGGCGATCGATCCCGCCGATGCGCGCGACCATGACGATGCCGTCTGGGCTGCGCCCGACGACGATCCCGCCAATGCCGGCGGCTGGAAAGCGATCGTCGCGATTGCCGATGTGAGTTTCTATGTTCGCCCCGGCTCCGCGCTGGACAAGGAAGCGCGGCGGCGCGGCAACAGCGTCTATTTCCCGGATCGCGTCGTGCCGATGCTGCCCGAGGAATTGTCGGCGGATATGTGCTCGCTGAAGCAGGGCGTCGATCGCGCTGCGCTGGCGTGTCATCTGCAGATTGCGAAGTCGGGCGAGCTGAAGGGCTGGCGTTTCACGCGCGCGGTGGTGCGGATCGCGGCGAACATTGCCTATGAAGATGCCCAGGCAATCATCGACTCTTCTGCTTCTTCCCCCCTCCCGCTTGCGGGAGGGGCCGGGGGTGGGCTCCCGGCTTCCACGGACGGTGACCTTGGCGGGTCGGGCGCCCACCCCCCAGCCCCCTCCCGCGAGCGGGAGGGGGAGCTAAGAAGTGCCCTCCTCCCGCTCTGGGCCTGCTGGCGTGCCCTCTACAAGGCCCGCGAGAAGCGCGGTCCGCTCGATCTCGACCTGCCCGAGCGCCGTGTCGTGCTCGACGAGAAAGGCCGCATCCTCTCGGTCGCGCCGCGCGAGCGGCTCGATGCGCACAAGCTGATCGAGGATTACATGATCGCCGCCAATGTCGCTGCGGCCAAGGCGCTCGAGGCGAAGAAGGCGCCGGTCATGTACCGCGTGCACGAACCGCCGAGCCGAGAGAAGCTGGTCGCGCTCAAGGATTATCTCAAGACCTTCGGTGTCGAGTTCGCGCTCGGCCAGGTCGTGCGGCCGGCGACCTTCAACCATATCCTCGACAAGGTCGGCGATGTGGATTTCCGTCCGCAGATCATGGAGCAGGTCCTGCGGACCCAGACCCAGGCCTATTACGCGCCTGAAAATCACGGCCATTTCGGGCTGGCGCTCGGCAGCTATGGCCATTTCACCTCGCCGATCCGGCGCTATGCCGATCTCATCGTCCACCGCGCGCTGGTGCATGCGTATAATCTCGGCCCGGGCGGGCTGACTGAGGGCGAGGCTGCGTCGATGGAGAAGATCGGCGAGAGCATCTCGATGCTCGAGCGCCGCGCGATGGAGGCCGAGCGCGACACGATCGATCGCTATGTCGCCGCCTTCCTGTCGGAACGGGTCGGGCAGGTGGTCGATGCACGGATCACCGGCGTGACGAATTTCGGCTTCTTCGCCACGGTCGAGGGGATCGGCGGCGACGGGCTGATGCCGGTGCGCGATATCGGCGGCGAATATTTCAAGTTCGACGAAGTCGGCCGCCGCCTGGTCGGCGAGGACAGCGGCACGGTGTTTTCGAGCGGGCAGAAGCTGCAGTTGCGGCTGGCCGAGGCCAATCCGGTGTCAGGTGCGCTCCGTTTCGAGATGGTCGACGGCAAGGCCACGCGGCCCGAACGCGATGTCCGGCCCGGGCGGGTGATCAAGCGGCGCGGCCGGCCGGCGAATATCCGGCATCAAGGCAAGCGCCGCTAGATTGGGCTAACGCTGGCGCTCGGGGCGTGGCATGATTCGCCCCGGGCGAACGGGAGAAGAGCAATGGGCGGAGCAACGGCGGGCGTAGCGGCGGCAATGGCGCGGGCGCGGCGCCGGGTGATCTCGCATTTCCTGTCGCGCAATGCAGTGACGCCCGAAAAGGCAGTGAGCTTTTCTCCCGAGCGCCGGATGGAGCAGCGCTTCTTCGATCGGCTCTGCGACAAGGGCGTGATCGTGCCCGCGGCGAACGGGACCTGGTATCTCGATGCGCCGAAATATGATCTCTACCAGCAGAGTCGACGGAAACGGGTTGGCGCGGCGCTTGCCGGGCTCGCGGCCGCTCTCGCCGTGGGCGTCGGGATCGGGTTGCTGGGCTGAGTCAGCCTACCCGGAACGACAGCCCCGCCTTCGCCTGGAGCCGCTTGACCAGCGTCTCGCCCAGCAGTGCGCCGGGGGTCCAGATGCCGCCATCGCCTTTCACGTCCTGCACCAGGCAGAGCGCGGTCTCGGCGATCATCTTGCTGGTCGATCCGTAACCGGGGTCGCGGTCCCCCGTCACGACCGCATCGACTCGCCTGCCGTCGGGCATCTCGCCGATGAACAGGATGTCGTAATAGCCATTGTCGCGATCCTCCTTTGACGGCCCCTCGCCGGGCTTGGGCGCCTTGTCGCTGGAGAGCGGGTTGATCTTCGCGATCGCCTCCGCCGCTGCCTTGCCGATATCGCCGAGGCCCGCGACCATCATCTCGTCATAGACGAAGTCGGCGCCATAAGCCTCGCCGAGCAGGAAATTGGTGCGATGGACATTCTTGGTGTTGATCGGCGCCATGATGAAGGGCGCGACCCAGGCCTCGATCGTCCGGTCATATTCGGGGAGCAGGCCGAGCGGCTGGCCCGGGCCGTGGAAACCCGGCGTCAGCGAGAAAGGATTGGTGAGCAGGCCGAGGATCGACGGATCGCGCGCCGCGGCGGCGAGCGTCGCCTTGAGGCTCGCCGCGGTGCCGCCCGAAAAGCCGCCCTGCATTTTCCGCACCCGGCATTTCACCCGCGGCACCGGTTTGCCGAACTTCGCTTTCGCCGCATCCTGCAGCGCGAGCACGCCGAGATCGAACGGGATCGAATCGAAGCCGCAGGAGAAGACGATCCGCGCCCCGCTGCGCTGCGCAGTCTCGTGATGCGCGTCGATCATATGGCGCATCCAGGCGGGCTCGCCGCACAGATCGACATAGGCAGTGCCGGTCCCCGCACAGGCGGCGACCAGGTCGCTCCCGTAAAGCTGATACGGGCCGACGGTGGAGATCACGACCTCGGTCCGCTCGCACAACGCCTCGAGCGTGGCGGGATCGTCCGAATTGGCGACGAGCAGGGGGATGCCGGCGGGCGCGCCGATCTCGTCGCGCACCTCCTGCAGCTTGGTGAGCGAGCGGCCGGCCATCGCCCAGCGCGGTGCGTCGGCGCCGGGATAAGCCTGGATCAGATATTCCGCGACCAGGCGGCCGGTAAAGCCGGTCGCGCCGTACACGATGATGTCGAAGTCGCGCATGTCGTTCTTCCTCCGCCACCCGAGGCTCGCGCCCCGGGGCCGCCCGTTCGCGGGCGATGGCGGAGTGTGCGGCACGGCGGGAGCGCGGACAAGCCTTGAGGCCCGATGCGACGAACTATTGCATGCGCGGGAGCGTCACGCCGCCACAGGCTCGGGCGCAAAGGACTCGAGTTGCGCCTGCATCGCCCGCTTGAAGGCGGGGCGCCCGATGCAGCGGTCGCGATAGGCGACAAGGTTGGGGAACTCCGCCATCAGCGCATCGTCCGAGACCTCGCGCAACACTGTCGCCATGATGATATCGGCGGCGCAGAAATCGCCCTCGAGATAGTCTTTCTCGCCCAGCCAGCCGGACAGCCCAGCCAGCCGGCCGCGCAGATTGTCGATCACCTGCGGCCGACGCAGCCTGCCCCATTCGGCACCCTTGTTGAACGTGTCGATATTGACCAGATCGAACACGAACGGCTCGACGCTGTTGAGCGCGGCGGTGACCCAGGTGAGCACCCGCGACCGGCCGGCCTGGTCTGCGGGCATCAGCGCTTGCGAACGCTCGGCGATGCGCAGCACCATCGCGCCGCTCTCGAACATCTGCACTTCGTCGTCGCGATAGGCGGGCACCTGGCCAAAGGGTTGCTCGCGCCGATAGTCCTCGCCCTTGACGGTTTCGAAGTCGATCAGCCGCTCGCGATAGCCGAGGCCCGCCTCCTCGCACGCCCAGCGCGGCCGCAGGTCGCGGACGAAGCCGCGCGCGAAATCCGGCACCCAGGTGAAGCTCGTGATCTCGATATCGGCATTGGGGTCGATCGGCATGTGCACTCTCCGAATCAGATGCTTGACATAATAAGTTGATATCAACATATATATTTCATGTCAAAACCAGACCCAGTCTCGCCGGAACGGACGCATTTCGTGCGCGACCATTGCCTGTGCCTCGCCAGCCAGAGGGCGGCGCGCGCGCTGTCGCGCCGTTTCGACGAGCGGTTTCGCGCGCTGGGGATCACCAGTGGCCAATTCTCGCTGCTCAATGCGCTCAACCGGCCGGCGCCGCCGTCGATCGGGTCAGTCGCCGATCTGCTGGTGATGGATCGCACCAGCCTCACCGCAAACCTCAAGCCGCTGCAGCGGGACGGGCTGGTCAGCATGGAACCGGATCCGTCGGATCGCCGGATCAGGCGGCTGGTCCTCACCCTGGCGGGAAAGCAGGCCCTGGCCCGGGCTATGCCGATCTGGACTGAACTTCATGGCGAGATCGACAAGGGCCTCGCATCCGGCACCGCCGGCGGCGACGTCCTTCGCGCCGGTCTCGCCGCGCTCCTCTGAGTCCCGCTACGCCGCCTCGCTGAACTGCAGGCTGGCGAGCCGCGCATAAAGGCCGCTCTGGCCGATCAGGCTGGCATGGGTGCCGCTCTCGACGATCCGGCCCTCGCTCATGACGATGATCCGCTCGGCGGCGCGCACGGTCGCGAGGCGGTGGGCGATGACGAGGGTGGTGCGGTCCTGCATCAGCCGGTCGAGCGCTTCCTGCACCAATCGCTCGCTCTCGGCATCGAGCGCGCTGGTCGCTTCGTCGAGCAGCAGGATCGGCGAATCGCGCAGCATAGCCCGCGCGATCGCGACGCGCTGGCGCTGCCCGCCCGACAGGCGTGCGCCACCCTCGCCCATGAAGGTGTCGAGGCCTTGCGGCAGCTTGCGGAGGAACTCGGCGGCGTTGGCGACCTCGGCGGCGGCCCAGAGCTCATCATCGCTCGCCTCCCATTTGCCGTAGCGCAGATTGTCGCGCGCGGAGGCGCCGAAGATCACTGTCTCCTGCGGCACCATCGCGATGCGGCGGCGGATCTCGCCCGGGTCGGCATCGGGCAAGGCCACGCCGTCGAGCAGCATCCGGCCGCTGTCGGGATCGTAGAAGCGCTGGATCAGCTGGAACAGGGTAGTCTTGCCCGCGCCCGACGGGCCGACCACCGCGACTGTCTCGCCGGGGCGCACCGAAAGCGAGAAATCGTCGAGCGCCGAAACCTCGGGCCGGGTCGGATAGCGGAAGGTGACATGATCGAACTCGATCGCGCCGCGTGCCGGCACGGGCAGGGCGACCGGGTTTGCCGGGGCGCGTATCTCCGGCACTTCGTCGAGCAGTTCAGACAGGCGGCCCGCCGCGCCTGCACCGCGCAGCAGATCGCCATAGACCTCGGTCAGGCTGCCGAACGCACCGGCGACCACGCCGCCGGTCAGCACGAAGGCTGCGACCGCGCCGCCGCTGAGCCGCCCGGTTTGAACGTCAACCACGGCCTCCCACAACACAAGGGTGATCGAGCCGAAAATCAGGCCGATGACGAGCGCGGTCATGAACGCGCGCAAGGCGATGCGCCTTTTGGCGGCGGCAAAGGTCGCATCGACCACAGTCCCGAAACGGGCCGCCTCGCGCTTTTCCTGGCCGAAGGCCTGGACGATCTTCATCGCGCCCAATGTCTCGGATACCATCGACCCGACATCGGCGACCCGGTCCTGCTCGGCGCGCGAGAAATTGCGCACGCGGCGGCCGAGGATCACGATCGGCATGATGACGATCGGAATGCCCAGAACCAGCATGCCCGCGAGCTTGGGCGAGAGGGTGAAGAGGTAAATCAGCCCGCCGACGCCGGTGAAGCTGTTCCGCAGCGCAACCGAGACGGTCGTGCCGACCACCTGCTCGATCAGAGAGGTATCGGTGGTCAGCCGCGAGGCGATTTCCGAGGGGCGGTTTTCCTCGAAGAAGCGCGGGGCAAGGGTGAGCAGGTGCCGCTGCACTGCGGCGCGGATGTCAGCCACGACTCGCTCGCCGAGCCAGGACACGGAATAGAACCGCACTGCCGTCGCGAAGGCGAGGACCACGACGATCATCAGCAGATAATGAAAGGAGGAGGCGACCGAGCCGTTCGCGGCGGGGCCGAAGCCGCGCTCGATCACGCGTTTGAAACCATAGGGAATCGCGATCGTGGCAGCCGAGGTGACGACCAGGGCGACCAGGGCGACGGCGATCTGGCGCGGATAGCGGGACGCGTGCGCCCATACCATTTTTAGATGGCCGAGATTCCGCCGGCTTGCCGGGGGGACGGGTGACGCTGGGTCGATGTCTGCCATGCGCAAGCGCCTAGCAGGGTGCGTTGGGTCCCTCAACGGGGCGAGAGTATGATTGTTTGTGTTGCAATGCACACCTAATGGCTTGATAGCGATCAACCGTTTTCCGATATTGGGTATCCCATGCTCTACGACGCCTATGAAATGCAGAAGTCCATGCTGGCGGGCGCCAGCGCGATGGCCAATTTCGGCGCCGGGATGCTCCAGAATCCAGCGAATCCCTTCGCCTATTTCGGTGGCGGGTCGATCATCAGCTCGGCGCTCGAAGTGTTCGCGCATGCAGCCGCGCCGCGCGGCAAGCCCGAATTCGGGCTCGATCATACGACCATCGACGGCAGGCAGGTCGATGTCTTCGAGGAGATCGTGCTGCGCAAGCCGTTCGGCCAGCTCAAGCGTTTCGTCCGGGAGGGTGTGACGTCGGGCCCGAAGCTGCTGATCGTCGCGCCGATGTCGGGCCATTACGCGACTCTGTTGCGCGGTACGGTCGAGCGGATGCTCCCGGTCGCGGACGTCTACATAACCGACTGGCGCGACGCTAAGCTGGTGCCGCTGTCCGACGGCAGCTTCGATCTCGACGATTATATCGATTATATCATCGAGTTCATGGAGCTGATCGGTCCGGGCGCGCATATGCTCGCGGTCTGCCAGCCATCGGTACCCTGCTATGCCGCCGCCTGCCTGATGAGCGCTGACAAGAATCCCTGCCGCCCGAAGACGCTGACGATGATGGGCGGCCCGATCGACACGCGCGAGGCGCCGACCGCGGTCAACACGCTGGCGACCGAGCGGCCGCACAGCTGGTTCTCGCAGAATGTGATCGCGACCATCCCGGCGACCTATCCAGGCGCCGGCCGCAAGGTCTATCCCGGTTTCCTGCAGCTCACCGGCTTCATGACGATGAACCTCGGCAGCCACATGCAATCGCATTACGAGATGTTCAAACATCTCGTTCAGGGCGATGACGACAGCGCCAACCAGACCAAGGATTTCTACGAGGAATATCGCTCGGTCTGCGACATGACCGCTGAATTCTACCTGCAGACGATCGACGTGGTGTTCCAGGCGCATGCGCTGCCGATGGGCACGATGACGCATCGCGGCCGCCCGGTCGATCCGGCGGCGATCACTGACATCGCGATCCTCGCGATCGAGGGCGAGCGCGACGATATCTCCGGCCTCGGCCAGACCAAGGCCGCGCTGACGATCGCGACCAGCCTGCCCGAAGCGAAGAAGAAATATCTCATGGCCAAGGGTGCCGGCCATTACGGCATCTTCAACGGAAGCAAATGGCGCAACACCATCGCGCCCGTGCTCGAAGAGTGGATGGCGACGAACGCCTGATTCCGCCAGCGAAACGGACCGGATCGGCCCCGAGGGAACCCCTGGGGTCAGCCGGCCGTTCGCCTGCCATCATTCTGGAGAGAGATGATGCGCAGATTTACGATTTTGGCAGCAGTGCTGCTTGCCGGCCTGACCGTTTCGGCATGCTATGATCATCCCGGCCATGACAGCGACCGGCACCACCACCACCATGATCATGACGGGCCGGGATATCGCTGACCTGATCCGCTTGGGCTTATGCTAAATCTCGATAGGCGAACCTCATCTCCACCGTTCGCCCTGAGCCTGTCGAAGGGCACTTGTTGGCGGAACGTTGGCGCCAACAATCTGGGCTTCGACAAGCTCAGCCCGAACGGTGGTGGATATCGATCAACGAGATCTGGCCTCAGATCTGGTGTAGCGCCGCAGCCGCCCCGAGCAGTTCGAGGTCTGACCGGTTGACGATCGAAACCGGCACGTCGCCGAGCTGGCGCCGGAACGCGTCCTTGGCCTCGAGCCGGTGGCGGAACCGCGCGTCGCTCAGTTGCACCTGCAGGGCGCGCGTGATCGGACCGGTCAGGTAGACGCCTTCCCATGCGCCGAAGGCCAGCACCAGATCGCCGATGAACGCGCCAAGATAGCTGGAGAACATCCGCACGGCGGCGGTTGCCGCCGGGTCCCTGCCGGAGGAGCGCGTCACGTCTTCCGGGGTAGCGGCGGTCTTGCCGCCCTCGGCCAGCGCCGCATAGGCTGCGACCAGTCCGCCTGCGCTGAGCAGGGTCTCGGCGCTTGCCGCTCCCTTGACACGAACATAGGCCGCGAATTTCTCCTCGTCAGCGCCGTTGGGCGAAAAGCCCATATGCCCGGCCTCGGTCTGCACCGGCACCAGTCGTCCGTCCGGGGCAGTGATCAGGGCGGCAACGCCAAGCCCGGTACCGACGCTGACCACCACATAATTACCGCCCGGCTGGACCAGCTTGGTCGGGACCGCCCCGACCGGCGTGAAGGCGCTTTGCGGCAGTGTCGTCAGTGCCAGCGCGGTCGCGGCGCATTCGTTGAGCGCGCGCGGGCGAATGCGGAGCACGGCCTCGACGCCGGAGAGCGAAATATACCAGCGGCTGCCCGTAAGGTTGATCAGGTCGCCGCGCGCCGCGCCGGCCACGGCGAGGACGCTGGCGATCGTCGCGTCGCGAAGTCCGACCTCGTCGAGATAGGCAAGCAACGCGCTGGTGAAGGTCGCATGCTCGGCAGTGTGATAACTTCGCACATCGCGTGGCGTAATGCCGCCTGGCCCGCCCGTAATCGCGAAACGCACTGATTGGCGGCCTATATCGGCTACCAGCCCAACCTCGTCAGTTTTCATCCCCGTCCCCCTCGCGCCCGCCTGCAATGGCGGGTCGAATGCTTGTGAGCGCTATCATAGCAACGGGACATTACCTAGAAGTGAAAATCCGCAGATTTCTTGAGGTTATGCCAGGACGGCGGGGTCCTGTTGCCCGAGCCTTGGATCGCTGCCGAAAGCGTTGGGACCATGGGTTCCCGGCATCAGGTTCATCACCCAGAGCGCGAGGATGGCGATCACGAAAATGCCCGAGCACAACCACGCGATCGGCGAAGATCCGATATGGTGAGCCCTGAGGCCGGGGAAGGAGACATATGCGCTGCTGGTCGGGTCATCGGGCAGCAGGTACAACGTCAGACAGGACAGGATCATCAGGCCGATGATCGACGCCCACCATCCCGAGCGACCCTGATCGTGCAGCCTCCGCACCATCAGCGGGAACAATGGCCAGGACCAGATCGCCGACCAGAGTACGCCCAGACCGTAAGATACGGGCGAGCCGGACCAGCTGTCGCTCCACGCAACGTGGAACATGGTCGCGATTGTCCCGATGATATAGAAGGACGCCAGTTCGGTGCGGGTCGATCGACCGCTGAAGCGAAAGGAATGGGCGAGCGCACGCAGCGCGAGGCGCAGGGAAAGCCGGTTCTCGTCTGCTCGATCACGCATTGAGTGGGAGGGTGCCGACCGGCACCCTCCCGGTCAAGTCACAGGACCTCGAACAGCCCGGCCGCGCCCTGGCCGCCGCCGATGCACATCGTCACCACGACATATTTCGCGCCGCGGCGCTTGCCCTCGATCAGCGCATGGCCGGTCGCGCGCGCGCCGGTCATGCCGTACGGATGGCCGATCGAGATCGCGCCGCCCGAGACGTTGAGCAGCTCATTGGGAATGCCGAGCTTGTCGCGGCAATAGAGCACCTGCACCGCGAACGCCTCGTTCAGCTCCCACAGGCCGATATCGTCCATCTTGAGGTTGAAGCGCTCGAGCAGCTTGGGGATGGCGACGACCGGGCCGATGCCCATCTCGTCGGGCTCGGTGCCGCCGACCGCGAGGCCGACATAGCGGCCAAGCGGCTGCAGGCCGCGCTTCCCGGCGAGCTTCTCTTCCATCAGCACGCTCGAGGACGAACCGTCGGAAAGCTGGCTTGCATTGCCCGCGGTGATCGTCATGCCCGGGCCCATCACCGGCTGGAGCGAACGCAGGCCCTCGATCGTGGTGTCGGCGCGGTTGCCCTCGTCCTTGGCGAGAGTCACTTCCTTGTAGGTGACCTCCTTGGTCTCCTTGTTGACGATCGCCATGGTCGCGGTGACCGGCACGATCTCCTTGTCGTAATAGCCAGCTGCCTGGGCTGCGGCGGTGCGCTGCTGCGACTGGAGCGCATATTCGTCCATCGCCTCGCGGCTGATATTGTAGCGCTTGGCGACCACCTCGGCGGTGCCGAGCATCGGCATATAGATGTCCTTGTGCATCGCCACGAGCTCGGGGTCCGGCGCGACGTTCATCTTGGGCGTCTGGACGAGGCTGATGCTCTCGACGCCGCCGCCGACGGTGATGTCCATATTGTCGGTGATGATCTGCTTGGCGGCGGTGGCGATCGCCATCAGGCCCGACGAGCATTGCCGGTCGATCGACATGCCGGCGACGCTCACCGGCAGGCCTGCGCGCAGCAGGGCAGTGCGCGCGATATTGCCGGCCTGGTGGCCCTGCTGCAGCGCGCAGCCGAACACGACGTCATCGACCTCCGCCGGATCGACCCCGGCGCGCTCGACAGCGGCGCGGATCGAATGGCTGGCAAGGGTCGGCGAGGGCAGGTTGTTGAACGCACCGCGATAGGCGCGGCCGATCGGGGTGCGGGCGGTGGAAACGATGACGGCGGAACGCATGGTCGGGTCCTTCTTCTTAAGCCCCTCCCCTTCAGGGGAGGGGAGTGAGGGGAGCTATGGGGTCGAAATGCCTCCCAGGCATTTCTCAATCATGCCGGGGGCATGATTGACCCCATAACTCCCCTCACTGGTGGGGGAGTGGGTGGGCTGGCGTTGCGTTCAATCACGCAGGTCAGGCCCCACCCCAACCCCTCCCCTGAAGGGGAGGGGCTTTCGGGTATTCAAACGAAAAGCTGGCTGATCCACTCGGCGACCATCGCCGGTTTCTCCTCGCCTTCGATCTCGACGGTGAACTCATTGGTCTGCTGCCACTGGCCGGGGCGCTTCTCGATCAGTTCGAGCAGCTTGAACCGGCCGCGGACGCGCTTGCCCGAGCGGACGGGCTGGAGGAAGCGGACCTTGTTGCCTCCATAATTGACGCCCATTTTCAGCCCCTGGATCTGCGGCGCATCGGGCACCTTGGAGGCGAGCACGGGCATCAGCGACAGCGTGAGGAAGCCATGGGCGATGGTGCCGCCGAACGGCGTCATCTTCGCCATTTCCGGGTTCACATGGATGAACTGATGGTCGCCGGTCGCATCGGCGAACTTGTCGATCATCTCCTGGCTCACCTCGAGCCAGTCGGAGACGGTTTCGGTGCCGATGCGGCCCGCCATTTCCTGGATGGTGATCGTCGTCACATGATTCCCCTCATTCGCTGCGCTGCCGCAAATGGCACCGGGGCGCGGTCTCGGCAAGTCTCAGTTGACCGTAAACCGGAATATGGTTGCCGACCCAGCGTCCATGGCGCGCAAATCTGACACTGTGCCGAGCCGGATATCCGAACCCGACCTTCTAAAGCGTTTGCCTGGTCATGAACGCGCATCCGAGTCGCTTGACGCAGGGAGAGGTTGGGGGTCAGCTCGGGTCAGGCGATTCGGCGCCGGACTCCGGGGGCAAGACATGAGGATCGGGATTTCGGCGAGCGCGGTGGCGCTCGGTTTGGCGCTGTCGCTGGCAGTGCCGGCAGGGGCGCAGAATGAGTCGGTGCCGGCGGCGCCGAAGATCTCGCCTGAAATGCTCCAGTTCGAGAAGAGCCTGCACAAGCAGACGGGCGATGTCGCCATCCCCGCCGCCCATGCGATCCTGCACCTCGGCGATTCCTATTATTTCCTGCCCGCCGACGAAGCGAAGACAGTGCTGACCAAAGTGTGGGGCAATCCACCCGACGCGGTGGCCAACACCCTCGGCCTCGTCTTCGCAAGGAATACGACGGTTTTCGACAATGTCTGGGGTGCGGTCGTGACCTATCAGGACACCGGCTATGTCCCCGACAAGGACGCGGCGACTCAGGATTACGGCAAGGTCCTCGACCAGATGCGCGAGGGCGAGGCCGAGGAGAATGCCGAGCGGCAGAAGAACAATTATCCCACGATGACGCTCGCCGGTTGGGCGCAGGCGCCGTCCTATGATCCCGCGACCCATTCGCTGATCTGGGCGCGCGACCTGAAGGTTTCGGGCACGAAGGTGGATACGCTCAACTATGATGTGCGGCTGCTCGGGCGGAAAGGCGTACTCAGCCTCAACATGCTGGCCGACATGGATCATCTGGCCGACGTGCGCGCCGCCGCCGCCAATTTCGGCAAGGCGGCCTCGTTCGAGCGCGGCTCGGCCTATGCGGATTACGACAAATCGGTCGACAAGACCGCTGAATATGGCCTGGCGGGGCTGGTCGCCGCCGGCGCGGGGATCGTGGTTGCCAAGAAGCTCGGCTTCCTCGCGATCGCGCTCGGCTTCGGCAAATGGATCCTTGTCGGCCTGGCTGCCGTCGGGGCGACGATGCGGCGCTGGTTCGGCAAGATCTTCCGGCGCAACCGCGATGATCTGGAGGGCGGCCAGGGTACGATGTAGTCGCCCGCATCGACAGGGTCCGAATCGGTCGCAATTTCGTCGGATCGGCGCAATCCCGTCGAAGACAGCGTTTGCCGCCATCCGAGTCCCGGTAGCGCGCTCCCGCAAGCCCGTATGAACGGGGTCGCAGTAAGGAGTACGCTATGATCTTTCACGTTTCGATTGACGCCGACAATCCGCAGCATGTCGCCGAGGTGATCGCCGAGCTGTGGGGCGGGCAGGCGACGCCGTTTCCGCCCGTGATCGAGGGCAGCTGGGTCGCGCTTGCGGGCGACGAGCGCAATACGATCATCGAAGTCTATCCCCGCGGCACCGAGCTGGTGCCGGCGGAAGGCGATGCCGATTCCTATGGAGTCCCGGGTTCGCCCGATCGCTATTCCGCGACTCATATCGCGATCGCCACCCGGCTCGATCTGGCCGGCGTTTATGCCATTGCGGAGCGCGAAGGCTGGCTCGCCAAATACCGCAAGCGTGGCGGCAAGTTCGGCGTGATCGAATTCTGGATCGAAGGCACCCGCATGATCGAGGTGCTGACCCCCGCAATGCAGGCCGAATATCTCGGCGCGATGACGGCGGAGAACTGGAACGGCTTCCTCGCCTCGGTCGGGATCACCCCGCCGGCGCCGACGCCTGCCATGGCAAAGGCCTTTTCCTGGGCCTGATCCGGGGGCCGATTTGATTCAAAGCGAATCAGGATCGGCGCAGGGGAGCGGGGCTGGATCCTGACGGGTCCGGTCCCGCTTTTTCTCATGGTTATGAAATGTGGAGGACAGGCTCACCGTGCTGCCGGAGCCGTTCCCTGTTCCGATGATGCCTTTCGCTGTTCCGGCGAATATCTTTCCCTGTTCCGCAAGACGCTTTCCCTGTTCCTGCATAACAGGGAATAGCTCTGCAAGTATTTGAATTACATACAGGAACTAGAGCCATCAGGGCGCTCGAGACAGCAAAAAATAAAGTTTTCCCTGTTCTTTCCCTGTTATCGCGCCGGAACAGGGAAAATCCGCCGGCCATTGCCGGCCGGCAGACAGACTATTCGGGCTTCTTCGCCACGAATTGGCCATGGGCATAGCTTGCGCCGAAATAGACGTGGGCGCTGTGGATCTGGCCGTCGGCAACGGTCAGATATTCGGTGTTGCGGAACTGCGTCCCCGCGTCGGTCGTCACGAGATAGGTGATATAAGCGCCGGCCGGATCGGCAGTGATGCGCTCGATCCGGAATTCTGCGAACTGGTCGCCGGGCGGCCAGCAGCACGCGAAGAAATCATCGCGTGAGATCGCATCGTCATAGGGGCTGGTGAAGGTGAAGTCGGGGGCGAGCAGTGCCTCGCTGTCGTCGCGGCGGCGATCCCGATAGGCCTCGAACTGGGCCCGCACGATCGCCTCGACGCTGCCGCGAAGCGCTTCGACTGCGGCAAGGTCGGGGACAGGTGTCGCGGTCAGGGGCGAGTCGGCGGTCAATGGCTCGCATCCTCGTCGACCGCCGATCTGTCCGTCGAAGGCTTGAGCTCGGCCGTTGTCGTCGGATCATCCGCCACGGGCTCGGCATTCCGGCCATAGTCTGGCGCTTCCGGATAGGGCCCGATCATGCCGCCGCGCGACGCTGCGGTGAAGGCGGTCTGGGTCGGATAAGCCAGGTCGATCCCTTCGGCATTCAGCTTCTTGATGATGCCGAGGCCGATGACATGACGCGCGTCGAAGAAGTCCTGGAACGCAGCGGTCGGCGAATCGAACTCGACATCGAAATCATGGCTGGCATCGCCGAAGCCGATGAAACCGGCGCGGACGAACTTCCTGCCGCAGCCGGTGATCACGTCCTCCAGCATCTCAGGCAGGCACTCGAGCTTCTCAACCGGGGTCCAGCGCGCGAGCTTGAGGGTGAACTGGACGCGCCGATATTCGCGCTGCGAGGTATTGAGGATCTCCTTGTCGAGCAAGAGCCGGTTGGCGATGATCCGCTCTTCGCCGGTGGCGGCGCGGATGCGGGTCGATTTCAGCCCGATCGCCTCGACCGTGCCCGAGGATTTGTCATAGGTGATCGCATCGCCGCGCCGGAACGGGCGGTCGAACAGGATCGCCAGCGCGGCGAACAGGTCGGCGAAGATGCTCTGCGCGGCGAGGCCGATCGCAATGCCGCCGACCCCGAGGCCGGCGACAAGGCCGGTGACATTGACCCCGAGATTGTCGAGCACGACGATCAGCGCGATCGCGAACAGCACGAAGGTCACCAGCAGGCGGATGATCCCCATCGCACTGCCGATCGCCTCGCCGACATATTCCTCGTTATGGGTGCGATGCTCGATCGCCCCGAGGATGATCTCGCGCGCCCAGATCGCCGCCTGGAACACGGCGGCGACCGTGAAGAGGAAGTTGATCGTCATCGCCACCTGGAGCGGCGGATCAGCATAGCCGTCGACCAGCTTGGCGGCGACCATCACGATGAAGAAATTGCCGGTCTTCACGATCGCACGGCCGAACACAGCGCCCCAGCCATTGAGGCTCGGGCTGTTGCTGCACAGCCGATGGCCGAGCTTTCTCAGGAAGACCAAAGTCGCGACGATCACGGCGGCGACCGCAACCGAAACGAGGATCTGGGCCCAATGCTCCATCAGCCAGGCATAGCTCACATTGAGCAGATTCTGCGCCTTGCTGTTCACGTCCCGCACGCGCAGCGGCGGAATGATCGGCGTACTGACATTACCGGGCATGCAGTCACGCGGCCTTGGCCGGTGCCGCGGGGGCGCCGTTCTCGAGGAAAGCGATCAGGCCGCGTTCGGCCCGGGAGAGATATTGGGTGGCACGGGGCATAGGCGTGGATCGTAGCGCTGCCTGCCCCTCCTTGACCAGCGCGATCAGCACCGGATGGACATAGGATTTGCGCGCGATCGCCGGCGTATTGCCCAGGGCCTCGGTGACGGGCTCGAGCAGGGTCTTCAGGCTGATGTCGTGATCGGCCGTTGCGAGCGCCTCATAGGCAAGCACGCTCGCGCCCCAGGTGCGGAAATGCTTGGCCGAATAATCCTCGCCCATCGCCTCTCGGATATAGGCGTTGACGTCGGAGGAGGTGACGGGATGCGCCTCGCCCGCCGAATCGATCCAGCGGAACAGGTGCTGGCCGGGCAGGTCCTGGCATTTCTTGACGAAGCGGCTGAGCGACCCATCCGTGATGGTGAGGATGCGCAGCTTGCCCGATTTCGCCTTGTACTGGAGCCTGAGCGACTTGCCGCGCAGATTGGCATGGCGCTTCCTGAGCGTCGTCGCGCCGAAGCTCTTGTTCGCCTTCACATAGCCCTCGTTACCGATGCGGACATGGCCGAGATCGAGCAGCCGCACGATCGCCGCGACGGCGGTATCCTTGCCGAGCCCGCGGCGCTTCAGATCCTCCTCGACCCGTGCCCGCAGTTTCGGGAGCGCACGACCAAAGGGAGCGCACAGCTCGTATTTCGCCGATTCCTGCGCCTCACGGAATTCGGTGTGATAGCGATATTGCTTGCGGCCCTTCTCGTCCCAGCCGATCGCCTGGATATGGCCGTTCGGTCGCGGGCAAAACCAGGCGTTGCGATAGGCGGGCGGCAGGCCGATCGCATTCAGCCGGTCGATCTCGTCGCGATCGGTGATGCGCTTGCCCTCGGTATCGTAATAGCCCCAGCCATGGCGGACCTTCTTCCGGGTGATGCCGGGCTCGCTGTCGTCGCAATAAATGATCTTTGCCATGGCCGTCCTTCGTCAGGCCTCTAGAAATGCGCGGCCTGTCGCTTCGTTCCGGAACGGCGTTCGATGGCGGGGGTTGGAAGCTGCTCAGATCACAGGAGCTTTGTCATGGCCAACCTATCCGACGCGCACGTCCTCATCCTCGCGACCGACGGGTTCGAACAGGATGAACTGTTCAAGCCGCGCCAGGCTTTGCTCGATGCCGGCGTGCGGGTGACGCTCGCCTCGCTCGGGATCGATCCGATCCAGGGCATGAAGCATGATCAGAAGGGCGACACGATCGTGCCCGATCTGGTGGTCGGCGCAGTGGATACCGAGGATTATACCGCGCTGCTGCTCCCGGGCGGCGTCGCCAATCCCGACGCGCTGCGGATCAACGACCGGGCGGTCGAGATCGTCGAGGAGTTCGTCGAGGACGGCAAATATGTCGCCGCCATCTGCCACGCGCCGTGGCTGCTGATTGAAGCGGACGTGGTCGATGGCGTGAAAATGACGAGCTGGCCTTCCGTGCGCACCGATCTCGCCAATGCCGGGGCGATCGTGGTCGATGAGGAAGTCGTCGTGGACGGGCAGTTCATCACCAGCCGCAAGCCGGACGACATCCCCTCCTTCAACCGGGCGTTGATTGCTGCGCTCGAGGAGGAGATGGCGGAGGCGTAAGGTAAATCCCTCACTTCTAATTCCCCTCCCGCTTGCGAGTGGGAGGTCGGTCATGCCCCCGGCATGACCTGAACGACGCGGGGCGTCGTTCACCTCCCACTGGGCTAGGGGAGGGCCTGTCAAATCACGGAACGCTCGGGGACACGCCCTCCCCCAGGCCCTCCCGTAAACGGGAGGGGAGTTTCAGGCGATTGACCCAATCCTGCGCCGGGCGCTCGATCAGATGGTAGAGCGCCACCGAACTGCCCAGCACCATCGCCAGATAGAGCGCGATCAAAAGCGGCGGGATGGCACGGGGATCGTCCACAAAGGCCAGCTTGAAGACGATGAACAGCATGAAATGGCCGAGATAGGTCGCGTAGCTGATCTCGCCCAGATAATGCAGCGGCGCGATCTCGAGCGGGTTGCCGCGCCTGTCCGAGGTCAGCGCCAGCGCGAGCAGGAACGCCGCAAAGGCGGGCGGGATCGCCAGCGTCTCCGGAAGCGTGCGGGTCATCCAGCACAGCAGCAGGACAATGCCCGCCGCGCCGCTGACGAGGGCGGGCAGGGCGGGGGCCTCGCGCCACCGCATCCAGAGCGCGCAGATGGCGGTGCCGGCGGCAAACTCCGTCAGGCAGCGCAACAGGCCGAAATGGGCGATATCGCTGCCCAGCGTCGCCGCGCCAAAGCCGGCCATGACCAGGTGCAGCACCGCGAACAGCGCGCCGATCGCGGCGAGGATGGCCAGCGTGGGCACACGGCGCCAGTCGACCGCAAGCACCAATAGCGGGAACAGCAGATAGGCACCGAGTTCCGTGCTGATCGACCAGCTTGGGTCATTCCAGGTCAAATGGCGGGTGAAGCCCCAATTCTGCAGCAGCAGCACATGCAGCGGTAGCTGGACGAAGGGGTAATGATGCGGGTCATGCCGGCCGGTCGCGGCAAGCAGCACTTCCAGACAGACCGTGCAGCCGAGCATGAACAGGTGCAGCGGCCAGATCCGGGCAATGCGCTTCTGCAGAAAGCGCGGCACCATATGCCACCCGCCGGTGCGGATTCGCTCCCCCCAGGTCAGCCAGATCACGAAACCCGAGAGCAGGAAGAAGAAGTCGACCGCGAGATAGCCTTTGGCGAACACGGCGACCCAGCCGGCGGGAAGCCCGGCGACGGAAAGGCGGATATGGTACAGCACGACGAACCACGCCGCGATGCCGCGCACGCTGGTCAGGGCGCGAAGCTCTGCCCTCTTCACGCCGCCGGTTCGGGCACGGGCGGCCTGGTGCGTTTCATCGGCCGCCATGACGCCTCGCTCCGCTTGCGCGCGAGATAGGTGTCGAGCCCGATCTGCGCGCCGATCAGCATATAGATGAAGGGCTGGAAGGCGATAGCGATGAACGCAGCGCCGAGCAGATAGACGATATGCGCCGCCTGCAACGCGCCGGCGAGCGGGCCGATCCAGGCCTGGTCGGGCGGCGCCTTGCGGTAGCGCTGGCGGATCACCTCCATCCGGATGATGCCGATCAGGTTGATCGCGATCCACAGGATCAAGCCGGGCCAGCCCTGCTCGCCGAGCATCTCGAAATAGGCACTGTGGAAGGCGCGTGCCTTGTCGATCGTCAGCTTGGTCTCGACCGTCGCATTGCCCGCGGTGCCCCCGACCTTCTCGGTATCGTAGCGGATCTGGTTCTGGCGATACATTTCGAAGCCGCCGCCGAACGGATGGTCCTTCGCGTAGTCCCAGGTCCATTTCCATACCGCGAGCCGGGTCGAGGCGGATTCATCGGCCTTGTAGGTCTTGATCGTGCTCATCCGGTCAGTGAAGGCGGACGGCAGCAGCGGCACCGCGGCAAGCCCGATTATGCCGAGTAGGCCGAGATACAGGAATTTCCGCTTGGTATCGCGCAGCATCAGCACTGCGACCAGGCCGATGCAGAGCAGGCCGGTTCGGGTCGAGGTGCCGACCGGTATCAGCAGGCAGGAGAAGACCAGGGCATAGCAAAAGCCCTTCACCTTCCAGTCGGGCGGAAAGACCGTGCCGTGCCTGGTGAACCACAGGATCAACGGGATGATCGCGATCGCCACGGTCGAGATGGTGCTGCCTTCGTACAGCCCGGAATTATTGTCGACCATCAGGTTGAGCGAGCCATAGCCGCCCCCGCCGCTCGCGATCGTCTTGATCCCGCCGACGATGATGATCGACGAGGCGGAGAGGATCATGATCAGCAGCAGCGATTCGATCCTGAGACGCGTCCGCAGGGTCAACGGCAGGAAGGCGGCGAAGGCGAGCGCCTTCCACACCCAGTCCCATTTATCCAGCGCCTCCATCGGAAAGTCGGCGGTGCGCGTGGTCAGCCAGCAATAGAGCAGCAGGAGCAGGATCAGCAGCTGGCGCGGCGCAACCCTGGTGTCGCGCTTGTCGTCGACCAGAGCCCAGGCTGCGACGCACAGCCCGACCGCGATCATCGAGATCGGCACGCTGTTGAGCAGATAATAGGTCAGCCGCTGCGGGCTGACGATGTCGATATAGACATAGGCGAGCACGAAGATGAACGGCTTGCGAAAGCCGGCCAGGAAGAAGGCGCCGAGAAACGCAATGAAGACGAGATCACGCACCCGGCGCGTCCCCGGTTTGCGGCACCGGGTCTTGCGGGCCCGGTTCGCGGTCGAGATCGGGGCGGCGGAGCAGGATCCAGACGGCAAGCATCATCAGCCCATGGCTGACGGCGAGCGCGAAATTGTCAATCATGCCCTTCGCCCTGCCTCGCTGCCGAAACTCTTGCTGCCGATATGCCGACTGTGGGGCAGATACGCGCTGCGGGTTGAGGCTCCGTTAAGCGTTCCGTGGCAAGGAAACCGCCGATGCGCATCCTCCACATCCTCGATCACGGCCTGCCCCTGCAGAGCGGCTATACCTTCCGCACCCGGGCGATCCTGAAGAGCCAGATGCGGCAGGGCCTGGAAATCGCGGCGGTGACCGGGCCGCGCCAGGGCAATGGCGAGCATGAAGCCGAGACGATCGACGGCATCGATTTCTACCGGACCACGGCACCCCGTCCCATGGCGAGTCCGTTCGGCGAGCTGCGCGAGATCAGCGCGTTCGCCAGGCGGATCGATGCGGTGGCGGAGGAATTCCAGCCCGATATCCTCCACGCCCATTCCCCGGTGCTCGACGCGATCGCCGGCCTGCGCGTCGCGCGCAAACGCAAATTGCCCTTCGTCTATGAGATCCGCGCCTTCTGGGAGGATGCCGCGGTCGGCAACGGCACCGGGCGCGAGGGCTCGTACCGCTATCGCGCGACGCGTGCGCTCGAGACCTGGGCGGTGAAGAAGGCCGATGCCGTCGCTGTGATCTGCGATGGGCTGCGCCGCGATCTGGTGATGCGCGGGATCGAGCCGTCGAAGATCTTCGTCTCGCCCAATGGCGTGGACCTCGACATGTTCGGCGCGCCGCTGCCCCAGGATCGCGCCCTCGCCTTGTCGCTCGGGCTCAAGGGCGCCGAGGTGATCGGCTTCATCGGCAGCTTCTATGATTATGAGGGGCTCGACGATCTGATCGCGGCGATGCCGATGCTGGTTGCTTCACGGCCGACGGCGCATCTCGTCCTGGTCGGCGGCGGCCCGATGGAGGCAGCGCTTCGCGCCCAGGCGGCGGCATCCCCGGTCGCCGATCATATCCGCTTCATCGGCCGCGTGCCGCATGACGAGGTCGAGCGCTATTACAGCCTGATCCATATCCTCGCCTATCCGCGCAAGCGGATGCGGCTGACTGATCTCGTCACACCCCTGAAGCCGCTCGAGGCGATGGCGCAGCGTCGACTCGTCGCGGCATCCGATGTCGGCGGCCACCGCGAACTGATCCGGCACGGCGAGACTGGCACATTGTTTCCGCCGGGCGACCCCCAGGCGATGGCGCGAAGTCTCGCCGGCCTGCTCGCCGATCGCGACATCTGGGAACCTCGCCGCGCCCGCGCCCGCGCTTTTGTTGAAACCGAGCGCAACTGGTCTATCAATGTCAGTCGTTACACGCCCGTTTACCAAAAACTAACCAAACGCGTGGCATCCGGAAACGCATGGTCTTCGCCTCCTATCGTCAACGCCTGAATCTGCCCGTCGCGCCGCTCGCCGCAGCGCTGGTTGGCGGCGTCACGGCGCTGGCTTTCGCGATGATGCCGGTGGGGATTCTCGAGGATTTCGTGATCGACAGCGGCATTGCCGCAGTCATGCCCGCCGCGGAGCCGCCCCTGGGCGCCACTGCCCGTGCAGTGCTGATCCTGGCCGGCGGCGGCGGGATCGCGTTGATCACCTGGTTCACCCTGCTCCTGCTGGTCGGCGCGCGCGCGATCGTCATCCAGCGCTCGGATTGGGCTGAGGGCGAGGAGGGGGCTCCGGTCCTTCGCCGTGCCGACGCGCACCCCGATGCGCCCGCACGGCGACCCTTGTTCGCCAATCGCGATCTCGGCACGCCCTTTCTCGAGGTTCGCGCCGATCGTCCGGTCCATATCACAGCCGAGATGCCCGAAGAGGCGGAGCACGCCGAGATCGAATTCGCGCCCCGTCCGATCGAGCGTGATATTCCCGCCGATCTCGATACCCCGCTGGCGGCACTCGATCCGGACGCCATCCCTGCTTCGCCCGTCGCCTGGTTCCCCAAGCGCACAGTGCCGCTCAACAACCGGCGCCCGCAAAATGGCCCGGCCGATCTCGAAACCCCGGTCGCGGCCAATGCGGATGTGACCCGGGAGCCGCCCGGCAGCTGGTTCCCCACGCGCGCAGCGCCGCTCAACGCCCCGCGCCAGCAGCTGTTCGATCCGGGTGAGCGTTTCGAGACCTTCGAACTGACGCCTCCGGCGCCCAGCCCGGCTCTGACGCCGGCACCCGCGCCTGAGCCTGCACCGACGCCGGCTGCCGTGCAGGTGTCGCCTCCCGTCCCCGCGCAGACGTCCGCACCAGCCCCCGTACAGGCACCGGTGCCGGCGTCGGCGCCAGCCCCCGAGCTGGTCCAGCGTCTGGCGCCAGCCCAGGTCCCGGCTCCCGAACCGGTACAGCGCCTCGCCCCGGCGCGCCCCCGCGATTCTGCGCGGGTCGAACTGGATCCCTCGGCCAGCATCCATGCGTTGCTCGATCGGCTCGAACGCAGCGTCGCCCGTCGCGAGGTCAAGGCCCCGCCGCCGCCGCCAGCGCACAAGGATAGCCTCGAGGAAACGCTGGGGACGCTGCGGCGCCTCGCTGCCGGACGCTGATACTCATTCCTCGACGGTGAGCGCCTCGAGCCGGATCGTCGCCACGCCTTCGGCACGGCGCACTGAGGTCACGACGATATCGGCGACCAGATGGCCGCGGATCGGCAATTCCGCCTCGGGCAATCCCGTCAGCCAACTGTCGAGCGCATTCGATTCGTCAGCCTGGAGAGCCAGTTCGTGCCGCGCGCCGGTGAAGGTTGCGCTTGCCCAGCGGGTCCAGTCCGACGCCGTTATGCACACCGGGCAGCCCGCGCGCCGGGCATTGGCCTCGATCGCACGGACCAGGACCGTGCCGGCATCAGGGCCGCGGCTCATTTCGCTGAACCCTGTTTTGCGGACCTCTGTTTTTCGGGACCATGTGCGAGGAATGCCTCGATCCGGGCGATGAGCCGGACGCCCGGCTCACGGCCGTTCTTCAGGTCTCCCACCAGCCGCGGATCGTTGACGGCGAGCCGGCCGAATCTGGTCGGCGGCATCGCGGTCTCCTTCAGGTAAATTTCGATCTTCCGCAGCACCGACATGGCATCGCCCTTTCCGAGTCTCGTGATGTGTTCCTGGTCTGTTCCATAATTTCCAACTTGTCTAGGAAAAATCCTACGGCTATTAGAGCCGATATGGAGGCAGGTGACCCCCGCGCGGCGCTCGACGCCCTGGTTGCGGCAAGCGGCGAGAGCTATGCCGCGCTGTCGCGCATGCTTCGGCGCAATGCCGCCTATCTCCAGCAATATGTGAAGCGCGGTACACCCCGCCTGCTGGCCGAACGCGACCGCAAGCTGCTCGCCAGCTATTTCCGGGTGGACGAGGTCGTGCTGGGCGGTCCGGAGTCAGCGCCGGTCGTCCCGGCGAGCGCGCAGGTGCGCCGGCTCGACATCGCCGCGTCCGCCGGTCCGGGTGTGCTGGCCGAGGACGATCGGGCGCTGGGCAGTGAATATTTCGATCCGCGCCTGCTCCACGCGCTCGGCGTGCGTGCTGACCGGAGTGCCGCGCTCCGTGCCCAGGGCGAATCGATGGCGCCGACGATCCAGGACGGCGATCTGATGCTGGTCGACGAGAGCGATCGCCGGGTCTCCGCGCGGGCCGGGATCTTCGTGATCCGCATCGACGGCGCGCTGATGGTGAAGCGGGTCGCGCATTTCGGCGAGGTGCTGAAGATCACCAGCGACAATCCGGACTTCCCGGTGATGCTGCCGCGGCGTTCGGATTCGATCGAGATCGTGGGGCGCGTCGTCTGGCTGTCGCGGACGCTTAAATGAAACGCTAGCCGCGCCGGTCGAGCAGCCAGATGGCGAGCGCGATCGCGGCACCGGCGCCGAGCCCGATCAGGAAACCGGCGGTAACCTCGCCTCTGGACAGGCCGATCACGGTGCCGCCCATCGCGCCGATCGCGATCAGGGCGCCGCCGGCCACCGGGTTGCGTGGAGTTTTGCTTGCCATGGCGCCGCTCTGCCACGTCCCGCTACAGGACGCCAGCGTCCCGCCATGGGATGGATGGAGCGGTTGGCGAGCAGGGCGTTTACCATTGATCGCCGCTCTCGCCCGCGATCCTGCCGCTCTGGCACGCCCCTTGTAGCAGTTCCTCGACTGAACCGAGGAGCTCCGATGTCGTACATGCCTTATCTCGCCGACCGAGCCCAGGTTGCAGACGCCACCACGCTGATCGCGCTGTTCGGCGACGATGCCGGGATGGAAGCCGCGGCGCGGGCTGACGAGAGCCGCGATATCGGCAACTACCTGCATTTCTGCCGCTGGCGCCAGATCGAGCGGTTGATCGTGCTGCTGTCGGTCGAAAGCGCCGTGGGCACGGTGCACTGAGGGCCAGCCTCGCGCCAAACCCCTGTCGCTCGCGGATTTGAGCCGCTAGGACAGCATCATGTCGTTTTCGCTGGCGCGGCGTGGCGTGCTGTTGTGCGCCGCCGCGGGTCTCTTCGTCGGTACCGTCCCCTGTGCGTTTGCGCAGGAGAGCGTTCCGGCGAGCGCGCCACAATCGGCCCCCTCCCAGCCAACCCCACCCCCAGCCCCGGTGCCCCAATCGGGGGGGCTTGATCCGCAGTCACCGCTCGCGCCGCTCCCCGGCCTCGGCGTCGACTGGCCCGATCTGAGCGCAGCGCCGCCCGAGCCGGTCGATCCCAACGCCCCGGTCGAGATGACGGGGGAGCAGCGCTACAGCTTCCGCGTCGACGGCATCGATGGTGTCGCGAGCCCGCTGCTGCACCAGCGCTTCGCGCAACTGTCGACGCTCGACGCCAATGATGGGCAGCCCGCCAACGCAGCGCAGCTCGATCGGCGCGGTCGCGAGGATTCGGCTCTGCTCACCACCTTGTTGCGCGGCGAGGGCTATTATGATGCGCGGGTGACCTCGCGGATCGAGCCCAATGCCGGCCACCCGGTGGTCGTCCTCGAGGCCGAGCCGGGCACCCTCTACAAGTTCGAAGGGGTGATGCTCAACGGCATCGCCGCGGCCGACGGCAAGGCAGATACCTTGCGGGGCGCCTTCGGGGTCAAGGCCCAGGATCCTGTCAACGCCGATACGATCGCGACCGGCGAGGCGAAGCTGCGCACGACGATCGGCGAGCAGGGCTTTCCCTTTGCCGAGGTCAGCGAGCCCGAGATCGTGGTCGATCACGCGACCCACACCGCCACGCTGGCGATGACGGTCAATCCCGGCGGCGAGAAGAAGTTCGGGGTCATCACCACTGGCGCCAGCAACAAGGTGTTCGACGCAAAGCACATCCAGGAGATCGCGCGCTTCGCCCCCGGCCAGCCCTTCGATACCGCCATGCTGACCGACCTGCGCCGTACCCTGATCCAGACCGGCCTGATCTCGGGCGTCGAGATCAAGCCGGTCCAGGCCAGGGACCCGGACAGGGTCGATATCGCCGTCTCGCTCGAGCCCGCGCCGCAGCACACCATTGCCGGCGAACTCGGTTACGGCACCGGCGAAGGCCCGCGCGCGGAGGTAAGCTGGACTGACCGCAACATGTTCCCGCCCGAAGGGGCGCTGACCCTGCGTGGCGTGCTCGGCACCCAGGAACAGCTTGCCAGCGCCGTGTTCCGCCGCAACAACTTCCACGGGCGGGACCGGGCGCTCAACCTCCAGGCGGTCATCTCCAATCTGCAGCGCACTGCCTATCGCGCAAAGTCCTTCTCGCTGTCGGGCAGCCTGGAGAAGCAGACCAACATCTTCTTCCAGAAGAAATGGACCTGGTCGTTCGGTGGCGAGCTGGTCGCGACTGACGAGCGCGATGTCGATCCTTCGACGGGCGCGCCGCGCAAGCAGACCTATTTCATCGCCGCCGTACCGACGACGCTCAGCTATGACGGTTCGGACGATCTGCTGAACCCGACCAAAGGCTTCCGGCTGAGCGGCCGGGTCTCGCCCGAACTCTCGCTGGAGGGGCAGGCGTTCGGCTACGCCCGCATGCAGTTCGATGCGAGCACCTACAAGTCGTTCGGCAGCCGCGTCGTCCTCGCCGGCCGCATCCGGCTCGGCACGATCGCCGGCGCGCCGCGCGATGCGATCGCGCCGTCGCGGCGCTTCTATGCCGGCGGTGGCGCCTCGGTGCGCGGCTATGGCTATCAGGATATCGGGCCGCGCGACCCCAATAACGTCCCGATCGGCGGGCGCAGCCTCAGCGAATTCTCGATCGAGGCGCGGGTGAAGGCGTTCGGCAATTTCGGCGTGGTGCCGTTCTTCGACGGCGGCAATATCTACACTTCGGCGCTGCCGAAATTCACTGACTTCCGTTACGGCACTGGCTTGGGCGTGCGCTATTATTCGAGCTTCGGGCCGATCCGCCTCGATATCGGAACGCCGCTCAATCCGCAAAAGGGCGATGCGCGCGTCGCCGTCTATGTCTCGCTGGGACAGGCATTTTGAACGAGGAAGCCGTCCCAGCCGCCCCAGCCGCAAGTCCGCCGCGTCGTCGCTGGCTGCGCTGGGTGGCGGGTGCGATCCTCGGCTTGCTGGCGCTGGTCGTGGCCGGGCTGGCGGTGCTCGATTCCGACATGGGGCATCGCTGGATCGCGGATCGGATCGCGGCGCTCCGCCCCGCGAACGGGTTGCGCTACAGTGTCGGGCGGATCGACGGCTCGCTCTTCTCCAAGGTTGAGCTCGTCGATGTTCGCGTCTCCGATCCCAAGGGGCTGGTGTTCATCGCCCCCGCAGCCGAACTCGACTGGCGGCCCTTTGCCTGGCTGAGCAACCGGCTGGCCATCCGGCGGCTGATCATCCCGCGCGCGACCCTGGTCAAGCTCCCCGCGACGATCCGCACCGGCAAGGCCGGGCCGATCCTGCCGAGCTTCGACATCTCGATCGGCGATCTGCGCCTCGACCGGCTGACGGTCGCGCGCGGCATCACCGGCGTGGAGCGGACCGGCAAGCTGCGCGGCCATCTCGACATTCACGCCGGCCGGGCGCTGGTCGATCTCTCCGCCAGGGTCGAGGGCACTGACAGCCTTATACTCAAGCTCGATGCCGAGCCCGATCGCAACCGCTTCGACATCGACGCCCATGCCCGCGGCGCGGCGAACGGTGTGCTGGCCAAGCTCGCCGGCACCATTCATCCGATCGTGCTGGATATCGCTGGCAAGGGGACATGGGCCAGCTGGAGCGGCAAGGCCCGGGTCGATGTCGGCGCAGTGCGTGCCGTCGATCTCGGACTGACCAACCATGCCGGCACCTATGCGCTGTCCGGCATACTCGACCCAGCGCCACTGGCGAGCGGCAAGCTGGCGCGGCTGACCATGCCGCGCGTCCTGGTCCATGGCGCCGCGACCCTGGTCGAACGGCGGCTCGACGGCACGCTCAACCTTCGTTCGGCGGCGCTCGCGATCGACACGGTCGGCGCAGTCGATCTCGGGCAAGGCAGCTTCCGCAACCTGCGCATCCAGGCGCGGCTGCTTCAGCCGACTGCCCTGTTCCCCAACATGACCGGGCGGGCGATCGAGCTGCGCGCGATCCTGGATGGCACCTTCGCCACCGCGCGCTTCGACTATCGCCTCGCCGCCGATCGCCTCGCTTTCGACCAGACCGGCTTCGAACTCGTGCGGGCCGGCGGCACCGGCCATCTCTCGAAGGAGCCGGTCATCGTGCCGCTCCGCCTCACAGCGGCGCGGGTGACCGGGGTGGGCGATGTCGCGGGCGGCATCTTGCGCAATCTCAGCGTCGACGGCGTGCTGCGGGTCACCAGCAAGCTCGTTCTCGGCAACGATCTGCAGGTGAAGTCGGACAAGCTGAGCGCACGCATCAACCTGATGCTCGATCTCAGGACGGGGCTGTACGAAGTCGGCGTCAATGGCGGGCTCGGCCGCTATCTCGTCCCCGGCGTCGGGCTCGTCGACGTCAAGACCGTGCTCAAGGTCGTGCCCGGCCCCGGCGGCCGTGGTACAAGAGTGGTCGGCACGGGCACCGTGCAGGTTGTGCGGCTCGACAATGCCTTCTTCCGGTCGCTGGCCGGCGGGCTGCCGCATATCGTGACCGGGCTCGAGCTCACGCCGGACGGGGTGCTCCACCTCAACAATCTCGTCCTGACCGCGCCATCGCTCCGGCTGGCCGGCAACGGCATCCGCCGCCGCGACGGCAGCTTCCACTTCGAAGGCAGCGGGCGGCAGGCGACCTATGGTCCGCTGAAATTGAAGCTCGACGGCAAGATCGATCATCCGACCCTCGACCTGGTGTTCGAGCGGCCTAACGAGACCCTGGGCCTCACCAATGTCGTCGCCCATCTCGACCCGAATGCCGATGGCTTCGCCTTCACCGCACATGGCGGTTCGATGCTCGGCGCCTTCAGCGGCAACGGCCAGATCCTGCTGCCCAAGGGCGGCGATGCGACGATCGCGATCGCGAAGCTCGCCGTGAGCGGCACTGAGGCCAAGGGCGCGCTGCACGTCGTGACCGGTGGGTTCGACGGCAAGCTCGACCTTGCCGGCGGTGGCTTGTCGGGCAGCCTGGTCTTCAGCCCGGTCGGCTCGATCCAGAAGATCGAGGCGCACCTCGATGCCAACAACGCGCATCTCGGCGATACGCTGACGCTCCGGCGCGGGCATATGGATGCGGTCGTGCTGCTCGATCCGGCGGGGACCTCGATCGAGGCGACCGTGACCGGCGGCGGCCTGCGGCGCGGTTCGCTGACGCTCGGGCGCTTTGCCGGCCATGCTACGCTGCGCGGCGGCACCGGCGAGATTCTCGTCTCGCTGTCGGGACAGCGCGGGCGCGCGTTCGACATCCAGACGGTGACCAAGGTCACCCCTGACAGCTATGCTGTCTCAGCCCAGGGCACGCTCGACCGGCGCCCGGTGCGGCTCGTCACCCCGGCGGTCTTCACCCGGGATGGTGACGGCTGGCGGCTGGCGCCCACCCAGCTGAGCTTCTCGGGCGGCAATGCGCAGGTGTCGGGCCGCTTCACCGGCAATTCCAGTGCGATCGATGCGACGATGGCGCGGATGCCGCTGTCGATCCTCGATATCGCCTATCCCGCGCTCGGCCTCGGCGGGACTGCATCGGGCAAGCTTTCCTATGCGCAAGGCGCGGGCGCCGCACCGACCGGGCGGATCGACGTGACGGTGCGCGGGCTCACCCGCTCCGGCCTCGTCCTCTCGTCGCAGCCGGTCGATGTCGGCCTTGCCGGCGTCCTCCAGCCGGGCAAGGCAGCGATGCGCGCCGTCGCCGCGACCGGCGGCAAGACGGTCGGCCGCGCCCAGGCGCTGCTCACCCTGTCCGGATCGGGCGATCTCGCAAGCCAGTTCAAGAACGCGCCGCTGTTCGGGCAGCTCCGTTATGACGGCCCGGCCGACACGCTGTGGCGGCTGACCGGCATCGAGGCGTTCGACCTGAGCGGCCCGATCGCGATCGGCGCGGATCTCGGCGGCAAGGTTTCCGATCCGCAGATCAAGGGCGTGCTCCAGGCCAAGGGCGCGCGGCTCGAAAGCGGCGTGACCGGCACGATCCTGACCAATGTCCAGGCGACCGGCCAGTTCGGCGGATCGAAGCTGGTGATCGACAAGTTCGCGGCGGACGCCGGCAAGGGTGGTCGTGTGAGCGGGTCGGGGTCGTTCGATCTGGCTGCGGCCAATGGCTTCGGCATGGACCTCAGCCTCCAGGCGCAGAATGCAGTGCTGATCAACCGCGACGATATCGGCGCGACGGCGACCGGCCCGGTGACGATCAGGTCGGACGGATCGGGCGGCGTGATCTCGGGCGACCTGCTACTCAACAAGAGCCGCTACCGGCTCGGCCAGGCGACCGCGGCGACCGCGGTGCCCCAGCTCAACATCCGCGAGATCAACCTGCCCGGCGGCGGCGAGGAAGAGGCGGCACCGCGCAAGCCGTGGCGGCTCGACATCCATGCGCGGGCGCCCAACCAGTTGATCGTCAGTGGCCTCGGGCTGCGCAGCGAATGGTCGGCGAATGTCCAGATCGGCGGTGAGCCCGACAATCCCGCGATCAAGGGCCGCGCCGACCTGATCAAGGGCGATTATGAATTCGCCGGCCGCGAATTCCAGCTCGCGCGCGGCAGCATCCTCTTCACCGGCGATGTGCCCGCCAACCCTTCGCTCGATATCGCCGCCAACGCCGATTCGACCGGCCTCAACGCGACGATCCGGGTCACCGGCTTCGCGCAGAAGCCCGATATCAGCTTCACCAGCGTGCCGGCCCTGCCGGAGGACGAGCTGCTGTCGCGGCTGCTGTTCGGCACCTCGATCACCAACCTGTCAGCGCCCGAGGCGCTCCAGCTCGCGGCGGCGGTGGCGGCACTGCAGAACGGCAAGGGCGGGCTCGATCCGATCAACGCGGTGCGCCGCGTCGCCGGACTCGACCGGCTGCGCCTGCTCCCGGCCGATCCGCAGACCGGCGCCGGCACCTCGGTCGCGGCGGGCAAATACATCACTCACCGGCTCTATGCCGAGATCATCACTGACGGGCAGGGCTATTCGGCAACCCAGGTCGAGTTCCAGGTGACGCGCTGGCTGTCAGTGCTGTCGAGCATTTCGACGCTTGGCCGGCAGAGCGCGAACCTGAAGGTGTCGAAGGACTATTGAGCGGCCGGATTTCGAGCGACTGAGGTAGATTTATAGTCGGATGCGTTAAACCTGAAGCTTGAGGCAGGTCGCCAATGTCTTTTTCTACTTCCCCAGCGGAGGCTGGGGCCCAGTCGAGAAAACAGAAGTAACGGCGCGCAACGCTCGCCATGATCGCCCCCCACCTGGGCCCCAGCCTTCGCTGGGGAAGGAAAGTGGAGATCAGATTTAACGCGTGCAGCTCTAACAGAGGCCGGGACGGTCCGGCATATCAGCCGAGTCCTTGACCTGTGCCGGCCTGATCCAAAGCTCCTTGCCGATGCGTTCGATCGTTACGGCCATATCCGCGGTGAAGCCGAGTTCGTCCGGTAGGAGGAGCACGACGTCATTGCCATCGTTGAATGTTTTGGTTTCGATCGCGGCCATCACGCTGCTCCAATAGACATCCACATATACACAATTTCATCCGCATTTCGCGACGGACACAGTTCCCTCTTCGCGGGTTCTTCCCTCATCCACCCGCGCATGAGGCCGCATGACCCTTCCCCAGATGCTTTCGATCGCCACGCTTGCGGGCATGATGGCGCTCTTCGTCTGGGGCAGGTTTCGCTACGATGTCACCGCGATCCTCGCGCTGCTCGCCGGGCTGGCGCTCGGCATCGTCAAGCCGAAAGAGGCATTTACCGGATTTTCCGACGACATCGTCATCATCGTCGGGTCGGCGCTGGTCATCTCGGCAGCGGTGCAGCGATCGGGGGTGATCGAGATCGCGCTCGCCTTCGTGTCGCGGCGGGTGAAGCGCGTGCGGTCGCAATTGCTGGTGCTCACCGCCTCGGTCGGGGTCGCTTCGGCTTTCGTCAAGAATGTCGGCGCGCTCGCGATGCTGATGCCCGCCGCCTTCCAGATGGCAAAGAAGAACGACGCCAGCCCCTCCGTCTTCCTCATGCCGATGTCGTTCGCGTCGCTGCTCGGCGGGCTGATGACCCTGGTCGGCACGTCGCCGAACATCATCGTCAGCCGGGTGCGCGAGGAGATGACCGGCCAGCCGTTCCGTATGTTCGACTATTTCCCGACCGGCTTCGGCCTGCTCATAGTCGGTCTCATCTTCCTGCGCTTCGGCTATCGGCTGCTGCCACGCGATCGCCGCGCAGCCCCGACTTTGGGCGAGGCGCTCGACATCAAGGGCTATGTCACCGAGGTAACCCTGCCCGAAGGCTCGCCCGCGATCGGCGAGACGGTCAGCGCCTTTATCGAGCGGCACGAACATGAGGTGACGATCACCAGCCTGCTTCGCGCCGGAATGCGCAGCCCGGTGCTGCCCGACACCTGCCTGCGCGAGGACGACATGCTGATCCTCGGCGGCGATCCCGACGCGCTCGAACGCGCCGTGGCGGGCGATAAGCTCATCCTCGCCGGCGCCAATCGCGATGTGCCCGAAGGCACCGAGAAGGAGGAGGTCGGCGTGATCGAGGCGGTGGTGAACACTGACTCGGTGCTGATCGGCCAGACTGCGGGGCGGATGCTGCTCCAGCGCCGCTACGGCGTGAACCTGATCGCCGTGTCGCGCGGTGGCGAGCGGCTGACCCGGCGGCTCGGCGAGACGGTGCTGAACGCGGGCGATGTGATCGTACTGCAGGGGCCGCTCAGCCTGTTGCCCGAGCGCCTGCGCGATCTCGGCGCGCTGCCCTTGGCCGAACGCTCGATCAAGCTCGGAAACTCGAACCGTGGCTGGCTGTCGATCGCGATCCTGGCCGTGGCGATGGCGGCAACGGCGAGCGGCTTTGTGCCGGTGGCGGTCGCCTTTTTCGCGGCGGCGGGGCTCGTCATGGCGATGGGCGCGCTGCCGGTGCGCGAGGCCTATGACAATGTCGAATGGCCGATCCTGATCATGCTCGGCGCGCTTATCCCGGTCAGCGATTCGCTGCGCACGACCGGCGCCTCGGACGTGATCGCGACCTGGCTCGCGCATGTCGGCGCGACCTTGCCGGCATGGGGCGCGGTGGCGTTGATCCTGGTCGTGGCGATGGCGGTGACTCCCTTCCTCAACAATGCCGCGACCGTGCTGGTGATGGCGCCGATCGCCGCCGTGTTCGCGCACGATCTCGGCTATCGGCCCGAAGCCTTCCTGATCGCGACCGCAATGGGTGCCGGATGCGATTTCCTCACCCCGATCGGGCACCAGTGCAACACGCTCGTATTCGGGCCCGGCGGATACAGGTTCAGCGACTATGCCCGGCTCGGGGCGCCGCTGTCACTGCTTGTCATACTGGTCGGCACGCCCCTGGTGATATGGAGCTGGCCGCTGCATTGAGGCGAGCGCCGCCGCTGTTTTCCGCTGTTCCTGGCCTCGATTTTTTTCGCTGCTGTTATGTTGGCGAAACGGCGCGGATTCTCGGATATTTTCCAGAGGCTTGAGCGGCATCTTGCTGTTATCCGATAACAGCACGGGAACAGCACAGGAACAGCACTGCCATCCGCTGAAACAGCGGACCGAACGCAGTGATTTTTCCGGTCATGTCAAAGAGCAGGGCGTTGGTGGTGCCCTTCCAATGTGCTGCAAGGATTTGCGCCGGTTTTGAATCGACGGGGCAAATACGCGCGCGCCTCGCCGATTCAGGGCTCCCGTTGACTTAAATCCCTATCAATGGGATGCTGTATCAAATTATAACGGGAGAGATCGACGATGCGTACCCTGTTGCTGGCGACGACCTGCCTCTGCCTTGCCGCGTGCAGCAAGGCTCCCGACCGGGAAGGCGATTCCTTCGCCGCCTCCAACTCGGCGCAGACGTCTGAAGTGGCCGGCCGAAGCGCCACCAGCGCGGATTTCGCATCCCCCAACACTCCGCCCGCCATGGTAGCGCCGGGCGGGATCGCGGTAACCGCTGCGCCGGGCGTCGCCTTCAACTATCATTATGCCTTCCGCCTGCCCTCCGCCCGCATCGCGGCGGCGCAGGAAGCCCATGCCACGGCCTGCGAGAAGCTCGGCATCGCGCGCTGCCGCATCACCGGCATGCGCTACCGGCTGATCGGCGAGAATAATGTCGAGGCAATGCTCGCCTTCAAGCTCGATCCGGAGATTGCCCGCGACTTCGGCAAGAAAGGCATCGCCGCGGTCGTGGAGGCGCAGGGCACCCTGGTTGACGCCGAGATCACGGGCACCGATGCCGGTGCCGAGATCGACCGGCTGAAGGTCCAGCGCGCCCGCGCGGCCGACGAGCAGAAGCGCCTTGACGCGGAACTGGCCAAGCCCAAGCTTTCACAGGAAGAACGCGCGGAGCTGCAGCGCCAGCGCGCCGAGGCCGCGCAGGCCGTCAGCGCTGCGAACGACAACACCGCCGAACAGCGCGAGAGCCTCGCCAATACGCCGATGGAGTTCGATTATGGTTCGGGCAAGGCGATCCGCGGCTTCGACGCCAGCGCACCGCTGACCAGCGCCGCCGATACAGCGGTCAGCTCGGCCCAGGTGACGATCGCCGTATTGCTCGGTATCCTCGCCATTTTCGGCCCGCCGGGGATCGTCGTGCTGCTCGGCTGGCTCGCCTGGCGTCGTTTCAGGCCACGGCGCCGTGTCGCCACCGCGCCGATTGCCGAGGAAAACGCGGCCAGCGACTGACGGGGAATTGCCTATCGGCTCGACAGGACGAACTGGTTGCCGTCCGGATCGCGGAACTTCGCGAAATTGCCCCAGGGCTGTTTCTCGGGCGGGCCGTCGAAGACCACGCCGCGCTCGCTCAGCTGGCGGTAGCTATAGTCGATATCGTCGCACGCGAAGGAGCCGTTGAAGAAGCTGCCGATCCGGTCCTCATGGCCCTCGGGCGTGAACAGCACCACGCCCGTTTCGGCGCCGGGAATGCCGAGTTCGATCCAGCGCTGGGTCTCGCCCATCGGCTGATCGGTCACGACGCGGAAGCCCATTTTCGTCGTCCAGAAATCGAGCGCGCGGTCCTGGTCCGATGTGGGGATGCTCACGAACTTCACCATCCTGATCATCATCGCCTCCTGATGAAGCGGGTGTAACCTTCGGGCTTGCGACCGGGGAGGGGTGCAGGCATTGCCATAGCAATGAATGCCCTATCGCTTGACCGCTATGTCATCGACACCCTGATGGGCGATCTGGTCGGCCATGATCGCCGGCCATCGGCGTTCCTCGTCTATCTGCTGATCGAGACGAGCGGGGGCGGGGCGCTCAGCTATGCGACGCTCGCGGAGCGGACCGGCCTGTCGCGGCGGTCCTGCCAGGCGGCGGTGGCGCATCTCGAACGGCGGCGGCTGATCGAGGTGGTGCGGCGCGCGGAGAATGAGGCGGCGATCTACCGGCCGCTTCGGCCGTGGCGGCGTCAGGGCGAGATTTCCCCCCTTGTCATCCCCGCGCAAGCGGGGACCCATCTCTTGCCGGTGGTGAATGTGGAACGATCAGGAGAGGGGTTCCCGCTTGCGCGGGAATGACAGAATGGTTGGCATAGTTGGCGATAAGCGTGGAGACAGCCCGCTATTCAGCCAATCTGGATCAGCGCGCGCACTGCATCTGCAAGTCGTGCCGGAACCTCGGGCGCCATATCCGGATAGAGATCGGGCTCGATCGCCTCCAGCTCCATCAGGGCGAGGCTGCCATCGGCGATCCGCAACAAATCGACACGCGCGTAGAGTGACGGTCGGGGCAGGGCGGCGATCACTTTCTCGGCGAGCGCAAGCTGCGAAGGCTCGGGCTCGAAGCGCGTGAATACGCCCCCGAATTGCGGCTGGATGCGGAAGTCGCCGGGCTTGGCCACCTTGCGAACCGCGTGGCTGAAGGTGCCGCCGATGAAAAGGAACGACAGCTCACCCTCGCCCGAGACCGCGGGGATGAAGGGCTGGATGATCGCGTCGTCGAGCGCTCGCAAAGGCTCGCCGCGACGGAGCCGCACCGTGCGATAGCTGCCGCCGGAAACCTGCGGCTTCACCACCAGCTCATCAGTCCCGAACGCGTCGAACGCAGCCGCAACCGCCGCCGCATCGGCATGGCCGAACCGGCTCGGCACGATCGGGACACCCTTCGCCTCCAGTTCGAGCAGATAGGTCTTCCGCGTATTCCAGGCGAGCAAGGGCGCGGCGTTGAACAGGAGCTGCTCCGCCGGCCATGTGGCCAGCATCGCCTCCCAGCGGGCGACGTCGAGATGATAGCCCCAGGCGAACAGCGCCAGCGTCGCTGCGCCGTCACCCGGTCCCAGATCCCAGGGCCGGGCGTCGAGCATCATGTCGCGCGCAGCAAAAGCGTCGCGATATTGGTCCATGATCCTGGCCGCCATGCCGCCATATTCGCTGGCGGCGGCGGGCATCAGGACGTCGATATGGGCCGTCATCCGCGTCAGGCGGGCTCGCCGACCACCGTCTTCACTTCCATGAAATCGGTCAGGCCGTATTTGCCGCCCTCGCGGCCATTGCCGGACTGCTTGTAGCCGCCGAACGGACCGGCTCCCTCCGGCGCCCAACTGTTGATCGTGACCAGCCCGGCGCGCAGGCGCGGCGCCACCTTGGCGGCGGCGGCCGGATCGCCCGAGATGGTGGCCGACAGGCCGTAAGGCGTATCGTTGGCGATACGCACCGCCTCGTCCTGGCTTTCATAGGACGTAATCGTCGCCACCGGTCCGAACGTTTCCTCCCGGGCGATGCGCATGTCGGGGGTAACGTCAGTGAACAAGGTCGGCTTGATGAAGAAGCCGGCATTGCGCCCGTCGGGCCGCCCCGTGCCACCGGTGACGAGCGTCGCGCCCTCGTCGATCGCCGACTGGATCAGCCCCTGGATCTTCTCATATTGCGCCTTGTTGACGACCGGGCCGATATGCGCGCCCATCACTGACGGATCGCCGACCTGGGTCGCTTCCATCATCGTCTTCACAATCTGGGTCGCCTCGCCGACCTGCGAGCTGTGAACCAGCAACCGCGTCGGCGCGATGCAGCTCTGGCCCGAATTGGCGAGCACGCCAGCCACGGTCGGCGGCAACACGGTGGCGAGATCGGCGCCCTCGAGCACGAGATTGGGCGCCTTGCCGCCAAGCTCCTGATGCACTCGCTTGACGGTCGCGGCGGCGGCCTGTGCCACGGCGATGCCGGCGCGGGTCGATCCGGTGAAGCTGACCATGTCGACATCCCTGTGGCTCGACAACGCGGCGCCGACGCCCGGGCCGTCGCCATTGACCAGGTTGAACACCCCAGCCGGCACTCCGGCCTTTTCCAGTATTTCGGCCAGGATCATCGCGCAGGCCGGCGATTCCTCGCTTGGCTTCAGCACCATCGTGTCGCCGGCGGCGAGCGCGGGCGCGACCTTGGCGCAGATCTGGTTGAGCGGCCAGTTCCACGGCGTGATCATCGCGACGACGCCGAGCGGCTCATGCACCACACGGGCGCGGCCGAGCCGCTCCTCGAACTGGAAATCGTTGAGCGCCTTCAGGGTGGACATGAAATGGCCAAGCCCGGTCGGCGCTTGGGCGGCGGTGGCGAAGCCGATCGGCGCGCCCATTTCCTGGCTGATCGCGGCGGCGAGATCGGGGATGCGCGCCTTGTATTCCTCGATGATCCGGCCGAGCAGGGCGGCGCGCTCGGCGACTGTGGTCTGCGAGTAAGTCTCGAAGGCGCGGCGGGCGGCGGCGACTGCCTTGTCGACATCCGCCTGGGTGCCGAGCGTGATCTCGGTGCAGGGCTGCTCGGTGGCGGGATCGATCACCTCACGGCGCGTGCCGCCCTCGCTCTCGACCCATGCGCCATCGATATACTGCTTGAGATAGCTCTTCATCCTCGCCTCCGATTTTTTGAACCTGCGGTACGGTGTGACTGCCTAGATGGCGGGCAACAGGAAGCGTTGCAACCTGAAACGCGATGACTATCTGCAACTGACCTGATCAGGAGACCGGCACATGGCGCGCGTGGCACGAATCGAGAAGACGGGCGGCCCCGAGGTGATTCAATGGGTAGATGTCGACCTTCCCGATCCCGGCCCGGGCGAAGTCCGGATGCGCAACACCGCGGTCGGCCTGAACTATATCGACACCTATTTCCGCAAAGGGCTCTACCCGGCGGAACTGCCCATGGGCCTGGGCAGCGAGGCTGCCGGCGTGATCGAGGCGATCGGCTCGGGCGTCGAGGGGTTTGCCGTGGGTGACCGGGTCGGCACCTTCGGCCCGGCGCGCGGTGCCTATGCCACGGAGCGCAACCTGCCCGCGGCGCAAGTGATGACCCTGCCCGATTCAGTCGATGACCGGACGGCGGCCGCCCTGCTGCTCAAGGGCTGCACCGCCGAATTCCTGGTTGAGCGCTGCGCGAAGGTCGAGGCCGGCCAGACGGTCCTTGTCCACGCCGCAGCGGGCGGGGTGGGGCATCTGCTGGTCGGCTGGCTCAAGGCGATCGGCGCGACCGTGATCGGCAGCGTCGGCACCGCCGACAAGGCGGAGCAGGCGCGCGCGGCGGGCGCGGACCATGTGCTGATCCACAAAGAGGTCGATGTCGCGATGGAAGTTCGGGCGATCACCGGCGGCAAGGGCGTGCCGGTGATCCTCGACGGCGTCGGCAAGGCGACCTGGGAGGTTTCGCTTGCCTCGGCGGCGAAGCGCGGGCTGATCGTGAGCTATGGCAATGCCGGCGGCGCGGTGGACGGGGTGGCGCTTGGCGTGCTGGCGAGCAAGGGTTCGCTGTTCGTTACGCGGCCGACCCTGTTCGATTATTATCTTGATCATGCGGAGCGGCAGAAAGGCACCGACAGGCTGTTCGAGATGCTGATGAAGGGCGCGATCGTGCCCGAGATCGGCCAGACCTTTGCGCTGGAGGAGGCGGCTGATGCGCACCGGGCGCTGGAGGCGGGCGAGACGCGCGGGGCTACCGTTCTGATTCCGCGCTGACCGCCCCAAATCGTCATCCCGGCGGAGGCCGGGATCGCTCTGGGGCGGGTGCTGCGGCTTCCACTGGACGATCCCGGCCTCCGCCGGGATGACGGGTACGTGGTTGAGGGCGATGGCTTTCAGCGGCATGATTGGGTTGCGGGTCGTCACGAGCAAATGAGGGGCGGCGCAAAGCTGCCCCTCGTGAAAGGAAGATCATGGGTCTGGTTCTGCTGTTCCTCGCCGGCGCTCTGCTTTGCAACGCCATCCCGCATCTCGCGAGCGGCGTGCGTGGTGATCCCTTTCCGTCGCCCTTTGCGAAACCGTCCGGAGTCGGGAATTCGTCGCCACTCGTGAATGTCCTCTGGGGCTCGGCCAATCTGTTCGCTGGTACTGCGCTGATGATCGCGTGGCTGCCGGGGCAGGGTCTTGTGCCGGGCCTCGGCGTAGCGGCGCTCGGCTGGCTTGCCAGCGGCGTATTCGCCGCCCGGCACTTCGGCGCGGTCCGCCATCCTTAGGACCCGGGAGCCGGTGCTGATCCGCCCCGTCCGTCCCGATGACGGGCCCGCCATCTGGTCAGTGATCGGCCCGACGATTGCCGCCGGCGAAACCAATGCCATCGATCGCCATACGACCGAGACCGAGGGGCTGGCCTGGTGGCTGGGTAAAGACCACGAGGTGTTCGTCGCCGAGGAAGACGGCGCGATCTTCGGCACCTATTATATCCGCCCGAACCAGGGCGGCGGCGGGCGCCATGTCTGCAATGGCGGCTATATCACCGGCGCAGACGCACGCGGCCGGGGCGTTGCACGGGCGATGTGCGAGCATTCGCTGAACCACGCCCGGGCGCAGGGCTATCGCGCGATGCAGTTCAACTTCGTGGTGAGCACGAACGAACGGGCGGTGAAGCTCTGGCAGTCCCTGGGCTTCGCTATCGTCGGGCGCTTGCCCGGCGCCTTCGATCATCCCGCGCACGGTTATGTCGACGCGCTGGTGATGTTCAGGACGCTTTGAGCCTCACTCCCCGCGCGCCCGTGCCGAGCGCACCAGCGCGCGGCCCCAGTAGAACAGCCCCAGACCGCTCATGAAAGGCAGGCCGCCGACGATCGCGATCAGTATCAGCATGCCGCCGCCGCCGAATTCGCCGCCGCCTGAACTGGTCAGCATCGAAAACAGGAAAAAGGCGCTGCACAGGCCGCTCAGCGTTGCGATCAGGATGCCGATCGCCATCAGCAATCCGCCGAAGAATTCGCTCACAGCCGCTCTCCCCTGCGTGCCCGTGCCAGCACCCCGGCCCCCTCGGCGCCCGGGCGATAATAGCTGTTATAGGTGTCGAACGGAATGATCTGCCCCTCGGGCGTGACGAAGTGGACGCAGCTGCGCTTCACGGTCGCGAGATCGAAATTATAGCGATCGAGAAACTGCAGGATCACGACGCGGAAGCTGTTCGCATAGCTCAGATCCTGCGGCACCATCGCCTGGGGCAGGCAGCAGAGCAGGCCGGCCAGCTTCTCCTCGGTATTGGCCTGGGCGGTGGCGAGGCTGAGCAGGTCCATGATGCCCTGGCGCAGTGCCGGATAGGCCTCGTAGCTGATCGTGTTGGGGCCGTTCAGGATGATCTCGCGCGGCAGCAGCGACGTGATCGGCGTGACGCTCTTCCCCTGCCGCAGCCCATAGCCGATGCAGATCTGGTCGGGGTTGCAGGGTAGGGGGATCATGTCCTCGATCCCGAACACATCGGCCTTGGCGACCTCGCGCCGGATCTGGGTCAGCAGGATGCGGTTGGCCTTGCCATCGAACCCTTCGTTGCGGCCGGCATCCTGCACCGGCTGGAAGGTCACGCCGCGCACGCAGGACCATTCAAGCGCATGGTTGATGATGTCGGCGACCTCATGGTCGTTCACGCCGCGCTTCACGACCGCGACCAAAGTGGTCGACAGGCCAACGCGTTCGAGCGCCTCGAGCGCCTGTTGGCGGATGCGCGACAGCCGGGCGCCGCGCAGGTTCATCAGCGCATCGTCGTCGAGGCTGTCGAACTGGAGATAGACCTCCAGCCGCGGCGCATAGCTGGCCAGCCGTTCTACAAAGGCCGGGTCCTGCGCGATCCGCACGCCATTGGTGTTGATCATGACATGGCGGATCGGCCGCGCCTTCACCGCGTCGAGGATCTCGAAGAAATGCGGGTGGATGGTCGGCTCGCCGCCCGAAAGCTGGACGAGATCGGGCTCGCCCTCGCTCGCCACCAGCGCATCGAGCATGCGCTCGACTGTCGCGACGGGAAGATGCGCGCCGTGCATATCCTCGGCATCAGCGAAACAGACCGGGCAGGCTAGGTTGCAGGCCGAGTTGATCTCGACGATCGCGAGGCAGCTATGCTGCTCGTGATCGGGGCAGAGGCCGCAATCGAACGGGCAGCCTGCCTCGGTACGGGTCTGGGTGGAAAGCGGCCGGTCGCCGGGCTTGAGCCAGAGCTTCTGCGCGCGCCAATATTCGAGATCGTCGCTGATCAGCGTCTTCTGCACGCCATGCTCGCGGCACCGCTTCTGGTAGAAAACGAGATCGCCCTCGATGATCACCTTGGCCGGCACGGGGACGAGGCAGGTCTCGCACAGGCTCGTCGTCTGCCCGTGGAAGATATAGGGCGCGACCTTCCTCTCAGGCGGCGGCGAGGCGCTCGCCGGGCTTTCCACGAGCGATCCAGACAAGGGCATAAGCGGCTAGTCCTATCATCGCGAAGTGGAACAGGTTGAACGGCCCGATCAGCCGAGGATAGGGCTTGAGGAATTCCCACGCAAATCGCTGCACCGCATAAGCGAGCACAAAGGCATGGAAGCCATGCTCGACCGCCCAGCGCCGCCCCTTGATCAGCGCGCGCCAATAGACGGCGAGGAACAGCGCCATGGCCAGCGATTCGTAGATTTCGACCGGATGGCGGGCCACGCCGTCGCCGAGATCGACGCCCCAGGGCAAGGATGTCGGCACGCCATAGGTCTGGTCGGCGAGACCGGCGAACAGGCACCCCCAGCGCCCGACGATGATGCCGAGCGCCAGCGGGATGACGAACGGCCCGCCGGTCGATCCGCGCACGCCGTTGCGCCATTTCCACAGCTCGACCGCGACGATCGCGCCCGCCAGAGCGCCGGCGATGCTGTGCGACAGGGTCGGCGCGGCCAGGCGCCAGGTGTTGAGCGACCCCAGGGCCCAGGCGCCGATCACCGCGCCGAGGGCGAGCGTGATGAAATAGCCGGGCTCGGTCTGCCGGGCGAGGCCGGCGACCGACGCCTGGCGGTGGCGATACACCCAGCGCCCGCCCAGAAACGCCGCGATCCACGCCGCGAGATCGCCGAGATAGTGGAACCACGGGGCGGTCGGGACGTGGATCATGAAGGAGGGGTGCCAGAACGGGGTGCTGCGGGAAAGGGTTGATCGATTCGTCCGGTTGCTGTGCGCTGGCCGCTTGTCATAAGACGGTCGCTGCACCGTGCGGGGGAAGTTCATGCTGGGGCTGTTCAAGGCGAGGCCGCCGGTCGGCCCGGACGAATATGAGTGGCTGCTCGCCTGTTTCGCCTGGCTGATGCGCGAGTTCGGCGGCGTCGAGCGGGTACAGGCGACGCCACTGGTGCTGCCGGTCACCAGCTTCTTCCCGCCGAGCAAGCGCGAAGGACATGAGCGGGCGCTCGAGCTGTTCGGGCAGGTCAAGGCGCTCTGCGGCATGACCGACTGGCAGTGCGACCTGATCCCCGGCGCGCCGACCCGCGAGAGCAAGATCGCGACCGCCCATCTGCTGCGCCACGAGACGCGCCCACCGCCGCTCGGGACGTTCGGCCATGACAATGGCCGCTATTATGTCACCTATAATCCCTCGGCGCTGGCTGATCCGTACAGCCTGGTGGCGACTTTCGCGCACGAGCTCTCGCACTATCTGCTGCATACCGCCGAAACCCGATCGCCCGGCGGCCGCGAACTGAACGAACATGCCACCGATCTCGGCGCTGTCTTCATGGGCTTCGGCACGTTTCTCGCGAACTCGGCCAAGAATTTCAGCCAGTTCCAGAACGAGTCCGAGCAAGGCTGGCAAATGCAAAGCCAGGGCTATCTCTCGGAGAACGCGCTGGTGACCGGCCTTGCGATCTTTGTCCTGCTCTCGGGCGCCGACGAGAAAGCCGCCGAGCGCGACCTGAAGGACTATCTGCGCGGGCCGTTCCGCAAAGCCACCGCGGCGACGCGGAAGTCATACCCGGATCTCGCCGGATCGATTGCGGCGATCGACCTGAGCGACTGGGCCTGACGGACCAGGAGGCGCCCGTTTTCACGAGCGCCCCTCGCCGTCTTACGCCGCTTTCTCCGGCAGCTTCTTGAACGCCTCGAGCAATTCGGTCGGGAACATCGCGATGATCGTCGAATTATGCTCGACGCCGATCTCGGCCAGGGTCTGCAACCGGCGCAGCTCGAGCGCGCCCGGCGCCTCGGCGATCACCAGAGCCGCATCCGAAAGCTTGCGCGCTGCCTCCTGCTCGCCCTCCGCCTTGATGATGCGAGCGCGCTTCTCGCGCACCGCCTCGGCCTCGCGGGCGATTGCGCGCTGCATCTGCGGCGGGATGTCGAGATCCTTGATCTCGACTGCGTCGAACTCGACGCCCCAGCGGTTGCAGGTCGCGGTCAGCAGCTCGTTGAGCCGCGTGTTGATCGTGGTGCGGTCCTTGAGCATCTGGTCGAGGTCGCTCTGGCCGATCGCATCGCGCAGCGCCGTCTCGGCCGCCTGGATGATCGCGGATTTCCAGTTGGCGACGGTGGTGACGACGCCGGCCGCATCGAAAGCGCGGAACCACAGCACTGCGTTGACGCGCACCGCGACGCCGTCGCGCGTCACGGTTTCCTGGGTGTCGAGGGCGTAGGTGATGGTGCGGATATCGACCTTCACGACGCGCTCGACGATCGGGATCAGCCAGAACCAGCCGGGGCCCTTGGTGGCCTGGAGCCGGCCGAGCCGGAAGACGACGCCGCGCTCATATTCCTGATTGATCCCGAAGGATTTGAGCGCAAGCACCAGCAGCACGATGCCGACCGGCATCAGGGTGAACAGCAATGTAGGGACGAGCATCGAAATGCCTCGAAGATACCGCGAGCAAGCGGCGTGACGCGGCGAATGCCGCGAGCCTTTATTTACGCCTTTACGGAGCGGCGTGGAAGATGCTGGATATCAATCATGTGTGCAGAAACCGCATGAGTCAGATTAGTGACCCTCAAACACTGCGTCACCCCGGACTTGTTCCGGGGTCCATCGTGCCGCGCACACTGCAGGCGTTGTTCGTGCGGCACGATGCGTTCGAGTGAGATTGTGTTCCCCGAACACAATCTTGGCTTTCCGGGGGAAAGCCAAAGCTCGAACGCCGGAACAAGTCCCGCATGACGATCGGGGGAAGGGATCACCCGCCCAAAGCCCGCGCCGCCAGCCCTTCGCAATCCGCGTCCCGCGTGCGGGGCCCATTGTCGCCGCTGATCGCCCGGCCGATCGCCTTGAAGATATTGCCCACCGATTTGGTCCCCGGCGTCGCCGCGACATGCGGCTCGCGGATGGAACCGCTGACGATGATCGCACCGGGCAGCTTGATGATCACGCTGCCCTTGGGCGTGCCGGTCAGGCTCAGCCCCATCGCCTCGGACGGGAAGGTGATCGTGCCATGGCCCACGGCCTGGCTCGCGGTGGTGTCGATCAGGAACGGGTCAGCGGTGCCGACGCCGTCGCGGACCGCGAGCCGCAGCACCACGCAGCGCAAGCCTGCGGGTTCATCCCCGCTGCCGAACAGACCATGGACCACGTCGAAGCCGAGCTGCGAGGCGACCTTGGCCGGCAAGGTGCCATCGCGCGCGACCAGCCCGATCGTGCCGTTCGACGCGCCGACTGCCTCGCGGATCGTGCTGCCGGTGCCGGTGAGCGTCACCCGGCCGTCGACGCGGCCGTCGACCTCGCCGCCGCCGCCTGCCAGCGCGGCGATGCTGCTGTCGCGCATGGCGAGATCGAGCGTCACCAGCGGCACCGGGCGCCCGTCGCGCTGGTCGACCCGCATCGAGCCGGTGATCGCCCCCCGGGTGAGCTGCAGGGTGAAAGGCGAAATCGTCATCAACTGATGGTCGATGGTGAGCGTCCCGCGCATCGAAGCCAGCGCTGAGTTGCCATGACCGACCAGATGCCGCGCGGTGAAGGCGATGGTGCCGTCGGTATGGGTGATCTTGCGCAGGTTGATGCGGGTATCGGGCACGAGCCGCGGACCGATCTGCTGGCGCTTCGTGGCCGCGGCGGCGGCCCCGGCGCGCGAGGCGAAATCGTCGAAGTTCAGCGCGTTGGAGGTCACTTCCCCCTTGAGCTTGGTGCGCCCATCCACCTTGTCGACATCGACCCGGCCGGCAATGTCCGAACTGCCGATCCGGCCGGTCAGCGTGCTGACCTTCCACTGCGTTCCGTCGCGGCGGACATGCGCCGAGAGCTGGACCGGCCTGGTGCCGAACAGACCCGCCTCGATGATCGCGTCGACGAATTTCAGATCGTCAGCGCGCGCCGTCACGTCCAGCGTCATATGACTCAGATCGAGCGGCCCGTCGGCCACGCCGTTGACCGCCATGGTCAGCGCTGCGCCGTCGATCGCCGCATGGAACGGCCAGGGCTTGCCGGCCGCCTCCTCGATCGCGGGGCCATGGGCAGCAAGCGTCACCGCCTCGCCGCGTACCGTGCCGGTGCCCTTGATCGTCACGCCGGTCGCCGTATCGGCGCTGATCTTCGCGGCGAAACTGCGGTCCTGGAAGGCGTCGCGGTAGAGGATCGTGGAATTGGCGATCCGCAGGCCCTTGAGGGTCAGCGGGCTGCTGCCGCCGCCTTTCTCCTCGCCCGGCTTTGTCCAGTTGTTGCGGCGCTGGGCATCGCGGGCCAGCACGAGATGCGCCCCGTCCACATCGATCGTGCCGGGGCGGAAGTGGCCGAACAGCAACTGGAAGGCAGAGAAGCGGACGCGGAGCCGCTCGATCCGCGCGAGGTCGCCGGTGCCGGCCCAGGCGGCCTGGGGGATGCGCAGATTGTGGATCTCGATCGTCGGCGTGAAGGAAAAGCTGTCGATCCGGTCGACTGTGCCGATCGTGACCGGCCGTCCGAACCGGTCGCTCAGGCCGCGTTCGATGCTGGCCTTGAACGCGCCCCAGGGCATCATTGCGAGGGTGATCAGACCGATCGCCAGCAGCGCGACCACGACGCCGGCGACGAGCTGCAATCGCCGGTCGGCGAGGACTGCGCGAGGATTCATCGCGTCAGGACGATCTGGAAGGGCATTTCGTTCCGGGGCCGGTGTGATGCGCAACGGCTTCTTTCCGCTTGTTCCCCGGCGAAGGCCGGGGAGCAGGGAAGTGGAACTCGCAAAAAGAAAGAGGCGCCCGGATCGCTCCGGACGCCCCTTCATCTCATCCGAAAACCGGAAGATCAGTAGCTGTAATACATGTCGAACTCGACCGGGCTGGGGGTCATCTCCCAGCGTGCGACGTCTTCCATCTTCAGCTCGATATAGGATTCGATCTGGTCCTTGGAGAACACGTCGCCCTTGAGCAGGAAGTCGTGATCGGCCGCCAGGCACTCGAGCGCCTCGCGGAGCGAACCGCAGACGGTCGGAACCTCGGCGAGCTCTGCCGGCGGCAGGTCGTACAGGTTCTTGTCCATCGCCTCGCCCGGGTGGATTCGGTTCTGGATGCCGTCGAGACCGGCCATGAACAGAGCCGCATAAGCGAGATACGGGTTGGCCATCGCATCGGGGAAACGCACCTCGACGCGCTTCGCCTTGGCGCCGGCACCGTAAGGGATACGGCACGAGGCCGAACGGTTGCGCGCCGAATAGGCGAGCAGCACCGGCGCCTCATAGCCCGGCACCAGCCGCTTGTAGCTGTTGGTGGTCGGGTTGGTGAAGGCGTTCACTGCCTTGGCGTGCTTGATGATCCCGCCGATGAAGAACAGGCAGGTGTCGGAGAGGCCAGCATAGCCATTGCCGGCGAACAGGGGCGTGCTGCCCTGCCAGATCGACAAATGGGTGTGCATGCCCGAGCCGTTATCTTCCTTGATCGGCTTCGGCATGAAGGTGACCGTCTTGCCGTACGCCTGGGCCACATTGTGGCAGACATATTTGTAGATCTGCATGCGGTCGGCAGTGGTGGTCAGCGTGCCGAAGGTCAGGCCGAGCTCGTGCTGGGCTGCGGCAACCTCATGGTGATGCTTGTCGCAGGGCAGGCCCATTTCAAGCATGGTCGAGACCATCTCGCCGCGGATGTCGGTTGCCGAATCGACCGGCGCGACAGGGAAATAGCCGCCCTTGGCGCGCGGACGGTGGCCGAGATTGCCGCCTTCATATTCCTTGCCGGTGTTGGTCGGCAGCTCGATATCGTCGATCTTGTAATAGCTGGTCGAATAGCTGTTCTCGAACTGGACGTTGTCGAACATGAAGAATTCGGCTTCCGGGCCGACATAGACGGTGTCGCCGATGCCAGTGGTCTTGAGATAGGCCTCGGCGCGCTTCGCGGTCGAGCGCGGATCGCGGGCATAGAGCTCGCCGGTCGAAGGCTCGACGATGTCGCAGACCAGGATCAGCATCGGCGTTGCCGAGAAGGGGTCGGTCCACACCGCGTCGAGATCGGGCTTGAGGATCATGTCGGACTCGTTGATCGCCTTCCAGCCGGCGATCGAGGAGCCGTCGAACATGAAGCCGTCGGTCAGCTCGTCCTCGCCGACAACGCCTGCGACCATCGTCAGATGCTGCCATTTGCCCTTGGGATCCGTGAACCGCAGATCGACCCACTCGATCTCCTGGTCCTTGATCATCTTGAGGACGTCATTCGCCGAATTCGCCATATGCCCCATACCCTTTCATTATCGATAGTTTGCCCGACAGAATCGGGAATTGTGTTGTCACCCGGACGCTTAAACTGTCACAATATGTTGCGTTGCGTCAAATTGCGTCTTCGTTCCGCTCGCCGGTGCGGATGCGCAGGGCCGTCTCCACCGGGATCACGAAAATCTTGCCGTCGCCGATGCGGCCGGTCTGCGCGGCGGCGGCAATCGCCTCTACCACGCGCTCGGCCAGGGCATCTTCCACGACCACTTCGAGTTTCACCTTGGGCAGGAAATCAACGACATATTCCGCACCGCGGTATAATTCCGTATGTCCCTTCTGGCGCCCGAAGCCCTTGGCTTCAGTGACGGTGATGCCGGATACGCCCACTTCGTGGAGCGCCTCCTTCACCTCGTCCAGCTTGAACGGCTTTATGATGGCCTCGATCTTCTTCACTTGGGTACGCCCCCGGTTGTTGATGTCTGCGACTGCCCTGTCGGCCACCCTTACAACAAGCGTGCCAGCCGCGCGAGCCAAGACCGGCCCTAGCCGAGGGCGGCTGGTCGCGTAAACAAATGCCTAACGGCCATGCAGGCGGGCAGGGGCTGCCCTATTTTGCGGCAGTTCCGCGGTCGGGCGGAAGTTCAGGGCTCACGCAGGAATGCTGCGGGAACATGATCGGTCAGCCACACGCCATTGCCGGTGAGGAAAAAGACATGGCCATCCGTCGCCATGTCCACGGCGCGTACCGTCAGGATGATCGCCTTGCCGCGCCGGTTGCCGACGATCGTCGCGGTCGCCTCATCCGGCGAGAGATGGACGTGATGGCGGCGCATCGGGCGCAGCCCCTCGGCGCGGATCGCGGGCAGGAAGCGCTCGACGGTGCCGTGATAGAGGAATTCGGGCGGCGCGACCTGCGGCCAGTCCAGCGCGACCTCGACCGAATGCCCCTGCCGCGCACGGATGCGGCTGCTGTCGGCGGACAGCTCGAAACGCTGCTTGTCGCTCGATTCCACGACGGAGAGCAGGCGCTCCCAATCGCAATGCAGCCCCTCGTTCGCGAGCGCAGACAGGATCGCGTCGGTGTCAGTCCAGCCCTGCGGGTCGAGCACAAGCCCGGCTGCATCGGGGCGATGCCGCAGCCAGAAGGACAGGGTTTTGGAGATGCTTTGATCAGTGGGCATGCAGCCCAATACTGGCGACTTGCTCCGACTACAAAGCGCTGGATGTCCTCAGTCGCCGATCACGGCAGCCGCCGCGATCGCTTCGGCAATGACCTCGCCAGTGATCGTGCCGGCGCGAAAACCAATAGCCATCTGTTCCGCCCACCGGTTCGACGGATCGCTATCGTAGGCGCGCGCAGCCCCCAATGTGCCGGCCTCGCCTTGCCGCGCCCAACGCTCGAACGGCTTGAGCAGCATTGGGTGCGGCTGCGCGAAATGCGGACTGTCCGGCGCGATAGCGGCGCCCCAGAGATGCGGGGCGTTGCAGACACCGCTGACCAGCGGCTGATCGAAGCACCGGCGCACTTCATAATGGCCGAAGTCGACCAACTGAGCGCGGATTGGAGTCACGGGGTCATAGACGAGCTGGATATTGAGCTTGCTGCACAGCATCGCGTCCCGCGTGCCGAGCATGGCCTCTACTATCGGCGCAAGCGATGGCGCGAGATCGGCGAACGGCGCATCAGCATAAGCAATCCTCAAGCCGCCGTCCGGGCCGCGCTCGATCTGGTAGCGTGTCGCCGCATTGCTGCTGGTGAAACCATAGGATCTGAGCAGCAGCTCGATTTCGAGCCTGAGCCGTTCCTCGCCCGAGCCCCGGAACGGGAGAAGGAAATCGGTGTCGCGGCGATGCCCGCGCCGGACGATCAGGCCGGCGGGCATCGCCGCGCCGCGCCGGGTCAGCAGGTCGAAGCCGAGATCGATCACGCCATAGATTGGCAGCGTCCACAGGTCCGGCGCGGCACGCGCGAAGATCGCCGCGATCATGCGCTCGAACAGGGCTTCGCGCAGCGCTTCCTCCAGCGAGCACAGGCCCGATGCGTGATGGGCGAGGCTCGGGCTGAAGCCGGGGGCCACGCCGGCCCCCTTGATATCGAGGAGGAGCGATGATCGCTGCCCTTGCGCGGCCGGCGCTTGCGCTTCGACTACCACGGCCCGGCCATGGAAGGGAGGACGCCAAGCCTGGCGCGGCGATCCGGTGGCTGCAACGGGGCTATTGGCGACCGGCGAATCCAGCTGGGCTGTGGACATGACCCCGGCCTGATCGAGCAGCCAGCCCTCGCTTTCGACGTCCGACAGTTGCGGCAGGTCCGCCCCCAGCAGGTCATGATTCACAAACACGATCCGGGCGGTTTCGACGCGCCTGACGCTGTCCGACTGCAGCATCGTCATGGCAAGATCGCCGGCCGTGCGCAGTGGTGGATCGCATGGTAACCGACCGAAATGAATTCGGGTTGATTTTGCCCGCAAGGAGTGTCAGCCTCGAAAAAGCGGCAAGTTTCCGCAGTTAAACGAAATCGTTACACGCCCTGCGCGCCGACAAGGGCGCAGATAGTCCTGAACTGTTGGGTGGGGAAAGAAAAGTCATGACCGACAGCACTTCCGACGATGCTCATGATCAAGCCGCGGCCAATGCCGCTACCGGCGCCGACAGTGCCGTCGATCCTGGACAGCATGATGAAATGACGACCCAGCTGCTGCTGGTGAAGCGTCACATCGCGGCCAGCCCCGATCTTCAGTACCACCTGAACCAGGCGGAGACAGAGGAGGATTTCCACGATCGGCTGATCGAGATCGGCAAGAAAGTGGGCGCCGTCTTCAGCGCCGAGCATATCAAGGAATTTCTCGGGATCCGTGCGCAACGCCTTGGCGACGAACCGGCCGCGACGACGGGCTGCACGAATTCCGGCTGCGGCGGTGGCGGGTACACGCATGAGAGCAGCAACTGGTGCACCTGGAATCCGATAAAGTGTTGATCCACCGGGGTGGCTCGTGCGGCGGGGTCGCGCTCTGCGACACGCGCCGAGCCGCCCCCGCTTCCCTGAGCACTCCGGCGACCGCTCACCAGGCCACGTGCTGAATCTCGAGCGCGATCAAGTGCCGCTCGACACGCCGTCCAGCGGCCGTGATCCGTCACAGCCTGTCCCCTTCGAAGAGATTGTCGCGCCGCTGGTCGGCGAGACGATGCAGCGCATTGTCGATCATGCGGGCGGCCGGACTCTAGCGCGTTTCGCCGCGCCTGCCAGAGAAAGGCTGGCCCGCACCCTGCTCCAGCGCCTGTCGGGCCTCAGCGCGCCCGTATTGCTTGACGCGTTGGACGCCCGCCGGCCCCGGGGGCCGCAACTGGTCGCGCAATTTCTTCAGGGTGCAATACGCACAGTCGACGAGAATCTCGCTGCGCCGCGGATACGGTATACCGCCTTTGTCGACGAGATGGCACGGGGCGGTTTCGCGACATTGCTCACAGAATATCCGGTGCTTGCTGACCTGATCGCTGGCATCTGTTCGTCGTTCGTCGACCGTGCGATCGAGCTGGCGATGCAGCTCGAGGCCGATCTCCCGGCCATCATCGACACTTTCGGCTGGGCCGGAGACCCGGGCGAGGTCGTGGCGCTGCGGCTCTCGCTTTCCGATCCGCATCACCATGGCCGCTCAGTCGCGATCCTGACCTTCGCCTCGGGCGCAAGCCTGGTCCACAAACCGCGCGACCTGCAGCTGGACGCGGCCTTTCATCGCTTCCAGCGTCATTGCGATCCAACCGCGTCTCCGCTCCGTTATCTCGTGATGCCCGATCATGGCTGGATGGAAATTGTCGAGCCTTCCGGCGACGGATTCCAGGGCGCGCCGGTAGCGCATTCCGCCGGGCGCCTGTTGGCGCTGCTGTACCTGCTCGGCGGCTCGGACTGCCATCTCGAAAATCTCCTTGTCCGAAATGGCGAGCTCATCCTGATCGATGCCGAGACGGCGCTGCACCCCGAGCTCACCTCGGTCAGCAATTGCGATCTGGCGCTCGGCGATATCTGGCCATGGGATTCGGTGGCGCGCACCGGGCTGCTGCCGCGCTGGAGCTTCAGCGCGGGCGCCATGGCGGCATTCGACGTGAGTGCGCTCGGCGTGCGCGACGACAGGCTCGGCATCTTCGAGGAGCCGCGCTGGCGGCACATCAATACCGATCTGATGGCGCGGGGGGTCGAGGCCGATCCCGCCGAAATCGCGCAAGGGCGCAAGCGCCTCGACGTCGATGCGCTGGTCGAAGGTTTCACCGCGATGTACCGGCACTTGCTCGCACATCGCGACACGCTGCGCACCGCCCCCGAATTTCGCGATCTGGGCAGGGTGCGCGCCCGCCTCGTGGCCCGGGCGACGCGGCAATATGGCGACTATCTGCAATCCAGCCTCGCCGGCGATCTGTTCCGCGACGCGGCCACTCGCCGTGCATCTCTCACTGAGCTGCCGGTGCTTGGAACGCTCGACGATCCGCCTTGGGCCGCGCTGCGCGACGCCGAGATTACTGCGCTCGAGCGCATGGACATCCCGCGCTTCATGGTCGCGACGCAAGGGGGTGACGTCGATACCGGCGACGGCGTTCTGGTAGCGCCGCCGGGCCTGCGCACGGCCTTTGCCGACGCGGTCGCCCGGCTCGATCGGCTGGGCGAAGCTGATCTCCACCGCCAGATCGCCGTCATCCGGGGGAGCTTCGCGGCCATCCGCGTCCGCTCGGTCGATCCCGTGGCGGAGCCAATGCCGTTCCCTGATCGGCCTGCGGCAGGCAATGCCACGCAGCGCCTCGTCGACGCCGCGCTCGCGCTCGCCGACGATCTGGCAGCCAGCGCGCTGCCGACGGCGGAGGGCGGCGCGCAGTGGCTTGATCTTCGTCGTCACGAACCCGTCGAATGCTATTCGCTGCAGCGTGCCGGGTTCGATCTCTATGACGGCAATGCCGGCATCGCGCTGTTCCTCGCCGCCGCCGCACACCAGAGCAAGCGTGCCGATCTGGCGGGACTTTCAAGCCGCGCCCTGCAGCCGATCCGCTCATGGGCGCGACAGCCGGAGAAGAGTGTACAGACCCGCCTGGCCGGTATCGGCGCGGGAACGGGTATGGGTTCGCTGCTTTACGCACTCACGCGGTGCGCGGTCCATCTGCAGGATGACGACCTTATCGAGGATGCGTTGCGTCTGGCAAAGCAACTCGACCCCCGCGAAGAGCGGATGGAAACCGACGCGCTGGCCGGGGCGGCGGGCGCGATCATCGGCCTGCTCGCGCTCCACGCCCGTACCGGGCAGGCCGAACTGCTGGATTGCGCCATCTCCTATGGCCATCGCTTGATCGCGGCCCCCCCGGAAAAGACCAGGCTTACCGGCGTGGCGCATGGCGCTGCCGGGATGGCGATGGCCTGGTTCCGTCTGGCAGAAGCAAGCGGCCTGACGGCCTTTCGCCAGGCCGGCCGCGAAGCACTGGCCTTTGAGCGCAATGCCTTTGACGCGCGCGTCGGCGGCTGGCCCGATCTTCGCTTTGGCAAAACGGATGGCGCCGCCCCGTGCTCGACCATGTGGTGCCACGGCGCGCCCGGCATTGGCCTGTCCCGCCTCGCCCTGCTCGACCTGGAGGAGGATGCGGCCTTCGCCGGCGAGATCGAGGCGGCGATCAGCGCCACGCTGGCCTATGGCCTGCGCCGCGCCGATCATCTGTGCTGCGGCAATTTCGGCAGGATCGATCTGCTGGTCGAGGCCGGCCACAGGTTCGGCGATGCCGCGCTGCTCGGAACCGCCATGGCCGCCGCCGAAGCGCGCCTCGATCTGCGCGCGGCGAGGGGGCGTTTCGGGCTGTCCGGTGACGATGCTCCGGAATGGCTCAAGCCGTCGCTGTTCCGCGGCACTGCCGGCATGGGCTATCAATTGCTGCGGATCGCGGCGCCCGGCGACCTGGCGAGCGTGCTGACATGGCGCTGAGCAACGACGCCACGCCGCCGGTGGCCGATCTGCTCGGCTGGCTGGAACCGGTTATGCCCTCGGCGTTGTTCGCGCCCTCCGTGCGCGCTGCGCTCCGCTCGCTAGCAAAAATGCTGCCGGCGGCGCGGCTGCTGCTGTTCGAATGCCATCTCGGCGGGGCGGGGCAGGGGGTCGATCTCAGCCTCGGCCAGACCCGGGCGTGGCCGCGCCAGCTCGATCTGCCGGCCTTGCGGACTCATCCGGGCCCGATCCTGTTCGAATATGATCTGGGGACGGCGGCCCGCCCCGCGGTCTTCGCCTCCTTCTCGCACCGCGCCCGCGCGGACAATGCCCGGCTTGCAGGGCTGGCAGAGGCATTGCTCGGACCCGTCAGCCCCGAAATCGGGGCGATGCTTGGTCGCGCAGCAGACTCGCAGGCGCCGGCAGCCGCATGGATCACCCAGTTCGGCGCCATGCTCAGCCGGGTGCACCAGCCGATCCGCCTCAATATCGGTGGCCGGTCCCAGGTTGCGATCCGGCGCTACGCCGAGCTTGTCGGCATGCCGCCCGCATCGCTGGCGCTGCTGGACAAGATGTTCGATCTCGCGACCGGCTTCGATGCCGAATTCATCCTCGCGATCGATGTCGCCGCGAAGGTGCTGCCACGAATCGGCCTGGAATATTATTTCGAGGACAGCGTGGTTTCGAGCCGCTTCCTCGACCGGCTCCGCGTGCGCGGCCTGTGCGATGCCGCGGAGCTTGCCGGGATCGGTCAGTGGAATGGCAGCGGCCGCGTTTCCCGTCGGCTCAATCATGTGAAACTGGCGGCGACGACCCCGGACGATCTTCACGCCAAGGCCTATCTCGCAGCGCATTATCCCGGCAGCGCCATGGGTGCAAGGGAGCGGCGCGCGTGATAACCCGCAGAGCCGAATGGCGCGGCGATCTCTTCGCTGCCGATCTCCCGATCCTGTCCGGGCGCCTCGCCGATTTCGCGGTGCTCCCGCGCGCGTTCAAACACACGCTGACGATCTTCCTGCATCCAGAGGGCGTCCCCTGGGACGTCCGGGACAATATCAGGATGCGCGCCTATTGCGATCTCCCGGCGATTTCGTCCGAGGCGGTGGCCGCGCTGCTCGAGGCAGGCGTCACCGGCAAGCTCCAGGCCAAGGTCGGGGGCGATGTCGGCGCGCTGGGCACGATCACGCTCAAACGCGAGTCGGGCAGCGGCACGCTGCGCTGCCGCTACAACAACCGGACCTATGAGGCCCGCTCCCTGCGCGTGTCCGAGCGCCTCCACCACAGTTTCGCTGAGTCCGGCGCCGAGGCCGAGGCGCGGCGGATCACGGTCGATCTCGATCGGCAATTGTTCAGCCTGGACGAGACGGGGGCCACCTTGCTCGGCCAGCTCGGCCCGCGCATCGAAATCAAGGGTCCCGATGCCGCCGAAGTGGCACGCCTGCGCCAGTCGATCGATCCCGACCGTCTGCTCAAGGTACGCCCGAACCGGTCGCTGGAGCTGCTGTTCCAGGCTATGCTGCGCCGGCTGGTGGCGCCCGCCCCGCGCCGCTTTCCGGAAATGGAGATCAAGCTCGATCTGCTCGGCACCGTCGATGGAGCGGATCAGGAGGCGGTGATCGCCGGGCTGGACGGCGCGACGCTTTTGTTACCGGCGCCGCACCATATCCATCGCATGCGCCGCTATCATGCCTGCCGCGACGCGCTGAGCAGCGACGAGTGCACGATCGTCGAGACGCCGAGCGGCCGCCTGTCGGAAAAGCGCAAGCGCGCCGCCCGGATGGCCGGCACCGTGATGCTGCGCGACACCCTTGCCTCCCGAACGACTGACCTCGACGGCGCCGCGACGCCGATCGCGCACTTCCTGGCCGAACGATCCTGGATCCGCCTGGCGACCTTCGAAAAGCGCCAGACCAAGATCCCGTTCAGCATGCCTGGCGGCCAGGCCTATCTGCTCAGCTTCGATCACTGCCGTTCGACCGATGGGGCGACGCTCGATCAGCTCGAAATCGAATATATCGGGACGACCGGGTTAGTTTGCCCCGATGCCGACCACATCGCCCGCGAGCTCGAGATGTTGTGCACGCAGGCGCTACGAGGGCCACTCGCCCAACGCCTCGTCCCCGGAGGAAGCTCGAAACACGCCTTCTTCGCGCGGCCTGCGGATGCGAACCCGGAATTGCGCCAGATTACTGCCTGAGAGCACATCAAATCCTTGCTCTTCCCCGGCGAAGGCCGGGGCCCAGTTGGGGGGACGCCAGTGGCGGGTACTGCGTGCCGTCACATCTACTTTCCCAACTGGGCCCCGGCCTTCGCCGGGGAAGCAAGTAGAAAGGAATGCGTTACCGCCCAAGCACCCCATCCAAAAACGCATGAAACGCCGCCCGCTCCGCTGCCATGCTGTGCGGCGCGGCCGCCCGCCGCCCGCCCTCAACAAGCCTCCCCCGCAAATCAACATCGCCAAGCGCTTCAACGACCGCCGCGACATGCGCCTCCACATCGCCCCGTGCCGGCAGCAGACAGGTCTTGCCCGGAACGCAATGCCCGCGATTGCCCACGGCATCATTGGTGACGACCACGCAGCCCGCCGCCATCCCTTCCAGCGCAGGGAGGCAGAACCCCTCGACCGGAAGCGGCAGCGCCACCAGCACCACGGTCGAACGGAACAGCGCCTGCATATCGCCGTGCGCCAGCCAGCTTTCCCCGACCAGAACAGGCGCCAGCCCAAGCGCGCGAAGACGCCCGGCTAGCTCCACCGCGAATGCCGGCTGCTTGGTGCCGACAATCGCCACCTTCACGTCCCGGGGCCCGTCCGGCCGCGCAAAGAACCCGTCGGCCACCCCGATCGGCACCAAAGTGACCGGTCCATTGGCCACCGGCGCGATCGCATCGCGGAGCGCCGCTGTCGTGCAGATGCGATGCGCCGGCCGCGCGAGATAGCCCCGCAGCACCGGATCATCGAGATAGCCGGCATGCTGCACGAAATGCACGGTCTCGGTCGAGCCCATATCCGCAGGCAGAAGCGGCCAGTCCTTGCCGTTCACGCAGACGAACCGATAGTCGGCAAAGGCCGGATCGCGGACAAGGTGCCGCGGATCGACGCCCCTCCAGATATCCTCTTCAGCGGCCTCGCCGCCCGAGGCGAACCACATATCCGCCTCGATCCCCGGATGCGCTGCGGCATGCAGGAAATAGTCGCGCAGCTTGATGTTCCCACCGGTCGGCCGACGAAAATGCCGCACGAGGAGCAGGCGTGCGGGCGCGTCCATGGAGGTATTCAATCAGGAAAGCGCGCTGATGTTAAGCCACGATTCAGCGCGCCGCCCGAGCCGAATTTCGTCGGACTATTGCGACGTCGCCGGGCGATGCCCGTCACCGGCCGACCCGGAAGTGGCTTCCGCTGGCCACACACTATTCAGGAGCCATTGCGGGGTCGGGTTTTCGGGCTGGTGCGCCGAGGGTGAAGCCTCTCCTGCCAAAAATTCATACCGGTCCGCCAGTTCAGTATGGACCCTGCGGCTTGCAGGGTCCGCCGCCTTCTCGGCGCATTCGCGCTCGATAGAGGCACGCCCGGTGTAATAATTGCGCTGGTTGCTGTCCTCCATGGGAACCCTCCAGTTGAGGCGGGAGCGTCGACGGCGCTCAATTGCCGACTCGCCAAGGAAGCCTCCGGCAACATGATGACTTAACATATATCGCACATATGGATCATGATCCATGTCAAGACAGCTGGCATATCCCCTCAAAACTGTCCCATCATCTAAGCCCTGTTTTTGATCGGACGAGCCCTGGGGCAGGCGCTCGGACGATTTCACGGGGCTATTCAATCAGGAAAGCGTGCTGAGGTCACGCAAGCTGCAGGCGCATCCCGGCGCGAAATCTGGTGCGCGGGGCGCGGCCCGGCTTGGACCGGTCGGAAGAGCAGGATAGAGCGCAGCTTTTGGAGGGATCATCATGGTGCTGCAAGACATGCTCGTGCCGACCTATGTGCAGATGCTGGGCGCGCTGTCGGCCTGGCTCGGCAAGGCCGAAGAGCAAAGGCCGGGCGAGGGGGCGCAGGCGCTCCTCACTGCGCGCCTCGCGCCCGACATGTTCCCGCTCTCGACTCAGATCTGCTTCGCCTGCGTGCAGGCGCAGGAAGGCATATTCCGGCTGCGACAGGAGGCGTTCCCGCCATCGATCGCTCAGTTGCTGGATGCAGGTCGGGGTGCGGCCGAGCACCCCGGCACCATCGCGGACGCCAGGGCGCGGATCGCCGCGACCATCGGCATCGTGGAGACGGCCGCGGCGGATGCGCCGGCAATAGACCCGGCCACGCCGATCGCCCATGTGCTGCCCCAGGGCATGATATTCGATCTCACCGCCGAGCAATATGTCCGCGACTGGGCGCTGCCGCAATTTTACTTCCACCTGATGGCGGCCTATACAATCCTGCGCGCCCAGGGCGTCGCGCTGGGCAAGGTCGACTATGTCGCGCACATGCTCGGGTACGTGCGCCCCGGGACGCTGCCCGCGCAGTAGCGGCGAACCGGGGCCGCCGGACCCGAAGCGATCCGGCACCCGCTCTTCGGCCGACTCCCCGTCAGGGGGCCTCGGACAATCCACCGTCTTGGCTTTCAGCGTCGGGAGGAAGCCCCCTGATGCGAAGCCAGGGCCGCGGCCTAGCGCTGCTTCTTCGTTATGGTCGCGGTGAAATCCGGATCCTTGTTCGCCACCCAATCGACGAATTTGCGCACATTGGGGTTCGCCAGCAGCCCCTCCACATCCATGCCGTGGCGCTGCAGTTCGGAATTGGTGAAATTCGTGGTCAGCGTCTGCTGGCAGATGGCGTGCATGGGCACGACGTCACGCCCGCCCCGGCTCTTCGGCACGGGATGGTGCCAGACAATCGTCTTGCCGGTCGGCCGCCCACAGAGCCAGCACAGCACCGGCGCGGCCGGAGCCTCCTCCTCGCGATCCAGGTCGCCATAGGGGTCTTTTCTCGAATGTCTGCGGCCCATGCGTCTTCCTTGATCCCTGGAATCTGCGCTGCCCGCCTATAGCGGTTCGGCGCGCATTCAAAATCGGCGGCTGGGATATCTGGTGGAAACCGGAAACGCCGCCGCCTCGCACTCACTGATAGCGCAGTGTCTTCTCGAATCCCTCATTCGCCCTGGTCATCCTGGCCAGTTTCCTGAGCTGCCCGCGCACATGCCGCCCGAACCGCATATCGTCATTGATGCCCGTCGCCGGATAGTCTTCCCGGCCGATCAGCTCCTTGAGGCGCTTTGCGAACATGGCCTGATCGTTTGCACAGTCAGCGGCTTGAAGCGCCCGGCAGACCCATTCCTCAGCGGCCGCCTTGTCATAATCGTCCTGTGCCTCATAGCCGCGCCGGTCCGCCGCCGCCTGATCCAGCTTCGACGCCGCGAGCCGGCGTTCAAGCCAAGTCCGGACCAAGTCCCCATCCCACGCCTTTGACGCATTGCTCATCACTTGCTCCAGCCTGCCCCGTCCGTAGCCGATAGCGCGCGGGAAGCCATGCGCGAATGGCCGCAGCCACGGTGCTGCTTACCGAGCCTGACCCCCCGGGGGTCCTGGATGGTCATTTGCGTTAAATTTCACGGTCAGAGTCGACATAGCCAAGCGACCTGCTCTTGGACATCGATACCCACCAAACGCCGAGAACAGGAAGGTGGGGGGATTGGATGAGCCTGACACACCAGGGGCGGATGCCCCCACCGACCGCCGATCCCGCTGGCACGCGCTACAAGATCGCGTTCGATCATAACCGGCGCATCATCCGTGCCGCGCTGTTCGGTTTCTGGTCGACTGAGGATGCGACCGCATTCTGTACTCAGCTCAACCGGTTCCTCGATGCCAGCCGCGACCAGTTCGGTCTTTCGCGCACCTTGGTCGATCGGCGCGAATGCCCGGTCCAGGCCGGCGAGGTCACCCAGATCCTGACGGCGAACAGCCTGCGCCTGCAGCCCGTCGACCGGCTCGCCGTCGTGGTCGGATCGATGCTCGCCGACATGCAGTTCAAGCGGGCCCTGACCCATGAGTGCATCCGCATCTTCCAGGTGCTGCGCGAAGCCGAACTCTGGCTGGACGAAGCCTGAAGTACGGGATTACCTCGGGATGGTTTATCGAGGTGTTATCGTGAGCGCAGCCGGATGGTGAGCTCCACCTCGTCAGTGAACGACATGCTGAGATAGCCATTTCCGGGCTCTCCGACATATTCGAGATAGTCCGGGCAATGATCGGCATTGTCGGCGATGATCACCGCGCCCGCCCGAAGTCGGCTTTCGACCAGCCCGAGCACCTCCCTGTACAGCGATTTCGCGCCGTCGAGCAGCAGCAGGTCGATCGTGTCGGGCAGGCCGGATGCCAGCGTCTCCAGCGCATCGCCTTCGCGGATCTCGACCAGGTCGGAAAGCCCGCCGGCCGCCAGATTGTCCCGCGCGCGCGCGATCTTCGAGGGCTCGAACTCGGTGGTGATCAGCCGGCCGCCGCCCCCGTCGCTCCCATTGTCCCGCAGGGCAGCGGCGAGATGCAGCGTGGAAAGGCCGAACGACGTGCCGAACTCGACAATCGCGCGGGCTCCGCTCGCGCGAGCCAGCATATAGAGAAGCCTGCCGGTGTCGCGTGAAACCGGCAGCGCATAGTCCTTCAGCTGCGCATAGAAATGGCGATAATCGGCCCTGCTGCGCATCAGCCGCAGGCGCTCCTCGCTGGAGACCGCCGCAAAGGCCGGATCGTGCATCGGATGTGCCGCTTCCGCGTCCTTGAAGAGGCGGTCGAGCAAGGGCGCGACGGGTGCAGTGGTCAGCGTGGTCATGGGGTTTCTCCTCGGCATTTGCCTGAGGCAAGAAATACGATTAGTTCGTCAGGTTTGCCTATTCGCATTGGCGGGAGCTTTTCTGAACATGCCGCGAAATCCGGGTGTTTCCTCGCGCAAGGCGCCGCTACAGGCCCGCTCCAACGCACTCGTCGCAGCGGTGCTCGAAGCCGCTGTTCAGGTTCTCGAGGCGGAAGGCGCCCAGCGCTTCACCACTGCCCGAGTCGCCGAGCGGGCCGGTGTCAGCGTTGGGTCGCTGTACCAATATTTCCCGAACAAGGCGGCGATCCTGTTCCGGCTGCAAAGCGACGAATGGCGCCAAACCTCAGCGATGCTGCGCGACATTCTCGAGGACCGGGCGCGGCCGCCGGGCGCTCGGCTGCGCGCGCTGGTCCACGCCTTCATCCGTTCGGAGTGCGAGGAGGCGGCGATCCGCATTGCCCTGAACGACGCGGCGCCCTTTTACCGCGATGCGCCCGAGGCGGCTGAAGCCCATGCCGAGAGCGCGCAGATCGTGCAGACCTTCCTGCGGGAAAGCGCGCCGCATCTCGACGACGCTGAGCGCCTGCTCGCCGGCGAGCTCATGAAGACGACGCTGAGCGGAGCCGGCAGCAGCTTTTCGGCAGTCCCTCGCACCCCGGGCGAGATCCACGCTTATGCCGATGCGGTGGCCGATATGCTGTGCGCCTATCTCGACCATCTGGCGGGGACTGCTTGAGCGCTGGTCTGTCGGTCTCAATGCTTGAGCGCGTGGCGACCACATCGACACCGTGATCGGCATGACCTGCGTTCGCGACGTGATCGTTGCTGCCGATGTGTTTTCTTGCGACGGCATGGCCGGCTTCGCCCCAAAAGGCGTTAACGGGAAAAGGGAGAATGCGGTGAGCAGAACGAAGCGAGCGGCCGGCGTCGCCGTGACAGCGATCCTGTCGCTTCTGGCCGTGCCCGCGTCAGCGCGGAGCGCTGAAGTGGCGCTCACATTCGACGATCTGCCCGGCCTGACCATCCTGCCCGACCAGCCTTATGTCGACTATCTCAATGTCGCGCTCCTGCGCGGGCTGAAGCGGCATCATTTCCCCGCGATCGGCTTCGTCAACGAAAGCAAGCTCGATGAGCTCATCCGGCCCCGGCAGATCGCCGATCTCGATCGCTGGCTCGATGCCGGCATGGGCCTCGGCAATCACACCTTCTCGCACGATTCTCCGAACGAAGTAGGCCCGGTCAAATATATAGCGGATATCGTGCGCGGCGAGCCGGTCACCAGGGGGCTGCTGGAAAGCCGGGGCGAGAAGCTGCAATGGTTCCGACACCCCTATCTCGAAACGGGGTATCCGGCGGCTGCCAGGCGGCAGATCGACGACTGGCTCGAAGGCCACGGCTATCGTGTCGCTCCGGTCACGATCGATGCCGATGATTGGGAATTCGCCGAACCTTATGACGATGCTCTCGCCAGGCACGATGCCAGACGACAGCGCACTATCAAGCGGGAGTATCTGGCGCATACGGCGGTGCGGATCGACTGGTCGATCAGAAGCGCGCACGCGCTCTTCGGCCGCGATATCGCCCAGGTCATGCTGCTCCATTGCACGCGCCTGAATGCGGACTCGATCGATGGTCTCGCCAAACTCCTGCGCCGTTTCCATCTGAAGCCCGTTCGCCTCGGCACGGCGCTGCGTGACCCGGCGTACCGGACGCCCGACACCTATGTGAGCAAGGATGGGGTGACCTGGCTGGAGCGCTGGGCCGCGGCGCTGCACAAGGATCTGCCGACCGCTGGCGATGTGGACCCGCCGGCGGACATCAAGGCCGCCTATGACAAGGTGGATAACGACAGCCGGTAGCGCCTCCTTGGCTCCCGTCGTCACGCCACGCGACCGGGTGAACGCCGCCATGCGTTACTACCTAGGACGCGCCGTTATTGTCTCGCCTCGAACTCTTGTATTCCCGCCGGGGTGGAGGCAATCGCTGCCTATGCAGGCCGGGACAGACTTGGAAACCATAGTGCTGGGACCGGTCCTTCCGCATCGCGAGTGCGGCGACTGTAGCGCGTGTTGCGCTGTCCTCGCGATCGACACGCCCGATTTCAAAAAGCCGGCGGGAACGCCGTGCGCGCACCTCGTTTCGCATGGCTGCGGCATCCATCCGGAACGTCCGCCGATCTGCCGGGCATGGTACTGCGCATGGCGAAGGGTCGCGGCCTTGCCCGATGAAGCCCGGCCGGACCGGTCCGGTCTTCTCGTGTCGCTCAATTTCGAGCGCGAGCCGCGCAACTGCTTCGAAGGCGTGTCGATCACCGTTCGCGCGCTCGCCGGCACTGACGCGATAGCGAATGGCATGGCCGCGACCGTCCTCGATACTCTGTGCGATCAGCTGGTCCCTGTCTGGTTCAGCGACGGCTCGAAGAAGATGTTGATGCATCCCGAGAACGACGTCGCCAGCCTCGTCATCTCGGGAGAGCCCGCGCCCGCGCATCTGCAGGACGAAGTCGCCGCATGGCGCGAGCGGTACGGCGTTTTCGCGGCAGGGGGCTAGGTTTAGGCGCGCGAGCATATCGCAGCAATGTGCGGATTCTTCATGCCGGAACGCCTGCCTCCCGGGCGTCGGCGACACCGGCAGAAAACCCCCAATTCAGAATTTTCCCCATCGCCTCGAACGGGCTGCGAATGGCCCCCACGAGGAACGGAGCTTCAGCGCTCCAACCGGTCAATCGTCCATTCGATGCTGTCCGCGAGAGACAGCATTGATGTGTCGAGGATCGGATGGCCATGTGCGCGGGCTTCGTTGCGCAGATAGCGTGCCCACATCATCATCTCATCATTGACGAGTTCCGGTTGATTTCGCGCATCCGCCAGACGCGCCGATCGCGTCTCATCGTCGCAATCGACAAGGATCGGCGTGTAGGCCAGGCCGCCCGCGGCCGCAGCCCCGTCCGCAAGAAACGAAAAGCGAGTCTGTCCTTCAAAGAGCAGCCGGGAGGATTCCTTTGCTTCGCCGGCGAGCCTCAGCATCCAGTCGATCGTCTTCGCGCGCTGCCATGCCTCTCCTGATCCATAGTGCTGAACCATCTCTTCAAGGGGCGGGATTCCGATGGTGTCGAAAAAGAAGACCCTGGCTTGCACGTCGCGGCGATCGGCGATGGCCCGCGCAATCGTCGTCTTCCCCGCGCCGGAGGCGCCCACCAGAACGATAAGAGCCACGCTTTACTCGGTTTGGAATGGAAATGTGGCCTCGCACGGCTGGCCGAAGGCCGCAATGGGTCCGAAAGCAAAGGCCGGCCCTCAATTTGAACGTCACCGATCACAAGCCGGAAAAGGGATTGCTGCATTGGTCACCGAAACCTTGGCTCAAGCGAGTGCGAATGCACCATTGCGGCAATTTTGTTGCGATAAAATTCGCTCAATGACAGCGAATTTACCTGGATAAAGTCGGATCGGTAAAGTGCTGGATCAGACCAAAGCTACTGCATCCGCCACGGCGAGCGATCCTGCCATTTCGCCAAGGCTGCAATGGCCCAGGCATTGAATTTGCCCTTGTGGCAAAATGTGCACGCGTTCGGAATCTGCATCGCCGCGCTCTGCGCGGGAGTGATGAACCTGAAAGTATGCGTGGCCACATTCACGTCGCCAATGGTCTTCGTTACGGTCCTTACTGAGAATTATCCGCGCAACCCTATTGCCCATAATGTTGCAAACGCTCGCCGTGTCCTCGATTCAACCCGCCTGGAACATCGGCTACGATGGCAGCCCCACGGCAACGGCCAGCGCGAGCGTCTCGCCAGGGGCTCTGCCTCTCCGCTACCGGTCCGACAGTCCCGTCCCTGGACAGGCATGACATAATTCACCCGGCCAACGCGGCCATTTCCGCCCGTTTCCCCTCGTAAGAACCCCCATCGTCAGCGCAGTCCGGCGCTGAATTATGTCACAACAGCCCCGCCACAGTCTCATACCGGCCCGGCGCGCACCTTGATTCAACCCCACCGCACCCCACGCTATCCACCACGCATGCCCGCAGGTCGCCGCACCACCTATCGCCCCGAATATGCCGAACAGGCGCGCAAGCTGTGCCGCAACGGCGCCACCGATCGCGAGATCGCCGATATCCTCGGCGTCTGCGTGCGCACCTTTTATCGCTGGCGCGCCGAGCATGACGATTTTGCGGAGGCGCTCACCGCCGGCAAGGAATTCGCCGACGATCGCGTCGAGCGCGCGCTCTATCAGCGCGCCTGCGGCTATGACTATGACGACGTGAAGATCTTCCACCCCAGCGGCGCGAAGGAGCCAGTGATCGTGCCGGTCACCGTCCATGTCCCCGCCGATGTCGGCGCGGCAAAGCAATGGCTGGCAAGCCGCCGGCCCCAGCCCTGGGGGGGCGAGAAGCCGTCACAGGAGGATATCTCCTATGGCGAGCAGCTCAAAAAGGCGTTTGCGCGCGCTGAAATCCATATCCGCGAGAAAGAAGCGGCAGAGGCCATCCGCTTCGAGGAACGGGTCGCCGCCGGGGTCGCCGAAGCGCTCACCCGGTACGGGATTCAGCCATAAGGTGGCCGGTCATACCCTGCGGGGCTGGTCGTGAAGATCTCGCAACCCTCTTCGGTAATCCCGATCGAATGCTCGAACTGCGCCGAAAGCGAGCGGTCGCGCGTCACCGCGGTCCAGCCGTCGTCGAGCAGCTTCACATCGGGGCGGCCGATATTGATCATCGGCTCGATCGTGAAGATCATGCCGGGGCGCAACTCGGGGCCGGTGCCGGGCTTGCCGACATGGACGACCTCGGGCGCGTCGTGGAACAGCTGGCCGAGGCCATGCCCGCAGAAATCGCGGACCACGCCGAAGCGGTGCTTCTCGGCATGATGCTGGATGGCATGCGCCACATCGCCCATGCGGTTGCCCGGCTTCGCCTGTTCGATGCCGAGCATCAGGCATTCATAGGTCACGTCGACCAGCCGCTTCGCCTTGATCGGCACGTCGCCGATCAGATACATCCGGCTCGAATCGCCATGCCAGCCGTCCAGGATCGGGGTCACGTCGACATTGACGATATCGCCCGATTTCAATGTCTTCTCGCCCGGGATGCCGTGGCAGACGACATGATTGATCGAGATGCAGCTCGAATGGGTATAGCCGCGATAGCCGAGCGTCGCCGGCACGCCGCCGCGCTCCCTGATGAAGCGGAAGATCATGTCGTCGATGTCGGCGGTGGCCACGCCCGGCACCATGTGCGGCACGATCATGTCGAGCGTCTCGGCGGCGAGGCGGCCGGCCTTGTGCATGCCCTCGAAGGCCTCGCGGCCATGGAGCTTGATGGCGCCGGTGCGGCCGGCGGGCGCGTCCGGGGTGACGGTTACATAGTCGGTCATCAGCGCGATATAGCGAGCCCCGCCGGGCTTTGCGAGACCCGCGCGACGGGCTATGCGAAGCCATGAACGAGCGCATCTGGACGGCCGCTTTGGCGGTGATCGGCGACGAGATCCTGTCGGGCCGCACCCAGGACAAGAATATCGCGCAGGTGGCGTCCTGGCTGAATGTCCAGGGCATCCGCCTGGTCGAGGTGCGCGTCGTGCCGGACCAGACCGCGGCGATCGTCGAGGCGGTGAATACACTGCGCGCCCGCAACGATTATCTCTTCACCACCGGCGGCATCGGCCCGACGCATGACGACATCACTGTCGATGCGATCGCCGAGGCGCTGGGCGTGCCCGTGGTCTATCATCCCAAAGCGGTTGCGATGCTGGAGCGTTATTATGCCACGCGCGGCGGGCTGACCGAGATCCGCAAGCGGATGGCGCGGGTGCCCGAGGGCGCCGATCTGATCGAGAACCGCATGTCGGGGGCGCCCGGCATCCAGATCGGCAATATCTTCGTGATGGCCGGCGTGCCGCATATCGCCGCCGGCATGCTGGATGCACTCACCGGCACGCTCGAGGGCGGGTTGCCTTTACTGTCGCGCACGATCGGCTGCTGGGCGCTGGAAAGCGAGGTCGCGCTGCTGCTGGCCGAGGTCGAGCACGCCTTTGCGGGTGTATCGATCGGCAGCTATCCCTTTTTCCGCGACGGGCGGACGGGCGCCAATTTCGTTGTGCGGGCAACTGACCAGGCGTTGGTCGATGCCTGCATCGCTGAACTCACCGCCCGGCTCGAAGCGCAGGGCAGGGACGTCGTGCCGGATGGAATCTGATCCGGTTCCGGTCTTTCTTATGGCCGGTTTCAAGGACTTTATGGCTATGGTGCCCGGATTGAGTGGGGCCGGACGTCGGGATTAAGGAGATTAGTATATATTATCCGATAAGGGACATATCCGATATCGATCTTAAGTGTGTGGCGCGGGTTCAAGAGAAAGATATAACCATTTCTGGCGCTGATTTTAACGTGAACCAACGGAGGGGCCGGTGGTTGCCACCATCCTGATAGCTGATGATCACCCCGTCTTTTCCGTCGCCCTGGGCATGGCCGCGCGCCAGGCGATGCCGGAAGCAACAACCGAACATGCCGGAACCATCGCGGAAGTCTATGCCCGCGCCAAGGCCGGTCCGCTGCGCCTGATCCTGCTCGATCTCATGATGCCCGATGTCCAGGGTTTTGCCGGCCTCGTGATGCTGCGCCAGTTGCAGCCAAACGCAGCGATCGGCATCGTCAGCAGCGCTGATCAGCCCGCGCTGATGCGCCGCGCGGCGCAGCACGGGGCCAATGGTTTCATCCCCAAGAGCACGGCGATGAGCGGGATGATCGAGGCGATCTGCGTCCTGCTCGCCGGCGGGCAGAGCTTTCCGCTCGAAACCTTTGCCGACGATGTCGCCGAGGATGGCGATGCGCCGGCGATTGCGCAGCGCATCGCTGAGCTGTCGACCGCGCAGCTACGGGTGTTGCAGATGGCGGCGAGCGGCCGGCAGAACAAGCAGATCGCCTATGAGCTCGGCGTCGCCGAGACGACGGTGAAGACTCACCTCGCCCAGACCTATCGCAAGCTCGCCGTCACCAATCGCACCCAGGCGATCCTCGCGCTTCAGAGCCTCGACATCACCCGCTGAGTGCGCGCGATGCTGATCGCGGCGATGGTCTCGCTGCCGCACCGCGCCAGCAGCGCGGAGAGGCCGGGCAGGCGATCGGCAGCGCCATATTCCACCGCGTCGCAGGACCGCGACAGCCGGCGCGCGCCGATGCCGTCCGCCGCGCCGCGCAGGCAATGCGCCTGGGCGCGCGCCTTGCCCTCGTCCTTATAGGCGATCGCCGCGAGGATGACCTTCACGCGAAAGCTTATGTCGCGGATCATCAATCCAAGCAGCATGTCGCTTTCCTCGTCGCCGAGCGCGACGCGCAGGTCCGCGAGCTGATCGTCGTCGATCAAGGGCGCCTGTAGGGCGGCGGGGCTGAGCAGGTTCATATCCGGTATCCTCCGGCGGCATGTTCAGTGATGTGCGGCAATGTTGCGTCGGGCTCGTCCGCGCCGAGCCAGTCATGGAGCAGCTTGTCGAGCGCTGAGAGCGTGACCGGCTTTGCCAGATGGCTCTGCATCCCGGCCTCGAGGCAGTTCTCGATGTCCGCCGGATAGGCGTTGGCGGTGAGGGCGACGATCGGGAGATCGGCAGGCGTGACGCCCGAGGCGCGGACCAGCCGCGTCGCCTCGAGCCCGTCGACGCTCGGCATCTGCATGTCCATCAGCACCAGTTGATAGGGCGTGCCGGCGGCGGCCGCTTCCTCGATCATGCGGATCGCAACCGCGCCGTCGTCAGCGAGGTCGGGTGCGAATCCGAGCCGGCCGAGCATCGACTTGATCAGCAATTGCTGGATCTGGTTGTCCTCGGCGATCAGGATCCGGGCATCGGTCTGGACCTGCCGCTCATCGGTGCCGGCCAATATATTGGCTGGCCGTTTGCTTTCGATCGCTGCGGCCGTGGTCGGCCGCAGCGGCACGCGCAGGGTCACGATCGTGCCTTCGTCGGGCTTGCTGACCAGGTTCAACGATCCCGCCATCATCAGGGCGAGCTCAGTCGAGATGGTCAGCCCCAGGCCGGTGCCGCCATGCTTGCGCATGGTCGAGCCGTCCGCCTGGACGAATTGCCCGAACACTGCGGTCTGCCGATCCTCGGCGATCCCGATGCCGCTATCCTCGACCTCGATGACGAGCTCATCGCCTTCCTCGGCCATGTCGACGAACGCGCTGACGCTGACGGAACCAGCATCAGTGAACTTCACCCCATTGCCGACCAGGTTGAGCAGGATCTGCTGCAGCCGCAAGCCGTCGCCGACCACGAAGCTCGGCAGCTTCGAATCATAGCGCGCCGTGAGATCGACGCCCTTGCGCCCGGCCAGCGGCATCAGCAGCTGGACGCAGCCATCGACCAGCTGGCGTATATCGACCGGCTCCTCGGTGAGCGTGACATGGCCCGCCTCGATCTTGGACAGATCGAGGATATCGTTGAGCAGCCGCATCATCGCCGCGCCGGAATCCGCGATCATCTGCAGCTTGTGGCGTTGTTCCGGCGTCGGATCGTCGGCCAGCAGTAATTCGGTGAAGCCCAGCACCCCGCCCATCGGCGTGCGGATCTCGTGGCTCATATTGGCAAGGAAGGTCGATTTGGCCAGCACCGCGACCTCGGCACTCTGGCGCGCCGCGTCCAGTTCGAACTCGAGCCGCTTGCGCTCCGAGATATCGCGGACCGAGCAGATGATTTCCTGCGGCGCTCTTGTCTCGGCGTGCCGCACCAGGCCGCTATTCGCCTCGAGCCAGAGCCATGTGCCGGGTTCGCCAATCGATTCGGAGCGATAGGCGACAACCAGCCGTTCGATCTCGCCCGACGCCAGCGCACGATGTGCCCCGATGACCGCCTCGGAATCATCCGGATGGAAGCGATCGAGCATTGATCGGCCGATCAGATGTCGGGGCTCGACACCGAGCAGGTCGCCGACGGACGGCGATGCATAATGACAGATGCCGTCAAGCCCGAGCCGGAAGACCGCATCCGTCGCATTTTCGGCGAGCAGCCGCAGCTGCTCCTCCTGCGCGGCCAGCGCGAACTCGGCCAGCTTGCGATCAGTGATGTCGATATTGACGCCGATATGGCCGACTGGCTCGCCACTCTCGGAAAGCGCGGTCGCGGTGATGACCTGGGTCCAGCGCACATCGCCGTTGCGGTGCAGGAAGCGGAACTCAGTGCACAGCTCGCCATTGCCGGCGATGACCTCCGCGATTTCCCGTGAGACGCGATCAAGGTCGTCGGGATGGACCGCTGCGCTCCATCCATTGCCCATTGCCTCGTCATGATCCTGGCCCGCCAGTGTCAGCCATGCCGGATTGACATAGGTGACGTCTCCCTTGATGTCGGTGCGGAAGATGCCCGCCGGCGACAGGGCGGCGAGCGCCTCGAACAGGCGCTTGCTCTCGCCCAGCTCGATCGAGGCACGGCGCTGCTCACTGATATCGATGACCGCGCCGATAAAGCCGAGCAGTTCGCCGTCCTCGCCGAATTCCGGGCTGTTGACGATCCGCACCCACATGTCGCTGCCATCCGCGGCGCGGAAAATCGCCTCGCGCGTCTGGATTCCGCCGGTTTCCGCGACGTCCGGCAAGCTCTCGTTGCAGGCCGAGCAGTCCGCCAGCGCGCGCTTCCAGCCATCGCCGAGCGATTCCTCGACCGTCAGCCCGATCTTCTCGGCCCAGGTCTGGTTGAGATAGGTGACGCCGCCGTCCGGGGTGGCACGATAGATGCCGACCGGCGCGGCTTCAGCCAGGCGACGAAAGCGCGCCTCGCTCTCCTCCAGCGCGCGCTGCGCCGCGATGCTCGCGGAGGTGTCGCGCAGGCTGCCGATCGTGCCGGCGAAGGCGCCATTGTCGTCGGTCACCCGGCGCAGCACGACTTCGATATGGCGGCATTCACCGCTGGCATGGAAAAAGCGCTGGTGGAGAACAAGTTCGCTGACCTCGCCGGACGCGATTTTCGCATAACGCTCGCGTGAGGCCGCCCTGTCGTCCGGGTGGAGCAGTTTCGCGACCGGCGCACCCATGCTCTCCTCGACGGAATAGCCGGTCAGTTCGACCCAGGCCGGGTTCAGGAAGATCCAGCGGCCGTCAGCGTCAGTGCGAAAGACCACTTCGCGCATCGACTGGAGCAGGGTGGCGGCAAATTTGTGGCTGGCGGCGAGTTCCTCGCGGATCCGCTCGCGGCCGGCCAGCGCCGAGGCGATCGGTAGCCAGATGCCGAAATTGGTGGCGAGGAACAATTGCACGATGTGCACGCGCTCGTTCATCGATACCGGGATCAGGAAGATCGGGCCCGCGCCCTGGCCCGTGGCGACGACCGCGATGATCGCGATCATCCCGAACGACGCCGCCGTCCCCGCCACGCCGAGCCGGAACGCAGCGACGATCATGATCGGCGTGATCAGGAACAGCAACGGGAAACGGGATTGGCCGAAAACCAGTACTGCGGTCGCCGCGGTGAGGGCGAGGATCAGCACGGCTTCCGGTATCTTGTCGCGATTCAGCGAAGCCCGCGTCCGCCATGCGTCGATCGCGGCGAGTATGATGGGGCCGGCGATCAGCATACCCAGGCCGTTGGCGATCGACCGCGCAGTCCATGCCGAGACATAGATCAGGCTGGCGGGCCCGGCGAGCCATAGCGCGACGGCGATACTCGACAACAACGGAGCGACGCCGCCGCATATGAAGCCGAAGCGGACAAGATCGCCGAAATGGGCAATATCGGTCGGGTGGCGCTGCCAGCGCGTGAGGAGCCAGGTGCCGAACAGCGCCTCGCCGCAATTGGCGAGGGCAAGCACCACAGCGTTGCTGGTGAGATCACCGAGTGAGAAATTGGCGAGGAGATAGCCGGCAAAGGCGGCGATCAGCCATTTGACGGGTTGCGATGTGCCGCGCCGCAACAGCGTCGCGGCCAGCAACGCATTCGGCAGCCACAAGGCGCCGATCCGGCTGCCGTCACGGCTCAGCATCACGCCGCCCCAATCCAGCAGAAAAATCAGCAGACCGAACGCTGTAAGGCGGAGCGCGCTCCCCAGCACAGCGATCGCGTCTTGGCCCTCCAAGCGCAGCGGCATTCGTTCAATTCCCCCCCGAAACGATCTAGCCCTTCCTTGGTTAACGGAACATTATCGATCTTCCGGGGTCAGCCCGCTATCCGGAGGCGATGGTCATAATCCGGCTCGTCCAGGGCGACGCACCGGTTGCGCAGCGCTGACGCGACCAGTTCGGGGAGCATGCGGTTGGCGTCGAAGACGTCGTGGTTCTGCCATTTGAGGAACCGCCGGACACGGTGCTCGGCATGTTCCAGCGCCGCGCCGCTGTCGGCGACAGCGGAAACCTCGGCCAGCACGGCGAACTGGATATGGGTCGGCGTGATCGTCGCCCGGGGGGAGGGCAGCCAGGCTGCCTCGGGCTGGATATCGAACAGCAGCGGATCGCCGTCATAGCGAATGGCCTTGGCGACGCGGATCTTCACGTCGCCGTCCTCGCCGCGCCGTGTGGCGACGTTCCATTCGACCGCTGCCTGTTGCAGATTGACCGGCCGGATCGCGCAGCGCGCCACCACGGCATCGATGATGCTGCTGTGGTTTGATGGCGATGCCGTGCGATAGGATTGCACCTTCAGCACCGTGAGGATGCGGTGGCGAAGGATGTCGATCCATTGCTGCGCGGCGCGCTGCTGCCAGAACAACTCCCGGCCTTCGAACGTCATTTGCATGGTCTTCTCCCCTTTTTTGACAGGTTGTGCGGATGCGGCGCGCGCGAGCGCGTCGAAGGTGGATGGGCGGGTCATTTGATTTGCGACACGAAGGAGATCGCGAAGGACGAATTGGCCGCCATGGTTCCGCTGGGAACGATCTTCAGGGCGTTGACTGCCGCGTCGTAGCCACTGGCCGGCGTATAGGTCCAGGTCGAGCCGCCATTGTTCGAATAGCTCGCTGCGCCGGCCGCGAGCGTGACGCCGCTTGTGCCTGGCGCGATCGAGAAGGGCAGGCCGCCGCTGATCACGGTGTTGCGAAACAGGGTGTTGGCGGGGAGCATGTCGATCAGGTTGATCGTCCCGGCATCGACCGGGCTGGCGCCGCTGTTGGTGACGGTCAGCGTATAGGTCAGGTCGTTCCCCGGCAGATTATAGGCACCGAGCGTACCGGCGACCGGCGCTGAGGTCTTGGCGACGGTGATGTTGGGCATCGGGCAGAAGCTGATCCCGGAAATCCCGGTCGCCTGCTGGCCGGTGGTATTCTCGCCCGCGCTATAGGGCGCGTTGCCGTAGCGCAGGGTGACGCTGGTCACCGGCTGGGCGAAGGAGGCGGTGATCGTGCCGTCGTTGGAATTCGGATCGGACGCACCGGTGCCGGCGACCTGCGCCACCGTCAGGTTCAGCGGCGTGGTGCTGGTGCCGAGCATGACGCTCGAATTGGCGTTGCTCCGCGTGCCGCCGGTCGCGTTGCTGGTGCCCCATGGCGTGACGATCGAGGGGTTATAGGTGCCCGCTGCCGAGGTTCCAGTGATCATCAGCCAGTCGCGGAACTGGTTCGACCCGAAATCGATATCGTGTGCTGAGAGCGTGAAGTCGCGCACCGGCTGGGTGAAGGTGAAGGTCACGGTGATCACCCGGGTGGCGCTTGTGATGTCCGCCGTGCGCCCGCTGAAGGTGCCGCCGATCACGAGGTCGCGCTTCGTCGCGTCGGTTCCGGTGACCAGGGTATCGATCGCCGGCAGCGTGGTGCTTGCGACGACGGTGCTGGTGAGGCCGTTCTGGGCAGGCTTCATCGTGAAGTTGGTCGTCAGCCCGCCGCTGGTGGAGGCGGTGTAGGTATAGGTCGAGCCGTAAGCGAGCGTCGTCGCCGGCTGGTTCGAGAACAGGAAATTATATTGCGCCGCAGCCGCGCAGGACGCACAGGCAGGCGCCGAGGCGAGCAGGGCCATGGCCGCGCCGAGCCTGGCGCCGAGCTTGGTGGGATATCTCATCGGCCGAACAACCCGAGCGATGCGAAGTTGGTCTGGTCGAATTTGAAGCGGACCGAGACATAGGGGCCGTTATGCGTGTCGCGCGAGGCGGCGAAATCGCGATCGGCGAAACCGGAGAAGTTCCAGCCGGCGGTTACCAGCATGCCGTGCGCCGGATGGATGCCGATCGCCGGCCCGGCGGCATAAGCGAAGTTGCCCTGGCCGAGATCGCCACGCACCGTTGCGTGGCCGCCGATCTCGAAGAACTCGCCAAGGCCGAGCCGCGCGTCGAGGCCGACCAAAGTCGTCAGCCCGGCCAGATCGAAGTTGTCGATCCGGTCGAACACATAGCGGCCGCCGACGAACACGCTGATCTCGCTGCGCTGGAACAACCCGCCCTGGTCATGGCCATAGGGCGACCAGTCCGCCGAGACGCTGCCCACCACGCGGCGCGACCGCGCATTGCCGTCGACATTCAGCAGGGCAGTGCCGACCGGTGCCGCCGTGCCGGCGACCGCACCAGTGACGACATCCTCGAGCCAGTCGAGCTTGCCGAGTATGGCGATGCGGCTGTTGGTCGGGCGCGAAGCGCCGGAAATCGCGGCGTCGAGCGTGGTGGTCGCGGTGCCGGTGGGGGTGGTCGCGTGGGTCCAGGTCAGCAACGCGCCGAATGCCTGGCCGTCGCCGAGCCGCCGGATCAGCCCGGCAGTGAAGCCCTGGCGGTTGCCGAGCGAGCCGAGGCGATATTCAGCCCGTGCCGTGCCGCTCCAGTTCTTGCCGCGATAGGTCGCGCCGAGCGTGACGGCGGTGAAATCCTCAGTGATGGTGTTGCCCGAGCCGACGAATCCGCCCGATGCGGCCGGCTGCGCCGGATTGACGATGGTGTTCGGATCGATCCCGCTCAGCGTGTGGTTGCCGTCGAGCGTGACATCGACTGACCAGTGCTTGCCGAGCTGCAGCGACTGGGCGAGGCCATAGGCGGCGAAGGCGCGGCGGCCATATTCGCCGGTCGCCTGGTCGGCGACAGCGCTGGTCAGCCGGGCACCGGCCCAGGGCTTCAGGTCGAAGCCGATCCGCGCGGTATGGGCATCGACTGCGTCGCCGTTCGCGATCTCATAGGAGCCGACCAACGCCACGGCGGGATCGATCTGGAAGCGTGCGCCGATCTTGTGCTGGGCCGGGAAATCGACGCTCTCGGCATGGCCGATCGCAAAGCTGGTGCTGGCGTCGAGTTCGAGCCGGTTGTCGAACAGCCGCTGCGTCGCGCCGGCTTCGATCAGGGTCGATTGCGCGTCGGGCGTGCCGGCGACCTGGTCCTCGGCATGAGTCATGCCCAGCCGCAGATCGGTTTTGCCGGTGCGATATTCGACCTGCCCGCGCACGGCGTAGCGGGTCGCGCTGCCGTCGAGCGCAGTGTCGTTCCAGGCGCTCATCGACGCGGTGATGGCCTTGGTCAGCCGCGCGCTCGCGTCGACGCCGATCTTGCGCCGGCCGCGCTCAGCGAGATTCTGCTCGCTGACACCGAAGTCGGCTGCCTGCTGGCGGGCATAGCCGAGGACGTCGAACCGGCCGTCGTGATGCTCGACCTCGACCTGCCATGCGGCGTCGACACTGCCGGTGCCGTCGACATGGCTCGCGGCCACCTCGGCCCGGATCTCATTGCCCTTGCCGATCCGCACCCGCGCGTCGGCTGCGCCGATCGTCGTGCGGCCGGTGTCTCCGGCGTCGCGCAACCCGGTCACGCCGATCCGGACGCGATCGTCAGTGGTGCGCCAGGTCGCCCGTGCACCGGCGTTGAGCTCGCCACCGTTCAGGCTGTCGATTTCGAAATCGACCACGATGAACTGTGGATTGAGATCGCTGTCGCGGCTCAGGACGGGCGAGGAAAAGCGCAGCGTGCCAGCGACATAATCGATATCGTAATCGACGAAGCGGGTCAGGGTGCGGCGATCGACGATCTTGTCCGAGCGCAGCCGGTCCCGCACCTCGATCACCACCTGCTCGCTGTTGGCGATGACATCATGGGCGCCGAGCGCATAGGGGCCGGTCAGGCCATTGCCCTGGATTTCGACCCGGTGATGGTTGGTGGCGATCTTCGCCGCGAAGGCCGTGGCATCGACATGCTTGCCGCGATACTGCGCCTTGAGACCGGTGGTGGAACGCGAATAGCGGCCGAGGTCGGTGTCCGTGAAGCCAGTGTCGAAATCGCCGAACAGGGCGTAGAATTGCCGGGTCTCGAGCTTGAGATAGAGCTTGTGGGTCGATGCCGCGCCGAAGCGGCGCTCGGCCTGATCGGCATAGACGGTGTAATAGGTATTGGGGTCGATCGCGCCGGAAAGCGGCTGATCCTCGCGACGCTTGGCGCTGTCATAGGAAAGCGTCAGCAGCCAGTGCCCGAGTATACGGCCCTTGGCATAGAGCGCGACACGGCCGTCCGCATTGATGCCGGGCGTGGGCTTGTCGAAGGATTCGAGATGGTTGCCCAGCGTGCCGAGCCCGGCGCGCCCTTCGGTGAGGCCGACGATCGTCCAGGGCTGCTCGCCCGGCGCGAGCCAGCCGTCGACGCGCTGGCGACGCACCTGATCGCGGTCGCGGAAGCTGAAATCCATCGTCACCGCGCCGCTCGTCGTGGTCGGCGCGAGCGCGATATAGGCGATGCCGTCGTCACCCGCGACGCGCCAGGTCGGCGCTGCGCGCTCGAGCCCGGACAGGACCCGGGTCTGCTCCGCATCGATCGCCACGGCGGGCTGATAGGGCTGCGAGAGCTGGAACGTGCCGACGCTGCCGGAATGGACGGGGCGACCATCGCGATCGACCATGCGTACCGCCAGCACCGGGCGATGGACGCCGTCAGCAATGAGCCGCGACTTGTCGAGCAGGAACTCGGCGCGTGCCGCCGTCGCGACAAAATGCACGTCGCGATCGAGCTTCGTCACCAGTGTGCCCTTGGCATCGCGAACCTCAGCCGAAAGATGCGTCAGCTCGCCGGACAGCGGGACGCCGCGCCACAGGCTGACGGCGAAGGTGCCGCTTGCATCCGCGCGGTGGCCGTCAAAGGTGATCAGGTCGACCGGTTTGCCATCGGCGAACAGGGTGACGACCTGGTCGGGCAGATGCCGGATCGCAACGCGCACGGCGGGCGCGCGCGGGTTGGCGTCGACGTCCGGGAAGAGCCAGGCGATGGTGGGTCCGCCGCCCGCGAACCAGTCGCGCTCGGCGCCGGCAGCTTCGCGGTCGCTCGGCGGGGTCGGGATCGCTGGATCAGCCTCATCCGCCTTGGCGGCATGCTCCGGGACGACGACATGGAAATCGGCGACCACCAGCGAGCCGCCCTGGCCCTCGACGAAGCGCGAGATGGCGCTGCCGGCGCTGCGCGTGCTGCGGGCGCAATCGGCCGCATGGGCGCCGGCGGGCAGCGAGCCGGTATCGAGCTGCACGACATGGGTTTCGGGCATCAGGCCTTCGAAATGATAGCGGCCATCGGCGTCGGTGACGGTGTAGCTGCCGTCCTCGAGCAGCACGCGCACGCCGCCGACGCCGTGCGCGAAGGGCGGACGGGCATTGCAGTCGGCATCGACGACCCGGCCGACCAACGTCATCCGGTCAGCGATGGTTTCGTGCGTGATGCGCACCGCGGCGCTGGCCAGCGCCGTTGCGCCGCGGGAATCGACCGTGCGGGCGCGGTTGATCGCCTGCCCATCCGGCGCGTCGGGGCGGACCTGCAGCGCATAGGTGATCTTGTGCACGGCGGACGGCGCCATGGTGCCGAGCGCGATGGTGACCTGGTGGCCATCGGCGCTGATCGTGACCATGCTGGGCGCCGCCTTGCCGTCGATGCGGACGCTGTCGGGGCGCAGGCGCATTTCCGGTGGCAGCGTATCGGTCAGCGAGACGTCACGCTTCCCATGCTGCGCGTCGGGATTGGTGACGACGAGCTGATACAGCACGAGATCGCCCGGCGCGGCGGTGACGCGGGAGGCGGTCTTGGTCAGGCTCACTCCGGATGCGGGACGATCGACCGGCACGTCGATCCGCACCGGTCCCGGATCGGAAAGCTGGAAGATATTGCCATAGGAAGACGGATCGATGGCGAGCGGGCCGCCATCGGGCCGAACCAGGCCGACGAGCTGTGCCGGAGTCACCACCGAGGGGGCCGTGTAAGGCGAGGGCGGCACGATCTTCAGCTGGTAATGGCCCGCGGCGACGAAGGGAAAATGATATTCGCCGGCCGGCATCGGATAGCTCGCGCCGGCGGCGTCGCGCACCGCCTGGCCGCTGATGACCGTCGATGGCCAGGCCGTGACTCCATCGGGCGCCAGCACCGTTGCCGGTGCGCCGGTATCGGTATTGATCAGCGTCACGCTCGCGCCCGAAACGGGCGTGCCGTCCTCGCTGTCGAAGATCAGGCCATAGGGATCGATCAACACGTCGAGGGTGGCGGTCGCGATCGGCGTCTGGGTCCCGTTGCTGGTGCATTCGACCAGGACCGTCTCATTCGGATCGAGGGTCAGGACGCAGTCGCCGATCACCCGCGGCGGCGGCGCCGCGCGGGTTGCGATCGTGCCGACGAACTCGCCGGTATTGGGGCCGGTCTCGAAAACGGTGAGCGTCTCACGGTCCCCGCCGCTGGTCACGATGACGGTGGTGAGCGAATCGATCGCGTTCGGATCGCGGTTGAGGGCTGGTGCTACGAGCTTGAAAATCAAGGGTTCGCCGACATGGACCGTGGTCGTCGGGGTCAGGCCGATCGACGAGGTGCCCTGCGCGTTCGGGTTGAACGCCGCGGCGCTGAGCGCATCGCTGCGTTGGCAGAGCGGCGCACGAATCACGGTCGTCGTGCCGCTTCCCGGATTGGGGCGATAGGTGGTGAGCGCGACCGGGCTGGTCACGATGTCGACATCGACCCGGTTCGAGTCGAGTGAATATGCGGTTCCTCCCAACGTCCAGTCGACGCGGGCGATGTTGCTGACCTGCGGGGTGGCGGCGTCAGCCTCGGTGCCGAACGCACAGAGGATCGCCAGCGCAACCACGAGAAGCCAGGAAAGGAACGGAAAGCGGTACATTGAACAGGGTGAGGCTTCACCGGCGATCCCCGAAGAGGAGATCGCCGGTGAAATCGGCTCAGTTGATCGTTACGCGGAAGACCAGCGTGCGTGTGTCGGCTGCGACCACGCTCGCCAGCGTGCCGCTGACCGTACCGGAGGCGAAGGTGCCGCCGGCGACGCCGTCGGCATTGCAGGTTCCGCCCGTGACAGTGCCGTTCAGCAGGATGCCGAAGCTCGACTGATAGGTCGTCGCGGTCGGCAGGACGTCCGTCAGCGCCACGTTGGTCGCGGTTGCGCCGCCCGCGGCGTTGGAAACCGCGATGCAATATTCGACAACTGCACCCGGGATCGCCTTCGGGTTGGTCGTCCCGTTGAGCGGATCGCTGATCACACGGTCCGTCTTGACCGCGCTCAGCGCGGCGGCGAGGACGGTGTAATCATTCTTGGCCGAGAAGGCTGCATCGCGTGCGGCGTCGGTCGCACCGGCACCATCCGCGAACACCGTATCCATCGACGCCGTATTGGCCGTCGTGGTCTGCACCAGGGCTGCACCCATGCTGCCGGCAGCGCCGCCTTCGCGGCCCGTTGCGGTCAGCGTCACGGCGGCGACGTCATTGGTGGCCCGGCCAAGCGGGATGTCGGCAACGACGAAGACAGTCTTCGCGCCGTCGGCAGCCAGCTCGTCGAGATAGGTCACCTGGGTATCACCGGCGTCATAGACACCGTTGGAGTTGGTATCGACATAGATCTTCACGTTCGACACGTCGAAATTGTCCGTGTTCGAATGCGCGCCGGCACCGCCGGTCTGCTGTGCGGCGGTCAGCGCGAAATCGAGCGTGGCGTTCGACAGGTTGGTGACCGTGAAAGCCGTCACGGCAGCAAGCTGCCCTGGCGAGACCGTGGTGGTCGTGGTGCCGACTGCGGCGACCGTCACGTTGATCTTGCGGTCGACCGTGAAGGTGTCGGAGGCGGAAACCGCGGTCTGGGCGACGCCGCCGACCTGGAAGTTGACTTGGACGGTGTTGGTAATCGTGCTGCCGGCAGCAGTGCCGGCGGCATAGGCAGGTGTTGCGGCGAGAGCGGCGAGCACAAGCAGGCTCACCGCGCCCAGCCGCTGGCTGGCACGTGTCATGACTTTTTCCTTCAGTTGTTAACGAGACGCGCCCTAACCCCCGCCGGCGCGCCGTGGCGGAAAGCGGCTACTTAACCATGCCGCGATATTTCAGTGTTCCTTGTGTGCCGGGAGCGATGGTCGCGAGCGTCCAGCGCAGATTCGTCACGTCCTCGGGGCGTGCCGGGCGGCTCTGGCCATTGGCCGTCGTCACCCGCAGCGTCGAGAGTGGGCCGTAATGCTTGCCGCCATCGACCGACATCTCGGCGCCGGCGGTGCTTTCGCCGGCATAGGCGACATTGGCCGGAACCGGATTGGTCACGACGAAATGATCGGCCGCCTTGGCGCCGGTGTTACGGTAATTGGTCTGGAACAGCAGGTTGTCGCCGGGAACGACGGTATCCGGCGCCTTGAGCACGGTCTGCTGACGGCCGTCGACCATCGCGGTCTTCTCGACCATCACATTGCTGGTGAGCTGGATCGGCCCGGCCGGCGCGGCTGCGATCAGCGCGACCGGTGTGCAGGCGAGCAGGCAAAAACGGAACGATTTCATCATGATGCTCTTCCTCAATTGATCTTGACGGTAAAGGTGACAGTGCGCGAGGTGCCCGGCGCCTGGGTGCCGAGCCCAACGGAAATGCCGGATGTCGAGGCTGAGCCGGCATCGCCGTCAGCCGCGTCGGTCAGGGCGGTGCCATCCAGCGTCAGGCTGCCGGACTGATAGGTGGTGCCGTCCGGAATGGTGTCGGCAACATGCACATTGGCGACGCTGACACTTCCGGAGACGGCCGCGACGAGATGATAGGTGATCGCCGCGCCCGGCAGGCCGCGCGTGCCGCCGAAGGGATCAACCACCGTCGCGCTTTTGGTGAGTACGACTGTCGCCTTGGCGACAATGAAGCCGCTCTTGGCATCCGCATTTGCACGCGTCGCACCGACAATGGCGTCACCCCCGTTGACACCCTTGCCTGCGAACACAGTGCCCGGATCGCCGCTGCCGGTAACGGCAAGGGCGGACAGGCGTACCTCACCGCGACTGGCGTCAGCAGCCGTCGCGGGAATATCGGAGAGAACGAGAACGGTATAGGAAGCGTCCGGCTCGAGCACCGGGCCGGCATTGCCGTTGGTGACCAGCAGGTCAGTGCCCGCCTCGTAGATGCCGTCGCCATTGGTATCGATCGCGACGATCGTGACGGCAGGGTTGAAGGCATTGCCGTTGACCGCGACCGCGGAGAGGTTGAACGCTTCCGGGCCGTTGCCCGCATTGGTGACGGTGAAGGTGCGGAGCTGGGCCTTGGCGTCCGCGGAGACGCCGGCATCATTGGCATCGCGCGACGCGACGGCGACATCGAGCACCTCGTCGATGCGCATCGACACGGTGTTCGAATTGATCGTCGTGGTGGTGGTGCCGACGTCATAGGTCGCCGTCGCCGTGTTCGTCACGATCGACCCGGCACGTACGCCCTTCGCATGCGCCGGCGTTGCGACGATGACGGCGATGGCCGACGTTACCAGGAGCCCGGCGATCTTGCCAAGCGGTGCGTGCCGACCTGCGGCTTGAGGAGCTTGCGTGTTCATGCGCTTATGAGTCCGCGGGGCGGTTAACGCTACCTTTCCTCCGCCGCCCTCTCATCCAAAGGTACGAGGATGCTCGTGCCCGGCATCATCCCTTAAGTGTAAAAATGGATGAGGCGGGTCGGCGCAGTTTTGCGCGAGGAGCCTATGCGGACGGGTTGCCCGGCCGAGTCGCGGCGCGCTCCCGCAGAGTCGGAAAAATGTCCGAAAGGTTCGTTTCCGGGTCCGTGGCACGATGCCGTAGCGTCAATATCGAGACACGCCAGAGGGTTGGCCGCCACGCGCGCGAGATGACGTGCATGTAACTTGATTTCCGCTTAAAAGAGCCCAGCTAGGGCCAGTCGCGGTGCTGCGGGGTCTTCCCCCCGGATAGCCCGCATCGCCGCGACACCATCGCGTGGGGCGGCGCGATGTTCTATGGTGCGGGATGGGACGACCAGACATGATCAACAGGGGCCTCGCGACGCGCGATCGCGCCATGCCGGCGCCGAGCGCGCCGAAGCCGAACATCGTCTCGTACGATAGCGGCAGTTCGGCGGAGCTGCGGCCACCGCTCGCCATGTGGATTTACGTCGCGCGGGGCCTGGGGCGGATCATCCTCTCGGTGCTGGCGCTGCCGTTCGTCTGAACGCCGGGATTATCCGGGCCAGGATTAACCCGGCATCGTCTCGAATATCTGCATCCCGTCCGGCAGGAGCACCCAGTCCGGACGCTCGCGCGCGAAGAGCGCCATCGCCGGCTGGAAGAGGCCCGGGTCGTCGAGCGAGCCGGCGTAGATGGTGTGCGAATCGTCCAGGCCGACCACACCGCCAAAGACGAGGCTGCCGCACACCACGCAGCGGTTGCGTACCGCCTCGCCGCCGCGAAAGGCCGGCGAGCGGACCTGTAGCGTCTCGCCGCTGAAGCGGACCTTGTCGCTCGCGAACCCCATGAACGGGATGAACCCCGAGCCCGAGGCCTTGCGGCAATCGGCGCAATGGCAATGCCCGGCATAGAGGGGTTCGCCCTCGGCCTCATAGCGCACCGCGCCGCACAGGCAGCCGCCGGTGTATCGTGGGATCGCTCCGGTCATGCCGGGAGGCTAGTCCGATGCAGCGGCGCTACGCAAGCGCGTCAGGCGGAAGTCATTCCGCCGGTGCCGGTGGGACGAGCAAGGGCCCGAACATCAGCTTCACGCCGAGGAATATGAGTCCCGCGGCGATGATCAGGCCGGCATGCAGCCCCCAGAATTGCACCGGCGGCATGATATCGAGCCAGCCACCGACCCAGCCGACCAGCGTGTTGGCGCCGAACAGGAAGAGATAATAGATGCCGACAATCGTTGCCCCGAGCGCGCGCGGCGCCGAGCGCGAATAGAGCGCGAGGCTGACCGGGAAGACATTGGCGAAGCCGATTGCGTTGATCGTGTGCACCGCGACCGCGACCCAGAGGCTGACCTTGCTGCCGGTCGCCGCGGCATGGCTCGCCGCCACTGCGAGCAACACAAAGGCAAGCGAAGAAATGAAGCAGCCGAGCGCGATCTTGACGATCTCGTCAGGCTCGCGCCAGATCTTGCCGTACCAGCGCCAGAAGGCGACCACACAGATCAGCAGCACAACGCTGATGCCGGCATCGAGCGACGCGAGGAAGGTCGTCGGCATGCGGTGCCCGAGAAAGACGAAATCATAAGAGCGGTCCGCCCAGATCAGATAGGCGTTGTAGAGTTCCTGATTGCCGATCGCACCGACCGCCAGCACCGGAATGAGCAGGACCAGCAGCACGAGCACCTGAACATCGCGGCGCGTCAGGATCGGCCTCGTGGCGGTTTTCGCACGGTCGCGTGCGGGTTCCGGCGGGAGATAGCGGCGGCCGGCGAGATAGATGCACAGGCCGATCACCATGCCGACACCGGCCACGCCGAAGCCCCAGTGCCAGCCCACATCCTCGCCGAGCCAGCCGCAGATCAGCGGCGAGACGATCACCCCGGCGCTGATCGCGATGTAATAGATCTGGAAGGCGTCGGCGGTCCGATTGTCGCCGCGCGGATAGAGGAAGCCGACCTGGCTGGCGAGATTGCCCTTGAGACAGCCGACCCCGACCACCAGCAGCAGCAATGCGACGAGGAAGGAGAATTCAAACGCCATCAGGAAATGGCCCGCTGCCATCAACAGGGCGCCAAGCGTTACCGTACGCGTCTTGCCCAGCCAGCGATCGGCCACGAAGCCGCCAGCGATCGGGGTGAGATAGACCAGGCTCGTATAGAGCCCGAAGATATGGGACGAGAGCGCCTGATTGGTCGGCGCGACGCCGTAGAGATGGGTGAGGAAGCCGCGAAAGCCCTCGAAGCCGGCGATATTCTCGACATGGCCAGGCAGCAGGAGCTGCTTGACCATATAGAGCACCAGCAGCACTTGCATGCCGTAATAGGAGAAGCGTTCGAACGCCTCGGTGAAGGCGATGTAATAGAGGCCGATCGGATGACCCAGGAACTCGGGCTGCCCATCCAGGCCCGCCACGGCCGGCAGCGCCTCCATTTCCTCGATCGCCATGCGCGCCCCTTTTCTAGTCCCACAAGCAGCAAGCCTAGACCATCATGCGGTAAATCCGAACCACTCCCGTTCGTCCCGAGTAGCTGTCGAGCTTGTCGAGACGGCGTATCGAGGGACAAGCGTCCCGCGCCTGTGCTTCGATACGCGCCCTCGATACGACCCGCTTCGCGGGCCCACTCGGTCGCTACTCAGCACGAACGGATAGGGTGATCCAGATTTCGGGCACGATGCCCTGGCCCGGGGATCTTGCTGTGAGAAAGGGGAAATCACTTCGCCAGCGACAGCGCCTCGGCACCGTTGATCTGCTGGATCAGCGCGCGGTGCGCCGGCAGATCATGCGTGGCGCGTTCGCCGAAATGCTTGATCCGGGCGAAGATCTTCTCCGCCGCATTGGTGTTGGGATAATCGGCCCGGCCCGGCGACAGGTCGGTTTTGAACTCCATGCCGTAGAGGATGTACTGATAGTTGAAGAAGGCGAAGGATTCGAGGTCGAGCGTGAAGTCGAAGCGCCCGGGCGGGCGATTGCGCCATTGCTTGAGCAGGTCGCGAAGCCGTTTGGGGATCGAGGCCGGATCGGCATTTTCACGCCAGAAGGGTTCGCTGCGCTGGCTCAGGCAATAATGCAGCTTCAGGAAGTTGACGATATTCTTGTAGCGCGCCGCCATCAGCTCGTTGAAGCGTCGCGCCGGCGCGTCGATCGGGCCGTTGTGGGGGAACATCTCGGCGATCATCCCGACCGCCGCCTCGATCAGCAGCACGCCGGTCGATTCCAGCGGCTCGAGGAACCCGCCCGACAAGCCGACCGCGACGCAATTCTTCACCCATTGCCGCTCGCGATAGCCCGCCTCGAACGGGATGCGGCGAGTTGTGATCTCATGGTCGCGCGGGCCGATATAGGCGCTAAGGATCTCGGCGGCCCGGTCGTCGTCGATATGGTCGCTCGAATAGACGCAGCCGATGCCGCGGGCGCCGTTCAGTCCGATATCCCAGGTCCAGCCCGCCTCGTGCGCAGTGGCGATGGTGTAGCTCTCGATCGGCGCGTCGGGGCGTTCATAGGGGATCTTGCAGGCGAGCGCCCGGTCCGTGAACAGGATCGGGCGCACTGACTTGAACGGTGCCTGCAGCGCCTTGCCGATCAGCTCGGCGCGAAAGCCGCTGCAGTCGATGTAGAGATCGGCTTCGAGGGGCCCATGCTCGACGGAGACGACATGATCGATCGCCCCGGTCTCGCCGAGTTCGACATGGCTGAGCATGCCCTGGAGATGGACGACGCCGAGCTCTTTCGCGCGTTCGGCCAGGACCTCGGCGAGGCGCGCCGCGTCGAAATGATAGGCATAGTTGAGCGGCCCCGAGAAATCGCCTTCGTCGGGGCGTTTCGGCCCGCGCTTGGCCTCGGCGACACGGTTCTGGATCGTCATCGCCTCGGCAAAGGGGCGGCGCGACTGTTCGTCCTGGAGCAGCCAATAGGGCACCAGATTGGCGCCCTCGGTCTGGAAGGGCGCTTCGAACGGATGGAAGAAATGCTCGTGCCGGCCCTCTTCCGGCGTGCGCACCCAGTCGACGAAACGGATGCCCTGTTTGAAGGTCGCAGAGGTCGCACGGATGAAGCGGCTTTCGTCGATACCGAGGAATTTCAACGTGGTACGGATCGTCGGGAAGGTGCCCTCGCCGACACCAATGATGCCGATATCGGGCGATTCGAGCAAAGTGATCTCGAGCCGGCGATTGTCCGATATCTCGAGGAAGCGCGCGAGATAGGCCGCGGTCAGCCACCCCGCGGTGCCGCCGCCGACGATCAGGATGCTGCGTTTGCCGTTCATCGCTTTGTCCTAACCCGTCCTCACGCGCGAACGAACAGATTCTTGAGCCAGAGCGGGCCGGCCTTGGCCGCCTGCCGCCAGTCGCCGTCATCGTCCGTGGCGTCGGGCGTATAGGTCCAGGGGTTGAGCACCTTCACGCGTCCTGCCTTGAAGGCGGCGGTATTGCGGGTGGCGAGGGTCAGCCCATGCTCGACCGCGGTCGCTGCGATCAGGCCGTCGCGCGCGTCGCTATAGGGAAGCTGGCCCCGTCGCCGCACCACCGCGGTATCGACCGGCAGGATCCTGCCCTCGAACGCGCTGAGCACCTGGCTGTCGATCCATTCCCGCAGGGCGAGCCCGGCGGCCTTGTCGCCGCGCGTAACCCGCGCAGCGCCATTGTCGAGTTCGAGCAGGGTGATCGCCGAAATGAACAAATTCTGCCGTGACAGGCCGGCGGCCCAGGTCGCGAAGCCGGCATCGGTGCGGCCGGCGCGTGCCTTGCGCAATTCGAACACGACGCCGGTGTCGAGCAGGTACATCAGCCGATCACCTCATGCCGATTCCATACATTTTCGGGGCGCGTATCGGCGAGGTCAATCTCGGGCAGATCGGGCATGGCGAGCAGGTCGACGATTGTCTCGGTCTGGCCGGTGAGCTGGCGGAACGCGTCAATGCTCATCAGGACATGGGTGGGCCGGCCGCGGTCCGTGACGAACACTGGTTCGAGTCGCGCGGCCCGTTTCGCGGAGCTCACATCCTGATTGAATTCGCGGCTGGCAATGACCTTCATCGCGCCCTCTTTCTCGAACCTATGATCCTACAATATCTGCCAAGACTTGTAGGTACAATACTATGCTGTGACAGCTTCGCAACAACCAAAGGGCGGATTGCGGAAAAATGACAGCGCGGGACACGCGCATGTCGTTTTCCGGCTTGTGCGACGGCCCGAAATTCGCGCCCTTTCGTACGGGGCCATCGCGCAGAGCGGTGGGCAAACGACCAAAAAGAAGCGGGGATGAGGTATGGCGAACGGGGTGATCGACAGCATGTGGTCGACCATAGGGAACGTGCTGTCGGCGCATGGTCCGGCGGTCGAGGCGTCAGCGAAAAGCTACACGCCAGGCGATTTCAGCGTTCACTTTTTCCTCCAGCTCGCGATCATCCTGCTCGCCTGCCGCGTGGTCGGCTGGGCCGGCAAGAAGTTCCTCGGCCAGCCCCAGGTGGTGGGCGAAATGATCGCCGGTGTGGTCCTCGGCCCGTCCTTGCTTGGACTGCTCTTTCCGGGCTTGCAGCTCAGCCTGTTCCCAAAGGAAACGCGGAACGTGCTCTACGCCGGCTCGCAGCTGGGCGTCGGCCTTTACATGTTCCTGGTCGGCACCACGCTTCAGGTGGACAAGTTCAAATCCAAGGCGAAGAGCGCCGCCGGCGTATCGGTCGCCGGTATCGCCGCGCCATTCATCATCGCGGTGCTGATCACGCCCTTCCTGCTCGGCGTGCCCGGGCTGTTCGCGCCCGGCATCTCGACCGTCAACGCCACCATGTTCATGGGCGCCTGTATCGCGCTGACCGCCTTCCCGATGCTCGCCCGGATCATCAACGAGCGCGGCCTTGCCGATACGGCGCTCGGCACGCTGTCGTTGACTGCCGGTGCCTTTGACGACGCCTGTTCGTGGTGCGTGCTGGCGCTGGTGCTCGCGACCTTCGGCGCGGGTCCGGGTGTGGCGGTGCTCGCGATCGGCGGCGGTGTTGCCTATGCCGTCTTCATCCTGCTGTTCGGCCAGAAATTGTTGGCGCCGCTCGGCCGGGCGGTCGATCGTGCCGGCGAGATGAGCGTGACCGTGCTCGCCATCACCCTGATGCTGTTCTGCATGTCCGCCTTCCTGATGGACGCGATCGGCATCCACGCGATCTTCGGCGGATTCATCCTCGGCGTCGTCATGCCGCGCGGCCTGTTCACCCGGGAGCTCAAGAAGAAGGTCGAGCCGGTCGCGGTCGTCCTGCTGCTGCCGATGTTCTTCACTTATTCCGGCCTCAACACCCGGATGGACATGGTGAATTCGCCCGAGTTGCTGCTGATCGCCGTCGGCATCCTCATCGCCTCGATCCTCGCCAAGGGCGGTGCCTGCTACCTCGCCGCGCGGATCGCGGGTGAGGATAATCGTACCGCGCTCGGCATCGGCGCGCTGATGAACTCGCGCGGGCTGATGGAGCTGATCATCATCAATATCGGCCTGCAAAAGGGCATTATCGGCCCGACCCTCTTCTCGATGCTTGTGCTGATGGCGATCGTCACGACGATGATGGCCGGGCCGCTGTTCGAGCTGGTCTATGGCCGCAAGGCGCGTGCCTCGGGCGAGCTTGGCTCGATCGACGGTCGCCTCGCCCCAGAGCCTGTCTGAGGTTCCTCCCTGGAGCAGGCGACCCGGGACCGGGCGCCTGCTCCTCTTTTTCCTTTTTCGGCGTATCGCCTGAAATCGAAGGATTTTCCCGTGAACAAGATGATGGGAGCGCTGGCACTCGCCGCGCTGGGCGCATGCGCGCAGGAAGCTCAGGCGCAGGATATCAAGCTGAAGCCGCTGATCGATGCGCGCTTCCGCTACGAGCATGTCGATCAGGATGGCATCGCCGACAAGTCCGACGCGGCGACGCTGCGCATCCGCAGCGGGGTTCAGGCCACGACCGGCCCCTGGTCAGCGCTGGTCGAGAGCGAGGCCACGATCGGAATCGACAATCATTACAATGATGGGCTCAATGGGCGGCCCTTGCCGGTGGTCGCCGATCCCCAGAATATCGAGCTCAACCGCGCGCAGCTTCGCTATGCCGATCATCATGTCACCGTCACCGCCGGCCGACAGCTGCTCGATCTCGCCGACCAGCGTTTCGTCGGCCCGTCGGCGTGGCGGCAGAATGAGCAGACCTTCGACGCAGTACGCGTGACCTGGGCCGGAGTACCGCGCCTCACCATCGACGCGACATATTCCTGGAGCGTCCGCACCGTGAACGGCGTCGACGGCACCCCGGCGCGGCCGCAATCCGTGCCGGGCGACAACTGGTTCGGGCTTGTGGGCTACACCGCGCCGATCGGCACGCTCACCGGCTTCGCCTATCTGGTCGATCAGGATCTGGCCTCGCTGCAGGGCTTCAAGCTGTCGAGCCAGAGTTATGGCGCGCGTTTCGCCGGCAACCGGCCGCTCGCGAAGGACTGGAAGATCGGTTATGTCGCGAGCTACGCGCGGCAGAGCAATTACCGCAATAATCCCAACCGCTACGCCACAAGCTATTATCTCGGCGAGGCGACGCTGAGCGGCAAGGTGCTGAGCGCCACTGGCGGGTACGAGGTGTTGGGCGCCGATCGGGGCGCCGCGCTCACCAGCTTCCAGACTCCGCTTGCCTCCTTCTTCCGCTTCCAGGGTTGGGCGGGCAAGTTCAACCCGACACCGCCCAATGGCTTGCGCGACCTGTACGGCACGCTGGGCGCGAGCTGGAAGACCAGGGGACCGGTCAGCGGCTACAGCCTCAGCGCGACATATCATCGGTTCGACAGCGACCGGCTCTCGCTACATTATGGCGACGAGATCGATCTGCTCGCCCAGGCAAAGATCCGCCGCACGACGGTGGCGGCACGGCTTGCGCGCTACAATGCGGATGCCTTCGCGACCGATACGACCAAGGTCTTCCTGACGCTGGAATGGGCGCTGTCCTGACGGAGAGCTGACACCGGTCGCAGCGCGCCGTCGCGGGCGACGATGACAGGACCATCGTGAAAACCATTGTGCGGCAAAGGAATCTTGGGCAGGGAAATCCCGCTCCAGGACAAAGACATACTGATGGATGACCAACAGCCTTTCGACGATCCGTCGCGTCGTCGATCGCTGCAGAAATTCGACAGCCCCTTGATGCGATTCTTCCGCAAGACGGTCTGGCGGCGTCTGCCGGTGGCGTTGCGCGCAAGGTTGCTGGCGGTCATCTCCCGGTTCAGCAGCGGACCGCTCCCGATCGATGCGGCGGCGGACGACCCGGTCTGTGTCGCCGGCATCTTGAGCACCGCGACTGGTATCGGTGAGGGCGCTCGGCTCAGCGGGCGGGCGCTGGTGGCTTTGGGCTATCGGGTACGCAGCTTCGACATCGACGAGGTGTTCGGCACCGAGCCCGGGCTTGAGCGCGCCATGCCGCTGGAGCGGGGCGCGGGGACAGTCCTGCTGCATTTCAATCCCGATCATCTCACGCCGCTGTTGATGCTGCTGAACCGCAGGCAGCTCCGCGGCAAGCGGCTGATCGGCTATTGGGCCTGGGAACTCGCGCGCATCCCGGATCTCTGGATCAGCGCGCTCGACGAAGTCGACGAGGTATGGACGCCAAGCGATTTCGTGTCCGATGCCGTGCGGCGCTGCACCGACAAGCCGGTCCGGACGGTGCCGCACCCGGTGGTGCAGGGGTATCGCGGCACGCCGCGCCGTGCCCATTTCGGCCTTGGCGACCAGTTCGTCGTGCTGACGATGTTCAGCTTTGCCTCCTCCTTCCAGCGCAAGAATCCGATCGCGGCGGTGCAGGCGTTCAAGCGGGCGTTCGGCAGCGCCGCCGACCGGCTGCTGATCGTCAAGGTTTCGCAGGCGCATGAATCGCCCGAGGAGATGGCGCTGCTGGTCGCGGCGATCGGCGATGCGCCGAACATCCGCGTCGAGCAGAGGATGCTGAGCGACGATGAACGGCTTGATCTGATCGCCAGCGCTGACGTTCTGCTGTCGCTGCACCGCTCGGAGGGCTTCGGCCTGGTAATGGCCGAGGCCATGGCGGCGGGCGTTGCGGTGGTGGCGACCAACTGGTCGGGCAATCTCGATTTCATGGACGAGACCACAGCCTTGCTCGTGCCGTTCCGGATGGTTGCGGTTGCCGATTGCAAGGGCGTCTATGACGAGCGCGAGCAATGGGCCGACCCGGATGTGGCCGCGGCTGCGGCGCATTTGCAGGCCCTGGCCGGACATCCGGCCCGATATGAGGGCATGCGCCGTGCAGCGCGCGCCATGGTCGAGGAGCGGCTTGGGCTCGACGGTTTCCGGAACGCCGTGCTGGGGCCGCTCGGGCCGCCACAGCGTCGCGCGGTATCGGGTATCAGGACGCTGCTGCCGGCGCGCACTGCCGATTTTGCCCGGGATAGCGCGGCATGAGCCGCGTCCGGGCCGCCATGGCGCCAGCCCCGGCCCTGACACCGGCAGCCGACCCCGTGCTGGGCGGGGCGGTGCCGGGCAATGCATCGCGCTATGGCGCGGCCTTGGCCGATATCGTCGATGGGGCGCGGCACTGGCCGCAATGGTTCACCCTCGGCAATCTCGACATCTGGCTGCGTTTCCGGCGGACCGGGCTTGGTCCGCTCTGGACGACCCTGTCCTTCAGCCTGATGGCCGTTGCGCTGGGTGTGGTCTATGCTCGCGTGCTCGGCGAGGGCATGCGCACCTATCTGCCCTATGTGGTGACCGGGCTGTTCGTGTGGAACTTCGTTGCCGCGACCTGCCAGGAGGCTTGCGAGGCGTTCGTCGATTCCCGGCACATCCTGAAGCAGCTCTATCTGCCGCGCATGACCGTGGTCTATCGGACCCTGTGGCGCAATATCGTGCTGCTCGGCTTCAATTTCGTCACTGTCGTCGCGGTGATCGCCTTGTGCCGCGTCCCCGTCACCTGGTCGACCTTGCTGGCGCTCGCCGGGTTCGTGCTGTTGTGCGTCAATCTGCTCTGGCTGTCGCTGTTGCTGTCGATCGCGGCGACGCGGCTGCGCGCCGTTTCGCGGGTGGTCGCCACAGGCATGCCGATCGCATTGTTCATCACCCCGCTGATCTGGCGCCCCAATGCCAACAGCCTGCGCATCCTGACTGAGTGGAATCCACTATATTATGCGGTCGAGCAGGTACGCGGTCCATTGCTCGGGGCGCCGCCAGCACCCTGGATCTGGGCGGCGTCTGCCGGCTGCGCGCTGATCGGAAGCCTTGCCGCCCTGTTCATATTCGGCGCAACCCGACACCGTATTCCCTATTGGCTGTAAGCATGGCGTCGATCAGCCTCGATCGCGTCTCGGTACGCTTCCCGCTCTACGGTGCACGCAAGCCGCGGCTCGGTGCAGCGCTGCGCCATGTCGGCGGGATCATCAGCCGGCCAGCGCATGGGCCGGCTCATGTCGATGCGCTGCGCGACGTCTCGCTGCGCCTCGAAAATGGCGATCGCATCGGGCTGATCGGCCATAACGGTTCGGGCAAGAGCACGCTGCTGCGCGTCATCGGCGGCGTCTATCCGCCGGTTGCCGGATCAGTGCGGGTGTCGGGGCGGGTGCTGTCGCTGTTCGATCCGCTGCTCGGCATGAACGTAGAGTGCACCGGGCGCGAGAATGTCGTGCTGCGCGGCATCTTTGTCGGCCTCACGCCCCGTCAGGTGATGGCGCAGATCGACGAGATCACTGCGTTCAGCGAGCTTGACGCCTATATGGACGTGCCGCTCAAGGCCTATTCGACCGGCATGCAATTGCGGCTTGCCTTCGCCATCGCGACCGCGTTCCAGCCCGATATCCTGCTGCTCGACGAGCAATTCGCGATGGGTGACGCGGCCTTCATGGCCAAGGCCGAGCGCCGGCTCGCGGCCTTTGTCGATCGCGCCGGGATCGTCGTCCAGGCGTCGCATTCCGAACGCCTGTTGCGCGAGACGTGCAGCCGGGTCATCCTGCTCGATCAGGGCAGCATGGTGATGTTCGACGAGACCGACCGGGTCTTCGCGCGCTATCACGCCAGCATCGAAGGAAAGGCGGCCCATGCCGATTGACCGCCCGACCCTCAAGGGCCGCCTCAAGCGCGTTGCGCGGGCGCTGCTGCGTCCGGGAGGGTCTCTGCCGACCTACACCTCGCGCATGCTGCACCTCCATGATATCGGCACGCTGCATCGCGCCGCGCTGGAGGATGCCTGCCGGCGGGACGCGAGCCCGGTCTATCTCGGCGACCATATCGGCCTGTGCCGAATCCTCGGGCGCTACAAATTCCATGTCGACACCCGCGACAGCGGCTTCGGCGCCAACATTCTGCTCGACGGCTATTGGGAGTTATGGCTCACCCAGTTCATGGCGCGATCGGTCGGTCGCGGCGCCATCGTCGTCGATGTCGGCGCGAATTACGGCTATTATTCGCTGCTGCTCGCTGATCTGGTCGGGCCGGCGGGGCATGTCTATGCGATCGAGCCCAATCCGGCCGCGGCGGTGTTGCTCAGGCGCTCGATCGGGCTCAACGGCTTCGACGCCCGTACCACCATTTGCGAGGTGGCCGCGGGCGCCACGGACGGCGGCACCGCAACTCTGTTCGTGCCCGATGGCGAGCCGAAGAATGCAGCGATCCTTCCGGACCAGGCGGCCTCGCCGATGCGCGGCGCGGCGCACCATGTTCCAGTCGCGACGCTCGATAGCCTGCTGACGGCGCATCCCAGGATCGACTTCATCAAGATCGACGCCGAAGGGGCGGAACAGGGCATCATCGCCGGTCTGGCGCGGACCCTCGCTATCCATCGGCCCGACATGGTGCTCGAGTTCAACGCTGCGCGCTACGCCGATCCGGCCGCGTTCCTCGCCGAGCTGACCGCCCTTTACGGTTCGCTCCGCCATGTGGACTTCACCGGCAACGCTATGGCCATCACGCCCGAGCGAGTCCTCACGGAACAGTTTGGCGACGACTGGTTGCTGTTCTTCAGCGCGGCATGAGCGTCGCCGGCGGCCCGGCACCGGACAGCGGCCGCGGCTTTCTGCCGCAAGTCGAATCGCTGCGCGGTTTCGCTGCGCTGGCGGTTGCGTACAGCCATTGCGGCATCGCGCTGATCTTCGGCGTGAATCCCCGGGGCGGGGCTGTCGAACAGGTCTTCGGGGACTGGGTGCTCCGGCCACTGGGTTGGGCGACCAACGGCCAGGCAGCGGTCATCACCTTCTTCGTGATCAGCGGGCTTGTCCTCGGCCTCGCGCTGGACGCGCGCCCGGCTCACCGTGCCCCCGGCGCCTATGTCGCTTTTGGTCTGAGGCGGGTGTTCCGGCTCTATCCCGCCCATCTTGCGGCGCTGGCGCTGTTCGTGCCGCTCACCGCGCTCACGCTGTTTCGCGTGCCCGTGCTCGACCCCGCCCTGCTCGCCACGCTCAGTTCGGGGTTGAAGCCCTGGGTCGACGGCACCGTTTATGCCCATCCTTCGCTGTACGGCATGGTAAAGACCGGCGCTTTCTACGACAATTATTATAACCCGGTGACCTGGACCCTTCAGGTCGAGATCCTGGCCTGCCTGTTCCTGCCGTTCTTCGCGGCGCTGTCCCGGCGCGGCCGATGGTGGATCGACGGCGCCGTGCTCGCCCTGCTGATCGGCGTGGCGATTGCGCTGAATTCGCAGGCGCGGCCTGATCTCGTTCCGCTCTATCTGCCGGCCTTCTACGTCGGCTGCATGGTCAGGACGCATGGCCGCCGGTTCGCCGCGCTGCTCGGCCGGGTGTGGGGCGGGCAGGGGCTTGGGTTCGCCGCCTGCTTCCTGTTGCTGGTAGGGCCGGCCGCTGCGCTCGGCCCCGATCAGGATCGGTTGGCCATCGATCTCGACATGGCGGTGGCAGGCTTCGGCCTGGTCTCGATCATTGCCTGGGGGACTAGTTCCGCCCTGTCGCGCATCATGAACAATCCGGTCTCGCGCACGATGGGCCGGCTCTCCTACTCCTTCTACCTGTGGCATGATCTTGTCCTGTTCGCCTTTACCAGGCTGTTGTTCGCGACTCTGCTGCCGGCGACGCTCGGCCATTGGTACCTGGCAGTGCTGTTCGGCACCGTGCTGGTGACGGTCGCGGTATCCTTCGCCATCGCTGCCCTGTCGTATCGCTGGATCGAACGGCCCTTTGTTGCGTTCGGAAGATATCTGGCGGGGGCGGCTGTCTTTGCGCGCCCCCCCGCTTGGTGGCGCGCCGTACGGCTGCGCCCTATTAGAATGAATCGTACCGGATAATCATCGTAATCGAGTGAGAAGAATAGTCTCCTCACGGAGAGCCGCGTTGCTCACCGATGGAATCGTATCGTCTTCGTAACCGTTAAGTTTCCCCAATCATCGCCATAACGAAACTATTGGCTGACTTGATCGTTCGAAGCGCACGCAAAAATCTGGAAAGGATTTGCTCATGAGTCGCATGAATCTATTGGCACGCACTGTCGGCATGTCTGCATTGCTCGCCCTCTCTGCCACGCCTGCACTGGCAGGACCGGGCAAAGCCGAGCGTGCTCGCACCGCGATCGCCGAGGCGCGCGCGAAGGTCGAGGCCGGCGCGAGGATCGGGGCCGGCGGCGAAGCCCCCGGGCTCCACGATCGGGCGAAAGTAGCGCTCGCGAACGCCGAGGCCGATCTGGCGCGCGGCAAGAAGGACGAAGCGATCCTCGAGGCGCAGCACGCGTCGGAGCTCGCCGGCATGGCAATCGTTGCCGCTGACCGGAACAAGGTCGCGGCCGAACGTGCCGAACGCGCCAATGCCGAGAACGCCGCCGCGCAGTCGCAACAGGCTGCCGCTGCTGCAAACGACCGCGCCGATGCCGCGCAACAGGCGGCCGCCACCGCGACCGCGCAGGCCGATGCGCTCCGCAACGCGCCGCCGCCCGCGCCGGTCTATGTGCCGGTACCCACCCCCGCTGCCCCGACCACGACCACGGTCGCCACGACCGAGAAGACGGTGGTCCATGCTCCGGTGCACGCCACGACCAAGCGCGTCGCCGTGAAGCGCAAGGTTGTCCGCAAGCCCGCGCGTGCCGCGGTTGCCGAGAAGACGACCACGACGACCGTGACGACGCAATAAGCTCGAAGTCTTCCGATCCGGGGCGATTGTCGCCCCGGACGGATTTATGAGACCTTACAGGTCCCGCAGCTCCAGCCGCCGTAACAGCGCCGCCATCTTGTCTGCTGCCGCCTGCACCGCTGCGGGATCGCTCACATCAGTCCGCGCCGTCGGGGGCGTCACCGTGACCTGGACCAGGTTGGTAACCTCATTGGGATCGTCCTTGAGATCGTACATCTCCCATTCCTGCGCTTCCCGCCCTGAGGGATCGAAATAGCGCGCAAGCTTGAAATCATGGGTGCGCACGCAGCGGACATGGTTGGGCTGCTTGATCGAACCCGGCTTGAGATTCTCGACTGGCCCCTTGCCGCCCTTGCCGGTGATCACCGAGGCGACCACCTCCTGATAGACCGCGAACTCCTCGTATGAGTGTTTCTCCTGCGCGGTGCGCGACGGAGGCAGCGGCGCCGTGATTTCGTCGTCGGTGATGAACAGCACGCCCTCACGTACGCAGCCATCGGGCTCGACGATCGGGATCTCGACATCATCGTCGCTCAACGCGTTGAGGATGATGTCGGACAGGTCGACGCCCGGGAGCGGCGGCACCGGGCGGCTCTGGGCGAGCTTGGCGCTGTAGGTCCTGCGTGTGGCGGCATCGACGCCGGCCAGGCCGAGCACGGTCGGCAATATATCGATATGGCTGGTCAGCGCGTCGAGTTGCGCGGGTTCGGGTGCGATCACGCCGGCCGGGGTCGGATGGGTTTCCTCGTCGGCAACAGGGAATTGCACCACCACCGGCACGTGCAGCGCCTCCTGATAGGCGGTGTGCCATTTCTCGATCATCATGCCGTGCGCCGAGGCATATTCGCCGTGATCGGCGAGGAAGATGACGATGGTATTCCCGGCCTGGCCCGATTCCTCGAGCGCGTCGAGCACCGCGGTGATGTGGGTATCGACCACCGCGTGGAGCCAGCCATAAAGCTGGAGGAACTGCAGGCAATTGGTGTCTGGATCGTCGGAGAGCTGGAGTGGCAGGCAGCTCTTGAGCGACTGAGTCACCGCAGCCTGCATCTCCTGTTCGCGGAAGGGATGGTCCGGAAGATCGAGGTTGCTGCCGCCATGGGGCAGCGCACCGGCGATCGCGGCGGCAGCCCCGGTGACGAGGGTGTTGACGAGGTTGAACCCGCCCTTGGCCGCCAGCGCCAGCCCGACCTTGTAGGACATTTCGTACTGGCAGCTCGGCTTGGTCGAGAGATCCTCATTCTGGGTCGGTGCCGGGCCGGAGCAATCCTGCGGGAAGCCGAGCGGATTGAGCGGGATCTGGATCGAGCCCGCGACCGGCGGCGGTGTGACATCCCCCGCCAGCGGCACGGTGAGCGGGCCGAAGATCGACTGGGTCGTCGGCGTGATGGTCTTCGGCCCGATGGTGATCGGTTGCGGATTGTCGGCGGGCAAGGCCTGGGCGATCACGCCGGGATAGGTCGCGATATCGTGCGGGTTGGTGAAGGAAGCGACCGCGAACCAGGGCGGGATGCTGCTTGTGTCCGGACCGGTCGTCGCCGGATCCTCGACCGCCATCTGGGCATAGACCCGGTTATAGTTGGAGGCGAGGCCCTGGCGGCGGATGAAGGCGCAGGCGCTGTCGGTGAAGCCGGCGTCGCGATAGACGCCGAGATTGTTCGCCTGGGCGCCGTGCGGCTCGGGATAGCTCTCCTCCCAATTGTCGAAACCATAGCGCTTCAGCGAATGCTCGGGCGGGTTGGAGACGTGCCACTTGCCGAAATAATGCGTCGAATAGCCTGCCTCGCGCATCCAGGTGCCGAGCGTCGGGATGCCGTCAGCCTCCAGCCAGGGGAAGTTCGAGGAATCGCCGTTCTTGAACAGTCCGTCGGTCTGGGTGACGCCGGTCTTGGTGCCATATTGCCCGGTATAGATGGTCGCGCGGCTCGGCGTGCAGGCGCTCGCGGCGATGGTGTGGTTGCGCAGCACCACGGCGTTCTTCCGCAGGCGCAACAGGCCGGGGAAATATTTGGCGTAAGCATTGCTTTCATGGACTTCGCCCTGGAAGCCGAGGATCTGCTTGAGTTCCTCCACGAAACCGCCCTCAGCGCCATAGGCGAAGCGCGGGAAGCGATATTGGTCGCAGGTGATCAGGAGGATGTTGGGCGGGGGCGGTGGCGCGGGCGGCGGTGTCGGTTTCCCATGGCCAGTGTCGTGCGTGCCGTCCGTCATGTCCCACCCCTTTTCGCTCAAAGCTCAGGGGCGCTAGATGCGCGGCGCGCGGGATCATAGGCAAGCCGATCGACCCGGGGATTGCGCCAGATTTGTGGCTTCTCCCGATGTCGCGCCGAGTCTGGGCCGGCGAACTTTACACTGCTTAACATTGGGCCGGAACGGACGAAACATGGGTCTGGCAAAGGCTTCCGGCCGCCACCGGGCGTCGTCGCATCGGGGCCGGCTGCAGAGGAGATCAACGAGATGAACGAGATACCGGAAAGCAGCGCGAATGTGCCGAACCGCGCTATCGGGCAGGGATGGTTGCGTCGGACGGTGCTGGCCGCAGCCCTGCTCGCAAGCGGCTCGGCACTGCCGATCCTGGTCGCGTCGGCGCAGGGTGTGGGCATGCACGGCATGATGCAGGGGCATATGGGCAGCGGTGACATGCACGCCATGGCGATGAGCCATGTCACCCAGATGCTCGACGCGGTCGGCGCGAGCGAGGATCAGAAGACGAAGATCGGCGCGATCCTCCATGCCGGATTCGAGCCGATGGCCAAATTGCATGAGGACATGGGGAATACCCACAAGGCCCTGCACCAGATCCTGGCCGCACCGACGGTCGATCGCGCTGCGCTCGAGCAGCTCCGGGCGGCCGAAGTCGCCAGGATCGACAGCGCCAGCCGAGCCGCGACCGGCGCGATGGCTGATGCCGCCGAGGTGCTGCGGCCCGATCAGCGCGCCAAGCTGGTGACGCTGGCGGCGGAACACGGCCACGGCATGTGAGGTCCCGGCTCCGTCCCCGGCTCGCGCCGTCTCTTGCCCTTGGCGGCGGCGCAGTTCACGAACGGGGACGGAGCCCCCTTTTCTCCCATGCGAGGCAGCATCACGCGCCGATGTCCGACACGATTCTGATCATCGATGACGATGTCCGGCTCGCCGACATGCTGAGCGACTATCTGTCCGAGTGCGGGTTTCTGGCCGAGGCACGCCACAGCGGCGTGGCGGGGATCGAAGCCGTGGCCGAAAGTAGCGTCGGCCAGGGCTATAGCGCCGTCATTCTCGATATCATGCTGCCCGATATCGACGGGCTCGAAGTCTGCCGCCGCCTGCGCGCGCAAGGCGATGTGCCGATCCTGATGCTGACCGCGCGCGGCGAGGATACCGACCGGATCGTCGGGCTCGAACTCGGTGCCGACGATTATCTGCCCAAGCCGTTCAATCCGCGCGAGTTGCTCGCGCGGCTCAAGGCGATCCTGCGGCGGCGGGGCGATCCTGCCAGGGACGTGTCGGCGCGGCTGCGCTTCGGCCGGCTCGAGATCGACGCCGGATCGCGTTCAGTGCGGATCGATGGCGAGGAGAAGGTCCTGACCTCCTATCAGTTCGATCTGCTGCTTGTCCTGGCCCGGCATGCCGGCCGGATCCTCTCGCGCGAGCAGCTGATGGATCTCGCCCGGGGCGAGGAGCTCGAGGCGTATGATCGGTCGATCGACGTCCATATTTCCCGCCTGCGCGCGGTGCTGGAGGATGTTCCCGCGCGGCCGCGCCGGATCATCACGGTGCGCGGCGCGGGCTATGTCTTCGCCAAGATCCAGGACCAGGGCTGAGATGCCGCGATTCCGCCGCCGCCGCCTGTTCTGGCAGATCTACCCGACCGTCCTGATCAGCGTCGGGCTGGTCGCGATCCTCGGCGCGATCGTCTGGCATCTCGCCGGGGTGGCGCCGATGGGATCGGGGCTGCGCATGCCGGGCTCGTTCATGCACCGGTTCCAGATCCACAGCCTGGGCATGCTGATCATGGTCGCGATGGTGGTCGGCATCGGCGCCTATCCGGTGATTGCGCGGATAACCCGGCGGCTCGAGGCGTTGCGCGGCAGTGTCGAGGCATGGGGCAGCGGCGATCTGGCGCGGCGCGCGGTCGTCGATGGCGGCGACGAGATCGCCGCGGTCGCGGCCAGCTTCAACGCAGCGGCGGACCGGACCGACGCCCTGCTCTCAGCGCACAAGACACTGCTGGCGCATGCCAGCCATGAGCTGCGGTCGCCGCTCGCGCGGCTTGCTCTGGCGGTGGAGATGCTCGCCGATGCGTCGGGCGGCACGCTCGCGCCGGTGATCCGGGGCGAGATTGCCGAGCTCGATACGCTGGTCGAGGAAATCCTGCTGGCAAGCCGGCTCGATCATGGTGCCGATATCGGCCGATGCGAGACGGTGGACTGTCTGGCGCTGGCGGCGGAAGAGGCGGCGCGCGCCGCGGTGGGGATGCGCGACGTCCCGCCGGGCTCGCCATCCTTCGAGATTGCCGGTTCGCCGACCCTGTTGCGCCGGCTGATCCGAAACCTGATCGACAATGCGATCAAGCATGGCGCTCCCCCGGTCGAAATCGCGCTTCGCCACGACATGTCGGGCGGCAAGGCGGCCATCGTCATCGAGGTGCGCGATCATGGGCCGGGCATCCCCCCGACGCTCCGCGACCGGGTGTTCGAACCTTTTTTCCGGCCGGCCGGATCGAGCGAGATGGCGGGCAGCTGGGGTCTTGGCCTTTCGCTGGTGCGGCAAATTGCCGACCGTCACGGCGGCCGGGTGTTCTGTTGGTCGCCGGGCGATGGAGGCACCATTTTCACCGTGATGCTGCCGGTCGTCCAATAAGCGCTTGTCGGGAAACCTTTATCGCACGCGATGGCCGGAGGGCGCCTGTCAACCAAAGGGCGCGGCGCCCCGCAGCGAAAAGTCGGTCGTGCGATCTCCCGATCAGCCATTCTTCCCTAGGCTGTCGCGCTCAGGCGCGCGCGCGCGGTAACACCGGCCACAAGGGCGACGCGTATGGCGGCGGAGAGCGAGCGGACCTTGAGCTTGGCCATCATGTTCGAGCGATAGATCTCGACGGTGCGTGCGCTGATGCCGAGTGCGTCGGCGATCTCCTTGTTGGCACGGCCTTCGAGCAATCCTGCCAGAACGTCATATTCGCGCGGCGAAAGGCCGGCAATGCGCGATCTGGCCAGCTCGGCAGATTCCGCGGCCTGGCGGTCCCGCACCAGGGCGGTATGGGCGGCATCCACTGAATCGAACAGCAATTGCGTCGGGCAGGGCTTCTCGATGAAGTCGAACACGCCGCCGCGCATCGCATCGAGCGCCCGCGGCACCGTACCCATGCCGGTCAGGATCAGGATCATGAACTTGTGCGGATGGGATGATTGCAGCGCCGTCACCACCTCGATGCCGTTGAGGCCGGGCATGTTCAGATCGAGCAACAATACTCCCGGGTCGAGCTGGTCCGCTGCGGACAGGAATGCTTCTCCGTTGGCGAAATCCCGGACGGTCTGATCCGGTTGCAGTTCCAAGAGGCCGCGAAGGGCGTTGCGAACGCCTTGGTCGTCGTCGACGAGGTACGTAGTGCGTGCCATCTCCGATGTCTCCCCAGTTCGGCGCCGGTAAGCATTTCCGGCCGGCCCGTACTTGGGACTCGGTCCGTGCGGAAAGCGCCATTCCGCAAATCTGCTCTGATTTAGGCGTTCCCCGTACTGGCAGCACGCACAGTCACAATCCCGAGAATATCTCCATCTTTGACGCGACGGTCTCTCGACTGACGATGGACCGACCTGAACGCGACGGATTGCCGCGCTAACGAAAAACATGGTTAACTATTCAATACGAATCCTCCAACACACTTTGATTTGATTTGTTCCGCCCGCCATCATCCGTTTCGCAAATGAGATGCATGCCCCTCTTGGTCGCATGTCGCATATCGACACGGCGTGAGAATTTACTCTTTGATTCACTGTCGCTTAGGCACAGCGTTGCGCGATCATGGCCGACCGCGGGGTCGACGCGCTATCATGCCGTGCCGTCGGGCATCGGGCTTACTGCCCGATTGTGTTCCCGGTCGGCGTAAGGTCCGGCTCGCCGATCTGGCCGGGGTTCACGACATGGATCAGCCCGCCCGGCTGGAGGATGAGGATCCAGTCCCGTCCGTCGATGCAATGCGCGACCCAGGTCGGGCGGCCTCTCACCTTCTCGTGCACGGCCGATCCGCTGATATGCTGGCAGGGGATGTTGGAATCCTGGATGGCGCGCATGAACACCATGTCGCGCTGCCCGCCGGGCAAGGCTTCGATCTGTTCGAGATAATTGCCTTCGGCCACCTCCATCGGGGCTGCGTCGTTCTGCGGCGTGGAATGGCCACACCCCGCAAGCAGGACGGGAAGCAGGATCGTTGCGATGGCAGGGGTCTTCATCGGCGAAACTCCAAGGGTGCGGCCTACTCTGCCGGATTCCGGGGCGGACATGAAGCACAAGTTTCCCGTGTCCGACCGTCGCGGTCGCGTAAGATTTTGCGTGTACGGGAACGCTTCACTGGAGGAGGGATCATGAAGCCGGTGCTGGGGAATGTGGACGAGATTTTCGATCTGTTCGACCGTTTCGGGGACGAATCCTATGGCGAGGACGTCACCCAGCGCGCGCACGCCCTTCAGGCGGCGTGGTTCGCGTGCAAGGCAGGCGAGGAGGACGCGATGGTCGTCGCGACCCTGCTCCACGATGTCGGGCAATTGCTCGACGATGCCGGCAATGTCGCTGATCGCGAGGGGCGCGACGCGCTGCACGAGATCGGCGGCGCGGCCATCCTCAGCGGGCTGTTTCCCGAAGCGATCCTCGCACCGATCCGGCTGCACGTTCCGGCCAAACGCTATCTCTGCCGGGTCGATCCCGGCTATCTCGGCTCGCTGAGCGCAGCGTCGCTGCTCAGCCTGAGCCTCCAGGGCGGACCTTTCGACGCGGACGAAGCCGAGGCCTTTCTGCGCCTGCCCTTCGCCGCCGAAGCCGTGCGGCTGCGCCGCTATGACGATCTCGGCAAGGAACCGGATCTCAAGGTGCCCGATCTGGAATTCTATCGGCCGTTGATGGAGTCCGCTGCCTTGAACGGCGCGCCGCTCGGTTGAGACCGCGAGATCTGCGCCGCGCTGGCGCGCATCTCGCCGGCGATCGACTGGAGCGCCCGCATCAGTGCGCTGCGCCGCCGTTCGCTCTGATAGACGAGATAATTGTCGAGATCATAGGATCGCTCGGCAGTGTCGAGCGGGCGATAGACGATCCGCGTATCGGGCGGGCATTCGGAATTGAAGAACAGGCTGATCCCCAGCCCCAGCGCGATCCCCTCGCGGATGGTTTCGCGGCTCTGCAGTTCGATCACGGACCAGGGCTCGATATCGGCATCGGCCAGCGCACGCTCGGTAAAGGCGCGCGTCTTCGAATTCGGCTCGCGCAGCAGCAGCGTTTCCTTGGCGATGGCGTGGATCGGCACCACCTCGAACGCCGTGAGGACATGGTCCCTGGGCAGGGCGAAGGACAGGCCGTCGCTCGCCAGCGGCTCATAGCTGAACGCGCCATGCCCGGGCGGGTCGCTGGCCAGCGCCGCGTCGATCTGCGCTTCGCCCAGCCAGCGCATCACGTCGCGGGCATTGCCCATCCGCACCTGGACCGCGGTTTGCGGATGATAGCGGCGGAACAGCTCAACCGTCTTCGCCGCATAATAGGGGTTGTCCGAGCCGAGCCGCAGCGTGCCGCCGGTAAGCGACGCGGTCTCGCCCAGCATGTCGTCGATATCGGCTGCAGTGGCGAACAGCTTCTGGGTCTGGCGGAACAACTCCACCCCGGCGACGGTCAGCCGCAGCGGCACCTTGCGGCCCTCGAACAGGGTGACGCCGTACCGTGCTTCCAGCGCCTTCAGCTGCTGCGACAGGGTCGGTTGTGACACATTGAGGCGGCGCGCGGCACGGGACACTCCGCCCTCGACGGCAATGGCGTGAAACGCCCGAAGATGCTGGTAATTCGCTGCCATGCTGCTGCAGCGCTAGCGCCTGCTCGTGACGCCCTCGTGACGATTTTGCGACTTTTCCATAGGCGCAGCCTATGCACGCCATCCAGCCAAAGACTTGGCGGCGAAGGCCCCATCCGACCCAAGGAGCGCGGCAGGGGCCGCCAACGACTCGACCCGATGAGAGGGCGACGGGCACCCCCGAGAGCCGTTTTTCCAGCGATGCATCCGAGCGCTTTTCCTTTGGGGGTAAAGACCATGAAATCCCGATATCTGATCTCCTGTGCCGTCGCCGCCTTTCTGAGCAGTGCAGCGCACGCCGCGACTCCCGCCGACGAGCATGGTGCCGCCGCCGCGCCTACCGCGGTGCCGGCTGACGATGCCGCCAAGCCGGCCGATGCCGATCCGCAGGTCGGCGACATCATCGTGACGGCGACGCGCCGCAACGAAAGCATCCAGAAGGTCCCGGCGACCATCCAGGCCTTTTCGGGCGACACGCTGGCGCAGCTCAATGTCACCACCTTCAACGATCTGCTGAAATACACGCCCAACGTCACCTACTCCAACAACGGCCCCGGGCAGGGCGCGATCTTCATGCGCGGCCTGTCGTCGGGCTTTGCCGGCAACCAGTCCTCGGCGACGATCGCCTATTTCCCGAACGTCGCGCTCTATCTCGACGACCAATCGATGCAGTTCCCGGCGCGCAATGCCGATGTCTATGCGGTCGATCTGGAGCGTGTCGAAGTGCTCGAAGGCCCGCAGGGCACGTTGTTCGGCGGCGGCGCCCAGGCAGGCGCGGTGCGCTACATCACCAACAAGCCCAAGCTCGGCGTCTTCGAGGGCCATATGGACGGCACAGTCGGCGGCACGATCGGCGGCGCGCCCAACGGCGCGTTCAACGCGATGGTCAACGTGCCGGTGATCAACGACAAGCTCGCAGTCCGCGCGGTGATCTATGCCGATCATCATGGCGGCTATATCGATAACGTCGCGAGCACCTTCACTCGCTCGGATTCGGATCCGGGCAACGCCTATTTCAACGCCTATAATGGCGGCCATGTGCTGCCGCCGAGCCTCCAGTCCAATGCCGGCCAGTATAACAACAACGCGCTGGCGGCGAAGGACTTCAACCCGGTCGACTATATCGGCGGGCGCGTCTCGGCGAAGTGGGAGATCAGCCCCGACTGGGACGCGCTGATCTCGGAAAGCTATCAGCGCATTCATTCCGAGGGCACGTTCGCGACCTACCCGACCGGCTCCGATTTCCAGAAGCTCGGCGAGCTCCAGACCACCGTCTTCTCGCCCAGCTACAACAAGGACGAATATTGGAACACCGCCTGGACGCTCAACGGCAAGGTCGGTGATTTCAAGCTGGTCTATACCGGCGCCTATATGACCCGCCACCTGCAGACCCAGCAGGACTATACCAACTATTCGCGCACCGGCGGCGGCATGTATTATCAGTGCACCGGCGGCGGCACCGGCTGGGGCAGCGGCACGCCCTTCTGCTATTCGCCGGTCGCCTATTGGAACGACACGGTGCGCAACACGCACATGACGCATGAATTCCGCGTCAGCACGCCCGACGACAAGCGCATCCGCGCGATCGCAGGTGCGTTCTACGAAGAGTTCCGCATCTATGACGTGATGAATTTCGACTATAAGTCGATCCCGACCTGCACCACCGCGCTGATCACCGCCAATGCGGCCTGTTCGGGCGTGGTCCAGCCCTTCCCGGGCTCAACCATGAACCAGCCCGGGCTCAAGCCGGACAATACTGCATTCGGCGAGGACACGCAGCGCGGTTACGACCAATATGCCTTTTTCGGTTCGGTCGATTTCGACATCTTGCCCAACCTGACGCTGACCGGCGGCACCCGCTATTATCATTACAGCGAGTTCGAGGTCGGCTCGCAGTACCAGACCTATGCGGGCAACTGCTATCAGGTGCTGGTCTGCGCCGTCGCCGGATCGGGCAACGTCAATATCGACGCCGCCAATGACCATGTCGTCTATCACGGCTTCAAGAGCCGCGGGTCGCTGACGTGGAAGCCAAGTGACCATACAATGCTCTATGCGACCTTCAGCCAGGGCTTCCGCCCGGGCGGCTTCAACCGCGCCACCAAGCTGATCCTGCCCGGCCTGAACGGCGTCGCCCAGCTGAACCGCCCGAACGGCTATGCGCCGGACAGCCTCACCAACTGGGAAGGCGGCATCAAGACCGACCTGTTCGATCACAAGGTGCAGCTCAATCTCTCAGCCTATTACATGATCTGGGAGAATGTGCAGATCGGCTTCTTCAACCCGGCCGGTGGCTTCGGCAACACCAGCTTCGTCACCAACGGCGCCAATTTCCACGTCAAGGGCGTCGAGGCGCAGATCGTGGCACGCCCGATGGACGGCCTCAGCATTCAGGGCAGCGCGACCTACAACAAGAGCACGCAGGTCACGGCACCGTGCTTCATCTCGAACGTCACGGGTTCCGAGACGCTCGGCAAGTGCATCACTTATTATTACAGCGGCGGAAACAAGATCCCGCTGCAGAGCCCGTTCGGCGCGCTCGGCTCGAGCCTGCCCTATGCCCCGCAATTCCAGGCCGATGTGCGCGCCCGCTACGAATGGCAGGGCAAGGGCGATCTCAACTGGTTCGTCTCCAGCGGCCTTTCCTATACCGGCGTGACCTATAACCAGCCCTCGACCTATCCTTCGGGCGAAGGCGTGGTTGTACCGGGCACGACGCTGCTGCGCTATCGCCAGCCGGGCTATGCGATCGTCGACGCCGCGATCGGCTTCAAGCGGGACAAGTGGAGCGTCTCTATCTTCGGCGAGAATATCGCCGACAGCCATGCCAGCACCTTCACCTCCTCGGCGCAGTTCATCAAATCCGAGGTGATCCTTCGGCCGACGACCTATGGCCTGAAGGTCGGCGTCGATTTCTGACGCCGGCCGCCGGACCAGGTCCAGTGTCACAAGAGTGAAACGGGCGGCATCCAGGGTGCCGCCCGTTCCTTTTTGATCCGGACCCTGACGCATGAACACGCAAACCCCGCTCGGCGCGCCGGCTCCACTCGATCTGGAGATCGCCCGGCTGCGCCGGATGCAGGATGAGGGCCAGCACGAGGCCGTGCTGGCTGAGCTGGGCGGGCAACTCGCGGCTTGGCCGGACAATCGCGATCTGCTGTTGCTCGAAGCGGTCAGCCTGCGCCATCTCGGCCGCATCGAGGAGGCGCTGGCGAGCATCGACCGGCTCGCGGCGCATCATCCACGCTTCAGCCTGATGCATCAGGAGCGCGGGCTGTGCCACGTCGCGTGCAAGGACGCCCCGTCGGCGATCGCCGCCTTGCTCGAGGCGGTCAACATCAACCTCGCGCTGCCGATGAGCTGGAAGATGCTCGCCGGCATCTACCGGATCACCGGCGACACCGATAATGCCGCCATGGCCGCCGGCCATGTCGCGGCGCTGCAGGCGCTGCCGCCGCCCGTCGTCACCGCCACCGCCCTGTTCTTCGATGGCGATCTTGCCCCGGCCGAGGCGATCGTCCGCGCCTTCCTGCTCGCGCACGGCGATCATCCCGAGGCGATGCGGCTGCTCGCCAAGATCGGCCTGGCCCATAAAGTCTATGACGATGCGGAGCTGCTGCTCGCCGGCGTGCTGGAAATGGTGCCGGATCACCGCGCGGCGCGGCACGAATATGCCCAGGCGCTGATGCACCGCCAGAAATATGTCGAGGCACGCGCGGCGCTCGCCCCTTTGCTCGCTGTCGAGCCGAAAAACCATGATTTCCGCGAGCTCGCCTCGACCATCGCCGTGGGCATGGGCCGGCATGACGAGGCGATCGCCCTGTATCGCGACATGCTCGCCGATATCGCCGCTGCATGCGGCGAGGCCGGCATCTCCGCCCAGGCGCGGGCTGACCTGAACCTCTGGCTCGGCCATGCCCTGAAGACGATCGGCGAGCTGCCCGAAGCGATCGCGGCCTATCGCGCCTCGATCGCCGCACGGCCCGATTTCGGCGACGCCTGGTGGAGCCTGGCCAACCTCAAGCGCTACCGTTTCACCGACACCGAGATCGCGAACATGCGCGTCGAGGAGGCCAAGCCGACGGTCGCCCAGGTCGACCGCGTCCATCTCTGCTTCGCACTCGGCAAGGCGCTGGAAGACCGCGACGAGATCGCGGAATCCTGGCTCTATTACGAGCGCGGCAACGGCCTGCAACGCGCCGAAAGCCGCTATCGCCCCGAAATCCTCGAGACCAATACGAAGAAGCAGATCGCGGTCTGCACCCGCGCCTTCTTCAAGGGCCGCGAGGGCTGGGGCGTGCCCGATCGCGATCCGATCTTCATCCTCGGGCTGCCGCGCTCCGGTTCAACGCTGATCGAGCAGATCCTCGCCTCGCACTCCCAGGTCGAGGGCACGCAGGAACTGCCCAACATCCAGCGGATCGCGATCGACCTGCAGGGACGCGACCCCGATCTCGACGATCCCCGCTATCCGGCGGCGCTGCGCGACCTGATGCGCGATGATATCGACCAGTTCGGCCGCAGCTATCTCGAAGACACAAGCATCTATCGCAGCGACCGGCCCTGGTTCATCGACAAGATGCCGAACAATTTCCGGCATATCGGCCTCATCCACCTGATGCTGCCCAACGCGACGATCATCGATGCCCGGCGTGACCCCATGTCCTGCTGCTTCAGCAACCTGAAACAGCTCTTCGCCCAGGGTCAGGAATTCTCCTACGGTGTCGAGGATATCGCTCGCTATTACCGCACCTATCTCGATCTGATGGCGCATTGGGACAAGGTCTTGCCGGGCCGCGTTCTGCGGGTGCAGCATGAGGACGTCGTGGATGATCTGGAGGGCAGCGTGCGGCGGATCCTCGATCATGTCGGGCTGGATTTCGAATCCGGCTGCATCGACTTCCACCAGAACCGGCGCAGCGTCCGGACGCCGAGCTCGGAACAGGTGCGGCAGCCGATCTTCCGCGACGGGGTCGATCAGTGGAAAAAGTATGAATTCTGGCTCGAGCCGTTGAAAGAGGCGCTGGGCGACGCTTTGGTCCGGTACCGCGCATGAAAGGGGAGCGCTCGATGGTGGATATCGACCGGCGACGACTGCTCCTCGCGGCGGGTGCTGGCATGGCGGTGGCGAGCCCGATCGCCCGGGCCTTCGCGATCGATGCGGATGTCCGCTCCGGCTCGCTGATGGACGTCCAGCATGTCGTGATCCTGATGCAGGAGAATCGCAGCTTCGATCATTATTTCGGCTCGATGCGGGGCGTGCGCGGCTTCGGCGATCGCTTCCCGATCCCCTCGGCGGACGGGCATCCGCGCCAGACCGTCTGGACTCAGTTCCAGAATCCGGCCCAGCCCGCGGCGATCGCGCCCTTCCATCTCGACACCAACGCCAGCTTCGCGTTGATGCGCGCCGAGGGCACGCCGCACACCTGGCCCGACGCGCAGGCGGCCTGGGACGAAGGCCGGATGAGCCGCTGGCCCGAAGCCAAGACTCCGCGCTCGATGGGCTATTACCGGTCCGAAGACCTCCCCTTCCAGTTCGCGCTCGCCGAGGCGTTCACTGTCTGCGACGCCTATCATTGCTCGATCCAGACCGGCACCAACTCGAACCGCCTGTTCCTGTGGACCGGCACCAATAATCCCAGCGGCGCGCAGGGCGGCCCCGCGATCGGCAATTCGCATGACAGCTTCGTCAAGGATGGCGGCTTTCCCGACGGGTATCGCTGGACCACCTATGTCGAGCGGCTGCAGGCAGCGCGGATCGACTGGCGCATCTATCAGGACATGGCGGACAATTTCACTGACAATCCGCTCGCCGGTTTCCAGCGCTTCCGCGAAGCCCATGACGCCGGGCCTGGCCATCCGGACCATGATCTGGTGGAGCGCGGCCTGAGCACCCACAAGCTCGATCGGCTGCGGGAGGATGTGCTGGCGGGCAAGCTGCCGCAGGTCTCGTACATCGTCGCTGATGCGGCGAGCTCGGAGCATCCGGCTGCGTCCAGCCCGGCCCAGGGCGCTGACTATACCGCGCGGGTGATCGAGGCGCTGACCGCCAATCCCGCTGTCTGGGCGCGCACCGTGCTCCTCGTCATGTTCGACGAGAATGACGGCTTCTTCGATCATGTGCCGCCACCCGCGCCGCCCTCGCACGATCCGACTGCGCCGGACGGCCTGGCGGGCGCGTCGACGGTGACGACCACCGGCAATTATCATCTCGTCCGCTCCGAGGCAGACGAGAAGTCGGAACGCCCGGAGCTGATCGGCCGGCCTTACGGCCTCGGCCCGCGCGTGCCGATGTATGTGGTCTCGCCCTGGAGCCGCGGCGGCTGGGTCAACAGCCAGGTCTTCGATCACACCTCGGTGATCCGCTTCCTCGAGCAAAGGTTCGGGGTGCACGAACCGAACATCGCGCCATGGCGCCGGGCCGTCTGCGGCGACCTTACCTCGGCCTTCGACTTCAAGCGTCCGAACGACGCGCGGAATTGGGCGCCGTTGCCGGCGACCGCGGCGCAATCCGCCCGCGCCGCGGCCCTTCCCGGCGAGACGCCGGCGGTCCCCCCGGCCGAGCCGCATATGCCGGTGCAGGCGAGCGGCCCGCGCCGGTCGCGCGCGCTGCCCTATATGCTCGAGGTTGGGGCGGAGGTTGCAGAGGATCGTGTCCGGCTGACCTTCGACAATAGCGGGCGCGCCGCCGCCGTCTTCCATGTCTATGATCGCCTGCACCGCGACCGCAGCCCGCGCCGCTATACGGTCGGGCCGGGGAGGACGCTGACCGGCGACTGGCGGGGTGCCCGTGAGAACGAACCCTATGACCTCTGGATACTCGGTCCGAACGGCTTTCATCGCCATGTCGCGGGCGTGATGGCCGCGGGCGGGGTGCAGGTAGCGCTACGCTCCGAGACAGGCCATGCGGCGATCGCCTTGGCGGTCACCAACCCCGGAAAAACGACCCAGCGGATCGAGGCCCGGCCAATGGCCTATGACCAGGTGCTTGGCGCGAAATCCGTCACCCTGGCGCCCGGACAATCGACCATAGCGCACTGGCCCGTCTTCGCCACCGGAGGCTGGTACGATATCGCCGTGCGAACCGCGGCGGACAGCCGCTATCTGCGCCGTTTCGCGGGCCGCCTCGAATCCGGCCGGGACTCGATCTCCGACCCCGCCATGAGCGGTCCGGCGACGATGCTGCATCTGTTGTAAGGGGCGCCTTCTTCCAAACATTGTACAATGTTCTGTACAATTGGAAATGTCAGTAGATGCCTGACATTTCTAACGCGCGCTCTGATTCAACCCTCCGCTTGCCGCGCTGCCCAACGCCATGGAGCGGAGGAACAGGACCAGCGCGCGGGCATTTTCCCATAGGCATCGCCTATGTGCGCCATATGGCCAAAGCCTTGGCGTGAACCCGCCGCCCGAGCCCAGAACAGAGGTTCGGGAGATGTCCAGTGGTACAGGATTCGTTCGATATCGCTATCGTCGGCGCCGGCATCGTCGGCCTCGCCCATGCGCTGGCGGCGACCCGTCTCGGCCTCAGCGTGGTGGTGATCGATCGCGACGCGCAGGCCAATGGCGCGTCGATCCGCAATTTCGGTTTCGTCACGGTGACAGGCCAGGAACAAGGCAAGGTCTGGCGCCGCGCACGGCGTTCGCGTGATGTGTGGGCTGAGGTCGCCGGCCCGGCCGGCATTGCCGTCCAGCAAAGCGGACTCGTCATGGTCGCGCAACGGCCCGAGGCACGGCTCGTCTGTGAAGCCTTTCTCGAAACCGACATGGCGGATTGCTGTCGCTGGATCGAGGGTGCGGGGGCCAAGGCGCTGCTGGGCGAGATGCGGCCCGCGCATCTCGAAGGCGTGCTGTGGAGCGATATCGATCTCCGGGTCGAATCCCGCACCGCCATCCCGGCGCTGGCGGCCTGGCTTGAACGGGGCAGGGGAGTGGCGTTCCGGCGCGGCGTCGCGGTGCATCATGTCGAGAGCGGGCGGCTCGATACCGCCACGGGCGTGGTCCGCGCGCAGCATATCATCGTCTGCCCCGGCGACGATCTCACCACGCTCTTCCCGGACGCGCTGGCCAGAGCGGAGATCACCCGCTGCAAGCTGCAGATGCTCCGCCTCGCATCCCCCGGCTACCGCCTGCCCGCGACGGTCATGTCCGATCTCGGGCTGATCCGCTATCTCGGCTATGCCGCCCTGCCCGAGGCGAAGGCGCTCAGGCGGCGCCTGCAGGCCGAGCGGCCCGATCACCTCGCCAACGGCATCCACCTTATCGTCGCGCAGGGCGGCGATGGCAGCCTGATCGTCGGCGACAGCCATCATTATGCGCCGACGCCAGATCCCTTCGCCTCGGATGCAGTCGACCGGCTGATCCTCGAGGAGTTCCGCGCTGTGTTCGGCACCGTGCCGCCGGTCCTAGAACGCTGGACCGGCACCTATGCCTCGGCCGCCGGCCACAGCGTGGTCGAGACACCGGTCGAGGGCGTGCGGCTGGTCGTGGTGACGAGCGGCACCGGCGCCTCGACCGCCTTCGCGCTCGCCGAGGAAGTGATCGCCGAACTGACCGACCACAAGCTGGGAGCTGCCGCATGAGCTTCGCGATCAAGGCCGTCATCCTCGATTGGGCCGGCACCATGATCGACCATGGCTGCCGGGCGCCGGTGGTGGCGTTGCAGCGCGTGTTCGAACAGGCAGGCGCGCCGATCTCCGAGGCCGAGGCCCGGGCCGATATGGGCCGCGCCAAGCGCGACCATATCCGCGCGATCCTCGCTTCACCGCGGGTCAGCCAGGCCTGGCACGCCACCCATGGCACCGCCCCGACTGAAGCGGATGTGGCCAGCCTCCACGACGCCGTCGAGCCGATGATGCGCGGTGCCGCGAAGGCCTGTGCCGCGCTCATCCCCGGCGCGGCCGAGCTGGTGGTCAGGCTCCGCGCGGCGGGCGTCAGGATCGCCTCCTGCACCGGCTATACCCGCCCGATGATGACGGACATCCTGCCGCTCGCCGCCGAGCAGGGCTATATGCCCGATGTCGTGGTCTGTTCGGGCGAGACGATCGAGGGCCGTCCGTCGCCGCTGATGCTCTGGAAGAGCCTGGTCGAGCTCGGCGTCTGGCCGGCCTGGGCCTGCGTCAAGGTCGATGACGCAACCGTTGGCATTGGCGAGGGCAGTGCGGCCGGCGCCTGGACGGTGGGCCTCTCCGCCTCGGGCAACGGCGTCGGCTTGAGTTACGAAGCGCTGCAGGCCCTGCCCGAAGACGAGCGTCAACGGAGGGTCGCGGCCGCCGCCGCTGATCTGCGCGCCGCCGGTGCCGATTATGTGATCCCGAGCGTCGCCGATCTCTGGCCGGTGCTCGAGACGATCGCCGCGCGGATCGAGGCGGGCGAGAGGCCCGACGCATGACCACGCTCGACCTGCCGCTCGATCTGACACCGGCCCAGCGGGAAAGCGCCGTCACCACCTGGCTGCGCACCGCACCGCCCGCCGCCTTCGCGCTCTATGGCGGCCTTTCTGCGTTCGGCGCCTATTTCGCGATGTACGCCTTCCGCAAGCCGTTCACCGCGGCGAGTTATGCGCATATCGCCGGCTGGCCCTTCGCGATCGACTTCAAGATCATGCTCGTGATCGCCCAGGTCGCCGGCTATGCGCTCTCCAAGCTGATCGGCATCAAGATCGTCTCGGAAATGCCCCCGGCCCACCGCGCGGGCGCGATCCTGCTGCTGATCGGCCTGTCCGAAGTGGCGCTTGCCGGCTTCGCGGTCGTGCCGCCGCTGGCCGGCGTCGGCGCGTTGTTCCTCAACGGCCTGTGCCTCGGCATGATCTGGGGGCTGGTGTTCGGTTTTCTCGAAGGCCGGCGCCTCACCGAGATCCTTGGCGCGATGCTGTGCGCGAGCTTCATCCTCTCCTCCGGCATCGTGAAGTCGGCAGGCACGGCGCTGCTCGTCGGCGGCTGGGCGAGCGAGCGCTGGATGCCCGCGGCGACCGGCCTGTTGTTCACGCCGGTGCTGCTGGTCTCGGTCTGGGCGCTCGCGCAATTGCCGCCGCCCGATGCGCTCGACGAGGCCGAACGCACGCCGCGCCGGCCGATGAACGCGGCGCAGCGCAGCCGCTTCTTCGCCGTCCACGCCCCGGCGCTGGTCGCGCTGATCGGCGTCTATGTTCTGCTCACCGCGGTGCGCGATTTCCGCGACAATTTCGCCGCCGAGATCTGGGGCGAGCTCGGTTATGGCGGCGAGGCGAGCATCTTCACCTGGTCCGAATTGCCGGTGGCGATCGTTGTACTTGTCGCGCTCGGCATGCTGATCCGGGTACGCGGCAATGCCCATGCCGTGATGTGGAACCTGGTCCTGATCGCGGCCGGCCTCGCCATTCTCGGCGTGGCGACCGCTGCTTTCCAGATCGGCTGGCTCGGCCCGGTCGCGTGGATGATCGCGGTCGGCGCCGGGCTGTACCTTGCCTATACCCCGTTCAACGCGCTGCTGTTCGACCGGCTAATGGCCGCGACCGCCTTTGCCGGCAATGCCGGCTTCCTGATCTATGTCGCTGACGCCAGCGGCTATTGCGGCAGCGTCGCGCTGCTGCTGGTCCGCAACTTCGGCCATCTCTCGCTGCGGTGGAGCAGCTTCCTGTGCGAGATGGCCTATGCCACCTGTCTGATCGGTCTGCTCGCGACGGGATATGGTGCGTACCGGCTGTCGAAATCGCTCCCGGCGCGCGCATGACATCATCGCATGACGGATTCCCCGACAACGGAACGCCGGACAAATGAATTAGTATTGACTCATGAATTAGCAGGCGCTAATTGAATGCCATGATCCAGACCTCCGGCATAGACAGCATCATGCGCGCCCTCGCCGATCCGACACGGCGCGCCGTGTTCGAGCGGATCGCCGGATCGGAAGAGATCAATGTGGCCGAACTGACCCGGGCGAGCGGGGTGACTCAGGGCGCCATTTCGCAGCACCTCAAATCCCTCAAGCTGGCGGGCCTCGTCGCGGATCGCCCCGAAGGGCGGAACGTCTTCTACCGGGCAAAGCCCGAAGGCCTCGCCCCGCTGTTCGACTGGCTGAGCCATTATGACGCCTTCTGGCGCGAGCGCTTCGCCAATTTGCGCACCCTTTTGAAGGAGATCGATCCGTGAACCACGCCGCAGTAGCGACACGCCCGGAAATCATGGTCGACGAGATCTTCCCGCACGCGCCGGAGACGATCTGGAAGACCTTGACGTCAGGCGACCTGATGGGTCGCTGGCTCGGCATGGAGCCAGAGGGTTTCGAACCCGTCATGGGCAACCGCTTCACCTATCGGACGACAGCGGCCGGTGCCTGGGACGGCACGATACGGTGCGAAGTGCTCGAGGTCATCCCGAACGCGCGTTTCGTCTATTCCTGGCGGGGCGGGCACGAGAGCAATGTCGGCTATGGTGCACCGCTCGATACCATCGTCACCTTCACCCTGGAAAAAGCCGATGGCGGCACGCGGCTGCGCCTCGTCCATTCGGGCTTTGTCCTGCCCCGGAACGACACCGCCTATCGCGGCATGAGCGATGGCTGGATCAAGGTCGTGTCGCGGATCGGCGCGATCGCCGACGGGGCTCTCAAGAAAAGCCGCACTGAGACAGGGGCATCGCGAAAAGCAGGAGCAATGGCCATGCAGGATGAAATGCTGAAGACCCACCCGCCGGTGGTTTCGCCACAGGATTGGGAAGCGGCGCGCGGGCAATTGCTCGTGAAGGAAAAGGCCCTGACCCGCGCCCGCGACGCGCTCGCCGCCGAACGCCGGCGGATGCCATGGACGGCGGTGGAGAAGGACTACAGGTTCGAGGGCACCGAAGGCTCGGCAAGCCTGCTCGACCTGTTCGAGGGTCGCTCCCAACTGATCCTCTACCGCGCCTTTTTCGAGCCCGGCGTCTTCGGCTGGCCCGATCATGCCTGTCGCGGCTGCTCGCTGGGCGCGGATCAGGTCTCCCATCTCGCGCATCTGAACGCCCGCGACACCACGCTCGCTTACGCCTCGCGCGCGCCGCAGGCGGACATCGCCCGGCTCAAGGCGCGGATGGGCTGGGAGATGCCCTGGTACACCATCACTGACAGCTTCGACGTCGATTTCGGCGTGGACGAATGGCACGGGCACAATGTGTTCTTCCGCGACGGCAGCAAGATCTTCCGCACCTATTTCATCAACAACCGCGGCGACGAGGCGATGGGGACCGTCTGGAGCTATCTCGACCTGACCCCGCTCGGCCGCCAGGAGACATGGGAGGATTCACCCGCGGGCTATCCCCAGACCCCGACTTATAAATGGTGGAACTGGCACGATAATTACGAGGCCGAGGCCGCGCCCAATCCCGAATGGGTTGAAGTGTCGGACGCCGGAGAGGCAGCCTTCCGCAATCTCGACGCCGACACAAAGGCATGAGGGAAGCGCCTGTTGCGGGCGCGTTCGCCTCCGTGGACTGGCTCAGCCTCGCGGCCACGCCGGTCTTCGCGTTCATGGCGCTGCTGACGGTGGCAGATAAAAGCGGCCCGGCGGACATGCTCTGCTCGGCCGCGCATGGCATGTGGCCGTTCAGCGGGATGGTCCCGATGTATGCGCTGATGAGTGCCTTCCATGCCACCCCCTGGGTGAAGGCCGCCCGGCGTTTCGCCAGAGGATGGAGCGGGTGAGGGGATCGCTACCGGCGCACGTCGATCCGCCCGAAAAAAGCGACGATGTCGCCTAGAGGATGGCGAGCACATCGGCCGCGCCCTCGGGCGCCTTCTCCGCGAGAAGGCATCCCAGTCCGCCCTGGAGTCGCGGACATCGAGCTCGACTTTTCCCTGGAACGGACGCGGCACGATCCAACCTCGCTGTTGTGTTCGGCGAGGCTATGCCAGGCAAGGGGCTCGGGAAATCAGGGTAGGAGGCGCGGGTTTGTCCCCGGGCACTCGGGCGGGAGCTCATGGATCGCGCTTTCGCGGCGACATCCGCGGCGTGACGCTCGTCGAGCGGCATTTTTGTATCAGTATGTAGCAAGCACTATCGCTATTCCCGTGCGGGCTTAGGCTGTTGCAACATGATGAGCGATTCACGCCAGCAGGCCGGGCACGTGCTTGTCGTCGACGATGACAGCGACATCCGCGAGCTCCTGCGCGGACAGTTTTTGCGCGCCGGTTTCGTCGTCGACACGACGGCGGACGTGCGCCAGGCGACACGGGCCCTGGCGTCTCGACCCGTCGATGTCGTCATCCTCGATCTGACGCTGCCGGACGGGGACGGGATCACTTTCTGCCGCGACCTTCGTAGCGCGAATAGCCGTCCTGCTATCATCATCGTTTCGGCCCGCGACGGCGCTGCCGATCGCATCCTCGGACTCGAGACCGGCGCGGATGATTATCTGATCAAGCCGTTCGAGCCGCGCGAACTGATCGCCCGCGTCAGGAACGTGCTCAGGCGCATGACCGGACCCGAGGAAAAAGCCGGGGAGCGCGGCGCGCGATATGCGGCTTTTGGTCCATGGCGGCTCGACCTGATCAGGCGGCGCCTGATGACGCCTGACGACAGCGTCGTGATGCTGTCCACGGCCGAGTTCGACATGCTCCTGCGCTTCGTGCGCGCGCCGCGCAAGGCTCTCGGCCGCGACGACTTGCTGCCGGAGCGAAAGCAGACTGTCTGGACGGATCGTTCGCTCGACAACCGCGTCCACCGGGTACGGCAGAAGCTCGCGCAGCTTGCCGATGGCGAGGGCCTGATCGTAACCGTGCGGAACCGCGGATATTGTCTCGCCAGCGATGTGGTGTTCGGGTGAGGCGCTTTCTCTCGGCAACCCGCAATTTCGTGACGTCGCTCGCCGGCCGGATCGCGATCATCCTCACGCTCGGCACCACGTTCGCGGCGATCCTGTCGCTGGCAGCGGCTGAGCATTTTCGCCAGCATGAGTTCCAGCGATTCCGCGCTGAACGCATCGCCTTGAGCGCCGCTGATCTGCTGCGTCGGCTTGACGAAGCGCCGCAGCGAACCCGGATCCTTTTGAAGGATGACGGGATCATCGGTGCCCATCTGCTCAAGGCGCCGCCTCGTGAAGTTCGGCCGGCGGATCCCGGTCTGCGCGTTGCGCTCGCCAGCCACCTGCCAGCCGGTCGCGACGCGACCGGATATCAGGGGCAGATCGAGGACTGTTACGGACCGTTCAGCACTGACCTGAAGAGGAAGTTCAGCCACCGCGCGGCCGGCTTCGTGGCGATCCTGCCGGAATGCTGGATCGTTTCGATGCGCAGCCCCGCGGAGGGGCGGCCGATCCTGATGGCCTTTGACGTGCCCGCGCTGCGGCTTCCGCCCAGCAACACGCTCAATCCCGCCTATCTCCTGATGATCCTGGTCGCTGCGGCTGCCCTGTCGCTGCTCGTCTCTCGCCTTGCGCTGCGATCGCTTCGGACGCTGACCGCCGCGGCCCATGCCTTTTCCCATGATATCGACGCCGATCCCATCGCCGAAGCCGGGCCAAGTGATGTCCGCGAAGCGTTTGCGGCGTTCAACATCATGCAGCGGCGCGTGCGCGAAGGCATCCGGGAACGCACGCGCATCCTGGCGGCTATCAGCCATGATCTGCAGACTCCGCTCACGCGGATGCGCCTGCGTCTGGACACGATCGAGAATGAAGACCTGCGCGATCGCCTGATCGGCGATCTCGGCACTATGTTGCGGCTCGTCCGGGAGGGGCTGTCGCTGGCGAGAAGCAGCGATTCAGTCGATGACTGGGCTGTCCTCGATCTCGATTCGCTGCTCGCCAGCCTGGTCGACGACGCAGTACAGGCCGGATTGAACGTGCGGCTGCTACGCGGCTGCGGCGTGATGGTGCGGACCAAGCCGGACGCGCTCGCACGCGTTCTCCAGAATCTGGTCGACAATGCCGTGCGCTATGGCGAGCGCGCAGAGATGAGTGCCGCGTGCGTCAATGCCGCCTTGCGCATCGAAATCCGCGATCATGGTGCCGGAATCCCCGAGCCGGAGATCGAGAGGATGTTCGACCCGTTTGTTCGCGGTGAGGAAAGCCGGTCGCGCGCGACGGGCGGCACCGGTATCGGCCTGACGATCGCGCGGGCCCAAGCGGGCACCTTCGGCGGGACCGTGACCTTGGCCAATGCGCCGGACGGCGGCTTGATCGCATCGGTGGAAATACCAGTGTCCGAGATAGTGCGCGATGACCTCCAGGGGAAAAATGGGCGCTCCGGTCTCGTTGCAAGTGAAGCTGCCGGTACGCGGCCTGGCTGCACCGTAGCGGACCTCACGGCCTGATCTTCGAGGCGGGAGGCGAAAGCCTCGGCCCAATGATGAGCCGGCCTTCCCCGCTTCGACTGGTCGGCCGCGTCGGAACTTCGCTGCGATCGCGCCGAAAACCGGGTTGAAGTCGGTGCGCGACCGCCTCTTGCCGGGGTTGAGGGTCAGGGCATCAGGCTGGGCAGCACCATCGTCAGGAACTGGAGCCGTGTCGCGGCTTCCGCTGCGTCGGCGGCGACGAATCTGACTGAATGGGAGCCGGTGCGCTCGAACAGCGGCAGATAGGCCAGGACTTCGGGCATCATCGGCCATTTGAAGCCGATATCGATGGTCAGCGGGCCCTTGAGGAGGAACGGAACCGCCTGCGCCGCGGCGGCAACGGCGCGCTCGGCCGTTTCGCATATCCGCGCCTGGACGAGGGCAGGGGACAGGCCGGACTCGGCGAACAAGCCGAGGCTGCGCTTGGTGACGACCGTCTCGATCGGGCCGAGCCATTCCTGCGCCTCCTCGATACAGGCATCGTCGCCTGTGATCATCGTGGTCGGTATGCCGAATTGACCGGCAATCGCAGCGTTGAGGGCGCATTCGGGCAGGTCGCGGCCGTTCAGCGTCAGGCTCGCGAACAGGTTGCCGGCGAAGCTGTGGGCGAGGCCGCCGACGCGGCCGGCGCCGGCATGGTGGCCGAGCAGCAGCGCGCAGGCGAAGGGGCCATGATCGATGCCCTCCATCATCATCAGCCGGCGCGGCCAGGCGCGGACCAGCTCGGCATCGTCGGGGAGCATCTCGGGGATCAGGTTGGTGGCGGTGCCATGCGAATCGGCGACGACGAAGCCGGTCGCGCCCGCGGCGCGTGCGCCCTCGATCGCCGCCAGCGTCTCGAGCGTCATGCGCGTGCGCGCCGAGGGCCAGTCGACGCCGGTCGGGTTGATCTCGCTGCGCGAGGCGACGCCGGCCACACCCTCGATGTCGGAACAGATGAAAACGCGCATCCCGGATTCCTTCATATTCAGGCGCTGCCCGCCGGCAGGCTGCGCCCGGCCAGCGATGCTCGGGCATCGGCGCCGAGGCGGGTGAAAGGCAGCCGGCGCGTCCGCGGTGTCGACAGCGTGAAGCCGCCCGTGTCGAATTCGATCACGCCACCGAGCCCGGATTCAGGCTCGCTGGTGCAGCGAGACGTCCACAGCCCAGGCCGGACCTGATCGAGCGCGTAGAGATCGCGGCCATAAGGGCCGTCGAGCTGTAACGTGACGGCGTCGCCCTCGGCGCGGATCGTCGCGACGCATTCGACCTCGTCGCAGGTGAAGATGCCGGCGATGTGGCCGGCCTCGTCGGGCACCGCCTCGGGCTCGATCCGATCAAAGCGATCGGCTGAGCCGCGCGTATCGACCGTGAGGCTGCCGTCGGCTTCGAGATCGATCGCGAGATCGAGCGCCGGATGCACGCTGGCGATGCGCGTCTCGCTGCGGCGGACGACGGGCAGTTCGGCACCGGCGACCGACAGCGCCTGGCGGCCGTCCTTGTCCTCGAGGCGGAGCAACAGGCCGTTTGTCCGGTCGTGATAGAGGCCAGAGACCGGCGGTGCCTCGAACGCCTCAGGCGCAGGTGCGAGGCTGCTGACGCAGGCATCGACGATATCGAAGGCAAGCGTCTGGACCGGGGCGTCGCCGCGATTGGCGATGAGGATCACGTCGAGGCCGAGATCGGGCGCGGTCAGGGCCATGGCGACGCCGCCGGGCACGCCACCGGCATGGCACCATAGCCGCACGCCGCGATAGTCGATCGGCGACAGGCCGAGCGCATAGCCATGGACCCGGCCATCGGCGAGCGCCGCCGGGGTGGTCATCGCCCGCCAAGTCTCGGCGCTGCCGACGACCGGCGCACGGAGCTGCCTCAGCCAGAGCAGCATGTCCTCGACGGTCGACACCATCGCCCCTTCGCCGGCGATCTGCATGCCGAAGAAACCGCGGTGGAAGCTGCCATCGGCGCGGCGGACATGGAGCGACGCCGAGTTGGGGAGGAGCTGGGAGTCCGAGCGCTTCACCGCCGTGTCGGCCATGCCGATCGGCACGAATATGTGCTCGGCGAGGAAATCCTCGAAGCGCTGCCCGCTTACTCGTTCGACGACCAGCGAGAGCAGATTGTAGCCGCTGTTGTTGTAGTTCCAGCGTTCGCCCGGCGCGAAGTTGACCCTGCGCTGGCGGGCAAGGGCCGCGAGCGCGGTGGCCGGAGCGGGGCGGGCCCAGGCGCCGGTCTGGATCAGCAGGTCGATATGGCAGCGCATGCCGCTGGTGTGAGTCATGAACTGGTGGAGCGTCATCGCCTCGGCCCAGTCGGGCAACTCGGGCAGATGGCGGCGGACCGAAGCATGGATATCGAGCTTGTCTTGCTCGGCGAGCAGCATCGTCGCCAGGCAGGTGAACATCTTCGAGATCGAGCCGATGCGCATGCGGGTGCGCGGGGTGAGGGCGAGCGGCAGCTCTAGGCTGGCGAGGCCATGCGCCGCCCGCCAGTTGCCCATGGGATGCGCGACGCCCGCCACCAGGCCGGGCGCGTCGCTGCGGTTCCAGGGTGCGAGCAGCGCATCGAGCGCGGCGGAATCGATATGGACCTGGGGAGTCATCTCATTCCCCGGGGCGCAGCGTGCGCGCGAAATGGCGAAGCAGCGCCGTGTAGACGATATCGATCCGGGGCTCGCCGGCGGCGGTGACGAACAGATGGTTACAGCCGGGCAGCACCAACTGGTCGAACGGCTTGCGCAGCCGGGCCAGCGCTTCGCTATAGGCCATGGTCTGCTCGATCGGCGTGTTCACGTCGTCAGTGCCCGTGATGAGCATCAGCGCGCCACGAAGCGCATCGAGCTTGTCGGTGTTGCGGAGCCGGTCATAGCGTTCGGGATTGTCCGCCGGCCGGCCCTCATAGCATTCGATCGGCACACCCATGATGTCCGGCCCGAGCTCGGCCGGAGCGAGGGCGACGCCGGCACGGTAGAGATCGGGCGCCTGGAGCATCGCGCGGACTGTGAAATAGCCGCCATAGGAGATGCCGAAGATACCGACGCGCGACAGGTCCATCCAGGGCCGCGCCGCCGCCGCCTGTCGGATCGCGCCGGCATGGTCGGCGGTTTCATAGTCGCCCAGCTTGCCTACCGCCATGTCCTGGAAGGCCTTGCCGCGGCCCGGCGTGCCGCGCGCATCGAGGACCAGGGTGACATAGCCGAGCTGGGCGAAGGCTTCGGGCGGCGTCATGCCGAAGGCGTTGGGTGCGGCGACCGCTTGGGGGCCGGCATAGATATGCTCGATTATCGGGTAGGTGCGGGCGGGATCGAAGCCATAGGGCTTGTAGAGCACGCCGAAGAGATCGGTCTCGCCATCGGCCGCCTTGACGCGCAGCGGCTCGGGCGGCGCCCAGCCGAGCGCCGCGAGCCCGCCGATATCGGCGCGCGACAGCGTCGCGACCAGCCGCCCGTCCGCATCGTGAAGCTCGGCTGTCGGCGGACGGTCGAGGCTCGAATGCAGGTCGACATAATGCGCGCCGTCGGGTGCGAGGCGCAGTTCATGGGTGCCCGTCGCGGTGCTGAGTCGCACTGGGTCGCCGCCATCCAGCGATACGCGGAACAGCTGGACGTCATAGGGCCGCTCGGCATCGGACTGGCCACGGAAGAACAGGGTGCCGGTGCGATCATCGACCCCGGCGATATCGGTGACCGGCCAGGGTGCGTCAGTCAGCACCCGGACCAGCGCGCCACTTGCGTCGTGGAGCCGGATCTGCCGCCAGCCGCTCGCCTCGGTCAGCCACAGGAAGCGGCCATCGGCGAGGAAGCGTACCGGCGCGCCGCCAAGGATGAAGGTCGGCGGCCAATAGAGGAAGGTCTCGGCCTCCTCGCGCAGCAGCAGCCGGGTTTCGCCGGTCTCCACATCACAGGCGAGCAACTCGACATATTTCGAGCAGCGCTCCATCCGGGCATAGCGGAGCTCGCGGCCATCGGCGCTGAAGCCCTGGATATAGGCGAAGTGATTTTCGTCACCGCCGCCGATGGCCCGGACCTCGCCCGTCGCGAGGTCGAAGAGGTGGATTTGCCAGATCGCAATCGCACCGCTCGCGCGCATATAGGGGTGCCATGTGACGCGGCTGGCATCGACCAGGGGGATGCGGTCGACCGTCCGCTCGTCGATCCGCATCGCAGCGAGCCGCCCGGAGTCGGGCGACCAGGCGGCGCCGGCGGTGCTCCAGCGCGGATCGGCGACGGCGTCGAAGCTGAGCCGGCGATCCTCATCCGCGGCGGTCGAGCGCAGCCGCAGGTCGTTCTCCCGCAGTGTCGCGATCCACGCGCCGTCGGGGCTCGGGGCTTCCATCTCGGGCGGCAGGATGGTGGGGTAGCTCGGCCGGCTGACCCCGGGCATCCGCGCAATCAAGGCCGCGCGATCGGCATCGGGAAGCGCGCGCGCCGCGCCGTCGACGGGCGAAACGAGAAAGGCGCGGTCACCGGAGCCTAGCAGCAGGTCGCCGGAGGGAGCGGGCGTCAGTGTCGCGGGGATATCGGCCCCGGTGATCTCGGGGAGCGGCTTGGCCCAGCGCACCGCGCCGGTCGCGCGGTCGACGAGCGTCAGGACGGGCGCCGCGCCGGCATGGTCGAGAAAGGCCAGGTCACGCTCGAGCCAGACCGGCTCGATCCGTCCGCCACGAACCAGGGTCGGATCAGTGAGCAGCGCCCGGCAGAGTGCTTCGCCTTCCAGGGGGGCCGGGGTTCCGGCGTCGTCTCGCATGTCCTGTCCTCGGCCTAGGGGTGCCCCTTGAGCAGGGCGCCGCCCTTCATCACATAGGGCACGTGGCGGCCATCGTCCCGGAACAGCGCGATGTCGCGCAGCGGATCGCCGTCGATGACGATCAGGTCAGCGACATAACCCTCCGCCACCTGGCCGATCCTCTTGCCCGCGCCGAGGATCTCGGCATTCACGCTGGTCGCCGAGCGCAGGATCTCGAAGGGCGAAAGCACTTCGGCGCGGAGCGTGAATTCGAGGCACTGGTGCCGGTCGAGCGGGCCGATCAGGTCAGTCCCGAAGCCGGTGCGCACGCCGGCGCGCTTCAGCCGCTCGACCGCGCCGATCGCGACCGGCGCGATCTCGGCGAGCTTGTCGAGCGAGACCTGAGGGAAGCCCATGTCGCGGCCATGGTCGCTGAGCGCCCTGATCACCGCCAGCGTCGGCACGACCGCCACGCCCTTCTCGGCGGCAAGTTTTGCAGTCTCGTCGCTGATCAGCGTGCCATGCTCGATGCAATGGACGCCGAGCTCGATGCAACGCCTGAGTGCGCCGTCGGGATGGACATGGGCGGTGACATAGACGCCGTGCCGCTCGACTTCGTCGACCACGGCGCTGATCTCGTCGGCGCTGTACTGCGCATGGTGAATCTCGTCCGAGGGCGTGGCGACGCCGCCCGAGCCCATGATCTTGATGAAGCTGGCGCCTCGCCGCAGCTCCTCGCGTACCGCGCGGCGGAGATTGTCGGGCCCGTCGACGGTGCGGCTGAGATGGCCTTCATAGCCCTCCTCATGCACATGGCCGCAGGCGCAGCTCTCGAACCGCAGGCGTCCGTCGCCATGGCCGCCGGTCTGGCTCAGCGCCTTGCCGCAATAGAAGAGCCGCGGCCCGGCGATCCAGCCCTGCTCGATCGCCTGGAACAGGCCGCGATCGCCGCCGCCGCAATCGCGCACGCTGGTGAAGCCGCGTTGGGCGCTGTCCTCCAGCATCCGGCGCGCGCGATGCGCGACCATGGTGATCGGCAGCTTGTCGCCCCGGGTCGGGTCGACATTGGGGCAATAGGCATGGATGTGCGCGTCGATCAGGCCGGGCATCAGCGTGCGCCCGGCCAGGTCGATCACCGTCGCGTCGGGCGCCTTGAGCGGTGCATCCGACACTTCGCGGATGACGCCGTCCGCCACCCGGACATGCGCCGGTCGCAACCCTTCAGTGACGCCGTCGAAGACATTGGCATTGGCGAATACCAGGTCCGTCGCAGGGGGCATCAGAAGGACTTCCGCGCCCGTATGCCGAACTGGCGCGGCGACCCGGCGCTGGCCAGATTGCCCATCGACAGCGACGAGACATAATGAAGGTCGAACAGGTTCGTCGCGTAGAGCGTCAGCTGCCAGCCATTGTGCCGGGCATAGATCAGCTGGGCGTTGACCAGGGTCTGGGCGTCGAGCCGGTCGATCGTCGGCAGCTCGAACACCGTCGCCCAGCGTCCGCCGACATGGCCGACATCGACGCGCGGCGTCAGCATATCGCCCTTGCCCAGATCAAAGCCATATTCGGCACCGGCGTTGAAGGTCCAGGCAGGCGCGTTGGGCAGCGCCCTGCCATCGAGCACCTGCAGGCCGTTGGTCGGCACGCGCGAGTCGATCGCCGAGAATTTGCCGAGCGCGCTGTCCGAATAAGCCACACCGGCATCGATGGCGAAGCCGCCGAGCTTCAACTGGGCCTGCGCCTCGACGCCCTTGACGGTAGTGGTGCCGCTCGCATTCTTGACCTGGCCGAGCGCGCTGGCCGGATCGAAGATCGTCACCTGGAAATTCTTGTAATCATAGCGATAGGCGTCGATCTGAGTGCGCAGATGGCCGTCGAGCATCGTCTGCTTCCAGCCGATCTCGTAATCGGTGACCGTCTCCGGGCCGAAGATCGGCGCGAGTGTTCCCGGCGGCGAGCCGACTGCGGCGAGCGGGTTGATGCCGCCCGATTTCTGCCCGGTCGCGACGAATGCGTAGAGCAGCCCGTTCCGGCCCAGCTTGTAGTTGAGCGCGACCTTGCCGGTGACCCGGTCGTCCGACTGACGCTCGTTATTGATCGGCTGGATGATCACCGGCGTCCCGTTGACCGTCACCTGCAGTTCGTCGTCGAGGCGGACGCGCGACGATGAATAGCGCGCGCCGACCTGGAGCTGGAGGCTGTTGGTGATGTCATAGGAGAATTGGCCGAACGCGCCCCAGCTCTGCTTCGAGGTCTGATAGCCGATCTGGGTGGCGACGCCGCTGGTGGCGGTGCCGCCGGGCGCCGCCGACTGGACGAAGCCATTGTGCGGGATGAGGACATTGTCGTCCTGATAGACCGCGCCGAGCAGCCAGGTGAACGGCCCGGTATCGCGCGACACGAGGTCGACTTCCTGCGACAGCGTACGGTCACGCCCGTTGACGGTGTAGATCAGCGGCGCGAGGCCGCCGGGCGCCCCGGCCCAGGTGCCGTCATTGTCGAGATCATATTGCGTGCGGCCATATTGATAGCCGCTGATCGAGCGCAGCGAAGTGCCGCCGTCGAAGGTGTAGGAAAGCTGGAGGACTGAGCGGAAGCCCTTCTCGATGCCCTTGAGATTGGCGTCGGAGCTCAGGTCGAACAATGTCGAAAGCGGTCGCCCCTTGGGGCCGGCGGGCGAGCCGCCATGATCGATATAGAGATAGTCGTTCTTCCACACCGCGCGGAAATTGTCCGTCGGCTGCCAGAGCAGGCTGATGCGGCCATCGGCCTCGCGGTGGTTGCCGGGATTGCCGGTCCACGGGCCCTTGATGTCGTAGAAGCTGTCGCGGCGCTCGAGATTGGTCGCGGCGCGCACGGCAAGGGTGTCGCTGAGCGGTACGTTGAGCGCGCCCTGGAAGCGCGCCTCGTTGTAATTGCCGTACTGCGCCTCGCCCCAGCCCGAGACTCGACCGAGCGTCGGGTCGGCCGAGCGGATGAAGATCGCGCCGCCGACCGCATTCGCGCCGGCGAGCGTGCCCTGCGGCCCGCGCAGCACTTCGATGCCGGCAAGGTCGTAATAGGGTTCGGAGGCGAGGAAGCCGCCGGGCGACGCGGAGACGCCGTCACGATAGATCAGCACGCCCGAGGGATCCTGGATGCCGCCCTCGCTCTTGCCCACGCCGCGGATGCTGATCAGCGTATTCTCGCCGGTATCCTGGAGGGTCAGCGAGGGAGTCGCGAACTGCAGCGCGTCGACTGAGTCGATGCCCTTCTTCTTGAGGTCTTCGCCCGTCAGCACCGTGGCGGCGATCGTGGTCTTCTGGATGTCGACGCGGCGGCGTTCGGCGGTGACCACGATGTCATTCGATTGATCAGTCGCGGCATTGGACTGAGTCTGCTGGACAGTGCCCTGCTGGTCCGGCCTGTCCGTCGCGAAAGCCGGCGTGCCGGCCGCAAGGGCGCCGGTCAGCACCAGCAGCGAAACCGTCATCATTGCCGAAGCCTTGCGATCATTCGATCGAAACGAAGTCCTCATCTCGTTTTCTCCCCGCGTGGCCCGGATTGGATATACCCCCGGGTCCCTCACATCATTTACAATAAATATGTAATGTATGTTGTCAAGCAACGCGGTTGCCCGGGCAGTGCGGGCGCGATAAGGCTGGGGCAAGAGGGGTGTTTCGAAATGGAGCGGCCAGTTGGCTGAGAGAGCTGCGAAGAGATCGCCGGCGCGGCCGCGCGCCGTCGCGGCGGCGAAGCGCGTTCCGGTCAGGCGTAGCCAGGAAGAGCGCAGCGCGGAGACTCGCCGGCGGCTGATCGATGCCGCGATCGAGGTGTTGCGCGAAGAGGGCTATGCCAATCTGACGATCAGCAAGGTCTCCCAGAGCGCCGGGCTGACCAACGGCGCGATGCAGCATCATTTCACCTCGCGCGACGATCTGCTGCTGGCCCTGCTCGAGGCGGTCTATCCGGTGCTCCAGATCCCCTTCGATGCGATCGCCGCAGAAGGGTTGCCGCCGAAGATGCGCATTTCGCGACTCGTCGACAATCTCTGGTCGATCTACAGCCGGCCGGAATATCTGGCGGTCTGGGACATCGCGCTCGGTTCGCGCGGCGATGCGCGGCTCTGGCCGCGCGTGCGCGCCTATCAGAAAGAGATCACCCAACAGATGCGCAACGAGCTGGTCCGGCTCTTTGCCGATCTCGATCTCAGCGGTGACGATGCCGAGCGCATCCTGGCGATCCCGGTGGGCTGCATCCGCGGCATCGCCTTTCTCGAAATGTTCGGCAAGGATCATATGGAGTTCATCGACTTCGACGTGATCAAGGACATCGCCTGGCGCGAACTCGTTGCCTGCACCGCGACGGCGGACTGAGCGCTAGCACCCACAGACTCGCATGAGCATCGCCTCGTTCATGGGGCTTGCTTGTCACGAAACATAGACTAGTCTACGGTTTGATCAACAAGGCCGCGGCGTTCCGCCCGGCCGACAGCTCGAGAACCGCGATGGCCCGAAATCCGGTACGCACCCTTCCGATGCTCGCTTTTGCGATGCCTGGGTTCCTTTCAGCCTTTGTCCATCTCCCCGCCGCGGGCATCGTGCCGACCATCTATTCGACCGATTTCGGGCTGAGCCTGACCTTGATCGGCACCGCACTATTGGTCTCGCGCAGTGCCGATGTGGTGCTCGATCCGATGATCGGCTGGCTTTCCGATCGCACCGGCGGCCGGCTCGGCGCCCGCAAGCCCTGGGTGATGTTCGGCGTGCTGCTGACCATGGTCTCGACCTGGTTCCTGTTCATGCCGCCGCCGCATCCTGGCTATGGCTATTTCCTGCTGTGGTACACGGTGATCTATCTCGCCTGGTCGCTGATCGAGATTCCGCATGTCGCCTGGGGCTTCGAGATCACCCGCGACTATGACGCGCGCTCGAAGATCGTGACGATCCGGATCATCGCACAAGCGATTGCGGGGCTGAGCTTCATGCTGGTGCCGCTGCTGCCGATCTTCAAGAACAGCGCGGTGACGCCGGCGACATTGCGCTTCATGGCCTGGGTGGTGGTCGGGCTCGGGCCGCTGGTGCTGCTCGGAACGCTTACCGGCCCGGCCGGCATCCCGGTCGAGCGCAGTGACCGCTATCGGCTCAAGGAGCTTCTCTCGGTCGTGCGCGGCAACCGCCCCTTCTGGATTTTCCTGACCGGGTTCATTCTCAACGGCTTTTCCGCCGGCATGTTCGGCGCGCTGACCTTCCTCTATTTCTCCAACTATCTCGGCCTCGCCAACCAGTTCGTCGTGCTCTTCGCGGCGCTCACTCTCATCACGCTGGTCACGCTGCCGCTGGCGCCGCTGATCATCCGGCTGCTCGGCAAGCGCGAGACCTGGGCCGGATCGATGCTGATCGGCATGTGCGCCTTTCCGCTGATCCTGCTGGTGCCCAAGGGACCGGCAGGCCTGGTCCCGCTGCTGCTGATCTGCATTCCGATCGGCCTTACCAACGGGCTGACCAATGTCGCCTCTGCCTCGGTGCTGGGCGACGTGATCGACTATGATACGTGGCGAACCGGCAAGAAGCGCGCCGCGGTCTATTCAGCCGTGATATCCTTTGTCGTGAAGCTCAACGCGATCCCCGGCGCGGCAGTCGCGCTGATGATCGTCGGCCTGCTCGGCTATCGCCCCGAGCTCGGCTCGGCGAATACGGCGACGGCCGCGATCGGCCTCAAGATCGCCTATGTATTCGCGCCGATGGTTTTCTTCGGCCTGTCGGCGCTGTTCGCCTGGCGGTTTCCGATCGATCGCAAGCGCCAGAGCGTTATCGCTCGCCGCCTCGCGTCGCGCGAAACCCGCCAGCAGGCACTGCTTGCAGCGACGATGGTCTGATGCCAACGCGACCAGCCGGCCGCGCCGCAGGGGTGTGGGTTACGGCAGGGCGGAAACCGCGAGCCAGTGCCGCATATGGTGCGTGAGGCTCCGGTCGACATAGAGACGGAAGACGTCGCCTGACCGTTCAATGACGACGGGCACCTGGCCGAGCAAGGTGCGAGCACACCGATTGTCGGCAAAGGCACGCGGATGCAGGTCGAGGCCACAGGCCTTGGCGAGCAGGTCGCCGGCCCCTGCGCCGGTCAGCACGAAAGCGGCCCAGCCGCGCGCCAGATCAGCGACATGGGCGAGTGTGCCCGCGCAGGCCGCTTCGATGCGGGCGGCAAGGTTCGCGTCCTCGCACGGATTCAGTACCGCCCATTCGCCCGGCGCCAGCCAGAGCAGGCGCGGACACTGACCCGCAGCGGTGGTCGGCGCGCCCGGCAGTGCGCTGCCGAGCAGGGCCTCGAGTGTCGTCAGCACATCCGGCATGGGTGTGGCGAGGCGCAACTCCCAGATCCACACCGGAAACTCGACGACCTCGACATTGTCGCCGGCCAGGCTCCAGTCCGAGTCAGTCACGGAGGCGCTCTCCTTCGCGGTCATAGGCTCCCGGTGGCGTGATCCGGGCACGCCATGACCGTTTGCCGTCAGTGAAGGTCAGCATTTCGCCATCGCGTGTGGCGCCGGCGCGGATCATGCCGAGCGCGACGCCGCGGCCGAGCGTCGGGCTGAAACCGGAAGAGGTGACATAGCCCTGGCCGATTCCGGCGACATGCGTACCGACAGGGAGGACCGTGTCAGCGTCCTCGCATGCGAGTCCGACGAACTGGAGCCGGTCAGGCCGCAGATTTTCCGGCCTGGTAAGCGAGCGGCGGCCGACAAAGTCGCCCCGGCGCTTCAGGACATGTCCCCAGCCGAGATCGGAGGGCGAGGTCGTGCCGTCGGTATCGGCGCCGACATGGAGATAGCCCTTTTCGGTGCGCAGCAGCATCCAGGCGTCCACGCCGATCGGCTCGATGCCCTCGGGCCCGCCTTCCGCGATCAGCGTCGTCCAGAGCGCCTCGCCTTTGGCGGCGGGGACATGGATCTCATAGGAAAGCTCGCCGGTGAAGCTCACCCGGAAGATCCGCGCCGGGAGCCCGGCAACCATGCCGGTGCGGCAATGCATGTGCGGAAAGGCCTCGGGTGCCAAATCCACGCCGCTGGTGACGCGCGCGAGCACTGCTCGTGCCCTGGGCCCGGTCAGCGTCAACACAGCCCAGGCAGTGGTGATCGGCGCGATCAGCACGCGAAGGTCGGGCCATTCGCAGCGGCTCCATTCCTCGAGCCAGGAGGCGATGCGCTCGGCACCGCCGCTGGTGGTCGATACGAGGAAGCGATCCCCGGCGATCCGCGCGCAGACGCCGTCATCGATTACCGCGCCCAGCTCATTGAGCATCAGCCCGTAGCGCATCCGGCCCGCTTTCAGCCCGGACATCGCGTTCGCGTAGATGCGGTCGAGGAAGATGCCCGCGTCGGGACCGGTCACCTCGATCTTGCCGAGCGGCGAGGCGTCGAACAGCCCCACCCGGCTGCGAACGGCGCGCGCCTCGCGCTGCTCGGCCGCTTCATGGGTCTCCCCCGGGCGCGGATAGGCGGCGGGGCGCTGCCAGCCGCCATAGTCCTCGAAGGCCGCGCCGTGCGCTGTGTGCCAGTCATGCATCGGAAGCCGACGGACCGGCCGGAACAGCGCGCCGCGCGCGGCCCCGGCGAACAGGCCGAGCGGCACCGGCGTATAGCTGAAGCGATCGCGGATCACCCCGACCTCGGCGATCGCCCGCCCGGTCAGCCCGCCCAGGATCGCCAGCGCGTTGACGTTGCTGGTCTTGCCCTGGTCGGTGGCCATGCCGAGGGTGGTGTAGCGCTTGAGATGCTCGACCGAGACGAAGTTCTCGCGCGCTGCAAGGGCGATGTCGTCGGCCGTGACATCGTTCTGGAAATCGACGAACGCCTTGCCCGGCGCGTCGATCCGCCAGCGGGGCTCGATCGCGGGAGCAGGGCGCCCTTCAGCTCGAGGCACATCGCGTGGCGGTGCCGGAAAGCCAGTAGCGGCAGCGGCCGCCAGCCCGACGTTGAAGCCTTCAGCGAGCGCTTCGGAAAGGCCGAGCGTTCCCGCCGCGCCGCCGATCGAGGTCTGCGCCTGCACCGGCGCGCCGGGCCGGAACAGCGCGCGTTCGGCATCATAGACCGGCTTGCCGCCAGACTGGGCGAAGAGCTGGAGATTGGGATTGAAGCCGCCCGACACGGCGAGCAGGTCGCAGGCGATCCGTTCCTTGCGCCCGTCCGCATGGCGGATCGCGACGGCTTTGACTCCGCGCCTGCCAAATGTCGCCACGACCGCGGCACCGGCGACCAGCCGGACACCCGCAGGCACGTCGGGCGGCGAGGTGCGCAGGTCGATCAACGTCACTTCGGCGCCATCCATGGCGTGCGAGGCAGCCACGGCGTGGGCGTCGTCATTATTGGTGAACACCACGAGCCGGCGCCCGGCGCGCACGCCGTAGCGGTTGAGATAGTGGAGCGTTGCCGAGGCGAGCATCACGCCCGGCCGGTCATTGCCCGGAAAGACGAGCGGGCGTTCAGTCGCGCCGGTCGCCAGCACCACCTGTGCGGCGCGGACCTGCCAGAGACGCAGGCGCGGTCCGTCACCGCCGGGCAGGCGCTCGACCAGGGCGAGCGCATTGTGGTCGAAATAGCCGGCGGCGGTGGTGCGGGTAAGCAGCCGCACCTCGGGCGCGGCGGCGAGCATCGCCTCAGTCCCGGCAATCCAGTCGGCGCTCGGCCGGCCATCGACCATCGCCGGATCCCAGGCGAGGCGGCCGCCGAGCCGGCAATCCTGTTCGCACAGGATCACCCGCGCCCCGCCCGCCGCTGCGGCACGGGCGGCGGCGAGGCCGGCGGGTCCGCCGCCCACCACCAGGATGTCGCAATGCGCGTGGTGGTGCTCGTAAGGGTCGGGATCCGGCGCGTCGGGCGCGCGGCCAAGCCCTGCGGCGCGGCGGATAAGGGGCTCGAATATCTCCCAGCGCGGCCAGAAGAAGGTCTTGTAGTAGAAGCCTGCCGGCAGGAAGCGCGCGAACAGGCCGTTGACCGCGCCGAGATCGAAGCGGCTGTTCGGCCAGCAATTGACCGCGCGTGCCTCGATGCCCTCCTGGAGCTCGATCTCGGTCGCGCGCAGATTGGGTTCGGTGCGGGCCCCGCGGTCGAGCTGGATCAGCGCGTTGGGCTCCTCGACTCCCGCCGCGAGCAGCCCGCGCGGCCGGTGGAGCTTGAACGAACGACCGACGATCCGAACGCCATTGGCGAGCAGGGCCGAGGCGAGCGTGTCACCGGCAAAGCCTTGATAGGCACGGCCCTCGAAGGTGAAACGCAACGGCCGGTCGCGGTCGATCGCTCCGCCGGCGGGAGCTCGGTTCGGCTGAAGGCTCATGGCGCCGGTTCGTCGAGCTTGTAGACAGCGACGATCGCGTGGCTTGCAGTATCCCGGACCAGGTTGAACCATTGGCGGCAGCCGGTCCAATGGTGCCAGCGCTCCGCACCGGGGCCCTTGGGATTGCGGCGAACGAAGAGATAGTCTGCCCATTCGCCGTCACTCGAATCCAGCCCGGGTCGTACGACATGCGAATCGCCGCTCCAGCGAAACTCCACCTCGTCGCGTGGACCGCAAAAGGGGCAGGGGATGCGCAGCATCAGTGCGCGATTCCGGAGGCCGCCGCTTCGTCGATCAGCGCGCCGCGCGCGAAGCGGTCGAGCTCGAAGGGCCGTGCGATCGGGTGGGCCTCGCCGGTGGCGATATGGTGGGCGAGCAGATAGCCGCCGGCCGGGATCGCCTTGAAGCCGCCGGTGCCCCAGCCGCAATCGAGGAACAGGCCTGGCTCGGGCGACGCACCGAGGATCGGGCTCGAATCCTGTGTGACATCGACGATGCCGGCCCATTGCCGCAGCAGCCGCACGCGCCCGAGCGCCGGGAATTGCTCGGCAACGGCGCCCAGCACGGCGCAGGCGGTCGGCAGATTGCCGCGCTGGGCATAGGAGGGATAGTGATCAAGCCCACCGCCGATGACTAGGCCGCCCTTGTCCGACTGGCTCAGATAAAGGCCGGTCGCGGTGGAGAGTACGACAGTATCAAGCACTGGCTTGACCGGCTCGGTGACAAAGGCCTGGAGGGCGAAGCTGGTGATCGGCAAGGTGAAGCCGGCCTTTGCGGCAAGCAGTGTCGAATGGCCGGCGACGGTCAGCGCGATGGCGCCGGCGGCGATCGGACCGCGGCTGGTCGCGACGCCGGCGATGCGCCCGTCAGCGCCGCGATCGAAGCCGAGCACTTCGCAATTCTGGATGATATCGACCCCAAGTGCGCTCGCCGCCCGGGCATAGCCCCAGGCGACCGCGTCATGTCGCGCGATCCCGGCGCGTTCCTGGACGAAGCCGCCCGCCACTGGAAAGCGCGCCGCGGGCGACATGTCGAGTACCGGCACGCGCCGCGCGATCTCGTCGCGGCCGAGCATGCGCGCATCGACGCCGTTCGCGCGCATCGCGCCGACCCAGCGCGCTGCGCTCTCCATCCCGTGCCGGTCGTGCATCAGGGTGATCATGCCGCGCTGGCTGAGCATGATGTTGTAGTTGAGTTCGCGCGACAGGCCTTCGTAGATCCGCAGCGACAGGTCGTAGAGCGCGGCGCTTTCGGGATAATAATAATTGGAGCGGATCACCGCCGTGTTGCGGCCGGTGTTGCCGCCGCCGATCCAGCCTTTCTCGAGCACCGCCACGCTGCGCACGCCGTGCATCCTGGCGAGATAGTAAGCGGTGGCGAGGCCATGGCCGCCGCCGCCGATCACCACGACGTCATAGCGCGTCTTCGGCTCGGGCGAACGCCATGCCGGCTGCCAGCCGCGATGGCCGGAGAGCCCTTCCTTGATGAGTCTGAGGGCTGAATAGCGGTCCAAGTCTCTCTCTCGCGCCGGCTGAGCACTCCAGTCGGTGAGAAAAACGTAGACTAGTCTATGTTATGGCGCAAGCCGGCGTCAGCCTTTCCGGTCGGGCGGTGTGCCGACCAGCGCCTCGCGGTAAAGCGGCCGCAGGCGCTGGCGAACCGCGCGCGGCTCGATGATTGCCATCGCCTGATAGCCGACCTGGTGGAAATAGGTGATGCGCGCGCGGATGAAGGCACGTTCGGCATCATAGCCCAGGCCCGCGAAGATGTGCTGCAGCAGCCCGATCCGCTGCTCGTCGACCCGGCGGACCACGGCTTCGACGTCCGGCGCGGTGCGCGCCCAGTCGCGGACCGCTGAATCATAATCGGGGTCGTAGATCTGCTCGTCCACCCAGGCATCGAACAGGGCGTCGAGTTGCGCATCCGGATCGGGCCCGGCGTCGCGCACCGCATCGAACAGCGGCGCTGAATTGCACGCCTCCCAATGCGCGAGGAGCCCGTCGAGCAGTTCCTGCCGGTTCCTGAAATGATGGTAGAAGCTGCCGGTGGTCACGCCGAGCAGCCCGGCGAGCGGCTCGACCTTGACCCGCCCGACGCCGCCTTCGATCAGCGCGCGCCGCGCCGTGTCGAGCCAGTCGCCACGGTCGCGGCGCGGCGCCTTGTCGGGCCGCTTGCCGCGCCGCACCGTGGCGCCGGCATCAGAGGGGCTGGTCATAGGCCTTCCGGTTCCTCATTTGAAACATAGACAAGTCTACGTTTTTAATCGATATCGTGCAAATCCCGCTTCGGACGGAGTAGACATGACTGACGCCGCCCCCGCAGCCGACCTGCTCGGCGACCGCGTGATCGACCCGCGTACCAAGGGCCTGCTGCCCGGCGCAACCGGCTTGCCGCTTTCCGCGATCGGCGCGCAGGGCTGGAACCTGCTGCGCGAGGATCTGCCGCTGCCGGTAGCGGTGCTGCGTGAGGATGCGTTGGCCAACAATAGCCGCTGGATGCGGGATTTCCTCGCCCTGACCGGCGCGAAGCTCGCGCCGCACGGCAAGACGACGATGAGCCCTCAGCTCTTCGCGCGGCAGATCGCTGACGGCGCCTGGGGGATCACGCTCGCCACCGTCCAGCAGGTGCGGGTGGCGCGCATGGCCGGCGTGTCGCACATCCTGCTCGCCAATGAACCGGTCGGGAAGCAGGAGATTGGCTGGCTGCTCGCCGAATTGCGTGCCGATCCCGAATTCGAGTTGTTGTGCCTTGTCGATTCGATCGAGGGTGTGCGGCGGCTGGCGGAAGCTGCGGCGGTTGCACCCGCGGGACGGCCGCTCGATGTACTGCTCGAGATCGGCGACATTGGCGGCCGCTGTGGCTGCCGTGACCTGGCCTCGGCGCTCGACGTGGCGGAGGCCGTCGCCGCCGCTGCCCCGCATCTGGTGCTGCGCGGCGTCGAGGGGTTCGAGGGCCTGCACCAGCACACCCCCGGGGCTGAAGGTGCCGCCCGCGCGTCGGCCCTGCTCGAGTTGATCGTCGCGGTCGCCGAGCGGCTCGATCGCGACGGTGCGTTCGGCGGCAAGGCCGCGATCCTCAGCGCCGGCGGATCGGCCTTTTACGACCTGGTGACCCGGATCTTCGCCAGCGCACGCCTGTCTCGCCCGGCCGAGGTGATCCTGCGTAGCGGCTGCTATCTCACCCACGATTCCGGGCTCTACGCGCGCTCCTTCGCCGAGGTGTGCGAGCGATCGGCGACGGCCCGCACTGTCGAGGGCGGGTTCAGCCACGCGCTCGAAGTCTGGGCCTATGTCCTCTCGGTGCCCGAGCCGGGACGCGCGATCCTCGGCGCCGGTCGGCGGGACTTCGGCGACGATGCTGCGAGACCGCTGCCGCTTCACCTGTTCCGCCCCGGTCGCGACCACCTCCCGGGCTCGCCGCCGCCGGGGCGCATTGTCGGGGTCAACGATCAGCACGCCCATCTGGAACTCGATACCGGCGCCGATGTGCAGGTCGGCGACATGGTCGCGCTCGGCGTCTCGCATCCCTGTACGACCTTCGACAAATGGCGGCTGATCCCGGTGATCGACGCTGACTATGCCGTCGTCTCGGCGGTCGAAACCTTCTTCTGAGGCGCGCCGTGACCCGCACCCTGGCGATGCCCTCCGACATCTTTCCCGGCCTGTTCTCGGCGCTTCAGACGAGCGGCGCGTTGGAGGACATGAAGGCGCTCGCCGATGCCGTGCCGCGTGCCGAGCCTTCCATGATCGAGGCACTTTTTCGCGACGAGGCGCCAGCCGACCCGCCGGCGCTTCGCGCGTTCGTCGCACGCTGGTTCACGCTGCCCGAGCCGCCCGTACCCTTCGCGCCCGCGCCCGGCGCAACGCTTGCCGGGCATATCGATCGGCTGTGGGACCATCTCATGCGCCCGCGCGGGCGCCAGGGCTCGGCACCCTCGCTGATCGCGCTCGACCATGCCTATCTGATCCCCGGCGGCATGTTCCGCGAATGCTATTATTGGGACAGCTATTTCACGATCATCGGGCTCGGGCCGGAGCGGGCTGCATTGGGCCGCGAATGCGTCGACGCGCTCGCCGAGCAGATCGACCGCTTCGGTCATGTGCCCAACGGCAACCGGACCTATTATCTCAGCCGTTCGCAGCCGCCGACCTTCTTTGCCTCGGTCTCCACGCTTGCGCCCGAGACCCCCGAACGCGCCTGGTCGGCCTATCTGCCGCAATTGTGCGCCGAGCACCGTTATTGGATGCGTGGCGCCCAGATGCTGGCGGCGCCCGGCGCTGAGGCCTGTGTCATACGGCTGCCCGACGGCGCCCTGCTCAACCGCTATTGGGATTCGCTGGACCGACCGCGCGACGAGTGCATGTGGGGCCGTGACGTCGCGATCGCCGCAGCGTCCGGGCGGCCGGTCGAGCAGGTCTATCGCGATATCCGCGCCGGCTGCGCGAGCGGCTGGGATTTCAGCTCGCGCTGGTTCGGCGATCGCGCGACGATGGAGACGATCAAGGCCTCGGCGATCATCCCGGCAGATCTCAACGCCCTGCTCTACGGTCTGGAGACGGCGATCCGCGACGGCGCGCACTACGCGGGCGATTTCGCGCTGGCAAAGCGGTTCGAGAAGCAGGCGGCCGCGCGCCGCGCCGCGATGGATCGCTGGCTGTGGAATCCGGGGCTCGGCATTTTCGACGATGTCGACGCCGATACGCTCGAGCAGCGCGGCGCGATTTCGGCCGCGTGCGCGGTGCCCCTGTTCACCGGCTGCGCGTCGTACGAACAGGCATGGGCGACCGCCGCGCGGATCGAGCAGTCGTTGCTGGCGCCTGGCGGCCTGCTCGCAACGGATCTGGCGACGGGCGAGCAATGGGACGCGCCCAATGGCTGGGCGCCGAGCCAATGGATGGCGATCCTCGGGCTCGAGCGATACGGCATCGACGACCTGGCGCAGGAGATTGCGCGCCGCTGGCTGGCGACGGTGTCGCGCGTGTTTGCCGAGACCGGACGGATATTGGAGAAATATGACGTGATGCGCGCCGCCCCGGGGGGTGGCGGCGAATATCCTCTTCAGGACGGTTTCGGTTGGACCAACGGGGTAACCGGCGCGCTGCTGTTCCGGCAGGCTCCAGGAGAGGAAATACGCGACACGCGCTACGCAATTTCAGCGGATTACGAGTCTTACCAGGGCTTCGACATGAGCCTCGATCGCGGCCGGGTTGGTCGGATCCAGGCCCCAGACGCGCTGGACCTCGGGCGCGAGCGTGTAGAATAGCTGGGCGGCGCCGACCAGGATGTAGACCAGCGCGGGCAGCGATGCCGGTGGGACAATTCCCTCATCCTGCAACCACTGGACGAAGGCGCCGGAAGACTGGCTGGTGCGGACGATAAACGTGTCGACCATCCAGCGGAAGCGCTCGGTATCGCGACAGCTTTCCTGCACCATCAACCGTGCATGCTCGGGATGCTTGGCCCAGTAATGAACGCGCTGGCGCAGCATCGCGCGGGCATATTCCTTCTTGTCCTCATAGTCTTCGAGCTTGGGCGACAGCGCGATCTGCGCGATCTGCCGCTCGAAGAGGAAGGTGACTGCCGCCCGCCACAGGGCATCCTTGCTCTGGAAATGATATTTGATCAGGGCATGGTGCACCCCGGCGCGATCAGCGATGCTCCGCGTCGCCGTCCCGTCGAAACCGTGGGTCGAGAATTCATGGAGGGCCGCCTCGAGGATATTGGCCCGTGTGGCCTCCTTCTGGCGCATGCGCATATTCAAGGAGTCGCTCCCGCTCTTGCCTACATGACAGATTCGCCACACCGGCTAGCGAAACCAGCGTCCGTTATGCAAGTGAATAATGAGGTTGAGGGCGGGTGGTGTCCGGGCATGACAGTTTGTTCTTGGTCGGCGCCGATCGACCCGCAGGGCCGCGAATATCGTCAGTGACGGTTGAACAGGCGGACCGGACCAATCAATCCCGACGGGGCAAGCGGCGCATTGGGCCGATAGGTCGGAGCCACGGTAAAGGTGATCGGTGTCGCCCCGGGCTGCGCATCGCCGATCAGCCGGTTGACCCAGAGATTGGTGACTCTGAGCTCGATCCGGTTTCGGCCGGGTTTGAGAGCATGGGTGATGGCGAGCTGATAGGGCGGCTTCCAGAGCGTTCGCACCAGCGTGCCGTTGATTATCACGTCAGCGACCTCGCCGACCGCGCCGAGATCGAGGAAGGTCCGGCCGTGGTGCAGCTGGCGAGGGTCGATGCGGACCTCACGCGCGTAGGTCCCGGTGCCCGAGAAATAGCGGATGCCGGGCTCGCTGCTTTCGCTCCACGATCCCGCGGCCGCTGCCAGCGGAGTCGCGGGTCCGCCGCGGCCTGGCTGAAACGACAGCATCCATCCCGTGCTCAGATCGGCGAGCGGCGTGTCGACGGGCTCCGGTATCGCTCGCGACGGCTTGTCCGCAGGCGCCCGGAACACAATGAACGCCGATCCGTCGGGATCGAAGGACAGCGGAACGACGGTGCGTCCGTTCTCCATGCGATAGGAGAGCGGCGTCGCACGCCCGGTGTCGGCGTCCCAGAGTTCGGGAGCCCGGCCGGTGACGCGGAAGGATATCTCGGTTTTGGAGGCCTCTTTCGAACGGCTCGAGAGGAAATAGATGTCGCGGTCATCCAGGGTGCGATGCAGGGCCCATAAAGGCGGAGCACCTGGCGCCGGCTGCCAGTCGGGTGCGACACCAAGCGTCGCGAGCACGGTGCCGGCCGGGGCATTGCTGATCTTGCCGCTGCCCCAGAGTCGATCGACGAGCTGGCTGAAGTGCACGGGATCGTCGGCAAGGCCCGGCGATGCGGTCGGCCGTGCACCGATAACGGTCGCGCCGGCATCGACCAGCTCAGCGATCCGGCGCAGCACCGGCAGCGACATGCGGGCCGACGCGCCGCCGAGCTGGAGCGCGCGGTAGCGCATGCCGGACGGCGTGACGAGCATGCCGTCCTTCACCTGCAACAGGTGCAGCAGCGCATCGGCATTGACGAAGTCATAGCCATAGCCGGCCGGCACATCGGCGACCGGCTGTTCGCCATAGAGCCCGGTCAGCGGCGCCTCCTCGCCGAAGAAATAGGCGATGTCGGCGACATAGCGGCCCTGGCGCAGCAGGAACTCGCTGCGGGCGAGATAATCGACCCAGGGCCGCGCCTGCTCGGCCCAGGTCTCGTCGCGGTTGAAATACTGGCCGAAGATGCCGAGCGTCAGACCGGGGGGCTTGCCTTCCACCGGCTGGTGGACGCTGCTGTGGACCATGAACTGGGTGACGCCGAGGGCAAGCATCGCGTCGGCGACGGGTTTCAGCGTGCGCGGCGAGCCGGCCCAGGGCGCAAGCGCCGCGGTGAAGGCTTCGGCGGCCACCGACCTGCGGCCATAAAGGTGCGCTACCGAGGCCGCCCCCTTGATGTCGGCGATCGAGGTCGGCTCGACATGGCCCCGCTGGTTCGGGGCCCACATCGCGCCGGTCGGTTCGTCGGCATGGCTGCGCATCGCCATGTCGTCGCCAAGGATCGGCCGGTGATCCTCGAGGGCCTCGCCCCTGACCTTGAGCCCGGCGGCATGCGCGCTGTCGGCGACGGTGCCGTAATGATTGGCGGCGATCAGTTCAGCGATCGTCTCGCGATAGTCCCAGAGGAAGCGGTCGCTTGCCTCCGCATTGCCGACGATCCGGCCGGTCAGCGCCGGAAGCCAGGGCGTCGGATCATAGCCGCGCCTCGCCCTGAACTCGGCGATCATCGCGCCGGTCCAGTTCTGGCTGCCCGCCTCGATGCTGTCGTTGAGCATGGTGGTGACGCCGTGCACGCCGAACTGGCCGGGCGGCAGCACCGCGCGATAGGTCTGGAGATAGCGCGCCATATAGTCGGCGACGGCATGGGCGTCGAACTTGTCGACTTCATAGCCGGTCGCCTCGGCAGGCGCGGGCGCGTTGACGGCGCCGGTCAGCGAATAGCCGAGCCGGAGCACGGTCCAATGCCCGGGCGGTGGCGTCCAATCGAGCGTTCCATCGGCCTTCAGCTTCGCGGTGAGATCGAGCAGGTCGGCCTGAGCCAGGGTCGAACCCGGGCCGGCGGCCGGGGTGGCGAGCGCATAATAGTCCGGCGCGGCGTAAAAGCCCGCTTTGTCCTCGAACCGGTTGATCCGCGCATCGGGCAGCAGCGCCAGTCGCTGCAGGTGGATGTCCTGGACCGGCGGCGCCTGCTCATAGCGGGCATTGGCGATTCCCGGTGCGGCGAGGTTGGCGACACGGCGCCATAGCTGGCCGGTGTCGGTCGGAGCCGTGAAGACCACGCGAAAGCTCTTCGCGTTCACCGGCGCGAAGGAGAGCGTGCTCTGGTTGAAGGTCGAGAGCGCGAGATCGGCCACCGGGCGGAAAGCCAGGCCGTCGTCGCTCGCTTCGAGCCGGGCGCGGGGCGCCACGTCGAAGACGCCCGGCCGGGTCAGGGCGACGACCAGAGAGCGGATCGTCTGCGGGCGTGCGTAGTCGAACCGGATCCATTGCGGCGATGCCGCCGACAATGGCAGCGTTGCGCCGGGCGCATGCTCCAGCTGCGGCGCGGCGAGAAGCGCCGCATCGATCGTCCCGCCGCTCGCGGTGACATGCGCCGGCGGCAGCGGCGTCGCGTCGGCGGGACGGCGATAGGCGAGCACCGCGATATCGCGATAGAAGGGGTGGGTGTTGGCGGCGTCGTTCTTCGCGATGTCCTGGAAGGGGCCGGGCACCGCAGGGGGTGGCGTGAGTTGACCGGCAAAAGCACGGCCGCCCTCGATGCCGGTCTCGCTCCACACCAGCTTCTTCATCGCTGCTTCGGGCTGAACCCATGGTCCGCCGGTCTCGCTCCAGCCGGGAGAAGAGGCGATGCCGACCTCCATGTCCTGGCGGGCGGCGACATCGACAGCGTGCCGGAACGCGACCTGCCAGTCGGGCTGCATGTAGATCAGCCTTTTGTCGACGACCTTCGGCACCCCGGCCTGAGCAACATCGAAGATCTGCACACCGCCGATGCCGATGCGCTTCATCCAGGCGAGGTCGCGATCGATCCCGTCGACCGTGACATTGCCGTCCATCCAGTGCCACCAGACCCAGGGGCGCGCCTGTTGCGGCGGATCGGCGAAATCGCGCAGCAGCGGATCGGCGGGTGGGGCGGCATCCTGCGCAACAGCGGGCGCGGCGACGGCCAGCACCAGCGCGAGGGCAATGGTGTGCCTCATTCGATCAGCCCCCGTTGGGAAAGCTCGGCGAGGATCCGCTCGTGCGCGCCGCGCCGGAGCGGATTGAAGAGCATCACCAGTGCTGAAATGCCGATCCCGAGCAGCGGCACGACCACCATGACTGCCTTGAGCGAGACGAGCGTCGCAGCGGTCTGGGCGTGGTTGGCGACGAAACCGGCGCGATCGAGCGCAAGCCCGAAGGCACCTGCGCCGAGCCCAAGCGATATCTTCTGGAACAGCAAAGCCAGGCCGAAGACGAGCCCGGCAGCCCGGCCGCCGCCGCGCCATTCGCCATATTCGACTGTGTCGGGCAGCATGCCCCAATAGGCCAGATTGATCCCCAGATAGCCGGCCTGCATGCCGATCAGCAGGATCTGCATCTGCCACGCCGCCTGCAGATCGAGCGCTGCGAAGGCAAGCAGGCCGATGCAGAACAGGCCGCAACTCGCCAGCCACACGCCCCGTTTCCCGAGCCAGCGCGAAGCGAGCATCCAGGCGGGAACGACGACCAGCCCGCTCAGCCCGGCCAGCGCCAGTGCCGACGGCGCCGCTGCCTCGTCGTGAAGCGCATATTTGAAATAGTAGAGGACCGATTTCGCGAAGACGGTGTAGCCGATAATCAGCGCTGCGCCTGCCGCGATCAGCGTCCAGAAGGCGCGGTTGCGCCAGATCGCGCGCCAGGCCGGCAGGAGCGGCCGCGACGGCGCGACGGGCGCATCGGGCTCTTCCTGCGTGGTGAAGAACACGGCGAGCAGGATCGGCGTCGCCAGCAGCGCAAACAGGCAGGCGGCCACGAAGAACCCGGCGGCACCGTCGCGATTGCCGGTCACTGCCTGGGCGATCGGCTGGGTGGTGCGCGCGACCAGGACATAGGCGCAGGTCGCGAACACCATGCGGATCCCCGCGATATTGCCGCGATCCGATGCGCTGCGCGTGATCCGCGCGGTGAGCGCGGCATAGGGCACATTGACCAGCGCATAGGCGCTGCGGAACAGCAGATGCGCCGCCATCGCCGCGGCGACCAGCGCGGTGCCCTGAAGCGGCGGCCGGAAATAGAGCAGCCCGAAGGTGAGCGCGAGCGGGACCGTCCCGAACAGCAGGAATGGCCGGTAGCGCCCCCAGCGGCTCCGCACCCGATCAGCGGCAATGCCGATCAGCGGGTCGGCCAGCCCGTCCCAGATCGATGCGACCAGATAGATCAGCCCCGCCGCCGCCGCCGACAGGCCGATCGCCTCGGTGTAATAGAAGAGCAGATAGAGCGAGATGCTCTGCCAATAGAGATTGAAGGCGAAATCGCCCGAGGCGAAGGCGATTGTGCGTCGCCAGCCGAGCGCCGGGTTCATCGCGCGCGCTCCAGGGTGAAGCGGGCCGGGGTGCCCGCCTCGGCATGGGGCGCGATCCAGACTTCGAACGCGCCCGGCTCGGCGATGCGGCGGCCCGAACCATCATCGAAGGCCAGCGCCTGGCGGTCGAGGGTGAAGGAGATTACGGTCTCTCCATGGGCGGGAAGGGCGATCTTCCGGAAGGCCTTGAGTTCGCGCACCGGCCGCACCCGGCTCGCAGCCAGATCGCGGATATAGAGCTGGGCTGTCTCCTCGATCGCGTTGCCCGCCATCTCGGTGATGGTGCAGGTGATCGTCACTGTCACATCCCATGCCATCAGGTCGCGATCGACGCCCGTCGCGCCATAATCGGCGCTGCCATAGCCGAGCCCGAAACCGAACGGGAACAGCGGGCCGGGTTCGACATCGATATAGCGCGCGGTGAAGAGTCCGGGCGCGGCCGATGCCGGGCGGCCAGTGGCAGAGCGGGCATAATAGAGTGGAAGCTGCCCGACATGGCGCGGAAAGCTCATCGGCAGGCGGCCGCTTGGCGCGGCACGCCCGGTCACAAGTTCTGCGACGGCGTGGCCCGTCTCGGATCCCAGGAACCAGGTGACGAGCAGGGCGTCAGACAGCGCGACCAGCTCCGGAATGACGAGCGGCCGGCCGGTGCGCAGCAAGGTAACCACCGGCTTCCCCGCCTCGCGCACAGCCCGCGCCAGCGCGAGCTGGGCCTCGGGAAGCGAAGGGTCGGTACGTGACCGCGACTCTCCCGACATGTGCTGGCCCTCGCCGAGGGCGAGCAGCACGACGTCCGCCGCCTGCGCCGCCGCCATGGCTGCCGCGATCCCACCTTCGATCGGCGCCTCGATGCCCGAGCCCGGCTCGACCAGCAGCGCATAGGGCTCGAGCAAGGCAGCAAAGCCCTGTTCGAGATTCACCGATTCACGATTGTCGGCGAAGATCGCCCAGGCGCCGTTGAGATGCGAATGCTCGCGGGCGAAGGGCCCGATCAGGGCGATGCGACCCGGACTCCGGAGCGGTAGCACAGCGCCCGCATTCTTGAGCAGCACCGGGCAGCGGCGCGCCACCTCGCGGGCGGCCGCACGCGTCGCGACGGCATCGTGGGTGCGACCGAATCCGCGATAGGGATCATCAAACAGCCCGAGCGTCTGCTTCGCACGCAGCACGCGAAGGACGGCGGTGTCGAGCGCAGCGAGCGCGATCTCGCCCGTCCCGATCAGATCGGCGAGGTGATCGGCGTAGAGCCCGCTCGCCATGCACATGTCGAGCCCGGCGAGGAGGCAGAGCCGGGCTGCCTCGCGCGGCGTCTCGGCGAAGCCATGCTCGATCAGCTCGCGGTCCGAATTATAGTCGGAGACAGTGAAGCCATCGAAACCCCATTGATCGCGGAGCAGGCCGGTGAGCAGGCCGTGATGGGCCGTGGCGGGAATGCCGTCCACCGTGTTGAACGCAGCCATCACCGCGCCCGCGCCCGCCTCGATCGCGGCGCGATACGGCGGGAGATATTGATCGGCGAAGGTCGACGGGGAAAGCTCGGCCTTGTTGTAGTCGAGCCCGGCCTCGGGCGCGCCATAGCCCGCGAAATGCTTGACGGTTGCCATCAGCCGTGTCGGGTCGGCGAGGTCGTCGCCCTGGAATCCGCGCACGCGTGCCCCGGCGAAGGCGGCCGCGAGCACAGGATCCTCGCCATGGCTTTCGAGGGCACGTCCCCAGCGGGCATCGCGGCACAGGTCGGCGCCGGGCGCGAAGGTCCATTGCAAGCCTGAAGCAGCCGCCTCAGCCGCCCCCGCCTCGGCGGCGCGCCGTGCAAGTTCAGGCTCGAAGCTTGCGGCCTCCGCAAGCGGGATCGGGAACGCAGTGCGAAAGCCGTGGATCACGTCGGCGCCGAAGATCAGCGGGATACCGAGCCGCGATTCCTCGATCGCGATCCGCTGGAGACCGCGCACCTGTGCTTCGCCATGAACATTGAACAGCCCGGTGACGCGCCCGGCGCGGATGTCGTCGATCCGCTTCTCGGGCGCGTCGAAGGCGAGCGTCGGATTGACCGGATCGCCGCCCCATTTCACATCGGCGGAATAAAGGCTGAGCTGGCCGATCTTCTCCTCGATCGTCATCGCGGCGAGCAGGTGCTCGGGCGTCCGCTCGAGAAGATCAGTGGCGGCCATGTCCGTCCTATTTCCGCGCGAGGTGGCTCAGGAAGAAAGCGCTAGCCGTCTTGTAGGCCTGCTTACCCTCGGGTGTCGTCGCCAGATAGCTCTGGAAGACATGCGGCATGCCCTCATAGAGATCGAGCACCGCTTCACCGCCGCCCATGCGGATCGCCTGATATTCGCGGATGAAGTCGCTCATCAGATATTCGCGTGTGCCGCCCTGGATCAATGTCGCCGGAAAGGGCTTGGTGTAATCGCCATAGACCGGCGAGGCCCAAGGGTTCTTCAGATCGGCCTCGTTCGGGCCGCGATAGGCAAGCATCACCGCATGGAGCCAATCCTGCTGGTCGAGCACTGGATCGACATAGGCGAGTGTCGTGCGGGTGTCGCCGTCATCGCCAAGGTCGACGCAGGGCGAGAGCAGCACCAGCGCGGCGGGAAGGGGCGTGCTCTCGTCACGGAGCCGGAGCGTGGTCCCGGGGACGATATTGCCGCCGGCGCTGTCGCCGAACATGCCGATCTGGCCCGGCTTGTGGCCCTGTTTCAGGAGGGCGCGATAGACGGCGGCGACCTCGCCGGTGATGCGGCGGAAATCGCCTTCGGGCGCGAGCGTATATTCGATCGAGATCACCGGCAGCCCGGTCGCAGCGGCGAAATTGGCAGGCGAGGCGAAGGTCGACTTGACTGATCCGCCGATCCAGCCGCCGCCATGGACATAGACGAGCACGCGGCCGTCAGCCGCGGCATCCCTCGGCAGGAGGCGCAGCACCGGCACGCCGGCGATCGTGTCGGCACTGTAGGTCAGGCCGAGTTTGGTCGCGAGCACAGCCATCCGTCCTTCAGCGCCGGCTTCGCTCGTGGCGCGCAGCTTCGGGAAGTCGAGCGCCATGGCGCGCTTGGTCGGTGCCAGCGCCTTGGCTCCGGCCATTGCAGGGGTGAGGATTGCCTTCGCCTCGGGCGAGATCGCCTTGGGGACGGAGAAGCGCAGCGCGTCCGACGCCGCCGGATCGGGCTTTGCGGCGGAGACGGGCACCGGCGCGGTTTGGGCGAGCGCGACGGCCGGCAGCATCAGGCCGCCGAGCAACAGGGCCGGTATCTTGGCGTTCATCGATAGTCCTCCTGAAGGATGGATCAGTGCTTGAGCGTCTTTTCGCGCTTGGCATCGCCGAAACGGGCAAGCACATCGAGCGCGGGCAGGGCGGCACTCTGGGCAGCAGCACCGGTCGCGGAGAAAGCGAGGCGCGCTCCGCCCGGGCTGTAGCGTGGCCAGGTTGGGCGGCCATCGCCATTGGGGTTTCCGCCGCGGGCGAACGCAACCCAATAATCGCCGACCAGCTTGGCCATGGTGCGATCGGCGTCCGTCGCCGGCGCGTCGAGCGTCTCGAGATTGCCGAACACGAACGGAACCTCGCCGCCATGCGATGCGCCGCTGTCGGTCGCGCGCTTCGCTTCCGGCACATAGTCGAACCAGTAGAGATAGCTGCCATTGGGTGCCGCCAGCCCGGCAAGGAAGCGCGCCGGCTCGTTGAACATGGCGTCGCCGGCCAGGTTGCGCTCATAGGCCTCGGTCGATCCATAGGCTGTTTTGACCTCCGGCTGCGCCGCCCCGAGCTGCATGCCGAGCATCATCGTGAACGGCCCGCGCATCGCGGCGGGCGCAAAGCCGATCTCGTAGCTGTTCGCGCCGGCCAGAAAGGGGACTTTGGCCTGGGTGCCGGCCAGGAAAGCGGTGTCGGTGCGACCCTGGACGATCTGGCCGTCGACCATCGGGCCCGAATAGGTGGTCGCTTCGGTATTGGTCAGCGTCATGTTGCCGCGGACCTTGTCGGCGGGGATCGCGCGCAGCGCAGCGAGATCGTCGCTCGTCACGCCGGCCGCTGCCGCGAACGCCTTGCCCTTGTCCTCGGCATTGGCAAGCGAAACGCCGTCGTCGCGTCCGCCGCCCGATTCAGCGATCGCCCGCGCGAACAGGCCGCGTGCGGCGGGCATCGCCATCATCCCGCTGACGGCGCCGCCGCCCGCGGATTCGCCGAAGATGGTGACATTATGCGGGTTGCCGCCGAAGCTGGCGGCGTTGCGCTGCACCCATTTGAGTGCCGCGATCATGTCCATCAGGCCCCAATTGCCGGTCGACCCGCCTTTGGCCTCGGCGGTAAGCGCCGGATGGGCGAAGAAGCCAAACCGGCCGAGCCGATAGTTGATCGTGACGATGACGACACCGCGCGCCGCGAGCTTCGCGCCATCATACAGCGCCTGCGATCCCGATCCGGCGGTGAAGCTGCCGCCATGGATCCAGACCATCACCGGCGCGCCGCCTTTGACTGGTTTGGCGGGCGCCCAGACATTGAGAAACAGGCAGTCTTCGCTCATCGGCGCGCCGTTGCGATCGGCTTCCCAGTCACGGCGTGAATGGACGCAGTCGGCGCCGAATTGAGTTGCGTCGCGCACGCCCGTCCAGGCGGCAGCGGGCGCTGGCGCGCGCCAGCGCATGTCGCCGACTGGCGGCGCGGCGTAGGGAATGCCCTTGTAGACGACCGTGTCGCCAGCGACCGCGCCGTGCAGCGTGCCGGTGTCGATCTTCACCGTCTGGGCCGCGGCGGCGAGCGGCGCCAGCGCGAACGCCGCCATCGCAATCCCCTTGAACAATGGTCGCATTGGAAATCCCCTCAACGTTTGCGAGTGCGAGGCGTCGCGCCGGGCAGGTAGCGCTGCCAGAAAGCAAGCTGTTCGGCCGCGGCCTGCTTGCCCTCGGGTGCGCCCGGCATCAGCCCGGGAAAGCCGTGCGGCATGCCCTCATAGATTTCGAGGTCGGATCTGCCGCCGGCCGCCCTGATCGCGCGATGCAGCCGGACGAAGTCGCTCAGCAGCCATTCCTTGGTGCCGCCCTGGATGAGCACCGGCGGATAGCCTTTGGCGAAGTCGCCATAGACCGGCGAGGCATAGGGATTCTTCTGGTCGGCCGGAGCGGCATAGGCGTCGAGGCCTGGGCGGACCTGATCGGGATGGAGCGCCGGATCGGCGTCGGCAAGCGTGGTTCGCGTGTCACCGCCCTCGGTGAGATCAGTCATCGGCGAGATCAGCATCAGCGCCGCCGGCATCGGCAGCCTCTGGTCGCGCAATTTGAGCGTGCTGGCGGCCACGATCGTGCCGCCGGCCGACCCTCCGGTCATGCCGATATGCCGTGCCGCCACGCCTTCGGCGAGCACACCCTTGTAGACTGCGATTACCTGATTCGTGACCGTCCGCCAGGTGCCGCGCGGGGCGACGGTATAGTCGATCGAGATCACCCGCTTGCCGGTCATGTCCGCCAGCCGCGCCGTCCCGCCGAGATTCGAATGCGCGCTGCCGGTGATGAAGCCGCCGCCATGCACGTCGAGGATCACCGTGCCATCGTCGTGCCAGTTCCTGGGCCGCACTTCATAGACTGGAACGCCGCCGATCGAGCGCTGGATCACGGTCGATCCGAGCTGTTTGACCGCTGCATCGGCACCGGGAATACCGCGCTCCTCGGCCTTGCTGTACAGTGCCGCGAAATCGGCATCGTTCCGCGGCACCGGCTGCGGCAGCAGGATGAAAGCCCGATAGGCGCGGTAGATCGCCGCTGCCTCGGGCGAGATCGTCGTCGGGACAAAGGCGCGTAGCGGCAGTGCCGCGTCCGGCTGACCGGGGGAGGTCTGAGCCCATGCAGGTGCTGCTGCGATCATCGAAGCAGCTGCCAGCGTCGTTCGAACCCAATGCATCCTCTTCCCCTATCCTTGATTCCACTATCCGATTGCATAACGAAATTGTCGAGATGTTTTTTATGCCGGCGCTTCCTCTTGTCCGACCGCGGCCGCGTCGCTGGAGACAGCGGGCGTGATGGTGACGCGCAGCCCTCCGGCGACCGTCGCGTCGATCTTCAGGCGTCGCGCATGGGTGTCGAAGTGCCAGGCGGCCGGCGGATCGGTCGTCACCTCGATCGCGTCCGGGAAATGCGCCGCGGGGATGAAGATTTCAGTTGGTCCCGCAATTGCCGGATCGACCCGTATCTCGGCATCGAACCGGCGGGTCTCGCTGTCGAACCGCATTGCCGCGATCTTCCCCTGCGCGCGCTCGACATAGGGACGTGAAAAGCCGGTCCGGCCACGGGCACCATCGCCATTGTCGAGCTGGTCGACCGAGAAGATCGACAGATCCTCCTGGTTCCAGCCGTCGCCGATCCTCAAATCGTTGCGATTGCTCGCCGTATAGGTCCATTGCGTCGACGACAGCAGAAGCGAATCGAGCGCGTCATACATCAGGCCGAGCGCTGCGGCGTGTCCCTGCCAGAGCGAGTCGTCGCGCGCGCCCGCGGCCCATCGGGCAAAGGCCTCGCCGCCATTGAGATCATAGGGAATGCCGAACTCCCCGATCAGCCTGGGCATCACGCCCGCGGGATCACCCGTGTCGAGAAGGCGGGCGATTTCGGTCCGGTAGCGGTTGCGCAGCTGGGCGGGGTCAGTGTTCCCGTCGAAGCATTTTCGCCACAGAATCTCGACATCGTACCAATGGCTTGCGTTGACGCTGCGTGGCGGCATGTCGGCAGGGAAGCCGCGCCCATGCCCGAACTGATACGGGTTCATCTCGGCAAACAGGAGCCAGTCGGCACGAAGCGGCCGGATCGTTCCAGCGACCCGGTGAAAAAAGGGGCGCATTGCCTCTGCGTCAGGATCGATGCGGCAGAAGAACCCTTCGTCCAGCACCTCGGGGTTCCGGTCCGGACCCGACCAGGCGCCGGCCTCGGCAAAGGGATCGGCGTGCCCCGGCAGCCAGATCGGGACGCCCGCCGGATTGACGATTTCGCTGCCGACGATCTCGAGCTGATTGTCCGAGTTCGCACCGAGCACCGGCAGGTCGACGGCCATGCCGCTCGCCGCCTTGAGCGCGGCGAACGGTGTCCAGCACGGCCCCGGCCGCACCGGGATCGGGGCGTCGCGGGTCGCCGCGAGCTGCGGCACGGACATGGTCTGGCCGATCCAGCCCGGGCTCGGCTCGTTGAGCGTATCGAAGCCGATCACGGCCGGATTGTCGGCGAGCCGCGCCGCCACCGCCGCCATCGCGCCGAGATAATGATGCTGGAGAAAGTGCTGGACGTTGACGCCGTCGATCTTCCACTCGGGCGTGAGCGTGGTGCCCGCGAAGAAGGCAGTCCACAGGATGCCGTTCACCGGCATCCGATAGTTCCGCGTCCAGCTCATCATCGGATAGCGCGCCTCCTGGCGCGGCGCTGGGTCGGCATAATCGTAGCGATGCTGCATGACATGCGCGGCGCCGGCAGCGGCGAAGCGGGTGAAATCGAGGCCGAGCTTCTCGAACAGCCAGCCCGGGGCGCCGTCGCCGCCTGTCATCCGGCTCCAGACGTCCTGGTGGAAATCGATGAACAGCACGAAGCCATGCGCTGCGGCGCGGCGCGCCACTTCGGCGATATAGTCGAGATAGGCCGTATCGTGCCTGCCCGGCCCGGCATGCTCGACCGCTTCCCAGGTGACGAGGAGGCGGAGCGTGTTGAATCCCCAGCCGGCGATTCGGGCGAGGTGCGAATCGGCCTCGGCGAGCGGGAAGGGGCGGCCGACGAAGCTGACTGAGCGGTGATCGGCAAAATCCGTCGGCTGATGCGTGCCGCCGTCGGGCCAGGGATATTTGCAATCCCCGCCGAGATTCACGCCACGCATGATGATGTGCCGTCCCTGGCTATCGACGAAGCGGTCTCCGGCGATGTCGATCAACGGCTTTTGCATTCGCTCTTCCCAAACCATTTCATTTTGATTATGCAATCGGTGAATAAGGGCTGGGATGGCTTACGTCCATAGCTAAAACAAGGCAGCATCGCGATCAGCGACGGCTGTGGGAGGAGATAAGGAATGCAAAGGAAGATCAGCCTGAAATCCACGGTTTCCAGCGCTGTCGGCATCGCCGCGATGCTGGCGATGAGCGGCACCGCCCATGCTCAGGCAGTGACCAGCGACTCGCCGGCCCAGCTCGCTCCCGAATCGGACAACCAGAAGCCGGAAAAGGACATCGTCGTCACCGGTACGCTGATCCGCGGCATCGCGCCGACCGGCACTGACGTGATCACCATGGACCGCCAGAACATCCAGGCGAGCGGAGTCTCGTCGACGACTGATCTGCTCGCGCAAATCCCGCAGCTCAATTATTTCGGCTCGGTGCCGCGCGCCAATCAGGATGCTGGCAGCCCGGTCTTCTTTCCGAACCTGCGCAATCTCGGCGCCTCGGGCGGGCAGGATACGCTGCTGCTGATCAACGGCCACCGCATGGTCGGCCAGGGCATTCTCTCGACGACCGCCGATCCGACGATCATCCCGCCCTCGGTGCTCGAGCGTGTCGATGTGATCCCCGACGGCGGCTCGTCGATCTACGGCTCGGATGCGATCGGCGGGGTGATCAACTTCATCACGCGCAAGCGCATGAACGGCATCGAGGCAGCCGGCCATTACAGCTTTGCCGACAATTATGCTGAATGGGACGCCGATCTCGCCATCGGCAAGGACTGGGGCAGCGGCTCGGCCTACATCGCCTATGCCTATGCCTGGCACAATAATCTGTCGGGCGCTGACCGCGATTATACAACCAGCAACCATCTCGCCCAGGGCGGATCGGATCTGCGCGACACGGCCTGCAACCCGGGCAACATCACGATCGGTGCGACCACCTACGCGCTGCCCGGACGCGTTCCCGGCACGCTCAACCGGTGCGACGATCCCAAGGAGATCGACATCTATCCGGCCGAGAAGCGCCACTCGGTCTTCGCCTCGCTGACCCAGGCGCTGAGCCCGAACCTGCAATTCGACGTCACCGCTTATTGGGCGCTGCGTGATACGGTGGTGAAAACCGCGCAGGCAACCGCGACCGGCACGATCACCAACACCAATCCCTATTTCCAGGCGATCGGCGCCGAGACGTCGCAGAACGTCGCCTTTTCCTATGCCGGCGTTTTCGGGCCGAGCAATGTGACGCCGCAGCATTTCGAATCCTATGGCACGACCGCCGGCCTCACCTGGGATGTCGGCAGCGGGTGGCAGATCCGGGCGCAGGGCAATATCGGCCACAGCTTCAGCGAGATCCGCGAAGACACGGTCAATGCCAGCGCTGCGACCGTCGCGCTCGCGGGCACGACGACCGCAACCGCGCTCGATCCGTATAATCTCGGCGCGACCAACCCGGCCGTGCTGGCGGCGATCGAGAATTACGAGAATCACGATATCGGCGTCCAGAATATCGCCGAGGGCCGGCTGGTCGCCGACGGCAAGCTGTTCGCGCTGCCGGGCGGCGATGTCCGCGTCGCGGCCGGTGGCGAATATCATTATAACGATCTCAACCAGCAGCTGATCAGCGGGCCGCGCGGCACGCTGGTCGGCACCCGGACCTATTCCTCGCGCGACGTGAAGTCGGTGTTCGGCGAGCTCGTCGTGCCGCTGTTCGGCGCCGGCAACGGCATGGCTGGCTTGCGCAGCCTCGTCCTGTCGGGCTCGGTCCGTTATGACGATTACCGCGATGTCGGCGGCACCACCAATCCGAAGCTCGGCGTCACCTACAAGCCGTTCGACGACCTCACCATCCGCGGCAACTGGGGCACGTCGTTCCATGCGCCGGGCCTGGAATCGATCAGCGCGACCGGGCAGCAGGCACAGGTCATCCCGGTCAGCCCCTATATCCGGCCGGGCGATTCCCCGCTCAATTTCCTCCGCCCGACGATCATCCTCGCCGGCGGCAACCCGAACCTGGTGCCGGAGACGGCGCATACCTGGTCGGTCGGCTTTGACTGGAAGCCGGCAAAGATCCCGGGGCTGCTGCTGAGCGCGACCTATTACAAGGTCGACTTCAAGAACGCGATCGGGCTGCTCTCGGCGGCGACGCTGTTCACCGATCCGAACTTCGCGCCCTTCTATATCCTCAATCCGACGCTCGCCCAGGCGCAGGCGAAAACGGCGGGGATGACGATCGTCGGCGTTCCCAACATCGCGACGCTCTACGCTGTGTCGGCACCCTATCTGCTCGCCGACGCCCGGCTCCAGAATTTCGGCGGGATCAAGACCGACGGCATCGACTTCCACGCTGCCTATGCCCGCCCGATCGGCAAGGTTACGGCGCTGGTCGATCTCGCCGGCAACTGGACGCTCGATCGCAAGACAGCGACCGGCTCGACCGGGCCATGGACCGATACGCTTGCCAACGGCACCGGCCATCTGTTCTTCGTTGCCACGCTCGGCGGCAAGATCGGCGGGTTCAGCGCGCGCGCCGCTTTCAATTACCGGGGCGGCTATCCGATCCAGGGCCTGGTCAACCAGACCTACATCAAGTCGTTCCAGACGCTCGACGCCTATCTCTCCTACACCTTGCCCGCGGGCGGCCTGCTTGCCGACACCCAGCTTACCCTCAACGTCAAGAATCTGCTCGACGTGGGGCCGCCTTATGCGAATGTCGCCAACACCAATTTCAGCCAGTTCAACGGATCTACCCTCGGGCGCCTGTTCGAGTTCGGATTGCGCAAGAAGTTCTGACGGCCGGGTTCGGAGCGGTTGTGATGGGTATATGGCCAGGCCCGATCAACCGCTCCGGTCGCAGGGTGATCTTATGAGCCAGAGTTATCTGTCGGGCACCGGCGATGTGCCGCTCCGCTATCGCACGATCGGCGAGGCATTCGACGAGACGGTTGCCCGTCACACCGATCGCCTCGCGCTCGTCGTGCGGCACCAGCGGCTCCGCTTGACCTGGCGCGACCTGGCGGAACGCGTCGACCGGTGCGCGGCCGGGTTCGTCGCGCTCGGGCTCGAACCGGGCGACCGGATCGGGATCTGCGCGCCGAACTGTGTCGAATGGGTCGTCACCCAGTTCGCCAGCGCAAAAGCAGGATTGATCCTGGTCACGATCAATCCCGCCTATCGTGCGACTGAACTCGCCCATGCGCTTCGCCTCGCCGGGGTCCGCGCGCTGGTGATCGCCGAGCGATTGAAGACCTCGGATTATATCGCGCTGCTCGAATCCGCCGCACCAGAGATCGCGACGGCCGACAGCGCCCCGCTGCGGCTCGAAGCCTTCCCGTTGCTTGAATTCATCATCCAGATCGGCACCCCGCGTTATCCCGCGCTGCTCGGGTTCGACCAGGTCGCGGTGGCGGTTGCGCCCTGGCGTGCCGAGCTCGATCGCCGTGCCGAGCTGATGACGCCCGATGATCCGATCAACATCCAGTTCACCTCCGGCACTACCGGCGCGCCCAAGGGGGCGACGCTTACCCACCACAATATCCTGACCAACGGGTTCTTCGTCGCGCGCGGCATGGCGCTGACATCGGACGATGCGTTGTGCATCCCGGTGCCGCTCTACCATTGCTTCGGGATGGTGATGGGCGTGCTCGGGTGCCTGACGCATGGCGCCGCGATGATATTCCCCGATGCCGGCTTCGACGCTCAGGCGACGCTGGCCGCGATTGCCGAGGAGCGCTGCACTGCGCTGTTCGGCGTGCCGACGATGTTCATCGCGATGCTCGCCCATCCGGGCTTCGACACGGCTCGCCTCACGAGCCTGCGCACCGGCGTGATGGCGGGTGCCAGCTGCCCGGTCGAAACGATGCGGCAGGTGATCGAACAGATGCACATGCGCGACATAACCATCTGCTACGGCATGACCGAGACAAGTCCGGTCAGCTTCCAGACGCGGATCGACGACGACGCCGAGACGCGCGTTGCGACGGTCGGGAGGATCCTGCCCTGGCTCGAGGCGAAGCTGGTCGACGAGGTGGGCCGGATCGTGCCGATCGGCGCGACGGGCGAGCTGCTGGTGCGCGGCTACAGCGTCATGCGCGGCTATTGGCAGCAGCCCGAGGCGACCGCGGCCGCGATCGACGCCGGCGGCTGGATGCACAGCGGCGACCTTGCCGTGTTCGGCGCTGACGGCACGTGCCGGATCGTCGGGCGGCTCAAGGACATGATCATCCGCGGCGGAGAGAATATCTACCCGGCCGAGGTCGAGAATTTCCTGATGACTCATCCCGACATCATCGATGTCGCGATCTTCGGGATTCCGCATGAACGGCTGGGCGAGCAGGTCGTCGCGTGGCTGCGAACTGCGCGCGCGATCGATGCGGAGGAGCTCAGCGCCTTTTGCCGCGACCGGATCGCGCATTACAAGATTCCGTCAGTGGTGCGCTGCGTCGAGCACTTCCCGCTGACGGTTACCGGCAAGGTCCAGAAGTTCGAGATGCGGAATGCAATGGCGCGTGAGGTCGGTCGGCCGGAATCCGGGACAACAGAGGGAGCCGAAGCGTGAGCAAGTTCAGGATCTGGCTGGCGGGAGGCGCAGCGCTGGCATGTGTGGCGGCAGCACCGGCAATGGCGCGAACCGACGACGGCAGGGCGCGCTGCGCTGCGCTTGCAAAGGTCGCGCTCGCCGACACGGTGATCAAATCGGCGACCTTCGTGCCGGCCGGGCTCTACGGCGGCAAGGACGCCAAGGCCAACGGCGTGACCGTCGACATGCCGGCGCATTGCCGGGTGGTCGGCACGATCAAGCCGGCGCCGCGCTCGGCGATCGGCTTCGAGGTCTGGCTTCCCGCCATCGGCTGGACCGGCAAGTTCGAAGGCGTGGGCAATGGCGGCTTTGCCGGCGACATCAACTATCGCGGCGGCCTGGTGGAGTCGGTCGCACGCGGCTATGCCGCCGCGAGCACTGACACCGGACATGTCGCCAACGGCCTCGCCGCGACCTGGGCGCATGGCAATGTCGATGCGCAGATCGATTATGGCCATCGCGGCGTCCACCTCACCGCGGTCACAGCCAAGGCGCTGATCGCCGCCTTTTACGGCAGGAAACCGCGCCTCTCGATCTTCAGCGCCTGTTCCAATGGCGGCCGCCAGGCACTGATGGAGGCGCAGCGCTATCCGGCCGACTATGACGGCATCATCGCCGGTGCGCCCGCTTATGACTGGACCCGGCTCGCGCAGATCTTCATCTGGAACGGGCAGAGCCTGACCCGTACGCCGGGCTCGAACATACTCCCCACCAAGCTGCCGGCGATCCAGGCTGCGATCCTCGCACAATGCGATGCGCTCGACGGCGTCAAGGACGGGCTGATCCGCGATCCGCGCCAGTGCCGGTTCGAGGCGAGGTCGCTGTTGTGCGTCGGCACTGAGACCGACCAATGCCTTACCGCCGACCAGGCCGAGGCGCTCGACCGGATCCACCAGGGTCCGCCGAGTTCGCGGGCGCGGCGCATTGGCTTCGAGGCGGCGGGCGCCGAGGCGTATCCCGGCGGCTGGACGCCCTGGATATCCGCGCCCAATCCGATGATGACCGCAGCGGGTATTTTCGGGCTCGCGCTGCCGCGTGACTTTGCCAATATGCCGGGCGCAAGTTTTGCCGGGTTCGACTTTGCCCATGACGGGCCGATGCTCGATGCTGCGCTCGGCCCGATCCTCAACGCGACCAACCCCGATCTTGGCGGCTTTTTCGGGCGCGGCGGCAAGCTGATCCTGTGGCACGGCTGGTCCGACGCTGCCGTACCGCCGCAGATGACGATCGACTATTATCAGCAGGTGCTGAAGACGATGGGGCCGCGTGCGGCACGTTCGGTGCGGCTGTTCATGGTTCCGGGTGTCGAGCATTGCGGCGCCGGGTCCGGGCTTAACAGCTTCGGCCAGTCGGCCGCACCGGTTGCGCCCGCGGATCCCGCGGCGGACATCGGCGCCGCAATGGAGGCGTGGCTCGAAAAGGGCCGGGCCCCGGAACAGATTCGCGCTGTTTCGGCCCGCAACTCTGCTGCTGCGATCAACGATCGCCGCGTCGCCGATCCCGAGCGCACCGGATTGATCTGCGCCTATCCGCAGGTCGCGATCTGGAATCGCCGTGGCGACCCCAAAAAGGCCGAGAGCTATGCCTGCGGGATCGCGCCCAAGGCGTGACGGCGCCTGACGCCATGCCAGGCACCCGCAGCTGGTTATGGCCAACACTTGCGGCCATCCGGGTTGCTCCGCGCGCCCAAGGGTTTCGGGCGCGCCAATTACACCATTTCCAAATGGGCGGCGAACGTGCACATCCGGGCGGCTCGTGCTCCGGAGCCGTCGGTGAGGCGAAAAACCGGGGGACGTGCCACGCCACATTGCGGTGACGATTTTCTTGCCGCCAGGGAGCAACACGCGCAAGCATGACGGAGGAGCCGGGGGAGCATCCACGCCCATCACTGGAGGCTCTTTTTGTCGAGAACCGTGGCCGGCTGCTGAATTTCCTGCGCCATGCGGGCGCCGGGGACCATGCCGAGGACCTGCTGCAGGAAGCGTGGTTCAGGCTGGACTCGGTGATCGCGGCGGGCACCGAGATCAACGAGCCGATCTCCTATTTCTATCGCCTGCTCCACAACCTCGTGCTCGACTGGCGGCGCGGCGAGATCCGGGCGCGGCGGCGCGATGAATCCTGGACCGAGGCGACCGGATCGGCGCGACCCGGCATTTCGGACGAGCCTGCGGCCGAACGGATATTGGTCGCGCGCGAGCAGCTGGCGTCGGTGCAGCGCGCGCTCGACGCGCTCGGCGAACCGACCGCCGGCATCTTCCGGCGCCACCGGCTGGGCGGGATCACCCAGCGCCGCATCGCCGACGAGCTCGGCATGGGGCTCAGCACGGTCGAGAAGCATCTCCGCAAGGCCTATCGGGCCTTGATCGAACTGATGGAGGCCCCGGATGAATAGGGGGATGAACAACGGGGGCATGAGGCCTTGTCGCTTCCGCGGCGTCCTACGGGCATGGACGGCATAATGGCCAGCAACGAGAGGATCGCCGAAGAGGCATTGGACTGGGTCATCCGCCTGGCCGAGCCGGGCTTTGCCGATTGGGAAGCGTTCGACGCCTGGCTCGCCGCCGATCCCGCGCATGGCGAGGCCTATTGGCCGATGGCCGAGGCCGATAGGACCGTCGCGGCGGTCCTCGCCTCGGCTCCCGCCGCCACCGTGAGCGACATTGCGCCCTATCGCGCGCGTCGCTGGCGCCCCATCGCCGGCTGGGCGATCGCTGCATCGCTGGTAGCGATGATCGGCAGCTACAGCCTGTGGCCGCGGGCAGGCGGCGAGACTGTCATCGAAAGCCCGGTCGGTACGTCGCGGTCGCTCGATCTCCCCGACGGCAGCCATGTGGCGCTGAACGGCGGCACCAGGATCGCCATCGACCGGGGCGATCCGCGCAGGGTCCGGCTCGAGCGCGGGGAGGCACGCTTCGAGGTGCGGCATGATCCGGCGCGTCCGTTCACGCTTCGCGTCGGCGACGCAGCCATCTCCGATGTCGGCACGCGCTTCGACGTAGTGCGCGAGGGTGCCGAGACGCGCATTGCCGTCGCCGAAGGCGCGGTGCGGTATGCGCGTGGCGATCGGTCGCGGCTGGTGACCGCCGGCGAGACGCTCAGCGCCGATGATGGCAGCACCTCGATCGCGCTCGGAACGGTCGATCCCGCTGATGTGTCCGGATGGCTGGCTCATCGGCTGGTCTATGATCGCGCGCCTGTTGCGACGGTCGCCGCCGACCTCGCGCGCGGCACCGGGCTCAGGCTGTCGGTGGCGCCCGAACTGCGCGACCGCAGCTTCACCGGGACCATCTCGACTGACGGTCCGAGAGAGGAAGTCCCGCCGCGCTTTGCCGCGATGATCGAGGCGAAGGCTGTCCGCCATGGCGACGAGTGGGTCGTGACCCGGCGTTGAGCGTGCGGGGGGCCTTCGGACTGGTGGCGATATCGATGGCGGCCATGCTGTCGCCCTCGGCAGCGCACGCCGAGCGGCGGGTGGCGATCGACCTGCCCGCCGGCCAGCTCGGCCGGACGCTGGCCCTGCTCTCCCGCCAGACGAACGAGGATATCGGCACCGCCGACCCGTCGCTGCCGCTGCGCGCCACGCCCGCCATTCATGGCAATCTCACCGTTCGCGAGGCGCTCGACCGGCTGCTCGCGGCCAGCGGGGCGGTGGCGATCAGGATCGGCCCCCATAGCTGGCGCATCGCGCTGCGTGCGCCGGTGAAGCGCCCGCAACCCTCTTCCCCGCCAAAGGCGCCCGAACTGCCCGTCGCCGACATCGTCGTCACCGGGACCAAGCGCGGCGTGCCGCTGGCGCTGTATCCGGGCACGGCGGCGATCCTCGATCTCGATATCGCCCGGCAGGCAGGAGGGCCGGCCGGGACCGAGACAATCGAGAACCGTCTTTCGAGCGTTGCCTCGACTCATTTCGGCTCCGGTCGCGACAAGATCTTCGTACGGGGCATCGCCGATTCCGGTTTCACCGGCCCCAACCAGGCGACCACCGGCCAGTATCTCAACGACACCCGCCTTACCTATAATGCGCCCGACCCAAATCTGCGGCTCTACGACGTTGCCCGGATCGAGATCCTGGAAGGCCCGCAGGGCGCGCTGTACGGCGCCGGGTCGCTGGGCGGGGTGATCCGGGTGGTCACCACTCGGCCGCAGCTCGGACAATTCTCGATGCGCGGCTCGCTCGGCCTGGCGACGACTGCGCATGGCGATCCCAGCGCTGACATCGCCGGCGTGGTCAATCTGCCGCTTGCCGGCGATACGGCCGCGCTTCGCCTGGTCGGCTATGCGATGCAGGACGGTGGCTATATCGACGACCCGGCCGAGCATCGCGACAGTATCAACCGGGTGCGCACTGCGGGCGTGCGGCTGGGCACACGGATCGCGGCGGGCGACTGGCTGATCGATATGGACGGCGCCTGGCAGGGCATAGAAGGTGATGACAGCCAATGGGTCGATGCCAGCGCCGGGCCGCTCGAGCGCAACGGCGTGCCGCTTGGCTATCGCAGCGACTATATGCTCGGCGACGTGACGCTGAGCCGTAGCTGGGGCGATCTCGCCTTGGTTTCGACCACCAGCGCCTCGCATCAATATCTGCTCGAACATTATGACGCGACCGAAGACGCCGCCGCGCCCGTCACTGCGCGGCAGATCGACCGCACCACGTTGTTCGCCAACGAGACACGGCTGTCGCGCCGCGCTGACGATGCTTCGGGCTGGGTGATCGGGGTCAGCCTGTTGCACAATCACAGCGTGCTCGACCGGCTGCTCACCGACAGTTCCGGGGGCACGTCTCCGCATCAGTTCGCCGTCAACAACGCCTGGGAGGAAACCCTGTTCGGCGAGGCGGGTATCCGCCTCCCCGCAGGGCTGATCGCGACCCTGGGCGCGCGGCTGACCAATGCGCAGAGCGATGGCCGGGCGACCGCCTATATCGAGACGACGACGATCCCGATCTTCGGGAGCCCGGTCTCCGGCCGGGGCGGCGGCGCGAAGTTCCGCATGGTGCCGACAGTCGCGCTTTCCGGCCGGCCTGCGAGGGGCGTGCTGCTGTTCGCGCGGCTCCAGCAGGGCTTCAGGCCGGGCGGCTTCGGCATCAGCAACAGCCACGCGCGCGAATATAGCGGCGACCGGGTTACCACGATCGAGGCAGGCATGCGGATCGGCGACCGGTCGCGGCCGTTCGAGCTTGCCGCGACCTTGTCCTATACCGACTGGCGCGACATCCTGGCCGAGGTGGTGACCTTGAGCGGCGACCCGATCACCGAGAATATCGGCGACGGCCGGATCGGCTCGTTCGAGGCGCGCGCGACCTGGCGCCCGGTCGCGCGGCTGTCGATCGATGGTGGGCTGTTCGTCAACCGGAGCAGGCTCTACCATCCGGCCTTCGCCTCGGTCGTGGTCGCCGGCAACGCGTTGCCCAATGTCGCGCGGCTCGGCGTTCAGGCAGCGGTCGACTACAGCGTTACACTGCGCGGGGGGGCGGAGCTCGCGCTCTCGGGCAATGGCCGCTATTTCGGCGGCTCGCATGTCGGGTCCGGCCCGGTCCTCGATGCAGCGCAGGGCGATTATTTCAACAGCGAGTTCATCGCGACGCTCTCGCGAGGCCGGCGCGCGATATCGCTGAGCGTCTCCAACCCGTTCGATGCCAAGGGCAACCGCTTCGCGCTGGGCACGCCCTATCGCATCTATGAATCGCAGGCGACGCCGCTGAGGCCGCGTACCATCCGGCTCGGCGTGGACTTCAGGATCTGAAAGCCGGGCCGCTCCCTGTTCCTCCCTGTTCCGCGCCGTTTCTCCCTGTTCCTCCCTGTTCTTTGGCGAAATCCTCGTCTCCGCGAGTCGTCGTGGCGAGCGCGCCCGAAAACCATCAAATTTCTCGATTGATATCAATGTGTTGAGACACATCCTCCCTGTTATCGGATAACAGGGAGAGCGCGGTGTCGGAACAGGGAGACGATCCGGCATAACAGGGAGGCCTTGATGACGAGCGAACCGAGCCCACGGGCACTTTCGCGCCGAGCGACCTAACGGCTTCACCGTTGCGCTTGAATCGCGCCGACCCGGCACCGCCGCAAATCTTTCACGAAATCGTCATCCGACCATAAGGCATGGCGCGATCGCCGGCGTCCTACGGGCATGGGAAGGGGAAGCGAGCCGAGGCTGCGACCCCGATTCCGCACATCCGTATCGCGGGGGTTTCGATGAATTCTTCTTCCAAGGCTTTGATCACGCGCGCTCCTTCCAAGGCGAAGCTGCGGCTCGGCACCGGGCTCTCCGGCGCCATGGCAGCGCTGCTGCTGCTCGCACCGGGCACCGCACTCGCCGCAGACGATTGCGGCACGCCGGTCGCCGGCGTCATCACCTGCCCCTCCACCGGCAATCCCTTTTCGGGCGGCATCACCTATTCGCTGCCGGTCGGCGATCCAGTGCAGGATCTGACCCTGGTGCTGAACCCGGGCGTGGCGATCGACACCTCGGGCAGCCCCGATAGCGGCATCACCGTTGTGAACGGCACCGGCGGCAAGATCAGCATCTCGGGCACCGCGAGCACCATCCGCACCAATGGCGACCGCGCCGACGGCGTCTTCGCGCTGAGCAGCGCAGAAAATGCCCAGGGCGATATCGACGTGCATGTCGGCGACATCTCAACCGGCGGCTATCGCTCGGACGGCATCTATGCCTCGACCAACCAGGGCGGCAACAACGGCAACATCACCGTCTCCGCCGGCAATGTCGTGGTTTCCGGCGCTGACTCGATCGGCATCAACGTCTCGGCCTATACCGGCAACGTCGCTGTCGATGTCGGATCGGTCAAGACGACCGGTGACGGCGACCACGGCATCTGGGCGACCTCGGGCTATGGCAATGTCAGCGTCAATGCCGGCTCGGTCGAAGTAACCGGCGCGACGGGCCGCGGCATCTCGGCCTATTCGGCGGGCACCACGACCGTAACCGCAGGCGACATCACCACCAGCGGCCAGGGCATCCTGTTCGGCGGCGATTCCGATGGCGTGATGGCCGTGGGCACCAAGGTCGTCGTCGATATCTCGGGCACGGTCAGCACCTCGGGCGATTATGCGGTCGGGGTCTATGCCCATACCAATCACGTCCAGAGCGACCCGACGATCGGTAACCCGAACATCGACGTGACGGTCGGCAATGTCGAGACAAAGGGCTTCGGCTCGGACGGCATCCACGCCATCAACACCGCCTATAATGGCGACACCAAGGTGACCGTCGGCAGTGTCTCGACCCAGGGCGATTATGCCTGGGGCATCTATGCAGCGAGCTATCATCACAATGTCGCGGTCACCGCGGGCGACGTGACGACCAGCGGCTATAACGGCACCGGCATCATCGCGCTCGCCAATGGCTTCGTGAATGTGACGGCGGGCAATGTCACTACCACCGGCGACGATGCCGAGGGCATCCAGACCGTTTCCGGCGCCGGATCACGGCTGACCGGCACGACGATCGACGTCGGCAGCATCTCCACGAGCGGCGCCAATTCCGCCGGGATCGACGCGAAATCCTATTATCCTGGCTCGACGATCGAGATCAATGCGGGGACTGTCTCGACCGCGGGCGATGCCTCGAACGGCATCTCGGCGATCGGTGCCGGCTCGATCACCATCACCGCCGACACCGTCACCACCGCGGGCAATGGCTCGGCCGGCATCTATGCCGTGGTCCAGCCTGCCTTTGACGGCCAGAGCCAGGGCAATATCGGCATCAAGGCCAATCACATCACCACCAGCGGCGACAATGCCGGGGGCATCGTGGCCATCGCCGCGTTGCCGCTGACCAGCGTGACGATCGATGCGAAGGATGTGTCGACAAGCGGCTACGGATCGCGCGGCATCTATGCCGCCAGCGCGTCGGGCACCGTCCAGGTCAAGGCATCGGGCGTCCACACCGAAGGCCAATATGCCGCGGGCGTCGTCGCTGTCTCGACCTATGGCAATGTCTCGGTCACGGCCGATCATGTCGAGACTGACGGCCAGTCGTCGACCGGCATCTATGCGGCGAGCAACACAGGCAAGGTGACCGTCGTCGCCAGCGATGTGAAGGTCGGCGATTATTCGACCGGGGTCGCAGCGTTCGGCTCGAGCGTCGCGATCACCACGAGCGGCCAGATCGCCACCGGCTATATCGGCCAGGGGATCATCGCCCAGTCGCGCGACGGCGGCATCGTGTTGCACAATGACGCGACGGTCACCACCACCTATGGCGGCATCAACCTCGTCGCGGCCGGCCTGCGCAGCGACATCCTCGTCACCGGCACCGGCGGGGTGGTGAAGAGCGGCGATATCTCGCACGAAGGCATTGGCGTGCTGAACATCACCGGCGGCAACCTCTCGCTCACCCAGGGCGATGTCAGCACCACCGGCAGCTTCTCGAGTGGGGTGGTTGCGACGCTCGGCAACAACCCGAAGGGTGCCGACCGCGCCAATGATACGGCGCATCTGTTCGTCGATCTGCAGAATGTCACGACGACCGGCTATGCGTCGAACGGCGTGCAGCTCTCCAACGAAGCCGTCACCGGTGTGGCCAATACCGGCGATGCGACTGCGATCATCCACGGCACCGTCTCGACCGGCGGCCTCGCGTCCTACGGCGTCACCGTCTATTCGGCGAACGGCCTTGCCGCGGCGCAGACCAATATCGTCAAGACGACCGGCGACTTCTCCGACGCAGTCCATCTCGACGGCCACACCGTTGCGCTGAACGCGACCGGCGCGATCACCACCCATGGCAACAACGCGCTCGGCGTTTCGGCCTATGGCGGCAATGGCGGGATCAACCTCGCGGCGGGGGCGATCACCACGGCCGGGCTCGACAGCGTTGGTATCCGCGCGACCTCGCATGGCGACATCACGATCAGCGGCGCGGGGCCGATCACTACCACCGGCGACGGTTCGGCCGGCATCCAGGCGACCGAGTTTGCCCGCCACCGCGAGCTTTCGACCTATATCCCCTATAGCGACAGCTTCGGCCCCGGCGCGCGGGTTTCCGAGACGCCGTTGACCGGCAGGACCATCACGGTCGCGGCCAATGCCGTCACCACCAGCGGCGCCGATTCAGACGGCGTGTTCGTCAGCGGCTCGACCGGCACGGCCAAGGTCACCACCGGCACTGTCGCGGTCAGCGGCGCAGGCTCGGTCGGCGTTTTCGCCGAGGACAAAATAGTGTCCGCCGATACCGGCAACACCTCGTCGGCCAAATCGACCGCGATCGAGTTGCGCGGCTATGACAGCGCAAGCCTCAATGTCCGCGGCACCACGACCTCGGCGAGCGGCAATGCGGTCGAGCTCCAGGGCAACAATGTCTCGCTCACCGTCGCGGCGGGCGGCAGCATCCAGGGTGCGACCAACGGCGTGGTGATCGACGCGACGCCGCATGTGACGCCGGTCGTGAAATATTGGGGCCAGCTGCCGCAATATTATTATGCGCCCGACCAGCCGATCCCGCCGGCCAATCCGGCGCCGGGCAAGGTGACGGTGAACAATGCCGGCACGATCAGCGCCGGCAGCGGCTATGCCATCACCGTGACCGGCGGCAGCGCCAAGGTGACCAATAGCGGCCTGATCAAGGGGCGCGTGCTCTTCTCCGGCGGTGACGATGTGCTGGTCAATCCGGGGACCTTCGACGCAGTCGGCGACAGCGATTTCGGCGCGGGCAATGACCTGTTCCAGAACAGCGGCACGGTGCGTATCCTGCCGGGCACGACGGCGGCCGGCCATGTCAGCTTCCTCGGGTTGGAGCGGTTCGAGAATAGCGGGCTGGTCGACCTGAGGAACGGCCATAGCGGCGATACTTTCACCCTGGCGGGCAATTTCGTCGGTTCGGGCGCAAGCGCTCTCGGGCTCGACCTGACCTTCGGCACGACCACGACCGCCGACCAGCTGATCGTCGGCGGTGCCGCGACCGGCACCACCGCGATCAAGCTCAACATCACCAACCCGAGCGCGGCGACGCTGAGCAGCACGCCGGTCGTGCTGGTCAAGACCGGGGCCGGCTCGGCGGCGGGCGCCTTCACGCTCGCCAATCCCGATATCGGCTTCATCCGCTACGGCCTTGCCTTCAACGCCACGAACGGCACGTTCGGCCTGACCGGCAATGCCGGCGCGCCGGTCTATCGCACGCTGAAGACGGCTGAAGGGGCCGCCAATATCTGGAACCGCGGCACCGATGGCTGGGAGGCGCATCTCGCCGAAGGCCGCGACACGCGCGCCGCCGGATTCGAAACCGGCCGACAAGCCTGGGGCCAGATCTATGGCGGCGTCGATACGCGCGACGAGATGCGGGATGTCGCGACGCCGGGCAGCGGCACCGCGCGCTACGATCTCGGCTATCGCCAGACCTATTATGGCGTGCAGATGGGCGTCGACCTGGCGAACAGCGGCAGCACCGTCTTCGGCGTGACTGGCAGCTATGTCAGCTCGGACCAGCACAGCCATGGCTCGGCCGACCGGACTCATTACGAGACGGTCAGCTTCGGCGGCTATGCCGGCTTCCATTCAGGCCCGTTCTTCGCCAGCGCGCTGGCGCAATATGGCCATGACTGGCTGAAGCTCGACAGCCCGCAGCTCGGCTGGTCAGCCAGGCTCAAGGGCGATCTCTACGGCGGCGAGGCGCAAGTCGGGGTCCGCTTCGGATCGGACACGCTCTATGCCGAGCCGGTCGCGAGCCTTTCCTATCTCCACAGCGACATCTCGGACCTGCACGCGCTCGGCCAGACCATCGCCTTTGACGGCGCCAACGGCCTGCGCGGCAAGTTCGGGGCCCGCCTCGGTGCCTCGATCGACCTGAAGGGCGGCGGCAAGGCGTTGCTCTATGCCACCGGCAATGCCGTGCACGAGTTCAAGGGCGAGGATGGGGCAACCTTCCTGTCCGGCGGCGGCTCGGCGACGCTCGGCAACCAGCGGATCGGCACTTATGGCCAGGGCTCGATCGGGGTGAATTTCGTCTCGGCGGGCAAGGTCAGCGGGTTCATCGAGGCCGACGGCAATGTCGGCGGCGACTTCACGGGTGCCGGCGGCCGCGCCGGGATCTCGCTGAAGTTCTAGCATAATCTCCCCTCCCCTTCAGGGGAGGGGCAGGGGGGTGGGGGAGTCACGCGGACGTTCGAGTGAGTCCCCCACCCCAACCCTCCCCTGAAGGGGAGGGGCTTTGAGGAAGAGTCCCATGACTGAAGAAACAGCCCCCGAACCCTATCGTTCGACCGGCCAACCCCATGCGCCCGGTGCCGCACCGCCCCCCGCGGCACCGGGCGCAACCAGCATCTCGGTCTCGCGCGGGTTCAACGCCTGGCTGCGCAACAGCCGGACGAGCCTTGCCTTCACCTCCTACCAGACCGGCCAGCTCTTCCTGGTCGGCGCGCATCCCAACGGCACGGTCTCGTTCAACCAGCAGAATTTCCAGCGCGCGATGGGCGTCAGCTGGCAGAATGGCCGGCTCTATCTCGGCTCGCTGTTCCAGCTCTGGCGGCTCGAGAACATGCTGCGCCCGGGCGAGCTCGGCAACCAGGCGTTCGATGCAGTGCTGGTGCCGCGCAATGCCCAGACGATCGGCGATATCGATATCCACGAACTCGGCGTCGAGGCGAGCGGGCGGGTGCTGTTCGTCAACACCAAATATAGCTGCCTGTGTGCGCCTGACCTCGTCCACAGTTTCAAGCCGATCTGGAAGCCACCCTTCATCTCGCGCCTCGCGCCGGAGGACCGCTGCCACATGAACGGCCTGGCGATGGACAAGGGCGAGCCGCGTTTTGTGACCGCGGTCAGCCGCTCGGATGTGCTCAACGGCTGGCGCGAGCGTCGCCATGAGGGCGGTGTGCTGATCGAAGTCGAGACCAACCGGATCGTCACTGACCAGCTCTCGATGCCGCACAGCCCGCGCGTCGCGGCCGACGGCACGCTCTATGCGCTCGACAGCGGGCGCGGCCGCATCATCCGGATCGATCCGGCCACCGGCGCCAAGACCGATATCGCCTTCTGCCCCGGCTTCCTGCGCGGCCTCGCCATCCATGACGGGCATGCGATCGTAACCGTCTCCAAGCCGCGCGACGGCACCTTCAAGGGCCTGCTGCTCGATGGCGAACTCAGCAGCCGCGATGCCGAGCCGTGGTGCGGCGTGCTGATCGTCAATCTCGCCAATGGCGACATTGTCGAATGGGTGAAGCTCGACGGGCTGATCACTGAATTGTTCGATGTCGCGGTCATGCCGGGCGTGCGCTGCCCGATGGCGATCGGCCCGAACACGGTCGAGATGCACGGCACGATCAGCTTCGATCCGGAACTCTCCGGCGTTGCCGGGGCGGAGGCTGCCTGATCGCGTGATGCGCGAAGCTCTCATCGCCAAACTCGACTCGCTCGGCTGATCGCGCGTCCGGATTGCGGCGCGTCTAATGCGCCAGCAGGATCGGAATATCAGCGCGCTCCAACATGGTGCGGGTCACGCCGCCGAGGATCTGCTCGCGCAGACGCCGATGCCGATAGGCACCCATCACCAGCAGTTCGCTGTGCGATTGGGCGTAGCGTTCGAGCAGGGTGGCAGCGATTCCGGCACTTTCCCGGTCGAGACACACTGCCTCCACCTTGATGCCGTCGGTGGCGAGTTCGTCGGCAATCGCGTCAAGCGAGTCCCCGGGGGCCTGGCCGGCCGCGCTCGCACCGACCTGGACCAGTTCCACCGTCGAGGCGCGCCGAAGGAGCGGCATGCTGGCGTTCAGTGCTCGTCTCGCCTGGCTGGATCCGTCCCAGGCGCACAGGATTCGGCTGAAGGTAATGGTTTGGGCTGGCGCTGGCGGGACGATGAGGACTGGCGCGACGATGCGGAGCAGGATGTCCTCGACCAGGCTTTGGGCAGTGTGTGGCGGCTTCGGCCGGCTCAGCAGCACGAAGGCTGCGTTCTGCGCCCGGCGCCAGACCTCGTCCTCCGCATAAAGGTCCGAGACTGCGGTCCAGCGCGCCGCAAGCCCGATTTGGGCGACGGCAGCGTCAAAGTTCCGGCGCGCCACGGCGGTGGCCTGTTCGATCCTCGCTCCCCGTAGATCGAGGACATCAGCGCAGGCGGCCGGGCCGATCGCGAAACATTCGGCTGGACTTGCCGGGGGCTCGTTGCAGCCTTGAATATAATCCAGCGCCAGCCCGAGACGTTTGGCCAGGCCGGTTGCAAAGCGGATGAAAGCCTCGCTATCCTCACAACGGGCAAGCGCAAGAAGCGCGTTGCGCGCATTGCCTTGTGTCTGGCCGAAATCCCCTGTCTTCGTCGTCATGGATAGCCTCGCCGATCAGCGTCATGACGGCGATAGGGGCGGTGCGGCGCGCCACGCTATCAGTAGAGTCACGAGGCCGGCGATCGGCGGACTCAGTAGCTGTACGTAAAGACCAGCCTCGCCGGTCTCTCTAGCTTCGCCCCAACATCTGCGGGCGGACGTGATGAAAACCATCCTTTTGCATATCTATCCCGATACCCAGCAGGATGCGCGCATTCAGTGCGCACTTGATCTGGCGCGGGTGTTCGGCAGCCACATCACCTGCCTCCAGGTCATGTCGTTCGAGCATTTCGTGGGCGCTGATCCGCTTGGCGGGGTCTATATCTATGGCGAGTTGCTGACCGCGGTCCGCGAGCAGGAGCAGGCCGAAAAGGAGCGCATATCGGCCAGGCTGCGCGACGATGGCGCAAGCTTCGACTGGGTGCAGGTGGACGGCGACATTGCACGGACGATCGTCAGCCGATCCCCGCTGGCCGACGTGATCGTGCTGAGCCAGCCCGGCCATGAGCCCGTGGGGCGCGTTCAGCCGGCCTCGGTGGTCGGCAACGTCGCCACGCAGGCACTCGGGCCCGTCCTCGTCCTCCCGTCCACGACGCAGAAGGTCGACATGGCCGGCACGGCGATGGTTGCCTGGAACGGGTCGCCCGAATGCGCGCACGCGCTCCGGCTGTCGCTTCCGTTCCTCAGGGCAGCGGCCGCGGTGCATGTGGTCGAGGTCGCTGATGCCGAGCTCGGGGATAGGCAGTGCGAGGCAGTGCGCTATCTCGCTGCCTATCATATCAAGACTGAACTCCAGGTCGAGAAACGCGAAGACCGCTCGACTGCCGATGCGCTCCTGGCGGCGGCCGAACGCCTCGATGTGGATTACATCGTGATGGGTGCCTATGGGCATTCACGTTTCCTCGAGACGGTCCTCGGCGGCGTGACTCATGAGCTGATTGCGGCATGCCCCTTGCCGCTGCTCCTGGCGCGCTGACAGTCGCCCATGGTCACTGCAGTCGAGGTCAGCAGCGGGAAAACAGGCAGTGGCGACGAGCCCGGTGGCGCCGGTCCAGTCGTTCTCCAGTCCCATCTTCGCATCAGGCCGGATCCGACGCGTGTCGTCATCCGTCCTTTCGCACCGGTAGACCCGGCTTCGGCATCCTACCGGGCGGACCGGATCAGCCGGCGAGTCTTCGCGCTGAGCCGAACCGAGCTCAAGGCGGAAATGCGCCGGATCATGGACGGGCTTGCCGGCCGGCACCGCGACATAGGCAAGATGCTTTCGCGGCGCTTCGACGAGATCAACGGCCCCGTCATTTCGCGCTGTTCGGCGACGCGCGACCAGGCCAGGCTGATCGGCGCCTATTTTTCCGAGGAATATGCCTTCGAGGCCGCGGCGCTGCTCAACCCCAGCATCGTCGCGCATCCCGACCAGTCGACAATGTCCGGCGGTGACCTGCGCTTCATTCTCTCCCTGAGGGGAATCGGCGAGGGCGAGGTGTCTTCCGTTACGTTCCGAACCGGGACATGGCGTGCCAATGGCGACATCATCCTCGATCAGCCCAGCCGCGTCGCGCTGTCGCCGCAGATCGAGATGTTGCCCGGGCCGACGACGGAGTATCCGGGAATCCGGCTGCACTGCCAGGACAGCCGGGACCTTTCCGAGGTCGTGATCTTCGCGGTCACCGCCGCACAGCGGCACGGCGTCGAGGATTTGCGCCTGCTTCGCTTCGTCGAGGATTCGGGAGAGGCCTTTTATGTCGGGAGCTATGTCGCGTTCAGCGGCATCGGCATTCGGCAGGAAATGCTGAGGACGACCGACTTCACGACCTTCGATCTCAATCCGCTGCGCGGGGACGCAGCGGAGAACAAGGGGCTCGCGCTGTTCCCGCGGAGGATCGGTGGAAGATATGCTGCGCTGAGCCGGAAGGATCATGAGAATATCTGGTTCGTCCAGTCCGACGACCTCCACAATTGGGAGGGCGGGACAAGAATCCTGACACCGAGATGGCCATGGGAGTTCGTCCAGATCGGCACCTGCGGTGCGCCGATCGAGCTCGACGAAGGATGGCTGGTGCTGACTCATGGCGTCGGCGCGGTGCGCAACTATTGCCTTGGCGCATGCCTGCTGGACAAGGCTGATCCCTCACGCGTGCTCGCCCGGTCGATATCGCCGTTTCTGCGGCCGAGCGGCGCCCAGCGGGACGGTTTCGTGCCGAATGTCATCTACAGCTGCGGTGCACTGCTGCGCGGGCGCTCGCTGCTGCTCCCCTACGCCGTTGCGGACAATTTCACTGCCTTCGCAACAGTGGATTTGGACCAGCTGATTCGGGAGATGGCGTAAGCGGCGGACCACGCCGCCTATCCGTCGGCGGCCGATCGCGTGATCAGCATCCGCGCGCGCGACGCCGTGCCCTTCGGCTCGTCCGGCCCCTGGGTTTCCACCGCCTGCGCAACATGCGCGAGCGACAGCAACAGATTCATCAACCGCTCTTCGCCTGGGGAGAGCGCCGGCAGGGCACGGGCATCCAGATACTCCAGCGCCCGCTCGACCAGCGCGAAACCCGCGTTGAAAAATGCCTCCCGCTCCGCCGGGGAAGAATCGGCCCGCAGGGCCGCACGCTCCGCGGTGCCGGAGATCGCCCATCGCGCCGCGAAGGGCTCAAGCGTCTCGAAGCCATCGGGAAGTGAGGGGCAGGTCATGCCAGTGCTCCGCGCAGATGCGATTGCACATGAGCGTCGACCGTGACGAAAAGATGCCGGCATAGCGCTTCCATCGTCTGGAAGTGGATGTGCGACAGCGCGCCGCTGCTGAGGCCGCGCTGCCCCGCTTCGATCATCGAGACGTCCTCGGCATGGATGTCGCGCAACGTCGCCAGCGCATATTCGCGCGCGAAACGCTCGCTCGCATTGGCATCGCCTCCTTTCCAGTACAGCCGCACCACGCCACGCGAGCGGTCAGCCGCAATCGGATAGACTGTGTGCGAGAAGGGCTGGGCCGGGGTGCCGATAACGAAGAAATTGGGGAAGAGCGCCAGATAGTCGCGGGCCAGCGGCAGCCCGGTCAGGCCACGCGCGGCGGCTGCCCGATACCCCCGGCCAAAGGCGATCGCCTGGAACGGCTTCACGTTCGGCCTTGGATTGCTCCAGATGCGCTGGGTGCGGTGCGGCCCGTTGAATCCGACGCTGGCCGGGTACCCGAATGGATTGTCCTCGCCGATCCCCGCGCCGCCGGAGCGCGGGTGGACGAAGCGCAGATGATAATTCTCCTGGAAATTATCGTAGGTCAGCTTCCAGTTCGCAGCGATGTCATAGGTGTATTCGCTGAAGGTCGTGGCGTGCGCGACGGGCATCTGCTCGAGCATATCGGCATAGTCGCCAAGCCATTCGCGTAGCGGCTGGGCGCTTGAATCGAGATTGACGAAGATCAGACCACCACAAATATCGAGCGAGACAGACGGCAGCGCGCAATCCGCCTTCTCGAGACCGAAGCTCTCGAAATCGGGTGCCGAGAGCAGCGCGCCGTCAGTGCCGAATGTCCATCGGTGATAGGGACAGCTGAAGGTCGACTGGCGTCCGGCCGCAGCCTCGACCAGCTGGGTTCCCCGGTGCGTGCAGACATTGTGGAAGGCGCGCAGGCGATCGTCGCGGCCGCGGATGACGAGAATCGAGGCCCTGGCGAATTCGAGGTCGCGGCGGATGAAGCTACCAGCCTCGCGCACTTCGCAGACATGGCCGACCTGGATCCAGCTCTTCATGAACACGGCCTCGCGCTCAAGCTCGTAATAGGCCGGGTCATAATAAGGCCTGGCCGGGATCGGCTCGCTGCCCAGCCAGGCGACGTCCTCGGCCGTCAGCGGCTGCCAGCTCGCGCCGGGTTGCTCCATTTCCATGTCCTCTCGCCACATTCTTCTGGCGAGCATAATGTCAGACGGCCCCAAGTTTTACAACACATGTGTCGAAAAACTACTCGCGCAGCAATTTGTCCCGGGCGAGCATGCGTTGCTGCTCAAGCCGGAAGCGCTCGACGATCGCGTCTTCGGGCAGGTCGGGCCGGATGCTGTTGCGAAAGACGCGCGGGCCGATGATCGCGCCGGTCAGCAGGATCGCACAATAGACCTCGGCGTCGACCGTGGTTGTGCCATCGGCAGAATTCATGGCGGATGCAATTCCCGCGACGAGATCATCCCATTTGGGATAGCGGTCGCGAATGTCGCCGGGGGACACGAAATCGTCGATCCATAATTTGATGAGATCGGGATTCTCGACGACGAAACGGGCGATGAAATCGATCCGGACGTCCTGGCTGATCTCAGGCGAGAAGCCGGAGGCCAGTTGCGTGGCGGACCATGCGCTCACTGCCTCGAGCAGTGCCTCGCGGCTCGCGAAATGATAGTAGACGGTGGTTCGGTTGATGCGCAGCATCCGCGAGAGCCCGGCGATCGACAGGGAATCGACACCTTTTTCCGAGATCAGCCGGACGGCGCCCTCGATCAACGCCTGATGGGTGCCGGCAAAGGCCCGATTGCGGCGTGCGCCCGTATCTTGGTCATTTTCCCCGGCTGCCGTCATGGCAATGCAATGCACACGGGGCATATCGCGATGCAACCCGGCGCGGCAGAAGATCGCGCGCGAAAATCGGGAATTTCCTGCGATGCGTTTGCCCACGCGCCTAGGGACGAGCGCGTCCGGATAATCCCGAATATCGGCCAGCGCCGGAATCGTCATGTTCGAACCGCAACCGGATCGGATCCCCCATGCAGCGCATCCTCGTCGCGACCGATCTTTCGCCGGAAGCCGGCATCGCGATTGCGCGGGCCTGTCAGATTGGCGCCATGCATTGCGCCACGCTTCATCTGCTTCATGTCGTGCCGCGTTCGATGAAACCTGCCGACCGTGCCCTGCGCGCCGAGGAAGTCGCTGAGATTGCGCGCGCGCCATCCATGCCTCTGCGCTGTGACCTCCAGTATCCGTGACGCGCCGACAGGGTCCGCGATCCGTCGCGCGGCAATGGAGAGCGATGCCGACATGATCGTCATCGGCGGGCACCGCGGCGATCATCGGCTTGACTGGCTGTTCGGCACGACGGCCGATCAGCTCTTGCGCCGGATTCCCCGGCCGGTGCTCATCGCCCGGACTGAAGTGCGCGGCCCATATCGGCATGTGCAGCTCGCCGGCACCATGGCAGAACAAGCCTTGGAGGTGCTGGTGCTGGCCGCGCATATTTCGGGTGCCGAGGTGGAATTGGCCTCGGTCGGGCACGGGCGATCGGGCGAAATCGACGAGACGGCCATTCGGGCCGGGCCTGTGGACGCGATTGCCGCAGCCCATGCCGGTGGCCGGACCGCACCACCAAGCCAGCCGGACCTGCTCGTTATAACCACGCCGGTGCCGTGGATTCCGGCGCCAGCGTTTCGCGGAATGGCCAGCGGCTATCCGGGCGGGCACCATCAGGCCGATGTACTGATCTGCCCGGCGCCCAGGCGTCATCGAGACATGCACCGCTCACGGTCGAACATGCCGCACGAAAACGACAAGCAGGCCACACCAGCGACCGCACCGTCCAGACCGACATTGGCGAAGTTGGTGAATTAGGTGCCGCGAAATGGCATATACGCCTGTCCGTAGCTTTGCGTATTTTGTCGGAGCGGCGCGCCGATCATCCTGTCTGAATGATGACGGATCAGGCCACCCTTCGCCCGCAGCATATCGCCCCCGCGCAGCCGATGCCGGGCGAGCCACCCATGATCCTCTGGCTCGAAACCGTCGGCAATCGGGATGTCGCCAAGGTCGGGGGCAAGAATGCCTCGCTCGGCGAGATGATCACAGCGCTTCGCCCCTGCGGTGTCCGGATTCCAGACGGCTTCGCGACGACGGCTTCCGCCTATCGCGGTTTCGTGTCGGCAAACGCCATTGAACCACGCCTGCGTACGGCGCTCGACGCGTATCGGCGCGGCGATGCCGACCTGCCGCGAACGGGCGACGCGATCCGCCGGCTGTTTCTGGAATCGAGCCTGCCCGAACCCCTGGCGCTCGCGATCCGTACTGCCTATCGCGCCCTGGCCGAACGGATCGGCAAGGCCGAGCCGGCCGTTGCCGTGCGCTCGAGCGCCACCGCCGAGGATCTTCCTGACGCGAGCTTCGCCGGGCAGCAGGAGACCTTCCTCAATATCGTCGGCGAAGCCGCACTGCTCGACGCCTGCCGGCGTTGCTATGCATCGCTCTTCACTGACCGCGCAATCGCCTATCGCGAGGACAAGGGCTTCGACCAGCTCGCGGTCGCGCTTTCGATCGGCGTGCAGCCGATGATCCGGTCCGATCTCTCCGGTTCCGGCGTGATGTTCTCGATCGATCCCGAATCCGGCTTCCCCGGCATCGTTGCGATCAGCGCCGCCTGGGGACTGGGCGAGACGGTCGTCCAGGGCTCGGTCGACCCCGATGACTATGTCGCGTTCAAGCCGTTGCTGGGCGACGGCCGGCTGAAGCCGATCCTCGACAAGAGGCTCGGCGCGAAAGCGACCAAGTTGATCTACGCGGGCGGGGATGAGGTCAGCACCCGGCTGGTCGACACAAGCGAGCATGAACGCCGCAGCTTCGTGCTCGCTGACGAGGAAATAGTGGAGCTCGCCCGTTGGGCAGTGCTGATCGAGGAACATTATGGCCGCCCGATGGACATGGAATGGGCGCGCGACGGCGAGACGGGCGAGATCTTCATTGTCCAGGCACGGCCCGAGACCGCCGGCGCGGGGCGGAAGGCGACCCTCAGCCTGTGGCGATTGACGGGCAAGGGTGCGCCGCTGACGGCCGGCGCTGCCGTGGGGGAGGCGATCGCGAGCGGGCCGGCCTGCATCATTCACGATCCGGCCGATCTCGCGCGCTTTCCTGATGGCGCGATCCTCGTCACCGAGAAGACCGACCCGGACTGGACGCCGCTGATGCGGCGGGCCGCCGGAATCGTTACCGACCATGGCGGGGCGACCAGCCACGCGGCGATCGTCAGCCGCGAGCTGGGGGTTCCGGCGATCGTCGGCACAGGCAACGCCACGACCGCCCTGAAGGACGGGCAGGTCATCACCCTGAGCTGCGCTGAAGGCGATTGCGGGGTGGTCTATGACGGTGCCGTGCCCTTCACCCGGGAAGATATCGATCCGGCCGGTCTGCCCGAAGCGCGGACCAGTCTGATGATCAACCTGGCGACGCCGGGCTCGTCGTTCCGCTGGTGGCGGCTTCCGGCAAAGGGCGTCGGCCTTGCCCGGATCGAGTTCATCATCAGCGACCTGATCAGGATCCACCCGATGGCGCTGCTCCATCCCGAGCGAGTCTCGGATCCGGCCGCGCTGGCCGAGATCGAGACGCTGACGGCCGGCTATCCGGACAAGGCCGAATATTTCGTCGACAGGCTCAGTCGGGGCATCGCCCGGATTGCGGCCGCGTGCCATCCGCATCCGGCGATCGTCCGCTTCAGCGACTTCAAGAGCAATGAATATGCCCATCTGATCGGCGGCGCCGATTTCGAGCCGACGGAGGAAAATCCGATGCTCGGCTTCCGCGGCGCGTCCCGCTATTATCACCCGCGCTACCGCGAGGGCTTCGCGCTCGAATGCAGGGCAATCCGGCGCGTCCGCGAGACGATCGGAATGACCAACATCATCGTGATGTTGCCCTTCTGCCGCACCGTCGACGAAGCTGACCGGGTGCTCGCTGAAATGTCGCGCCACGGTCTCGATCGCGGCGAAAACGGCCTGCAAGTGTACATGATGTGCGAGATTCCGGCGAACGTGATCCTTGCCGAGGAATTCGCCAGCCGCTTCGACGGCTTCTCGATCGGCTCCAATGACCTCACCCAGCTGATCCTCGGCGTCGACCGCGATTCCGAGATGCTGGCGCCGCTCTTCAACGAACGAGACGCGGCCGTCACGCACGCCATTGTCGACGTGATTCACCGCGCCCATGCGGCTGGCATCAAGGTCGGCATATGCGGCCAGGCGCCAAGCAACTATCCCGACTTCGCCGGGCTTCTGGTCAATGCCGGGATCGATTCGATTTCGTTGAATCCCGACAGCTTCGTCGCCACGCTTCGACATGTCGCCAAGGCCGAGCATGCCGGAGGTTCGGGCGCACCGACATGATCCGCGCCGATCGATGCGGGATCGTGACCCTGACGATGAACCCCGCGCTCGATGTCTCGACCCGGACGCCGGAGCTCCGGCCGACCGAGAAGCTGCGCTGCGCCGAGCCCCGACGCGAACCGGGAGGCGGCGGGATCAATGTCGCGCGCGTGATCGCTGCGCTGGGAGGCGAGGCGACTGCGCTGTTCCCGTCCGGCGGGCCCACGGGCCGGATGATCGAGCAACTGCTGGAGAATGCCGGCGTCGCCTTCAGGTCAGTGCCGATCGCCGGCGTCACCCGGGAAAGCTTCAACGTGGACGAGACGGATAGCGGGCGCCAATATCGCTTCGTGCTTCCCGGCCCGCCTCTCGCGCGCGCCGAACAGGCGATGCTGCTCGACGCTCTGACTCGATTGCCGCAGGCGCCCCGGTTCATCGTGGCGAGCGGAAGCTTGCCGCCGGGGGTCGAGAATGATCTCTACGTCAATCTGGGCAGGATGTGCAGCGAGCTTGGCGCACGGCTGGTGTTCGACGCGCCGGGCGACGTGCTCGCCGCGTCGGCCGGTGCCGGCGCCCTGCTGATCAAGCCCAACCTTCCCGAACTGGAGAAAGCGATCGGCGAGCGCCTTGCAACGCGGCGTCAGCGGGTGGGCGCGGCGCGGCGACTGATCGCCGCCGGCGTCGCCGAGATCGTGGTGGTGTCGAACGGCGCCGAGGCAGTGCTCCTGGTGACCGCGACCGAGGAGGAGATGATCCCCGCGCCGCATGTGCCCGTTCTCAGCGCGGTCGGTGCCGGTGACAGTATGGTCGGGGGCATGACGCTCGCTCTGTCGCGCGGCATGGAGATACGCGACGCCGTGCGCTACGGCATGGCGGCGGGCGCAGCGACGGTCATGACCCCGGCCGGCGTGCTGGCCCGGCGCGAAGATGCCGAGCGGATCTTCCTCGAGCTGTCCCAGGGAAGCAAAGGCATCCTCCCAGCAACACCATCAGGCACAGGCATCCCGACCGGCTGTGGCGTGTCCGCCGCGTGACTCGTCCGGGGTGTTGACCGGAGGCGGCTGATACGCGGCGGCACGGCAGTTGCCGCTATGCGGTCACGGGCAGCGCGAGCACCGGGCATGTCACTTCACGGACCACACGATCGGTCGTGCTACCGAGGAACAGATCGAGCGGATCGCGCCGCGCCGCCATCGGCATGACCACGATGCTTGCCTGCCGGGCCTGATCGAGCAGGGTTTCGACGACGGGCCCATCGATCCGGCGGACCGACAAGGGCTCTTTCTGCTCGTCGAGCAGGACTGGCGCATCGGGCCCGACATGGAGGAAGTCGATGCCGACATCGAGGCTTTCGACCAGGGCCTTGAGGTGCAGCACTGCCTGTTGCGGGGCAGGGGTGTGATCGACCGGCACGAGGACTGACTCGAGGTGGATGCGCCCGGTCATCGAGTCGACGAAAGGCCTGGCAAGCGGGCCGAGGATCAGCGTCGGGGTGATCGTCTCGCGCGTCACGCCGGTCGACACCGAAGGGTTTAGCCATCGGCTGATGCCCTTGCGGCCATGGCTCGCGATGACGATCAGATCGGGGCGATGGTCGCGGATGAAGTGCGACAGGCCGTCTCCCGGCCCTTTGTCGCTGATTTCGACCTTGCGCACGTCGACGCCAGTCGCCGCGGCGATGTCTTCGATGCTGGCGCCCGCCGGCAAAAGACCCCAGCGCTGCAATGTCTTGCGGACATGCGGGAAGCGATCCCAGTCCTCGCCGCCGCGTGGATCATGGACATGGAGCAGATCGAGCCGGCAGCGATTGGCCAGAGCCAGATACAGGGCATGTTCGAACGCCGCCTGTCCCTCGGGGGAAAAGTCGGTCGGATGCGCAATTGAGTGGATCATGTGAGGTTCCCGCCTGTGTCGTGGACAGCGGGATAAGGTGGATCGGCAGGCAGGGAATATTCGTACAAAACCGTAATTCGACGCTTCACGCCGCACGGTGGAAGGCTCCGGGTCCGGGACATTCCGTAGCGACCTGTCACGCCGGCTCTCGCATGGTCTCCGATGAAGAGGAGCGAGCCATGGCAGACAAGATGCGCGCAACGATCTTTCTCGAGCCCGGGCGGATCGTGCTCGGGGAAAAGCCGGTTCCTGCGGTGGGGCCGCTCGATGCGCTGATCCGGATCACCACCACCACGATCTGCGGAACCGATATCCATATCCTGAAGGGCGAATATCCGGTCAGGTCGGGGCTCACGATCGGACATGAGCCGGTCGGCGTGATCGAAAAGCTTGGCTCTGCGGTCACCGGCTACACGGAAGGCCAGCGGGTGATTGCCGGCGCGATCACCCCGTCGGGCTGGTCGAACGCCTCGCTCGATGGGTGTCACGCGCAATGCGGTGCGGGAACGCCGCACGGCTGGAAGGCGATCGGCGGCTGGCGGTTCGGCAACACGATTGATGGGGCGCAGGCCGATTATCTGCTCGTTCCCGACGCGATGGCCAACCTCGCGCCGATCCCGGAAGGGCTCAGCGACGAGCAGGTGCTGATGTGCCCGGACATTCTCTCGACCGGCTTTGGCGGCGCCGAGAAAGCCGGGATTCGGATCGGCGACACGGTCGCGGTCTTCGCGCAGGGGCCGATCGGCCTGTGCGCGACAGCCGGTGCGCGGCTGATGGGCGCGGCCGAGATCATCGCGGTCGAAAGCGTGCCCGAGCGCGCGGCGATCTCGCGGAAGATGGGCGCCGACCATGTCGTGGATTTCACCAGCGAAGACCCGGTCAGCGCGATCATGAAGATCACCAGGGGGCGCGGTGTCGATGTCGCGATCGAAGCGCTCGGCAGGCAGCAGACCTTCGAATGGGCGCTGCGCTCGCTCCGGCCGGGGGGCACATTGTCCTCGCTCGGCGTCTATTCCGAGGATCTGAGGATCCCCCTCGACGCCTTCGCGGCTGGGCTCGGCGATCACCGGATCGTCACCACGCTGTGCCCGGGCGGCAAGGAGCGGATGCGCCGGCTGATGGCGATGGTCGCCAATGGCCGCGTCGACACCGGGGCTCTCGTTACCCACCATTTCGGTCTCGACGATATCGTTTCCGCTTATGATCTTTTCGGTCATCAGCAGGACGGCGTGCTCAAGGTGGCGATCCGGCCATGAGCATGGCTGCACTCGGCGAAAAGGGGCACTTGTCGAATCCACGGGACCACCGTGACAGCGCTGCGCCTGCGGCAATGCCGCGTGGCGGGCGGCCGTAGTGGACATGCCGTCTCCCGCTTTCCAATCCGCTGATCCATTGCTGGCGGCCCGCGCGCTGGCAAAGACCTATCGCACGGAGGCCGGCGAGGTGCAGGCCCTGCGCGGCGTCGATCTGGATATTCGCAAGGGCGAGATGCTTGTCCTTCTCGGGCCTTCGGGGTCGGGCAAATCGACCTTGCTCAACATATTGGGCGGGCTTGATCATGCGACGGGCGGTCAGGCGATATTCCAGGGTCGCGATCTCGTCCGGGCCAGCGATCGCGAGCTGACCCGTTACCGGCGCCAGTCGGTCGGCTTCGTCTTCCAGTTCTTCAATCTCGCCGCGAGCCTCACGGCGCGCGAGAATGTCGACCTCATCACCGATATCGCCGAGAACCCGATGGCGGCGGCCGAGGCGCTGGCGCTGGTCGGGCTGCAGGATCGGCTGGATCATTTTCCCGCCCAGCTTTCCGGCGGCGAGCAACAGCGAGTCGCGGTGGCACGCGCGATCGCCAAACGGCCCGAAATCCTGTTCTGCGACGAGCCGACGGGGTCGCTCGACAGCGAAAGCGGCGTGCGCGTGCTTCAGGCGATCTTCGACCTGACTGCCCAGGTCGGGACGACCACGATGATCGTAACGCACAACGCTGTCGTCGCCGACATGGCTGACCGAGTCGTGCGCTTTTCCGATGGCGCCGTGTCCGAGCTTTCCGAAAATCCGCACAAGCTGGCGCCCGATCAGCTGCGATGGTGAGGATTCCCGCCCTCCAGCGCAAGCTGTTGCGCGATCTCTGGCGGATGCGCCTCCAGAGCGGCGCGATCGCGCTGCTGATCGCCTGCGGCGTGTCGGTTGCCGTCATGGCCTTCTCAGCCCAGGCGGCCCTGGTCGTTGCCCAGCGCTCCTATTATCTCGACACGCGTTTCGGCGACGTGTTCGCGACCGCCCGCCGTGCGCCGCTGTCGGCGGCCGCCCGGCTTGCCCGGATCGACGGTGTGATCGCGGTCGATCCGCGCGCGGCCAAGGTCGGTCTGATGCAGATTCCCGGCATGGTGCGTCCTGCCATGGCCCGGCTGATCGCCTTGCCGGACAATCCGCGCGCTTCCCTCAACCAGCTCATCTTGATGCAGGGGCGCTATCCGGACGCCTATCGCACCGATGAAGTCGTCGCGCTCAAGACCTTCCTGGATGCGGCGCATGTCCGGCTCGGCGAACGGCTCGCCATGGTCATCGATGGGCGCCGGATGCAGTTCAAGGTGGTCGGCTCGGTCCTGTCGCCCGAGTTCGTGTATCTGCCGGCGGCCGGATCGATGCTGCCAGACGATTCGCACCAGGGCATCTTCTGGGCACCACGCCGCACTGCCGAAAAGGCAACTGGACTCGGCGGCGCCTTCAGCATGGTGTCGCTTCGGCTGGCATCGGCCGCTGACGCCCCGGCGATCCTCGCCGCCGTCGATCGGATTCTGGCACCTTATGGCGGCGTCGCCGCAGTCACGCGCCGCGATCAGGTGTCGAACAAATTCCAGCAGGATCGGATCGATCGCTTCGGAATCCTCGCCTGGGCCGTTCCGCCGGTGTTCCTGCTGGTGGCGGCGAGCCTGGTGCACATGGTGCTTGGCCGGATGATCGACCGGGAGCGCGAGCAGATCGGACTCCTCAAGGCTTTCGGGTACGAGAATCTCGAAGCAGCCTCGATCTATCTCGAGATGGCAGCTGCGATCGGCCTTGCCGGGGCGATCGCCGGCGGTGTGGTCGGCGCGTGGATGGCGCAGGGGGTAACGCAGGTCCTCGCCCTCTATATGCGCTTCCCGCATCTCGAGCCGCGCTTCTCCTGGGCCGCGCTGGCGACCAGCGCGCTGATTTCAATCCTGGCGGCCATGTCGGGGTCGCTGCTCGCTGTTCGTCGTGCGGTGCGGCTCACGCCGGCAACCGCCATGCGACCGCCGGCGCCGGCGCGCTTCCGGCCAGGGATCATCGAGCGTCTTCCCGTCTGGGACTGGTTCGATCAGCCCACGCGCATGATCATCCGCAATCTCGCGCGGTTCCGCTGGCGTGCCCTGGTGACGCTCCTCGGGCTCAGCGTCAGCCTGTCGTTGCTGATCGGCACCCAGTTCATGTTCGGCAGCTTCGACGAAATCCTGGATCAGGCCTATTTCCGGGCACGGCACTGGACCGAGTTCGTCGGTTTTGCCGAGAACCGGGATATATCGGCGATCGAGGAAATCAGGCGATTGCCGGGCGTCATCGCAGCCGAACCGATGCGCTATGTCCCGGCCCGCGCCCGCGCCAATGGGCGGGAGGAAAAGGCGTTCATCACCGGCATGGACAGCGGTGCCCGGCTCGAGCGGGCGATCGACGCCTCCGGCCTCCCGATCCCGTTCGAGGGCAGGGGCGTGATCGTCTCGGCCTCGCTCGCGGCCCGCCTCGGGGTGCGGCCCGGAGACAGCGTCGAGCTCGAGGCGACCGAGGGAAGGCGCCCCCGCATCCTCCTGCCGGTGACTGCCGAAGCGCAGGACTATGCCGGCCTGTCGCTCTTCATGGAGCGCGGCGCCCTCAATCGGATGATGGGCGACGGCAACCTCGCCTCCTCGGCTGAGCTGGTTCTCGCCGACGACCAGCGCCCGGCCTTTTACCGCGGCATCGAGCGCATGCCGCAGATCGTGGGCGGCGCGTCGCGAACCGACACTATCGCCGCGTTCCGGGGAACTGTGCTGCGGATCATGACCGTTGAAATGTCGATCTTCGCCGGCTTCGCGGCGGCGATTGCTTTCGGCGTTGCGTTCAACGTCAGCCGCATCGCCCTGTCCGAGCGTGGCCGTGATCTTGCCACCCTGCGCGTCCTCGGCTTTGGACCGGCCGAATGCGCCTATATCCTGCTCGGCGAGCTGCTCCTGCTGGCATTGATCGGGATCCCGCTCGGCCTGCTGGGCGGCATCGGGCTGTCCAAGGGGCTGGTCACTGCCTTCTCCCGGCAGGAGATGACTTTGCCGATGGTCATGACTCCCCATGGCCTGGGTGTCGCGACCTCAGCCTATCTCGCCGCCGTCCTGGTTGCGGCGGTGCTGGTGGGCGCGCGGGTCTGGTCGCTCGACCTGGTTTCAGTGCTCAAGACGCGGGAATGACGATGGCGCGAAGAAATTATGTCCGTTGGCTGGTGATTGCGGCGCTGGCGCTCGCGGGCGCCGGCCTGCTTGCCTATCTCTTCGCACCGCGGCCGCTCGCGGTCGATATCGCGTCGGTGCAGCGGGGTCCGATCGCCGAGACGGTTTCCGATCAGGGCGTCGCCCGCGTCCGTCAGGGTTTTGTCATCTCGGCGACCGTCAGCGGGCGCCTCGAACGGCTTCCCCTGGAAGTCGGCGACCCCGTGACTGCGGGGCAGACGATCGTCGCCAGGCTGCGACCCGTCGCTGCATCCTTTCTGGATCCCCGGGCGCGATCGCAGGCCGTCGCAGCGATTGCGGCGGCGCGCTCCCAGCTTTCCGCGGCCGAAGCGCAGCGCGGACAGGCGAGTGCGGAAGCAACGCGATCAGCAACCGAGCTTGCCCGCCTGACCGTGTTGGCCAAGCGCGGTTTCACCTCGCGTCAGGCGCTCGACAATGCGCACGCGACGGCTGCCGCAGCGCAGGACGCATTGCGGGCGACAAAGGCCCAGGTCACCGCCCGAGCCGCCGAAGTTTCGGCGGCTGAGTCGGCTCTCACTGGTCCCGATGCGCCCCGTGCCGGAGAGGTCGTCATCACTGCGCCGGTATCCGGTGTGGTGACTCACCTCTTTCAGCAAAGCGAACGGGACGTGGCGATGGGAACGCCCCTGATCGAGATCGGCGTGACCCATGGGCTGGAGGCGCAGATCGAGTTCCTGTCGCAGGATGCCGTCAGGATTCGGCCCGGCCAGCGCGCTGAAATCTATGATTGGGGAGGCCGGGCACCGATCCCGGCGCGGGTGCGCCTGGTGGAGCCTCAGGGCTTCACCAAGATCTCGGCGCTTGGGGTCGAAGAGCAGCGCGCGCTCGTCATGCTGCAATTGGTCGGGCCGGTAACCGGCTGGGCCGGGCTCGAGCCCGGCTACCGCGTATGGGGCCGCGTCTATCTGCGCGAGAGCCCTGCCGCGCTGGTGGCGCCGGTCGGGGCCCTGGTGCGCGACAAGGGGGGCTGGGCTGTCTTCCGGATCGAGCAGGGCAGGGCACGCCTGCGCGCCATTCGGGTCGGTGCGATTACCGACCAATGGGCCGAAATCCTGGGCGGGATCAGTCTCGGCGACCAAGTCGTCGAATATCCGTCCGATCAGGTCGCGGACGGCATCAGGGTGGCCGGCCGATAGCCTGGCCGATGTTGAGATCGGAGAGCGAGGACCGCTGGCGGCGGAGACCAGCCGCTGTCGTGCCTGGCAGTGCCGGATGTCAGCACCGGGTCCGGAACTATCCTGATAGGCTCACCACCGGAAATGCATTCCAGTTCCCGCGAGCCACTCATCCGAACGAGAAGTGAGAAGAAAGATGGAATTGCTGGATGCGATCTACAGCCGCCGCGCGGTTCGCGAGTTCACTGAAGACGAGGTCGAGGAAAGTCAGCTGCGCGCGCTGATCGACGCCGCGATCCAGGCGCCGAGCGCGGCGAATCAACAGCCCTGGCATTTCACCGTCGTACGGGACCGCGCGTTGCTCGCGCGCATTTCACACGAGGCGAAGGCGCATATGCTCAAATCGTCTCCCGCGGCGCTTGTGTCACACCATTTCGATCAGCTGCTGGGCAATGACGCATTCGATATCTTCTATCATGCGCCCGCGCTGATCCTGATCTCTTCGGTCGAGGATGGTCCATGGGCGGTTGCCGATTGCGCTCTCGCCGCGCAGAACCTCATGCTGGCCGCACGCGATGCCAGGCTCGGAACGTGCTGGATCGGATTTGCGCAGGGCTGGCTCGGCACGGATCAGGGCAGGGCGGCCCTCGGGCTCCCGGCCGGATGCGTGCCCGTCGCGCCGATCATCGTCGGGCATCCCAGGCTGCAGGAAATCGCGCCGGTTCCCAGAAAGGCGCCGGATATCCAGTGGATCGGGTGACGCGATTGCTGCTGCAGTCGGGAAATCTACGTAAAGCCGGCCGCGCCCCGATCAGCAATCATGTCGTCATCAACTGGCGTGTGGGAGGCAAGAGATGATGCATGCATTCGCAATCGGTCACGACGGACCCGCTGCTCGCGCGGCGATAAAGCATTTGTGGGAGGCAGGGTATCACTCGATCTTTCGCCTCGACGAACCTGATGAAGTGTCGCCGCTCCTCGCAAGCGTCCACCCCGACGTGATACTTGTCCTTCCGGATTGTGCAGTCGGCGAGCCCATGAAGGCGCTCCGTCGGATCAGCAAGACCGCTGACGCGCCGGTCGTCGTCGCGACCCATGATGTCGACCATGCGCTCAAATGCCTGGGCCCGGTCCCGTCCATCGGAGATGCAGCTGCTTCAAATCCGGTCGAACTGGCGCAGCTGCCTCTCGCGGCGTGAAGGCGGGCATGGAAGGCGAAACGATCGGCCACTGCGCCGGGTGAAATGGCGCTGCCCATGGTTCAGGATCATCGGAGAGGCTTGGCGCGAGCCCTGAGGATCGACCTGGCCATGATCATGCCGGGCACGAGGGGCAGCCATAGCGTCAGAAGGCGCAGCAACATGGTCGCCGCGAAGGCGGTCGCAACGGGCACGCCGAGCAGGCTCAAACTTGCCGTCGACGTAGCCTCGAAGGTGCCGAGCCCGAGCGGAATGGGTCCCAGCGTCACAACGATCGACGCCATGATGAGCGCGATGAAGGCCGTGCCGTAACCAGCCGGCTGCCCCAGCGAGTGGAGCGCGGACCAGAGCGTTCCACCGTCGGCGAGGAAGACGACTGCGTTGCAGGCACCCACCCGAAGCAGCAAGCCGCGATCCGAGATCAGGTCGCGCGGCGCCAGTGCCACGGTCTCGAGCAGCTCGCGAATGAGCTTCACCCGGTCAAGGCGTGGCGGCAAAGGCCTGCGCCCCCGGTGGCGGAGCCACAGCGCCAGTGCCGGAATGGCGAGCGCCACCAGTATGAAGCTGGTGACCAATCCTGCCATCAACGGCGTTGCCTTGTGGTGCAGCCACAGCATCATCAGCATCGCAATCGCGAGCAGGGCATAGGCGGCGTAGAAACCGATCATCGAGACGAGCAGGGCGGCCACCGCAGTCCCGCGCGGGACGCCGGCAGCCGCGAGCTGGTCGACGAGCAACACATTGCCGCCGATGCCCGCACTGGGGACCGCCTGGTCGGCGAAGAGCTTGGTGACGGCGATCCGGATCAGGCGCGGCAGCGGGAGCGGGGAGCCTGCCTGCCGCAGCACCAGCGACCATCCCAGGGCGACGCTCGCATAGGTCGACAGCTGCAACAGAACGGCAAGGGCGAGCCAGAGCGGCCTGGCGCGGGTGAGAAGGCGCCCGAAATCCTCGATCTGGGCTGCGTGGAGCACCATGCCGATCAGCGCAACGGTTACGACCAGAGCGAAGAACCAGCGCCGCCATCCCCTGTTTTCGGGCGCGGCGCGATCAGCGTCGGCGGACATGGTGGTCGTGTCCGATCGACAGAGACGATACGGGAGAGGTGGTCATCCGCGCTTTCGATTTCTGCAGCATTCGCGACACCTGAAATGACTAGCGCGGCGAGACTGTGGGTGAGGCTAGGTGGTTTTTGCGAAACAGGGAAGTCGGAGGAGCAGATACGTAACCTACCGGATTTGGACGGCGAGCTTCCCATAGGATCACGGTGGCCAGCAACTTCCGCATGAAATCGGGGATCGGCAAGCCAATGTCATTTCGGTCATTTCAGACGATCGGCGCCATGCTGACGGTGCTGCTGGTCGCGAGCGCCACCATGGCCGCACAGTGGAACAGCGCGCTGCCCGGGCTGCATCGCTGGGCCGAGATCGAAAAGATACGCCGTCACCATATCGTGTCGACGCGCGGTGTTCCCGAGCCCTATCGGTCGATGCGCAGGCCAGCGCCGGCGTCACCCGCGACACTTGTCAGGGGCGAGGCCGTTTACAGTGCCAACTGTCTTTCCTGTCACGGCCCCACGGGCAAGGGCGACGGTGCGATGGGGCGCGGGCTTGCGCCGTCTCCGTTTGACATCGCGTGGTTGTCCGAAATGAAGATTTCGCGGTTCGACGGCTTCATGTACTGGACCATCGCCGAGGGCGGCGAACCCATCGATACCTCGATGCCGCCCTTCAAGGAGAGGCTGTCGTCGGACGATATCTGGGCAGTCACCAGCTATATCCAGGCCGGACTTCCTCAAAAACGACACGCATCCCATTAGGTGCACGCCAACGGCGCCGGACCCACTACCGGGCCGAGCCGCCGCCTGAAGCAGCGACTCTTTCGCTGCGGCGGGGTCGGTCTGCCTCGTCGCCAGTACGCCGGACGCGCCTGCGCGGATTCCCTTGAAATCGAGGATGTGGCTGTCAGCCCGCTGCGGCGTGAGTCGCCCGTCGCAGAATGTCAGTAACCCTCATGATATTTCCGCCCCGTCGCAGCCGAACCGCCTCCCGTCATGCGTCCGACGCATCCGCCAGGTCATGCCTGGCCTTGCAATCGACCAGCTGCGAGGCCATTTCAGATGCTCCATCCAGGCTCGAGGCGACGATGGCAGAGTCGGGCGCCCTGGGCCCCGGCGCATGCTCCTTTCCGCCGGCACGAGATTTTCGGTCCCGATATGGGGCGTCCCCCGGCGAATACATGCCGCGCGGCAAGGGCTGGTGGTGGACCGAAGGCAGGCGATCCGTGACGTTGATTTCGAGCGAGCTACAGCACGAGCAGGCTGTCGAACAAGATTCTCCTGCCACCATGTACGGAACGAAGGCCGGTGGCGGCCGGGGCGCCGCGCCCTCCTGCGAAGTCGAGGCAATGGGGCAGGTGCTGGCGCGACGGTTCAAAGCCTATGGCGCTGACGTGAAGCGCAGCCTTTTCCAGCTGGTGACGACGGCGGCGCCGTTCGCCGCGCTGCTCATCGCCATGACCATGGCATCCGACGGCCGATATTGGCTGACGCTGCTGCTCGCGATCCCGACGGCCGGCCTGCTCGTCCGCCTCTTCATCATCCAGCACGACTGCGGCCACGGCTCATTCTTCAAGTCACGCGCAGCGAACGACTTTCTCGGTCGCGCACTATGTGTCCTGACGCTCACCCCTTATGGCAGCTGGAAGCAGGGCCATGCCGCGCATCATGCATCGACGGGCAACCTCGATCGCCGCGGTCGCGGCGATGTCGACACGCTGACAGTGGCTGAATATGAAGCTTTGTCGCCGGCCAAGAGGCTGGGCTACCGTCTCTATCGCAACCCCCTTGTCATGGTGCTGCTGGGTGCGCCGCTGCACTTCATCATCCTTCAGAGATTGCCGATCGGGCAGGATTTTCGGGACCGCGACTCGCGGCGCAGCATCCTGTCGCTGAACGTGGCTCTGGTCGCGGTCTTCGGTCTTCCCATGGTGATGGTCGGCGTCGTCCCCGTTCTCGCGACCTATTTGCCGGTGATGATCATCGCGTCATGGATCGGCAACTGGCTGTTCTATGTGCAGCACCAGTATGAGGGCGCATATTGGGAGCACGGTGGGGACTGGAATTTCCACACGGCAGCCCTGCGCGGCAGCTCCTATTTCAAGCTTCCCGCTGTCCTGCAGTGGTTCAGCGGCAATATCGGCCTGCACCATGTGCATCACTTGTGCAGCCGGGTTCCCAATTACCGGTTGCAGGCGTGCCTTGACGCCGCACCCGAATTGCACCGCATCGCGAAGCGGATAACGCTTCGCGAAACGATCTGGTGCTGGCGGCTGGCGCTGTGGGACGAGCAGCGTCGACTGATGGTCGGGTTTCGCGATGTGAAACCCGGCGCAGTTTAGCGCCTCCGGACATGCAAGGAACCGGGTTTGATGCGACACCCAGCGGATTCATGTCCGTAGATCTACGAAGTGCTGGTCCCAAAGGGGCATCCTATCACCTTGCGCAGGAGGTGATCATGTCCGAACCGATCCCGTCGCCAACACCCCGCCATGTCGTTATCCTTTCCCATCCGGAACAGGAAAGCTTCAACGCTTCGGTCGCCAGCACCTATGCCATGACCGTCCGTGAGCTTGGCCATGAGGTCGTGGTCCGCGATCTTTACGCAATGGGCTTCCACCCAGTGCTCAAGTCGGCGGAAAGGCCGGGCAAGGATTTCCACGTCTTCCGGGACGTCGAGGACGAGCTTGAGGTGCTGCGCGCGACTGACGTCTTCGTGCTGGTCTACCCAATCTGGTTCGGGTCGCCGCCGGCCATGCTGAAAGGCTATGTCGAGCGCGTGCTCGGCAGCGCAGTGGTGCCTTCAGCCGTTCTCCAGGGGGCGGCCAAGGGTGTGCTGGCCGGCAAGCGCATGGTGAGCTTCACCTCCTCCGGGCTTAAGGACATCTGGCTCGACGAGGTCGGCCAGCTCAATTCGCTGATCCATGGCTTCGATCGCTATATCGAACATGCCTTTGCGATGCGCCCGTCGCACCATCACCACGTCGGATCGATCGTCGCCGGGATGGAGCCGCGCTGGGTGCGGCAGCATCTCGAGGATGTCCGCGGCGAAGCCCGCAAGATCGTGCGCGAGCTGAATGCGGAACGCGCATCTTCCAGCCCCGTGGCGTCCTCGCCTATACCGCCTGGGCGTACCGCGTGATGTTCGGACGGGTGACCAGCGCCGAGGTCGCGACCAGCCCCGACTTCTATTGACCAGCTCCACGGAAGGGATCGGATAATGTGGTATTTCACCTGGGTTCTGGGGCTGGGCCTGGCAGTCGGCTTCGGTATTCCGAATGGCTTGCGGCACGAATTCGACCTTCCCCTGGCCGAAGATGCGACGCCCGATGCCGACTGAGCGATGGCCCGGCTCCATCATCGGACCGAGGTGCGGTGCCCATGCCGGTGATCCTCGAAAGCGCTCAAAGGCAAAGCTGATCCCGACGGGTCGATGCCGTCTCGATCAGGGTCAACAACAGGTTTTCAAGCGCGATCACCCGGCGGCAACCGTCGAAAAAACAGCGCAGCATATAGCCGACTTCTCCCGGACGGACGGTCGTGCCGCGCGCGATGCTGTCCCAGAGCGCGGCGATCAGGTCCTCACCATGCGTCGCGTCTATCGCGTGCATATCCCGAAGCTGATCGAGCACGTCTCTGATCGGCGCGACATCGAGTCCGGCTGCAGCTTCGGCGAGGATGGCGGCGGCCCGCCTGAAATGAAGCGAGGTGACAGTCTCGATCTGGTTGCAGAGCCGCCGTATCCGTGCCGGAGCGGGCAAGGAAGGGAGCCCGTCCGCCAGACCTTCAAGCTCAGTACAAAGGGCTCCCCGGGCGTCATGATCGTCCTCGAGCTGGGCCCGAAGTGGTGCGAAAGCGTTATCGTCCCACGCGTGATCGATGATCGCCTCGCATCGGGTCATGGCCGGTCGGCCTCCTTTCATCCTTCCTCGCCACCGTTCTTCTGGATCGATGCAGCGCAAAAGGATTTGACGCGGATCAAAGCCGCGCGGTCGACGTGGGGCGGGCCGGGGCATGGTCTGCGAGCTGATGCCTGAGCACAGGCACCCCGGCACCGGCGCAGCGCCACCCACCGGCGATCGGCGTCGGCCAGCGATGCCCGACGGCGACGCAACGCCTGTGTGGACCTGTCCCATGCATCCCCAGATCCGGCGGAGCGGCCCGGGCCTGTGTCCGATCTGCGGCATGGCGCTTGAACCGCTGCGCCCACCCAGCGACGAAGGTCCAAGTGCCGAGCTCGCTGACCTTACCCGTCGCCTCTGGCTGGCGGTGACGTTCAGCGTCCCGTTGCTTGCGGTTTCGATGCTGCCTGACATGGCCGGCGTGGCATTGGTCCCCGCGCGCTGGTCGCCCTGGCTTCAGCTCGCTTTGTCCGGCCCGATCGTGTGCTGGGCGGGGCTACCCTTTTTCGAGCGGGGGCTGGCCTCGCTCAGGTCGCGCCATCTCAACATGTTCACCCTTGTCTCGATCGGCGTCGGAGCGGCTTTCAGCTACAGTGTCGTGGCAACCGTCGCGCCGCGGCTCTTTCCGTCAAGCGGCGGGATGCAGGGCATGGTGCCGGTCTATTACGAGGCGGCGGGGATCGTCGTCACGCTCGTCCTGCTCGGACAGGTCCTCGAACTGCGCGCTCGGGCGGCGACTGGCCGTGCGGTTCGTGCCCTGATGAATCTCGCGCCCAGGATCGCGCACCGGCTTGCCGGTAACGGCTCCGAGGAAGACATTGCCCTTGCCGCGGTTGTCGTGGGCGACCGTCTGCGCGTGCGACCGGGCGAGGCGATCCCGGTCGACGGCGTGGTGATAGACGGCAGGTCCCCGGTCGACGAGTCCATGCTGACCGGCGAACCGGCGCCCATCACGAAAGCAACCGGCGATGCCGTGACCGGTGGGACCGTCAACGCGACCGGCAGCCTCGTCATCGAAGCGCGCGCGGTCGGCGCGGATACGGTGCTGGCCAGGATCGTCGCCATGGTCTCCGACGCCCAGCGGAGTCGGGCGCCGATCCAGGCGATCGCCGATCGCATCTCCGGCTGGTTCGTGCCTCTGGTCCTCGGTGTCGCCGTGCTGACCTTCCTGGCCTGGCGCATCGCCGGGCCGGAGCCACGGACCGGCCATGCCCTGATGAACGCGATCGCCGTCCTGATCATCGCCTGCCCCTGTGCGCTTGGGCTGGCGACACCGATGGCGATCATGGTCGGCACCGGGCGCGGTGCCCGTGCCGGCGTCCTGGTCAAGGATGCGGAAGCGCTCCAGGCGCTCGAGACGGTCGACACATTGGTTATCGACAAGACCGGGACGCTCACCGAGGGGCGCCCCAGGCTGATCGCGGTCGAGCCGGTCGAGGAATTCGGCGATGGGGCGTTGCTGGCCCTGTCGGCCGCGGTCGAGCAGCAGTCCGAGCATCCGCTCGCCCGGGCCGTGGTCGACGCCGCCAATGCGCGCGGCCTTGCCGTCCGCGACGCCTCTGACTTTCGTTCGGAAACGGGCGATGGGGTCTCGGCCCGGGTTGGAGACAGGCAGGTCATCATCGGCACTGCGGCCATGCTGAAAAGGGCGGGCGCGGATCCGGCAGTTCTGGCCGGCCGGGCTGCGGTCCATCGGCAGAGCGGCGCCGGGGTGATGCTGGTGGAGGTCGACGGGCACGCGGCCGGGCTGCTCGCGGTCGCCGATCCGGTTCGCGCGAACGCGCATGACGCTATCCGGGTGCTCCGGGCGGAGGGGTTGCGTGTCGTGATGCTGACCGGCGATGATCAGGCCACCGCCGACGCCGTAGCGACCGCGGTTGGTGGCCTCGACGCGGTATGGGCAGGACTGAAGCCTGAAGACAAGGCCCGCATCGTCGGCGAGCTGAAGGGCCAGGGACACAAGGTCGCCATGGCCGGTGACGGCATCAACGACGCGCCGGCACTGGCTGCGTCCGATGTCGGGATTGCGATGGGCACAGGAACCGATGTCGCAATCGAGAGCGCGGGGATGACATTGACCAGGGGCGACCTTTCCGCGATCGTCCGGGCGCGGCGGCTTTCGCGCGCGACGATGCGCAACATCCGGCAGAATCTGTTCTTCTCGTTCGTGTTCAACGGCGTCGGCGTGCCGATCGCAGCGGGCGTGCTCTATCCGGCAACCGGCCTGTTGCTGTCGCCGATGATCGCCGGCGCGGCGATGGCGTTCTCGTCCTTCGCTGTCGTGACGAACGCCCTTCGGCTCAACCGCGCCGAGCTATAGTTGCTGTTCGACCCGGACGCCCCGACGCCGTGCCGGCGGCAACGGCCCTCCGGGATATTGCGAATATCGGCCAAGCGCCGGCGGTGCGACGCCTTGTGGATCGATCCCCACAGGAGGCGACCATGAAGAATATTCTCGTACTGGTGCATGACGATCCTGGCCAGGAAGCGCGCGTCCAGGCGGCGCTCGACATTGCACGCGCCGTTGATGGCCATCTCACCTGCCTGGATATCGCCGTGACGCCGGTGATTGCGGGGGATGCCATCGGCGTCACCGAACTCCTCGTCGCTGAAGAACGGCAGGCCGAGACCCGCAACCGCGCGCACCTCCAGCCACGGATTCAGGCCGAAGATGTGCCTTTCGACTGGATCGAACGATCCGGCTATCTCGACCAGACGGTGCTGAATGCAGCCGGGCTGGCGGACGTGATCGTGCTCAATCGCGACCTCGATGACCGGCGCAGCCCCGACATGTATGCGCTGGTCAGCGATGTGCTGGTTCGTGCGGGCCGGCCCATCGTTGCGGTGCCGCGGGAGACGCGCGGATTCGATGCCTATGGCAATGCGCTGATCGCCTGGGACGGGTCGCCCCAGGCTGACGCGGCACTGCGTGCCGCAACCCCGTTGCTGAGCCTCGCACGCACTGTGACCCTGCTCGAGATCAACGACGGGTCGCTTCGTCTGCCCGCGACCGACGCGGCGACCTATTTGTCGCGGCACGGGATCCACGCCGCGGTGCGTCAGGAGCGTGCAACGTTCGACCTGCCGAGCACGATTCTCCTCGACACGATCGATGCGGAAAAGCCCGCCTATCTCGTGATGGGCGGCTTTGGGCACACCAAGTTCGTCGAAGCGGCGCTTGGCGGGGTGACACGACGCATGCTGCACGAGTGCGCTGTCCCGATTTTCCTCGCGCACTAGGAAGACCGGCCGCGGCTTACCAGAAGGGCCGGCTTCCCATCAGCGTGTCGAAGGCATGCTCCGCCCGGGCGCGGAGCCGCTTGTTTCCTTTCGCGGGCGGCAGCTCGATTCCGTGCCGCGCCGCGAGTGCCGGGCGGAGCGCGTGGTCGTTCAGGGTGCCCAGCAGATCCTGGAGCTTTTCCAGCCTCTCGACGAACCGCTGATGCCGGCGGCGGGCCTTTTCGGAGACATAGAGCGATCCGAAGAACTCAGCCGCGTAGCGCAGCTTCTTTGCCCCGATCCGCACCTTGTGGCGCTCCCGGTCGTCAAGCGCGGCGAGCCCTTTTCCGGCCTGGTCGAGCCGGTCCCGCAAGGCGTCGAGCCGGGTGCCGGCGATGTGCTTCGGACCGTGCTCGGTCGAGGCCGATCGCCAGGCGCCAACCGCGAGCCATTCAGCCAGGTCGATCATCAGAAGGCGGGTCCGCGCCGAGGCAAGTTCGGCGCGGACCTGCGCGAACGTCCGGTCCCGCGCCACGCGGAACTGATCCCTGGCCTCGCCATCGATATGCTCGATCAGGACATCGATATTGCGCACCGCGCCAAGCTCGATCGCCAGCCAGCGCAGTTCGGCACGCAGCAAGGCCATCTTCGCGTCATCGCCCAGAAACGGCCGGCAGATCGAAAAGGCAGAGCGGAGCCGGCGCAACGCGACGCGCGCCTGGTGCAGCGCCTCGGCGTCGCCCGAGTCCAGCAGCAGCGTCTCGTTCAGGCGGAAATGACGGATACAGGCCTGGGCGATGGTGCAGAAGGCGTCGCCCGCATCGCCGCCTCGATCGAGCGTGATCGCCTCGGCTTTATAGGCATGGGGTGGTGCGTCCGCGTTCAGGGCAAAGCCGCGCTCGGACTTCGAGCGCACGCCGAGGCGCAACGGCACCTGTTCGTTGAGCTGCCTGGCGAGATCGAACATCCGTTCGACCGACCCCTGGCGATGTTCGAACTCGATTTCGCTCAACGGTTCGGCAAGCTCGCCCGCCCTGACCTCGCCGCCATCGACCGCAACCTCGATATCGCTGTCCGGTCCTGTGATGCGGAACGTCCGGCGGCGGATATCGGTCACGAAGGCGGGTTTGATCCGGGCGAGCTTTCTTACGCCTACCTCGCGGAGGATCGGGCCGCTTCGCGCCTCGAGCCGGGGCTGCGCGCCGGCGAGCGGGTGCTCCCATTCCGGGCGCTCGAACAGTCCGGCGGACGCGGTGCCCGCCTGCTTCACGGTCTGGATATAGTGCTTGCCGGCCTGCCGCACGCGCAGCGTATAGCCTTGTTTCAGCAGGTCACGGGCCGGCGTGTCGAAATAGGTGGAGATGAGGTGGCGGGAGCGTGGCGCCGGCTTCGGGGCAATCGCCGCTTCCAGCCTCAGCCGATCGCCCGGGTCGAATTCGAGCTTCAGTTCACGTTCCAGCATAGGAGCCTCTTGGTCTTCGCCTCACGACGCGCGGCGGTGCCGTGAAGATGAGCAGCGGCCAGTCTCGGATGAATAGGGGAAGGTACGAGGGGAAGGGCTGCCGCCGCAACCGGCAATCGCTGCGTAGCTTTGCGGATGGCGGCGTGGGTTGCCGTTGGGCATTTGCGGCGCTGGCCCGGCGTGATTTGATGCAGCGCCGGTTATCGAAGGAGTGTTGATCATGGCAAGCCAGCCGCCGCCCGACAGGATCGATCCCCAGTCTCCGCCCGAAACCCCTTTTTCGGAGCCGGTTGAACGGCCGATGCCGGGATTGCCCGAGGTCGAGCCGACTCCGCCGGATCGCGACTTTCCCGATCAGGCGCCGCAAGAGGAACCCGCATCGCCCTATTGAAGATCGAGGAGCAGTTCGAGGCGGTCGAGCAACGGCAGTTGGCTCGCCAGCATCGCGGTTCGGGCGGCGGCGATGGAAAACCAGCGTGCGCGGTCGATCTCGGGGAAGGAGCGGATGGTGCCGCTGCGCGGCGGCCATTCGAGGTCGAACTGGTTGCTGACGATGGTATCCGGGTCGATCTCCATCTCGATCGCGAACGCCTCGACCCATTTTCCCCCTGCCTGGCGGATGCGGCCGAGCGGCTGGAGAATCCCGGAAGGGGCGCTGCCGATCTCTTCCCGAAACTCGCGGCACGCAGCCTCGGCCGGGTCCTCGCCGGGTCCGACCATTCCCTTGGGAATTTGCCACGCCCCTGCGTCGCGCGCCGCCCAGAATGGGCCTCCCGGATGGACCAGGAACATTTCCACCCGACCGTCATGCCGGCGATAGGCCAGGATGCCGGCACTGAGGCGCTGTGTCCCGCGCGTGCTGTTTCCGGCTGGCATCGATCGCAATCCGTCACGGCGCTGAGAGATGGGACTAGATCGCGGTCCTTGCCCTGTCGACCCGCGCCGCGCCGTCGGCCGCGCGAAAACCTTTACGGGAAACTTCGTATTTCCCCCGGGATCGGCGTCCCTCACCATCCTGTCTCAGCGAAGGGAGACGTTCGATGAAGACCGGTATCGCCACCGCACTGATATTCCTCATTCTGGGGGGATGTCATCAATCCTCGCCGCAGAAGAAGGAAGCCATGCCTGCGGCCCGGGCGACGGACGATTATCTGAAGCGAATTACGGGGTTGCCCCCAAAGCAGCGCGACGCTGTCTTCTTCCGGGCGATCGATGACGCCGGCTTCGATTGCCAGGGCGTGAAGGGCTCCGAGGCGCGTGCGGCGGTGCAGGGCTATCCGGCCTGGGTGGCGCACTGCATCGACGGCCGCGATTGGGTCGTCATTCTCGAGCGGAACGGGCTCGTCCAGGTCGCCACACCGGCGCAGCTGCGGGGCGCGCAGCCGGCGCCATCAAAGGCCCCGGGGAACGAGGCTGGCCAATGACGTACAATGCGCCCGGGCAAACGCGGCTTGAACCCTCCGACGCCCTCGTCGCGGCGCTTAGGGACGCGGCTGAGCCGCTGCCCGATCCGGCCGATGCGATTGCGTTCGGGGGCCATTTCGACCGCTTCGGCGATGCCCGTATCGTGCTGCTCGGCGAAGCCACCCATGGCAGCGCCGAATTCTACCGCGCGCGGGCGGCGATCACGCGGCGGCTGATCGAGCGGCATGGTTTCACGATCGTCGCGGTCGAGGCCGACTGGCCCGATGCGGCGCGGATCGACGACTATGTACGCCACAAGGCCGATCGGCCCGGGCTCGGCGACGTCTTCACCCGCTTCCCGACCTGGATGTGGCGCAATCTCGAGGTGCTGGACTTCGCTGACTGGCTGCGGGCCTATAACGGCACCTGTTCGGAGGAGGCGCGCACCGCCTTTCGCGGGCTGGACGTCTACAGCCTGACCGAGTCGCTGAACGCAGTGCTCCGCTATCTCGATTCAGTCGATCCGGCCGAGGCGGCCGTTGCGCGCCGGCGCTATGGCTGCCTGACGCCGTGGCAGGATGCGCCGGCCGATTATGGGCGCGCGGTCCTGTACGCCGGCCAGCCGACCTGCGAGGAGGCGGTGCTCGCCCAGTTGCGCGACCTGCTGCACCGGCGCATCGCCTATATTCACGATGACGGCGAGCGCTGGTTCGATGCGGTCCAGAATGCGCGCATCGTGCGCGCCGCCGAGGAATATTATCGCGCCATGTATCGCGGCGCGGCCGAAAGCTGGAATTTGCGTGACCGGCACATGTTTGGAACGCTGCAGGCGCTGCTCAATGATCGCGGGCCGGATGCGAAGGCAGTGGTCTGGGCGCATAATTCGCATGTCGGCAATGCTGCAGCGACCGCGATGGGCTGGCGCGGCGAGTTCAATATCGGCGAGCTGTGCCGCATGGCCTATGGCGACGAAGCGGTACTGATCGGTTTCGGCACTGACCGCGGCACGGTCGCCGCTGCGAGCGACTGGGACGGCGACATGGAGATAAAGGCGGTGCGGCCGGCCCGCGCCGACAGCCATGAGGCCGCGTTCAGGCGCGCGGGCGTGCCGCGCAGCCTGACTGACTGGCGACTGCCCGCCCGCCGCGCGCTTGCTGAGCAGCTCAGCGTACCGCTGCTCGAACGCGCGATCGGGGTGATCTACCGCCCTGAGACCGAGCGCCTCAGCCATTACTTCCAGGCGGTGCTCGCCGAGCAGTTCGACGCCTTTGTGTGGTTCGAGGAAACGACCGCGGTCACGCCTTTGGGCGTGGAACATCCGCGCGGCGCCCCTGAAATCTATCCATTCGGACTATGACCATGGCAACCCATGTCCACGACCAGCAATCGGTCTTCATCGAGTCCGCGGGATTGAGGGGCCTGCTTGGCGTGCCCGAACCAGCGCTCGGCATGATCGTCTTCGCCCATGGCAGCGGGAGCGGCCGGTTCAGTCCGCGCAACAATTATGTGGCTGAAGGGTTGCGCGCGGCAGGCTTTGCCACGCTGCTGGTGGACCTGCTGACCCAGCGCGAGGAAGATGATCGCGCCAAGGTCTTCGACATTCCGCTGCTTGCCACACGCCTTGCAGCCGCGACCGAATGGCTGCTCGATACGCCATCGGTCGCAGATCTGCCGGTGGGCTATTTCGGCGCGAGCACCGGGGCCGGCGCCGCGCTTCTCGCCGCGTCGGCCGCACCGCGGCGGATCGGCGCCGTCGTCTCGCGCGGCGGGCGGCCCGACCTCGCCGGATCGCCCGCGCTGGCGCGGGTCCGTACGCCGACCCAGCTGATCGTGGGGGAGCGGGATTTGCCGGTCATCGAGCTCAACCGCGAGGCGATGCGCCATCTGCGATGCGAGCATGAGCTCGTGATCGTGCCCAACGCGCATCACCTGTTCGAAGAGCCCGGCGCGCTCGACGAGGTGATCGGCCACGCGACACGCTGGTTCCGGAACCATCTTGTCTCCTGAAAGGGCCGCGATGTTCGGACGCTCGATCTTCCAGGACCGCCACGATGCAGGCCGGAAGCTGGCCGCCGCGCTCGGTGCGTTCCGCGCGTGCGATCCGCTGGTGCTTGCCCTGCCGCGGGGCGGGGTTCCGGTCGCCTTCGAAGTTGCCGAGGTGCTTGGCGCCGAGCTCGATCTTCTCTTCGTGCGCAAGATCGGCGCCCCGGGTCATGAGGAATTCGGCATCGGTGCGGTGGTGGACGGTGCCGAGCCGCAGATCGTCCTCAACGAAGACACCGCCCGCCAGCTCGGGATCAGTGACGATTATGTCAGGGCTGAAGCTACCCGCCAGCTGTACGAGATTGAGCGCCGGCGCCGCGCCTATGTCGGCGGCCGCGAGCCGGTTGCGATGGGTGGCCGGACGGTCATCATTGTCGATGACGGGATTGCGACCGGCGGCACGATGAAGGCAGCGTTGAAGGGCGCGCGCAGGAACCATGTCGCGCGCCTGGTGCTGGCGGTGCCGGTCGCGCCGGCCGATGCGCTGATCGAGCTGCGCGCCGATTGCGACGACATCGTCTGCCTGGCCACACCCGAGCCGTTCGGTGCCGTCGGCTTCTATTATGGCGATTTCACCCAGACGCGTGATGAAGAGGTTGTGAGATTGCTGGCCAGCGCCGCGGCGTTGCCGAGGCGGCACGAGACCGACGCCGGCTCGACGCCGCGTTATTGAGCGATACAGCGAGGCGGTCCGGCAAGCAGCGCTACGCTATGGCGCGCGATTTCCATATCCTCCTGCGAAACGAGGACCCGGAGTGCGATGCGTGAACTATCGGTGCTGATCCGACCCCTGCCGGCGTCGTTGCGCACCGGATCGACCTTTACGCCGAGCCAGGCGAGACTGGCACCGGCGGTGGCACGCATGGCGGCGTCATGCTCGCCGATGCCGCCGGTGAAGACGATCATGTCTGCACCGCCCAACACCTGGGCCATCGAGGCGATCGTCTTGCCCAGCGACTGGCGAAACATCTCGATCGCCAGCCTGGCTGCGGGGTTGGTAGTGGCTGCAGGGTTCAAGACGCGCACATCGCTGTCGAGGCCCGAGATGCCGAGCAGCCCGCTTTCGCGATCGACCAGCCTTTCCAGCGTCTCCGCCGTATAGCCATGCTCGCGGAGCAGATGGATCAGGACGCCGGGGTCGAGGTCGCCGGTGCGCGTTCCCATGATCAGGCCGCCGGTCGGCGTGAGACCCATGCTGGTGTCGACGGAACGGCCCGCCCGGACCGCCGTCACGCTCGCGCCATTGCCGAGATGGGCGATGATCAGGCGCTCGGGCAGGTCCGGCCCGAGCTGGCGCACGATCGATTCGCACGACAGGCCGTGGAACCCGTAGCGCCGCAGGCCCAGCTCACGGAGTCGCGCCGACAGCGGAAGCGTCGCCGCGACCGGCGGCATGCCGGCGTGGAACGCAGTGTCGAAGCAGGCGAACTGCGGCACGTCCGGGAAATGATGCCGTGCGGCGTGGATCACCGCCAGGGCTTGTGGAAGGTGCAGCGGCGCGAAGGCGCGGGCCCGTTCGAGTTGCTCCATGACCGCGGCATCGATCCGGACATGGTCGAGCAGCGCCGGGCCGCCATGGACGACGCGGTGGCCGATCGCCGTCGGTGCGGGCAGTGCCGACCCGTCGAGAAGCCCGAAGATATGGCCGATCGATTCCCGGTGATCGGCTGCCCCGATCGCGCGATCGACCAAGACCCCGCCATCGGTCGAGGCAGCGTGCAGGCGCGCCTTGCCGTTTCCCAGGGTTTCGATTTCGCCTGACGCCAATGAAGTCGCGTCGTCGCCGGACACATGGAACAGGCCGAATTTGAGCGAGGACGAGCCATGGTTGAATGTCAGCACGGTTGCCGGCGGCGCCGCCGTGTCGCCGCCGGACCCGCTGGCCGCACCACTCATGCCGACCAGCGCCAGTTGCGCACCTCGGGCAGATCCTCGCCATGCTCGGCGATATGGAGCTTGTGGCGCTCGATCGACGCCCAGTAGCGATTGCGGGCCGCCGGAACCTGGTCCTTCAGCCGCGGAATACGCTCGATCGCGTCAAGCGCGAGCCGGTAGCGGTCGAGATCGTTGAGCACGACCATGTCGAACGGCGTGGTGGTCGTCCCTTCCTGCTTGTAGCCGCGGACATGGATATTGTGGTGGTTGGTACGGCGATAGGTCAGCTTGTGGATCATCGCCGGAAAGCCGTGAAAGGCGAAGATGACCGGGGTGTCGGTTGTGAACAGCGCATCGAAGCCGTGATCGTCTAGGCCATGGGGATGCTCGCTCTGCGGCTCCAGCACCATCAGGTCCACCACGTTGACGACGCGGATGCGGATGTCGGGCACATACTCTCTCAGCAACTTGACGGCGGCGAGCGCCTCGAGCGTCGGGACGTCGCCGGCGCAGGCCATCACGACATCGGGATCCGTGTCGTCGACACCGGCCCAATGCCAGATGCCAGCCCCTGCGGTGCAGTGGCGGACGGCATCGTCGATGCCGAGCCATTGCCATTCCGGCTGCTTGCCCGCGACGATCAGGTTCACATAATTCCGGCTGCGCAGGCAGTGGTCGGCGACCGAGAGGAGGCAATTGGCGTCGGGCGGCAGATAGATGCGCGCGATATCGGAGGTCTTGTTCGCGACCTGGTCGATAAAGCCCGGATCCTGGTGCGACAGGCCGTTATGATCCTGCCGCCAGACATGCGAGGTCAGCAGATAGTTGAGCGAGGCGATCGGCTTGCGCCATGGGATGGTCCGGCTGACCTTGAGCCATTTCGCATGCTGGTTGAGCATCGAATCGACGATATGGGCGAAGGCTTCGTAGCAGGAAAAGAAGCCGTGACGGCCGGTCAGCAGATAGCCTTCCAGCCAGCCCTGGCAGAGATGCTCGCTCAGCACCTCCATCACGCGACCGTTCGGGCTGAGATCGAGATCGACTGGCTCGATTTCGGCCATCCACGCCTTGCCCGAGACGTCATAGACTGAATCGAGCCGGTTCGACGCGGTCTCGTCGGGCCCGAACAGGCGGAAATTCTGCTGGTCGAGATTGAGCCGCATCACCTCGCGAAGATAATGGCCGAGCACCCGGGTCGCTTCGGCTTCGATCGCGCCCGGCGTCTCGACCGGTACCGCGAAGTCGCGAAAATCCGGCGTGCACAAAGGCTGCAACAGGCAGCCGCCATTGGCATGGGGGTTCGAGCTCATCCGGCGGTGCCCGGTCGGGGCGAGGCTCGCGATCTCCTCCCTGAGCTTGCCATTCTCGTCGAACAGTTCCTCTGGACGGTAGCTGCGCATCCATTCTTCGAGCTGACGAAGATGCTCGGGATTTTTGAAGTCGGCGATCGGAACCTGGTGCGCCCGCCACGTTCCCTCGACCGGCAGGCCGTCGACGGTCTTGGGTCCGGTCCAGCCCTTGGGCGTCTTCAGCACGATCATCGGCCAGCGCGGCCGTGGCGGTCGCGCCGATGCGGGCAGGGACCGGGCCTGGGACTGGATTGCGCGGATATCGCGCAGCGCGCCGTCGAGCGCTTCGGCCATCAGCTCGTGGAGCAGCGCCGGATCGTCGCCTTCGACGAAATAGGGCTCATGGCCATAGCCCTGCAGAAGGTCGGTCAGGTCCCGCTCGCCGATCCGCGAAAGCACTGTCGGGTTGGCGATCTTGAAGCCGTTGAGATGGAGGATCGGCAGCACGGCGCCGTCGCGGGCCGGGTTCAGGAATTTGTTGCTGTGCCAGCTCGCCGCCAGCGGCCCCGTCTCCGCTTCGCCATCGCCGACGACGCAGGCGACGATCAGGTCGGGATTGTCGAATGCCGCGCCATAGGCGTGGGCGAGCGAATAGCCGAGCTCGCCGCCCTCATGGATCGAGCCCGGCGTCTCCGGCGAGACATGGCTCGGAATCCCGCCCGGCCAGGAGAATTGGCGGAACAGGCGGTCCATCCCGTTCCGGCTGCGCTCGATCGCCGGGTAATGCTCGGTATAGGAGCCCTCGAGATACGCGTTGGCAACGAGGCCGGGGCCGCCATGGCCCGGCCCGATGACATAGATCATGTCGAGATCATGTTCGGTGATCAGCCGGTTGAGATGGACATAGACGAAGTTGATGCCCGGGGTCGTGCCCCAATGGCCGAGCAGCCGCGGTTTGATGTCGGCGAGGGTCAGCGGTTCCTCGAGCAGCGGGTTGCGGCGCAGATAGACCTGCCCGACCGAGAGATAGTTCGCGGCACGCCAATAAGCATGCATCGCCGCGGCGCGCTCGGGGGAAAGGGGATTGGCCATCGATATCTCCGAAGCTTGCGGCAGGCGGAATCCAGATCGGCCGGCAGTTCGATACCGTGCGGATCCGCCGCCCGATCGACCGCGTCGTCGCGGATCGGCTCGGTGATCACCATTGGGGTTAGCACGTAGGCTTCGACTGAGCGAACGATCGGGGCAGTCGTTCGCCGCACCGCCCGCAAGAGGCGGCGGCTACGTACCTATCCGCATATAGCGCGCGACCATGTCGGGGCATCTGGCACTGTCAGAGGCGCCACAGACCCGCGCGCGGGCCTTCGGCGCGCGCTGACCATTCCGGAAGGAAATCAGATGCTGAAGACCATGAAAGCAGCCGTCGTCCGAGAGTTCGGCAAGCCGCTCGTCATTGAGGAGGTGGCGGTGCCGCTGCCCGGCCCGGGCCAGATCCTGGTCAAGATCGCGGCGACCGGCGTCTGCCACACCGATCTCCACGCGGCCAATGGCGACTGGCCGGTCAAGCCGAGCCCGCCCTTCATTCCCGGCCATGAGGGCGTCGGCCATGTGGTCGCCGTCGGCGCTGGCGTGACCCATGTGAAGGAGGGCGATCGCGTGGGGGTGCCCTGGCTCTACAGCGCCTGCGGGCACTGCGTGCACTGCCTCGGCGGCTGGGAGACCTTGTGCGACACGCAACGCAACACCGGCTATTCAGTGAATGGCAGCTTCGCTGAATATGTGCTCGCCGATCCGAATTATGTCGGGCACCTGCCGGACACTGTCGGCTTTGTCGAGATCGCGCCGGTGCTGTGCGCGGGGGTCACCGTCTACAAGGGCCTCAAGGTCACCGACACCAAGCCGGGCGACTGGGTCGCGATCTCCGGCATCGGCGGGCTCGGCCATATGGCGGTGCAATATGCGACCGCGATGGGTCTGAACGTGGTTGCGGTCGACATCGACGACGCGAAGCTGAAGCTCGCGGCGGAATTGGGCGCTGCGCTCACCGTCAACGCGCTGGAGGCTGATCCAGCCGCCTTCATCAGGAAGGAAATCGGCGGTGCACAGGGCGTGCTCGTCACCGCCGTTTCACCCAAGGCATTCCAGCAGGCGATGGGTATGGTGCGGCGGGGCGGAACGGTGTCGCTGAACGGCCTGCCGCCGGGCGATTTTCCGCTCTCGATCTTCGACACCGTCCTGAACGGCATCACGGTCCGCGGTTCGATCGTCGGCACGCGCCTCGACCTCCAGGAAGCGCTCGACTTCGCGGCAGCAGGCAAGGTCCATGCGACGGTCGCGACCGAAAGTCTCGAGAATATCAACGATGTGTTCGGTCGCATGCGCCGTGGCGAGATCGAGGGCCGCATCGTGCTCGATTTCGAGCGGGAGGCGGGCGCCGCCGGAGCGAAGCAGGAGTCGGCCCTGGCTGAGGCGGGCTGAATGGCAGCTGCCGCGCCCCTCATCGGCCCCGCTCAGCGTCGGGCTCTCGCGAGAAAATGGCATCGATGAGCGAACCTGCTCCCTTCTGGCAGTTCGCACCCGAGGAAGTGCTCAAGCGGCTCGGCACGACACGCTCGGGACTGGACGGGCAGGAGGCTGCCGCCCGGTTGCAGCGCAATGGGCCGAACAGCATCGGTGGGGCGCGGCGGCGGCATCTGTCGACCGATCTGCTCCGCAAGCTCGCCAACCCGCTCGTCGCGATCCTGCTGGTCGCGGCCGCGATCGCGGGCGCGACGGGCGACGTGGCGAGCTTTGCGATCATCGTGATCGTCGTGATCCTGTCGACTGCGCTGGATCTGGTTCAGGAGCATCGGGCCGAAGCGACCGCCGAGGCGCTGAGGCGATCAATCGCGCTCCACGCCAGCGTCCTGCGCGACGGCAAGGCGATAGACCTCCCGGCGAGCGCGATTGTCGCCGGAGACGTCGTCCTGCTGTGCGCTGGCGATCTGGTCCCCGCCGACGGCATCGTGCTCGCCGCGAACGGCGCGCAGGTCAATGAAGCGATGCTGACCGGCGAAGCCTATCCGGTCGAAAAACAGGTCGATCCCGTTCTCACGGCCACGACCCCGGCTGACGCGCGCAACGCCCTTTTCCACGGCACCTCGCTGGTCGGCGGAACCGCGACGATGCTGGTGGTCGAGACGGGCGCGCGAACCCGCTTCGGGGCGATCGCCGCATCGCTGGCGGGCGCCGCGCCGCCGACTGCCTTTGAGCGCGGCATCCACAAGCTCGGCATTCTCATCGCGCGGCTCACGGTCTTCCTGGTGCTGTTCGTCCTGCTCGCGCATCTCGCGCTCGGCCGGCCGCCGCTGCAATCCTTCCTCTTTGCGATGGCGCTGGCCGTCGGCCTCACGCCCGAGCTGCTGCCGATGATCATGACCGTCTCGCTCGCGCGCGGCGCGCAGCGCATGGCGACGGCCAGGGTGGTGGTGAAGCGCCTGTCGGCGATCCATGATCTCGGCCAGATGGATATCTTGTGCACTGACAAGACCGGCACACTGACTGAGGCAAGCATTGCCCTGATCGGCCATCCCGGCATTGACGGAGAGGATGACGAGCGCGTGGTCGAGCTCGCCGCGGTCAATGCGCGCTTCGAAACCGGGCTGAAGAGCCCGCTGGACGAAGCCCTGCTGCTGCACGCCACGCCTGAGCGGATCGCCGGCTGGCGCAAGCTCGACGAGCGGCCCTTCGATTTCGAGCGCCGCCGGGTCTCGGTGCTCGCCGAGCAGGAAGGCGAACGGATCGAGATCGTCAAGGGCGCCCCCGAAGCCCTGCTGACACTCTGCACGCGCGCGCAGGACCGGTCGGGTGAGCTCGTGCCGCTCGACGACGCGCTGCGCGCAAGGCTTCAGGCGCTGCTTGAAGACCGCGCGGCGCAGGGCCTGCGCGCGCTTGGGGTGGCCTGGAAACCGGCCGAGGGACAGGAGCGGATCGGGAGCGATGACGAAGAGGCGCTGGTCTTCGCCGGCTTCTGCATCTTCGTCGATCCGCCCAAGGCAAGTGCCGCGGGCGCGGTGGCCCGGCTCGAAGGCGCGGGGATTCGCGTCAAGGTCATCTCGGGCGACGCTGCCGCAGTCGTCCAGCATCTGGTCGCGGCGCTTGCGCTCCCGATCGACGGGGTGCTGACCGGCGAGGAGATCGCCGGCCTGAACGATCAGGCGCTCGCGGCGCGGGTCGAGGCGGTTGACCTGTTCGCCCGGGTCACCCCCGATCAGAAGACGCGCATCGTTCGGGCGCTGAAGGCGCGGGGCCATACCGTTGGGTTCATCGGTGACGGGATCAACGACGCGCCCGCCATCCGGGCAGCCGATATCGGCCTGTCGGTTGACGGCGCGACCGACGTCGCACGCGAGGCGGCCGACATGATCCTGCTCGCGCCCGATCTGAATGTCCTGGCGGACGGCGTCGCCGAGGGGCGGCGTACCTATGCCAATATCCTGAAATATATCCGGATGGGCACGAGCTCGAACTTCGGCAACATGCTGACCATGGCGCTCGCGTCGCTCGTGCTGCCCTTCCTGCCGCTTACCGCGGTGCAGGTGCTGCTGAACAACCTGATCTACGATCTTTCCCAGGTCGGCATTCCCTTCGACCGCGCCGATGCTGACGATCTCGCGCGGCCGCACGGCTGGGACATGCGGGCCTTGCTCCGCTTCACCGCGATCATGGGACCCTTGTCGTCGCTGTTCGACATCGCGACCTTCGGCCTGCTGCTATGGGTCTATCACGTCGACGTCGCCACCTTCCGGGCCGCCTGGTTCATCGAATCCATGGCGACCCAGATCCTGGTGGTGTTCGTCATCCGCACCGTCAGGCCGGTCTGGGCCAGCCGCCCGCATCCGGTGCTGACGGCGACTGCGCTGGCCGGCCTTGCCGTCGCGACCGTGCTGCCCTTCCTGCCCTGGGCCGGCATTCTCGGCTTCACGGCCCCTGGCGCCGCAGCGCTCGGCGCGATCGCGCTGCTCGTGCTCGCCTATCTGCTCGGCGCTGAATTGCTCAAACGCTTCGCCTTGCGCAACAGCGCGCCTGGCGTCAGGCCGACAGCCGGTCGGCGTAGATCATGAAGCCGGCCGGCAGGCGCTCGAGCACCTGCGCGATATCCTCCGGCGATACCGCGAGGCACCCTTCGCTGCGGCCGATCTTGCCCTGCTCCTGCGCGATGCTGTCGCCGACATAGGCAGCGGCGTGGATCACGATGGCGCGGGCCTCGGCATTGCTGTTGCCGGGATCCAGGCCGATGAGCCGGCGCGACCGGCCATGCCTGCCCGCATAAATCTCGCCGGTGAGATACGCGCCGGCCGAAGAGGCCTGGGACCGCGGCAGGTTCGAGAAGCGCTCGAGCCATCCGCTATGCTCGGGATCCGACCCGCGACCATGGGCCACGAGCACCGCTCTGCTCCGTCCGGTGATTGTGTCGAGGATGTGGAATCTGGGCGTCGACGACGGCCTGGTGAAGTCGACGATGCCTACGCGCTCGAGCGTCGCGAAACGCCCGCGATGGCGTTCGGCCGCCCCGAGCGCGCGCCGGATCAGGGCAGCGGGTGGTGCAGTCGATTCAGCGGCGAGCGATGTGGCTCCCGCCGGACATGCAGCGGCGAGGGCAACCCCGCCCGCGCCGGCCAGGACCAGGCGTCTCGATATCGATATCATGAAAGTCCACAGATCATATCCGAGGCGGCGCTTTACCATCCGCATGGCTGTCCAGGATATACGTGCTGACCCTTACGGCGCGGGCGCGTCGTCAAGGACGGGCGCCGGCGTGTCGCCGGGCACGCCATGGGGCGCCTGGGCGCGAAGCGCGAAACCGATTTCCAGCAACTCGGAAAAGCGGCTCACGCCCAATTTGCGCATGACCCGCCCGCGATGAATTTCCACGGTACGATGGCTGATGCCCAGCGAAGAACCGATCTGCTTGTTGGTCATGCCGCCGAGGATCGCATCGAACACTTCCCGTTCCCGGTCCGACAGCGTCTCGAGAGCAGCGAGCCCGACCGGCGACGCAGGGGGTATGCTCACCTGCCGGCTCTGGGCCCGGCGTAGATCGTCCAGCCTGCAGGGCCGGACGATCACGTCACAGGCGCCCATCCGAATCGCCGTCACTGCAAGTGCCACATCCTGACGGCTCAGCGCCACGAGGACAAAGGCCACCGCACGGCGCGCGAGAATGTCGGTGAGGCCGGCAAGGGGGGTGGATGTGTCCGACGGGGCGAAGACGACCGCACCGCATTGCAGATGCGGTGCTGCGGCGAGAAAGGATCCGAAGGTGCTGAAATGACGTGTGTCGGCCCTGCCGTCGGCAATGGCAGCGATCTCGTCGAACGCGCGCTGTTCGCCGATGACATAAATCCTCGACGGGATCGCGAGAGGGTCGTGCGTCATCAAAGGGCCGCCCGGACAGGTCATTGTCGGCCATCCTGGGCTGCGAGTCACAGGTCCGACATACGCAAAGCTACGAATGCGTTTCACTGGCTCCAGCCCGCCGGTTCGGTCGCGTCGGCCCCCTCGATCTTATCCGTAATCTTCCCAATGCCAGCCTCGCTGGGGCGTCCCTATCGTGCGCCCGTGAAGGGAGACCATCGATGCGAAACATCCTGTTGCTCGTCCATGACGACAAGGGCCAGGAGGCGCGCCTGGAGGCGGCGCTCGATCTGCGCCGTGCCCTGGCCGGGCATCTGATCTGCGTCGACGTGTCGATCGTTCCCGAGAGCGTCACTGACTATATCCCGGTCGGCGGCACTGCGCTGCTGCTTGCCGACGAGCAGCGCAACGAAAACCTGAACGCAGCTCGTCTGCGCCGGCGCCTGACTGAAAACCATGTGCCCTTCGACTGGGTCGATGCCACCGGCGATCTCGCCACCTGCATCCGCGACGCCGCCGGCCTTGCGGATCTGGTCGTGACCAACCGCCAGCTCGACAGCGCGCCCTTTCCCGATGCCGTCGACCTGGTCGGCAAGCTGGTGGTTGACGAGAGGCTGCCCGTGCTCGCCGTGCCCGAAACGGCGCGTGGCTTCAGGGTCGATGGCCACGCGTTGGTCGCCTGGGACGGGTCACCCTCGGCACAGGCAGCGCTCCGCGCCGCCATTCCGCTGCTCAAGCGAGCAGGCAGCGTGACATTGGTCTATGTCGATGACGGCTCGATCGACCAGTCTCTGGGCGAGGCGGTGCGCTATCTCGCGCGACACGGAATCGAGTCGGTCGTCCGCCGTGAACAGGCGACAGCCCGGGCCGCCGAGATATTGCTGATCGCCGCGCATTCGGGCGAGGTGGATTATATCGTGATGGGCGGCTTCGGTCATGCCCGGGCGATCGAGGCGATCTTCGGCGGCGCCACGGAGCGTCTGCTCAGGGAATGCCCGGTCCCGCTGTTTCTGGCGCATCGTCGTTGATGGAGCCTGCGGACGTGCCGCTTTTCCCCGTCGCTACGGGCTCGTGGCGTTGCCTTCCTCGTCAACGGGATTGATGATGGACGGAATCGATACGCGCGAGGACCCCTCGGCGCTGGCCAATGATATCGCGCTCTTTATCGAGAGCGCGGCTGACCGCGCGGTATTCCTGACGGATTGCCATGGTGTCGTACGGAGCTGGAACCAGGGCGCCGTCCTGCTGACGGGCTGGCAGCCGGTGGAAATCATCGGTCGTCCCGTTGCCCTGCTATACCCCGCCGCCGATCTCGACCGCGGCCTGCCGGAGCAGGAACGGGCGGAAGCGGGCACCGCCATGCTGTGCAAGGAGGGATGGCGCCTGCGCAAGGACGGCTCGGAATTCCTCGCTGAGCTTACCCTTGTCGCGTTGCGCGGCCCCGACGGCACCCATCACGGCTTCGGCGAGAGCATCCAGGATATCACCGGCCGCAAGGCTTCCGAACAGGCATTGGCCTGGAGCGAGATGCACTATCGCTCGATCCTCGAGACGGTGCCCGACGCGATGGTGGTGATCGACGACCTCGGCAAGATCCAGTCCTTCAGCGCAGCCGCTGAGCGCCTGTTCGGTTATGATGAGGCTGCGGTGATGGGCTGCAATGTCGATATCCTGATGCCAAGCCCGCATCGCGAGCGGCATGATGCCTATATCGCGCGATACAAGAAGACCGGCGAACGACGCATCATCGGCATCGGCCGGGTCGTCGTCGGCCTGCGCCGCGACGGGACCGAGTTTCCGATGGAGCTGTCGGTCGGCGAGGCAAGCAGCGAGGGGCACCGGATCTTTACTGGTTTCATCCGCGACCTGACCGCGCAGCAGCGCTCCGCGCTGCGGGTGAAGGAGCTGCAGGCCGAACTCATCCATGTCTCGCGCGTGAGCGCGATGGGGACGATGGCCTCGACGCTCGCGCACGAGCTCAACCAGCCGCTCGCGGCGATCGCCAATTATCTCGAGGCCGGCCGCGACCTGCTCGACGATCCTGCAGCTGACGCCCAGGCGCTGGTGCGGGAAGCGGTCGAGGAAGCCGCGACCCAGGCGCTGCGCGCCGGGCAGATCGTGCGGCGCCTGCGCGATTTCGTCTCGCGCGGCGAAACGGAAAAGAAGGTCGAAGACCTCGGGACGATGATCGAGGAGGCTGCCCGGCTCGGCCTGATCGGCGCGCATGAACGCGGCATTCGCGTCTTCTACGCACTCGATCCGAAGATCCGCTCAGTGGTCGTCGATCGCATCCAGATCCAGCAGGTGCTGGTCAACCTGTTCCGCAATGCCTTCGAGGCAGTCACCGATCGCCCCGAGCGGGACATCTTCGTGACCACCGCCGCTGACCGCAACGGCCTGGTGCGGGTGTCGATCGCCGATACTGGAAGCGGGGTCGACCCTCGTCTGGCGCCGCGGCTGTTCGAGGCTTTCGCCACCTCCAAGAAGCGCGGGATGGGGCTCGGCCTTTCGATCTGCCGTACGATCGTGGAGGCGCATGGCGGGCGCATCTGGGCTGAACCCCGCGATGGAGGCGGCACAGCGTTCCATTTCACCGTCCTCAATGCCGAAAGTGAAGATGCCGATGGATAAGCGAATGATCCACCTGGTCGATGACGAAGAGGCGATCCGCCGATCGCTCGGGTTCCTGCTGCGCACCTCGGGCTTCAGCGTAAAGGCGTATGAGTCGGGGGTGGCCTTCCTCAAGGAGGTGAAGACGGCCGAGCTGGGTTGCATCCTGCTCGATGTGCGCATGCCGCATATGGATGGACTGGCCGTCCAGCAGGAGCTGAACGCGCGGGGCGTGACCATGCCGGTCATCGTGCTGACCGGCCATGGCGATGTCTCGATCGCGGTGAGGGCGATGAAGGCTGGTGCAATCGACTTCCTCGAAAAGCCCTTCGAAAAGACCTTGCTGCTCGAAGCGCTTGGCCGGGCCTTCGACCGGCTCGATCGGCATGAGGATGCCGCTGTATCGGAGCAGGACGCCAGGGTCAGGGTCGCGGCCCTGACTGCGCGTGAGCAGGAGGTGCTGCGCGGCCTCGTCCAGGGCTTGCCCAACAAGACGATCGCCTATGACCTGGGAATCTCCCCCCGGACAGTCGAGGTCCACCGCGCGAATTGCATGACCAAGCTGAACGTCAGGAACCTGTCCGAGGCGCTGCGGATCGGCTTCGCGGCCGGCATCGAGACATAGGAAATCTGCGTAGAGACGGCGAACGGCCAATGGGGCAGGCAGGCATCACCAACAGAAAAGGTGCACGATGTCTCAGCTGCCACTCTCCCGGTCCGAAGGCGATCCGCGGCTCCGCGCCATTCTGGTAGAAGATGACGAAGCGGTGAGACGCTCGCTGCAGCTCGTCCTCCATGCCCGCGGTTACGATGTCCGATCCTTCGCATCGGCGGCCCCTCTGCTCGACGATGCGCCCATCGACGCGATTGATCTGCTGGTGACGGATTATCGGCTGCCGGACGGCGACGGCCTGGGCGTGTTGCGGGCGATGCGCCGCGCCGGCTGGCATGGTCGGGCGGTCCTGATCACGGCATTTCCCTCGCCGGCGCTGGCCGACAGCGCGCGCGCCTGCGGCTTCGACGCGATCCTGGAAAAGCCGTTGCGGCCCAATGAACTGATCGGTGCGCTGAGCGGCTGATCCGATCCGTACATATCCCAATGTCGGGCATCCATCACTGATCCTACCCCGAAACCGCATTTATCGTTCGGAGGATGACATGAAGAATATCCTGTTGCTCGTGCATGACGACGCCGGCCAGGAGGCGCGGTTCCAGGCTGCCCTTGACGTCGGCCGCGCCCTTGAAGGGCATCTCGTGTGCCTCGATGTCGCAATCGTGCCGGCGGTGGTCGGCACCGATTATGTCGGCGATGCGGGATTCAATCTCCTGCTGCAGGATGAGTGCGACCGGGAGGCGAAGAACCGGACCCGGCTCGAAGAGCGCCTCGCCCATGAGGATGTCCCGTGGGAGTGGAACGAGGCGTGCGGGACACTCGCTGCGTGCCTCAAGGACGCCGCCGAACTCGCCGACCTGATCGTCGTCAATCGCCAGCTCGACGATTTTCCGCTGCCGGACATGCGCACGGTCGCCGGCGACCTGGTGGTCCGTTCGGGCAAGCCGATACTCGCCGTCCCCGACAGCCTGAAGCGCCTCGACCTCGGCGCCGCATTGATCGCGTGGGACGGCTCGCCGGCATCGGCGGCCGCGCTGCGCGCCGCGGTGCCGCTGCTGCGCCTTGCCGACCAGGTGACGATCGTCGAGATCGATGATGATTCCATTCGCGCGCCTGCCGAGGAAGCAGCCGCCTATCTTTCGCGGCACGATGTGCATGCGGAGATCCGCCGCCTGCAGGCGGTCGACAAGGGCGCAGGCGAGGTGATTCTCGATCAGCTTGCCAAAGGTGGCTTTGGCTATCTCGTGATGGGTGGGTTCGGGCACCTTCGTTTTGCCGAAGCCGTTTTCGGCGGCGTCACCAGGCTGATGTTGACAAAGAGCCCCGTGCCCGTGTTCCTCGCACACTGAAATCGCGTCGGCGGGCCGCCATCCGGCTCGCCGATCGCCGGTACCGTCAGCCGCCGAGCCCGAAGCAATCGGAACGGTCCGACTGCACAATTTTCGTCGTGATCAGGCGGCGCGGCGGCCCAGATCGAACAGCTCCTGAAGCCGGGCCTGCCGATCGGCAGCGCTCTCCTCGACGCCGCCGATCAGCGTGTGCCGCACAGGCTTGATGCCGACGAGCTTGAGGATGTTACGCTCGAAGCTCTTCACGCTATGGGCGCCGAAATAGAAGCGATAGAAGAATGCCGGCATCCCCATCGTCACGACGAGCCGTGCCGATTTGCCGTGCAGCAACCCCGCGCCCAGGGCCTCGCCCTTCCTGATCGCGAAATCGGGCCGCAGCGCCTGTTCGAGAAACCCCTTGAGCAGCGCGGGCACATCGCCGAGCCACAAGGGATAAAGGATCACGAGATGATCGGCCCAGGCGATTGCCTGCTGCGCCTCGGCGATCGCCGGTGGTGGCGGTTCGTCTTCCCACGCCGCACGCGAGCGGAGCAGCGGGAAATCGAGCCGGGCCAGATCGATCCTCCGCACCTCATGTCCCGCCGCGACCGCACCCTCGGCATAGCGTGCGGCGAGCGCGTGAATGAAACGACCGCGGTCCGGATCGGGATGCCCGTCGATGATGGCGATATGTTTCATCCCCAGCAGGCGCCCAGTCAGTGAGTCTCGAGTTCCCGGCGCACGGTGACCTCGTTTCCCGAACTCTCCTCGGGGACTGCGGTGAATCCTGCTTCGCGCTCGAGCGCAAGCGCTGCGCGGTTGTCGGCGCTTTCGACGGATTCGATGCTCTTTATCCCCTCGCTCCGGGCATAGCTGAGGACGTGCTGGACCAGGGTCCAGCTGACGCCGCGCCCCTTGAAATCGCTGCGGACCGAGACCGCGAACTCGGCGCGTTCGCCGTCCGGGTCGCACGCCATCATCGCGGTCGCGATCAGCATGCCGTCCTCGGCAAAGGCGAGGAAGTTCATGCTGCGGCGATAATCGATCTGGGTCATCGCCGCGAGCCGGTCCCGCCCGACTTCGCGCAGCCCGGTCAGGAAGCGGAAGCGCAGATCTTCGGGCGAGACATGGTGGAAGAAATCGGCCAGCGCCGCCTCGTCGTCCGGCCGCACCGGGCGCACGTCCATGGTGACGCCGCCCCGCGTTATGAGCTTGGCCGCCCACTGCATCGGGATCGGCCTGATCACGAGCTGCGGGACTTCGCCGCCGGCGATCCGGATGCGGGCATCGAGCGCAAGCACGCCTTTGCTGTCGGCGAGCAGCGGATTGATGTCGAGTTCGGCGATCTCCGGGAAATCCGTCGCGATCGCCGAGAGTGCGTTGAGCACCTTGACGATCTCTCCGAGATTGGCCGCCGGGACGTCGCGATATCCAGCGAGGAGGCGCGAAATCCGTGTTGTCGCGATCATCTGTCCGGCCAGTGCGTCGTCGAGCGGTGGCAGGCCAAGCGCGCGATCATGGATCATCTCCACCGCCTTGCCACCGGCGCCGAACGCGACGACCGGCCCGAATATGGGGTCACGCGCAATGCCGGCGAGCAGTTCGCTTGAGTCCCGGCGGGTGATCATCGGCTCGATATCGAAGCCGGTGATCGACGCGGTTGGATGCTCGCGTTTGAAGCGGGTCGTCATCGCCCGCGCCGCAGCGACCGCGTCTTCGGCTGTGGCAAGATTCAGAGCAACGCCGCCGATATCCGATTTGTGCGGGAACTGCGGCGAGATCAGCTTGATCGCATAAGGCCCCTCGATCCTGGCACAGGCATCGGCGACGGCGTCCACCGATCGGGCGAGGATACTCGGAACGCACGGCACGCCATAGGCGCCGATCACCGTTTTCGCTTCGCAGGCGCTCAGCAACGAGCGGCCCTCGTTTCGCGCGCCGGTGATTACGGCGCGGGCACGTGCGCGGTCGCTCTCGGCGATACTGATCCCGGCCGGCGCGCGCATCAGCGCGTCGCGGCCTTTCCGTGCCTGAAGCAGATAGCCATAGCCGCGGACGGCATCGTCAAGATTGTCGAACAACGGAATGCCGGCTGCGTCGAACAGGCTTCGTACCGACGCGGCGTTGCCGGTGCCCATCCAGCAGGCCACCACTGGCTTGTTCGCCGGAGGATCGGCCTTGATTACCTCGATAACGGCCTGAGCGATGTCGGATCCCGCGGCGACCGCAGTCGGGCAGTGGATCACGAGCAAAGCGTCGACATCGGCGTCGGCCAGCGCCGCGCGCGCTGCAGCGGCGAACCGCTCGGGGCGCGCATCGCCGACCACGTCGATCGGGTTGGCGCGCGACCAGGCTTCCGGCATCTGTGGATCGAGCACGGCGATCGTCTCGGGATGGAGCGTCGCGAGCTTGCCGCCGGTCGCGGGCAGCGCGTCAGCGGCCAGCACGCCCGCGCCGCCGCCATTGCTCACGATCGCGAGCCTCTCGCCGCAACGCGGCTGGTGCCGGCACAGCACCTGGGCTGCGTCGAACAGCTCGGTCAGGCTGTCCACCAGGATGATCCCGGCGCGGCGAAAGGCGGCGGCATGGACATCATAGGAGCCGGTCAGGGCGCCGGTGTGCGACATGGCCGCATGTCCCGCTGCATCCGATCGACCGGCCTTGATCGCGATCACCGGCTTGATCCGCGATGCGGCACGCCCGGCGGACATGAACTTGGCCGGGTTGGTGACGCCTTCGATGTAGAGAAGGATCGCGTCGGTTTTCGAATCAGCCGCGAACAGGTCGATCAGGTCGCCGAGGTCCACATCGACCATGTCCCCGACCGATACGACGCCCGAAAAGCCGATCTGCTTCTCGCCGGCCCAGTCGAGCATCGCGGTCACCAGCGCGCCGCTCTGGGAGATGAAGGCAAGCCTGCCCGGCGCGGCATGGCGCGGCGCGAAGGAGGCGTTGAGCTTCGCATGCGGCATCAGTGCGCCGAGGCAATTGGGCCCGACGAGGCGCAGAAGATGTGGCCGCGCTGCCTCGAGGATCGCGATGCGGGTCGCCTCGTCATGCGGCTCGGCCGAGATGATCACGGCGACGCGGGTGCCGCGCGCGCCGAGCTCGGCGACGATCCCCGCGACCGTCTGCGCCGGCGTCACGATCACCGCAATGTCGGGCGTTTCGGGGAGTGCAGCGATCGTTGCTGCCCATAGGACGCCTTCGACATCCACCCGCTTCGGGTTCACCGCGAACATTGTGCCGCCAAAGCCGCCAGCGAGCAGATTCGAAAGCACCAGCTGGCCGAGCGCGCCGGGGCGCTGCGAGCCGCCGATCACGGCGACACTGCGCGGATGAAGAAGGGCATCGAGATTGCGGATAGTCATGAGTCGTCCCCGTCATCGGGGCATGGCAGCGCCCCGAAACTGTAATCCCATGGCGCGGCGCGGCGAGACATCCGTATAGTTCCGCATATGGCGTAACAGGGATACAGATAGGGTGGCGGCCTCAGAGACGGGAGGCTGATATGACGACGAAACTTCTTGCGATATCCGGCCGCGCGACTGCACTTGCTCAGCGCCAGCCGCGCCTCGCAGTCGGCGGCTCGATGCTCTGCTGCATCGTCCTCGCTGAACTCGTCGCGGCGATGATGCTGCATGGCGGCGTGTCGTGAGCCGAGTCGATCCGGGAAGCGTCGGACATCTCGTCCTGCTTGGCCACCCGGCGCCCGGCAGCTTCAATCACGCCATGGCCGAGGCCTATTGCGCTGCCGTCCGTGCCTGCGGGCAAAGCGCGACGCTGCGGGACCTCTACGCGAACGGGTTCAACCCGCTGCTCGCTGCCTCGGAGCGCCCGGAGTCGGCCGGCTTCGCGCCTGCCCCCGACGTGGTGGCCGAGCTGGACCTGATCCGGGCGAGCCAGGTCATCGTGCTTGTCTACCCGATCTGGTTCGGTATGCCGCCGGCGATCATCAAGGGATATGTCGACCGGGTCCTCGGTGCCGGATTCACCGCCCGGGAAATCAAGTCGGGCAATCCGCATCCGCTGCTCAAGGGCAAGCGCCTGGTCATCCTGAGTTCGTCAGCCGCGACCCGGCCATGGCTCGACGAGCAGGCGCAATGGGAAGCGCTCAAACAGGCGTTCGACACCTATCTGACCTCGATCTTTTCGCTCCATGGCTGTGATCACCTGCATTTCGGTGCGGTGACGAAGGGGCTCGGCGCGCAGGCGGTTCGCGAGAATCTGGCTGACGTCGAAGCGCGGGCGCGCAAGGCCTGCAGCGAAGTGCTGGCTGAATTGCATGCCCAACAGGTGAGGGAAGTCCGCGCGCACCAGCCCGCCTGAGCAACTGATCCGGCATTCGGTAAAACTGGCCAAGAATGGGCTATCGGGGGCCGCGTGACGGCCCCCGATGCCGATGATCAGGCGATGATGATATTGTCCTCGATGCTTGTCACGCCCGGCGCCGCCCAGGCAGCGCGTTCGGCGATCTGGCGCTCGGTCCAGGCTTTCACCCGGCCGCCCAGCGTGACCTTGCCGCCATCGGTCAGCACAGTGACCGACGCAGCGTCGGCAGTGGCGGAGCGGCTGATCGCCGCCATGATCCGCGCCTTGATGTCGCTCGCGACCGGCACCTGGCGGAGTGTGATCAGGTTGGAGATCCCGACGACGCCGGTGATCCTGCCGGCTGCGCGGCGCGCGGCCTCTTTCTGGTAGAACCAGTCGACCATGCCGGTCAGGGTGACATAGCCCTGCTCGACCTTGACGCTGATGCGATCGGACGGAACCAGCGCATCCCAGGCAAGTACGTCGACGATGCGCTTGGCGATCTCGGTGTCCGAGGTCTTGGCATCAGCCGGGTAGCGGACCTTAAGCTCCTCGGCGATCGCCCTGGTGCCGGCCACGCGGTGCACTGCCTTTTCGGCTTCCATCTTTTCGGCATAGCTGCGCACGAAACCCGAAAGGGTAACGACGCCGCCCGTCACCGCAACGCCGATATCGGTGTGGTGGATGCTGGGATCCCATTCCAGCTCGGCCATCACGTCATGCTGCAACTGGCTGTCGGTCTTCATTGGCTTTCTCCTTGGCTTGGGGGGAATATCGCGTTTGACGCGCGATCGGCTGGTCGACGGCCATGCTGATGACCATCGGCAGATTCAGCGAAACGACGGTGCCGCGGCCCTTGCGGCTGCGAATGGCCATGCGGCCATGGGCCTCCTCCGCAAATCGGCGGATCCGGCCGAGGCCGGAGCCGTGCGCCGCGCGGATCGCCGGTCCGCGCAGTGCGGTCGCCAGCGCGGCCGGGTCCATCCCGTCGCCGTTATCGGCAACGACGAGCCAGACCCGCCTGCCTGCTGCGTGAAGACGAACGATGATGTGATTCGAAGGCGACAGAACCGCGCGCGCATTGGCGACCAGTTCGACGACCGCCGCATCGAAGGCGACAGGATCAAGCCGGACGGGCAGGCGTGCCGGAGGGCAATCGATCTCGATCGAGGCGCGCCCCGCCAGCGCCTGCAGCATCGGTTCCAGCGCGATGAGACGCGCGCAGGCGTCGACCATTTTCGGGGGCGCCGAATCACGGCATGCCAGCAGATCGGTCGTCAACTGGCCGCCGCGCTCAGCGGCGGCTTCGATGGCGCTGAGGAGTTTTGCCCTCCGCGGATCGGACGGCCCGTCGCCAAGGAGCCTGCCCGCCGCCGCCACGACACCGAAAAGGTTGCGCAGGTCGTGAATGATCGCCGGGTTCGGCGGCACGGGCGTCGTTGCAGGGACCGGCTGGCTGGGCATGTTGGGCTCCTCGACTGGAGCCCTGTTCTCGGCCGCACCGGGCCAGGGATTAATTCGTAATCTTCCGTACGCGTCGGTCCCTATGAGCAGGCTCCACGCTGCCACGCGGGCGATCGAACCATATTCCTTGGGAAAGCTACGTAGCGACGCTCATCCCGCGGGCGCCCAGGAAGGAGACATGGACATGATGCATGCGATGCAATGCGACGGACCGGGCAGGCCGCTTCTGCCGGTCACCCGGGCTGTGCCGGCGCCCGCCGTCGGTGAGGTGCTGCTCGAAATCGCCGCCTGCGGCGTTTGCCGCACTGACTTGCATATTCTCGATGGCGAGATCCCGGCCCATTATCCCGTCATCCCCGGCCACGAGATCGTCGGGCGGGTCGCGGCGCTCGGCGATGGCGTCACGCATCTCGCGGTCGGCGACCGGGTCGGCGTTCCCTGGCTCGGGCACAGCTGCGGCGTGTGCCCCTATTGTCGCTCCGGGCGCGAGAATCTGTGCGACCGTCCCGAATTCACCGGCTGCACGCGCGATGGCGGTTATGCGACTCACGTGACGGCGGATGCCGCCTTCTGCTTTGCCATTCCCGCAACCTATTCCGACGTCGAGGCGGCACCCTTGTTGTGCGCCGGGCTGATCGGCTGGCGTGCGCTGCGGCTCGCCGGGGAGGGCAAGGCGATCGGCCTTTACGGTTTTGGTGCGGCCGCGCACATATTGGCGCAGGTTGCGCTGTGGCAGGGGCGCAGCGTCTACGCCTTCACCAGCACGGGCGATGTCGCCGCCCAGCATTTCGCCCGCTCGCTCGGCTGTGCCTGGGCGGGTTCTTCGGAAGAGCTGCCGCCGGTGGTGCTCGACGCGGCGCTGATCTTCGCGCCGGTCGGCGGCCTTGTCCCGCTGGCGCTCAAGGCCCTGCGGAAGGGCGGGCGGGTCGTGTGCGCCGGCATTCATATGAGCGATATTCCGGCATTTCCCTACGCCGACCTCTGGGAGGAGCGATCGATCCTGTCGGTGGCGAACCTCACCCGCGAGGACGGCATCTCGTTCTTCGACTGTGTCGTCGATGCCGGGATCAAGACGACGACCACGGTCTTCCCGCTGTCCGGTGCGAACGAGGCGCTGCAACGCTTGCGCGCCGGCAGGATCGAGGGTGCTGCCGTGCTGGTCCCCGCATAAGCGACCCCGTCCCGGAGGCGCCGCGCCCGCGTACGTACACATCCCGATAGAGCCGAGATGGCGCGCCGCTAGACCGGCTGCGTCGAACTGAGTGCGGGATGAACATGCCAAGACTGGGAATTGTCACGCTTTTGCTGGCGCTGGCGCTGGGTACTCCCCAGGCTGGCGCCGCGGCCCAGACGGATACGCCGACGCTCGCCGCCGGAACCGTGATGGATGCGGTCCGGCGCCTCAAGCCGGGCGAGTTCCTCTGGGCGCCGCAAGTCGCGCCGAGCGGGCCGCTGGTGCTCCTCGTCAATGTCGCCACCCAGCGGGCGGTGCTCTATCGCAACGGCGTGCCGATCGGGGTCACCACCGTGTCGACCGGTCGGGCGGGCCATCTCACGCCGCTGGGCGTGTTCACGATCCTGGAAAAGCAGGTCGAACATTATTCGAGCATCTATGACAACGCGCCGATGCCATTCATGCAGCGGCTTACCTGGGGCGGCGTCGCGCTGCACGGCGGAACGCTGCCGGGCTATCCGGCCTCCCATGGCTGTATCCGCCTGCCGCACGAATTTGCCCGGCTGCTCTTCGGCGAGACCAGGATCGGGATGACGGTGATGGTCGTGCGAAGCGACACGCCGCGGGTCTTCGCACCGGCGACCGATTCTCCCGGGGCGGCGATGCCGGATGCACTTCCCTATGTCTGGACCCCGGAACAATCCCCATCGGGGCCGATGGTCCTGATGCTGAGCACAGCCGACCACCGGCTGGTCGTGATCCGCAATGGTCGGGAAATCGGGACTGCCCGTGCCGATGTCAAAGGGCCGGTCGACCAGCCACGGCTCTTCGCCTTCCAGCCGACCACCATTGACGGTAACCACTGGGACCAGGTCCCCTTGCCCGGTCAGGAGGTCGCGGTATCTCCCGAGTTCCGCCTGGATGATCTGCAGATCGACGACTCGTTCAGAAAATTGCTCGCCACGGAGATCAAGCCGGGCACGACGATGGTGATAACGGCCGACTCGTTCGCGCCCGTGGCAGATGCGACTCCGGCGAAAGACGCCCGTTAAGGCTCGCCGATGCCAATTTACTGCCTGTCGCGCTATTCGGCGGCGATTTATGGACTGAATCGTCGACAAAGGCGCGCGAACTAACCCTTGATGTTGCGAACGGGCTGGACAGGGGCCAATCATTGTTGTGGTGCCGTTATGACGACGTGCAAGGGGCGGAGGTCCAATGCATTTTCAGCTGGCCGATCAATTGACGGGGGGCAGCCGGTCGGGTCCACCGGGGTGGATTCTGCGGTGGGGATCGATACTTCCTGTGGTCGGCGCGGCGGCGCTGCTGGATGCGGGCCTCGACCCATCGCCAGCCAATCGCGGCTATTATCTGCCGTTCGTCGTCGCCGTTTTTGCCGTGAGGACGATTGGCGGCGTGCTCCCCGCAGCCGTCGCGACGGTGTTGTCCGTGGCGGCGGCCGCCTTGCTCGTCGGCAACCCCTTTGCGCAACCGGCTCTGGCTGAAACCTTCATCTTCGTCCTTGCGTGCGGGATAATCATCGCCGGGACCAGCCTCGCGCGTCGCCAGTTCAGCACACCCGACGACAATGGGGACATGCCGCTCGACTCTCAGGCGACGCGCGATCTGGCCGAGGAGCTCAATCTCCTGATCGACGGCGCCGCCGATTATGCCATCTACATGCTTGATATCGATGGTCGGGTGACGATCTGGAACAAGGGCGCTGAACGCCTCAAGGGCTGGACCGAAGACGAGGTGCTCGGCCAGCACACGATGATCTTCTATTCGCCCGAGTCCCAGGCCGTCGGCAAGCCGATGGAGGATCTCGCGCGGGCCGAACGGCTCGGCAAGTTCGAGGAGGAACGCTGGCGCAGGCGCAAGGACGGGTCTCAATTCCTTGCCCATATCTCGATTACCGCGCTCCGCGACGACGATGGAAAGCTGCGCGGATTCGGCAAGGTCATCCGCGACGTGACCGACCAGCGCGCGGCGGAACGCGCGCTCGGCGCCAATGCGGCGCATCTCGGCTCGATCCTGTCGACCGTGCCGGACGCGATGGTCGTCATCGACGAGAAAGGGGCGATCCTCTCGTTCAGCGCAGCTGCGGAACGGCTGTTCGGCTTTGCCGAGGCTGACGTGATCGGCAGCAATGTCAGTCGCCTCATGCCGTCGCCCGACCAGGAACAGCATGACGGCTATCTGCAGCATTATCTCGACACCGGCGAGAAGCGGATCATCGGCCTCGGGCGTGTCGTCCGGGGGTTGCGGCGCGACGGGACGACCTTCCCCATGGAATTGTCGGTCGGCGAGGCGATCAGCAACGGCCAACGCGTGTTCACGGGATTCGCACGTGACCTGACGGAGAAGGTCGCAGCCGACGAGCGGATCGAGGAGCTGCGCTCTGAACTCATCCATGTCGCGCGGGTCAGTGCGATGGGGACAATGGCGTCGACTCTCGCGCATGAGCTCAACCAGCCGATCACCGCGGTCACCAACTATGTGCAGGGGGTCAGCGACCTCCTCGAAAACCCCGATCCCGCGGATCTTCCGATGATCAGGGAGGCGCTCGAGGAGACCGCGAGCGAAGCTTTGCGTGCCGGCAATATCGTTCGCCGGCTGCGCGATTTCGTCGCCCGCGGCGATGTCGAAAAGTCAGTCGAAAATCTGCCGTCGCTGATCGAGGAAGCCGCCAAGCTCGGGTTGATCGGCGCGCGCGAAAGCGGCGTCGATGTCGCTTTCGAATTTGATCCGGCCGCCTCGCCGGTCCTGGTGGACAAGGTCCAGACCCAACAGGTCCTGATCAACCTGATGCGCAACGCGACTGAGGCAATGGCGGGCCAGCCGGTGCGACGGCTGCGCATCGCGACCGGGATCGACAGTCCGGGCTTCGCGCGAGTCTCGGTCATCGACACCGGACCGGGGCTCGCCCCGGAGATCGCCGAGAACCTGTTCCGCGCCTTCAACAGCACGAAAAGCCAGGGCCTTGGCCTTGGCCTGTCGATCTGCCGCACGATCGTCGAGGCGAATGGCGGCCATATCTGGGCGGAACCGAGCGAAGGCGGCGGCACCGCCTTTCACTTTACACTGATGTTGGTGAACGAAGGGAGCAGTGGTGGCCGATAATCGCCTGATACATGTCATCGACGACGACGAAGCGATTCGGCGTTCGGCGAGCTTCATGCTCAAGACCTCGGGATTCAAGGTCGAGACCTGGAAATCGGGCACCGAGTTCCTGAAGGACGTGCGCCATGTCGAGCATGGCTGCATCCTGCTCGATGTCCGCATGCCCGACATGGACGGGCTCGAGGTGCAGCAGGCGCTGAACGAGCGCGGCATCACCATGCCGGTGATCGTCCTGACTGGCCATGGCGACATCTCGATCTCGGTTCGGGCGATGAAGGCCGGCGCGGTCGATTTCATCGAGAAGCCCTTCGACAAGGCTGTGCTGCTCGACGCGATCGCGGCTGCGTTCGAACGGATCGACCGCGCCGACAGTATCGCCGGGCGCGCTGCGGCAGCCGCGGTCATGGTGGGCGCGCTGACGGCGCGCGAGCGCGAGGTCCTGGACGGGCTGGCTGAAGGCCTGCCCAACAAGACGATCGCCTATGATCTGGGCATCTCGCCGCGCACGGTGGAGGTCCACCGCGCCAACATCATGTCCAAGCTGCAGGCCCGCAGCCTGTCCGATGCCCTGCGCATTGCCTTCGCCGCCGGATTCGGTGCCGAAAAGGAATAGCTGCTTGCCGGCGGTTCAGCGGGCTGCCGCCTGATCCAGCGCCCGGCCGGCCTCTCGCAACGCGCGTTCGCGGGCGGCGTCGGACGGCAACGCTGCCAGGCGCCGCTCGAGCGACGAGGCGAAGGCGGCATAACGGTTGCGCCAGTCCTCGCCCGCGACCAGTTCGGCCGCGCGTGGCCGCGGTCCGGCGAGCCGGCTGGCCGGAGCGGCCTTTTTCAGGCTGAAGCGCTCGCCAAGCACCGGGATGAGCGGTTGCGGCATTCCCTCGGTCGCAGCAATGTCATGGGCCAGTGTCTTGAGCGCCGCCTCCTCGCCATGGTCGAGGAAGATGCTGCCGCTCACCGGCGCGCAGGCGGCGATCCAGCGCAGCAATCCGGCGTGATCGGCATGCGCCGAATAGGTGTCGAGCGCCTCGATATGCGCGAGAACGGGGAAGTCGTTGCCGGAAATGCGAACTGTCTTCGCCCCCTCGCGCAGCACTGAGCCGAGCGTGCCGCGCGCCTGATATCCGACGAACAGCACGGTTGAATCGGGTCGTGCGATGTTCCTGATCAGGTGATGACGGATGCGCCCGCCATTGCACATGCCCGATCCGGCGATGATGATCGCGCCCGAGATCCCGTTCAGGGCCCTGGACTGGGCCGTGCCCTGCGTGAAATGGACATTGGCTGCGTCGAACGGGGAAGGGGCGCCGTCGATCTCGACTCCGCCGAAGCTGCGATAGGCGCGCGTGGTGCGCTCGGCGAGCGGGGAATCGACATAGACCGGGCTGGGCGGGAGCGTGCCTTCGGCGAACAGCGCCACCAGGTCGGCGAGCACGATCTGAGTCCGTTCGAGCGCGAAGGCGGGGATCAGCAAATTGCCGCCTCGCGCCAGCGCTGCCGTCACGACCGCGGCGAGCGCTGATCGCCTGGCATCGGTCGACAGGATGATCCTGTCGCGGTCGCCATAGGTCGATTCACAGACGATATGGTCGAATGCACCGTCCGGCGATTCATGGAAGCGATTCAGCGCCGCCCTTTCGCCGATATCGCCCGAAAAAAGCAGGCGCTGCCCGTCGGCGACCAGTTCGACCGAAGCCGAACCGAGAATGTGATGGGCATCCCAGAACCGCATCCTCACGCCGGGTACCGGCTCGACCCATTGGCCATAGTCGAGCGGTCGGGTTCGCTTGACGGTGCGCTTCACGTCATTGGCATCGTACAGCCGCTCGAACGGCGGCAAGCCGGCACGATCAGGCCGGTGGTTGCGGCGCTGCACATCGGCTTCCTGCAGCTTGGCCGCATCGAGCAGCAGGGGCTCGATCAGCCGGGCAGTCGCCGGCGTGCACCAGATCGGCGCCGATGCACCGTGTCGCGTCAGCGCCGGGAGGCGGCCGCAATGGTCGAGATGGGCATGGGTCAGGACTATGGCGTCCAGCCGTGTCGGGTCGAAGGGCAGGGCCTCGTGATTGAGCGCCTCGAGCGAGCGCGATCCCTGGAACATGCCGCAATCGACGAGCAGGCGTGTTTCGCCGAGCACGAATTCAATGCAGGAGCCGGTGACGGTGCCGGCGGCACCGTGGAAGAGGATTTCGATCGCCATTGGTCAGTGCGCCATCAGGATCGGGATTATCGGGTCCTCGATCAGGCCGCGGGTCACGCCGCCGAGGATGATCTCGCGCACCCGGCTATGGGCGAACCCGCCGACCGCGAGAAGGTCGGCGTGCTGCTGTACGCTGAATGCCCGCAACTGGTCGACATCGGCTCCGCCGTCATCGAACCGCCTGCTCTCAGCCGCAAATCCGTGGCGCACCAGATGGGTGACGATGCCGGCGCGCGCGTCGGCATCGGCTTCGCTCTCGGACCCGCCTGCGATCGTGACGACGTCGATCCTGGCGCCGGGTTCAGCGAGCGCGACGAGATCGTGAAGGGCGCGGTTCGATTGGGCGGAGGGTTTCCAGCCGAAGACGGCGTGCCGGACCGGACCGAAGGCACTGGTTTCGGGGGTCAGCAGCAGCGGAGTCCCGGCCGAGAGGATAAGCGTCTCGGTCAGCCGTCGCCGCAGCCAGCCCTGATGCCACGTCGTTTCATGACCGATGACGATCAGGTCGGCGACCCGCAGGAGGCCGCGGCCATCAGCGGACAGGATTCCGATGCTGCCGGGAACACCGTGGACTTCGACATGATCGCCGGCTCCCGCCACCAGGGCGCGAACCTGGTCGAGCCCGACAGCCGGGTCCGGCAGGACCGGAGTCTCCGGCAGGTAGAATGGATATAGGGGCGCGTAGGGCGGAAGCAGCGATGGGGGCGTCAGCAGATGGACCTTGGTACAGGCTTCGAGCTTCGCGGCGCGGGCCAGCAGGGCGCGCAGGAACGGGGCACCCGTGTCGGCATCGTCGATGAAGGCCAGGATCTCGCATATCATCGCATTTCTCCGTTGCCCTGACAGCACCGCGCCACGCGGACGCTGGAGCACCGGAAGCCGTCGGCGGAACAATGGGGCGACGGCGCCGGCATCCGGCGCCGTCGTCGGGCGTATCAGGCCTTTTCGACCTGGATCTTGCGGACCTGGGCCTCGGCCTTCTTGTCCTTGGCAAGTGTCACGGTCAGCACGCCGTCCTTGACCTGCGCCTTGATTGCGTCGCGGTCGACATCCTTGGGCAGCGCGATCTGGCGCTCGAACGCGCCGTAGCGGCGCTCGCTGAGCATGAAGCCCTTTTCCTTGCGCTCGGACGTTTCCTTCTTCTCGCCCGAGAAGGTGAGCACGCCGTCGACAACCTTGATCTCGACGTCCTTCTCGGAAAGGCCCGGCAGTTCGGCCGTCAGGCGATAGGCGTCGTCCTCCTCGATCATCTCCAGCGCCGGCATCGGAACGAGCGAGCGCACGCCGAAATCGAAGGCGCTCCGCGCGGGCCGGCCGAAATCCTCGAACAGGCGGTCGATCTCGGAGCGGAGCCAGCCCATCGGCTCGACCGAAGGACGCAAAAGGTCACGCACGGTGGCGGGCTGCGTCCTGGCGGGTGTGGTGGATACATCATTCATCGCGTCTTCTCCTGCGGGGGCCCCGAAGGGCGGTTTGGAACGGTAAAACCCGATTGGGTGCTCAAGCGACCAGTGCCCGTTCGCCATCAGCTTCGATCGGCTCGGGCACGACGAGCTGGCTGTGCGGATCATGCGAAGGCACCTGATGCAACGGATGTTCCGGCCACCAGGCGTCGATCAGGCAGTTCCACCATGCGGTGCCAATCGTGAGCGACTTCTGCCACATCTCGATCGCCGGAAGCATGATCGCCTCGGGCAGCATCGGGTCATAGTGGCGGGCCGTATGGTGCGGGGCGTGTTCGGTCATGTCGGCCTCCAATCGGGTATGGAGGAGACTCTATGGTCCGAGTCGGGGTGGCTCTATCGGTAGATTTACGGAACGGACCGGAATGATGCGGTGGCCATGGCGCACTGTGCAGGCGGGCGCGGTCTTATGTGGCTGGCCGAGAGTCGCGCGCATTTGCGCCGGTGCTGCGGGGGGTGAACGAAACCAAGTCCCACGCCGCCATGAAGAGAGCGGCAATCACCGGGCCGGCGACAAAGCCATTGAAACCCATCAGTTCGAACCCGCCGAGCGTCGCGACCAGGACGATATAGTCCGGCATGCGCGCGTCGTGCCCGACGAGGATCGGACGCACGACATTGTCGACGCTGCTGATGATGAAGAAGCCGCACAGGAAAAGAACGCTGCCCTGCCAGATCGACCCGGTGGCCAGCAGGTAGAGCGTCACAGGCACCCAGATCAGCCCGGTGCCGATCGCCGGGAACAGCGAAAACACCCCCATCGCCACGCCCCAGAGCAGGGCGCCGCGCAGTCCCAGCAACCAGAAGGTCAGGCCGCCTACGGTGCCTTGCAGGATCGCGACGATGAGGCTGCCCTTGATCGTCGCGCGGATCACGGCGACGAACTTCGCGACGAGAATTGCGCGCTGATCGAAAGTCAGCGGAATCGCGCGCTCGATCCGCGCCACTATCTGGCGGCCGTCGCGCAGCAGGAAGAAGGTGAGATAGAGCATCACGCTGAGCGAGAGGAAGAAACCGAAGGCACCCTGGCCGATGCTCAGCGCGCGCGTCGCTACCGTCTGGAAGCTGTTCGCAAAGCCCTGGCCGAGTTTGGCGCGCAGACCGACGACATCGCCAAGGCCGATATCGGCGAGCCAGCTTTGGGCCCAGCCGGGCAAGTGCGTTTGCGCGTCGACGAAGAGCTGGCCGAAGTCGACCTCGCCGCTCCGCATGCGGGCGTAGAAATCGGTCGCCTCGTTCAGGAGTGCGACGCTCAACAGCATCGCAGGCACCACGACGACGATGACGATGAGGAACAGCGTCGTCAGCGCGGCGCTGTTGCGCCACCGCGGCATTGCGTTGAGCAGTCGCGTGTTGAGCGGCTCGAACAGCACGGCGGCAATGACTGCCCAGAGGATCGCACCCGAGAAAGGCGCGATCAGCCACAGAAAGGCAAGCGTCGCCGTGGCGACGAGCAGCAGCAGGAAGGCGCGCACCAGCTTCGCGTCGAATGGCGTGCGCATGTTCATGGCGCCATGGCCAGGTCGTGTGCCGGGGGCGTCGATGGTCGCAGCGTCTGCCGTCGAAGCAGGAACTTGCACGCTTCGAGCAGCAACAGAAGCATGGCGCCGAGGCCGATCGCCAATATCATGTCGGTCCAGGCGATCGACCCGAATTTCAGCAGGGCCTGCGCTGACGGCACGAACAGGATCAGCGCAGTGACCGCCAGGATGACGGCGGCGATATAGCGCAGCGCGGCATTGTGGCGAACGAGCGCCTCGCCGAGCGAGGCATTGAACGACCGGTTGACCAGGATCAGGGCGACGATCTCTGCGATCAGCGCGAAAAAGGTCAGCGCGCGCAGCTCGATCTCCGGCATGCCGGACCAGCTCTCGACCAGGAAGACGGTCGCCAGCATCGCGCAGGCAAGGCCGCCCTGAAAGATACTCCAGGCGATCATCGGGAGGGAGAACAGGGCCTCTGCCGGATCGCGCGGCGGACGCTGCATCACGTTGTCCTCTTCGCGCTCGGCCTCGAACACCAGCGCGCAGACCGGGTCGATCACCATTTCGAGCAGCGCGATGTGGATCGGGCCGAACAGGATCGGCAGCCCGAGGAACAGAGGCAGCAGCGCGAGGCCGGCGATCGGCACGTGAACCGCGAAGATGAACGCCATGGCCTTGCGGATATTGTCGTAGATTCGCCTGCCGAGCCTGACCGACTGCACGATCGACCCGAAATCATCCTCGAGCAGGACAATGGCAGCTGCCTCGCGTGCGACATCAGTGCCACGTTTGCCCATGGCGACGCCGATATGCGCTGCCTTGAGCGAAGGCGCGTCGTTGACGCCGTCGCCGGTCATTGCGACGATCTCCCCATCGGCCTTGAACGCCTGGACGATCCGCAGCTTCTGCTCGGGCATGATGCGCGCGAACACCGTGACCTTTTTCAGGCGCTCCGCCAGCTGGGCGTCGTCGATCGCGTCGAGATCCGTGCCGGTCAGCACGTCACCGGCGGCGATGCCGGCCTGGGTCGCGATTGATCTGGCAGTGGCTGCGTAGTCGCCGGTGATCATCACGACGCGGATACCGGCGCCGCGACATTCGGCGACCGCGTCAGGCACGCTGGCCCGCAGCGGATCGGCCAGCCCGACCAGGCCGGACAGCGCATAGTCATAGCCGTGTTGGGTTTCAGCCCAGTCCCGGTCGCGCGGGGTCGCGGTCGCGACGGCGAGCACGCGGATACCGCGCGCCGCCATCGCCTCGACCGCCGCGGTCATCGCCGCCAGCTCCTGCTGCGGCAAATGGCATAGCGCGGCGATCGCTTCCGGAGCGCCCTTGGCCGAGATCGTGAGCGCGTCGCCATCGTCCCAGATATTCGACATCGCGAGCAGATCCGGGCGCAGCGCATAGGCATGCACCAGCGTGCCGTTCGCCGGAGCAATCGCGGGAACGGCCCCGCGCGCGCCATGCAGTGCAATCTCCATCGGATCAGTCGGCTCGGCGGCGCTGGCGAGCGCTGCTGTCTCGATCAAGCCATGATAAGCTCCGGGGACGCTCGTGCCCGGACCAACTGCGAGAGTCTCGCCTGACGGCAGCCAGAATGCGGCCACCGACATGCGGTTTTCGGTCAGCGTGCCCGTCTTGTCGGTGCACAGGACGGTCGCCGAACCGAGCGTTTCGATCGCCGCCGCGCGCCGGGTGAGCACGCCGACCTTTCCGATCCGCCACGCGCCCATCGCGAGGAACACAGTCAGGACGACGGGGAATTCCTCGGGCAACATCGACATGCCGATCGCGATGCCGGCGAGGAGCGCCTCGATCCAGCCGCCCCGCAACAGGCCGAACAGCAACACGACGAGCAGCGCGACCGCCCCGCCACCGACTCCGCACCAGGTGACGATCCTCGTCGTTTCACGGCGCAGACGCGGTGCTTCGGTATCGAGTGTCGCAAGCGACTGGCCGATCCTGCCGATCTCGCTGCGCGGCCCGGTAGCCAGCACGCAGGCGATCCCGCTTCCTCGCACGACGAGCGAGCCGGAATAGATATAGGGTTGGCCCTCGCCGCCGGGGCGGTGCGGTTGGACGGCTGCATCGCGCGTTGCCACCTTGCCGACCGGCAGGGATTCTCCCGTCAGCAGCGACTCGTCGGCCTGAAGGTCCGACGCCGCGATCAATACCGCGTCGGCGGCGATTCGGTCGCCCTGCTCAATGACGATCAGATCCCCCCGCACCACCTCGCGCCCGGGGATGCGGATTCGCGCTCCGTCGCGAACAACCACAGCGCGCGGCGCGGACAAGTCCCGCAACGCTTCGAGCACATGCTCGGTACGCGTTTCCTGGATCACCGTAACGGCAACCGAGAAAGTCGCGAAGGCAAGCAGGATCAGCGCCTCGGTCAGGTCGCCGAGCAACAGATAGGCGATGCCGCCGGCGAGCAACAGCGCGAGCATCGGTTCGCGAAGCACCTCGACCATGATGCGCAAAAGGGATCGCCGTCCCGCTCGGGGCAACTCGTTGGCGCCCTCGACCGCCAGGCGCTCGGCAGCCGTTTCAGCGGTGAGCCCAGTGAGGCCGACAAGCGCGCCCGCGATATCGGGGTCGCCGCTCGACGCGCAGGCAGTCGCATTGTGCTGAGCTGGACGAGCCATGACGGCTATCGTGCACGCCGGCCGGGACGATCGACCCCCGGCATTTCAATGCGCCATCAAGATCGGGAGCCGCGGGTCTTCGATCAGGCTGTGGGTGACGCCACCCAGAACGATCTCGCGCACGCGCGAGTGCGCGAATCCGCCGACGGCAAGCAGGTCAGCGCCGCGTTCAAGGGCAAAGGCGCTGAGGCTGTCCTCCGGCGCCTCGCCCTGATCGAGCACATGGCCTTCGACACGAAGGCCGAGCCGCTCGAGAACCGCCACGACCGGATCGAGCGCCTCTTTCGATACCTCGCCAAGGCCATGCTTCACGGAGACGACATCGATCCGCGCGCCGGGGGCCGCGATGCTCGCGAGATCGTGCAAGGTGCGTGTCGCGGCCGCGCCCGGCTTCCAGCCCAGTACTGCATGGTTGATCGCGCCAAGCGTGCGACCCGGTGGCAGCAGGAGGATCGGGGTGCCCGAAGACAGCAACAGCGTCTCGATCGTGCGTCGGCGCAGCCAGTCGATGGCCCAGCCTTCGCGTGGACCGACTATGATCAGGTCGGCGACCGGCGCCCTGGTTCGAAGATCGCCGGGAATCCAGCCCACCTCGTCGAAGTGCGAAACCAGCTCTGCTTTGGTACCAGGGGGCAGAAGAGCGCGCAGACTCTGGATATGGCTATCGGCCAGTTGCTGCATCTCGCCCGGCAGGGTGTAAACTGTGCCGAGTGGCGCCAGCTTTGGCGACATCAACGGTGCTGCGGTCAGTATGTCGAAGATCAAATGGGATTGTCGGCAGTCCGCAATGGCGATGACGGCCTCGATGAAAGCTTTCGAGGATGTTTGCCCTTCGACGATCGCAAGAACTGTCCTGATCACGGATTCTCTCCTTCGTGAAGGGAGATACTGCGCGTGCCGACAGGCAGAGATACGGGAATGTACGAACATCCTGTTTCGATAGCGCGCCGGCAGTCACGGGGGTCGCCGCCCGCTGAACTCGGCATCATGGGGCTGGATCAGCCAGGGTATGGCAGCCGCGGTGTCGATATCGAGATTGGGGCGGTTCGCCCGAATGATCGGGCCGGCTACCGGGCGGCCGCTGGGCGCCGCAGCATGTCAGTGGTGGAGCGGGTGAAGGGAATCGAACCCTCGTCGTAAGCTTGGGAAGCTTCTGCTCTGCCATTGAGCTACACCCGCGCGCCGCTCGCCGAGTGGCACAGTCAACCATGTCCGGTCAACGGCTCAATATAGTCCGACCGGCTTCCGCAGTTAAATATGATATATATGCTTTCTATTGGCCATTCGTCACGCTAGCCTGACGTCAGGAGCAGGGGGCTCGGCTGCGTTGCCACCGCAAGAGAAGAGAGCAGATGAAGACCTGGTCGCGCGGCATTTCAGGACGTGGCCGTGCGGCTGATCAGGGTCATCACGTCCTGGATGATGTGGAGCATCGCGGCATGGGCCGCGGGGGCGTCGCGCCGCTCGATCGCGACCTTGACTGCCTCATGCGCCTCGAGATCGGCGGTGCGGCCCTGGATCCGGTTGGTGAAGCGGATCGAGGTGCGCAGCGCTGTCGCCACGACATCGCGGAACTGCATGAAGAACGGGTTGGCCGAGGCGTGCAGGATCGAGAGATGAAAGGCGATATCCGCTTCGAGCGTGTCGTCATCGCCCGCCTCCGCGGCAACCATCCGCGCGAAGCCGGCGGCGATCGCGTCAAGCCCCGCCTGGTCCGCCGCCCGTGCCGCGAGTTCGGCCGCGGCCGGCTCGATCGCGGTGCGCAACTCGCTGAACTGGCGCAGCAGGTCGATCGAGAATTTGCGCTCGAGCAGCCAGCGCAGGATATCGGGATCGAACAGGTTCCAGGCGCTGCTCGGCTGGACGATCGTGCCCTGGCGCGGCCGTGCGCTCAGCAGGCCCTTGGCGGTGAGCATCTTCACCGCCTCGCGCGTCACCGAGCGGCTGACGCTGTGCTGGATCGAGAGTTCGGCTTCGGTCGGGAAGGGACGGTCGTCATAGCCGCCGGTCACGATCACCTTACCGAGATGATCGAGCATGCCATAAGTGAGGTTCCGGCCGAGCGACGTGCGGACTTCGGAAGGATGGGCCTGGATCATGCTCGGTTCCGCTCGCAAAGCTGACTAAATAATATCAATGCCATAAATGGGGGCCGCAGCCCAACGCAAGGGCGACGGTCGCAGGGGAAGGGGAATCGATGCAACTGGCAACCCTCGATATCGTCGTGGTCGCGGTGTATTTCGTTATGATCTTCGGGCTCGCGCAATATGTGTCGCGGGAGAAAGCGGGGCACGAAAAGACCTCGACCGACTATTTCCTCGCCTCGCGCAACCTGCCCTGGTGGGCAATCGGCGCCTCGCTGATCGCGGCCAATATCTCGGCCGAGCAGATCGTCGGCATGTCGGGCTCGGGCTATGCGATCGGGCTGGCGATCGCCTCCTATGAATGGATGGCGGCGCTCACCCTGCTGATCGTCGGCAAATATTTCCTGCCGATCTTCCTGCGCAACCAGATCTACACGATGCCGCAGTTCCTAGAACAACGGTACGGCCCTTCGATCCGTACGCTGATGGCGGTGTTCTGGCTTGGCCTTTACGTGTTCGTGAACCTCACTTCGATCATCTGGCTGGGCTCGATCGCGGTCACCCAGGTCGCGGGGATCAACCAGGATGTCGCGCTGGTCGCGCTCGGCACCTTCGCCTTGCTGTACCAGCTGCGCGGCGGGCTGAAGGCAGTGGCGCTCACGGACATCGTTCAGGTGACGTTGCTGGTGTTCGGCGGGCTGATGGTCTCGGGGCTGACCCTGAGCAAGATCGGCGACGGCAGCATCCTCGCCGGCTTCGCGACGCTGGCGCACCGCGTGCCTGATCATTTCCACATGATCCTGTCGCCTGCGGACCCGCATTTCAAGGAGCTGCCCGGCATCGCCGTGCTGGTCGGCGGCATGTGGATCGCCAATCTCTCTTATTGGGGGTTCAACCAATATATCATCCAGCGCGCGCTGGCCGCGAAGAGCCTGCCCGAGGCGCAGAAGGGCGTGGTGTTCGCTGCCTATCTCAAGCTGCTGATGCCGGTGATCATCGTGCTGCCGGGCATCGCGGCGGTGGTGCTGGCGCCCGATCTGGTCAAGCCCGACCAGGCCTATCCGACGATGATGCGCCTGCTGCCGACCGGCATATTGGGGCTGGTCTTCGCAGCGCTGATCGCCGCGATCATCGCTTCGACCGCCTCGAAGATCAATTCGATCGCGACCATCTTCACGCTCGATCTCTACGCCCGGCGCAGCGCCGCCAATCCGGGCGAGGCCGCTGCCGACACGGTGCCGGCGGACGAGAAGAAACTGGTGCTGATCGGGCGGATCGCCGCCGCGGTCGCGATCGTGATCGCGATGCTGACGGCGCGACCGCTGCTCGGGCATTCGGACCAGGCCTTCCAATATATCCAGGAATATACCGGCTTCTTCACCCCCGGCATCGTCGTCATCTTCCTGCTCGGGCTGTTCTGGAAGCGCGCGAGCGAGGCCGGCGCGTTGAGCGCGGCAATCGCGTCGTTCGTACTATCGTGGGCGATGAAAGTTCTGACGCCGGACTTCCCGTTCATGAACCGGATGCTGGTGGTGTTCCTTGCATCGCTGGCGCTGGCGGTGCTGGTATCTCTGGTGCGTCCGGCAAGCGCTGAGCGTAACCGGACGATCACGGCGGATGTCGGCTTCGGCACCTCGGCCTCGTTCAACGTGATGGGCCTCGGCGTGATCCTGATCCTCATCGCGCTCTATGCGACATGGTGGTGATACGTGGCTGAAACTGCCTTTCTCGCGATCGATTGGGGAACCACCAACCGGCGCGTCTATGCGATCGACGCGGACGGAGCCGTCATCGCGACCGAACGCGACGATCGCGGCGTGCTGGCCATCGCGCGGGGGCAGTTCGCCGCCGAGCTCGCGGGCATCCGGGAGCGCTTCGGCGAAAGGCCGGTCCTGTGCGCCGGCATGGTCGGCTCGGTCCGAGGATGGGTGGAGGTGCCCTATCTCCCGTGCCCGGCCGATCTCGGCGCGCTCGCCAACGCGCTGCACTGGGTCGAGCCGCGGACCGCGATCGTGCCCGGCCTGTCGATCGTCGAGGGCGGCCGCGGCGATGTGATGCGCGGCGAGGAAGTGCAGTTGCTCGGCAGCGTGCCGGCTGGATTGGCGCCGCCCGACGCGCTGCTCTGCCAGCCGGGCACGCACTGCAAATGGGCCTGGATAGCGGAGGGGCGGGTCGATCGCTTCCGCACGACGATCACCGGCGAGACGTTCGCGCTGCTCCGCGCGCACAGCCTGCTCGCCGATTTCCTGAAGGGCGAGGTCGCGGATGGCGCTGCGTTCCGGGAGGGCGTCGCGGCCGCCGGCGATGCAACGCTTCTGACCCGCCTGTTCGGGGTCCGTGCTGACGGGCTGCTCGGGCTGCGCGTACGGGAGGACAGCGCTGCCTTTGTCAGCGGCCTGCTGATCGGCAGCGATGTCGGGGAACAGGCGCTCGCACCGGACCAGGCGGTCCATGTGCTTGCCGATCCCGCGCTCGGCAGTCTTTATGCAACCGCGATCACGCTGGCGGGCGCGCGCGCCGTGCCGGTCGACAGCCAGGCGGCCTTTGTCGCAGGGATCACCGCTCTCTGGAGAATGGCCGATGCGCCCAAGCCCTGAATTTGCCGCCGCGATGATGCGCTGCCCCCTGGTCGCGATCCTGCGCGGGGTGCGGCCAGAAGAGATTGAGGGAGTAGCCGACGCGCTGGTCGAGGCGGGCTTCTCCATGATCGAGATCCCGCTCAACTCGCCCGATCCGCTGGCGAGCATCGCACGGATCGCGCATCGCTATGGTGACGAGGTGCTGATCGGTGCGGGCACCGTGCTGTCGGTCGATCAGGTCGAGGCTGTGCGCGGCGCGGCGGGGCGACTGATTGTCTCGCCCAATACGAACATCGAAGTCATCGCCGCCAGTGCTGCGGCCGGACTGGTGTCGCTGCCCGGCTATTTCACCCCGAGCGAAGCTTTTGCCGCCATCGCCGCCGGGGCAAGCGGGCTGAAGCTCTTCCCCGCCGAAGCGGCAACCCCTGCCGTCCTGCGCGCGCAACGCGCTGTGCTGCCGCGCGACATGGCGGTGCTGGTCGTCGGTGGGATCAAGCCGGAGACCATGGCGCCGTGGCTCGGCAGCGGGGCCCAGGGCTTCGGGCTTGGCTCCGCGCTCTACAGGCCGGGAGACGGGCCCGATATCGTCGGCGAGCGGGCACGCCACTTCATCGACGCGCTGAAAAGCTGATTCAAGCATGAGGAAGACTATGGGACGGTGCGGGCGGACGGAGCGCTTCTTCGGGCTCCGATCCCGCTCTTTCCCAGCTTGAATATAGTGGATGATCGGCGCTGGCTGTTAGCTGGCTGATCTGTACCGGAACAGCCAGAAAGCTGGCTGTTAGCTGGCTGTTTTTCGATAACAGCCAGCCAGGGTATAACCATTTGAAATAAAAGCGTAAATCGGAGCTTCGGTTTGGTCATAACAGCCAGCAAAAAATAATCGGAATTAACAGCCAGGAACAGCCAGCAAATCGTGCTCTTCTTGCCTCCCCTCCCGCTTGCGGGAGGGGACTGAGGGGTGGGCTCCCGCTCACCGCGAACGTACCGCTTGAGATTGGCCGGGAGCCCACCCCGACCCCTCCCGCAAGCGGGAGGGGAGAAATTTCGCCGAACCTACCTCTGATCTGCAAGCGAAAAGATCGGCTCAGCCGCCGTCCATTTGCTCCCCGCAAGTGCCCAGGCAAGCGGGCGTTGTACCGTGTCCATCATCGCCTCCCATGCCCGCACGGCCGGGTCGGCCGCATCGGTCGCAGCCTTGCCTTCCGCATCGAAGCCGGGGCCAGTCTCCATGATCATCACCAGCCGGTTGCCGCTGCGATAAATGTCCATCGCCAGGATATCGGCGCCTCGAATGCTTGCCACGATCTCGGCCGGCACCGCGCCGGCCGCGTGCCAGGCCTCGTACCGGGCAATCGCCTCGGCATCGTCGGCGAGGTCGATCAGGAGCACGTGGCGCGCCGGCGTCATGGGCAAATCCTCAGTTGATCCAGCCGCCGTCGATGACATGGATGGCGCCGGTGGTGAAACTGGCCTCGTCGCTGGCAAGATAGAGGGCGAGCGCGGCGATCTCCCCCGCCTGGCCGAGCCGGCCCATCGGCTGGCGCTCGATGAAGGTCTTGCGCGCGGCCTCGTAATCGCCGGTATCGTGCAGCCGCTGCTGGAGTGACGGCGTGTCGATCGTGCCCGGGCAGATCGCGTTGCAGCGCACGCCCCGCCCGACGAAATCGGCCGCGACCGCCTTGGTCAGCCCGATCACACCGGCCTTGGTCGCACCATACGCGAAGCGGTTGGGGATGCCCTTCACCGAGCTGGCGATCGAGGACATGTTGACGATCGAGCCGCTGCCGCGTTCGAGCATGCCCGGCAGGAAAGCGCGGATCATGCGGTACATCGCGGTCATGTTGAGGTCGCAGGAAAAGGCCCAGTCGCGCTCGTCGCAATCGAGGATCGTGCCGTTATGGACGACGCCTGCGACGTTGAAGAGGATATCGACCGGCCCGATCGCATCGCGCAGCGCAAGGATCGCGGCGGGATCAGTCACGTCGAGCGGGCGGCAGTCGCAGCCGTCGAGCCCCACGAGTGTCGTCGGGTCGCGGTCGGTGGCGATCACCTGCGCTCCCTCGGCGGCGAACAGCAAGGCAGCGGCGCGGCCGATGCCCTGGCCGGCGGCGGTGAGCAAGGCAGTCTTTCCGGCAAGCCTGTCCGTCATCCGGCGGCACTCCAATTGGCGTCACGGTGCAAGGACGGTCTCCTCTTCATCGAGTGCGGCCCACAGGGCATCGGGAATTGGCGTCGCCAGGCGGGCGATAGATGCGGCGACCTGGTCGGTGCCGACCATGCCGGGGATCACGGCCGCGACCTGTTTCCGGCGTAACGGAAACTGCAGCGCGGCGGCCGGCAGCGACACGCCGAACCGGGCACAGATCGCCTCGATCCGGATGGCGCGGGCCAGGATCTCGGGCCTTGGCGGGCGATAGTCATAGTGCAGGCCGGTGGCTGCGCCCACGCCGTCCTGCGCCAGGATGCCGCTATTATAGGGGCCGCCGATAATGACACGCACGCCGCGCTTTTCGCAGGTTTCGAACAAAGCGGCCGCCGAGGTGGGATCGAGCAGGGTGTGGCGCCCCGCGAGCAGGATGAGGTCGAGCTCGACCCGGCCGAGCAGTTCCTCGCAGATCGCTACCTCGTTCACGCCCACGCCGATCGCATCGACCGCGCCCGAATCGCGGAGCGCGCGCATCGCTGCATAGCCGCTGTCGAGAAAGGTGCGGAGATGCGCTGGGTGGCCGTCGCCATGCGTCACCCGGCCGAGATCATGCGCGAGCAGGATCTCGACCCGGTCGCGGCGCAGACGGTGCAGGCTTGCCTCATGCGAGCGGCGGATCGCGTCAGCGCTATAATCGAAGACCGGTTCGAACGGGTCGGCATCGACGAAACCATGGCGCTCGCCGGTGGCATCGGTCGGCACCAGCAGCCGCCCGACCTTGGTCGAGATGATCGCGGTGCCGCGCGGGTCAGCCTCGGCCAGCGCATCGCCGAGGCGGCGTTCGGCGAGGCCGAAGCCATAATGCGGCGCGGTGTCGAAATAGCCGATGCCGGCGGCGATCGCCGCCATAACCGTGTCGCGGGCCTCCGCGTCGGTGATCGGCTGGTAGAGATTGCCGATCGCGGCCGTGCCCATGCCGAGACGGGGCAGGGATGGCTCCGTCATGACGCCAGACCATAGAAACGCCGCGCATTTCCGCCGAAAACGGCTGCCCGATCAGCGGCAGGCACGGCGGCGCGGGCGCAGGCCAGCCATGCCGCATAAGTGCCGCGCAGGTTGAGCACCGGCCAGTCGCTGCCCCAGACGATCCGCTCCGGCCCGAACACTGCAAGCATGTCGGCGATATAGGGCGGGAGGTCGTCGGCGCTGCCATCGGGCGCGAGCTCGGTCATCAGGCCGGACAGCTTGCAGCAGACGTTCGGCCGGGCGGCGAGTGGGGCAATGGCATCGCGCCAAGCCGTCCGGTCGACGCCGATCGACGGCTTGGCGCCGTGGTCGATCATGATCGCGAGGCCCGGATGGCGCGCGGCCAGGCGGTCGACCGATGCCAGATGGCGGGGCCGGATCAGCGCATCGAAGGTGAGGCCTCGCGCGACCAGAGCTTCCAGCCCGGCATCGATCGCGGGCGCATCGAACCAGTCGTCAGGACATCCCTCGGTCAGCGGCCGGATGCCGACCAGCGGCCCGGCCTGGGCCAGCGCGTCGAGCCGATCTTCCACGTCCGCGGCGGCGAGATCGGTCCAGCCGACCACGCCGGCGACGAAGTTCGAGCCCTTCGCCAGCTTGAGCAGCCAACGCGTATCGCGCTCGCTTTCCTGCGACTGGACGAGGACCCCGGACGTGACGCCGACCTCTCCCACGAGCGCGGCGATCTCGGCCAGTTCATGATCGCGGTGGATGGCGGCAAGGTCCGGGGTCGGCCAGACACAATCATTCTGCCCGATCCGCCAGAGATGGAAATGCGCGTCGATCATGCCGAGACCTCCAGCGCCTCATCGCCGAGATGAAGCCGCGCGAACAGGGCGATCACCCCGAAGCACAGCGCCGGCACCAGCATCGCGGCGCGGATCGTGCCCGTCCAGTCGGAGACGAGCCCCATCGCCGCCGTCAGCACCGCGCCGCCGATGATCGCCATCACGATCAGCGATGCCCCGGGCTTGGTGAGCGGGCCGAGGCCACGCAACGCGAGCACGAAGATCGTCGGATACATCACCGACATGAAGAAGCTCGACAGCAACAGCGCGCCCACGCCGATCCACCCGCCCGATGCCGCGGCGATCACGCAGAGCAATGCGTCGATCAGCGCAAAGGCTAGCATCAGCCGCGCGCCGCTGATCCGCGTAAGCAAGGCGCTGCCAGCGAACCGGCCGCCCATGAACAGGAAGAGCGCGCCCGTGAGCAGCCCTGCGGCCTGCTTCTGGCTGAGCTCGGGCAAGGCGACGCCGACATAGCGGATAAGATAGCTCCAGATGCCGACCTGCGCGCCGACATAGAAGAATTGCGCGGCAACGCCGGCAAGATAGCGCGGCCGGCCAAGCAGCGCGCGATAGGCGGCAAAGCCACCGCCGCCGCCACCGTCATGCCGCTCGCTTTGGGTCGCGGCGGCGGGCAGGCGGGTACAGGCAAGCAGCAATGCCCAGACCAGCACGACCGCAGCGATCAGCATATAGGGCAGGCGGACCGAGGCCGCGTCGGCGGCGGCGCCGGCGCCGTTGGAGAGGATCAGGGTCGCGCCGAGCGCGATGCCGGCGATCGAGCCCGCCGGGTTGAAGGCCTGGGCGAAGTTCAGGCGCCGCGTCGCGGTCTCGGCGGGGCCGAGCACCGGGACCATAGGGTTGGCGGCGGTCTCGAGAAAGGCGAGGCCGCTCGCAATGACGAACAGGGCAGCGAGGAAGGAACCATAGCTGAGCGCGATCGATGCCGGCCAGAACAGCAAGGCGCCGGCCGCGAACAGCAACAGGCCGAAAATCACCGCCGCCTTGTAGCCGAAGCGTCGCATGAACAGGGCGGCGGGAATCGCGAAGCAGAAATAGCCGAGATAAAAGGCCGACTGGACCAGTCCTGACTGGAAATCGGTGAGGGAGAAGACGTGCCGGAAATGGGCGATCAAGATGTCGTTGAGGTTGTTGGCGACGCCCCAGAGGAAGAACAGCCCGGTGACGAGGACCAGCGCCGAGCGGCTGGCCGGCTCCCGCGTAGCGGCCGGCGCATCATGGTGCCCGGCATGGATCGGCGCTGCTCCCATCTTCCTCCCCTCATTGTTTTTTGGCGGTTTCGACCTTGCTACACCGGGCAGCGGATTTGTGAAATATGAAAACCATTTTCACCGGTGCATGAAGGTCGCGCACTCGTTATGTTATGTGCAGATCGATAGATCAGCGATCGGCAGGGAGGAAGGATGATGGGGGTTGTTCCGGATATTTCGCGGCGGGCGATGCTCGGCGGCAGCGCGCTTCTGGCGATTGGTGCGGGATGTGCCGGGGCCATCGCCGCGCCGCCGGCCGTGGTCGAGGAGATCATACCCTTGTGGCCCGGCAAAGCGCCCGGCGATCAGGGGCATGCGATCGAGCGCAAGGTCGAGGAACGGTCCGGCGATCCAGCGCATCATGATCGCTGGCTGACCGGCATCGCGCGGCCGGAGCTGGTGGTGTGCCGGCCGGCAAATCCCAATGGCGCGGCCGTGCTGCTCATTCCCGGCGGCAGCTATCGTTTCCTCGCTTATGACAATGAAGGCACCGAGCAGGCGCGGTGGCTGAATGAGCGCGGGGTGACTGCCTTCATCCTGCTCTATCGCCTGCCGACCGAAGGCTGGGCCCGCCGCGCCGACGTGCCGCTCCAGGATGCGCAGCGCGCGATGCGGGTGATCCGGGCCGGCGCCGCCCGCTTCGCGGTGAAGCCGGACCGGGTCGCGGTGCTCGGCTTTTCGGCCGGCGGGCATCTCGCGGGTTCGCTCGCGACGCGCCATGCCGAACCGGTCTATGCCCCGGTCGATGCCGCCGACCAGCTCTCGGCGCGGCCTGATGTGGCCGGGTTGATTTATCCGGTGATCAGCCTCGACAGCGCCTTCACCCATATTGAATCGCGGGACGATCTGCTCGGCGCCGGGGCGCCCGTCGCGCAACGGGCGGTCTACTCCGTCGACAAGCGCGTGACCGCCACGACCCCGCCGATGTTCCTGGTCCATGCCGCGGACGACGGGCTGGTGCCGGTCGCGAACACGCTCGCTCTGTACCAGGCGATGCTCGACGCCAGGCGGCCGGCCGAGCTGCATGTCTTCGACGAAGGCGGCCATGGCTTCGGCGCGCGCCTGCCGCGGGCGGTCCCGACATCGGCCTGGCCGACGCTGTTCGCCACCTTCGCCGCGCGCAAGGGCGTGTTTGCGTGAAACCCCTCGCCATCCTGTTGGCCGGCGTGCTTGCGGTCGGCGCGACCGGGGCCGCCGCCGAGGACCGGTACCAGAGCTCGCCCGAACGGCGGGTGGTGGTCGAGAAGGACTGGGGCCCCTGGCTCGGGCCGTTCCGGGCGAAGCTGGTGCCGAGCCTGATGCAGGATTTCGGCGAACGCTATCTCTACGCGCCCGCCAATGCGGCCCTGCCGGCGCCGCGCCCGGGCGAAAAGCGTGTCGTCTTTGTCGGGGATTCGATCACGGATCTCTGGGAGCTTGGGCGCTTCTTCCCCGGCAAGCCCTATGTGAACCGGGGCATCGGCAGCCAGGTGACCGCGCAGATGCTGCTGCGCTTCCACCAGGATGTGGTCGCGCTGAAGCCAGCGGTTGTCGTCATCCTTGCGGGGGTGAACGACGTCCAGGGCTTCCTCCAGCAGGAGACGGCCGCGCAGATCGAGGCCAATTACGAGGCGATGGCCGATATCGCCACGCAGCACGGCATCCGCGTGGTGTTCGGGTCGATCCTGCCGGTGAACAACTATACCGACAATGCGAAGTCGATGCTCGAGGATCGCAACCCGGAAGAGCTGCGGGCGATCAACCGCTGGCTTCAGGCGTTCTGCCGGCAGCGCGGCTATCAATATGCCGATTATTATAGCGCGCTGGTCGACGGGAAAGGGCTGCTCCGGCGCGACCTGACTACCGATGGCATCCATCCGCTCGCTCCCGGCTATGCGCGGATGGCACCGATCGCGGCCGCAGCGATTGCGCGCGCGCTCAGCCTCCGGGCGGCGGGGCATCACCGCAGCGCGTAGGCCGCGCTGTTCGGGGCGACCTTGGCACCAGGTCGAACGTGCATCGAATCCGAGGCGCCGGCGACCCGACCTGGAGTCGCTTTTATATTCGCTCGCGACACTCACTGGCCAAAAATACTGCCTGATCGAAGCCCGGAAGGCGGCGTCTTGAGATAAAAAATGGAACTACCTGTGAAAATAAAATTTGAATCTGCGGCTTATCGCGGTACCTCGTGGAGACGATCTTGGCTGCCCCTGCGTTAGAAGAATACTAATTATCATATTGGAAAAACACTATAATATGAAAAATGATTGGTATTTGAGTGCAGTCACGAGCGCGATCCTCCGACCGGGCCGATTCCGAGCGCGCTCCCTTGAATCGCACACACCACAATGCTAGAGATGATAAATGAGATAACGGATGAAACCGTTGCCGACGGGGGGAATGCGAGGGTCTGATTCGGGCCGAAAATGAAGGGTCGCGGAACCACCTGGTTCCGCGAGGGTGGTCGCTTGCACCCCGGTTCCGGGAGATCGGACGCGAGGGTCTGCCCGATGCCGGCAAACAAAGCGCCAGCGAATGGCGATGATCAAATGGGGAGGAATATCGATGGCCATGGAAACGCTGAAGCCGGTTTCGAAGCGCCTGCTCGCTGCAATCGGCCCTTATCGTTTCGGCGCGTCAGCGCTTGCGATCGCGGCGATGACGTCGGCGATGCCGGCGACTGCTCAGGCGGTCGATCAGAAGCCCGCCGACCAGACCGCGCAGGCCGTCCAGACCACGGAGTCGCCCGTCTCCACCGAGAGCGAGGGCGATATCGTCGTCACCGGTATCCGCGCCTCGCTGCAGAGCGCCCAGAAGCGCAAACAGGATTCCGAGCAGATCATCGATGCCATCACCGCCCAGGATATCGGCGCCTTGCCCGACCGGTCGGTTTCCGAGGCGCTGCAGCGCATCGCCGGCGTCACGCTCCAGCGCACCAATGACAATCGCGACCCGGCCCGCCTGTCGTCGGAAGGCGGCGGCGTGTTCATCCGCGGCCTTTCCTGGGTCCGCTCCGAGCTCAACGGCCGCGACGTCTTTTCGGCGAACAATGGCCGCGCGCTGAGCTTCGAGGATGTCTCGTCCGACCTGCTCGCCGGTGTCGACGTCTACAAGAACCCGTCGGCCGAGCTGGTCGAAGGCGGGATCGGCGGCATCGTCAATCTGCGCACGCGCAAGCCGTTCGATGCGCCCGGCCATGTCATCGCCTTTTCGGGCGACTATAATTATGCCGATCTGATCAAGAAGGGCTTCTGGTCGGGCAACGGGCTGGTCAGCGATCGCTGGTCGACCGGGCTCGGCGAGATCGGCGTGCTGCTGTCCTACAGCATCAGCAATATCGGCAACCGCACCGACAGCATTTCGGGCGGGCGCTACGATCCGGCGACGCTCGGCCGCACCCAGGATGGCGTGGCTGCGGGCACCACTGTCTATGTTCCCGCCGGCATGGGCCTGCGCCAGGTCGACTGGCAGCAAAAGCGTACGGCGTTCGACGGATCGATCCAGTGGAAGCCGAGCGACACCTTGCTGATCACCGGCGAGGCGCTGATCAGCAAGGCGACGCCGCACGATCTGGAATATGCGATCGGCGACTATAACACGCCGTCCGTGGCGGGCGTCACCGCGCAGGACATTTCCGACCTCTCCACCTTTACCTTCGGGCCGCAGCGCCAGGTCACCTCGGGGACGATCACCAACCGGCAGATCAACCCCGATACGCGCTCCGGCTCCCAGAAGAACAAGACGCAGGATTATTCGCTCAACCTGCGCTGGACGCCGGACGAGCATTGGGCGTTCGGTGCGGACGTCCAATATGTGCACTCGACCTCGCAGGTCGTGAGCATGACCGCCTTCGACCAGACCAATACGCCGGCGACCTTCTCCTTCGATTTCCGCGGCGACGATCCCAAGATGACGATAACGCCGACGTCGGGCCCGGCTGACGGTTTCGCGACCCAGGGCGCCTATTGGTGGTCGTCCGCGATGGACCATATCGAGGACAATGAGGCGCATGAATGGGCCGAGCGCGCCGATGCCGAGTACACCTTTACCGACAGCTCGTTCCTGAAATCCTTCCGACTCGGCGTGCGCGCCACGGATCGCAACGCGATCACGCGCCAGACCGGCTACAATTGGGCCCTGCTCAGCGAGCAATATTGGGGCGCGACGGGGCATCCGGTCTATCTCAACCAGACCGGTTTCGACGCCAGCCACCAGAGCCCGGGCCTGCCGTCGCAATCAGCCCTGTTCACCTATGCCAATTTCTTTCGCGGCCAGGTGGCGCCGGTCGGCAGCAGCTTCTGGTTCCCGAGCGCAGGGCTGGTCAGCAACGGCACGGCCAATGCCTATAATTATCTGAAGAACACCGAATCCGGCGGCTGGGGCTGGACCCCACTGAGCAACGACTATTCGCTCGCGGCGCCGGCCGGCGACAATGTCAGCGGCGGCATCAACAACCAGACCGAGAAGACCTGGGGTGGCTATGGCCTGCTCCGTTTCGGCATGGATCACGGCTTCCTCGGGCATTTCGACGGCAATATCGGCGTTCGCGTCGTGGCGACCGATACCAGCGCGTCCGGCTCGGCGATCCGCCTCAGCTCGCTGACGCCGCCGACCTGTGTGCCGGGGACGATCATCGGCAGCGGACCACGTGCCAACCAGCCGGTTACGGCGGCGGACTGCGCGCTGATCGTCAAGGCAATCGCCTTTTCCCAAGGCAATATCGGCGCGCTCACGCAAAGCCAGAGCGGCTCCTATACCGATGTACTGCCGAGCCTTAACCTTCGCTTCTTCCTGACCGACAAGCTGCAACTCCGCCTCGCCGCGGCCCAGGCGATCATCCGGCCGACCTTCGCGCAGCTCAACCCGTTCACCCAGCTCAGCTTCAGCTTCGACTCCGCGCTAGGGATCGCCAACGGCGTAGGCCAGAACGGCACCGTCACGGCCTTTACCGGCATAGCGGGCAATCCCGATCTCAAGCCGACGCGCTCGAACCAGTTCGATGCCAGTCTCGAATGGTATTTCTCCAAGTCGAACAGCCTGACCCTTGCGGCCTTCTACAAGGATATCAGCAACTATATTTTCGCGGGCGTCGCGCAGCAGACCTATACCAGCAACGGCCAGACGATCACCTTCGACGTGACTCGCCAGACCAATGGCGCGCACGGCACGATCAAGGGCTTCGAGCTGGCCTATACCCAGTTCTTCGACATGCTGCCCGGGCCACTCGCCGGCCTCGGTTTCCAGGGCAATTTCACCTTTGTCGACAGTACCGGGGGCAAGAACACCGCAGTCAATGTGTTCGACACAAACCAGACTGCCAATGCGGTGCATCCCAACCTGCCGCTCGAGGGCCTGTCGCGGACATCGTACAACGTCGCCGCGATCTACGAGAAATACGGCATCTCGGCACGGCTCGCCTATAACTGGCGCTCGCATTATCTGCTGACCACATCGGCGGCGAACATCAACTATCCGGTCTGGTCCGAAGGCTATGGCCAGCTCGACGGCTCGATCCTCTATTCGCTGACCAAGAATATCAAGGTCGGTATCCAGGGGACCAATCTGATCAATTCGCGGACCTTCCTCGATGTCGGCGATGCTGATTTCAGGCCGCGCTACAGCTGGACCGACACGGATCGCCGCTTCGCCTTCCTTGTCCGTGGTGTTTTCTAGAGGTCTCTCCGAAGACCTGCGCTCCCGAATCCGGTTTCGACCTGGTTTGGGAGCGCTTTTTTCCTCCCGACGATCTACATCTCGGCGGAAATGAGGGGATGACGATGGACCGGGCGCCTGTTCGCAGGTTCGTGATCGCGGGCGGCGGCACCGCCGGCTGGATGGCGGCGGCGTTGCTCGCCCGCTTCCTGCCGCCGCCGGCCGCCGAGATCATCCTGGTCGAGTCCGACGAGATCGGCACGATCGGCGTCGGCGAGGCGACCGTGCCGCTGATGACTCAGTTCAACGGCGTGCTCGGCATTCATGAGCCCGATTTCGTCGCCAAGACCAATGGCACCTTCAAGCTCGGCATCGAGTTTCGCGACTGGGGCGAGATGGGCAATGTCCATTTCAACGGGTTCGGCGACTATGGCGACGCGATCCAGGGCGTCTCGCCGCATCATTACTGGCTGAAGCTGCACCAGATGGGCGAGGAAGCGCCGATCGAGGACTGGTCGATGCCTTATGCCGCGGCCCGGCGCGACCGGTTCGCGCCGTCGGAAGCGATGTCAGGAGCGGCCGCCTTCTTCAAGCATGCCTATCATTTCGATGCCGGCCTCTATGCCCGCTATCTGCGCGGCTATGCCGAGGCGCGCGGGGTGAAGCGCCGCGAGGGGCGGATCGGCGAGGTTATGCTCGATGGCGAGACCGGCCATGTCACCAGCCTGCGCATGGCGGATGGCGTCGATATCGCCGGCGATTTCTTCATCGACTGCACCGGCTTTGTCGGCCTGCTGATCTCGAGGGCGATGGGGATCGGCTATGTCGACTGGTCCGCGCTGCTGCCCTGCGATCGCGCGGTCGCGGTCGGCTGCGAGCGGAGCGGTCGAATGACGCCCTTCACGAGGTCGACCGCGCGCGAAGCCGGGTGGCAGTGGCGCATCCCGCTCCAGCACCGGATCGGCAATGGCCATGTCTATGCCAGCGCCTTCATCTCGGACGACGAGGCGGTGGCGACCCTGCTCGCCAACCTCGACGGCGCGCCGCTCGGCGAGCCACGGCTGCTGCGCTTCACCACCGGGCACCGCGCGAAATTCTGGCACGGCAATGTCGTGGCGGTCGGGCTTGCGGCGGGTTTCATGGAGCCGCTCGAGTCGACCAGCATCCAGTTGATCCAGACGGCGCTTGCCCGGCTTGTCGAACTGTTGCCCGATATGGATTTCGATCCGGTGATGATCGAGGAATACAACCGCGTCACCACCAACGAATATGAACGGATTCGCGACTTCCTGATCCTGCACTATTGCCGCAGTCGACGCCCCGAGCCGATGTGGGAGCAGTGCCGGACAATGGCGATCCCCGAGACCCTCGCCTACAAGATCGCAGTGTGGGAGGCATGCGGCCGGGTGCCGCTGTATGCCGAGGAATCCTATCAGGAGCCGAGCTGGGTCTCGATCTTCCTTGGTAACCAGGTGCTGCCGCGCCGCTATGATCCAATCGTCGATCTGATGGACCTGGCGATGCTGAAGGGCGGTATGGCGCAGCGCCGCGCCGAGATCGCGCGCGCCGCGGAGACGATGCCGCTGCACGAGACCTTCGTCAGCCGCGCCTGCCCGGCGCCAAGGGTGGCGGCATAATGGCGGAAGGGCCGATCCAGAACATCGTCATCGCCGGTGGCGGGAGCGCCGGCTGGATGACCGCGGCAGCCTTGTCGATGGCGCTGACCGGCACTGGCTGCCGGATCAGGCTGATCGAATCCGAGGAGATCGGCACGGTCGGCGTCGGCGAGGCGACGATCCCGCCGATCCAGGCGTTCAATCAGGTGCTCGGGATCGACGAGGCGGCCTTTGTCCGCGCAACCCAGGGGACGTTCAAGCTCGGCATCGCGTTCGTCGACTGGTACCGGATGGGGCATCGCTATTTCCACCCGTTCGGCCGCTATGGCGACGATTTCGGGATGACGCCGTTCCACCAGCAATGGCTTCGCGCCCGTGCCGCCGGCGACACGACGCCGCTCTCGGCCTATTCGCTGACGGACAGTGCCGCGCGCACCAATCGCTTCGACCGCCCGCCGGCCGATCCGCGATCGGTCTTCTCGACCTATTCCTATGCCTATCATTTCGACGCCGGCCTTTATGCCGCTTTCCTGCGCCAATATGCCGAGGCGCGCGGCGTCGAGCGGCATGAGGGACGGATCGGCGCGATGGTGCTCGATCCGGAGACCGGGTTCGTCGAGGCATTGACGCTTGCCGATGGACGCCAGCTGGACGGCGAGCTGTTCATCGACTGTACCGGCTTTCGCGGGCTGCTGATCGGCGAAGCGCTTGGTGTCGGCTATGAGGACTGGAGCCGCTGGCTGCCCTGCGACCGCGCGATCGCGGTGCCGAGTGCGCGCATGCCCGATCTGCCGCCCTATACCCAGTCGACTGCGCGCGACGCCGGCTGGCAATGGCGCATTCCGTTGCAGCACCGCACCGGCAATGGCCATGTCTATTGCAGCCGCTTCATCGATGACGATGCAGCCGAGGCAGTGCTTCTCGCCAATCTCGACACGCCGCAGATCGGCGACCCGCGCCGGCTCCGCTTCACCACCGGACGCCGCGATATCGCGTGGTCGCGCAATGTCGTGTCGATCGGCCTGTCCTCGGGCTTTCTCGAGCCGCTTGAATCGACCAGCCTGCATCTCATCCAGACCGGGATCACCAAGCTCCTGTCCTGGTTCCCGGATCGCCGCTTCGACCCCGCCGGGATGGCCGAATATAACCGCCAGGTGGCGCGCGAGTTCGAGGCAGTGCGCGATTTTCTCGTGCTCCACTACAACGCAACGGAGCGTGATGATTCCCCCTTCTGGCGATGGTGCCGGGACATGGAGATCCCGACCACGCTGGCTGACAAGATCGCGATGTTCCGCAGCTCGGGGCGGCTGCTCGAGCGCGAGAAGGACCTGTTCCACGAAGCGAGCTGGCTTGCAGTGCTGCTCGGCCAGGGGATCGTCCCCGACCATTATGACCGGCTCGCCGATGCGATCCCGGCGCGCGAGGCGCGGGCGGTGCTCTCGGGCATGCGCAACGTGATCGCGCAGACCGCGGCGAGAATGCCGGGGCATGCGCAGTTCATCGAACGGCATTGCAGGGCCGCGGTGCCGGGTGTTCGGGAGACGGCGACATGAGGAGATCCTGGCAGCTTGCCCTTTTGCCGGTGGCAATCGCCGCCATGGCGCCGCCGGCGATTGCGCAGGACGTGACCGGCGATGCCGTTGCCGGCCTGGTGTCGCGCCAGGCGAAGGGCGAGGTGCATCTCGTGATCGACCCGAAACTGGCGGACGGCCGGCTGGTGCTGCGTATCGTCGTGCTGAACCTTGGCAGCGCCCCCGCACCGTTCGCGCCGACCGACATTCGCGTCGCCACGCCGGAAGGGGCGCCGATTGCACTGGTGCCGCGCGAAACCCTGCTGGCTGAACAGGCAGGCGGCGGCCCGGCGCGCGCCGAGACCAGCGTGGCGCATGCCGCGCCCGCAATGCCTGTCAACGGCGCGGGCCAGACTGATGTGAGCGGCTTCACCGGCGGCATGGGCGCGACCACCGTCGGCGTGCCGCAGTCCGCACTCGAACGACCGCGCGCATCGTCGCCTGCGCTCGCCGCACTCGACGCTGTGCTGCTCAAGCCGATCGTCCTGCGACCGGGCGCCGCCGATGGCGGGCAGGTGGTGACGACGAGGCTCCCGCACGGCAAGACGCATATGGTGACGGTCACCATCGGTTTCGCTGGCGAGGAACATCGCTTCCAGCTGGAGGCGCCGAAGCGTTAGGCCGGCGTCACCCGGCGTGCAGATCGGAATTGTTGCTTCATGCCTGATCGGTCTATGGCCTTGCGCAACCGGAACAAGGGGAAGACCGTGGCGGTAGACGAGGCTGACAACGACGATTCCGATCGCCGCTACCGCGCGCCGGCGCTCGAAAAGGGGCTCGACATCCTCGAGCTGCTCGCGACCGTGAAGCAGCCCATGACCCTGACCGCGATCGTAAACGAACTGGGCCGTTCGCATGGCGAATTGTTCCGCATGGTCCAGGTGCTCGAATTCCGTGGCTATATCGAGCAGGATGCGGCGACGGACGGCTATCTGCTGACTGACCGGCTGTTCTCGCTCGGCATGCAGCAGCCACGCACCCGCAATTTGATCGAGGTCGCGTTGCCGATCATGCGGCAATTGTCGCTCGATATCGGCCAGGCCTGCCATCTCGCGCTGCATACCCGGGGCGAAATGGTCGTCGTCGCGCGGATGGAATCGAGCGAGCAGCTCGGCTTCTCGGTGCGGGTCGGCTATCGCCGGCCGCTGGTGAAGTCCGCCTCCGGCGTCGTGCTTTACGCCTTCCAGCCCGAGGATGTCCGGCGGCGCTGGGAGGGCATGATGCGGCCGGCGCTCAGCGACGATGAACTCGCCGCTTTTCGCATCCATGCCGACGCGGTGCGCGAGCGGCGGGTCGAGCTGACTCCGAGCCAGTTTGTTGCGGGGGTGACCGATATCTCCGCGCCGATCCTGCGTGGCGGCTTCGCGGCCGCCGCGCTGACGGTGCCCTTCCTCAAGAAACTGGAGCCGATGGTCTCCAAATCGGTCGCGGCACGCGCCCTTCGTCTTGCCGCGGACCGGATTGCCGAGCAGCTGGTCGAGGGCGACAGCCGGGTGTGACACGGCGCGGGCTTCGCACCTGATTTCTTTGTCGCCGCAGCGGCCAACCCGCGCTTGCGTCACGCCGTTTTTACACATATGAAAATCCATGCCACCCACGAACGCAGTTTGGGGCAAAAGGCGGACGCGGGGCGTCTGTTCGGCGGGAGGGGAAGTTTGCTGGACATTTTCGATCTTTGGCTGGCATCGCCCGCGACGTGTGAACGGTACCATGGAGCCGGTCGATGACGATCATCACGGGCGTGCGGGTGCTCGACATCCGGTTTCCGACGGCGCTCCGGCTCGACGGTTCCGATGCGATGAATCCCGACCCCGATTATTCGGCCGCTTACTGCATCCTCGACACGGATAACCCCGATCTTGCCGGGCACGGCCTGACCTTCACCATCGGGCGCGGCAATGACATTTGCTGCGCGGCGATCGAGGCGCTGGCGCCCTTGGTGGTCGGGCTCGATCTCGACTGGATCGCCGAGAATGGCGCGCGCTTCTGGCGGCATATCACCGGCGACAGCCAGCTGCGCTGGATCGGCCCGGAAAAGGGCGTGATCCATCTCGCCACCGGCGCGGTCGTCAACGCAGTGTGGGATCTGCTGGCGAAGGCGGCGGGCAAGCCCTTGTGGCGATTGATCGCCGACATGAGTCCGGCGGAGATCGTCCGCCAGATCGACTTTCGCTACATCACCGATTTCATCACGCGCGATGAGGCACTGGCGCTGCTCGAAGCGCGGGCGGCGGGCAAGGCCGAGCGCATCGCGACGCTGATGGCGCAAGGCTATCCCTGTTACACGACCTCGGCGGGGTGGCTTGGCTATTCGGACGAGAAATTGCGCAGCCTGTGCGCCAGGGCGGTCGCGGACGGCTTCGCCTTCATCAAGCTGAAGGTCGGCGCCAATGCCGAGGATGATCGCCGCCGCGTGACGATCGCGCGCGAGGTGATCGGGCCGGACGCGAAGCTGATGATCGACGCCAACCAGGTGTGGGAGGTCGAGGAGGCGATCGCGCGGGTCAATGCTTTGGCCTTCGCCAATCCGTGGTTCATCGAGGAGCCGACCAGCCCCGACGATATCGAGGGCCATCGCCGCATCCGCGAGGGCGTCGCGCCGATCAAGGTCGCGACCGGCGAGATGTGCCAGAACCGCATCCTGTTCAAACAGTTCATCAGCCGCGAGGCGATCGACATCGTCCAGATCGATGCGTGCCGGCTGGGCGGCGTGAACGAAGTGCTGGCGGTTCTGCTGATGGCCGCCAAGCGCGATCTTTCGGTCTGCCCGCATGCCGGCGGCGTGGGGCTGTGCGAATATGTCCAGCATCTCTCGATGATCGACTATCTGTGCTTTGCAGGGACGACCGATGGGCGGGTCGCTGAATATGTCGACCATCTCCACGAGCATTTCGTCGAGCCCTGTGTGGTGCGCAACGCCGCATATATGCCGCCGATGGCGCCGGGCTTCTCGATCGAGATGAAGCCTGCGACCCTGGCCGCGTTCGAGCATCGGCCGGGGTTGGCGAACGGGGTGGACGTGCCTTCGGGAGCAGCAGCGCGACAGCCGGGGTTGGCGAGGGTTGGCGTGTCCTAGTGTCTTTCGCTCAGTCTCGCCGTCATGCCGGACTTGTTCTGGCATCCACGTTTCCGCGAGATCCGCGGCCTTTGGTTCGCGGCGCAGTGGATCCCGGGACAGGCCCGGGATGACGGTGTGACCTGGTCCGGTCGAAGAGGATTCCAGACCTGCTGATCTCAATGGCGGGCAATGAAGGGAGAGGGCGGGGTGATGATGCGCAGGATCGTCTGGACGGCCCTCGCGCTGGCTCTTGCCAGCGGAAACCTGTCCGCCAAAGACCTGCCGCCCGCCCCCTATCACTGGGCGAACGCAAAGGTCGGCGGCGGCGGCTTCGCGCCCGGCATCGTCTTCAGCCCGGCGGAGCGCGATCTCGCCTATCTGCGCACCGATATGGGCGGTGCCTATCGCTGGGATGCTGCCTCGCGGCGCTGGGTGCCGCTGCAGGACGGGATGTCCGAGGGCAGCTATATGGGCGTCGAGAGCATCGCGCCCGATCCCGTCGATCCGAACATCGTCTATATGGCTGCCGGCATGGGGTCCCAGTCGCCGGCGGCGATCCTGCGTTCGGCCGATCGCGGGGCGCACTGGACGATCGTGCCGGTGCCCTTTCGCATGGGCGGCAACGAGAATGGCCGCGGGCTCGGCGAGCGGCTTGCGGTCGATCCCAACCGGACCAGCACCCTGTTCTTCGGGTCGCGTCATGACGGGCTGTGGCGCAGCGACGATGCCGGTGCGCATTGGGCGAAGGTTCCGGGCTTCCCGGTCTCGGGGCTCGGCACGCCTGCAGCCAGGCAGCCAACGCATGGCGGGGTAAGCTTCGTCCTGTTCGATCCGGCAAGCGGTACCCCGGGCCAGGGATCGCGCACGCTCTATGCCGGGGTCGCCGATCCCGGCGCGCAGCATCTGTTCCGCTCGATTGATGGCGGCGTGACCTGGGCCGCGGATGAAGGCGCCGCTGCGAAGCTGTTGCCGGTCAAGGCGGCGATGGATGCGAAGGGCATGTTGTTCGTCGCCTATGACGATGCGATGGGGCCGAACGGCGTTGCCGATGGTGCCGTGTGGCGGCGCGACGCGGCAGGGCATTGGAGTGACGTTTCGCCGTCCGATCGCGTCAGCGGCGGCTTCATGGGGATCAGCCTCGCCGGGTCGGCGCCGGGCACCGTCGCGGTAAGCAGCATCGATCGCTGGAACCCCGGCGACACTGTCTGGCGCTCGACCGACAATGGCGCGCACTGGAGCAATCTGCGCGACCGCAGCACGCGCGACGTCAGCGCCACGCCCTTCCTGCGCGATGAGGGGAAGGGTGGCGATTTCGGCCACTGGATCGCCGGCCTTGCGATCGATCCGTTCGATGCCGGCCATGTCGCCTACACCACGGGTGCGACGCTCTATGCGACCGCGAACTTCGGCGCGGCGGGGAAGCTGCAATGGGCGCCCTGGACCGAGGGGATCGAGCAGACTGCTGTCATCACCCTGACCAGCCCGACCGGCGGCGCGAACCTGGTCTCCGGGTTCGGCGACCTTGCCGGTTTCGTCCACCCAGACCTGACCAAATCGCCGCAGCCGACCTTTGTCGATCCCTATCTCTCGAACACCAACAACCTCGATTATGCCGGACAGGCGCCGCTGATCGTGGTGCGCAGCGGAAGCCTGTATGAGGATCATCCGCGCGACGCGACGCTCGCCTGGTCGAGCGATGGCGGCATGACCTGGCAGCCGGTCCGCACCCCGGCGATCCGCCCCGCCGACGACCAGCCCGGCCAGCGCTATGATCTGAAAGGCGATGCGGCGATCATCGTCTCGGCCGACGGCGCGACCTTTATTGTCTGCACGCCGGTGCCGCTCGTCACGCGCGATCATGGCAAGAGCTGGGGGCTGACGCAGGGGCTTCATCGAGGCGCCCGGCCGGTGGCGGACAAGGTCGATCCGCAGCGTTTCTATTCGGTCGACTTCGACGGCAACCGGCTGCTCGCCAGCAATGACGGCGCGCGGACCTTCGCGCCTGTTGCGGGCAAGGGGTTGCCGGCTGATCTGGGGCCGGGGAGGGTCTATTGGCGCGAGCAGCAATATCGGCTTGTCGCCGGCCCCTATGGCGCGGGCGATCTGTGGTTCCAGATCGGTGATGCGCTCTGGCACAGCAGCGATGGCGGCCAGTCGTTCGGGCAGGCGAGCGGCAACCTCAAGGTTGATCTGTATGGGCTCGGCAAGCCGGCCGAGGGCAGCAAGGTCGCGGCGATCTACGCGATCGGCACGCTGGGCAAAATACGCGGCGTCTGGCGCTCGCTCGATGGCGGCAGGGAATGGACGCGGATCAATGATGACGATCATCAATGGGGGCTGCGCTTTCGGGTGATCAGCGGCGATCCGCGGATATTCGGCCGCGTCTATATCGGGACGGACGGGCGCGGGCTGATGTACGGCGATCCGGCCGGCAGTTGAATCGAGGATGACGATGCACAGGATCGATCGCAGGCGTTTCATTGGCGGCGCGGCGGGCCTTGCCGGCGCCTCGCTCGCCGCGACCGCGCATTCGGCGGAGGTCGAGGCGAACTGGTCGTCGATCATCGGCGCCTATGAGACGCCGCGCTGGTTCGCTGACGCCAAGTTCGGGATCTGGGCGCATTGGAGCGCGCAGTGCGTGCCTGAATATGGCGACTGGTACGGGCGGCTGATGTACGTCCAGGGCAACCCTTTTTACGAGCATCATCTGAAGCATTACGGCCACCCGGCCGATACCGGCTTTATGGAGATCGAGAACCGCTGGAAGGCCGAGCATTGGCAGCCCGAGGCGCTGATCAATCTCTACAAGAAAGCCGGCGCGCGCTATTTCATGGCGCTCGCCTGCCATCACGACAATCTCGATACCTGGGACAGCAGCCACCACGCCTGGAACACGCTGCGTGTCGGGCCGAAGCGCGACATCATCGGCACCTGGGAAAAGGCCGTGCGCTCGGCTGGGCTGCGCTTCGGGGTGAGCAACCACAGCTCGCATGCCTGGCATTGGTGGCAGACGGCGTACGGCTATGATGCCGAGGGCCCGCGCGCCGGCCAGCGCTACGATGCGTTCAAGCTGCGCAAGGCCGATGGCGCGGGGACATGGTGGGAGGGGCTCGACCCGCAGGAACTCTATACCGGCGCCAGCTTCGCGCCGCCTGATGGGATCAGCGCGATCGCCTCGATGGATGCTTGGCACGATGTGCATGACGGGCGCTGGATCGAGGATTCGCCGCCCGCGCCGGCCGGTTTTGCCGCCACCTGGCTGGCGCGGCAGAAGGAGCTGGTCGAGAAATATCGGCCGGACCTGGTCTATCTGGATGACAGTGGCTTGCCGTTCGGATCGACCGGGCTCGAGGCGCTGGCGCATTATTACGAGCAGTCGAGAAGCTGGCACGGCAAGATCGATGTGGTGCTGACCGCGAAGCTGCTCACCGGCTATCAGCGTCGCGCGATGGTCGAGGATATCGAGCGCGGCTTCAGCGACCATCTGCGCGCCGAGCCGTGGCAGACCTGCACCTGTATCGGCGACTGGCACTACAATCGCGCTCGCTTCGACAACAAGAGTTATGTTCCGGCCGAGCAGGTGATCCAGCGGCTGTGCGACGTGGTGTCGAAGAACGGCAATCTGCTGCTCTCGATTCCCGTGCGCGGGGACGGCACGATCGACGGCGAGGAAGAGAAGGTGGTCGCCGGCATCACCCGCTGGATGGCGCGCAATGGCGAAGCGGCGATCTACGGATCGCGGCCGTGGCGCATCTATGGCGAAGGGCCGACCAGGGTCGATGCGGGGAAGATGAACGAAGGCAAGACCGGCGCCTTCACGGCCGGGGATGTGCGCTTCACGGTGAAGGACGGACGGCTGTTCATGGCGCTGCTGCGCTGGCCCGAGGCGCCGGTGACGGTGGCGGCTTTGGGAACAGGGGCGCTGCCGGGCGCGACGATCGAGCGGGTGACGCTGGTTGGCCGGGGCGCGGTTGCCTTCGAGCGGGGGGATGCGGGCCTGACGGTGACCTTGCCGCGGGCCGAGGCCGGTGCGTTCGTGCCGGTGCTGGCGATCGACGGCCGGGGGCTGGTCTAGGCCCGAACTCAGCCCGGCCCGCCAAGCGCCTCCGTGATCCTGGCGAAGGGCATGGCCAGCCGGTCGCGCACTTCGCTTGCGATCAGCAATGCGGCGAATGCCAGGGCAGCGGCGAGCAGCCCGAATTGCAGCTGCGAAGACCATTGCCGGGCCTGCCCGTCCCGTTTCACTGCCCTGCGTTCGTAGGCCGGGGGCACGCCCGGTTCGGGGCGAGGGCCGGCGCCGTCGCTGCGCCCCGCCTGCTCGAGCGCGGCCGCGGCGATCAGGCCGTCCACATCGATCGGATCCTGGGTGCGCAGCCCGACCGAGCCGCCCGCTGACCATACCACCCGCGCCACGATCGTGTGCCGCGCGCGGCGGATCTCGATATAGGTACCCGGCTTGAGCGAAGGGTCCGCAGTGATGAGCATGCCCCGCCGCGAGATGTTCCGGACCAGGACGTCGGACCAGCCCGACTCGGATCGCAGACGCACCCGCAGCAGGACTTTCCGACGTTCCTCTCTTTTGCGCATAATTGGCCCCTTCGCGGGAACCAACGCCGTCAGGCCCGGTCCGATCCTTGGAGCAGCGCCGAATCATCGTTAGCGAATTGGAAATAGGCGTGTTTCCTCAGCTGGTTGAGGCTCGCGGGGCGAGAAATTCAGGCGCCCGTCACCGCGCTGTCATGCGGCTTCGGGTACCCTCGCCCGCATTATGGAGGGATGGCTTCTTCTGATAGCGCTCGTCGCGGTCGGATCCTTCGTGATTCTGCGGGCGCTGCAGGCACGCCAACGGCGCCAGCTCCGCGAAGCGCGGCGCCGGCGCCGGGCCGAGGAGAAACGACGCTGGGAGGAGATGACCGGCCAGCTGCTCGGCGACGACTGGCGGCCCTGATCTTCCCAACCCTCATTGCCTAGGCGGCGCGCTGCAGGCCGGTGGCGTCGTCCAGCGCAGCTGCGCGGATCGCCGCGGGGCGGGCTTCGCAGCGCGCGACATAGGCGTCGAGCGCAGCGCTTTCCGGAAAGACCCGCCGCGCGAAGTTGATCGCGCTGGCGACCAGCAGATCGGCGGCCGAGAAATCCTCGCCCATCAGATAGGGGCCCTGCGCCAGCGTGCCCTCGATCCGCCTGACCATTGAGTCATAGTTGCGCTGCTTCAGCGGCGAATCCGCCAGCTCGCCGCCCATGCTGGCGAACATCGCCGGCTCCATGCTCGCGGCATACCAGGTGAGCCAGGTGAGATAGGCGCCGCGGCCGGGCGCGCCGGCGATCGGCCCGAGCTCGGCCGCAGGGAAGGCGTCGGTCAGATAGAGGAGGATGCCCACCGATTCCGCGACAAGCTCGCCTTCATGCTCGATCGCCGGCACCTGCCGGTCCGGGTGGGGATTGGCCGGGTCGGGCGAGCCGGTGCCCGCCATCGGGCGGAAGATCGAGACCGGGCGGATCTCATAGGGCGCGCCCAGTTCTTCGAGCAGCCAGATCATCCGGGACGAGCGGGATTTGGGGGCGTGGTATAGCGTGATCATGAGGCATATCCTTGGCTGGCAATGGCGTTGGGGCTGGCCCCTCAACGCGACGGATTGGCTTGTACCGGGGCCCTGCTGACAGCATGATGTCAGCAGTGAGGAGTGCCGATGCGCCGCGCCGACCGATTGTTCCAGATCATCCAGATCCTGCGGCGATCCCGCCACCCGATCACCGCCGATGCCATGGCGGTGGAACTCGAGACCTCGAAGCGGACGGTCTATCGCGATATCGCTGATCTGATCGGCCAGCGCGTGCCCGTGCGCGGCGAAGCCGGGATCGGCTATGTGCTGGACGGCGATTTCGACATGCCGCCGCTGATGCTCACCGCCGACGAGATCGAGGCGGCGGTGCTGGGCGCGCAATGGGTCGCCGGCCGGGGCGATCCGGTGCTGGCCGGCGCTGCGCTTGACCTGATCGCGAAGATCAACAGCGCCGTGCCCGAGCATCTGCGCCCGTTCATCGAGCAGCCGGCGATCGGCACACGGCCCGGCTGGGCGACCGCGGCGGACGGCATCGATATCGCCCGGACCAGGGCCTGGATCCATGCCGGCCGCAAGATCCGCATCGCCTATCGCGACGAGCAGCGCGAGACGAGCGAGCGTGTCGTCTGGCCGGTGATCATCGGCTATTTCGATACGGTGCGCGTGCTGGCGGCGTGGTGCGAGCTGCGGCAGGATTTCCGCAGTTTCCGGACCGACCGGATTGCGGCGGCGGATTTCCTCGACGAGCGCTTCGGGTGCCGGCCGGGGGAGCTGCGGGCGCGGTGGAAGCGGCATATGGCCGAGCGGCATGTGGCGAAGCATGGGGCGCGGGTTTCGGGATAGGATGGCGAATCTGAAGTTCGCTCTGGCACCTCCTTCCACTCCGTCATGCTGAACTCGTTTCAGCATCCAACGTGCAACCAGTACCGTCCGCTTCTTTGGTACTAGATTCGGGGACACTATATTAATCTATTAAGTATAGTGTCCCCGAATTATCCCAAGACATAACAAGCTAGGAGCTACGGTGGTCGCGCCGAAAGTGTATTTATAATGTCGCGGCCCTGCGCGTGAGCGGGGCCGCCTAATTGAATGCCCAATCACCGTAAACCCCTATCATTTTTTCGGGCAGGGAAACGCGTCTCGGGTAGCGACGTAGAAAAGCGTGCTGGCTTCCATGTGCCGATCAGCGGGATGTGCGTGAAGCCACTCCACGTACACATCGAGCATTTGACCAATCGTCACACCCTCGGGGACACAGAACAACACTCGCTTGACGGGCTGACCGGCGATAAATTGCATCGCGAAAGAACCGGCAGCGAGGCCTTGGGCCCAACCCGTGACTATCCCCGGACAATAAGCGTCGGTTGATTTCTCGCAGCGAGCCAGAAAATCATTCCCAGTGGACACGGCGTTCGACGTCTGTCCTGCTGCGATGCTTGGAAATGTCAGTCCTATCGCCGCGGCACAATAAGCGAGTCGAATGCAATCCATATGACCTCCGCTTTCTCCGTGTCGAACCAGCATGCTGTGTAACAGCGCCTTTCTCGACCGCTACGTGGAATATCGGTGGCGGGTGCAAAAACCTCAGTTCAAGGCCTCGATAATCGACCGACAGAAAAATGAAGTTGTTGCGAGTGTCGCCAAATCCGGAAGCGACCGTGACGGACAATCACCCCGCCGCTTCCGGCGTACCGCCGTCCCCGCCTGAACCCAATCACCGCCCCGCCTGAGCAATCTTCGTTCCAAGCAACACCAGCCGCTCGCCGCTAATCCCGAACCAATGCGGCGTCCCAGCCGGCACCAGGAACACATCGCCGGGACGCAACACCCGCGTCGTGCCGCCCTCGATCCGGCTGCCCTCGATCAGCGTCGGGTTGGTCGTGGCGGGATCGACCAGGCGGCCGCCCGACACCATCGTGCCTTCGCCCGCGACGACGATGACATATTCGGCCTGATCGGGGTGGACGGCCGGTTTGCCGGGCTTCGTCCAATATTCAAGCGCCGCCACCGCATCGCCGCCGCGGACCAGGGGGCGCCACATAAAGCCCTGGCCGAGCTTCATCGCCTGGCGCATCGCCTCGACCTGCGCCTGGATTTCCGCCGCTGAGGCGTAGCCGGTGGGATCGGAGGCGGCGGGATCTTTGACGGTCTGCGCCGCGGCTGCCGAGGACAGCAGGAGCGCGGCAGGCAGGAGAGCGACGGGCAGGACGCGCTTCACAGCTGGATCCTCCGGCCTTCGCGCGCCGAGCGGTAGATCGCCTCGACGATCCGCATGTCGCGCAGGCCCTCCTCGCCCGAGACGATCGGCTCGCGCCCGCTGGCGATGCACTCGGCGAGGTGGTCGAGCTGGCCGGCGAACTGGGTCCTGCCCGGCCCGGGCGGCGGACTGATCTCGTGCTCGCGCCCGTCCCGGCCGGTCCACATATGATTGCCATCATAGCGGGTCGCCGGCTCGAGTTCGATCCGGCCCTTGTCGCCGACCGCGATGATGCGGTTCTGGTTGGCGCTGTACATCGACTTGCACGCCGCCACCGCGCCCGAGGGGAAGAGGAGCTGCCAGTCGATCTGGTCCTCCACCTCGTGGAAGCGCGGATCGCTGCGGTCAGTCGACTCCAGCGCCTGCACGGCGATCGGTTCCTCGCCGGTCATGTAGCGCGCCGCCTGGAGCGAATAGACGCCCATATCCATCAGCGAGCCGCCGCCGGAGAGCGCGCGCTTGAGGCGCCACCGTGAGGGATCGCCCTGCACGAAGCCGTGCTCGGAACGGACATAGCGAATCCTGCCCGCGGCACCGCTGCGCGCCAGCCGCATCGCCTCGAGGTTGAACGGCTCGAAATGGCAGCGATAGCCGATCATCAGCTTGCGGTTGGCCGCCTTGCACGCAGCGATCATCTTCACGCATTCGGCCGCCGAGACCGCCATCGGCTTTTCGCACATCACATGCTTGCCGGCGCGCGCGGCGCGGATGACGTACTCGGCGTGCATCGAATTGGGCAGGCAGACATAGACGATATCGACATCCGGATTGTCGCGGATGCGGTCGAAGCTTTCATAGGAATAGATCGCGCTTTCCGGCAGGCCATGCTCGGCGGCGACGCGGTGTGCCTTGGCTGGGTCGCCGCTGACCACGGCCGCCAGCCGGCTGTGCGCGCAATTGGCGAATTGCGGGATGATCACGCCGAGCCCGTACATGCCGAGTCCGACGATCGCGTAGCCGAGCGAGCGTTCAGGCGCGGCGCGGGCGATGCCGCTCGACAGGATCGCGCTCGATGCGGCGGCGAGCAGCAGGTCGCGGCGGCCAAGTTCCATGCTGATCACTCCCCCGTCGCCCGGCAGTCCTGAAGCGGGCGGCCAGGCTATACCCTCGCGGCGGATTCGGGAACTACGACCTTGGTCGATGGCGCGTTTCCGGCCGCCGCGCCCGCGCGCTCATGCTGGCTCGGGCAGCAGCGATTGTCCGCATTCCGCGACGTCCAGCCGCAGCAGCCGCGCCTCCCGGATCTCGCCGCGATAGGGATAGCGAAGGCCGCCTGTGGTCGTCACGTACAGTGATCGGCGGTCCTCAGCGCAGCGCCCGAAGGCGCAGGCGGTGCCGCCAAAGGCGCCCTGATCGGGCCCGGCGATCGTTTCGCGTCCGCCGTCCGGACGCAGGCGCACCACGCTATGGGCCGCATGAGTCACGCAATAGGCCGTGCCGGATTCCCCGAACGCGAAATCATCCGCGTGCAGCTCTTCCGCGGCCAGCTCGAGCGGCCCCGCGCTGCCATCGGCGGCAATCCTCGATCGAAGAAGACAGTTGCGGTCCGTGACTGAAATCCATGCCCGGCCATCCCGCAGCTTGATCCCGTTGGCACCGGGCATGGCCGGCGCGCTCGGGAGGAGGGGATCGTCCCGGAGCCATACCGCCCAGCGTCTCTCCCTCTGGTCGATCGCGAGGATTCGTCCCGTGACGCTCTCGCAGACCAGCAGGGTCCGGCCGTCGGGATGCGGGGTGCAGCCGTTCAGGAAAACCGCGTCGGGGATTTCCACCCAGGGCTCCGGCGCGCCGCCATGGATGCGCCAGACATATCCCGGGGCACGGCCGACGACACCGCCGGTGACCCAGAGCGCCCCGGCGCTATCGAAGGCGAGCCCCGCGCACCCGGCGGGCAGCTGCGCGAATGGCTCGAGCTGTCCTGTCTTCGGGTCGAAACGGTCGATGCGTTGATGGGAGTGCAGGGTCACATAGACGCGCCCGGCGGGGTCGATCGCGATATTCTCGGCGAAATGGCCGCGTGGCCACGACGCCATGACGGCAGCCGGCACGGGCGCCCATGGACCGCCGTCGTGACCCGGATAGGGATCGGGCGGATTCATCCTGTCCTTCATGCGGCGGCTCCCTGAGTGCCTGTGCCGATGTGCGGCCGGCACTCCTGGATAGACTGTCGGATCGTCCATTTTATTCCCCGGGGCCGGAGCCGAGCGGGCGTTCAGGCGCTGCGCGGGCGATATCGCTCGAGACGACCGCGCACGATGCGGCGGGGAGCAGCAGGTCGCGGCGGCCATCACTCCCTGACGGCGGAAAATCGGTGCGGTAAATCGAGAGCGGCTGGAGGACTGGCGCCCGATGTTATGCCGCCGCGGCGGGATTGCGGGCAGCCTGCTCCATTGCCGGGCATCACTGCGCCCGACACCCATCCGCTCAGGGGGCAATCAGTGCTGGTCGGTTCCGTCGAGCGCCTGCTGGAAGGTGCGCTTCAGCTCAGCCACCGTCGCACGCAACTGGGGCACCATCACCGCGGCTGCGCGCACGGCCGCACCGGCAGTCGCGAGGCTGCGCTCGGTGCGCTGCTCCACGCGGCGCTCGACATCCGGATCGCCGCCCGCGACCAGATCCCGCACCGTATGGGGGCCGTGGGGATCATTATCCGGCCGGTCGCGCAGTGCATCAGCGGCCCGTTGGAGCTCGTCCACCCTTGTATCGAGGATCGCGCCGGTCATCTTTGCCATCGCCTTGCCGGCGACGCGCGCGGTCTGCGGGTTGGCGAGCGTGGCGGCGGCCTTCGCGATCCCCTGATCGTCGGGGTGCCGCGGCGCGGTCTGCGCGATGGCGGGGGAAGCGATCGTCATGGCGAAGGCGGCGACCAGGAAGCGGCGCATGGTGAAACTTCCGTTGCTAACGAAGGGGTTATTCTACACCTGCCGCCGCATCGCCGCAACCTCTGCCGTGGTGGGTCAGGAGGCCGTTCATCACATTTCTTCGTCATGCTGAACCCGTTTCAGCATCCAACGGGCAACCAACTCCATCCGCTTCTGTGGCACGTTGGACCCTGAAACAAGTTCAGGGTGACGGAAGTGGAAGCGGGGGCAAATGTCGGCCCTCGACGCCATCGCGCGCACCCCTATATTCTGCCCTGAAGGAGAACCCCCATGCCGACTGCCCTCATCATCGGCGCCTCGCGCGGCCTTGGCCGAGCGCTGGCGGAAGAGCATCTGAAGCGCGGCTGGGCGGTAATCGCCACGGTGCGGGATGTCGCTGCGCTGGCCGATCTCCCTGCCGCACATGGCGCCGCGCTGCGCGTCGAGACGCTCGACACGATCGACTGGGCCGGGGTCGATGCGCTGCACGGCCGGCTCGCGGGTACGGTGCTCGACCTGCTCTTCGTCAATGCCGGCATTTCCGGGCCGGTCACCACGCCGATCGGCGCTGTCGAGCCCGGGGCCTTTACCGAGCTGATGCTGGTCAACGCGCTCGCGCCGTTGCGCATCATCGATCGTTTCGCCGATCTGCTCGCGGCCGACGGCACCGCCGCGGTGATGACCTCGGGGCTCGGCAGCATTGCCAACAATAATGGCGGCTGGGAAGCCTATCGCATGAGCAAGGCAGCGCTCAACATGGGGTTCGTCAGCCTCGCCCAGCGCCGCCGCGTCGGAAGCCAGGCCTGGCTGACGGTCGCGCCAGGCTGGGTGCGCACCGATATGGGCGGGCCAAGCGCAACGCTCTCGATTGACGAGAGCATCCCGGCGATCGCCGATCTCCTCGCGCGGCGGCATGGCTCCGGGACTGTCGCCTATGTCAATTATGACGGGCGGGAGTTGCCCTGGTGATCGGTGCAGCCTGACGGCGGCACGACCTGAAGCTCATTCGGCCTGGTCGACAGCGGCGCGCAACATGCCGATCGCGACCGAAAGGCAGCGCAGGCGCACCGGCCCGCGCCCGATATTCCCGAAATGCTCTTCGCGGTGATTAGTCGGACGTCCGGTGCGCGCGCAGGCGAAATGCACCAGACCCGGTTCGTCATCCGGGCCGGCGGGGCCGGCAAAACCGGTGATCGCCATCGCCACATCGCCGCGCGAGCGGGCCAGCGCCCCCTCAGCCATGGCGATCGCGGTTTCGCGGCTGACGGCACCGCACCGCGCGATTGTCCCGCTATCGATCGCCAGCAATTCGCATTTGGCCTCGTCGGTATAGACGATGAAGCCGCGCTCGAACGCCCGGCTCGCGCCCTCGACATCAGTCAGCAGAGAGGCGACCAGCCCGCCGGTGCAGCTTTCCGCGGTGACGATGCCAAGGCCCTGCGCGCAGGCTTTTTCGAGCAGGCCGCGCGCGGCCGCTTCGACCTCATCCGGCACGATCGCCAGCAATTCACCCATGCTTCTCTTCGCGCTCCTGCACCTGATAGGAAATCCAGCGCAGCAGCATGCCCACCGCAGAGGCAAGCATGCCGCCGATCAGGCAGGCGAGGAGGAGCGGCTGCGCCGACGCCACTTTCCAGGACACGATGCCGAGCAGCACGACGCTCACCGTCGAAACCAGATACCCCGCCGTCTTGATCGTGTTGGATGCGCGCATCCCGGCTCAACTCGCTACGAGCCGCGGCTTTGCGGTGAGCTCTTCGGCGCGCCTGGCATATTCCTCGGCGAGTCGGAGATGCGCGATCGCGGCGGCATTGTCCTCGCAGGCCGCTGCCTTTTGGCGCTCTTCCCGAGCGCGCCTGGTGAAATACGCTCTATCCTCGCTTATGTCCCGCGCAGGCATTTCACACTCTCTCCAAAGACGCGCCCCCGCGCTCTGGAAGTGCGAAAATGCACAAGGTCATTTCACGATTCAATAATCTGGATCAAACCCGCCGGTGGCCCGACGTCGGGAATGGGCGTCGTCATGCCGACCGAAACCCGGCATTCGGGAACATTCGGCTGATGTGCTATCCTGGCAGGATGCCGATATCCGTATTCGAGAATCGCAGGAAAGAAGCCGCACCCTTTATTTTGGAGCCAAATGAGGAGCGGTACGAATTGCCGCCGCTCGCCAGGATCGGCGTGCGCTATTCATTCGAGGAAGGAGAGCTGGACCGCACCTTCGCCGAGTTTGGAGAGCACCGCATCAGCTTCTGGTGCGACAGCCAAGATCGGCAGGTTGAAATCATTCACCCGACCGCGTTCGACCTCCTGCTATGGGACATATGTGTTGGGGCCGGCTTTTGCGGCGGCCTGGTAAATGACGAGCCCACGCAGGTGACAGATCTCCTCCCTGCCACCGGAATTGTCACCGCCGGGGAGTTTGCGGAACTGGTAATCCGCGCTGAGTGCGACAGGCAAAGCCCGCCGGACAAGCATCTTCGCTGGATCGCGCTGCTTGAGGCGAAGTTCATCCAGCATATGAAAAGCGCATCGGTGCCGGCCGAGACACTGGTGCAAAACCTCGCTCAGCCATTCGATGCGGAATGCCAATAAGGCGTGGGCCGCTTGATTCAATCTATCCCACATCTCTGCTGAAATCGCCGTGCCCCGCTCCGAGGGCGCACGAACGGAATTCATGCTGCGATGCCGTCAAGACCCGCCTCGAGTAATGGCGCAAGCGAAACCGATGCCACACGCATAAATCGGCAAGGTCCGGTACAATATCCCGCATGTCCCGCGGGCGCGGGCGATCCCGTCTATCATAATAAGATTCACGTACAGGAGTGTCGACCGTTCCGTAATTCTCGCGCAGATCGCAAATGCCGTGCGATTCCGGGCCTCTCTCAAGTGGGTCGCATAAATCGGCGAATAGTTGCCCGGCTCCTATGGAGCGCCGCACAGCCCGACACGAATTGTACGGCTTTACTGCCCCAGGCACGCGGCCACCGCATCAGGTCTTGCAACTCACGGTTCCCGAACCGTAACCGCTTTCCCCTCATAGACCAGGCTGGTCGCGCCATTCTCGGCAAAGTCGGGCACCGCCGCCTTGCCCGGCCCGTAGAAGCGCACCGAGATCGCCCGTTTCCAGGGCATACCGTCATAACTGCCCTCGCGCGCGCCGACCGTCAGGGTGCGGGTCGCCTGGTTCCAGCTGATAGGGATGCGGGCGAACTTGCCCCGCAGATAGGCGGGGCTCACCCCGTCATCCTGGTAGAGCGAGAAGCTGCCGTCAGCGCCGGTAAAGACATGGAGGACGATCGGTCCGTCGGGCTGCTCCTTCGTGTCGAGCACCGCCGGGCCGGTCGGCACGATCGCGCCGGCGCGGACGAACAGCGGCATGCGTTCATAGGGGGCGGCTGCCCTGATCGTCTGGCCGCCGGCATAATGCGCGCCGCTGTTGAGGTCGTACCAATCGGCGCCGGCCGGCAGATAGACGGTGCGGTCGCGGGCCTTGAAGGTCGAGACCGGGGCGACCAGGAAGCTCGGGCCGAACAGATATTCGTCGTTGATGTCCCAGGTCTTCCTGTCGGCGCCGAAATCCATCACCAGCCCGCGCATGATCGAGCCGTCCTTATGGAAGGTGTCGGCGCCGAGCGTGTAGATATAGGGCATCAGCCGGTAGCGGAGCTGGTCGTACCAGATCATCGAGCTCTGCATCGCCGGGTCGTTGGCCGACAGCTCGTAGATCTCGCGGTGCGGGAACTCGCCATGGCTGCGGAAGATCGGGCTGAACGCGCCGAACTGGAACCAGCGCAGATTGAGCTCGCGCCACTCGGCCTGCGCCTCGGGCAGCTGGCGGGTGTAGCGATCCTCGACCGCGAAGCCGCCGATATCGTGAGTCCAGTTGGGCAGGCCCGACATGGAGAGGTTCACGCCCGCCGAGATCTGGTCGTGGAGATCGTCCCACCGCGCGGCGAGATCGCCCGACCAGACCGCCGCGCTGGCGCGCTGCAGCCCGCCAAAGCCGGAGCGGGTGAGGATGAAGGGGCGGACATCGGGCCGCGTTGCCCGCAGGCCTTCCGCCACGCCCTGGCCATGGACGAGCGGGAAGCTGTTGAAGAAGGCAGCGCCCGGGCCGATCGCGGTCGGGCCCATCGTGCCGATCCGTTCCTCGATCGAGAGGTTGGAATGGATATCGGGCTCGGTCGCGTCGAGCCACCAGGCGTCGAAGCCGTATTTCACCAGCTTGTCGCGAATCTGGCGGAAATAGATCTGCCGCGCCTCGGCGGCATAGGGGTCGTAATCGGTGTTCTCATAGCCCGGGCCGACCCAGTCCTTGCGGTGGGCGTCGAGATTGCCGTGATAGAGGAATCCCTTGGCGTCGAGCTCCTTGGCGTTCTCGGTGTTCGGATAGAATTTGGGCCAGACCGAGATCATGATGTTGGCGTTCAGCGCATGGACTTCGTCGACCATGCCCTTCGGATCGGGGAAGCGCGCCTTGTCGAAGTCGTGGCTGCCCCATTGATTCTCGGGCCAGTAGAACCAGTCCTCGACGATATTGTCGAGCGGGATGCGGCGCTTGCGATATTCGCGGACGACGCCGAGCAGCTGCTCCTGGGTCTCGTAGCGCTGGCGGCTCTGCCAGAAGCCGTACGCCCATTCGGGCATCATCGCCGCCTTGCCGGTCAGGCTGCGATAGCCGGCGATGACATCGTCCATGCTGGTCCCGCCGACGAAATAATAGTCGGTCGCGGTGCCGACGTCCGAGGACATCCACAGCGAATGGCGATCGGGTGCGGGCAGCGGGTCGTTGTGGAAGAAGGCGATATAGCCCGCGTTCGGCTCCCATTCGATGCGGATGGCGACCGGCTTGCCCGCCGTCATCGGCAGTTCGAAATTGTGGAACCAGGGGTTCCAGTTCTGGCGCCAGCGCTCGAGCACCAGCTTGCCGTCGGCGAACACCTTCACATAGCTCGACGAGTAGAGGCGGAACTTGTGGGTGCCGGTGGCATCGGGCGTAATGGCGCCGGTCCAGATGACATGCTGGGTCTGGGTGGTGACGCCGGCGGTGTTCTGGCCGCTATCGGCCGAGGCGACGGTCGAGGCCTTGGCGGCGGCGGGCCATTTCGCCTGGTCGCGGATGAACTGATAGTTGATCGTCGGTTCGAACTGGCTGACGGCGAGCTTGTCGCCGAGATAATAGTCAGCCTTCCAGCCGAGCTTGCCGCCGCTGCTGACCTTCATGTCGGCGCCGACCAGGCTGTAAGGCTTGGGATTGCCGAAGCGGGTGATCGAGTTGTTGTCCCAGAGCAGCCCGTAGTTCCTCGTCGAGACGAGGAACGGGATGGCGATGTCCATATTGTGCTGGGCGAGCTCGACGTCCTCGCCATTGTAATTCATCTGCCGGTTCTGGTGCTGGCCGAGGCCGTAGAACCCTTCGTCAGTGCCGCGGTTGAACTGCTGGCGGGTGGCGAGGAACGGCTTGCCGTCGACCGTAACGGGCGCGAAGGCGCCGCGCGCCGCCTCGCTCAGGACGATCTGGCCGGCTCCGTTGCGGAACTGGACATGGCCGTCGGACAGGCGGATCTCGGCGGTGGCGCCGGGAGCCTTGAGGGTGACGACGCCCTTTGCCGCGCTGACGGTGACGTCGCCATGTGGCTGCTCATTGACCATCAGGCTTGGGGGCAGATCGAGGCTCGTGTCAGGCACCGCGGTCACGCGGAAGCTGCGATCGTCATAGGCAAGCACACGGACGCGCTTCGCCGGGCCGCTGTCGGGCGTGACGACCACGCCGTGTGGGACCTTCTCGACAGTCGCGGCGAATGCAGCGGGCGAGCAGGTGGTGGCGAGTGCCCCCGCCAGGATGAGCTTCTTCACGTCATGCTCCTATGGCCAGGTGGCGAGCTTCACCTTCAGCACCTGTGGCACAGAGGTGAAGTTCAGCCCGTAATCAGTCTGGTCGCCGTTCCAGATTCGGTCGAAGACCCATGTGCCATGCTCGAAATGGCCTTCCTCGACCCGGTCGAACATCAGGTTGCGGCCGGCCGGTTTCGCCAGACCGAACTCGACCCGGGCATCGAAGCCGGTGACGAGATATTCGGTCGGCCCGAGCCGGGCGATCGCGACGCCGCCGGTGGGTTTTTCGTTACCGGTAGGTGGGGCCACGCCGAATTGCCCACGGCCGAAGGTGACGGTAGCGATGTGTTCGCCGAGATCGAGGCTCTGGCTGTGCTTCGCTTCGGGGTCGGTCGGCTCGGCGACACCCCAGACTTCGCCTTCATAAGCGAGCTTCGCCCATTCGCGCTGCATCGGGCGGAACAGGCGGTAGTTGCGGGCGAACATCTCGATCGTCGCCTCGTCGAGCTTGGGCGCGCCGAGCGGGAAGTTGACGTACTTGGTGTCGTCCATCCCGAATGGCGACCAGCCGATCGCCCCGCGGCCGATCGCCGGGAAGAAATAGCGGGCATAGGCCTGGGCGTTGCCGGTCTCGGGTACGAACAACGGGTTGTCGCGGCGATTGTAGAGGTCGAGCCAGCCGAGATATTGCTTGTGGTCGGGGTTGTAGATGTCGGGCGAAACAATATCGAGGGCCGGGGCGGCGGCTTTATAGGCGTCGATCGCGCCCGCCGAGGGACCGCCCGAGGCGAATGTGTTCGGGTCCTGCCAGACGAACGGGTTGCTGGTCAGCGCAGCGTTGGCATACATCGGCAGCGACTTCACCGCTTTCCCCGCAGCGGCGATCTCGCCGATATAGCTTGCGACATACCAGCTGTGGAACATCAGCTCGGCATCGCGGCCATAGACCTCTTCCCAGCTTCCCGGCTGCTTCCCGGTCTGCTTCAGCAGCGCGGCGGGGACGGGCCCGGCGAACAGCTTGTCCGCTGCGGGCGAATGGTCGCGGGCGCTGCCATAGGTGCCGGCCTCATTCTCGACCTGGACCATGATGACGGTGTTGGCCGCGTCCTGCTCCTTCAGGTGGCGCATCAGCGCGACGAACGCTTTCTTGTCCGCCTCGAGCGTGGTGCGGGAGAGCGGGGTGAGGGCGTAATGGGCCTTGCCCTCGCGGCCGATCATTCGGGGGAAGCGCTTGTTGTCGAGTTTCACCCAGGACGGGGCATAGGCCGGCCCGGTGTTCTTCCAGGTGCCGAACCAGAGCAGTACGAGGTGGACATCATGCGCTCGGGCCTGGGTGAGAAGCAGGTCGAGATAGGAGAAGTCGAACTGGCCTTCCCTGGGCTCGATTTGCTCCCAGGCGATGGGCACCTCGACCGTATTGGCCTGGAGCTGGTCGATCACCGGCCAGACCTTGGGCATCATGGCGGGCCAGGCGCTGGAGTTGTTCACCTGCGCGCCAAGCATCAGGAAGGGGGCGCCATCGACGATCAGGGCGTGGCGGCCGGCGTGGCTCTCGATATGGGGCAGGGGGTTCTGGGCTTGGGTGGCGGTGGCGAACAGAAATGCACCGGCAAGGCCGATGCGAGCGGCGACAGATATCCTGCGAGCAGACAAGCGACCCTCCCCATAATGTCATGCTCCCGGGCCCGCGTTGTACCGCGCTTTCCCCGAAATGACTTGGTCGGAACGGTAACCTCCGGGGCGGATGGCGTCCACTTAAATATGATAATTAAATTCACGAATGAAAATAGATGGCGCGGGTGAACAGTGCCTTCTTCTCCCCTCCCGCTTGCGGGAGGGGCCGGGGGTGGGCTCGCGCTCACCGTCTGCGGTACAGCTTGTGGAGGCCGGGAACCCACCCCTACCCAGTTTCAGGTGAACGATGCCCCGCATCGTTCAGGTCAGGCTGGGAGCCTGACCGACCTGAAACTCGCAAGCGGGAGGGGGAAGTGTTACGGCGCAGTCGCCTCGTTGTTGCTCCGGTCGCGATCCGGCAGCCGATGATCCGGATCGATCACCGCCTTCACCACCTTGCCAGGCCCATCGACACCGATCGCGACCGCCCCCTGACGGATCCACGCCTCCGCCGGCAGCTTGATATTCCGCGTGCTGCCATCACCGAAGGTAACCCGCAGCGTCGCCGGCATCACCAGCTTGTCGCGCGCTTCGACCGTCACCAACGACCCCTTGGCCGGATCGTCACCGGCGGGCGCGATCTTCGTCACGGCGAGATCGAGCTGCCAGTTGTTGTAGTACCAGCCGCGCCACCAGTAACTCAGGTCCTCGCCGGAATCGCTCTCCATCGCGCGGAAGAAATCCGCGGGCTTGGGGTGCTTGAACGCCCAGGCGGCGATGAAGCGGCGAAAGGCGTGGTCGAAGCGCTGCGGGCCGAGGATCTGTTCGCGCAGCAGCACCAGCCCGAGCGCGGATTTGAAATAGGTCACCGGGTGGCGGTATTTCTCCGTCACCGTATCGGCGCGCGACAGAATCGGCGGGGCCTGGGGATCGGCGAGGATCGGCAGGATCTCGTCGACCGGATTGCCGCCGCCCTGCGCATATTCGGAATCGCGCTTGGGGGCATATTCGCCCTTGTTGAACTCGTCCGATTCATAAACGTCGATGAAGGTGTTGAAGCCCTCGTCCATCCAGGCGTGGCGGCGTTCGTCGAAGCCGACGATCATCGGGAACCAGCTATGGCCGATCTCGTGCGCGCTGATCCAGAACAGGGTCTTGCCGGCATCGGGGATGCCGTCGAACACGATGCCGGGATATTCCATGCCTGTCGCGGGGCCGGCGATGTTGATCGCGGCGGGCCAGGGATAGGGATACCACTTCGCCGACATCCGTTCGACGGCGTCCTTCATATATTCCGTCGAGCGGCCCCAACGGTCATTGCCCTGGCTCTCGGCCGGGTAGAAGGACATCGCCATCGACGATTTGCCGCCGGGCAGGTTGATCCGGGCCGCATCCCAGGCGAAGACGCTGGAGGCGCTCCAGGCGACGTCGCGCGTATTCTCCATGCGGAAATGCCAGGTGAGCTTGCCGTCCTGTTTGGGGCGGGTCGTGGGATCGGCGATCTCGCTGGGCGCCCGGATCGCGACCGTTGCGTCGCTGGTGCGGGCCTGGGCGAAGCGGGCCTGCTGGGTCTTGGTCAGCACCTCGGCCGGGTTCATGAGGGCGCCCGAGCCGGCGACCAGCATGTTCGACGGCACCGTCACCCAATAATCGAAATTGCCATATTCGAGATAGAATTCCTGGCCGAGATAGGGGAGCGGATCCCAGCCGCGGATATCGTCATAGACCGCCATGCGCGGATACCATTGCGCGAGGTCGAAAATCTCACCGTCCTTCGAGGGACCCCATGCCGTGCGCCCGCCGAACAGGCCGGGCACGGTATAATGATAGTGGAGCGTGACGACTGCCTTGCCGCCGGCTGCGATCGGCGAGGGGAGCTGGAGCTGCGCGCGGGTGTCGCTAATGACCGGGACGATCTGCGCGACCTTGCCGGCGATCTGCACCTCGGCCGAGTCGATCGTCATGCCGTCGGTCGTGCCACCGCCGCCGCCTTTCCGCCGTCCCTGAGACAGGGCGGCACGCGAGTCCGGACGGTAGATATTCTGGTCGAGCTGGAGCCACAGCACCTCGAGCGCATCGGGGCTGTTGTTGGCGTAGGAAATCTGCACGCTGCCGGTGATCGTCTTCGCGGCGGGATCGAGCGTCGCATGGATCGCGTAATCGGCGCGGTTCTGCCAGTAATGCGGCCCCGGCACGCCGCTCGCGGTACGGACATCGCCGGCCGGCTGGCCGAGATCGAGCGGGGCGAAGGTCTCGCGCGGATTATAGGCCGGGTCCGATGCGCCTGCGAGCGAGCTCCACACCACAGCCAGCAGCCCGGCACGCATGATCAGTCCGGTCATTCCCGCATCTCCATTGTCCGAGTGTGGCCATCCCTATCGGGACAGGCCAGCCATCTCGTCAATGGCGGTTTACGAACGGACGCGCGTGCTGAATTCCCATTTGCAGCGGTCCCCGAGGCCGGGCGCCGTTTCCATCTCCATCAACCCCTCGGGCGGGGCGACCGAACAGGCGACGGCCGGCTCGTAAATGGTACGATCGCACCAGGTGCACCGCGTCGAGCCGAGCCCGCTCGGTGCGGTGTTCCAGGGATAATGGGCTGGCGGGATCTGCTTCCCGCGATCGACATCAAGCATCTTGCCCCTCTCGATTTTTATTCTGTCGGGGAACAACGCACGGGCGGCGCAAAAGAGCCGGGCACCATCATAGCCAAAACGGTTCCGACTCTGCCCCGGCACTCTGGACAACATCCGCGGCCGATAGGACAGGTCGGTCAGCCGGTTACGGACAGCGTGAAGGCTTGGCAGGGAGGCATTATGCCGCATATCGAGGGTATCTCCGCGCTCCTGCTTTCCCGGCCGGAGCAGGCCCGATGAGCGCCGCGATCGCACCCGAAGCGCCCGTGTTCGGTTATGCCGATGTCCAGGCGATCCTGCGCCGCGCCGCCGGGGAGAATGGCGGCGTCGGCACGCTCGGCGCCTTCTGGGAATTGCCGCTCCCTGAATTTCTCGGGTTGAACGTGATGGGCCTGGCTTTGGTCGAGCCCGAACAGGCGGGCGGAAGCTGCTGCGGCAAGGGGAGCACCTCAGCGGCGCGCGGTGCGCGATCGGCGCTGGTGCGGGGCTTGCGCGGCCAGCCCCCGTTTGACGGCACCCAGTTTCCGCGGCTGCCCTGGGGCGGCGCCAAGGTGGCTGACGAGGATATCGACCTGATCGAGATGTGGATCGACGAGGGCTGCCCCGGCGCAGTGCTCGATTCGTTGCCGATCGCGCGCGAAATCAGCGTGCCGGGCGAGACGCGGATCGCGGTGACCGGGCTGGCCGGGCCGGTCTTTGCGCCGGCCGACGATCCCGGCGCCTATCGCCATGCCAAGGGCGAGCTGCGCCAGCGCATGGATATCGACGCCATGTCCGAGCCGCAGATCGAGCGGCTGCGCTGCGCCTTTCGCGAACTCTACAAGCTCAACAAATGGGTCGGCGACAAGCGCAGCTACAACAATCTCGCGCTGATCCACCAGAATCACTGCCAGCATGGCTGGGAGCGATTCCTGCCCTGGCACCGGGTCTATCTCTACGAGTTTGAGCAGGCGCTGCAGGATCATTGCCCCGACGTCACCATGCCCTGGTGGGATTTCCCGGCCGAGCGCTATCATCCCGAGGACCCCGGGACCGGGGCGATCCTGCCCGAGGCGTTCAAGGCATTCCTGACCGAGGCCTCGGTGCGCTGGCTGCGCAGCCAGGGCTTCCCGGCCGCAATCGAGACGCTGACCGGCAAACATTATGCCTCGCCGCAATCCTTCTACGCAGCCGTCACCGAGGCGACCAAGGATCCGAAATATGTCACCGGCGACTATCGCAAGCGGCTGATCGACGCGCTGCTCGAGGCCAATTCGCTCTGGTATCCGCTGCGCTATCCGGGCGAGTTCGGCAAGGGCAAGACGATCAACACGCGGGTCCATTATCATTACCCGACCCGCGAGGATCTCGACGAGATCCTGGCGTTGCGCACCTTCCGCGATTTCGGCGGCGGCAGCCTCTATGTCGACAGCTTCGGCTTTCTCGACCAGAATCCGCACAACACGATGCATATCTGGACCGGCGGCTACAACACGACCTCGCCGGCCAAGGCCCTGGCGTCAGACGATCCGGCCGACCGCAACAAGATGGTCAGCGTCGCGCGGCGGAAATTCCACCAGCGCGAGGATCTCTATTCAGAGCCGCCCAATGGCGACATGTTCAGCAACCTGACCGCTTCCTACGATCCGATCTTCTGGCCGGTGCACGCCAATATCGATCGGCTCTGGTGGAAATGGCAGCAGGACCATCCCGACGGCCTGCCCGCCGATCTCGACGCGCCGCTGTCGCCGTGGAGCTACGCCACCCGCGACACGCTCGACATGTATCGCTTCGGCTATGAATATGTGCGGGGCGGCTGCATCATTCCGGTCGGGCTGACCAATCCGGTCGGGCGCTTCGTCTCGGCGCCGATCCCGGTGCCCGAAGCCGTCCAGAAGGGCTATCGCTCGGCCGAGGTGCGGCTGCACCGCGTGCCGCAATTGCCGCGTTCCTGCTTCATCCGCGTGTTCCTCAATACGCCCGATGCCGATGCCTCGACCCCGCTGACCAGCGAGGGCTATGCCGGCTATGCGGCGGTGTTCGGGCATGGCGATTGCTATGGCGGCCCGGGGCATTGCGATCTGCCGCCCGCGACGAACCGCAAGTTCGATCTGCGCGAGCGCAGCATGAACACGCCGCGCAACCACCGGATCGACGTGACGCGCTGCGTCCGCAAGCTGCTCGCGGCGGGGGCGAAGACGCTTACCGTCAGCCTGGTGGTGATCGGCGCCTCCTATGAGGAGGATCGCGAGCTGCTGCGGCTCGACGGGGTTTCGCTCAACTTTCTCGATTGAACATGAGGCGCGCCCGTGGGCGCGGTAGGGGAGATTCGCATGGCGGCGCCATCGGTTTATCGCATCCATCCGGCGATCGGCATCGCGCGCCTCGGCGACAGTCCGGACGAATTCTGCATCTCGCCCGAAGGCCCGGCGCAGCTGCCGATCGACTGCGATGCCAAGGGCAACCCTTACAAGGGCGATAAGCGAGTCACCAGGTTCAAGGACAGCAAGGGCCGGATCAAGCGCCAGGCAGCGCGTTTCCACATCTATGTCTATGACGAGGACCATCCCGAAGGCCGCGCGCTGAAGATCGGCGACACGATTGAGGGCGGCGGCAACCAGGGCAAGCTGGTCGACATCCAGTGGCGCGTCCAGCTCGCGAACAAAAAGGCGGCCTGGTACACGTTCGACGGCCTGCGCGGCGAGGTTGGCTATCCCGACGACGCGCCGCTGCGCAATCCGACCATCACCGACCCCGTCGCGCGCACCAAGCTGATCATCGATCCCGGCCCCCAGGCAGTCGATCTCACCCAGCGCCGCGCGAGCTTCTCGCGCGACGGCAATCCGATGTACGCGGTCAATTTCCCGCCCACCGGCATGCAGCCGCGCGATATCGATACGCTGGGCGATATCCTGACCGATGACGAAGGCCGGCTGCTGGTGCTTGGCGGGCATGGCCATAGCGGCAGCTTCAACAGCGGCTTCGGCTATCCGCGCATCGAGAGCTACGCCAACACCGATGGCTGGTTCGACGATATCTCCGACGGGCCGGTGATGGCGCGGCTGGTGATGATGGAAAGCCGTGTGCAGCAGCTGCGCTATATCGATGTCGAATATCCAGCCTGGGTGCTGGTCGGCTATCCGCGCTATGCCCCCGAAGTGCTCGACATGATCACGCTCGAGGACGTGATCGAGGATATGTCGATCCGCGAATTCGCCTATCGCACCGATATGTACGGTACAGCCGGCACCTTCGCCGAGCCGCAGAAGATCGACCCGAACGATATCCCGTCCTTGCTCTACTGGCGGGCAGGGCCGGTGCAGTGGAACCCGGACTACCGGCCCTGGTTCTGGCGCGATATCTGGCCGATCCTGTTCCGCGCCGACGAATTCTCCTATTTCAGCAACATCCTCCAGCAATCCAATTTCCCGCACAACCAGTCGGACCGGGGCACGTTCGATCCCAACAAGCTGTCGGTTCCGCCCCGGATCGCGCCGCGCGCGCTGGCGCGCAAGGAGAAGCGGGCGGTCGACGACAATGTCTCCGGGCGGCTGCTGGAGGCTGCGGTCGAGCCGAGCCTGATGCTGCTCGACGCGACCAAGTCGCCGGGTGCGGCTGGGGCGATCGACCAGGCCGCCGATCCGCTCAAGGTGGCGGCTGCCGCCTTTGCCGCGGCGGTGTGCCCGCCGGTCGCCGGGGAAACGTCTGCGGCCTATGCGGCGCGCTGGCAGCGGACCTATGCCGATAACGAGGACGTGCCCGATCCCGCCTATGGGAAGGCCAAGGCTGCGCTCGATGCTGCGGTCGACGCGGCGACCAAGGCGATTGCCGGATCGGTGGAGCCCGAGGCGGCGAAGACGAAGCTGCTGCTCGCCCGCCGCACCTCGCGCCAGGAGCCGACTGGCCGCGACCGCACCCAGGACCAGGATCCCGACGAGCCGATCGCCGCGGTGCTGAGCCGGCTCGCCTTCGAATATCGCTCGGGCATGCTGCTCGCGCGGGCCTTCGAGCTCGCGGCGCTGGAAGCGACGACCGATCCCGATCGCGCCGCCCGGCAATATCTGTTCGATTTGCTGCGCAAGCCGGGCGAGGAAAATCTGTTCCGGCTCGACGCCAATCCGGCGACCCGCACCTATCACCTGCCGCTGATGCCGCTGCTCGCCGGCGACAATCCGATCACCAACAAAACGGTCAGCAAGTTCCTGCGGCTGACCGACACGCAATTGTTCCTGCTCCGGCAATGGGCCGCCGGGCATTTCATCAACGAGGTGGATGCCGGCTTCGCACCGCAGCCCGACCCATGGGAGCCGTACAAGGGCTGGACCGCCACCACCGGCCGCGAGCTGGATCGCGGCGTGCTCTCCAACCTGCTCGGCGGCGCCTTTTGCCCGGGCGGCGAGGTCACCTGGATCATCCGCAACCCGGCGATCTGGCGTGAGCCCTATCGGCTCAAGGCGGATCCTTCCTGGTACACCTTCCAGCTCACCGCCGCGCAGCAGAACCAGAATCGCTGGGGCGCCGATCTCGCCGAGGAGGGCTATATCGCCTATGCCGAGAACGCCCTGTCGCTGACGAGCAATTTCTCGATCGGCCTGCAGCCGGGCGACGTTACCAAGCTTTCCGGGCTGCCCTGGCAGGCCGATTTCAACGAATGCTCGACCCAGACGATCGACGTCACCTATGAGGCGTGGAACAAGCTCAGCCCGGACAGTGTCGGCGACACGATCATGGAGAAGGAGCAGCAGGTCTGGGAGACTTTGTGGTGGCCGGCGCACCGGCCGATGCAGGTCTATTATGATCTGGGCGACCAGAATTACCAGTTCCGCAACTGGGCGCGCGGCATCCCGCAAACCTATGCCGGCGATCTCAAGATGGTGACGGAGTGGTCGAAGCTCGGCTTCGTCATCCGCAACCCGAACCCGCCACCCGGGGTCAATCTCGATTCGCCTTCGCCCAACGTCAAATATGTCTGCGTCGAAGATTCCGGCGTCGAGACCTGATCTCGCCGTTATCGGCGGCGGGCCGGCGGGCAGCGCGGCGGCGCTGACGCTGCGGCGTCATGCGCCGGCGCTGTCGGTTGAGATGGTCGAAGCCGGCGATTACAGCGCGGCCAGGCCGGGCGAAGTTCTGCCCGCGCTGGCGCGGAGTTTGCTCGACCAGCTCGGCGTGCTGCCGGCGTTCGAGGCGGCGGACTTTGTCGTAGGACGGGCCGTCGCCGCTGCCTGGGCCGGTGACGAGCTTCAGGAACAGCACAGCATCTTCTCGGCGCGCGGGCCGGGCTGGCATCTCGATCGCGCTCGCTTCGACCGACTGCTTGCCGATGCCGCGATGAATGCCGGGGCGACGCTGCGCACTGGTTCGGCAGTTCGATCGGCCGTGCCTGAGGGGGAAGGCTGGCGCCTGATACTCGCAAATGGCGACGAGCTTGTCGCGCGCGCAGTGGTTTGGGCGACCGGGCGGAACTGGCGGCTGGCGCGCCCACTAGACGCCGCCGTGCGCGTCCATGACGAACTCGTCGCGCTCGGCCGCTTCTTCGAAGGCGTGGATGGCGATAACCGGACCGTCATCGAGGCGCGGCCGGAAGGCTGGTGGTACAGCGCCGATCTCCCCGGCCGGCGCCGCGTCATCTGTTGCATGACCGACCCGGCGGTCGCGCGATCGCTCGACCTGAGAATCGGCGGGTGGTGGCGGGCGTTCGAGGCTACGCGGCACATGGCTTCGCTGGTGTCGGAGAAAGCGAGAGCGGGCACGGTGGAGGTGCGGGCCGCTGGGACCGTCACGCTGGAACCTGCCACCGGCCGGCGCTGGGTCGCGGCGGGGGATACTTTGTTCGCGGCCGATCCGCTCTCGTCGCGCGGCCTGGTGCATGCGCTGCGCTCGGGCGTTCTCGCGGGCTATGCGGCAATGGACATGCTCGATGGGCGCGAGGCGGAAAGCCGGCGGCGCTTCGCGATGATGCGCGACCATGGCTTTACCGGCTATGCCCGTTCGCTCGCCGACCATTATGCCGCTGCCGCGCGGTGGCCGGATGCGCCCTTCTGGCAGCGTCGCACGCAGGATGCCGTTGGGGCGCTTCAGATCGGGGCGAGGCAGTGACGATCGGTTCGGTCCGCTTGCGCCATGCAGGGTTGGTCGTGCCGAGCGTGCTGTCCTGGATCATGCTGTCCGGCAGCGCCATTCCGGGCTTGCCGGATTTCTGCGGGCCGGGCCATTCGGAAACGGCCTTGCTTGCTGGAATGGGGACGGCATGGCGCCTGAATCCGATAGGGCCTCTGTTGTTGTCCTGGCTGTTGATGCTGTGCGCGATGATGCTGCCGCTGCTCGGCGCGCCGATCGCACAGGTTGGTACGCTTTGTGGTTCGCGCTTTCGCCGCGCCCTGGCGGTGATCGCATTCCTGAGTTCCTACGCCGCCGTCTGGCTGGGGGTGCTGTTGCTGCTCGCGGCGGCGACCACGGGCCTGCGCCTCGCGACCACCATGGCGCCGCTGATCGCGCTCGGCGTCGCCGCTGCGTGGCAGGCGACGCCGATCAAGGCGCGCTGCCTCGTCCGGTGCCGCGCGCCGGCGATGGCCCGGCCCGGCCTTGCTCCGGAGGTTCAGGGCCTGTGTCACGGCGTGGTGACCGCGCGGAATTGCGCCGGATCCGGCTGGGCGCTGATGGCACTGCCGTTCCTGTTCGAGACCGGGCATTTTCCCATGATGGTGCTGGCCGCGCTGATCATGATCTGGGACCGCTGCCGCCCGGTGACCCGGGGCCGCGGCGCCTTTCGCCGGCGTGTGGCGCTGGGATAGGCTTGGCCGAGGGCAAGCACCGACTGTCGCGGAGGCATTGAATCAGATACAAAGACACTACACCGCAGAAGCTTCCGTTTCTTGCGGCCGGGGTGGGCAAGGGCGCAAAGAGCCGCATTCGGCTGCACGAGGATCGCAAGTGAGTCTGGGTGACATCAACCTGCTATATTCGCTTGCCGGGCTCGCGGTCGGTATCCTGGTCGGCTTGACCGGCGTCGGCGGCGGGTCGCTGATGACGCCTTTGCTCGTCCTCGCCTTCGGCTTCCATCCGGTGACGGCGGTCGGCACCGACCTGCTCTACGCCTCGGCGACCAAGACCGTCGGCACCACCGTGCACGGCATGAGCGGTACGGTGGACTGGAAGGTCGTACGGCGCCTCGCCACCGGCAGCGTGCCGGCGACGATCCTGACGCTGCTGGTGCTCGCTTATGCCGGCCGGCGCTTCGAGGGGACCGAGCATGTCATCACCGTCATGCTCGGCGTGGGGTTGATCGCCACCGCTTTCGCCATGCTGTTCCGTCGCCAGATCCTTGCCTATTTCGCTGACGGCGTGGACGCGATGAGCGACCGCGGGATTGCGCGCCTCACCATCTCGCTCGGCGCGATCCTCGGCGTGCTGGTGTCGCTCTCCTCGGTCGGCGCGGGCGCGGTCGGCATGACTGCCTTGCTCGTGCTCTACCCGAAGCTGCCGGTAAACCGGCTGGTCGGCTCGGACATTGCCCATGCCGTGCCGCTGACCCTGGTCGCGGGTGCCGGCCATTGGGTGATGGGCTCGGTCGACTTCCATCTGCTGCTGTCGCTGCTGGTGGGCTCGGTGCCGGGGATCATCATTGGCAGCCTGATCTCGACCCGTATCTCCGATCGCTTCCTGCGTCCTATCCTTGCGGGCACGCTGGCGATCGTCGGGGGCAAGCTGATCTTCTGAGCTGAACTTCGGGATTGACTCACTCATAACTCGTCAGTTATTGGATTGATCCATAGCCAGAGAGTTATGGATTCCGATGCCGCTCACCCATGAAATGCTCTTCAAGACGCTTGGCGACCCGACCCGGCGCGCCATCTTCGAACGGCTGTGCCGTGAGGGAGAGCAGACGGTCGGCGCGCTGACGGCGCAGGCCGGGGTGTCGCAGCCAGCCGTCTCCAAGCATCTCGGTGCCTTGAAACAGGCCGGGCTGGTGCTCGATCGCCATGAAGGCCGCCAGACGCATTACAGTGCGCAGCCGCTCGCCTTGGCGCCGCTGATCGACTGGACGAGCCAGATGACCGGCTTCTGGGAGGCACGGTTCGACGACCTGGAAAATTTGCTCAGAAGGATGGACCAATGACTGATCCCGCCACCGAAACGCGCACCGTCACCGTCGAGCGGGAGGTCGCCTATCCGCCGGAGAAGATCTGGCGCGCGCTCACCCAGCCGCATCTGATCGCGGAATGGCTGATGAAGAATGATTTCGCAGCCGTGGTCGGCCATCGTTTCGATTTCAGCGCCGATTGGGGTTCGGTCGGTTGCGAAGTGCTGGAAGTCGAGCCGAACAGGAGCTTGTCCTATAGCTGGGGCGCTTATGGTCTCGACAGCGTCGTCACCTGGACGCTCACCCCGACAGGCACCGGAACGCATTTGCGCATGGAGCAGACCGGCTTCCGGCCGGATCAGCAACAAGCCTATCAGGGCGCGAAGTTCGGCTGGTCGAGATTCTTCAGCAACCTCGAACAGCTGCTGGCGCGGGCGGACTGACGTCCGCCGCAATCTCTTTGGGAAGGAGGACGCTTTGAACATGAACCTGTTGATCCGGCAGACCCATCGCTGGCTGTCCATCCTCTTCACGCTGACGGTCGTCGCCAATTTCGCGACCATGGCGCTGGGGAAGCCGCCCGCCTGGGTGGTCTATTCGCCGCTGCCCCCGCTGTTCCTGTTGCTGTTCAGCGGCCTGTACATGTTCGTGCTGCCCTATGTCGCCAAAGGGCGCGGCGCACAGGAGCAGATGCAATGAGCGAATTGTCTCCATCCCAGAAGATCGAGGAGCTGGGCGACTGGCGGGGCGAGCTGCTTTCGCGGCTTCGCGGCCTGATCAAGCAGGCCATCCCCGATGTGGTCGAGGAATGGAAGTGGCGGGGCGTCCCGACATGGTATCATGACGGCATGCTCTTCACCGGCGAGACCTACAAGAAGGCCGTGAAGATGACCTTCGCCAGGGGTGCCGCGCTCGACGACCCGGCAGGCCTGTTCAACTCGAGCCTCGACGGCAATGTCCGGCGCGCGATCGACTTCCAGGAAGGCGAGGAGATCGACGAGGCAGCGTTGACCGCGCTGTTCCGCGCGGCGGCCGCCCTCAATGCGTCTCCCAAGCGCCGCGCCTAAAACTGCGGACGCTTACGGCGCTTCGAAGGCCTCCCCTGGTTGGACGACATGGAGGAGCGCGGCGGCATCCTGGCCCGTTGGCAGCTTGCCGGCTGCGCTCAGTCTGCCTGACGCATCGTCCCATCGGAGGAGGGTGCCGTCGCCGCCTTTGCGATAGGCATTGGTGACGCCGTCATCATCGTAGAGCGTGAAGGTCGTGTCGCGGCCGGGATAGACGCGGAGGCTCTTGAGCGGCTGGCGCGTCCCGGTGTTGGGGATCTGGGCGCCGATCGGTACGATCGAGCCGGCGCGGACAAACAGCGGAATCCGGTCGATCGGCGCGGCGGCGGTCACCGTTTGGCCGCCCGGATGCTTCTCGCCGGTCCAGAAATCATACCAGTCGGCACCGGCGGGAAGATAGACTTGGCGACTTGTCGCGCCCTGCTCGGTCACCGGCGCCACCAGGAATGCCGCGCCGAGCATATATTCGTCGCCGATGGTCGCGACCTTCGGGTCGTTCGGGAAATCCATGAACAGGCCGCGCATGAACGGCGCTCCTGTCCGGTAGGTCTGGTGGCCGAGCGAATAGAGATAGGGAATGAGCGCGTAGCGAAGCCGCAGGAACTTCGCGAGCACGGGCTCGGCCGCCGCGCCATATTGCCAGATCGCGGTCGCAGGGCGGTTGCCATGGATACGTAGCGTCGGGGTGAACGTGTTGTAAGCGAACCAGCGCGCGAACAGCTCGGGATAGTCGGTATAGTCAGCGCCCATCGCGGTCGCGCCGGCGGGGTCGAGCAGGACAGGGTGTTGCGCTTTGGGACCGTTCGGCCACTGCCAGCCGCCGGTGTCGCTGCTCCAATAGGCGATGCCGCTGGCGGTCATGTCGAGCCCGGTCGGCACCTGCCGCTTGAGCGCCTCCCAGGTCGCGTTGACGTCCGACGACCAGAAGATCGCGCCGTTGCGCTGCGCGCCAAGATAGGCAGCGCGCGCCAGGATCAGGTTGCGCTTGTCCGGCCGGTCGCGCGCCGAGCCCTCGGCAACGCCGCCGGTGTGGAGCAGCGGGAACAGGTTGTGATAGCGGTCGCCCGAGCCGAGCGCGTAGAAATAGCCGTCGGGGACGAGATCGGGCTCAGTCTCGTCGAGCCAGAACCAGTCGAACCCCTGGCTCGCGATATTGTCGCGGATCTTGCCCCAGAACCATTCCCGCGCCTCGGGCACCGTCACATCGAGCAGCGCGCCGGCGCGGTCGGAACGGACGGCGAGCCCGTCCACGACCGCGCCGTCCTTGTCGTGGAGCAGCCAGCCCTTGGCCGCGAGCATGGAATAATAACGCGATTCCCGCTCGAAGCGCGGCCAGACGCTGATGATCGAGTGGAGCCCGCGATCATGGAGCTCCTCGTTCATGCCGGCGGGATCGGGGAACTGGCCATGGTCGATGTCGAGCTGGCCCATCCGGGTCCAGTAGAACCAGTCGAGCACCATCACGTCGAGCGGCAACCCGCGGCTGCGATAGCCGTCGGCGACATCCATCAGCTCCTTGCGGCTCTCATAGCGCGCCTTGCTCTGTATCAGCCCGAACGCGGCCTTGGGCGGCAGCGGCGTTTCGCCGGTGAGCGTGCGATAGCCGGCATAGAGCTCGTCGGTGGTCGCGCCGGTGATGACGAAGAAGGAGACGCGCTCGCCGACGCTCGACTGGAACTGGGTCCGGTTGTTGAGGCCCGGCGAAACTAGGGTGGGGGAGGGGTTGTCCCACACGATGCCATAGCCCTGGTTGGTGACGAGGAACGGTACGCAGACCTGCTCGCCCGCCGGCGCGTCATAATAATGCCGGCAGTCGATCGTGCGGCCGCGAAGATCGAGAATGCCCTCCTGGTTCTGGCCGAGGCCGTAATAATGCGTGTCGGCGCTGTCCGAGAAACTCGCGCCGACGCGGAATGTCTTCTCGCCATTGACCGTTTGCGGCGCCATTTCCCAACCGGTCATCGCGGTGATCGTCCGGCCATCGGCGCCGGCGATGGTCAGCGCAACCGGCGGCAGCGAGGGCGCGAAATAGCGCTCCATCTGGCTCGGCGGCTTGGGCCATGGCTGCGCCGCGACCGTCACGGTGAGCCTGGACGAGGCATAGATGTCGCCCGACGCATCCGTGCGATGCATCCATCCGCCGGCATCGGGCTTGTCGTTGATGCCGAAGCCCGCAGGCGCGTGGGCGAGCGCCGGATCGAGCGCGATCGTCACATGCACGATGTTCGGGCCGTAGCTCTCGACTGAAACCAGCGCGCCGTTGCGATCGATCGTGCCGAGCCCTTGCGCTGCCGCAGGGAGAGCGACGAGCAGCGCCACGCCGGTGAGGAGCATGCGGGACAGGGTCATGTGGCTTCCTTGCAATGGCGGATGCGCCGGCATGGGCTTTCGGAGACGGACAGATAAAGAGCGGGGGGAGGCGGAGGCAAGTGGCAGATGGTCGGGGGTCAGCAGTTCACGCGCGCCGCTTCCGCTCGCGTTTATACGAGGCGGTCGAGCGATAGCACCGTCTCCATCTTGACGATGGCGCGCCCTCACCGTAGATGCGCCGCTCCGCTCGCACGGCCCCTTCGTCTAGCGGTTAGGACGTCGCCCTCTCACGGCGAAAACACGAGTTCGATTCTCGTAGGGGTCACCAGCGGTCCATCAGCCAGGCAGCAGCATATCCGGATCGAGCCGTTTGACGTCGGTCTGGCCGGTCAGCGCCATCGCCACCGCCATTTCATGGTGCAGCAGATCGAGCATCCGGGCCACGCCCGCGCCGCCCTGCGCTGCGAGCGCATAGGCCCAGGCGCGGCCGAGCAGCACGCCTTTCGCGCCGAGCGCCATGGCGCGGAGGACATCGATGCCCGAGCGGATGCCGCCGTCCATCAACACATCCGTCCGGCCCGCAACGGCCTTCACCACGCCGGGCAGCGCCGTGATCGTCGACGGAGCGCCGTCGAGCTGGCGGCCGCCATGGTTCGAGACGATGATCGCCTCGGCCCCGGCATCGCAGGCGGCGACTGCGTCCATCGGATCGAGCACGCCCTTGATCACCAGCCGGCCACTCCAATGCTGGCGGATCCAGTCGAGGTCGGCCCAGGCGATCGACGGATCGAAGTTGCGCGAGACCCAGCGGGTGAACTGGGCGAGGCCCGCGCCATCCGGCATCAGCGGCGCGAAATTGCCGAGGGTGTGCGGGCCGCCGCGTACGCCCACATCCCAGGCCCAGCGGGGATGGCCGACGATCTGGCCGAAGCGACGGAGGCGTGCGCCCGTGCCTTGCGACCCGGTGAGGCTCGAGCGGACGTCGCGATAGCGCGCGCTGTGGACGATCAGGTCGACCGTCAGGACCAGGGTCTCGACCCCGAGCGCGGTCACGCGCGCGAGCATCTCCTTCAGGAAGCCGCGGTCGCGGATCATGTAGAGCTGGAACAGGAAGGGCTGGGTCACGCCGGCCGCGACCTCCTCCATGCCGCAACAGGATGAGGCGGAGAGGATGAAGGGGATGCCGGCAGCCTCGGCCGCGCGGGCTGCCTGGACCTCGCCCCGCCGGGCATACATGCCTGCCAGCCCGATCGGTGCTAGCGCGATGGGCAGGGCGGCGGGGCGGCCGAACAGGGTGGTGGAGAGGTCGATCTGCGAGACGTCGCGCATCACCTGCTGGCGGAGCTTAAGTCGCTGCAAATCAGCGACATTCGCCCGCATCGTCGATTCCGAATAGGAGCCGCCGTCGATATAATCGAACAGGAACGACGGCAGCCGCGCCTTCGCCAGGATCCTGAAATCGTCGATGCAGGCCGGTGTCACGCGCGCGAGACTAGCGCGCGTTCAGCGGCTTGTCGCGGTCGCGATCGCGCCGGGGCGGCTGTCGAACTTCAAGGTCGCGGCTTCGTCGCGGATCAGCGTCTTGCCGTCGAAGCGGAAGACCTCGATGTCGCGCGGCATCGCGCATTGCAGCAACACCGTCTTCGCGTCGCTGCTGAAGATCGCGCCCTGGCACCAGCCGCCGCTATGCGCCTCGGTGAGCGGCGTGATGGTCGTGCCCTTGACGCTGTAGAGCTTGAGCAGGCCGAATTCGCTATAACCGGGCGAGCCGGGGGCGGCCGCCGAGCCATTGGCGATCACCACCGCCATGTACTTCCCATCGGCGGAGAGCGTGAGGTGCTCGGGCGTCTGGCCGACATCGATGGTGGTGACGGCCTGGGTCTTGAGATCGGTCGCGGTTACGGTGCCGATGCGCGGGCCGGGCGTCTTCGGTGCATCGGCGGGCTGTATGCGTCCGCCGAGATTGGTGTTGTAGGCGAAGCGGCCGTCCGGGCTGTAGGCGACGCCATAAGGCTGCACGCCGGTCTTGATGGCGGTGCCGTCGATCGTCACCGCCTTGCCGGTGATCGAAAGGCCGATCAGCTGACCCGCATTCTGCGTGACGGCGAGCGCTGTCTTGCCGGATGGCGCGAAATCGACATCGGTCGGTCGGCTCTTGGCCGGGAGCTGGACCTTGCCCTCGGCGGTGAGGTGCTTCGCCGAGATCGAGAAGATCGAGATGGTGTCGTCGCCGGTGCTGGCGACAAGCGCGAGCGTGCCGGCGCGGTTGATCGTCACCCCGCTCGCGCCCGGTCCGGCCTGGATCGTCTGGAGGAGTTTGGGCGCTTTCGGGTCGCGGAGATCGATGACGGAAAGCGTGTCGTTGAGTTCGAGCTCGCCCGCCGCATTGAGCCGCTGCGCGCCCGTGACCAGCGCGAAGCTGCCGTCGCGCGCGACTGCCACGGAGGCGGGCGGGCCGATCATGCTCGCCGGCGCCTGGACCATGCCGATCGTTTTGGGCGGATAGCTGCGCAGGTCGAGGACCGCGACGGAATCCGGCGTACGGGTGGTCGCCGCTTCGCCGGGGCGGAGCTGCTTGCCGTCATTGGCGGAGACGGCGATCTGGGCTGAGGCAGACGAAGAGACAAGCGCCGCGGTGGCTGCGGCGAGCAACAGATAGCGCTTCATGACGGCCTCTCCTGAACCGGGCTTTTCAAAACCCTATAGGATATAGCATGTCAGGAGTGGGTGGGCTGCGCAATGATGATTTAGCCCGTCTCAGCGAATGACTACGATCTCCGTGCCAACCACCGCCGCTACCGACCCCCAGACTTTGTCGGCGGTCCATGCCGGCAGGTTTTCGCGTCGCGCCAAAGCGAGGCAGAAACGGTCGCCGAGCGAGAGGCCTGCGTCGATCGTCAGCGGACGCAGGCGGGCCGCGTCCCAGGCCAGTGCCTGATCGGCCGGGATGATCTCGATCGGGAGTGGTCGCAGGATCGCCTCGACCTGCTGGTCGCTCATGCCGAGCTTGTAGAAATGGCCGGCGACTTCGGCGAAGTTGAGGACGCTCATCTTCGATTCAGCGAGCACGGCAGCGATCTTGTCCGAGCCCGGTTCGTCGTTGAGCAGCGCGAGAAGCGCCGAGGCATCGAGGATGACGCCGCTCATTCTCCGCTTTCGGCGCGCCGGTCAGCGAGGAATGTCTCGACGGAAGCGTCGGGCTTGCCCTTGGTGAACTCGCGGGTCAGTGCTTGTGCCCGCGCAACGACCTGCTCGACGGTCCGCAGAACGACGCCGTCTTCCGTCTCCTCGATCAGCACTGAACCACCCTTGCCGACGCCAAGGCGTTTGCGAATGTCGATCGGCAGGCTCATGCGGCCGTTGGGCAATATGGTCACTTGTATGGTCATCAAGGCACTCGTCGCAGAAAGTGGCAACGGACAGCAGAAGTAACACAAAAAACGTTGAATGACAATTTAGGCTGACTCTGCCTCATGACGGCGCGAAGCGCGCGTCGTTAGGCCCGCGGCCATTCGCTTTTGGAAGTCGGCGTTCTCGAAAACGCAGCGGCCCCGGCCTTCGCCGGGGCGACGAGTTCAGGCGGCCGCCCGACGGCGCTCCGCCATTTCGACGTTGAGCATCTCGGCCAGCAGGAAGGCCAGCTCAAGGCTCTGTCCGGCGTTCAACCGCGGATCGCAATGCGTGTGATAGCGGTCCGCGAGACTCTGCTCGGTCACGTCGACTGCGCCGCCGGTGCATTCCGTCACATTCTGGCCGGTCATTTCGGCATGGATGCCGCCCGCGATCGAGCCCTCCGCGCGGTGCACGGCGAAGAAGCCGCGGACCTCGGCCAGGATGCGGTCGAACGGCCGGGTCTTGTAGCCGTTTGCTGCCTTGATGACGTTGCCGTGCATCGGATCGCAGCTCCACACCACCGGATGCCCTTCGCGGAGCACGGCGCGCACCAGCTTGGGCAGGCCGGCCTCGATCTTGTCATGACCGTAGCGGGTGATCAGCGTCATCCGCCCGGGCACGCGCGCCGGGTTGAGCGTGTCGAGCATGCGCAGCAGCGCGTCGGGCTCGAGGCTCGGCCCGCATTTCACGCCGATCGGGTTGCCGATGCCGCGCAGGAACTCGACATGCGCCGACCCCTCGAAACGGGTGCGATCGCCGATCCACAGGAAATGCGCGCTGGTGTCGTACCAGTCGCCGGTCAGCGAATCCTGGCGGGTCAGGGCCTCCTCGTAGCGGAGCAGCAGCGCCTCATGGCTGGTGTAGAAGCTCGTCTGGCCGAGCTGCGGCACCGTCTCGGGACTGATCCCGCAGGCGGCCATGAACTCGAGCGCCTCGCCGATCCGGTCAGCGGTCTCGGCATATTTCTTCGCCCAGGGGCTGCGGCCCATATAATCATGAGTCCAGCGATGGACCTGGGCGAGGTTCGCGTAACCACCGCTCGCGAAGGCGCGCAGCAGGTTCAGCGTCGCGGCCGACTGGCTGTACGCGCGGATCATGCGCTGCGGATCGGGCGCGCGGCCGGCGGCGGTGAAGTCGATATCGTTGACGATATCGCCGCGATAGGCGGGGAGCTCGACGCCGTTCTGGACCTCGGTATCGGCCGAGCGCGGCTTGGCGAACTGGCCGGCCATGCGGCCGAGCTTCACCACCGGCAGCTTCGAGGCATAGGTCAGGACGACCGCCATCTGCAGGATGACGCGGAAGGTGTCGCGGATATTGTTCGCGCTGTGCTCGGCAAAGCTCTCGGCGCAGTCGCCGCCCTGGAGCAGGAATGCCTTGCCCTCGACGACCTTGGCGAGATCAGCGGTGAGATTGCGCGCTTCGCCGGCGAAGACGAGCGGCGGGAAGCTGGCGAGCGTATCCGTGGCTGCGTCGAGCGCGGCGGTGTCCGGATATGTCGGAAGCTGGCGGGCTTCGGCTTGAGTCCAGCTGTCCGGGGCCCATTTGGCGGCCATGATGATCGAGTCCAGTGATGAGTGAGGGCGGTTTCCTTGCGCGAAATCGCTCTCCCGCGCAATCAAGGAAAAGTTTTGGGGTGTTTTCGAGAGGACAGGAAGGGCGAGTCGCGACCCGTGATCGGGGCGATGTGCGGGCTGTTACTGGCTGTTCCGGGCGGTGATTTTTCGCTGGCTGTTATGTTGGATCGGTGGCCCGGATTCAGGGTTTGATTTCAGGTGGTTGGACCCATGCTGGCTGTTATCGAATAACAGCCAGTAACAGCCAGCATATCAGCCAGTTTTGCTGGCTGTTCCGGGGAATAACAGCCAGCGCTGGTGGCCTTGTCGATTCAAGGTGAGAAAGAGCGGGACGGAGTGCTCCGGGGAGCGCTCCGTCCGATCCCACCCTGCCATGATGTGCAGTGGCGTTTGAATCGCGTGCTGTGTTTGAGGCACTCCATCACACCATAACCCTGCCGCCGGGGTGACGATTCAGGCCGGCAGCCAGTTGCCGTGGAAGCCCGGCGGTACGCGGTGGGGGATGCGGATGCTTGCCACCGGATCGCCGGCAAAAGCCTGGGCATCGAGGATGACCAGATCGGTGGTTTCGTTGGGAAGATCGACCACCAGGCCGATCAGCCAGCCCTCGTCCTCGGCCGCATCGGGTGAGGCGGGCACGAAGACGAACTCGCCCGGATAATGGCCTTCGCCGAACTGATGCACCTCGCGCCCGCCGGTCTCCAGATCATGCTTGAGCAGGAAGGTCTCGCCGATGAACGCGTGGCTGTGGACCGGCAGGCCGATCGTATAGGCGTAGCGATAAGGCTGGCCGAAGCGGCGCTCGTCGGGGCGGGGGAATTCCTGCGGCGTGGCATCGATCGTACGCCGCTCGACGGTCTTCGCCACCGGATCGATCGTCCAGCGCTCAAGCCCGCGCGACGATGCATCGGGGCCCGAAAAGCTTTCGGCGAACATCGTGTCGTAGACGACAGCATCCATCACCACCCGGCCGTCGGGCAGGTCATAGGCATTGGCGACATGGAAGATGTAGCAGGGATCGACATCGATCCAGATCGTCTCGCTGCCCTTCGCCTTGCGCGGCAGCAGGCCGAGACGCGGCTGGTGATCGCGATTCCAGCGATAGGGGAAACTGTGGCCGCCGATCAGCGCCTTCATCGAGAAGGTGACGGGCAGGTCGAGGATCACCGCATAGCGCGCGGTGATCGCGCAATCATGGATCGAGGGACCATGTTTCACCGCGATCGGTTCCTCGCGCACCACCCGGCCTTCTGGCGAGAGCACGACATGACGCACCGTGTCGGTGTCGGTCGCCTCATAAGCGATGGCATGGCGCTCGCCGGTCAGCGGATCGAGATGGGGATGGGCGGTGAAGCTGCCCATCAGCGTGTCGTCGAACGGGTTATAGGTCTGTTCGTCGAGCGTGTCGGAAAGCTCGACCGGATAGCTGCCCGCCTCGACCAGGGCGAAGGTGCGGCCGGCCATGCCAATGACATTGGTGTTGACCGTGTCGAAGCCGCCATGGCGCGGACCGGGGGCGGGGGCTTGCCCACGCGCCTTGCCGACTTCGTTCGAGCGGATCCAGCGGTTGCGATACCAGAGCGCCTTGCCGTCCTTCACGGCCACGCCGTGGACCATGCCGTCGCCGGTGAACCAGTGATAGCCGGCGGGATCGGGCGCCACCGGGTTCGGCCCGATGCGCAGATAGCGGCCGTCGAGCGCGGCGGGGATGGTGCCGGTGACCGGCAGATCCTCGAGCGTCAGCTCCCCGGTCATCGGTGTGTGGATGCCGGTGAGGAAGGGGTGCTCGACATCGTGCGGCATGCGGCTGCGGTTGAAGTCGGCGACGACTTCGATGCCCTTCATCACTGTGCCACGGATCGCATTCTCGATCGTGCTTGCCATTCCGGCCTCCAGCTCTAAGTTGACGGCGTTCACATACGACTCGAAGGTAACAGTGTCAACATTGGAATCCACATCCGAGAAAAAAAGCTATCATCATGGCGATCTGCGCGCAGCCCTGATCGAAGCCGGTCTGACTTTACTCGAGACGCGCGCGGCGGACGATCTCGGCCTGCGCGAGGTCGCCCGGTCAGTGGGTGTGAGCCCGACGGCGATCTATCGCCATTTTCCCGACAAGCGCGCGCTGATGGTAGCGCTGGCGAGCGAAGGGCTGGCGCGACTGGCAGCGACGCAGCGTGCGGCGTCCGAGGCGAAGGGCGGTGGCGTTGCCGGGTTCAGCGCGACGGGTGCGGCCTATGTGCGGTTCGCGCGGGACAATCCGGCGCTGTTCCGGCTGATCTTCGCCAATTCCGGAAAAGGGGACCTGCTCGCCGGACAGCCCGAGGACGAAGCGTTCGCGTTCCTGCGCGCCAATGCCGCGGCGCTGGCGAAAGCGGTCGGCGGCGATGCGCAGGTGGTCGCGCTCCAGGCCTGGGCGATCGCGCACGGGCTTGCGATGCTGATGCTCGACGGGCAGGTGGAGGTGGATGACGCGATGATCGACCGGGTGGTGGATGCGGGCGTGATCGGGAAATAGAGTCCACCACCTTATTGGTCGTCAGCCAGGCGAGGGTGTCGCCCCGGCTGTCGCTGCCTGCACCGAGTGGATCCCCACCGATCGATCGGCGGTAGCGGTCGCCGCATCGAGCAGGATCGCGGCGCGCAGCCCTATCAGGGATCTGGCGCCGAACCGCAGCATCAATTTCGCGCGGTGGAACTCGACGGTGCGCGGGCTGAGTTTCAGCGCGCGCCCGACTGACTTGTTCGATCCGCCCTGCAACAGACCGAGCACCACCTCGCGCTCACGCGCGCTGAGCCGCGGGGAGCGGTTGATGAGGTCCTCGTCCGAGGGTGCAACTGCTTCGGGAACGGTCGCGCTGATCAGATATCCGGCTTCGGACGCACCGAAGCAGGAGAGGGTGGCAAGGACATCGATACCGCCCTCCCGCAACCTCGGCGCGGCGAGCCGCAAGCGGCCATTCCAATGGCCGTTTGCCGCCAGAGCGGCGCGGATCAGCGCCGGGCTCGTCGAGCAGGCCGACACCAGCGCTGCCATGTCATGGTCCGGCAAGGGCTCGGTCGCCGCAAGTCCGATCAGCCGTCGCGCTGCGTCATTCGCGAAAACCGGCCGGAACCGTTCGTTGCAGATCGCGAAAGCGGTCGGCGCCTGCGCCACCGCGGCCATCAACTGACGCGGCATATCCATGCCGCGATCGTTCGCCGGTGGCAGGTAGTGAGGCTCAATCGGCCTCGAAATATCGAGCTGCATTACCCCTCCAAGAACCTTGCCGTTTCCCGGCCGGTCGAAAAATTCGCAGGCGTTACATTCGCTTGCGCTGGTAGTCATACGAGTGGCGTGCGGGTTGAGTTGCATCTAGGGCCACAAAAATACGACCGGGGGGACCTTCCAGGAGACCGGTTACCATGATCGTTTCGCATCGCTCTGCTCGCGCCTTCACTTCTGCTCACGGCGCCAGGGCACGTCTTTTCATCGGCTCAGGCCTCGGCGCGCTCGCCATCATGGCGGCGGCGCAGCCGGCTTTTGCCCAGGACGAGTGCGGTAGCGCAGCTGCCGGCACCGTCACCTGCGTCGCAGCCAACAACCCTTATGCGAACGGCGTCACCTATGTTGCGCCGCCGGTCGATCTCACGATCGCGCTCAATCCGGACACGGTCATCAACACCAGCGGCGGGCTCAACCCGGGCGTATTTGCCCTGGCTGTCGGCACCCAGTCGCTGACGCTGCAGGGCGCACCTGCCTCGACGATCACCACCAATGCCGACGGCGCGTTCGGCGTGCTGCTCGCGACCGACACCGGCAATATCAGTTCGACGACGGGTAACGTCACCACGAGCGGCGTAAATGCGACCGGGGTCGAGGCCTCCTCCGCGACCGGCAACATCAATATTGTCGGTGGAACCACCACGACGACCGGCGCGAATGCGGGCGGGATCGCGGCGTTCACCAACAGCGGCAACATCACCATCGCGACCGGGAATGTCTTCACCAGCGGCGCCAATGCGATCGGCGCGCTGGCAGCCTCCGACGGCGGCAATGTCGCAATCAATGTCGGCGCGATCGGCACCGGCGGAGCCGGCTCGGCCGGCGCGATCGCACAGACCGGCGGTACCGGCACCGCGACCATCCAGGGCGGAACGATCTCGACCAAGGGCGCGGGCGCGTCCGGTGCGATCGCAATCGCGACTGGCGGCGCGGCAACCGTCAACCTGGCCAGCGCCAAGACTCTCGGCGCAGGTTCGGACGGCATCACGGTCACCTCGACCGGCGGCGTGGCCAGTGCGACCGCGACCCGGGTTCTGACCTCGGGCAACGCTTCGCGCGGCATCGTGGTGACCGGCGCGCAGGGCGCGAACGTCACCTACGGCACAATCGCCACCACGGGCGCCGGCTCGACCGGCATCCTGATCCCGGCAGCTGTACCGCTGCTCGGCCCGATCGCCTCGTCGACCGCGACCGTCACCGGTACCGGGCCGATCACCACCGCCGGCGCCAATGCCGACGCGATCAACGCCAACGCCACCGGCGCGGTTACCGTTGCGACTACCGGCACGATCGCCACGACCGGTGCCAACAGCCGCGGCGTTGTCGCCAATGGCGGCGGCGCCGTGAACGTGACGACGAACGGCGTGACCACCACCGGCGCGACCTCGGCAGGTGTGGTTGCTACCAGCACCGGCAGCTCGGTCCGCGTGGTCCTGGCGGGCGCCAACAGCTCGGCGACATCGGACGGCGTGACTGTCGTTGCGGCGACCGACGCAGTCGTGAATCTCGCGGCCGGCGGCTCGCTCAACGGCGGCGCCAATGGCGCGACGATCACCTCGGGCACGAGCACCAAGGTGAACAATGCCGGCTCGCTCAACGGCACTGTCTATGCGCTGGTCGCCAATGGCGGCGCGGTGACGCTGAACAACAGCGGCACGATCAACGGCCGGATCGCGCTCAGCGACAACGCCGATATCGTGACCAACACCGGCACCTTCAACGCCACCGGTGTCAGCCTCTACGGCGCCGGCGACGACCAGTTCATCAACAGCGGCACCTATCTCGCCAATGCCAACGCCGATTTCGGTGCGGGCACGGACAGCTTCACCAACAGCGGCACGTTCCGCGTGCTCGGCAATTCGGCCACGGCCGGTACGGTCACGCTCGCGGGCCTCGAGACGTTCAACAATTCGGGCCTGGTCGATCTGCGCAACGGCCATGTCGGTGACGTGCTCGTCCTGCCCGGCACCTATGCCGGCAGCGGCGCGGCCACGCTCGGCCTCGACGTCACGCCGAACGGTGCGGGCGCCAACACCGATCAGCTCCGCATCGGCGGCGCTGCCACGGGTTCGACCCAGGTCGGGCTGACCGTTATCGGCAACAGCCCGGCGGTGCTCGGCACGGCAGCCACCCTGGTCCAGGCCGGTGCGGGATCGAGCGCGAATGCCTTCACGCTCGCCACCGCCAACGTCAATCAGGGCCTCATCCAGTACGGCATCGTCTATAACCCGACGACCTTCGCCTACAACCTGGTCGGCGCCCCCGGCGTCGGCGTGTACCGCGCCGCGATCTTCGGGGAAGCGGTGCGCAACCTGTGGCTGCAGTCGGGCGACGCCTGGACCGGCCATATGCGCGAGCTGCGCGACAATGTCGCAGCGAACGGCACGGGCGGCGCGGGCGGCCGGATCTGGGCGCAGACGCTCGGCCAGGTCGAGCAGCGCACGAGCAGCCGCACGGTCACCAATTTCGGCATCACCAACCAGGTCGATCTCGGGTACAAGCAGGATTATTTCGGCGGCCAGATAGGCGTTGATTTCGGCAGCGGCGGCTTCGCTTTCGGCATCACCGGCGGCTATCTCAATTCGACCCTGAACTTCGCCAACTCGGCCGACCGGATGAACTTCAACGACGTCAATGGCGGCATCTATGCCAATTATTCGGCCGGCGGCTTCTTCCTCAACGCGCTGGGCAAATATGACCATTATTGGGGCAGCAACCACAGCCTGACCGGCAATTACGACCACGACATGCAGGGCGCGGTCTATGGCGGCAAGGCCGAGGTCGGCTTCCGTCTCGGCACCACGCTCTTCTTCGAGCCGGCGGCAAGCGTCTCCTACACCCATGTCGACATGAAGGATTTCACCGTCGCCTCGGGCAGCTTCGGCTTCGACGGGCAGGATGGCGTCCGCGGCAAGGGCGGCGCGCGGATCGGCTATGTCGCCGATATCGGCCCGGCGAAGGTCACCTTCTATGGCGGCGGCAACTATGTCCATGAGTTCAAGGGCCAGGACAATGTCGCATTCGTGAGCGGCGGCCAGACGGTGCTGTTCGCGAACGACCGGATCCGCGATTATGGCGAAGGCACGCTCGGCCTGAACATCGGGTCTGACCATGGCAAGATCAGCGGCTTCTTCGAAGGCCGCTACGCCAATGGCGGCGATTATGAGGGCTATGGCGGTCGCGCCGGCGTCCGCTTCCGCTTCTGATCGCAGCTAAAGCGCAAATGACGATGGGCCGTCCCGCAAGGGGCGGCCCATTTGCTGTGAGCGGTGCTTGCCAATGCCGTGGTGTCGGGCGGTGTGGGGAGCGACCTCCCGTTGGGGCCGAGGGCGGTCTCGGGAAATCCTGTGTCAGGCGATTGGGCCGCCGATCAGGGTGCCGTCAGCGATATGATCGCGCCAGGGTCCGGCATGCTGATGCTCGACGGGCAGGCCCGGGGGGATCGGCAAGGCCGCGACCATCGGGCGCGACCGGGGCAGCGCTTCAGCGGCCGGGCTTTCCATCGGCGCCGGCCGGTGACAGGCGCGCGAGCATCGCGTCGAGCGGGCTCGCCTCGGGCAGGATATAGACCACGCCATTGGCGGGCTTGAACAGCGGCAGCACGACGCCGTCATAGAAGCGCGCCGGCACGTTGATGCAGCCATAGGAGATGCGGTTGTCGTCGATCGTCGCGCTCGCCAGCCGCGCGAGGCGGTGCTCGGCGGCGTTGCTGGTGACCACGCGGTGGAGCGAGATCGCTGCGTCATAGTCGACCCACAAGATGTCGCGCGGGCCCAGATCGCGGCCGAGGCTTGCTTCGAAACGGCCTGCCGGCGTGATCCGCATGGCCGGGGTGATATCGGCCAGTCTGAGGGTGCCGATGCCGGGCGGCGAGATGTCGCCCCTGGCAGCGCCGAGCAACGCTGGTGCGCTGCCGCGGATCAGGCCTTTCGCATCGAACGCGAACACCCGGGCGGCGACCTTGTCGACGATGATGAAGGGCAGGCCGTGCGTATCGCCGGTGGCGATCACCCAGTCGGCAAGCCGGCGCGTGTCAGCCGACGCCGTGCGATCGGCCGTCAGGGCTGTGGGCGCCGGCGCGGACACCGGCTTGCCCGCAAGGGCCTGGTGGGCGAGCGCGAGCGCTGCGATCGGCACCAGCCGGCCGATGCGGATCGCGAACGCCAGCGCCATGGTCAGTTGCGGTCCTGCTTGGGCGCATAGGGCTTGCGCGGCAGCGGCTGGATGAAGGGGCCGACCGGTGCCGGCGCGACGACTGCCGCGACTGGCTGGGGCTGTACCTCGACCGGTGCCCGGGTCGACTGGAGTTGCTCGCCCGGGACATGGACGCCGCCATTGACCACCGCGAGGCTGTAGACGCCCGGCGCGCCGATCGCCGTCGGGCCGGATGTGGGATACTCGGCGATCGGGGTCTCGGTCACCGGGACCGGCGTCGTCCCCGGCGGGGTCACCACCGGCGGAATGACGACGGGCGGGACCACGACCGGCGGCACGTCCACCGGCGGCGTGACGACTGGCGGCACGTCGACTGGTGGAATGACGACGGGCGGCACGTCGACCGGTGGGATGACCACCGGCGCGGGCGTGATCGTGCCCAATGTCCGGATGGTGGTGACACAGCAGGAGCCGGCCAGCGCATATTGGCCGGCATTGGCACCGGCCAGGCTGTAGCCGCTATAGGTGATGCCGATCCCGGTGCCCGCACCGGCGCTGTCGAAATTGGCGACTGCGTTCGGCCCGGCGACCAGGGTCACACCCACCGGCAAGCCCGAGGCCGCATTGGTGTTGAACCCGTTGAGCGTGACTGCGGTCGAGCCGTCAGCGACCTTGGTGCCGTTCGGGAAGAGCAGCATGTGCTGGACGATCGCCGCGCCCAGGCTGAGCGTGAAGTGGTTCGAGAAATCGGTCGGCGCCGCATAGGAGGGCGGATTGTAATTGATGTTGATCAGCGCGTTCGGTCCGGTGACGGTGACCGGCGGGGTGAGCGGCGCGAAGATCAGGGTGCCGCCGGCGACACCGGGTCCGGTGCCGCCCGCGCCGGCGATGATCAACAGGCCGGCCTGGAGGCCGAGACTCTGCGACGGGATCGTGCTGCCTCGGGTCAGGGTCATCGCGGCAGCGATCAGCACGTTCACGCCGGCGCAGAGCGCGATATTGCCGTCCGTGGTGGTCATTGCCGCCGAGACGTTCACATTGTTGCCGGCGTTGAGCAGCACGCTGCCATTGGTGGTGGTGACCGCCGCGTTGACGTTCACGTCGCGTCCGCAACAAGCGACGATATTGCCGTTGGTCGCCGTGATCGAGGCATTGATGTTCACGTCGCGCACTGCGTTCAGCCGAAGCGTCGTGGTGCTCGGCGTCGCCGTCCAGGCAATGCTGTCATTGACGTTGATGTCGCCATTGCCGGGCGAGGAGGTGCCCATATTGGTCAGCGGCGGCGTGCCGGGGGTCGTCACGTCGGGGCCGGGCAGGGTGGAGATGGTGACGCTGTTGGTCACCAGCAGCGCCGAGAGCGTCGCGCCCAAGATATTGCCGCCCGCGCCGATCGTGAAATCCTGCGGATCGATCAGCCAAGTGCCGGTCACGCCGCCGGGGGCCGCGGTGCTGATCTTCGAGCTGTCGGCGATGTTCACATGGGCCGCCGAGGTCTCGATGAAGCCGCCATTGCCGCCGGTCGGTGCGCCGGCATCGAGCGTGCCGCTCTGGTTGATCGTGCCGCTGGCCATGTCGCCCATCAGCCGGATCGTGCCGCCCTGGTTCTGCAGGGTGTGTGCCTCGATCACGCCGGTGTTGTTGACCACGGTGTGGAGCAATTGCCCGGCCGCCTGGGCGGTGAGCAGGACATTGCCGCCATCGGCGCGGATCATCCCGCCGTTGCGGACCAAAGCGTTGACCGCGCCGGCGTCGACCGCGACGTTGAGCAGGCCGTCGCCGGCGACATCGAGGGTGAAGGCGTTGCCGGCGGCCAGCGCTACCGTGCCGAATTTTGCCGAGATCAAGCCGTCATTGCTGACCGTCGCGCCGAGCAGGGCGACATAGCCGCCGTTATGCGCGGTGATCGTCCCCTGGTTGAGCACGGCACCGCCGCCGGTGCCGGCAAAGCTGTAGCGGCCGGCCATGAAATCGGCGTCGCTGATCCCGCGGGTCGAGGCGACGAGGCCGCCGACATTGACCTGGGCGCCCTGGCCGAACAGCACGCCGTTCGGGTTGACCAGGAAGACCTTGCCGTTGCTGGTCAGGCTGCCGAGGATCACCGAGCCGTCATTGCCGGTGACGCGGTTGAGCGCGACCGCATTGCTGTTCGGCTGGATGAACTGGACGATCTTGCCCTGGCCGATGTTGAAGCTGTCCCAGTTGAGCGCGGTCGCCTGGCTCGCCTGGACGACCGTCACCTTGTTGGCGGCGGTGATGATCTGGGCGCTGCCGGCGACGACGCTGCCGCCGGTCGGCAGGCTCTGCGCCTGGGCCGAAGCGGCGAAGGCGAGCGATCCGGCGATGCCGAACAGGGCAAGGCGGCTGAAGCGGGGCAGGGCGGTGGTGCCGGCGAGGCGGATTGTGGTGCTGGTCATGATGTCGGTCCTCGAATTCGGGTCAGGCGCTGAGCGGTTGCTGCTGCGTCTTCAGAAGAGCTTGACGATCTGGAACCAGAAGCGGCCGGCCCGGTCGGGTTGTGAGGTGACGGGGTTGTCGCCCAGCCGGGTTGCATAGGTGCCGCTGATCAGGATGCGTTCGGGGCCGGCCCAGCTGAGCCCGCCGCCAATGCCGCTGCGATGCGCGCTGTTCGATCCCGTGAACCAGGGGGTGTGCGCATAGTCGACCTGGCCGACATCGACGAAGCCGATGACCTGGAACTGACCGGGCACGCCCCGCGGGCTGAGCCGCAATCGCGCCTCGGCGGTGGCGATATAGCCCTGATCGCCATAGGCCTCGCCCTCGGGATAGGCGCGGACGCCGTATGCGCCGCCCAGCTCCATCTTCTCGGAGCTGTCGAGATTGTCGAACGCCATCTGGCCGCGCACCGCGCCGTAGAGCGACAGGGGGCCGGCGATATGCTGGAGGCGCCCGAGGCTGAACAGGATCTTGTTGAAGCCGCCATTGCTGTGCGCGGTGATGTCGTCGACCGCGCGCTCGACCGGGCTTTCGATGTTGAGATTGCCGATGCTCCAGCCGATCGATGCGGTGGTCGCGGCGCCCGAGCGATCGCGCCAGTCGGCGTTGAGGCCGAGGGTGACGACGCGGCTGCGCCGGTCGGACTCGCTCTGGGTGAGATCGACATCGTCGACGAACTTCTTCACGTCGAATGCAGCGACTGCATAGAGATTGGCGCTGCGCGAGCGGATCAGCGGATAGCTGGCGAAGGCACTGATGATATCGGCCTTGCCATGCGCATCCAGCGCCTCGAACTCGTGGCTCAGATCATAGCGGAAATGCGCATAGGCGACGCCCACGGTGAGGTTGCCGATCGGCACCTGATAGGCGGCGCGGCCATAGGCAAGGCCCTCGGTCGAGGCGAGGATGCGCAGCGAAACCATGTCGCCGAGCCCGGTCGGGTCATTGAGGTTGACCGAGCCGCCGAAGCGATAGGTGCCGGTATAGCGGTTGCCGGCATTGTCGGCCTCGAGGCTGCCGGTGATGCGCGGCGACGGCGCGAGATCGACCAGCAGGTCAGTGGTGCCGACTTCGCTGCCCGGGGCGAGGGTCGAGTGGACCGTCACGCCCGGGATATCGGACAGCAGCAACAGCCTGCGCTCGAGCGGGGCGTTGGTGACGACATCGTTTCTGTCGAGGCCCGCGAGCACGCCGTTCGCCACGCGAGGCGAGAGGTTGGTGTGGTTCTGAATGCCGACCTTGCCGTAGCGGCCCTCGATCACCGCGATGGTGACGACACCATCCTTGATGTCCTGCTCGGGCAGATAGGCCTGGGCGAGGAAATAGCCGCGGCGGTTGTAATAGGCCGAGATGCGCGCCGCGATGCCGCGCAGATCGCGCAGGGTAAGCGATGAGCCGGGGGTAAAGCCGCCAGCCGCGATCAGCACCGGCTCGGGGAACAGGGTCGCGCCGGTGATGTGGAGGGCGTTGACCTGGATCGGGGCGCCGGCCGGGCCGCTATCCGGGGCCGGTGCGCGGGGCGCGAGCTGGAGGTCGGGCGCCGGCTTCGGTGCCACGGGGGCGGGCGGGATTTGCTGGATCTGACCGCCGGTGGTGATGACCTGCGCGGTCGCGCCCTGGCTCGACGCCAGCAAGGCCGCCGTCACGATGATACCTGTTCTCACTAAACAACCTCGCAAGTAGAGCCGCGGACCTGGTACGCCGGCAGCCGCTCGCAGCGAGCAGAGGCAGCCAGTCAGTGCCGATCCAGCGAGGTTGTTCCTCCTCCGGTAGCGGGTACAGTGAAGAGCGTGAATGTATCGGTTAAGATAGATCCTGGGTTAAATACCAACTGATACTTGAAATGTTCCGTCGGAAATAAATTTAAATTTCTTAACGATTATTAGATAATAAGCGTGTTGGGATGAGGCGTACTTGCCGCAATAAGAAATCGTAAAAATGCGACATAAAAATCGTAAAAATGCGACATGAAATGCGGGTAGTCGAACCTGTCGGCCTGCGGGACCTGCAATGCCCGCGCACGATGATGCTCCGATCAATAGCCTGCTTCGAGATCGACCACGTTGCGCATTTCGCGCCCCGCCACGAATGCCTCGAGGTTGTCGAGGAACAGCGCTGCCGCCCGCAGGAACATTTTCGTCTGGCTGCGGCCCGACAAATGCATCGAATGGATCACATTGGGCGCGCTCCACAAGGGATGCTCGGGTGGCAACGGCTCCGGATGGACGGTGTCGAGAAAGGCGCCGGCGATGCGCCGGGCTGTGAGCGCTTCGATCAGCGCATCCTGGTCGATCATGTCGCCGCGGGCGATGTTGATCAGCCAGGCCGAGCGTTTCATCGCCGCGATCTCATAGGCGCCGATCATCGCCTTTGTCGCGTCGGTCGATGGGGCGGCGAGGACCACCCAGTCATAATCGCCGAGCTTTTCCCGCCACTGATCCGGCCCGAGCGTGCCGTCGCGGCCGGAGCGGGTGACTCCCGTCACCGCGACGCCGAACGCTGCGAGCCGTTCGCCGATCAGCCGGCCGATCGTGCCATGGCCGATGATCAGCGCGCTGGTTTCGAACAGCTCGACCTTGCCCGGTGCGTCTGTCGGCCATTCATGGCGATCGGCGAGGCGCAGCACTTCATCGAAACGCTTCGCGGCGGCGAGCATGCCCATCACCGCATATTCAGCGACCGCGATCGCGTTGATGCCCGCTCCGTTGGTGACGGTGACGCCATGGCGTCGCAACGCATCGAGCGGGAAGGAATCGAGCCCGGCATAGATGGTCGACACCCATTTGAGCCTTTCGCCCCGGCCGATCGTCTCGGCAGTCCAGCCCGGACGTTGCTGATCGACCCAGGCGATGTCGGCATCGACCACCATCGCGTTGGCCTCTTCGTGATTGGCGAACCAGGCGACGTCGAGGCCGGCCGGGATGCGCGATTCGAGGAGCGGGCGGGCAAGGGCGGGTAGGACGGCTTTCATGCGAATGTGCTATCGCGAATTATAAAGCCGGCTTCCAGTCCCAGCCGAGCGGATCGCCGTCCATCACCTCGATCCCGGCGGCGGTGAGCTCGTCGCGGATCGCGTCGGAGCGGGCGAAGTCCTTCGCTGCGCGCGCTTCGCGGCGTTCGGTGAGCCTTGCTTCGATCTCGGTTGGGGTGATCGTCGCTGTTACCGGCTTTACCCGCAATGCCTCGCGGGTGAGCGTGGACAGCGCCAGCCCCAGCACATCGTCGAACGCTGCGAGCGCCTTGAGCCGGGTCGCGGGCGAGAGCTTCTTGTCCGCCAGCATCTCGTCGAGCACCGGCAGGGCGCGGGGCGTGTTGAGATCGTCCGACACAGCTGCGTCGAGCGCGTCGAGATAGGATGTGGCGTCCCCGGTCTCAGTCCCGTCGCTGCGGGCGCGCAGTGCCTGGGTGGTCATGACCAGCCGCTTCAGCCGCGTCAGCGCCGCGGCGAGATTCTCGGCCGAGAATTCGAGCTCGCTGCGATAGTGCGCGCTGAGGCACATCAGGCGATAGGCGAGGGGGTGCACGCCGGCGTCGATCAGTGTCTGGAGCCGGGTGAACGCACCGGCCGACTTGCTCATCTTGCCGCCGGCCCGCTCGACCAGGAAGTTGTTGTGCATCCAGAAGGCAGCGCCCGTGTCGGCGCATTCGCAATGCGCCTGGTTCTGGGCGATCTCGTTGGGATGGTGAATCTCGCGGTGGTCGATCCCGCCGGTATGGATATCGAAGCTGGCCCCGAGATATTTCTGGCTCATCACCGAGCATTCGAGATGCCAGCCCGGCGCGCCGCGGCCCCAGGGCGACTCCCATTCCATCTGGCGATTCTCGCCCGGTGCGGATTTGCGCCAGATCGCGAAATCCTGGGGATGGCGCTTGCCGGCGACCGGATCGATCCGCCCCTCGCGCTCGTCATCGGCGATGCGGGCGAGGCGGCCGTAATAGGGCACCGTGCTCACATCGAAATAGAGGCCGCTTTCCAGCTCGTAGCAATGCTTCGGTGCGATCCGGGTCGCGAAGTCGATCATCTCGACGATGTGATCGGTCGCGAGCGGGAAGCGCGACGGCTCGCGGATGTTGAGGTCGTTGAGATTCTGCTTGAACGCTGCGGTATAATGCGCGGCGATATCCCAGATGCTCGTCGCGCTGGCCCGGGCTGCCGCCTCCATCTTGTCGTCACCCGCATCGGCATCCGAGGTCAGATGGCCCACATCGGTGATGTTGATGATATGGGTGAGGGGGTAGCCTTTCCAGGTCAGCACCCGGCTCAGCGTGTCGGTGAAGACATAGGCGCGCAGATTGCCGATATGGGCATAATTATAGACCGTCGGTCCGCATGAATAGACGCGCACATTGGCGGGGTCGATCGGCCGGAACGGCTCGAGCGACCTGGTGAGGCTGTTGTAGAGGGTGAGCGGTGCGCCAGTCATGCGGGGCGCCATAGCGGCGGTGCGGGGCGGCGGCAAATGGGTCCCCGGCCGGCATCCCCCCGGGGAAAGCCGGCCGGGGCGGCGCGGCCCCGGGAGGAAACCGCACCGGTCCGGGGAAGCTGGAAGGCGATGGCGGTTATCTGGACGCCGAAGTGCACCGCGATATTTCGGCACTGCGACGGCATGTTACGGGATATTTCAGGGGGCGAGCGGCAATCGGACGCGCACCACGCCGCCCTCCGGGCCATTATCCAGCATGACGGTGCCGCCATGTGCCTCGGTGATCGAACGAACGATGGCGAGGCCGAGCCCGGTGCCGCCGGTCTCGCGGTTGCGCGACGGATCGCCGCGCACAAAGGGTTCGAACAGGCGATCCGTCATCGCAGGGTCGAAGCCTGGGCCTTCGTCGCGTACGACGATCTCGGCCGACCGGTCGTCGACCTGCCAGGACACTATAGCGCTCGTGCCATAGCGAATCGCGTTCTCGACGAGATTGCCGAACAGGCGGCGCAGCGCCTGCGGATCGCCGCGTATGATCGCGCGTGCGCCGGGCTCGATCGATGCGGGCGCGCCGGCCACATTCATATCCTCGATCAGGCTGTCGAGCAGGCTGCCCAGATCGACGCGCTGGTCAGCCTGCTCGCCTGCTTCGTCCCGGGCGAACCGCAATGCCGCGCCGATCATGGCACGCATCTCGTCGATATCGGCATTCGCCCGCGCGCGCGCCTCTTCCGGCAATTGCTCGATCCAGAAAGCGAGGCGTGACAGCGGCGTGCCGAGATCGTGCGAGATCGCTGCCAGCATCGCGGTGCGCCCTTCGGCGTGGCGCGCCAGTCGGCCGTGCATCGCTGAAACCGCGCGCGCCAGATCGCGCACTTCCGCCGCGCCGCCTTGTGGAACGGGCCCGAGCGGTGCTCCGGCGCGCGCGGTGGCGGCTGTCGCGCCGAGCTGGCGTAACGGTTGCGAGATCGCGCGGGCAAGCCACCAGGCCGGGCCGGCGAGCAGGAGCATCGCGCCAAGCACCGCCGCGAGCATGGTCAGCTGCCACTGCGAGACGAGCGGGGGCGCCTCGGTCTGCACGACCCGCCATCGCTTCCCGTCGAACGCGCCGACGGTGAAGTCGCCCATGATTGCGCCGGGCGCGAAGATCATTCTCTCGTCGCGCCACGCGATGACGCGCTCTTCGGGCAGGCCGATCGCCGCGGCGACCTGCCCGGCCAGCCAGGCATCCGGCTGTTCCTTGTGCCGTGCCCGGGGCGCGCTGGCCGCCAGGCTGAACAGGAGTTTCCTGGGCGCGCTCATGCTTCGGCGAAACCTGCCACGCCGGAAGTCCGGCTCGGGTGGCAGGCGTGCATCGACCCGGGGCCGCCATGACGCGCCTATCGCGCCCGGCGGAGGGCTCTTTCCGGTTCTCAGCACATGGACGATCCTGTCTATCGTCTCCGGTGCCGGCCGGGGCGGCGGGCCGAGAAAGATAGCCGCGAAGAAGGTCGCGGCCATCACGATCACCGCGCCGATGACCAGCGCGAAGATCGAGACCGCGATCGAGCGGGGCCGGCTAGCGGCGGGCGACATCGGCCACGAACATATAGCCTTCGTTGCGCACGGTCCGGATCAGGTCCTCGCCGTCATTCCGGTCGAGCTTGCGCCGCAGGCGGCTGATCTGGACGTCGATCGCGCGATCGAAATGCTCGGCGTTGCTGCCGCGCGACATGTCGAGCAGCTGATCCCGGTTGAGCACCCGGCGCGGATGCTCGACCAAAGCGAGCAGCAGGCGGAATTCGCCGTCCGAGAGGTTGATGACCACATCGTCGGGATCGATCAGCTCGCGACCGATCGGATCGAGTCGCCAGCCGGCAAAGCGCAGCCATTGGCGCGCTGGCGCATTGAACACGCGCTCGCCCCCGGCCTGTTTCCGCCGCAGCACCGAGCGGATGCGGGCGAGCAACTCGCGCGGATTGGCCGGCTTGGCGATATAATCGTCGGCACCCATTTCGAGCCCGACGATCCGGTCTACATCCGCGCCGATAACCGAGAGGATGATGATCGCGGGGCTGGTGCTGCGATCGAGCCCGCGCAGGATGGTGAGGCCGTCCTCGCCCGGCATCATCACGTCGAGCACGATCAGCGCATAGTCATCCCGCGCCAGCGCAACGCGCATCTCCGCGCCGCTCGCCGCGGTTTCGACGCAATAGCCATGGCCGGACAGGAACGCGGCGGTCAGCTCGCGAATGCCGGGATCGTCATCGACGATCAGGAGGCGGGTCTCGAAATCCACGGATGAAACAGGCTGTAGCATGCACAGGCGTTGGCGGCGACGCGTATCCATGGCATTGCAGCGCTGCAATGAATCGCGCTTCGCGATCGACTGTGGCGCCTGTGCAACAACAGCCCGGCCGCCAATTCGCTTGAAAAGACACGGACCTGCTGATAGGGGCCAGCCCCACACGGCGCGGACCCTTGTCTGCGACGACAATTTTCTATTGATTCGGAGTTCGGCGGGTTTATGCAAATCATCGTTCGCGACAACAATGTTGACCAGGCGCTGCGCGCCCTGAAAAAGAAGCTGCAGCGCGAGGGCGTCTATCGCGAGATGAAGCTGCGCCGTCATTACGAGAAGCCCAGCGAGAAGCGCGCCCGTGAGCGTGCCGCTGCCGTCCGCCGCGCCCGCAAGCTCGAGCGCAAGCGGCTGGAGCGCGACGGGGCACGGTAAGACCGTTCGGCGGGGGCCTGGCCCTCGCCCGGCCCTTTCTTCCCAACTCTTCGGCACCGTCAGGCGCCGCGTCAGGGTGCTCCCAATGTCCTCGATCACCGCCGTTCCGTTGCAACCCGTCAAGCGGAGCGTGCTGGTATATGTGTGGGCGGGCATCGTCATCGCGGTGCTGGGCGCCTTTGCGCTGGCATGGATGGCGCCGGTCGATCCGGCCACGGCATTCCTTGCCAAGAACCGGCGGGAACCGGGCGTGATTCAGACCGCCTCGGGCCTGCAGTATCAGATTCTCAGCCCGGGCAAGGGCGGCCCTACGCCGACTGATCAGGATATCGCGCTCGCGAATTTCGAGGGCAAGCTGATCGACGGTACGAGCTTCGGCAAGTCCCAGCAGCCGACGCCGCTGCCGGTTGCCTTTTCCGACGAGAAGGCCAGTGGCCAGGGCATCCCGCGGGGCCTTTCCGAAGCGCTGAAGCTGATGACCAAGGGCGCAAAATACCGCTTCTGGCTGAAGCCGAGCCTTGGCTATGGCGACAAGGCGACGGGCCCGATCCCCCCGCATTCAGTGCTGGTGTTCGATGTCGAGCTGGTCGATTTCATGTCCGAAGCTGCGATTCGCCAGATGCAGATGCAGCAGCAATTGATGCAGCAGCAACAGGGCGGGGCATCCGGCAGCCCGCCGCCCGGAGCAATCCCGCCGCAGTGAGCCGGTTCGCCGCGCTCCTTCGTCACACTTACCCTGACATTCAGCCCCGCTGCCCTTGCCGCGGCGCGAGGAGATAGAAGATGGCCACCACTCCCCCCGTTTCGTCGAAGCCGGCAGCGCCCCGGTCGCCGCTCCTCTATCTCGTGCTCGGTGTCGCGATCGGCGTGCTCGCCACGGTAGCGATCGGCTGGGGCGTGACGGCCTGGAAGACCTATACGGCCACGCCCGAATATTTCCTCTCGCATAACCGCAGCGCGGACAAGAGCGTCGTCGAGACTGCGTCCGGCCTGCAATACAAGGTGCTGGCTCCCGGCAAGGGCGGCGCGAAGCCGACGGACGCTGACGTCACCCTGATCAATTACGAAGGCAAGCTGACCAACGGCACGACCTTCGACAAATCGGAACAGCCGACGCCGATGCCGGTCAAGGGCGTCGTCCCGGGCTTCTCCGAGGCGCTGAAACTGATGACCAAGGGCGGCAAATATCGGCTCTGGATCAAGCCGAGCCTTGGCTATGGTGCCGCTGCCAAGGGACCGATCCCCGCGAATTCCGTGCTGGTCTTCGATGTCGAGCTGATCGATTTCATTCCCGAATCCGTGCTTCGCCAGATGCAGATGCAACAGCAGATGATGCAGCAACCGGGCGGAGCGTTGCCGCCGAGTGCGGGCGCGCCGCCTGCGCCGACCGGCAAGTGAGCGGATTTTTTCAGCTGGGGCGTGCGAATCGTGCGCGGCTCGCCGTGCTTTTCGCCACCCTCGGTGCCGCTTCATGGGCCGTGCCCGCTCTGGCGGCGCAGGCCGTGGCGGATCCGGCGGCAGCGTTCCTGGTCAAGAATCACAGCGCTGCGGGCGTGGTCGAGACTGCGTCCGGCCTGCAATACAAGATACTGACGCCGGGGCAGGGCGAGGCCAAGCCGACTGACCAGGATGTCGCGCTGGTCAATTATGAGGGCCGCCTCATCGACGGCACCAGCTTCGACAAATCGGCCGAGCCGACGCCCATGCCGATCGCTGGCGTGGTCCCCGGTTTTGCGGAAGGGCTGAAGCTGATGCCCAAGGGCGCGAAATATCGCTTCTGGATCAAGCCCGCGCTTGGCTATGGCAGCGAGGCGAACGGTCCGATCCCGGCCAATTCCGTGCTGGTGTTCGATGTCGAGATGCTCGATTTCCTGCCCGAGACGGTCGTCCGCCAGATGATGGAGCAGCAGCAGTCCCAGGCTGCCGCCGGCACGGCGCCGCCACAGCCTTAAACCTGTTGCCGCGGCGTGCTGCGCGCACCGCCCTGACTGCACCGGCTGCACTTGCAAGGCCGCGAATCGAGGCGCAAAGCCGCGTGAACCAGGGGAGCATCCCATGTTCGACGCCGTCGATCCGATCCTGCTCGCGCGCGCGCAGTTCGCGTTCACCGTCAGCTTTCATTTCATCTTCCCGTCCTTCTCGATCGGGCTGGCGAGCTATCTCGCGGTGCTCGAGGCGCTGTGGCTGCGGACGGGCAAGCAGCTCTATCTCGATATCTTCCGCTTCTGGCTGAAGATCTTCTCGGTCGCCTTCGCGATGGGCGTCGTCTCCGGGATCGTCATGTCCTATCAGTTCGGGACGAACTGGGCGGTGTTCTCGGACAAGACCGGGTCAGTGATCGGGCCGTTGATGGCCTATGAGGTGCTGACCGCCTTTTTCCTCGAGGCGGGCTTCCTCGGCGTAATGCTGTTCGGGATGAAGAAGGTCGGCAAGGGGCTGCACTTCGCCGCCACCTGCATGGTCGCGCTGGGTACCTTCATCTCGGCCTTCTGGATCCTCTCCGCGAACAGCTGGATGCAGACGCCCGCGGGCTATGCGATCAACGCGCACGGCCAGTTCGTGATGGCGGGCTCCTGGGCGAAGGTGATCTTCAACCCGAGCTTCCCGTTCCGGCTCGTCCACACCGTGATCGGCGCCTATCTCACCACCTCGCTGGTGGTGGGTGCGACCGGGGCCTGGCATCTGCTGAAGGATCGCACTGACCCGCATGCCCGCAAGATCTTCTCGATGGCGATGTGGATGGCGGCGCTGGTCGCGCCGGTCCAGATCCTCGCGGGCGATACCCAAGGGCTGAACACGCTCGAACACCAGCCCGCCAAGGTGATGGCGATGGAAGGCCATTATGACAGCCACCCGCACGGTGCGCCGCTGATCCTGTTCGGGATCCCCAACTCCGCCAAGAAGCGGATGGACTATGCCGTCGAGATCCCCAAGGTCTCTTCCCTGATCCTGAAGCATGATCTGAACGCGCCGCTCGCGGGCCTCGATACCGTGCCCGAAGACGAGCGGCCGCCGGTCGCGATCCTGTTCTGGTCGTTCCGGATCATGGTCGGGCTTGGCCTGGCGATCTTCGGGCTTGGGCTGTGGAGCCTCGTCGCGCGGTCGCGGGGCAAGCTCTATGACTGGCGCTGGCTGCACTGGGCTGGCGTGGCGATGGGGCCCGCTGGCTTTGTCGCGGTGATCGCGGGCTGGGTTACGACCGAGGTCGGGCGGCAGCCCTGGACCGTCTGGCACCTGCTGCGCACGACCGAGAGCGCCTCGCCGCTTGCGGCGCCGGCCGTCGGGGCCTCACTGATCGCGTTCGTGTGCGTCTATTTCGCCGTATTCGGGATCGGCACCTGGTATATCCTGAAGCTGATCGGCAAGGGCGTCGAGCCGGGCGAGCCCGAGCTCGGCAACGCCCCGATCCGCACCGCCGGGATCACGCCCGGCCCTGTGCAGCCGGGCGGAGGGCAGATGCCATGAGCGTCAACCATGATCTCGCGACGATCTGGGCTTTCCTGATCGCCGTCGCGGTGTTCGCCTATGTCGTGCTCGACGGGTTCGATCTCGGCATCGGCATCATCTTCCCGGCCTTCGCCGTCGGCAAGGAGCGTGATTCGACGATGAACGCGATCGCGCCGGTATGGGACGGTAACGAGACCTGGCTCGTGCTCGGCGGCGGCGGGCTGATGGCGGCGTTTCCGCTCGCCTTCGCGATCCTGATGCCGGCCTTCTACCCGCTGATCATCGCGATGCTGCTCGGGCTGGTGTTTCGCGGCGTCGCCTTCGAGTTCCGCTGGCGCGACCCGCGGCACCGCGCCTTCTGGGATTTCGGCTTTACGGCGGGATCGATCGTGGCGGCGCTGTCCCAAGGCATCATCCTCGGTGCGCTGCTGCAGGGCGTGAAGGTCACGGGGCGCGGCTATGGCGGCGGCTGGCTCGACTGGCTGACATGGTTCAGCCTGTTGACCGGGGCGAGCGTGGTCGCTGCCTATGCCCTGCTCGGCAGCACCTGGCTGATCGCCAAGACCGAGGGCGAAGCGCAGAAACAGGCCTATCGGCTCGCCCGGCGTTACGGCGTCATCACCCTGCTCGCGATCGCCGCGGTCAGTGCGGCCACGCCGTTCCTCGCGCATGATTATTATACGCGCTGGCTGACCATGCCCGGGCTGTTGCTCACTGCGCCGGTGCCGGTGCTCGTCGCGATACTCGGCTTCCTGTTCTGGCGCGCCCTGGCGCGCGGGGCCGAATCGGCCCCGTTCCTGCTGACCCTGGCTTTGTTCGCGCTCTGCTTCGTCGGGCTCGGGATCAGCATGTATCCCTATATCGTGCCTGACACGGTGACGATCTGGGATGCTGCCTCGCCAGCCGCGAGCCAGGGCTTCATGCTGATCGGTGCCGGCATCATGCTGCCGCTGATCCTCGGCTATACCGGCTGGGCCTATTGGGTGTTTCGCGGCAAGGTCGGCCATGAGGGCTATCATTGATGCAGGGCGACACCGCCGGGCCGTTATGGAAGCGGCTCGCCTGGATGGCGGCGATCTGGGCGACGAGCGTCGCGGCGCTCGGTGTAGTCGCGAGCATCCTGCGCTGGTGGCTGCACGCCTGACCTGCATCCGCCGGGTTTCGCTGATCCGTGCCGCGTGATACCGAATCGCGCATGGGGGATCGATCGAACGGGGCCAAGGGCCGGGAAGACCATCTGGCGCGGCTGGATGTCCTGCGCTTTCCGCTGATCGTCCTGATCGTCTATCTCCACGCCACCGGTTTCACCGCCAATTTCGCCGACGGCGCGCGGACGCTGGCGGATGCCGAGATCGTCGAGGGGGTGCAGGCGGTCACCGGCACGATCGCGCGGGTCGCGGTGCCGCTGTTCTTCATGATGTCCGGCTTCCTGTTCTTTCGCGGCGCGGCCTTCTCGGCGGTGGTCCACCGCGCCAAATTGCGCAGCCGGGTGAAGAGTCTGCTCATTCCCTTCCTGTTCTGGAACCTCGCGCTCTTCGTGCTGGTCGCGGTGGGGCAGCATGTGCCCGGGCTCGCAGCCTTCTTCAACGGCCAGACCGCACCGCTGACCGCCCTGTCACCGTTCCAGATGGTCGATGCGATCATCGGCATCACGCGCTATCCGACTGCCTATCAATTCTGGTTCATCCGTGATCTGATGGTCCTCGTCATCCTGTCGCCGCTGTTCTGGCTCGCGGCGCGCTACGCGGGATGGGTGGCGCTGGCAGTGCTCGCGGCCAGCTGGATCTTCAATATCTGGCCGGTGTCGGTACCGGCGATCGAACCGACCCTGTTCTTCTATCTCGGCGGTTTCGTTGCGATCCGGGGATGGTCCCTGTTCGCGGTCGACCGGCTGGGATGGTGGTGGCTCGCGCCCCTGTTCGTTCTGCTGCTCGGGGTGCATTGCGCTGAGCAGCTTGCCTATGGGACGGATTATTCGCTCCATCCGGCGATGGTGGCGGGGCTCATCCTCGCGCTGAAGGCAAGCCGCTGGCTGGCCGAGTCCGACCACCGGCGCGCGCGGCTGGTGGCGCTGGGCGGCGCGTCCTTCTTCGTCTTCGCGGTGCACGAGCCGCTCGTCACGATCGGCAAGAAGCTCGCCTTCCACAGCCTGCCGATGACCGCGGGAAGCGTGCTCGCAACCTATGCGGTGCTGCCCGTGCTGGTGATCTGCCTGGCGCTGGCGGGATATTGGCTATTGCTGAAGACCGTTCCCGGCTTCCTGCGTGTCATCACCGGCGGGCGCTAGAGCGCGCTGTGTGAAATCTGACGCAAGTCGCGCGCGCCGGCCTTTTGTTTTCGCATCGCTTTTAGCGGAAAACCGGCCCCACTTTTTCGCGCGAAACGCAGTTCAATCGGACGAACCGGAGCCCACACAAAACGGCTTGACAATAACAATACGACCGGTCATATATTAAGGCATGCCAAGACCAGCCAATCCCGAAACGCGATCGCGCCTTCTCGAAAAGGGGGGAGAGCTCATTAGCAGCCTGGGCTTTAACGCCACGGGTGTGCAGGAGATCACCGCGGCCGCAGGGGTCCCCAAGGGATCGTTTTACAATTATTTCGAAAGCAAGGAGGCGTTCGCCCTCGCGATCCTGACCGAATATTGCGAGTCGATGACGGCAGCCTACGGCCCTATCCTCGACGAGCGCGACACGCCGCCGTTGGTGCGCATCGCCCGTTATTTCGAGGGGCTTGCCGGATTCCACCAGCGCCGCCAGTACGCCGCGGGCTGTCTGATCGGCAACATGGCGCTGGAGGTAACGCCTAGCAGCGACCTGGTGCGCGCGAAACTGACTGCGATCTATCGCGATTTGACCGCCGCGCTCGCGGATTGTCTGCGCGAAGCCCAGGCGAGAGGCGATTTGGCCACCACGAAGGACCCGGGCCGGCTGGCCGACGCGTTGATCGACACATTCGAAGGCGCGGTCATGCGCGCCAAGGTCGAGCGTAGCCGAGCACCCTTCGACAGTTTCGAACGCTATGTTTTACCGTCGCTTCTAACCTAATTCTTTTGCCTAATTAATAGACGACTGGTCATATTAATTTACGAGATCGTCGCTGGAACGCCGCGCCAGCGAGCGATGACTCTTATCCGCGGCTAACTGGAAGGGACTGAACAATGCCTACGATCACCACTGCAGACGGCGTGAACATCTTCTACAAGGATTGGGGATCAGGTCAGCCGATCGTTTTCAGCCATGGCTGGCCGCTGTCGGCGGACGACTGGGACGCCCAGATGACCTTCTTCCTTCGCCACGGCTACCGGGTCATCGCCCATGATCGGCGCGGCCATGGCCGGTCCGACCAGCCAAGCACCGGCAACGACATGGACAGCTGGGTTGCCGATCTCGCGGCCCTGACCGAACATCTCGACCTGCGCGACGCGATCCATATCGGCCACTCGACCGGTGGCGGTGAGGTGGCTCGCTATGTCGCCCGCCACCAGGAGCGCGTCGCGAAGGCGGTGCTGGTCGCTTCATTGACGCCGAACATGTACCGGAGCGAGGAAAACCCGTCCGGTCAACCGCCTGAGTGGTTCGAAGCAATCCGGGCAGGCGTGCTGGGCAACCGGTCGGAATTCTACCGTTTCGTTCCCGAGAACCCGTTCTACGGCTACAATCTGGACGGGGCCAAGCCTTCGGAGGCAGTCATCGCGAACTGGTGGCGCCAGGGCATGGCCGGCGGTGCCCTCGCTCACTACGCGACTGTCGACTCCTGGCTCGAGGATTATACCGAAGACCTCAAGAAGATCACCGTGCCGGTGCTGGTGATGCATGGCGAGGCTGATCAGGTCGTCCCGTTCGCAAGTTCCGTCCCGCGTGCGGTCGACCTGCTCAAGCAGGGGTCGCTGAAGACGTATCCCGGCTATCCCCATGGCATGCTGACCACACATGCCGATGTCCTCAACCCCGACCTGCTCTCCTTCATCAGGTCTTGACGACATCTCTGATCCATCATCGTCTATGGTAGCATGTCGGTTCATAAATTGAGGAGGGTTCGGTTTCGTCGTCGTGACGAAGGAACGAAAACGAAGCTCGAACCCCTCTCGAGACTCGTCGGCCAAGGCGCTTATCGAAGCGGCCGTCCTGGCGGCATTGCTCGGCCTTGACGGAGGCCCCTCCACCGTCAGCTTCGTACTCGCTCCCTGCCCGCCCAGGTGCACTTGAAGGGCAACCGTGGCATGCGGGATTTGTCCACGCCGTCTAGGAAACCCAGATACCGCGCGTATCGTAGATTCTCTTGCCAGCGCGTCGCGCCATGGGCACTGCCTTGAATTCGTCATGGTCGACCAGGACGATCAGTACCTCGCAACGATCCAGCGCCGCGTCGAGCGACACCAAAGTGGCGCCGGTTTCATGGAACGCGGTTGGCAACGTGTCGATATGCGGCTCCACGATCATCACCTGATCGCGGTACCGTTCAGCGATCGCCGAGGCGACCTTGATTGCCGGGCTTTCGCGCAGATCGTCGATGTTCGCCTTGAAGGCCAGGCCGAGACAGGCGATGGACGCACCCGGCGCGGCGGCGATCACCGCTTCCGCTTGGGCGATGCTGTAGTCGATCTTGCCGTCATTCACTTCGCGCGCGGTGCGGATCAGCCGGGCATTGGCGGGATCGCTGTCGACGATGAACCACGGATCGACCGCAATGCAATGCCCGCCGACGCCCGGCCCCGGCTGGAGGATATTGACCCGCGGGTGGCGGTTGGCGAGCGAGATCACCTTCCAGACATCGATATCGAGCGTATCGGCGATCATCGACAATTCATTGGCGAAGGCGATGTTGACGTCGCGGAACGAGTTCTCGACCAGCTTGCACATTTCCGCGGTGCGCGCGTCGGTGATGATGCATTCACCCTCGACGAAACGCTCGTAGAATGCCTTCGCGGCTGCGGCGCAGGGCGGGGTGATGCCGCCGATGCACCGATCATTGCTGATCAGTTCCCGCAGGATCTTCCCCGGCAACACCCGCTCAGGGCAATAGGCGACGGCGATATCGGGTTTGCCGATGCAGCGCCCGGGCCAGTTCAGGTCGGGGCGAGCCGCGGCCATCTCGTCGCGCATCGTCTCGGTCGTGCCGACGGGCGCGGTTGATTCGAGGATGACGAGGTTGCCCGGGCGCAGCACCGCCGCAACCGCGCGCGCGGCGGCGCGCACGAAGCGCAGATCGGGGACATGGCCTTCCATGAAGGGCGTCGGCACCGCGATGACGAAGATGTCGGCGGGCTGGGGGGCAATGGCGGTGCGCAACAGGCCCGATGTGACCACGTCGCGCACCAGCGCGTCGAGATTCGCTTCTTCGATATGGATATCGCCGCGCCCGACCGTATCCACCACATGTTGGTTGATGTCGATGCCGAGAACCTGCGCGCCGGTCCGGGCGATCACCGCCGCTGTCGGCAGCCCGATATAGCCAAGGCCGACAACACCCACCGTGGGGGCGTCGCTGCTGTGCGGCCATATCGATGCGCCCGGTTGGGTCACGTGGCTTGCCCTCTTCCGAAGAGATACTGGGTTTCGCCTTGCGGCCGATGAGGGTTGACGGCGTTTACACCGAATCCGTTCCATATTTGGCCTTGCGGCACAAGCACTTCTTGCCATCCCCCCGATCGTGCTCCGGCCGGAGCATCAAATCGGAGCATAGGCTGGCGGGCTCCATTCGTATTGGATCAATGCGCCAGTTTTTCGGATTTGGCGGAAGCGCAGCTGAATCAAGCGTGGGCAATCTCGCGTCCAGCGCCGATATCGGCACTGGACGCGAGGACGTCGAGATAGCGGCACTTCCCTTGGTTGCGCCGGGTAGCTAGGGCAGATCGATCCTCCCGATGCCGCGCATCGGATTCAGATTCACGATGAGGCAATGAGATGGAATTCAAGCCGGTACGCAAGGCCGTCTTTCCGGTTGGAGGGCTCGGGACGCGCTTCCTGCCGGCGACCAAGGCGCTTCCCAAGGAAATGCTGCCGGTGGTCGATCGCCCCCTGATCCAATATGCCGTCGACGAGGCGCTGGAAGCCGGGATCGAGCAGATGATCTTCGTCACCGGCCGCGGCAAATCCGCGATCGAGGACCATTTCGACATTGCCTATGAGCTCGAGACGACGATGCGCATGCGCGGCAAATCGATGGAGTTGCTGCATCAGACGCGGTTGAAGCCTGGTGCTGTCGCCTATGTGCGCCAGCAGGAGCCGATGGGTCTCGGCCACGCGGTGTGGTGCGCGCGCGACATTATCGGCGATGAGCCCTTCGCGGTGCTGCTGGCCGACGACTTCATGGTCGGGGAGCCGGGCTGTCTCAAGCAGATGATCGAGGCTTATGGGAAAGTCGGCGGCAACATGATCTGCGCGCAGGAAGTACCCGAGGACCAGACCCATATGTACGGCGTGATCACGCCCGGTGGTCGTGACGGCAGGCTGACCGCGGTCAGGGGGCTGGTGGAGAAGCCGGCGTCTGGCACGGCTCCGTCGAACCTGGCGGTGATCGGGCGCTACATCCTGCAGCCCGAGGTGATGCGGGTGCTTGAAACGCAGGAAAAGGGTGCCGGCGGCGAAATCCAGCTGACCGATGCGATGGCCCGGATGATCGGCACCCAGCCTTTCCACGGTCTCACCTTTGACGGGCGTCGCTATGATTGCGGCGACAAGGCCGGCTATATCCATGCCAACCTCGCGCTCGCCCTGGAGCGAGAGGATATCGGCGCGACCGTGCGCGCATTCGCGCAGGAATTGTTGCGTTGACGCGGAAGGACGCGTCGAGGGCCGGCGTCAACCGATCGGCGTGATCGACAAGGCGTCGCTCCATATCGACAGGGGACTGAGTCCTTCCCCCGGGTTGCCGTTGAGCGAGATCTGCTGCTCCGGGCATGCACTTGAAATCTCGAATGTCATGGCGAATTTCGCCCAGCGATTCGCCACAGGAGAAAGCGGAATCTGGGCGCCGTCCCCGGCAGGAGCGTCTCTGGCCGTGCATGCGAGCGACCACAGGAACATTCCCTGGGGTACATCGCTCTCTGCGCGCACCAGGCCGGAAAGGCGATACTTGCCTGGTTTAAGGCGAAGAGCCTGCCTCGCGAATTGCGTGCCGCTATCGCCTTCGAACGACGTGTACAGTACGTGCCCGGAACCTGCCGGATTCGCGGAGATCTCCGAATAGGTACCGTTGCCCGGCGTCAGCCGCCAATTATACGGTGTGGGCGCATCGAGTCCTTCGAATGATCCATCGCGCAACAGCGCGTCTCCCGGTTTGAGCGACCCGCCCGGCAGGAGGGCGACCCAGCGGCGATAGAGCTCTGCGCCGGTCACCCTCGGGGTCATCGCATCGAAGAACGGCTGAAGCTCGACAGTCGTCGCCGGCGCTGCAGTCCGGCGCAGCGCCGCCAATATGGCATAGCTCTCATCGCTGCCACCGTCGCTCAATGCAATCGCCAGCAGAAAATCCCCGCGCCAGAAGGGCCTTCGGGCGAGGAGGCGGACGATCGCCGACTGAAACCGTCTATCCGGGAACGAATATATCGCTTGCGGCAGCGCGAGCCGCCAACTGTCGGTTCGCATCAGGATGTCGAGCTCGCGCGTCGCATCGTCATAACGGCCTTCGTCGAGGTCCCGGTTCATCAACCACGCATGGGTCAGATAGTCGCGCAGGGATACGCGGCCGGACAATCGCAATAACGATTCGGCCTCCGCCCGCCCGTCAAGCTCGGCAATGAATCCGAGATTCCTGATCGCGATCGCATCGAAGGGCGCACGGGTGACCGCCGCTCGTGAAAAATCGGCGACTGCCTTACGATCGAGAGCCTTGGGCGAAACCAGCATCGCACGCTCGCCAAGGGTACTCATTGCGAGCGCGCCCTTTGGATCTATGCGTCGGGCGAGTTGGGGATCGGTGCGGCCGAGCGCCAACCCGAATCCGCTCTGCACGACGACCCAAGCCAGGAAAAGCCCGACAAGGCTGGTCAATAACCGGACGATCAGCATCGGACGCGGCCTGCCAGGTTAATCCTTGGCAGTTCGCGAAGGAAGGATTCCACGCAATGTCTTGCGGATGACCGACTTGGAAGTGCGGTCACCGTAGGAATAGGTGTAGTTATACGCATATTCATAGCCGACCGACTTCGCGTTGAACTTGGTGAGGACGGCACCGATGATGTGAGCCTTGACGTCGGCCAGGCGGCGGAGCGACACGCGCGCCGTCTTGGTCCTGGTATCGTTCGCGGCGATGACGAATATGGTCGCTTCGGCAACGCTCGCCATCAGCGGCGCATCGGCCAGCCCGAGCACAGGCGGCCCGTCGATGACGATATGGTCCACCTGCTGCAGCAACGCCTCGAGGGTCCGGGCGAGATTGGGGCCAGCCAGGAGCTCGGCCGGATTCGGCGGAATCGGCCCGGCCGTCATCACCAGCATCAGGTCATGCGGACCGGGCTGGACGAGCTGCCGCAGATCCTCGGTTCCGGACAGGGCGTGGCTCAGTCCGAACGCGTTGGAAAGGCCGAGCAGCTTGTGGGTCGACGGATCGCGCATGTCGGCGTCGATCAGGATCACGGACCGGCCCAGCGCGGCAAAATTGCGCGCGATGGCGATCGCAGAGGTCGACTTGCCTTCGGACTCGCGCGAACTGGTCAGCAGGAGGACGCGCGGCGCGCCTGTGCTGGTGGCGAAGCGAAGCGATGTCTGTACCGACAGATAAGCTTCCGCGAGCGGCGATTTCGGATCGTCGAGCTCCACCAGCGGATTGTCGGCATCGGGGACCTTGGGAACACTGCCGAGCAACGGAACGCCGAGCTTCTTTTCCAGGTCGTGCGGCGCGAGGATCGATTCGTCGAGCTGTTCGAGCAGGAAAGCGAGGGCCGCGCCGACGAGCGTGCCGGCGATCAGCCCGAGCAACAGGTTCATGGTCGTGCGCGGCGTGTAGGGTCCGCCAGGCGCAAGCGCGGTGTCGACGACCGACACATTGTTCGTGCCGACGCCGCCGGCAATCCCGACTTCCTTGTAGCGCTGGAGAAGTCCGTCATAGAGGACGCGGTTGGTATCCGCGTCGCGCTGGAAGATATTGTACTGGATGCTGCGTCGGCGCAAATCGAGCACACCTTCCTTCAGCCCGTTGACCTGCGATTGCAGCGCCGCCTCGCGCTGGACCGCGGCCTGATAATCGCTGCGCAGCGAGCTGACGACGCCAGTGTTCTGCTGGCTCATCTGATGCGTGATCTCGTCGATCTGGCGCTTGAGTGCCTGCATCTGCGGGTAATCGGGTTTGAACTGGGTCGCCATCTTCGAATATTCGACCATCAGCGCAGCACGTGAATTGCGCAACTGCGTCACCGCCGGATCGGCAAGGGTCTGGGAAGAGGTGCCGCTGGCGTTGCGCGCCTGGTCGTAGCGGGATTGCGCGGCGATCCGTTCGGCTTTCGCCGCCGCGAGCGCGGTGTTGAGCGACGAAAGATCGGCGGCGACGAGCGACTGGCCCGGCGAGGATGCGGGCGCCGTTGTCGAGGAGTCGCCACCGGGGGCGGCGGTAGGAGGGCCGTCCATATTGATGATACGCTCGCGGGTGGCGTAGTTGACGACCTCACGTTCGGACTGTTCGAGCTGCGCCCGGGTGCGCGCCAGCTGATCCTCGAGGAATTTGCGCGCATAGGCCGACGAATTGAAGCGCCGTGCGAGATTGGACGAGATATAGTTTTCAGCGACCGCATTGACGACACTGGCCGACAATTGGGGGTCCGGGCTGTCGAAGCTGACATCGACGAGGCTCGATGACCGCACTGGACTGACGGTGAGGTGACTCATCAGGATGCCCGCTGCGGCGCGCTCCAACCGGGGACGCCGCACGGCGCGCTCGCTTGCGGTCATCTTGGGCGGCTTGGCGCGGGTATAGCCGTACATGAATGTGTCGTTCTCGCTGAGCCGCAACTTGCGGACCACCAGCTCGGCGAGCGAGCGCGCCTTGAGCAGGCCGTATTGGGTCTGGTAGAATTCGAGGTTGCGCGAGGATTCGTCGGGTTCGACGTCGTCGACCTTCACGACCTTGGCCGCTTCGCGGGCGATTTCGAGCTTCGTCGTCGCGCGGTAGAGCGGCGTCACGTTCAGCGTCAGATACAGCGCGGTCAACACGCCCGCCACGATGAAGGCGAGCACGATCCAGCGCCTGCGAAACAGGATCTGGAGATATTGGGTCAGCGGGCTTTCGGTTTGATGCTCCTCGAGAAACGCCTCGAGCCGCAGACTCGCGTCGCGATCAGCCTCGGTGATTTCTCGGGCGGACCACTGAGATACGCCGACAGGAAGATTATTCATACAAGCTAGAGGCCCTATTTCCTGGCGGACGCGCTATCTGCCTGATCATCCCGCCCCAATCGTACGAATAGCGGTGCTATTAAGTTGCATGTCACTCGCTCCCGGACACAATCAGCCCCGCGTCGAGCGCCAGGTGCTTCAGTACGCAACCGCGCTCTAACCCCTTCCAGCGTGAATGAAAAGGCGGCTAAACGTCATTGCGCGACAGTAGCTGACGATCTGGCGGCATGGCGGCGCTGGCTCCGCGCGCTGCTCACCGGCGATTCGAGCATCGCGCACATGAAGGCGAACAGGGTGAGGATCGCCGCGGTGCGCAACGGATAATCCGCGGCGGAATGCGCGAGCGCGAGCAAGGTCACGATCGATGCTACCCGGCCCTGGCGCTGGATATCGCGATAGACTTCCCGATTGCCCGCGGCGCCCCGCCAGTTCGCCACGCACCGCACCAGCCACCAGATGATGAAGATCGCCAGAATCGCGATAGCAGCGCCACCGCCCTCGATCGCCAACTGAGCATAGTCGTTGTGCGCTGCGTTGAGATAACCGATCGTGAGCGTGTCGGGAGTCTCATATGAGCGATAGAGCGGATCGAATGTGCCGAGACCCGAGCCGACCGGCAACTGGTCAGAAATCATCCGCGCGAAGATGGGAAGATGGTCGACCCGGCTTTCATCAACATGGGTGATCTGGAAACGATCCTTCAGTACTACGCCGGTCAATAAGAGGCCGCTGGCCACCACCAGCGCGACCAACGGCAGGCCGAGGGCGGTTCCGATAAGCCATTTCGGCAAGCCCGCCCGCCGCAGCGGCAGGAGCGCGAACCCGCCGGCAAAGGCGACGACCGACAGGATCGCACCCGCACGCGAATCCGTGCTGATGATCGAGGCGTAGAGCAGCGCCAGCATCAACAGCGCACCAAGGGCTGGTCCGCGCGGGATGGCGCGCTTTTGTTCGATCAGCCGCGCGATCCAGGCGAAGACCAGCACGATGCCCATCGCCAGGAACAGCGACTGATGGTTCGCATTGGAAAACAGGCCCACGCCGGCATCGCGATTGGTGATCGCATAGAAATACAGCGCGCTGCCCGGGCCCGCTGCCGCCTGGAGCAGGCCAAGTGCCGCGCTGGCCAGGCACAACAGCAAGGTGAGTGTCAACAGGGTGTTGCGGCCATCGGCGTCGAGCATCCGCCCGAGCAGGAACGCTGCGATTGCTGGTAGCAGGGCCAGCGCACTGTTCAAGGTGCGATCGGGAGCGATGCTGATCGGATGAGCCGGATGTTCGCCCAGGATAGTGAACAGCGATTTCGGAATCGCGCGGCCGGGAAGGGCTGACCATGTTCCGAAAGGAAGCGGTACCAACTGCAGCAGCGGAACCGCGACGATCGCGGCGAGCAGCAGCCAGTGGATCCAGCGAAGCTCAAGCTGGCCTGGGGGACGCGTCCAGACGAGCCATAGGATTGCGACGATGGCGGCCAACCGGACCGCAAGCGGCGCAAGCACGTCAGTGCGCGAGGCCCCGCCGAGCAGCGTGGCGACCATCAGCAGAATCAGCGACGCGTACAGCACCCCGGGTCGGTTCGACTTGAAGAAATCGCTGATCATCTCGTGTGCGGCAATCATGTTGGCATCGGCTGGCCCGGCTGTAGCCAAGGGCTCGCCAATTGCAAAGTCAGCCGGTGGCGACGCGTTTTGGACCGCTATGCTTGAAATCGTCCGTTTTACCGCTAGGCCATTCGCCTGCTGGCTTGGGCTATCGGGGAACAGGGTAAGTCGATGGATCAAGCTGGCAGCATCGACGGTACCGCCTCGCTGGCGCGAGGTCGGCGTATCCTCGTCCTGTTGACGGACGCCTTTGGCGGACATGGCGGGATCGCGCTGTATAATCGCGATGTCCTGCGCGCGCTGTGCGAGGATCCGGACACGGCCGAGGTCGTGGCATTGCCACGGCTCGCGCGCTTGCCGCTGAGCGGCCTGCCGGACAAGCTCAGTTTCGACCTCTCCGCGCTCGGCGGTACGGCCGCCTATCTCACGGCGCTCGGCAGGCAGCTGATGACGAACCGCCCATTCGATGCCGTTTATTGCGCACACATCAACCTGATGCCGCTCGCGCTATTCGCGGCCCGCATCCTGCGCGTGCCGCTCATCCTAGCAATCTATGGCATCGATGCGTGGGAGCCGAGCCCAAGGCGATTTGCGCGGGCGGCAGCCGGTCGTGCCGACCATATATTGTCGATCAGTCAGATCACGCTCGATCGTTTCCGCAGTTGGCGGGACTATTCCGCAGCCGACTGTACGCTCATGCCGAACGCGATTCATCTTGAGGAATTCGGCATCGGCACCCGCGATACCGCGCTGGCGGCGCGCTATGGCCTTGATGGCCGGCGCGTGGTGATGACCTTTGGGCGGCTTGCCGGGAACGAGCGCTACAAGGGTTTCGACGAAGTGCTCGAAGCGATGCCGGTACTGATCGGCCAGGTGCCCGACATCGTCTATGTGATCGCCGGCGATGGTGGCGACCGGGGGCGGCTGGAGGAGAAGGCGGCGTCGCTCGGCATTGCCGACCATGTCGTGTTTACCGGCCTGGTCGCCGAGGAAGATAAGGCGGCACTGTACCGGCTTGCGGACGCCTATGCCATGCCGAGCCGGGGAGAAGGGTTCGGCTTCGTCCTGCTCGAGGCGATGGCGTGCGGCGTGCCGACCATCGCCAGCACGCTCGACGGCGGCCGCGAGGCACTGCGCGACGGGATGCTCGGCGAACTGGTCGATCCTGCGGACCGTGCCGCGCTGATCGACGCGATCCTGCGTGCGCTGGACAAGCCTCGGGTCATTCCCGCGGGCCTCGACTATTTCGCCTTTCCCGAATTCTCGCGCCGGTTGAAAGACGCGGTCGACCGGACGATCGCCGTACGGCGCTGAGCAGCCGCGCTATTTTGCGAGACGCATGATCATGTCGGCGGTGTAGACTCCGCCCTTGGTCGAAGCGAGTTCGATCATCAGCCTCGCCTTGATACCAAGCCGGATCATCTGCCACAGAATATAGCGGATCGTGCTGATCACGCCGTGCGGGCGCGGGCCACATTCGCGAAAGGCGAAGTGGCGAAAGCCGCACAATATGCCGATCTGGCGCACGCTCGACGGCGTGTACGCGATGTGATGCGTGATGTCCCAATAACGCGTCATCGTGCCGTAGGTCGATGTCGCGTTCGGGGTCACCGCGACCAGGCATCCGGTCGGGCGCAGCACCCGTGCCGCTTCGGTCAAGACCGCGGCAAGTGTGTCCTTGTCGAGATGCTCGAGAATGTTGAGCGCCATGATGCGGTCGACGCTATCGCTCCCGGCCGTACTGAGCCACGAAACGAGATCCGAATCGACGAAGGTCGCGTCGGGGACGACCTGGCGTGCGAGGACATTCTCACCGGTGCTCAGATTGACGCCGGTGGCGCTCAGCGCGCCGCGACGCAGCGCGAGCGCACATCCCTCGCCCTTGCCCGATCCGAGATCGACCACGACCTCGCCGGCCTGGGGTGCCCAGTCGCCCAGCATCCGGGCCAGCCCCTCGGTCGAGGCGATGAGTTCGGCTGGATCGATGCCGGCGCGCGCGGACGTCGTCTCAAAATAGTTCGCGACGACACGATCGTGCGCTGACATTGCTTGGGGTGGCTGTTCGCTCATGACCGGATGATATTCCCAAATATTTTTTCGAGGCACGCGGCTTGCTGAGACCAGAGGAAGAACTTGTCGGTCGAATCCGTTGCGGGTTCACGCGTAGAGAATGAAATATCATTCAATATATCGGACAGGCCTGACGAGGATTCTGGTGTTTCGAGGCGTTTATCCAGATTAGCTGCTTGGAGCTTACTCTCAGGTAGCTCGCCACCAAACGCGATCACTGGCCGATTGCACGCAAGGAGTTCAAATAATTTGTGATGGAATCCTCTGCCAAAGAAAATGTAGGCATTGGCCATCGCAGCCTGGCAAACATGCGCCATCCTGCATGTTTCTACATAACCGAAATTCTCGATTTCCACTTCGCTGTGATGACGGGCCGCCTGCTCGAGCATATCAATCTGGCTGCCCATGTAGATGATTTTCAATGGAGCGCGTGTCAGCCTGTTGTGGGCGGCGACCCCGGCGACGAAAGCATCGACGCGGTCTTGATGATACAATCCGCCAGAAAGAGTCACATAGGGGTGTTCGAGGTCGGCATTTCGTCGGGTGAAGAAGGCGTCTTCCACACCGCTGTAGATTACTTCTGCCGGTCGCCGTAACCATTTTTCAGCGGCCTGGGCATGAAGTTCGGCGTTGCTGGTCAGCGCCCCGCAGCCACCGAATTGACGCGCCAGATGCCTCCGCGCGAACCGGGGTACGTAGAGGTCGGGATTGTCTTTGACGTCGAAAACCCACGGAATCCCGGCACGGCCCGCGAATCGCGACGTCGCCATGACTGTCTCGAGTGTTCCGAAGGTGGCCCAAGCGGCGTCGGGGGGGAAATGAAGTGCGATCTGTTCAGCCGAGACGATCATGGCCCGATAGAGCTCATGCTTGTTTCCGCCAAACCGCACCACGTTCAAGGCCGTGGCTGCGGGCTTGAAAAGGGCGGGGAGGCGACTTGTCGACTCCCGAGCCCTGATGGGCACTATGAGCGGCGTTGCCCAATCATGAATGCCGAACTGACGAGGATCGAGCCGCGTGTGGGCCTTCTCGTCCAGCGTTGGGCACAACAGCGCGCACTGATGTCCAGCACGCGCCAGTTCATGTGCAAAGCGCGCTGCCCGGATGCCTGAGATATGTTTGGTGTCCGGATGTGTTCCGCTGAAAAAGACCAATCGCATCAAATGCAGCCTGTCAGTTTCGGCACTGCAAATGCTTCGACGGCACGAGCCGTGGCTGCATCGAGAAAATGTGTTCGCCACATCTGGTGGATGAACGGTTGCCAGATAACCCAGGCAAGGCCGAGATCTCCCTTTCGCACGCGATCGAGCGCGCGCAGCCACCAACCCGCATCCCAGACGGTCGATTGCCTGAACGACGTCGAATTGAGCGTGTCGCCGATCATCGTGAGAAAGGCGGGGGACTGAAACCAAAGATCCTGCGGGGGCCGGAAGCCCTGCTTGTTCCAGCGTGTCGCTATGCGCTCAGGCAGAAATTCACGTAACCCTTCGCGGATCGGGCGCTTGGTTTGAGCGTTCCCCATCAGCAGATACGGGGGGAGCGAAAGGATGAATTCCGCAAGTCGGTGGTCGCAAAAAGGCAAGCGCACTTCGCGTGAGCTCGCCATCGAGTTTCGGTCGCCATAGCGCAACAAGGTTGGCAGGTGGCGTTCGAAGCTGTCCTCGTACAAGACGTCGCGCAGCGGTACGCCGCTGCCGAAATCCTTGCGAGCCATCTCGCCCGAGGCGTGGGCGACGAAACCGCGTTGCAAGCCGAAGCGGACGTCGGATCCCGAATTGGTGGCATGCGCCATGACGTGCCGGAGGCTGTACGGCAGTCGCGAAGTCAGCCGCGCGCGACCGCGCGCCGCGGCCGCCGGATAGCGCGCCTCGATTCTCGGAAGCTCCTCGGCTAGCCGCGCCGTCTCGCCACGGGCCTTCAGGCTGGCTATATAATAAGCGAAATATTGCTCATAGCCGCCCATGGCTTCGTCGGCGCCCTGGCCGTCGAGCAGAACGGTGATGCCATGCTCTTTGGCGAGTGCGAACACGCACCACTGGGCGAACTGGCTCGACGATCCGACCGGCAATTCATTGTGCCACATGAACCGCGGCAGTTCGGCCATGAAGCGTTCGACCGTCGGCTCGACGACATGGCTGGTCACGCCGGTCGCCTCGATCACTTCGCTGGCATAGGTCCACTCGTCCGCAGGCGTGCCGGGAAAGCGGCCGGTAAAGGTATGATAGACCGCATCGGGGCCGAGCAGGTGCCGTGCGACCCCGACGATAGCCGACGAATCGAGCCCGCCCGACAGGCACGACCCGACCTCGACATCCGAGCGCATCCGGATCCGCACTGAATCGACGAACAGGTCGCGATACTCGGCCATGGCGTCGCGGTCGTCGGCGAACCGGCGCTCCTGCGTCAGGTCGATCGTATAGTAACGGAAGACATCGGGCTTCAACGTGGCGAGGTCGATTTCGAGCGCCTCGCCGGGCAGGAGTTGCTGGATATCGTCAAAGGCGGTCTGGCGATGGCGGTCCGCGCTGGCGCCGGGCTGACAGGTTTCGACGATGATCGCCACCTCGTCATAAGCGGTCGAGATGCCGGGCAACGCGAGCAGAGCCTTGTATTCCGAACCGAATGCGAAGAACCTCGGCTTGCTGGCATAGAGGAACGGCTTCTCGCCATAGCGATCCCGCGCGCACAGCATGGTATTGGCCGGCCGATCCAGTAGCGCGAGGCCGAACATCCCGTTCAGCCGCGACAGGACATCCTTGCCCCAGAAGCGGTAGCCCTCAATGATGACTTCGCTGTCGGAGTGTGACTGGAAGATTGCGCCGAGCGCGATCAGTTCGGCGCGGAGTTCGACATAATTATAGATCTCGCCGTTGAAGGTGAGCACGAAGCGGCCGTCATGCGAGACCATCGGCTGGTCGCCTGCGGCGGAAAGATCGATGATCGACAGGCGGCGATGGCCAAGCCAGATGCCGGCCGCGGCATCGATCCATTCGCCTTCACCGTCGGGCCCGCGATGCGCGATCGTGTCGAGCGCGGCGCGGCACCGCCGGGGATCGAGCAGACGGCGATCGATCAGTCCGAGGATTCCACACATCGTCTTGCTCTACCTCTTGGCGGATTGGCCAATGTCACCCGCGGCGCTTACCAACAATGTGTGATGAGCGAAATCGGTACCGGCTGCAATTGACCCCATCTTACACCGATGCTCAATCGCTTGTGCCTACGGGGCCAAATGGCGCCGGACGAGTTTCTCCTCGCCGCCGTCCAAACCTCCGCAAGACGGCCAAGGTCACCCCGGTGCCGACTCCGCCGGGCCGGGACACTCGCTCACGCTGATCGGACCACCCAGCCAACCGCGCGGAGTGCCGACTTCTTCAACACAATCGACCCAGGCCCGGACACCTCGATTTCTAAAAAATGGCGGACGCTTGCGGGCAAAGATCACTTGGATGGAGTAATATGCGAAGTGAGGGGGGACATTATTGACGTAGTCCTCTGTTCGACTCCTGTCGGAGGCGCCGCATGATCAGCGCCGATCCCCCCAAATAAAGATAAACTATGAAAATATTTGGCGCCAATGAACGCGGAGCCTTCCCTTGATAGATGGCCAACGTCGCGATAGAGAAATATTCCATCTTTGCTTGCCAGGCACTTACCACCATGACACATAAAATCGCTCAACCAGATTACCCTGTAGTGTTTTTCCACTTTTTTCAAGATATTAATGACGTTCTTTTGATTGTCTCTCCATTTTATCTCATCAAAATCACACCGGTGACGATCTAGCTCTAAAATGGTTGACCGGTATAGACAGCGACCAATGTCATCTCGAAAGCCGTCCCCAAATTCGTTTCCAAAGTTAGGAGGTGGTGAGACCACGATTGGCGTGATTCCATGTTTCTTTAGCAGGTCAAGTGTTGATAAAATTCGGCTAGCAGTAAATTCCGCGTCGATGGGTCGCGTTCCTTGGTTAGTATATAAAAGCGAACCAGCTCGCGGGTCACTGTACTGTTTAAACGACGAAGATAATATGACGTACTTAACGCTAGTATTATTGGTTAACCACTTAACGACGCTGTTGTTGAATTCTATACATTCCTTCGACCATACCTCGGGGTAGCTTGCGGTCATCGGCGCGAGGCCAAGGATGGGACCGCAGACGCTTTTGGTGAACTGAATGAGTTTTACGTTTGGGTTTGAAGCCTGCAGGGCGTCTACGAGGTGCATAGCAAACGAATCCCCCCAGACTGCAACTTTCGGCCTGTCGTCTGTTCTGCAATTCTGCGCGAGGGTAAATCTCCCCTCGCATTCCGCAGAGAGACCGTAATTGACCGAAAGCTTGGCCTCTATCAGGCTTGCTTTCGCCCGTCCTTCGTTGATGGTCGGAAATCCTTGGGTGAAATGCCCGGCTAAGCCCACAGAAACAAGAAGTGATCCGGCGAGGGTAGCGAAAATAGCGACTCCTCTTCGCGAGAAACGCCGCCTATCTCGAAACGGCGCTTCCACGAACCGCCAACTCAGCGTCGCCATAACGAACGTAAGGACGATCGCGAGGAGCTTTAGAACACTATTCGGCTCATAAGCACTGCGCAGCCTGAGAAAGGCAAGTAGCGGTTGGTGCCAGAGGTAGAGGCTGTAGCTAATAAGGCCAATTCCTACGACTGCACGTGTTCTGAGCAGCGGGCCAAGGATTCGATCTGATCCGGAGCATTTAATGATCAGTGCGGTGCCGAGCACCGGTGCTACGGTGTATTGGCTAGGGTAGGGAGTATTGCGGGTAAAGAAGATTGCCGCGTAGAGAATCAAGACGGAGCCGAGGGCAGACCCTGCGTCTGCAACGATCTGCCGGTGTCGGAAATCTCTCGCGCTAATAGCGAGAATTGCGCCGACACCGAGTTCCCAAGCACGGGTGGGTATGAGATAAAAGTTGGCACTCGGATATGATGTCGATTCATACAATGCGAGAAAAAAACTGACTGCGCTCATTCCGACGATCGCAGCCATCAATAGGTTGGGCCGGAACTTGTTCACCGCCAACAGCAGGAGGGGGAAGAAGAGATAGAATTGTTCTTCGACTGCAAGCGACCATGTATGCAGAAGAGGCTTTAGTTCGACGGCCGGAGCGAAATAGCCGGTCTCCTTCCAAAATAATATGTTCGACGAAAAGGCGGTCACAGCGAGGAGGCTTCGCGAGAAGTCTCGAAATTCGGAGGGCGACATCCACATAAAGGCGAAGGGTGTGCATGCCGCGCATACGGTAAAAAGTGCCGGCAATATGCGCCGTGCGCGGCGTTCGTAGAAATTTATGACAGAAAAAGCCTCTGAGTTGAGTTCTTCCGAAATGATTGAGGTAATTAGGAACCCACTGATTACGAAGAAAACATCTACTCCGACAAACCCTCCCCCAAATACTTGGAAGCCGGCGTGGAATAAGATGACAGGAATTATGGCAACGGCTCTGAGACCATCAATCTCTGGTCTGTATTTCATGTGCTATTCTGTAGCTCCCATTCACGTGTCTCAACGTTAGGCAGGAACGCCTCATCAATGACTCGCAATGCTTGTCCAAGGCCCAGCAATCGGTCGACAGCCGAGATTCTCCTTTGTTATTGATGGCTTTCAGAAAATAGGCAACGGAGCCCCCACGTAGAGCAAAGGGCGGTGGTTACCACAATGGCGACGAAACTACCTTCACGCTATTCCATGGGGCCTTTTTCAATAGCCCGTTACGGCATTGGAACACGACTACCCACTCGGAATTAGGGTATAGCCCTGCCGGGTCATGACCGTTGCCAAAACCGCTCGCTTCGTGAGATGGGCGACCGACATCCGATACAGCATCATCCTGCAGGCACTTGCTCCACTGCATTTTCAGGAATTGACCGAAAATGGAAACCGCCGGAGATCATACAGTTTTTGCGGATTACGACAGTTGGAAGGGATGGCGGGCGACCTTCAGCCCAAGCGCCGATGAGGCTGTCTATTATGCCGCCGAGTTGCGCGGAATCGCCCTAGAGGACCGTAGCGTATTCGAGATCGGCTTCGGCACGGGCGCCTTTCTAGGCTGGGCCGAATCGCAGGGCGCGTCGGTCATGGGCAGCGAAGTCACCCCGGCTTTGGCAAAATCCGCCGAGGATAGGGGCTTACGATTGATACCTGCCGACTTTGAGAACCGCCGGATACTCGCACCGGAATCGCTCGATTTGGTCGCTGCGTTTGACGTGTTCGAACATCTGTCGATGGACATGATCGCGGCCAAGTTACGAGCGATCGATGCCGCGCTAAAGCCAGGCGGATACCTGATATTGCGCTATCCCAATGGGCAGAGTCCGTTCGGTCTTGCCTCGCAGCATGGGGACGCAACACACATTACTGCCCTGTCGCGCGCGAAGATCGAACAACTCGCCGTTGGCACGGCACTTGTTACCGCGCGGTATGGGGGCGCCGCCCGGCCGAAGGCCCGGCAAATTCTTACAAGATTTGTTCGCGGTTGGCGCTATTTGCTCCGCGATACGCATATGCGCGCTATCAATTTTATCTATGGCTCCAACGTTGAACTGGAACCGGTGGTAACGCAGCTTCTGATCAAACGAAAAGGCGCATCCGACGATACAACCGACACTAAATAGGCGTTCCTTTACCTATCGTCGGCCGATTTTGGAGAGGAGGCGGAGGCCGAGTGCGCGCGGACGATAAGCGTAACGATCACGGCCGTTGTTAACCAGGCCGCGAGCTGGATATAGCCAAGCGTCGCGCCATTCAAATTTTCGCCGAGCCAAAGTGCGCCGGCCATGTTGATGATGCCGAACGGGACATAGACCAGGAGCTGGCTCCACATGCGCCCGGCCGCGACCAGATATTGCTGATTGACGTTGCAATAGACCGTCGGCACCAAGGCGATCAGGAACAGGCCGAACAGATGACCTTGGCCGCGGAACCCCGGGCCGTAAAGGCCAAGGATGAGATCGGCGCCGGCGATCGTGACGATGCAGAATATGATGGAGATTCCCATATTCAGCACCATGTTGAGCGTCTGGAGTCGGCCCGCCCTTGCCAATCCCTCCATCTCCATCGTCCGACCCAGCATTGGCAGCAGCGCCGACGATAGCGCGGTCATGATGATCAGGATCGGGCCACGCCACTGCACCGCTGTATTGATGATCGCGAGGTCTCGAAACCCGGCGTGATGGCGAGACAGAATGTAGCTGCCGATCCAGGTGGCATATGACATCAGCAGAGACAACGCGCCGCTTGGCAGCGAAAACTGAATGATGATCGGAAGCTGGCGGCGCGCCTCGGCTGCCGAACTGAGCTGAATGAGGGCACGAACTCGCTTGCGCGCCGGCAGGGCCACCGAGAGGACTCGCACGACACCACCTGCGACAAGCGCCATCAAGACGCCCTGCAAAGTGGGGTTGTATCGCATCGTGACGACCAGCAACGCCAGCATGAGGAGCGCGGTCACGGTGCGTGCGATCGCAAGGATTCGAAATTCCTCGCGTGCCTGGAGAACGCTATCATATAGCCCCGACTGGGTCGAAAGGAGCAGCAGCACCGCACCCAGCAACGCGGTGAGGCCATAGCCGCCATGTCCGAAGAGCCAGACCGAGACGGAGCCTGGCATCAGCGCGCAGATGGCGATGATCGTGCCCGATGTGAGGAGCGTCAGCCTCTCGCCGAGTAGAACGACGGCGCCGGCGCGGGCGGGGTCGCGCTCGGCGTAGCGTGACACGAAAACGACGATCGCGAATGGCAATTGAAGGCTGGCGATGGGCGTAAGAAGGCCAATCGAGGCGAACAACAGCGCATAGTGCCCATATTCGTCCATGCCGATCGATCGCGCGATCAGGACAGTCTGCCCGAGGGCGACGACCCGTTCGACCATCGATGACGAGAACACCCATCCCGCACCGCGCAGCCAGGCTGCGACCGGACTGTCACCAAGCAGATAGGCGAGAGACAGGCGTGAACGAACGGATTGCCAGGCGTTCGGCAAGGCTCAGTGCCCCGATCCGCGTTGAAGGCGCTGCACGCCTGCAGCACAGGTTCGAATGTGGTGCACGGCCTTCGACATCGTCGGAATCCCCCGTCCGAATTCTAATTGCGTGGATACGCGCGACATATGGCCGCGAGACGAAATGTCTATCGATAAAAAGCTTTAGATGTCCCTGAGGAGCTCCGTGACTACTTTGATCAGTTCGACGAATGCCCTACGAGGCGCCGTGAGCAGCCTCGAGGAACCAGCAATGTCCGCCGCTAATGGTCCAGGCCGTATGATGATGGTGACCGAGTTCTGGCATGGCGCAACGGGAAGAGGGCTGTCGGAAGGATTCCGAAGCCTCGGCTGGGATGTCGCCGAAGTCGATGTCGCGAGGTTTCTCCCGAGCGCTGGAGGGAGCATCGCGTCGCGCGTCGCCGCACGGATGACGCGCCCCGTAGCGGTACGCGCCCTCAATGCGCACGTCCTTGCACTGGCAGAGCAACTCGACATTGAGGTGGTGCTGACGATCAAAGGCGCTTTCATCGCGCCCGAAACCCTCCTTTCGCTCAGGCGACGAGGCACTTACTGCGTCAATTTCTACCCCGATGTTCTGTTCGAGCATGCCGGGTCCAGCTTGGACATGCTTCGCCTGTTCGATCTGGTGGTTACGACCAAGAGCTATCACATGCCGTATCTGACCGAACTGCTGGGTAATGAGCGGACCGCCTTTGTCCATCATGGATATAGCCCGAGCGCTCACTCAAGTCGGCATCGTCTCGCCGAAATCCCTTACCGGTGGGACATCAGCTATATAGGCAACCCGTCGCCGCATAAGGTTGAATACCTGGTTGCGCTGGCCGAGGCGTTTTCCGACCGTTCGTTCGCGGTTATGGGCAATCGTTGGACGGCCGCCGCGGCAGGTACAGCGCTTGAGCGCCACGTCACACGAGCGCCTGTGATCGGCGACTATTTCGCGCGCGCAATCGAGCATAGCAGGATCAATCTCGCAATCCATTACGGGCCGATCGGCAAAGATGGCTGGGAGGACCTCACCTCTACTCGCACCTTCGAGATCCCCGCCGCCGGCGGCTTCATGATGCATGTAGACAATGCGGAGGTTCGTGCGCTGTACGAGGCTGGGCGCGAGGTGGCGCTCTTTTCTGGAAAGGCCGAGCTGATCGATCGGGTTGGATATTATCTCGAACATGAAGAGGAGAGGCGTGCGATTGCCCAAGCCGGACACGAGCGTTGCGTACCTGCCTATTCGCTGAATGCGCGCGCGCTCGAGATCAGCGAATTGCTCGCGGATCGCCATCAGATCTGAACCTAGCTTGCCTCGCGGTCCGCAATTTTGATCCATGCTATCAGGCGTTGACCCTATCTGGCATGCGCGCCATGGGTGGCTCCTATATCGTCCGACCATACGATGGGCTTGCCATGCTGAGTGAATTAGCATCTGATTTGAGCGGGATAGCGCGGGGTCAGCGGAGCGGTCCGGCGTTATGCCGACGGGGTGCGCAGTGCGAAGGACAATGATGCCGCCAGCGCGTCGTTTCCGCCAATTCGACAGACAGCAAAGTTCGTCGTTGCCAATAGCTGCAGTATTGGCGGATTTGCGGGCGGGTTGGGGCGAGATTGGGCTGTGTTTATTAGTCCTGTTTCTGTACGCGGTCGGCGCAGACTATCAGGGCGACGCCTTGAAGGTGGTAAACACCTTGGGGCCCGTGTTGTTTTCACTCAGCATGGCCTGGGGAATTGCTAATTTACTGCGGCGCAGCCCAAATAACCTCTGGGCGCCGCTATTCTGGTATCGCGTGGCGATGGTGACTTATTTTGGCTTGGGCGCGCTTGTCGCCATCTATGCCAATGAAGACACGCTTGCCATGATACGGAATTTTTACGATTATTACCCTAAAGACTTACTTTTATTGAACACGATGCTTGTAATATTCCATTTGCTCGTGTTATTATTTTCTGAAAGTATAATGTGGGCAATGGCGCGCGGCGGGAAGGACAATGCTAAGCGCGCGAGGCCGTTAATTACCAAATCAAACTTCAGTCTGGGTGGCTTCGGCGCGGTACTCTTGATTATAGGTACTTTGGCGAATTTACTGGTGATGCTGCCTTCAGTCCTTGGTCTATATAATCTGAGCGATATTGGTCAGTTTTCGAATCTGGCGCAAGCCTCTCTGCTCGGTTATTTTATGCTCACCCTATGGTCTTTGCGCAACAAATCGGGATGGATATTTGTTGTGCTCGGGACCGCGGTGCTCGAAACGGTGCTCGGCCTGCTTGAAATGACGAAGGGCGTCGTTTTGTTTCCAAGCGTCATGGTCGGCCTCGGCTTTGTCTTTTACCGGCCGAGTTTGCGACGAATGGCGACGTTCGCTGTCGTGATTCTCCTCATGTTCACGTCGCTGTCGCCCATCATCAGCTATGCGCGCAATAGCTTGAACAGTGTGTATGGAGGACAAGCGACCCCGGCGGAAATTGCCGAAATCTATATCTCCTATTATTCTGATGATGGGATGAATTCCGTTGACGATAGCAATGTTCAAGGTGGCTTGGCCCGGCTGAGTTACGTGAATGCCGGCGTCTTTGCGATGAATCAATATGATGCGGGCCACCCCGGCGATTCGCTCCGATATGCGCCCATTATCTGGGTGCCGCGCCTGATTTATCCCGACAAGCCCTATATCACTGATGTGGCGCGCGAATTCACCTACGCTGTTAATGGAAATTATAATTCGTCGAGTAGTCCGGGCGTTCCTGCGGAGGCCTATTGGAACTTGGGGTGGACAGGAATCGTGATTGTGGCCGGCTTTCTGGCTCTCACCCTGACCCTCTGGTCGCTCTACACCTATATCGTTATTGAGCGCGAAGCTTGGCATTTGTTTTTCGTCGTGCTGCTCGGAATGCGTGTGGCGAGCCGACTCGACGGGGCGATCGTCGCCGATATCCTCGGGCCGATCGGCCTTGCCGTTCTAGCCCATATCATCCTCCAATTGCTCAATCGCTTTCTTCCCGAACGATTGGCGATATTCACGCGCCAGGGAAGAAGAGCCAAAGCAGTTGAGGGCGTAAAGGATCGCCGGGCTGTATTGACCACTCCGGCTTCGTCTGCGAGTTCGCGCCGGTAAGATGTCCGCCTCGGCGTCGGACGATCAAGGAAGCGAGGCTGACCAAGTGGCACAAACTGGAATCCGGGCTCGCCGCGGTGGGCGGCGTGAGTGGCTTGGTATGAACCAAGTCATGTTGATGGCGAGGCGTGTGGTCGGAAATCTGGTCACTCAGGCCTGGGTGGGCAGGGCTGCCGCATTCATCCTCCACGACAATATCCCGCATCGCGGTCTAGTGATTGACACAAGCGACCCCGTGGTGACGCCGAGGATCAAGGCCGCGTTGCTGGCGCGCGCCTATGAGTCCGGCGAATATCGCTTTGTCCGGTCTTATCTGCCCCGCGATTGCGATGTGATCGAGCTTGGGGGAAGTCTGGGCGTGATCAGCTGCTCGATCCGGAAACACATCTTGCCCGACCAGCGGCAGGTGGTGATCGAAGCGGATCCGAGACTCGCGCGCATTCTGCGCGGCAATCTGGCGCGGAATGGCTGTGACAGGAATATCGACGTTGTCGAGACAGCGATCAGCTATGGCGGCGACACTGTTTCTTTTGGGCTCGGCGAAACCTCGGTCAGCGGGCGCGTCGCCCTTCCCGGGTCAACGCTGGATACGATCGAGGTGCCCGCTACGACCTTGGGGAAGTTGGTAGATCGCTTTGCACTTCGAGATTTTGCGGTGGTCAGTGATATCGAGGGCGTGGAATGGCAAATCGTCGAAAATGATCTCGACACACTCAAGCGCGCACGTGTCCTGGTTCTCGAACTGCACGACAGCGATGGCTATGGCAGCTATCAGGACTTGCTGGCGAAGCTTCTTGCAACCCAGGCATTCGAGCTGATCGATCAGTACGGTCCGGTTGTCGTCCTCCGACCCCGTCCAGTGTCTTGAGGTGACTATGACCGGCATCACCCGCCTGGCAGTCGTGATTACGCATCCCGTGCAGCATTTCGTGCCCTTCTACAGGGCGCTGGCCGCGCGACCTGATATCGAATTGCACGTACTGTTCGGCGCTCCGATTGGGGTGCAACCATATTTCGATCGCGAGATGCAAACCGAGATATCCTGGAACATGGATATGTTGGGGGGGTATTCGCATGAATTCCTGAGCGAGGCTGAGCAGGGCATGCGGTCAGGCTTGCGTACGCCGAGCTCAACCGAGGTAGGAAAGCGGCTCGCCGCGTTCTCGCCCGACGTGGTCATCCTTTATGGCTATTCGCAGGTGAATATATTCCGGGCGCTGCTGTGGTGTCGCCTTCACCGGGTGCCCACACTGATTGTCGGAGACAGCGAGCTCTTGCGGCATCGCAGCACGATGCGCCGGTTCGCAAAGCAGATCAGCCTGCCGTTGTTGCTGCGTCAATATTCGGGCGCGCTGGCGGTGGGGGATAGCAACGCCGATTTCTACAGGCAGTACGGCATGCGCCCGGATCGTGTTTTCCGGTGCCCCTTCACGATCGATGAGAGCACATATCGTGCGGCCGCGGCCAATCGAACGGCGTTGCGGCGAGAGGCGCGACGATCCTTTGCGATCGAGGATGATGCGGTTGTCGCACTCTTCGTGGGCAAGCTTTCTCCGCGAAAGCGGCCAGGCGATATCCTGGAGGCGCTGGCGCTTCTTGCCCGCCGGGCCGAGGGCGGCCCCCGCATCGTCGCGCTCTTCGCCGGCAATGGCGAGCTTGCGAGCGAGTTGAAGGCGCATGCCGATGCTGAGCAGATGAATGTACGGTTCGCGGGCTTCGTCAACGTGGACCAGCTGCCATCGCTATATGCGGCCGCTGATTTTGTCATTCACCCATCCCAGGCGGATCCACATCCACTGATCTGCTCGGAGGCCGCTTGCATGGGGCTGCCAATGGTGATCAGCGATCGCGTGGGCGCGGTGGGGCCCACCGATATCGCGCGACCGGGTGAGAACACCATCGTTTATCCCTGTGGCGACATTCAGGCGCTTGCGGACACGCTTGCGGTGCTTGCCACGGACAATGCGTTACGCGAACGGATGGGCGGTCGGTCGCAAGAGATATTCGACGATCAGGATGTCGAAGCGAGCATAGGCGGATTGTTGAAGGCGATAGAAGCCGTGAAGAGATAATCTCGGCTTGGCCCAGCAGCTTGGGATAGCGACAATGGAACGGATTGCAGATGATCGCGTTCGCCGCACCATTATCCAAGTTAGTGCAGACCCTGTCTCAACTATTACTGCCTCGCAAGGTGACAATAATCCCCAGCACGATTAACGTTGCGCCGTAAACGTAACTTCTGTTTATAGGTTCCCCGAAAAAAATATTGCACAGCGGCGGAAGTAAAATAAAAGACATTGCATTAAATAGATAAGCGATAGACAATGGCACGCGGCGCAGTGCATAAATCCATCCAACTGTCGACAAGGCATATAAGGTCAGCGCCAGGAGGACTAGTCCTGCTACCTTCCTATTGTCTACGACTGACTCCAGAAGGGAGTGCCCGGGCACACTCACATAGCTCTGAGCCGCAAGCTTGAACAAAAGCTGACCCGTCACAATCACAGCGACGGAGCAACAGATGATTATATAAGGGATCACACTGTTGCATTCATGCAATAAATGAGATTCAAGTCGGGGCTTGGTATCCCTAGCGGCCACCACTTCTCCGTTCTGCTGGTGAGGTGGTAACTAATTATTTCTCGCAAGTTGTAGATGCTATTTATATGTTCCCGCGCCATGTAATAGTCATACTCCAGGCCCGCTGCTTTTGCGCGACGGCGTGGCCCGAAGTGCCTGCCTGCGCGCCATGCCAATCCGGGGTCGCATGGGAGGATCAGTGACAATACACCGCCGGGCCGCAGGACACGAACCCACTCTGCAAGCACGAGGTGCGGCGCAGGAATATGTTCCAGTACATGCGTCGCGATCACGCGATCGAAGCTGTCGTCGGCAAAGGGCAAAGTTCCAGCATCTATGGTGCGCAGTTCAACCCCCGAGGCCAAAGGTCGTTGCTTGGCTCGCTCGATCAAATCGGCATTGCTGTCTGTAGCCAGATATCTCGTGAAACGATGTCGGACAAACCCGAGATGGACCATCGTTCCTGCGCCAATTTCCAACACGCTATCGAATTGCCGATCGGGGCCGAAATCCTGCTCCAGCAACGCGTGGGTCCGATGCAACACGGAGCCTGCCATGTTGTCATCATAATTGGACTGGTCATAATTGTCGGCCCAAGATGCCGTCATGCTGTCAAAATCGGGCAGCGGACGAAAGCCGCTCTTTGACGAAACCGATTTCATGTCATGCATCGTCCTGTTTTCCCAATCCGGATTTCGCGGCATCATCGCGGATGCCAGGCGCGATTCTCCCGTGTAGCGGGAACCTGGGTACAGCTGCCACGTCAAAATTCAGGAATGCCAGAAACAGTTGAACCCCCAATATTATGGGCAGTGCTGCAAGCATTACGGTTCCCGGTGTGGCCACCGCGACCGGGTTCCACCAGTAAATTCCAAAGGATAGTCCAAAGGTGATAAATACAATGGATAGCAAAAGCTCGACAGATGCTACATTGAAGTCACGCAGAAAATAGCTATACAAAATCCTCTTCGCAAAATTCCGTATATGTCCGTGCGCGAACCGGGGAATTTCCCTGAACGGGCGCAAACTGCTGATTTCGTCAGCATAGATGGCCATCATCGGCATATCGAGAACCCGAGCACCAATTGTGTTCAGGCGAAACAACATGTCCGATTCGAAAAAATAGCGGCGAGCCAGTTTTTCCGTCGGTAACAAGCCGTAGACATCTGCGGAAATCGCAACAAAGCCGTTGTTTGGGTCGAATATATGCCAGTAACCAGAAGATGCCTTGGCCATGAATGATAAAAACGCGTTCCCGATAAGTCGCCGCTTCGGCATCCCGCGCAGCGCTTCTCGCGCAAAAAAACGATTGCCCTTTGAGTAATCGCACTTTCCCTCTGCTATCGGGCGAATGATGTACGGAACAAGCGCCGGGTCAATCTGACCATCTCCATCCAGCTTGACCACAATATTGGCGCCCTCAGCAACCGCGGCATCAAATCCGGAGATAGTTGCACCGCCCACACCTTGGTTTGATGGCAGGGACAGCACACGCACACGATCGTCGGTAACCTGGGCCCGCACCAAGTCTCCGGCTTTGTCGGGGCAACAATCATCTACCACATATATGCGATCAACTTCGGGGCCAATGGCTCCCAGAACGTCAAGCACTTTGTGCCCCACGCGGAAGCACGGCAGGACTACCGCCACTATCGGTCGGTCTTCGAGGGGGCTCGGCGGCATCGTTCTCGCACATCAGGATGAAAGCCGTCCGCTTGAGATACGAACCACCCTTGCTATACCGTGCCGCATGAGAGATTTCAAGCGAGCGACCGCCCCGATAGCCCGGGCCGCGCATACGGCTATCGATGCTTTCGGGAAGCCGCGGATCGGTACGATCGCTGTCCTTATTGCATTCCTGCTGGTTGCAGCGGCTTCCACTGTCGCGCTTCTCGCCACCCCATGGCCGAGGTCGATTGTCTCGGCGGATACCGCGAACGTCGCAACCTTCCATGCCGTGTCCGTCGATGCGCCGTCATTCGCAAATGACTATATCTACCGTGACTCGACGTTGGTTCGCCACTATTCCACAGTAGTTCTGGATGCGGCTACAGCTTTTTGGGGAAAGTCTCATGATACCGGGGCATTTTGGCTGGGGCTTCAATTTCCTATTGTCGCTTTCATGTTGGTTGGTTTTTTTATATTCGGGAGGCAACTCTGCCTGTCCGTTGCGAGATCTGCGATCCTGGCAATTCTGTGTACTGCTCCGGTTCTAACGCAGAGTGGCGATTTTTGGGGAGCTTACGCTGAACCTTTCGTGCGATCGACTTACGCCGCCGCATTGCCGTGGATCGTGGTCTCGTTGTTGTGGGCAATAAAAGATGGAAGTTTGGGCCGCCGTTTTCTACCGATCGGATTGGCGGCGTTATTGGGCTACATGCACTTCCCCAGCGCTGCGGCCGGGGTGGGGGGAGTCCTCGTAGCTTCACTGGTCGTCAAGCCGGCGGGTATCCGCACTTCCAGATGGATTATATTTCACGTTTGCATGGGCGCATTGTGTATCGGCATCTGGTTGCCATTTATACTGGATTACTTTGCATCTTATGTTGCTGGTCAGTCTTCGGGGAAGGTGGTTCTAGAAAACCTTGACGTAGAAAATTACAATGCCTCGATAGCGCTTGGACGGTTCATATTCCCGTGGGGTCCATACGGTAATTTTCTTCATGCATGTATTCTGTGTGCTATATATATAGTGGGCATATATTACTATCTGTTCGCGGCGCCCGCAGATTCGGTTCTGCGCCGATCGACTCGCGGCATAGCTGGGATGATTTTGGGGGTTTTCTTGGCGAGCTTCGGCTTGTCGATCGTCGATCAGGCCATCGCATGGCTGCTCAATCGCGCTCCACTACAAATTGACCTTATTCGGGGACTTAGATTTCTCGCGCCTCTGTTGATTGCGGGCGCATATCTTTTCGGAGTGACGGCGTTTGCAGGCGCCAAACGCGGCTGGATGTTTGACATACTTGCTGTCGCCATACTGATCTATCAGGTGCTCAATCCACTTGGCGCAGTCTCGCTTCAATTGCGCTATTATCTGTTGACGCGCAGTATTGTGTCGCCCGAAGAGAAAGATGGAGCTCAAGTCCTAACCTTGCTAAGAGAGCAACCCAGGGGATCGACAACGCTTTTCTTGGGCTCGCCTGATCGACTGACCCTCGCGATTCGATACGGCGCCAGGCAGCCGCTCGCGTTTGCCGAAAAGGATCAAAACATTATTGCGCATGCGGGCCGAGGGGATCTATTTGTGGTGTGGAAGGCGCGAAAGCTCCTCTATAACGCATTCCAGGATGCTCGTGGCAGTGAGGCCTTGGCTAATGGATGGGGCGCTATCGAAAAAGTAATGAAACCGCAGTTTGTGGTGGCCAGAATCTGCAAATCATCGTCAACGCCGTGCCAACGAAGCGAGGCTTTAACTTTCCTATCTCATGGATATCCAATAATTCTTCAGAATAATACCTACATGGTTCTTAAAGTACATTAAGATCGATGTTTAGAAAGCTTGCGTTGCCCGGATCAGTTTCAAGTGTGTCAGCGCTGAGATTGGTGTGGCGGCCGTGAATGTGGGGCGCCTTGTCGAAACCCTTCGATCACGACGTCGCGAGGCGGCGTAGCGCGCATGTGGTGTCGATCATCGCCGTGCTCGATCGCACGAAGCGCTCGGCGACTGCCCGGGCGCCGGCGCGCCATTGCGACGCTGTGGCTTCGTCCAGTGCATGGAGTCGCTCGAGCGCCCGAGCGAACGACGTCGGATCACCGAGTGGGAGGTCGTAGCCCGCGCGCTGTGCCTCGAGGTCGTGCCATGGCGTGCGGTTGCCGACCAGCACCGGGGTCCCCGCGCAAAGGGCTTCGAAGATCGCATGGCCGAAATTCTCGCTGTGCGACGGCAGGAACAGCACATCCTGCCCTGACATCGTCGCCGCGACTGCGTCGTTGGTCAACTCGCCGGCATATCTCACCCGGATATGGGCGGGCAGGACGGCGATCTTCGCCTGGCACTCCTCCCAATGGTCCCGTTCACTGATCGGGCCGTAGATCGTATAATCGACCGGCACCGCGGTCTCAGCCAGGGCGTCGAGCGCCAGGGCAAGGCCTTTGACCGGCGAGATTCGACCGAGAAAGGCAGCGCGTAGCGGCATACCCGGCGCGCGCGGCTGATGCGGCGGGAGCGCGAACAGAGGGCGGAAATTGGCCAGTCGAAGGATCGGGGCGTGAGGTAGCGCCGCGCGCACGTCACTTTCCTCCTGATCGCTGGTAGCATGGAATACGACGTTCCTAGTCAGGCCAAGCAGTGTTGCTGTGCGGCGATACACTGTCTTGCGCAGCGCTTTCAGCCCGAGCGCGCCATCCGAGAATTCGCCACGCGGCGACAGGATCATCGGCCGACGCGGAAACCGATTCAGCCGTCGGGCCATCAAGGCGGGGATGGTGAATTCGCGATCGAAGAAGCCGTTGCTCCACAGCACATGGTGCGGCGTATCGCGCAGCACTTCGGTCAGCCCGATCGCGCCGACCCGCGCCGGGCCGATCGGCAGATAGCGGATCCGCGCATAGCCGGCATCGTGCCACATACCGTGGCTGCCGAGCTGGGTGGGGTCGTCGAGCGCGCGATCCCGCGCCACGATCCGGAAATCGAAGCTGTCCGAAAGCGCGTCGCACATCGCCCGCACGCTGATGTTCGGGCCAGTCGATTCATGCCCGGGCCAATAGGCACCGAGCAGGATGAGGATAACCGGCTTCACCCGGCTACCGTGCCGGGCAAGGCGTCGCGAAAATCATAGCGTTCCGCTAGCCAGGGCAGGAAGGAATCGCGGCCGTGCTTGGCGATCTGCATCTCGGCCTCGTCGATCTTGGCATCGATCAGCATGTACAGCCAGAAACCATGGAGGAAATGCCAGACAAAGCCGTTGCGTCCGTCGAGGAAACCGAACCGGATGAAATAGCGATAGAGGAAATAGAGGACGCTCCGCAGATAGAGCGGCGCTCCCCCGAAGACCCGCTCGCGGAGGAAGCGCTTGGTGCGTGCGGTGCGGCCTGTCGGTGGAGGCTCGGTTGGCACCAGGCCGATCTTGCGGCCGACGAAATCCACCATGTGACGGGTCGCGTAGCGATTATGCTTGTCGGTCCAGGCGCCGATCGTGTTCAGATTCTCGTCGACGAAGTCGCCGCGTCTGAACAGCATCTCGGTGCCGTGCAGCAGCCGGACATGCTCGTCCATCCAGCGCTGCTCGATCCGCGCTGTGCCGGTCCGCCACAGCCGCAGCAGCCGCACCGGATAATAGGTGCCGTGGCGGATCCACTGGCCGCGGAAGATCATCTTACGATGGAAGGCGATGCCGGTGATCTCGGGTGCCAGTGTCGGCAGGCGTTCAGCGATCTCGGTGATCAGCGCGGGCTCGAAATATTCATCGGCATCGAGACGCAAGGTCCAGGGCGTGTGGATGGGGATTGTGTCCAGCGCCCATTGGAACTGATCGGCCTGGTTGAGAAAGGCGCGCTGATGCACTTCGGCGCCGGCCGCGCGGGCGATCTCGAGGGTGCTGTCCGTCGAGAAACTGTCGACCACGATCACGCGCGTGCACCATCCGGCGAGGCGATCGAGGCAGCGCGCGAGATGCAGCTCTTCATTATATGTGAGTACGATGACTGTAATTGCGGACACGAATGTTTCCGATCAGTACGGTCGCGGGATTGCCAATATATTGTGGTTGGTGAGAGGGTCGATCGGTGCTCGCTCATCCGGCGCAGCATCCCCGTCGAACAGATCATATCCGGCCGTCTGCAGGTGGCGGCAAGCCGAATCCCGGGTGACGTCATTGACTTCCAGATAGACGATCGGCCTGACCTGGGTCAGCAGCCGTTCAGCACCAGCCAGAGCCAGAAGCTCACTGCCCTCCACATCGATCTTCACGAAGCCGGGTTCCGGAAAATCGGCCAGCATAGCATCGAGGCTCAGGGTCGGTACCGTCATCTCGGCACGGCTTTTGCCATGTTGCGTGCTGAGGTTACCGCTGTCGAGGCCGCTGCTCGCACGGCCGCGACCGGCAATGAGAAATCGAGCCGCGCCAGGTCGATCCGATACCGCGGCGCAAAAGATTTCCACTTTCAGGTCGGCATTGGCGGGATCCGAGGCGGTTCGGCGCAACAGGCCGGCCAGAAAAGGGTCCGCTTCGACCGCAACCACATGCGCTCGGGAACGATAGGCTGCCGGGAAAGCGAATGCCCCGACATTCGCGCCAATGTCCCATACCACCATTCCGGGGGTGATGCAGTGTTTGATGACGGTGAGCAGGGTCTGTTCGAAGGCGCTTTCGTCAAGCCTCAGCCAGCGAAGCGCGGCGTCGGGCGATACGATGATCGGCCGCCCGCCAAATTCCTTCGGCAAATGCCGTTTTACGCTCCGATCGCGCCAGAAACGCTCGACCAATCCACGAAATTTCATTCCCGGACTCCCGCGATCTCGAGCGTCGCGGCGCTGACCGCGAGCTGGGTCTCGAGCGGGATCGGTGCAGTCGCGCCTTCACGCGCGGCCGCGAGGAAAGCGCGGACGAGTGCGGTCTGCCCCTTGTCCTGCGCGCTCGACGAGGTGGTTATCGTCTTGCCGCCGCGGGTGATGTGCAGCTTGCGGAAATCGTCGAGCCGGATCACGAGCCCGGCCGAGAAGATCTCCAGATATTCCTTGGGCACGGCTGCATCGCCCAGCGAGGAATAGAGGATCGTGCCGGTCGATCCGTCAGCGAAGCGCAGCACCGCCGTTACCGTATCGCCGATATCGGCCGGCTGCATCGCCTCGACCGCGATCGGCGGCCCGCCCGCAAGGAAGCTCAGCGCATCGACGAAATGGCAGACCTCGCCGATGATCCGCCCGCCGCCCTCCGCGCCGTGCAGCCACGAGTCGCTGGGGATATGGCCGGCATTGACCCGGTACAGCATGGCGATCGGTCCACCGCGATTGGCGAGTGCCTTGGCCGCCGTCACCATCATCGGCGCGAAACGCCGGTTGAAGCCGGTGGTCAGCACGCCGCCGCCGGCCCGCGCTGCTGCCCCGACTTCGGCGAGCTCGGCGTGGTTCAGCGCGAGCGGCTTTTCGACGAAGACGTTCTTGCCCGCCGCCAGCGCGTCGACCGCGAGCCGGGCATGGCTGTCATGGCGGGTCGCGATGAAGATACAGTCGGTCTCGGGGTCGGCGATCAGGGTGGCGGGATCGGTGGCGGCGCGGGCGAAGCCGCTGCGCTCGGCAGCGTCGTGCGCCGACAGCCCGGTCGCGGTGACGACCGCGGTCAGGTTGGTCTCGCCGGCCTTTTTGAGCGCCGGCATCAGCACTGCCTTGGCATAGTTGCCGAAGCCGATGAAACCGCTCCCGTGCCGCGCCGCCGCTTTGCGCGGCGTGCCGATCGCGATCGTCCGCTCGATCGGCGCATGCTCGGTCGGGTAGGTGAGCAGGATGGCGAGATAGGTCTCGTCGCTGTCCATCAGCGCATAGGCGGCCTCCGCCTCGGCGATCGGGAAGCGGTGGGTGATGAGCTTCGCCGGGGTCACGCTGCCCTGCGCGACCAGTTCCAGGAATGCCTGCATGTTGCGCTGCTCGGTCCAGCGGACATAGGCGATCGGATAATCAGTGCCGCGATCTTCATAGGAGGGGTCGTAGCGGCCGGGCCCATAGGACATCGAGAAACGCAGATCGAGCTCGCGCTTGTAGAAGGGCTCGCGGTCGATGGTCATGCCGGTCAGGCCGACAATGACGACGCGGCCCTTCATCCGGCACAGTTCGGCCGCCTTGTTGAGCGGGTCGGACGATTTGGTCGAGGCGGTGACGATCACCGCGTCGGCGCCATATTGGCCGGTGAATCCGGCGACGGCTGCGTCGAGCCCGTCGGAGACAGCGACATCGGCGCCCATCTCGAGGGCGAGCGCGACCCGCGCCGGATTGGGATCGAAGCCGAGCACCCGGCAGCCATTGGCCTTGAGCAACTGGACCGTAAGCTGGCCGATCAGTCCGAGCCCGGAGACCACCACGCGCTCGCCCAGCGTCGGTGCCGCGACGCGAACGCCCTGGAGCGCGATCGCGCCGAGGGTGACGAAGCTGGCGGCCTCGTCATCCACCCCGTCAGGGATGCGGACCATGAGGTTCTTGAGGACGGCATTATATTCGGCGTGGTTGGCAACGCCCGCGCCGGCACAGGCGACCCGGCTGCCGACCGCATAGCCGCCGGCATCCTCGCCCGGCTCGACGACAGTGCCGGCCAGGCTGTAGCCAAGCGGGATCGGCGTATCGAGCTTCGCGAACACTTTCTGGATGGTCGGGATCAGCCCCTCGTTGCGGACTTTCTGCAGCGTCTTGCGGACCAGGTCGGGCCGCGCGACCGCCTTGCCGGCGAGCGAGCTGCGCGCGAGATCGATGATCTGCTTCTCGGTCCCGGCGCTGATCAGCGAGACACGCGTCGCCACCAGGTTCCGGCCGCGTCCCGAGCCGGGCACCGGGGCATCGATCAGACGCAATTTGCCTGTGCGATAGTTCTGCTCGACCTGCTTCACATTACTTCCCCGCCAGGCCCAACGAACGCTTCCAATTCTAAGCTGCTCACAAGGCAGTTTGACGTCAAAGTCAAGACAAGCCGCCGGGTCGCGACTTCGCGCCCCATATCGGGCCACCACAGGGCTGGTTCGACGGCAAGCGGCTGGCTGGCCGTGACGGCGATCTTCGCCTCGCCCCGCCGGATCGTCGCCCGGCAGTCATCGACCTCGACGCTGCAATCAGGGTGGAGCAGCATCACGACGCGCGCCTCTTGTCCTTGCCGCGCAATGATGCGATCCTCAATCGCGATGCGCGGTCCGTCGACCACGATCCGCCGGCGGATCCGGGGCGCACCGGCCAGATAGCGATAGCCGTCATGCTCGCCGCACAGGACCAGGCCACCATCGGCGCGCGCCTCGGCTTCGATCAGCGTGACATTGGGCCGGCGCCCGCACCGGAACGCGCCGAAGAATTCGGCCGGCTCGGCGCCGGAGATCGACAGGCAATTATGACTGGCGGCGCTGCGCGAGGCCTGGCGCATCGGCCCCGCCACATATTCATACACCCCCTGATCGACGATCATCCGTTCGCCGCCGACGGAGAGCTCGAAGCTCCCGATATCGGCATGGGCATGGGCGGGCAGGTCGTCGGGCCCGATCCGGCCCATATCGGCGATGATAGAAAGGGCGTCGCCATGGCTGCCGAAATAGCCTGAGGACCGCAGCGCGAACGCGCCCCTGGTCTCGGGCGGATCGCGGCCGAGCAGCGCGCAATAGCCCTGGATGCAGGCGTTCGGCGCATAGGCCATGGTCAGCCCGGCATCGTTGAACGCGGCCGGCCCGCCATCTGGATGGGCAAGGAGCGCCACCGCTGTCGCCATGCCGTCCAGCGCCTGGTCGAGCGCGCCTCCAAGCGGGTCGCCGCCGAAGGCGTGGCGGGTTTCCAGCAGGTCAGCGAACACCTGCGCATGATAGGATGGCGAGCGCTCGTAATGGACGCCGTCAGCCAGGATCTGGCGCGGCAGTTCGGCCGCAAGCAGCTTTATAGCGCATTTGCGCCAGCGATCGGCAGCCGGCCCGCGAAAGAACGCCGAGCCCCAGGCCAGCGCCTTGATGTTCTTGATCAGGTGATTGCCGCCCAGATCGCGCTCGAGATTCCTTTCGAGGAACAGCAGCTGTGCGGCCAGGCTGCGGATGATGGTGTCGCTGCCATCGACCCGCCATGCGGCGAGGCGCTGCATCCAGACGACGACCCGCAGCGAGACTGTGTAGCTGTTCCAGCTGTCGCGCCAATAGCCCGGCTGCCAGGGCGGATTGGCGGCAACCCACTGCTCGATCAGCCCCAGGCCCTCAACCGCGCCGAGCTCCTCGAGATACTCCATATAATGGAGGTTCATGCGCCAGAGCTGATTCGCTGCGCCCGGGCCGGGCTGCGCCCAGTCGACCGCTACGCCGGTGGTGATCGCCCGGCCGAGAAATTCGAAACGCCAGCCGGCGGCTGCCGATGCGATCATCCCGCTGCGCGCGGGAAAGAGCGGCTGGGGCGGGGTGGCGGATCGTTCGATCGATCCGGGGTCCAGTGCCGGGCGCAGACGCAGCGAAGCACGCCGGCGTAGCTCGAGAGCAAAGCGTGCCGCGATCTGGCGCGCGGGAACGTGGCGCGCAAAGGCGGCCGTGCGGCGGGCACGCGCGAGCGAGCCGGTCATCGATGCCGGTCGACCAGGTCTTGAAGGGCGTCCGCATAGGTTGCGGCGAGCCGGGTTCGGTCGAACTCGCGCTCGACAAAAGCGCGCCCCGATGTGCCGAGCCGTTCGGCGAGTGCCGGATCGTCGGCGAGCCGTTCGATCGCGGCGGCGAGCGCCTCGGAATCTTCGGGTGTAATGGCCAGCCCAGCGCCGCCTGCCTCGACCAGCGCGCGCGCCTCGCCCTCGACGCCGAGAATGATCGGGCGTGACAAGGCCATTGCCTCGAAGATCTTCGAAGGGATCACTGTCTTGAATGTCTCGGATCGCCGCAGCAGCACCATAGCCGCGCCACTGGCTGACAGGATTGCGACGATCTCCGATTTGGGCTGCTGCTCGAGCATCACGACATTGTCGAGCTTGCGGGCGGTTGCCGCAGCCTGAAGTCGGGCACGTTCGGCCCCGCTTCCTACCAGGAGAAACGCGATGGTGTTGCGATGGCGCAGTTTTTCGGCGGCATCGAGAACCGTGTCCAGCCCATGGGCCATGCCGTGTGTGCCGACATAGGCTGCGACGAACTTGCCGGTGAGGTGGTGTGTCGCCTTGAATGTTGCCGCAGATCGTGGATCGACGGATCCGAAAAGGGCGAGATCGACTCCGTTCTTCAGGACGAGGATCCGCCCTTCCGGCCGGGCCTTGCGGATATGGGGAACGAACCCGTCGGTGACTGACACGACCAGATCAGCGTGGCGATAGGCGCTGGCTTCGATTGCCTCGAGAAGGCGGATGATCGCGTTCTGGCGCATTGCGCCGGTCGCCACGATGCTTTCGGGCCATATGTCGCGGATCTCGAGGACCCAAGGCCGGCGTCGGCGTTTCAGCAGCCAGCCGGCGAGCCCGCACAGGAATTGCGGTGAGGTCGACAAGACCACATCGGCGCGGGGAAAGCGCCACATCCACAACAGTACCGACATGAAATAGGACACGAAATTCGCGAACCGCGACACGACGCCGGCATTGGCGGCCAACCAGGTCCAGAGCCGGATGACGCGGACCCCGTCGAGTGTCTCCTCCTGCCAAAGCCGGTTGCGATAGCCGGGATAGAGTTTTCCAGTCGGGTGGTTGGGAGCGCAGGTCACGATCGTGACCTCATGGCCCAGCGCAGTCCATGCGCGGGCGTGCTCTGACATCCGCGTCGCCGGGGCGTTCACCTCGGGCGGATAATAATGGGTCAATGCCAGGATGCGCACGCCGGCACCGTTAGACGAAGCGGCGGTCATGGCGCCAGCCTTTATCAGCCGTTCGCGCTGTCGATGGTCGCGAAATACCGGCGGGCGACCTCGACGGCCCAGCGCCGCGATTCACGACGGTCCTCGACATGGTGGGTCTGCCCGCTCAACCAGTTCGCCACCGGAATGGCGAAACCCGTTTTGGGGCGCGAAGCGATTTCCGATGGAACCGGCCGGGACGGCGCTGTCGCAAGCAGCGATTTCCCGCGCGTGCCGGACAGGGTCGACACCAGCGGCGCCAGCTCGCCCAACAGCGTATAGTCGATCAGCGGAACCCGGATTTCCAGAGAATGCGCCATCCCCGCCCAGTCGGCGTCGCGCAGCAACTGGTTGCGAAGATAATTCGACGCCTCAAGCGCACAGACCCGGCCCATGTCGGAACCGGGATCAGGCGCCATCGTGTCGGCCACGAGGCGCAGCGGATGGAGTTCTGCCAGGCCCTCCGCCATCATGGTCGGGTCCATGACGTCGGCGAGTTCAAACGGCAGCAGGATGGCGCGGCGCAGCATATAGGCGCCCGCCCAGCTCCGAGAATATTCCAGCAGTCCCAGCATCTTGGGGTTTCGGCGCGTGGTCTCCGGCAAGAGGAGACGCATCAGCATCCGAGCGCCGCGGCTGGCCATCGGCAGGCGCCCGACCGGGCCGAGCAGGCGGTGAGTCCAGGGGACGGTCCGGAAGGTCGAATAGCCGCCGAGCAACTCATCGCCGCCAATGCCCGACATGGCGACCTTCAGGCCGATTTCCTTGGAGGCCTTGCTGATGAACCAGCTGTTGATCCCATCGACGGTGGGTTGATCCATCGCCGCGAAGATCGCGTCGAGATCAGCGTGGAATTCGTAGCGGTCGACTGATCGGACGTGATGCTCTACGCCGTAATGGGCGGCAAGGTCGCGGGCGCGGGGCACCTCGTCGAGGGGCAGGCCCTCGAATTCGGCAAAGCTCAGCGTGCAGGTCCGGATCCGCTCCTGCCCGCAATCGTGCATAAGCCCGATCAGCGCCGCGGAATCGACGCCGCCGGAAAGAAACGCGCCGACCTCGACATCGGCAACGAGATGATGGCGCACACTGTCCAGCAAGCTGGCGCGCAGATCGCGGGGTTGCCGGTTGCGGCCGTCAGACAGCGTTGCCGCGATGCTCGCATAACTGACCGGTTCGGCCGCGCCTGACGCGGTGATCCTGATCCAGGCACCTGCCGGGCAGGCGAGGATATCGCGATAGATCGTGAAAGGTTCCGGTACGGACCCGTTGAGATGGAAGCCCGCCAGGCCGGCCGGCGACGGGTCACGCGAGATTCTTTTGTCGCAGAGCAGCGCCTTGACTTGCGACGCAAAGCGGACGCAACCACCGACATTCGCATAATATAGCGGCTTGATGCCGAAAGGGTCACGCGCGAGGAACAGGGATTGCTCGATCTTGTCCCAGATCGCGAAGGCGAACATGCCGCGGAGCATCGGCAGCATCGCGGCCCCATGTTCGGCATAGAGACGAAGCAACACCTCCGAATCGGATTCTGTGCGAAACGGCCGTCCCGCACGCTCCAGGCCTGCCCGGAGTGCCCGGAAATTGTAGATTTCGCCGTTGAAGACGAGCGCGTAGCGGTTCGAATCATCGAACATCGGCTGGGCCGCGGCATCGCTCAGATCAATGATGGACAGGCGCCGGTGCGCCAGCCCGACCCGGGCATCATCGGCGATCCAGAGGCCCTCTCCATCGGGCCCGCGCGCGCGCATATGATCGCGCATCGCAACAAGCGTCGCCGAAGAGACGGGCTGTGCGGATGGGCGATATGTATAGAACCCTGCGAAGCCGCACATGGTTGTCGCGCTATAGAGATTGGCCGAAGCTGCAAGTTAATTGTACGTCATTTCCGGTCCAGATCGGCCATTTTTTTAGTGGGAAACTGGTTTGGCACCGATTTGGTTGTATCGGAAAAGCTATGATATGCGCTCGATTTCCGGCCCCCGGCAATCCGTCAAGACCAGTCTTCGGGAGAGTTGCAGCGCCTGAAATGCCACAATATTTGCGTCTTCGTGAAGCCGTTCATCGCGCTTTCATGCGTCCGGAGCCATGTGGTCATTCCAACGACTGGGTCAGAATTCGGGACGTGCGATCAGATCACGCGAAGTTCAGGCAGTTCCCGCAGGGGCGGCCGGAGGTTCGACATCATTCCTTCCGTTTTGCCGAAATTCGAGCCTGCCGCTGGATCGATCGTGCCGCAGCGGGCATGACTGATTCGAGCCATCAGATATGGAGCTTTGCTATTCGAATGTGGATTGCCATCACCTGTCCGATCCATCCGATCGCCGTTTTCGGGGTACCTGAATAATGGTTGCCGGCAAACTGCGCAGTTTCTTTGGCGCCGCGCGCAACACGGCACCGTCGCGTGCCGCCGTTCCGCCCGGCGAGCGTGTCTATGCGATTGGCGACGTGCACGGCCGGCTCGACCTGCTGGTCGAGATGCTCGACCGAATCGATGCCGACGATGCGCGTCGCGGGCCGGCGGATACGACGATTGTCCTGCTCGGGGACCTGGTCGACCGCGGTCCCGAATCGGCGCAGGTGATCGATCACGTCGTCGAACGCGATTGGCGCGACCGGTCCGTGAAGATCCTGCAGGGCAATCACGAGGAGGTGATGTTGCTCGCCTTGTCGGGCGATCTGGAGGCGATGCGTTTCTGGACTCGCATAGGCGGCGGCGAGACGATGGAGAGCTATGGGGTACCCGCCGCATTGATCGAGAGCGGCAACGCCCAGCAACTGGTCCAGGATTTCACATCGCGCATCCCGCGCAGCCACTGCGCGCTGCTCTACCGTATGGTCGACCATGTCACGATCGGCGATTATGCGTTCGTCCATGCCGGCGTTCGGCCCGGCATCGCGCTCGAGAAACAGAAGGTCGCCGATCTGCGCTGGATCCGCGGCGAGTTCCTGGATCATGAGGGCGATCTGGGCGCGGTCGTCGTGCATGGGCATACCATCACCGAGACGGTCGAGGAATATGACAACCGTATCGGCATCGATACCGGCGCCTATGCGACCGGTCGCCTGACGGTGCTCGGGCTCGAGGGCCGGGAGCGCTGGTATCTGTCGAGCGCCGACTAGCTGGCTTGCGGCGCAGGGGCGTCCTCACATGCGAAGGCGTTGGCGATCGAGAGAAGGGGCCCCTAGATCGGGCGCGCGACACTGGTTGCCGAAGGGACGGCGCTTCTCTAGCGAATGCGTCGATCGTTTCGCTACGGGTCGGCGAAGAATGAAACGGCGGCCGGGCGGCCGCCAGGAGCTGTGCGCATGTGCGGAATAGCAGGGTTTCTTGGCGGGTATGGCCGAGAGGTAGCTGAGCGGATGGGGCAGCGCATCGCACATCGTGGCCCGGATGACACAGATATCCTGTTCGATGGAGAATCGCAGATTGCGCTGGTGCATCGCCGGCTTGCGATCATCGATCTTTCCAAAGCCGGTGCGCAGCCGATGGAGGATTCCTCGGGTCGCTACGTAATCTGCTACAATGGCGAGATATATAATTATCTGGATTTGCGTAACGAATTAAAAACGCAAGGTGTGTGCTTTCGTGGACATTCGGATACGGAAGTAGTGCTTGAATATTTCGTACGCCATGGCGATGCGGTATTCGCCAGGCTGAACGGTATTTTTGCGCTGGCGATATGGGACCGCGTCGAAAAGGAACTTGTACTCGCGCGCGACGGCGTGGGGGTGAAGCCTCTCTATATTCGTGAGGATCCGCGCGGCTTCGCCTTCGCCAGCGAACTGAAGGCGCTTCTCGAACTGCCCGATCTCGACCGGACGCTCGATCCGGTGGCTGCGGTTGCCTATCTGAGCTATCTCTACTCGCCCGGCGAGCGCACGATGTTCCGGTCGGTCCGCAAGCTGCGCCCGGGCTCCGTGATGCGTATCCGATCGGGGCAGGCTCCGCGCGATACCGTCTTCTATCGCCTCCCGGCCGCGTCGCCCGTGGCGCGTAGTGACGCGGAAGCGATCACCGGGACGCTGGACGCGCTCGATCATGCAGTAGAACGGCAACTGATCGCCGATGTCGATGTGGGCGCGTTTCTGTCAGGCGGACTCGATTCCAGCGCGATCGTGGCACTGGCGCGCAAATATATGCCGCAGCGGCGCATGCAGTGCTTCACGATCGACTATGATGGTCGCTCGGACGAGGCAGCCGAACTGGAGACGGATCTGCCTTACGGGCAGCAGGTGGCTCGGCATCTCGACGTCGACCTCCATGTCGTGCGGGTAGATGCGAGCATGGCGGATATGTTCGAGCAACTTGTCTATACCCTGGATGAGCCGCAAGCCGATCCGGCCGCGCTGAACAGCCTCCAGATTGCGGCGCTGGCCCGGCGGCACGGTATCAAGGTCCTGCTCAGCGGCGCAGGTGGCGATGATGTGCTGACCGGATATCGGCGGCATCAGGCGGCCGGTTACGACCGCATATGGGACTATGCGCCAGGCGCCTTGCGCTCGGTGCTTGCCGCGACGGCACGACGGCTGCCGCTTACGCCGAGCGCCGCGCGCCGGACTCGCAAGCTGCTCGAACATGTCGACCGCAGTGGCGGGGATCGCCTGATGGCATATTTCGAGTGGCTGTCTCCGGACACTGCCGCCACGCTTCTGGTCGACGCAGATCCGGCATTGGCCGATGCGGCGCGCGCGCCGATGCGCGATGTCCTCGCCAGCTATCCCGGGTCGGCCGTGGAGCGGACGTTGAAGCTCGACCAGCATTTCTTCCTGACCGATCACAATCTCAATTACACGGACAAGACTGGCATGGCGCATGGTGTCGAAATCCGCGTGCCATTCCTGGACCTGGAGTTCATCGATTGGGCGGCGAGCCTGCCGGCCGATATCAAGATGCGCGGCGGCAAAACCAAATGGGTGCTGCGCAAGGCGATGGAGGGTATTCTGCCCGAAGACATCATTTACCGGCCGAAAACCGGTTTTGGCGTCCCCCTGAGATCCTGGCTGCGAAACGAACTGCGCTCAATGCTGGAAGACACGCTCGCTCCGGCAGTCGTTGAACGCCGCGGACTGTTCTCGGCCGCCCGCGTGACGCGTCTCAAGAACGATACGCTGGCAGGCCGAATCGACGGCAGCTACGCGCTGCTCGGCCTGATGGCGATCGAGCTGTGGTGCAGGCGCTTCGTCGATACGGAGGCGAAGGTCGAGATGCCGGCGCGCGGCGATCAGGCGCTCGTGTAGCTCCGGTACCAGTCGACAAAGCGCGGCACGCCGACATCGATGCTGGTGCGCGGCTGAAACCCCAGCGCCTGCTGGATCGCATCGATATCGGCATAGGTGGCTGGGACGTCCCCGGGCTGGATCGGCTGCAGATCCCGGATCGCGGTCTTGCCGCACGCCGCCTCGATCAGGTCGATCATGTGCCCGAGCTGTTCGCTGCGATGGTTGCCGATATTGTACAGCGCATGCGGCCCGACGCCGCCGCCGGCCTTGACCAGGCCGTCATCCGCTGGCGGATTGTCCAGGCACGCGATCACGCCGGCGATGATGTCGTCGATATAGGTGAAGTCGCGCTGCATCTTGCCATGGTTGAAGACCGGGATCGGGCGTCCCTCGAGAATCGCCTTGGTGAAGATCCACATCGCCATGTCCGGCCGGCCCCAGGGGCCATAGACGGTGAAGAAGCGCAGGCCGGTGAGCGGGAGCCGGTAGAGATGGGCATAGGTCTCGCTCATCAGCTCGTCGGATTTCTTGGTCGCCGCGTAGAGCGAGACGGGATGGTCGACCCGGTCGTCAACGCTGAAGGGCAGGTTGGTATTGCTGCCATAGACGGAGGAGGAAGACGCATAGACCATATGTTCGAGCTGCCGGTGTCGCGCGATCTCGAGCAGGTTCAGATGGCCGACTATGTTCGACTGGATATAGGCGCGCGGGTTCTCGATCGAATAGCGCACGCCGGCCTGCGCGCCGAGATGCACGATCCGGTCGAAGCGCTCGCCCTGGAGCGCCGCTTCCAGCGCCGCATGATCGGCAAAATCGACCTTCACAAAGGCGAAGTCGCCGCCGGACCGCTCGATCTCGGCGAGCCTGTCCTGCTTGAGCTGGACTGAATAATAGTCGTTGAGATTGTCGATGCCGATCACGCTGTCGCCGCGCGCCAGCAGCTGCCGGGTCAGGTTCATGCCGATGAATCCGGCAACGCCGGTGACGAGGACGCGCATCGATCAGGCCTTTCGCACGGTCATAGCGACCAGCTTCGGACGGAGGTAAGGGCAGCTCTGGGCAGGACTCCCTTCAGATCGGCGAACAGCCCGCCCTCGGCGACCAGGCCAACAAGACGATCCGGGCCGAGATCGCGATATGCCCGATGCGGCACCGCCAGCACCACCAGGTCATAGCGTTTGGTCAGCGCATCGGGGTCGAGCTCGACGCCATATTCGTGCGTCGCCTCGGCCGCATCGGCGTGCGGATCATGCACGGTGACGCTGTGGCCCAGGCCGGTGAGCCGGCCGATCAGATCGGCGACCTTCGAGTTGCGCAGATCGGGTACATCTTCCTTGAAGGTGATACCGAGGACCAGTGCGTTGCCTGTGCTGCCGTCCATGCGGCCGTGAATCGCATCAGCGACGAACGACGCCATGCCGTCATTGATTCGACGTCCCGCTAGGATGACCTGCGGATCATGGCCGAGTTGCTCGGCGCGGTGGCTCAGATAATAGGGATCGACGCCGATACAGTGTCCGCCGACCAGACCGGGCTGGAAGGGCAGGAAGTTCCACTTGGTGCGCGCCGCTTCGAGCACGTCCCAGACCGAGAGGTCCATGCCGTGGAAGATCTGGGCGATCTCGTTCATGAAAGCGATGTTGATGTCGCGCTGGGCATTCTCGATCACCTTCGCCGCCTCGGCTGCCTTGATCGAGGCAGCGCGGAAGACGCCGCCACTCGTGATGGCACCATAGAGATCAGCCACCGCGTCGAGCACCTCGGGGGTCTGGCCTGACACGACCTTGGTGATCTTGTCGATCGTGTGCTCGCGGTCGCCCGGATTGATCCGCTCAGGCGAATAGCCGAGGAAGAAATCGCGGCCGCAGACCAGGCCCGAATCGCGTTCCAGCGCAGGCCCGCAGATGTCCTCGGTCACCCCGGGATAGACGGTGCTTTCATAGACGATGATGGGTTTGCGCGCGGCGTCGAGCAGGCGCGCCACGGTCGCCGTGGCGGACAGCACCGCGCGCAGATCGGGCTTGTTGTTCGCATCGACCGGCGTCGGCACCGTGACGATATAGATATCGGCCGGGGGGCAAGAAGCGGGATCATGCTGCAGCCGGAGCGTGGATTGGGCGAGCGCCTCGGCTGAGATTTCGCCGGTTCGGTCACGACCCTGCTGCAATTCGGCAATCCGCCCGCGATCGATATCCAGGCCCCAGCAATCGAATTGCTTCGCCAGTGCGACTGCGAGAGGGAGGCCGACATAGCCAAGGCCTATGACGACGATGGTCGGGCGGTTCGGCATCAAACCTCGCATTGCCGCCCGGAAGGGCCGATTGATTGAAGGCGAGCCTATCGACTGCCGGGGCTGAAAAGGCAACGCCCCAACGCAACCGGGATGGTATCTTTACGGGCAGATAACCTTGACCAATCGCTGCTGACCGTTGCGGACAGGCTCTGGCGGGTCGGAACGCGTGAAGGGCATCATTCTCGCCGGTAGCAGCGGCACCCGGCTTTGTCCGGCCGGCCTGGCATTTTCGAAGCAGCTGCTGCCGATGTTCAGCCTTTTGCTTGGCGATGGATCGGCGTTCGGCATCGCTTTGTCCTGTGCCGGGCAAGCCCGAGCCCCATGGGCTCCCCCAAGCCTTTCTGATCGGCGCCGACTTCGTCGCCGGAGAAGCCCGTGCCTCGATCCTGGGCGATAATATCTTCGACGGTGAGGGCCTCGACGCCAGACGCCGGGCCGCCGTAACTACAGCGGAGGAGGGGCGTTCGACGGCTTTCGCGTACCGGGTGACCGATCCCGGCCGCTATTGGGGTCGTCAGTTTCGATCCGAAAAACGGCCAGCGCTGTCGATCGCGGAAAAGCCGGCGGAGCCTGTATCGAACTAGGCCCTGACCGGACCGTATTTCTGCCACGCCTCCGTGTCGATATCGCTGCCGGGCTGGTTCCCTCCGCGCGCGGGGAAGTCGAGATCGCCGACCTGTTGTCGGCCTGTCTGGCCGTCGGGCGGGTCGACATCGAGCGGCTCGGTGGCGGTTATGTGTGGCTCGACACCGGCACGCAGGACAGCTTACACGATGTGTCTCGTTCGTGCGGACGATCGAATGACGACAGGGTATCAAGATCGCCTGTCTCGAGGAGATTGCGTTGGACCTTGGCTATGTCGAAGCGCGCGCGACATCCGGGGGCACGGCGCGTGATCGCACAGTGCTGGTGACGGGTGGGGCGGGGTTCATCGGCTCGGCGCTGTGTCGTCATCTGATTCGCGGCGGGCGCACCAGGGTCATAAATCTCGACAAGCTCACCTATGCTGCGTCTCCTGCCGGGCTCGCCGGGATCGAGCGGTCGCCGCTGTATCGCTTCGTGGAGGGCGACATTGCCGACGCAGCGCTTGTCGGGGCGCTGCTCGAGGACGAGCATGTGGACGCGATCATGCATCTGGCCGCGGAAAGCCATGTCGATCGGTCGATCGCGGGCCCCGACCTCTTCATCGAGACCAACATCACCGGCACATTTCGCCTGCTGGAAGCGGCACTCGGCTATTGGCGCTCGCTGGAGGATGAGGCCCGCGCCACTTTCCGCTTTCACCACGTCTCCACCGATGAGGTGTTCGGGGACCTGCCCTACGACGACAGCAGGTTCAGCGAGATCTCTCCATATAGACCGTCTTCGCCCTATGCGGCGTCAAAGGCCGCGGCGGATCATCTCGTACGGGCATGGCACCATACATATGGGCTGCCTGTCCTGCTCTCGAACTGCAGCAACAATTATGGTCCATATCAGCACGCGGAAAAGCTCATCCCGCTGACGATCGCACGGGCAGCTCGGCATCTGCCGCTTCCGGTCTATGGCACGGGCATCAATATACGCGACTGGCTGCATGTCGATGATCACGCTCGGGCGCTCGAGGCGGTGGTGCGGGCCGGTATCGTTGGTGAAAGCTATGCGATCGGCGCGCGTGAGGAGCACAGCAACATCTCGGTGGTGACAGCTATCTGCGATCTGCTCGATGCGCGGCTGCCGGGCGCCCAGCCCCGTCGAAACCTGATCCGCTTTGTGGAAGACCGGCCGGGGCATGATCGCCGCTATGCGATCGACCCTTCCCGAATCGAACGCGAACTCGGCTGGCGGGCCGAGACGCGGTTCGCCGATGGGCTCGCCGCGACAATAGACTGGTATTTGGGGGGGGGGCGGCGGCGCGCTCCGAACACACGCTAGCCTGAAGTCGGCCCCGTATCCGGGCTAGCCCGACATGACGGGGCGAGTGAGCCTGAAGCGGAGCGCCAAACGAAAAGGGCCGACGAAAAAAAGGCCGCGCTTTCGCGCGGCCCTTGTATCTCGCCGAAGCTGCAACCCTTACGGGCTGGCAGGCTTCGAGTCATTCTTGTCGACTGCGACATAGACGCCCGCGCCAATGGCGAGGAGTGCGCCGACCAGCACGATCGTGCCGGTGCTGCCGCTGCCGCCGCCGGCACCAGCTGCGCCGCCTTCGTCCTGTACAAAGGACTTCGGCGCGGATGCGCAGGTCGAAGCCGTAACCGAGAGCACCGAGGTCGGCGCAATTGCGTAGTTGCAGCCCGGGAACGACACCTTGGCGTTTGCCTGACCGCGGGTCACGATACGGTCGCCGACGAAAAGCGTCTGGCCGGCGGTCGCCGGGATCAGCTTGCCGTCGCGAGAAACGAAGGTGCCCTCGGTGGCGGCCGTCAGCTTGCCGACAGACTGCTCAGCACCGGCAAACAGCGGTGAAGAAAGGCTCGCCATGACGATGGCGGCGGTTACCCGCGAAAATTTCATTATCAGTCTCCTCCTGAACCGCTTTGGAAGTAGGCTCACCACGGCCGATTACCCTGCAGCCCCGATTTTGTCCACCCTCAAAACGTTCGCTCTTGCACAACTGTTTAGAACTGATGCGGTAACACCACACAGCGCAAAAGGTTGCGTGTCGTTGAACACAATTACCTCAATGGCTGAGTCGTTACCAAGAATAAGTTAAGCGCGGATCGGAAGGTGATGGCTTTTCGGGCGATTATCGGCTGAAAATGTCCGGATTCAGGACAGGCTCCGCCCATGCCGGGCTCGCCCTGCAGCGAAATGCCAAAACGGGATTCGAGGCAAGGCAGGCAGACGAATCGGGCCGGATCGGCTACAGCGTGCCTCGCGATTCTCGCGCGACCGCGGCGCAGATAGTGCGGATGGCGTGACGTCATGCCGTCATTGATTCGGCGCTGGCGTGAGGATTATTCTCGCAGTTGCGGGAGGTGACTGGATTTGGCCGAGCTTTTGGCACAAGGACGAGCCGACGGAGCATTGATGGCATTGATAGACGGCCGCCGGCCAACCGATCAGGGCTGCGATGGGCATGACAACAATATTGGGGCGATCCGTTAGACCGTAATCTCATGTTGATGCAGCGCAACCTTACCAGCCTTGTCGGCAACATGCGGTGGATATCCTCGCTGCGGGTGCAATTGCTCGTCGAGATTTTGTTGGGCGTCGTGATTCCGCTCGCCGCCCGCTACGGTCTCCACACAAATTACGATCAGCACCCGTCCGCGCCCGCCAGCCTCGTTCTGTCGCTGGTCAGCGTGGTGAGCGCCATGTTGCTGTCGCGGCGGATCGGCGGTTTCCCGGGCGCACGCACCTTCATTTATGTCTTGCCGACCTTCTCCATCTCTTTCGGCCTGGCAATTGTGACCGCGCTGGTCCTGCGCCTGGATTATAATCGCACGGTGTTGATCACCAGCTTCACGCTCAGTGTGGCGGGCGCCTATGCGCTGGCCTATCTCAGTGCGCGCGGTGCGGTGCGGCGTTTCCATGTCGTTCCGGGCGGCAGGACGAGTACGCTTTATGACGTCGATGGCGCGGAATGGCTTCCGCTGGCCGAGCCGGTGGTGCCGGCCGGGCGCGGCGTCATGATCGTCGCCGATCTCCACCACGATCTCGAATCGGAATGGGAACGCATGCTGGCGCGGGCTGCGATCGGCGGCATTCCGATCTATCATGTGAAGCAGATTCGCGAATTGCTGACTGGCCGGGTGCAGATCGAGCATTTGTCGGAAAACAGTTTCGGGTCGCTGTTGCCGAACCTGGCCTATCGCAAGGTCAAGCGCCTGATAGACCTTTGCGGTTGCGCGCTGGTTCTGCCGTTCCTCATGATCGCGATGGCGCTGATCGCCATATGTATCCGGCTCGATTCGCCCGGCCCGGTGTTCTTTCGCCAGCAGCGCATGGGCTATCGCGGCCGGCCCTTCACGATGATCAAGTTTCGCTCCATGACGGTGCGGCCGGTCCTTCCGAAGGAGGATGCGCGGGTCGATGCGATCACCCAGGCCGATGACGACCGGATCACGCGCGTGGGGCGATTCCTGCGCCGCACCCGGCTCGACGAACTGCCGCAGATCCTCAACATCATGGCCGGCGAGATGAGCTGGATCGGCCCGCGCCCCGAGGCGATGGACCTTTCGATCTGGTACGAAGCAGAAATTCCCTTCTACTCCTATCGCCACATCGTCCGCCCGGGGATCACTGGCTGGGCCCAGGTCAATCAGGGGCATGTCGCGGATCTCGCCGAGATCAACATGAAGCTGCAATATGACTTTTTCTACGTGAAGAATTTTTCGGCCTGGCTTGATGTTCTTATAACGATGAGAACTGTAGTCGTGATGCTCAACGGATTCGGGTCGAAATAATTCCACATGAGGTCACGTGATTCCGGTTCGACCGCGCCCGCGCCAGGGGCGGAACGGCGAGTCATCTTCGTCAATCGCTTCTACGCGCCCGATCAATCGGCGACGGCGCAGCTCCTCACGGATCTCGCGCAACATCTCGCGGGTCAGGGATGGAGTGCGGAGATCATCACCAGCCGGTTGTTCCACGGCGTCGCGGCGGCGAGCCTGGCGCCGCGCGAAACCATCAATGGCGTGACGGTTCGCCGTGTCTGGACCCTGAGCGGGGTCAGGCTGGGACTGTTCGGCCGCCTCATGGCTTATCTCACCTTCTATATGAGCGCGAGCGTCGCCCTGGCGCGACGTGTGCGACCCGGAACGATCATCGTCGCCAAGACGGATCCTCCCCTGATCGGGGTCCTTGCCCTGGCGATCTGTCGCTTGCGGGGCGGGCGGCTGGTGAACTGGATACAGGATCTCTATCCGGAGGTTGCCATCCAGGCCGGCTTGCCGGTGCGCGGGCCGATCAGCGCGGTCCTGAGCTATTTGCGGGATCTGTCGATGCGGCGCGCGGTGCTCAACATCGCGATCGGGCAGCGGATGGCCGGCAGGATAGCCGCCCGCGGTGTGGCCGCGGAGCGCATCGCGACAATCGCGAACTGGACTGATGACGAGGCGATCATACCCTCGACATCCAACAGCCTCCCCTTGCGCAAGGACTGGGGCCTGCCGTCCGACGCGTTCGTCCTGGAATATTCGGGCAATCTCGGCCGGGCCCATGAAGCCGATACCTTGCTGGCGGCGGCCGAGCTGCTCGTCCACAGGAACGACATCTGGTTCCTGTTCATCGGCGGCGGACACGCCCAGGTCGAGCTTCACCGCAAGTCGACGGAAGCCGGCCGGGAAAGATTCGTTTTCCAGCCCCACCAGCCGCGCACCCGATTGTCCGAGAGCCTCGCGGTCGGTGATGCGCACTGGCTTTCGCTCCGGCCCGAGTTCGAGGGGCTGATCGTGCCGAGCAAGGTCTTCGGCATCGCCGCTGCCGCGCGCCCGATCGTCGCGGTCTGCGATCTGCAGGGTGAGATCCCGCTGATGATCTCGGCAAGCGGTGCGGGGATCGCGGTGGCGCCGGGGAATGCGCCCGGTCTCGCCGCCGCCATCGTCGCGCTGGCCGATGATCGCGCGGCATGCCGGGCGATGGGTGATCGGGCGAGGATCATGTTGCAGCAGGGATTCCGGCGCAGCTCGGCGCTCGCGCAATGGGAAGAGCGGCTTGAGGGACTCGCCGCAGGCGGTTAGCCGGGCTACAGGATACAGAGGTTTCGACGTCAATGTTCTCGCGTTTCAGCAGGCGATCACGCGCAGCGCGCACGGGCCCCCGGGTCTGGCGCGGCCCGGCGGGGGCCCGCGCCTATGCGATCGGCGACGTCCATGGCCGGCTCGACCTGCTCGTCCCGTTGCTGAAAGAGATTGACCGCGACGATGCCGGGAGTGCGCCCGCGCGGACCTGGTTGATCCTGCTCGGCGACATCATTGACCGCGGCCCCGATTCCCGCGGCGTGGTCGAGTTGCTGATGGACCTGCCGGACGAGCTGCGCACGGTCTTCCTGATGGGCAATCATGAGGAGATGATGCTCCGCGTGCTGGGCGGCGAGCCGGATGCAGTCCATCAATGGCTGGCCTTTGGCGGCTACGAGTTCGCGCAGAGCTACGGCGTCGAGGTCGGCAGGCTCGCGTCTCTGTCCCCGGCTGATGCGGCGGACCTGATCCGGGCGAAAGTCCCGGCCTCGCATATCGCTTTTATCGAGGGCTTTGCGGACAGCTTCACCTTTGGCGATTATCTGTTCGTCCATGCCGGGCTGCGCCCGGGGCTCAAGCTGGCGGAGCAGGATACGCATGATCTTCGCTGGATTCGCGAGGACTTCATTGACGACGACAGCGATCATGGCTGCATGGTGGTACACGGGCACACCATCTCCGCCGAGCCGGAGGAAATGGAGAACCGTATCGGGATCGATACCGGTGCCTATCAAAGCGGCGTGCTGACGGCGATCCGGATCGAAGACGATCAGCGCCGGATGATCATGGTCGACGAACGGGACCTTTGAGCCCGGTGCAATGCAGCATTTTTCGTGCGTTGGCGCTCTGGTGCGATGGGCTTTCTGCCTGTAGCAGCGGGACAATCGGATCAGACAGGGCCGCCTGATACCGGAATGAAAACATGCCGGGCGCTTCAGCCTTGGCCAAAAAAAGCGGGGACGTGACGGACGTGGCAAGAAGTTACAGCAGCCGCAGGCGCATCATGGTTACGGGCGGCGCAGGTTTTGTCGGCTCGCATCTGATTGATCGGCTGCTCGAGCGCGGCGACGAGGTTTTGTGCGTCGACAATCTCTTCACTGGCACGAAGCGCAACATCGAGCATCTGATCGCCCATCCGCGCTTCGAGTTCATGCGCCACGACGTGTGCTTCCCGCTCTATGTCGAGGTGGACGAGATCTACAACCTCGCCTGCCCGGCCTCGCCAGTGCATTATCAGCATGATCCGGTGCAGACGACCAAGACGTCGGTGCACGGCGCGATCAACATGCTCGGGCTCGCCAAGCGGCTGCGCTGCAAGATCTTCCAGGCCTCGACCAGCGAGGTCTATGGCGACCCAAGCGTCCATCCCCAGACCGAAGCCTATTGGGGCAACGTCAATCCGATCGGCATCCGCTCCTGCTATGACGAGGGCAAACGCTGCGCCGAGACCTTGTTCTTCGATTATCACCGCCAGCATGGCCTCGAGATCAAGGTCGCGCGGATCTTCAACACCTATGGCCCGCGCATGCATCCGTCGGATGGCCGGGTCGTCTCCAATTTCGTGATGCAGGCGCTGAACGGCGAGCCGATCACCCTGTACGGCGACGGTCAGCAGACCCGCTCCTTCTGCTATGTCGATGATCTGGTCGCCGGCTTCATGGCGTTCATGGACACCGGGCCCGAGGTGTCGGGGCCGATCAACCTCGGCAATCCCGTCGAGTTCACCATCCGCGAACTGGCTGAGCTGGTCGTCGAAATGACCGGTTCGAAGTCCGAACTGGTGTTTCGCCCGTTGCCGCAGGACGATCCGATGCAGCGCAAGCCCGATATCGCGCTGGCCCGAGGGACGCTGGGCTGGGAGCCGACCATCGCGCTGCGTCAGGGGCTGGTGAAGACGATCGACTATTTCTCGCAGCTTTCAGGCGGCTGAGCGCCCGCGGGCACGGCAATGGCAATTCGCCGCAACAGCATCGTCAACCTGACCGGCAGTATTGCCGGGCTGGTGCTGTTTGCGGTGCTCACCCCGCTCTACTTTCACATCATCGGTGCCGAGCGCTATGGCGTCCTCGGGATTATCTGGGTCTTCCTGACCTTCTTTGCCGCGTTCGATTTCGGCATGGGCGCTGCACTGACCTATCGCATCGCCAACGAGGCCCGGTCGGATATCGCCCGCCAGGCTGATTATTTCTGGACCGCGATGGCGATCAGCCTGCCGGTCGGCCTCGTCGCCGGCGCGGTGCTGTTCGGGCTGGTCGGCGGCGGTTTCGGCAACGCTTTCAAGATGACCCCGGCAGTCAGCGCCGAACTGTTCCATTCGGCGCTGCCGCTGTTCGCGATCGGTGTCTCGACCATCCTGCTGACGACGATCAACGGCTTCCTGATCGGCCGCGAATATTTCGTCGCGAACGCAGTGCTGGGTGCGCTCGGCCCGACGCTGTCGATCCTGCTGCCGGTGCTGGCGGCATTGCTGATATCGCCCTCCCTGAACGTCCTGATCCTGGCGACGCTGGCGGGCAGGGTGATCGTGGTGCTGGTCGGGGTCCTGGTATCGCAGCTGATGGCGATGCGGGGCGCCCGACCGAGCATATCCATGCGCTCGGCACGCGCGCTGGCCAGCTATGGCGCGTGGATGTCGCTCGGTGGCCTGATGGAACTGGCGGTTTCGGCGGCTGATCGCTTCATTCTCGGGGTGGTCGCCGGCCCGGCGGCAGTCGGCTATTATACGGTGCCGGCCAGCGTGCTTGCCCGGGTGATGATCTTCCCGACCAGTCTCGGCACCGTCGCGCTCCCGCAAATGGCCAGTCGGTCGGCTGAGGAGGAGGTGATCCTCGCCCGCAAGGTGATCGCCATGGTCGGGATGCTGACGCCGTGCTTCGTGGCGGGGGAATTCCTCGCCGAACCCTTTTTGCGCTTGTGGATGGGCCCAGCCTTTGCCCGCGTCGCGACCTTGCCGATGCAATTGCTGCTGCCGGCCTTCTGGATGGAGGCGATGGCCGCCATCCTCTATTTCCGCCTGCTTGCCCAGGGCAGGCCGGGGACGAGCGCCGCCGTCGCGGCCGCGATCTTGTTGCCCTATTGCCTGCTCATGTATGTCCTCGCCAGCGTCTGGGGCGTTGCCGGCGCTTGTGTTGCCTATATCGGCCGGGACCTGATGTTCCTCGGCGCGAGAACCGCCGTGACCCGGTCATGGCGATTGATGGCGACGACGGTCGGCCCCGAAGCGCTGTCACTTGTCGTTGCGCTCGCCATCTGCCTGTTCGCCTGGCCGGCACAACCCCCTGTGCTCGTCGGCATCATCGTCACCATGGCCTCGATCGCGCTCGCTTTATGGCGCCGACCGGCCGAGTTCGACGCAATGATCGGCGACGTACGACGCGGGCTGATGTTGCGCCTCCGACGGCCAGTCATTCTTGATGCCGAGAGTGGCCTCGATGGTTGATTCCCCACCTGTTGATCCCCCACCTGTTGATCCAATGTCGGTGCTGCTGGTCGGCTATGCCCATGGCGAGGGCGGGATCACCACCCATACCCATTGGCTGGCGCACGGCCTTGCCGAGCGCGGCCATGTCGTGCGGGTGCTGTCGCCGCAACCGCCGGCGGGCCAGCCGGAAAGCCCATGGCCGGACCGTGGCTATGCCGTCGATCATTATGAGGGCGCGGGGGATGCGCTGCGCGGCTTCGCGGCGTTAGGCAAGGAGCGGTTCGACGTCGCCGTCGTCGCCGGCACCGGATGGAAAGCCATGGGCGGGGTTCTCGCCAACCGGCGGATCAAGCGGCGCGTCTTCTTTGAAGTGATGAGCGGCGATGCCGTCGGCCTGATCGACCCACGCCGCCTGATCCATGCCGGCTTCGACGGCGTCGTCACCATGGGCAGCGCGATCGAGCAGGCCTTTTGCCGCGATTTCCGGTGGCGCGGCAGGCACGACATCATCCCGGCGCTGCCCAAGCCGCTCGAGCTTGTCGCCTCGATCCCCGATCGCGGCATGATCGCGCCCGAGGGCAAGCCACGCGCCGCCTATTTCGGGCGGCTTGCCCTGCACAAGGGCGTCGGCTTCCTGGTCGAGCAATGGGGGGCGCTGTCGGAGCATCTCCAGTCGATCGATATCTATGGCACCGGGGACGAGCAGGAGGCGATCGCGGCGCGGATCGCCGAGCTCGGCCTGGGCGATTCCATCCGCCTGCACGGGCGCTATCCCGACGAGCAGGGCTATGTCGATCTGCTGAAGCAGTTCGACATGATGCTCCTGCCGACGACCGGCCTTGAAGGCGCGCCTCTGGTATTGCTCGAAGGCATGGCATGCGGCCTGCCTTTCGTGGTGAACGGCATGGGTGGCGTATCGCATTACGCCAATGAGGACAGCCGGATCACGAGCGGCGATATTGCCGAATTCGTCCCGGCGGTCGCGGATCTCGCCAGCGAGATCGCGGCGGGGCGCGTGGACGGGTCGCGGCTGCAGCGTCATTACCACGATCATTTCTCCTACAAGGTGCTGGTCGGGCAGTGGGAGAGCTATCTGGGTACGCTGGTTCGCGGCGCTTAGCGCCGGGGTGCCCTGGTTCTGCGACGTCGCGGGCCATTATTTGCTCGCAATCCGCGCCAGCCTGATTGAAGGAACACAGCAATCGGCGCCCCTCCATCCTGGGATGCCGGACGAACCGGGCAGGGCCGAGGGGTGATCAGGCATTGAAACAGGCGGCGGTGCTTGGGGCAGCGGGATTTGTCGGTCGCCACGCCGCGCGTGCGCTCGCGCGGGCGGGCTATGAGGTCGTCGGCATCGGCCATGGCACCTGGTTGCGCGATGAATGGCGCGAATGGGGCCTGCGGGAATGGCACATGGCCGATGTCAGCATCGAGGCGCTGCTGACCTATGCCGGCGAACCCGAGATATTGATCCAGTGCGCGGGCAGCGGTTCGGTCGCCTTTTCGATGACGCATCCCGCCCAGGATTTTCGCCGCAGTGTCGATTCGACGCTGGCGGCCCTGGATTTCGTCCGCCTCCATGCGCCTGAGTGCCGGATCGTCCTGCCTTCGAGCGCAGCGGTCTATGGTACTGCCGAGCAGATGCCGATCAGGATCGATGATCCGCTCCGTCCCGAATCGCCTTATGGCGTGCACAAGACGATCGCCGAGGATCTGTGCCGCTCCTATGCGCGGACCTTTGGCGTGCGCGCGGCGATCGTGCGGCTCTTCTCGGTCTATGGCGTTGGCCTGCGCAAACAATTGCTCTGGGATGCCTGCACCAAATTGACTCAGGGTGAGGCCCGTTTCGCGGGCACCGGCGAGGAACTGCGCGACTGGCTCGACGTCCAGGACGCGGCCAGCTTGCTGGTAACGGCCGCCGGATATGCGAGTGCCGAATGCCCGCTCGTCAATGGCGGCTGCGGCACGGCGGCCAGCGTCCGGACGATCGTCGAAGGCCTGCGGCGCGAACTCGGCACCGCGGCGGAACCGGTCTTCTCCGGCACGCGCCGCGGCGGCGATCCGATCGGCTATGAGGCCGATATCACTGAGGCGCTGGCCTGGGGCTGGCGCCCGGAACGCACGCTGGCTGACGGGCTCGCCGCCTATGCCGCATGGTTCATCGCAGAAAACGCGCTCAGGGGACCCGCACATGACTGACGCGCCGATCGCCTTCATCACCGGCATCAGCGGGCAGGACGGTTCCTATCTGACCGAGTTGCTGCTCGCGAAAGGCTATGTCGTCCATGGCATCGTGCGCCGGGCGAGCCTGGTCGACCGGCCCCGGCTCGACCATCTGACTGCCGATCACGACATTTATGGCAGCCGGCTGTTCCTGCATTATGGCGATCTCGACGACGTCACCACGCTGCGCCGGTTGCTGCGCAAGATCCAGCCGGACGAATTCTACCATCTCGCCGGGCAGAGCCATGTCGGCCTGAGCTTCGAAATCCCCGAATCGACCTGCGATTTCACGGCGATGGGCACGCTCCGGATCCTCGAGATCATCCGCGATCTCGACAAGCCGCCGCGCTTCCTCAACACCGGCAGCAGCGAGATTTTCGGCACGCCGAAAACCGCCCCGCAGAACGAGCAGAGCCCGATCGATCCGGCAACGCCCTATGGCGTGGCGAAGGCGTTCGCCGTGCAGATGACGCGCGTCTATCGCGACAGCTTCGGGCTCTTTTGCTGCAACGCGATCTGCTACAATCATGAATCGCCGCGGCGGGGACCTTCGTTCGTGACGCGGAAAATCACCCATGCCGTGGCGCGGATCGCGTTGGGCGAGCCCGAACGGCTTGTCCTTGGCAATCTCGATGGCGCACGGGACTGGGGCTATGCCCCCGAATATGTCGAGGCGATGTGGCGGATGCTGCAGGCCGAGGCGCCGGAAGACCTGGTCATCGCTACAGGCAAATTGACCACGGTCCGGGAATTTCTCGACTATGCCTTCACCAGCGTCGGCCTCGACTGGAAGGAGCATGTCGATTGCGACGATCGCTTCCGCCGGCCGGCCGACGCCACCCTGCTGGTCGGCGATCCGTCCCGCGCCAGGGCCGTGATCGGATGGGAAGCGAAGACAAGCGCGGCCGGGCTGGCCGAGATCATGGTCCAGGCCGACCTCGCCCATCTGAAGCATCAGGGCCGGAGCTAGTGGTGGACATCACGAGCTTGGTACGCGCCGGGACATAGGCCGGAAGCGACCAATGCCAGTCATTCGGTCGTCGATGGCGGAATGACCGCTCCCCACCCGAGCGGCCGTTCGCGCATCACGAACCGGACGAGCGGGATTGCGCCCAATGTCGGCCATTCAGCGCTGAGCGCGAAAGCTCTGAAAAGTGCCATCACTCGCGGCAGCGGTTGCGGGTTGCAAAAGGGCGCAGTTCAACCGCGATGGTTAAATTTCATCCCGGCGAGGCGGCCGGCGCGTCATCGTCGCCGATGATGTGAACTACTGCCGGCGCATCTTTAAGACCGACCAACCGGATCGATCCTACCGGGCGAATCGATGTGCGGTTCGCTGGATCGAGGATCAGCCGCACCTCGGTGCGATATCCTTCCTCCAGACCGGAAACCAGCGCGAGCATGAAGTTGAGTCCTTGCTCTTGCGCGCGTTCGAATTCGCTTGCAGACAACTCCACCGCCGATTGCGCGCCGGTACCGGTCGCCTTCAACTCGATGAAGCGCTTGCCATCGGCGAGTCCGTCGGCACCGATGCGGTGATGCTTGCGAAAATCGATGATCTCTTGGTCGGTCGACTGCAGGAGCACCTGATGCAGAATCTCCCAGCCGCGCTGTTCGAGATCGCGGGTGTCGTATTCTACCGACCCCGATGGCGCGGGTGGCGAAGGCGTCGTCCACGGTGGAGGCACGGGCGTCTGCAGGCCCGTTCTAGGTGGGGCCGGCTTGGGCGGCTCACCCTTGACGATCTCGACGCTGGAGATGCCGCCGTGTCCGCCCTTGAGGCGGCGTGGAGGAGCGGCTTTGGGCGCACGACTCGCGGGCGGCGTGACTTTGATCTTGTTGCCTTGCTGGATCGCGGCCCGGGCCGCAGCGGCCTGGGCGGCGAGCGCCCGCGCTAGTTCTTCGTCCGAGGCGAGCTTGATGCGCTCGACGGGGGTGTCTTCGCTGGCGATCCACGAAGCGGTCCATTCGGCCTCGATCTTGTGCCGTAATTCGCCCGGGAACAGCGATGCGATGGCCCGCCCGCAGCGATCGCGCCGGGGAAGGGCCGCGCGCGTTACGTTGAGTGACCAGGGATCGCGTTCGAGTACCGCGTGCATCTGGATTGGCAAAGGTCGCGACGACAGTCGTTCTTCGTGTACCATCACTTCGAACGGCGCTTCATGGACTTCCAGCCGAATTTTGCGCAGATCGTTCCAGGCGAGCGCGATCTTGTCTCTTGTCGCGGGGTCGTTGCGGGCCAACTCGTTGGCGAGATGATCGACGCACCGTTCGAAGCGTGCCGCCTGACCTTCGCCTTCGAGGAGCGCTGTGGCATCTTCGCGAACGGTGATTATTGGATCGATTTTGGTAAGACCCAATGCCGCACAAACGTGCGGCAGCGTCTGCGTATCGCAGGGCGGTTGCCAGAAGCGAAAATCGGGCCGGCTGGCGAAAAGCTGCTCGCGGAGTTCGCGATCGTCGACACGATAGATTGGTCGCGTGCTCGACCAACCGGTCGCGGTTCCGACCGGCAGTGCGCGCAGCCGATCCTTTTGGCGCCTGTCGGCCCGCGCGATCAGCGGCTCGATATAGCGATATACGTCCATTAGGACCGCTTCGCTTTCGGCTCTATACGGCCTGCCCGCGAGTTCGCGCAGTTCGACGATGCAATCGTCCAGGCCCGGTCGGCGGATCTGCAGCGCGACCCACAGCGCCGAACAGGCGGACCCGCCCGGTGCGAACCGCTCCGGCTTGCGGAAGATATCGCGACCAGTCAGCAATTCGGCGGGGCGCCGCCATTTGCCTGTGACGCCGTCCGCGGCTGGTATGAAGACCAGTCCATTCTTCGCTGCAAAGCGCGTTCGCAGGTCGGAGAGCGTCAAATCTCCGATTCTGCTGTTCCACCCGAGCGGTGACGGGCACATTTTCGCAAGCGAACGACAGGCCTGCAGAAAACGCTCCAGGGAGAATGCCTCGGTGTTGTCGCGCAGTTGTTCGATCAAGCGCAGCAGGTCGCTGGCGCGCACCTCAGTGATAAGTTGCAATGCCGAGGCAAAATCCTCGCGAAGGTCTTCAGGTCCGATACCAGCCACGAAGCTCTTTGGGCCGTAAATCGTCGCGGTCGCCTGGGAGCGGATCACCGCATATTGGGGTCGGGTCAGGTCACCGGTACCGATCGCCACCCATTCGCTGTCGCGCAAGCGGCATAGCCAGTCGGCTTCGATCTGCCCCCTCTCATACTCATATTTGACCGCCATGTGGATGGCCTGGGTCATGCGATACTGCGCATAGTCGGGCCAGTGCCGCGAAAGCGCCTTGAGCAGCATCGCCGAGCGCGGCCGGCGTTCTTTTTTTGACATGCGCTTCAGCGCCGCCAAGACGCGCTCGAGATCGGGTGCGACGAAATCGACCTTCACATATTCTGCGCCGCGCTCGGCGAGCTGTTTGCGGCGCCATTCGGAGCCATTGACCCGTTTGCCCGTCGATACGATCCGCGGACCGGTCGCTGCGCCGAGCAGGATGAGGAATTTGCGCGCGCCCCGCGAAATGATGCCATCCTCGCGTTTTCGAAGCGTACGCGTGGCGCCGGTCTTCAACCGATCCTCATAGCTTGAGGACAGCCAGATGATGTCCGGTAAGCCCGCTGCCGCCTCGGGCCAGTAGGGCCGCTCCTTGTCGATCGTCTTCGGGAGATAGGCTGCGCCAGCCGTGGTGGTGACCGGGACCTTTTTACCCCCTTTGAACGCAAAACCGTCCAGTAGCAGCGCGGCACCCACTTTCAGCCCAAGCGGCGCCGCGCGGCGATCGCTCAGAAGGTCGAACCGGTCGCGAAGGTCGCGCAACTCGGTTTCGGTGACGGCGATCGGCTCGGCGGCCCAAGTTTCGGCAAATGCCTCGAGCTCGTCCGCCGGATCGACGATCGAAGCGACCGCCGCTTGGGCGTGCAGCCACGCAATCGTGCGCTTGCCGCTTTCGCTTGCCGAGTACTCCTCGTGCAGTCGATCGAACAGCCGCCACCGCGCGGCGAAATCGCTCAGTGGTTCGCCGATCAGGAGCCTGCGTGCCGTTGCTCCGCGTCGAGCGATGGCGATGGGCGCGTTGCGGTCGTTACGCCAACAAGGAAGGCCGAAAAGCGCCTCGCCCGGCGCGTGTTTGGTCAGCCGGTCGGCCGCGTCGATCCACCAGTCAAGCCCAAGCTTGCCGAAGCGGTTTTCTGCAAATCCCTTACGAAGCGCATCGATTCCGATTTCCGTCGCGGTACCGACATCGCCAAGCGCACGCCGCCACCTACCATTCTCATCCCGTTGGCTATTTCCCAAGGGTGTCGCTTCCGTTGCCAGCAGCCGCAGTTCGTCTCCGCCAAGCAATCCCTCCAGCTCGCTGCTTTCAAAGGCGACCGAAACCAACGGTACTTGCTCGCCGCCGATCAAAATAGTTCCCGACCCTACCGTCGCGCGGAGGCTGGCAAAGCTCTCGGCAAAGGCCGGTTGCGGCCAGGGTTGCTCTGGCAAGCCGATATGTTCGGCTACTGCAGGAATGAGACGCCAGGCAAGCGGTGGCGCGGTCGCCAGCAAGTGGCGCGCAATTGCCCCGGCGACGGTGCCACATTGGCGGATGAGCCATTTGTTCCAGGGATTTTCGATCAGCCCTTCGCGGGCCGTGCTCGGGTCGAATTGGGCATCGATGTTAAACGGCATTTGCACGGGGATTCGGGTCTTGAATCCGATGTACAGGCCGCAACCGCGCGACTGCTCCGGAACGGCGATCGAGATGCTGGTTGTTTCCCCCGTAGCTTTGTGAGAACGCTTTAGGCCAGCCGGCGGCGACACCCTGGCTCGGTAAATTGTCCAGCGACCCTGGCTGGTATTGACGGCGCGCCGCTCCAGCGCCGCGCCAAAATCCTGTTCGCTGGTGATGGCATTCCAGTTGTCCGTCTGGACCGAGTGGCTCGCTACCGTTCCCGACGCAAAATCAAAGCGTGAAAACTTTTGCACCGTCTGAAGGAACAGCAGGTTTTCCGCATCCCAGGCATCGAACCAGTTGGCGAACGCGTCCGGCTCGAAGTCGTCCAAGAGGTCGAGCACCAACAACGTGTCCGTCACCGGACTGTAGAATTCGCCGACGGACGCCGCCGGCGCCACTTCCGAGATTTCGAGTCCCTCGGCGGTGAAATGATAAGGGGCACTGTGGATCGAGATTCGCGATGCGATCCGCTTCAGTGTCTTAAGGCCGATTCCGAAGCGACCCTTTTGCTCGGCGCTTTCACTCTTGGTCGACACGTAAGGCAGCGACATGGCAAGCACATGGTGACAGGTTACCGGGCTCCCCGTGTGGACGATGTAGAGTCGACGCAGCCCATCCTCCTCGCTGAGCGCAAGGCGGATCTCGCCGGCGCCGAGATCGTCGGCGTTCTGGATCACTTCCACAATACCGTGGAAGGCCTCGATATTAAGATCCTCCGCTGATGCTGCCGCACCCGAAACGAGACGACGCATGACGCCTGGGGCCGACTGCAATGCCCTGGTGAGGCCGTCCAGCACGCCGCGCGCAAAATCGGGATCGCGAGGGTCTTCGATCAACAGCGCCTCCGGCCGCTCATCGGCGATCAGCGCAGCCGCGTCATGTCCTCTTCGCCAAGCTTCTTCGTTGGTGCTTTGATTGGCCAGTACCCGAAGGTCGCTGAACCGATCGTAAGGAGGAATGCCACCGTAGGTGCTTACTGGGTCCATAGGCACCCCATCTCCTTACCAATTGGGTTATCGTTGAGCCCGCCTAAAACTTTTAGAATATCGACGCGTTAGGCAAATACTGAATGTCCAATCTTCGTATAATTGCGCCAGCTGTAAAACCAGCTAAGAACTCTCCGGTAATGGAGCTGTCTTGCGGAGCCAGAGGAAATAATTCGCGACAGGCGCTGGCCTGCTAAGAAGCGACACACCCGGTGAGCCACTGATATCTGATTTTCCGACCGGCGCGGCAAAATCGAGCACCGGCAGTTATTCGAAAACCCGTGCCGGGAACAGACGGTCTCGTTTCGGCCAGACGCGAGCGTCCTGCGGCCGAAGGCCGTATGTCCGCTACTGACAATAGCGGTGATCCGCTGAGGTTCGCGCCGACCGCAGCAATGTCCCATCTCCCCGACATCCAGCGCCAGCCGCTTCCCGGTGCCAGGCGCATGATCTCCACTACCAGGATTGTTCGAGAGCGGGTTTGAACGGCATGCCGCATGTATTCCGCCATCCAGCCGACTCGATTCAACATGTCGACTGATGATCGCATGGCGGCGCTGGACGGAGGCGCTGCTTTGGCGCCTCCGGTTCGCCTCGTCAGACTGAAAGGATCGAGGATGCGGCTCCCTGTTCCGGCGAAAGCGCTCGCTGTTATGGCGAAAGGCGCTCCCTGTTATTTCCAACATTCTCCCTGTTCCGCAATAACAGGGAGGATGGCGTCCAAGATATTGGAGATAAACGACAATTCGTGCGGGAAAAGGACCGGAAAGCGGGCAGGAAAAAAGCCTCTCCCTGTTCCCTCCCTGTTAATCGCCAGGAACAGGGAGGATCGCGCTCGATCCAACCTAGGCCGACCGGCGGTCGCTGACGATCTTCAGGCGGATCTGGTAGAAATAGATCATCTTGAGAAAGGCATGATGGAAGCCGGCGCCGCCATCGAGAAAGCCGCGCTTCAGGACATAGGTTCCCAGGAAATACGCCGGCGCGAACCACCAGCGCGCGAGGTTGCGATATTTGGTCCGCTGGCGCGGGGTGAGCGCTGCCCAGGCCGCGTCGCCGCGCTCCTGCAGTTCGGCGTAGCGGCGCGCTTCCCAGCTCGCATAGGCGTCGTGCCGCGCCACATAATGCTCGATCCCGCGGTAATCGAGATGGGTGATCGGCGCACTGATCTCGCCGACACCGCCCTCCAGCACTGGATGCTCATGGACCTCCATGTCGAGATTGCTCCAGCGCCGGTCGTCGATGCGCTCATAAAAACCGGCGCCGACGCGGAGCAGGGCGAGCTTGCGCTGCGGCACGCCGTAGCGAAGGATCCGGCCCATGAAGTGGTTCTCGTAATTGAGCCAGAACCCGTCGACCGTGCTCACGCCCTCATCGGCCAGCATCCTGCGCGTCTCCGCGACGAACGTCTCGGTCACATGTTCGTCGGCGTCGAGGAACAGGACCCAAGGCGTCGCCGGCGGGTCGTTCATCAACACCCAGTTGCGCTTCTTGGGGAATTCGCCCGACCAGTCGAAATCGATCCAGCGCGCGCCGTTGCGTTCGGCGATCTCGCGCGTGTCGTCGGTGCTGCGGGAATCGACCACCCACACCGCGGCGAAGGCACCGAGCCGGCCGAGGCAGGCCTCGAGATTCTTCCCCTCGTTCCGCGTCGGCACGACAACGGTGACTGGCAACGGCGCCTCGGTCATCGCTGGCTCACCTGCCGGGCCGGATTGCCGGCCATGACCGCACCCGCCGGCACATCCCGCATCGCGACCGCGCGCGCGCCAACCACGGCGCGCGCGCCGATTATGACGTTCGGGCCGATAAAGCAGTCGGCGCACAGCCAGGCCTCGTCGCCGATCGCGATCGTCGCGCGCACCAGCGGCATGCGCGGGTCGCGGAAGTCATGCGTTCCGGCGCAGAGATGCGCGCCTTGCGAAATCGTCACCCGCGCGCCGATCCGGATGCCGGCAAGATTGTACAGGTTCACCCCATCGCCGATCGCCGACCAGTCGCCGATCTCGAGCTGGGAAGGAAGAAAGATGCGGACAGTTGGATAGATCTGGCAATGCGCGCCCACCTTCGCGCCGAACAGTCGCAGCCACGCTGCCCGGGTCCGGAAGAAGGGCCTCGGGATCGCCCGGAAAACCAGTTCGCCAATCGCCCAGACCAGGCGGGCGCGGCGCTCGGCCGGCGTGTAGTTGGCGATACGGCGATTGCCTTCGATATCGAGCACGGGGGGAGGGGATTGATCGAGCATCATTGCACCATGAAATCCGGCCTGTCGCCACGCCCGGCAAGCCATGCGAACAGCGCGGCATGCTGGTCGGTGATCCGGTCCCAGGTGAAGCTTTTCTCGACCAGCGCCCGGCCGGATCGTCCCGCCTCGGCAAGTGCGGCGGGCCGGTCCAGCATTTCGACCAGGCTGGCGGCGAGCGCGGTCGGATCGTCCTCGATCCTGAACGCCGCGCCGGCGGCAAAGCCTTCGGGAATGTTGCAGGCGTCAGTCATCAGCACGGGCTTCCTATAGGCCCATGCTTCGAGAACCGACATCGGCATGCCTTCGCTCCGCGAGGGAAGAATGAAGGCGTCGCAGCCGGCCAGCGCCGCCTCCTTCGCCTCGCCATACAGCGGACCGGAAAATTCGATATTGGCGATGCCGCGCTCCCGGGCGAGGGTGACGAGCGGCTGCAGGTGATCGCCGTCGTCCCATCCCGCGATCTGCAACAGCCAGTCGTCGCGCAACGCCGGAGACTGGCGCACGGCGATCGCCCAGGCCTCGATCAGCTCGGCAATGCCCTTTTTGGGGTGGATGCGCCCGAGAAACAGCAATGTCCTGCGGCTATTGCCCGGGGCGGGCGGGTTTTCGGCAATCTCGGGCAGCGTCACCCCGTTCGGAATGATCGCGATTGGCACCTTGAGCCCGAGCGCGTCGATCGCTTCGGCCTCGGCCGCGCACAGCGCCCGGATCGTCGCTGCGGAGCGGAGATTCGCATTCTCGTAGAGCCAGCCCGCCACGCGCTTCTTGAGCGCACCATTCCCGAGCGCCCAGGGATCGAGCATCCCGTGCGGCGAAATCACCAGCTTGCCGCTGCCTTTCCGGTTCCAGCGCGAGGCGGCGTAGGACGGGTAGTTCCACAGGCCGTGGAGATGCAGCACGTCATGCGGCTCGGAGGTCAGCGTCGCACCCATGTCGGGCGCAAAGGCGAGCCGTGCCGGTCCCTTGACGGGGAAGCTGCGCAGGCTGCCGACCTGCCAGGAAGGGCGCGCCGCGGGCAATGCGGCGTCGTCGACCCCATAAACCGATACGCGATGGCCGCGCTGCTGCAGCAGGTTCGCTGGGGCCTGCACTGCCTCGAACATGCCTCCGGCCTCGCGGCTCAGCGATGCCGTGATGACGGCGAGGTTCATCGCGTCGCTCATCGCAGCGCCAGCCTCGCGCCGGCGAACGTCATTGCCGCGCGCGCCGCCAGCGAGGGGCGGGCAGGGCGCGCGGCAGCCCCATAATGCACCGCATCGGCCATGCCCTGCCCGAAACGGTCCGGCCCCCATTCGGCAACCAGCGCGCGGCTCGCCGCGCGCATGGCAGTGTCGTCGGCTTGCGATGCGATGGCGCGCATCGCCTCGGTGAGCGCTTCGACATTATCAGGTGGGAAGCTGTGACCGTTGATTCCCTCGCGAACCAGGACCGGGGCGCACCCGCACCGATCCGACACGATGACAGGAAGCCCGGCGGCCATCGCCTCGTTCACCACCAGCCCCCATTGCTCGGTGGTGCTGGCATGGACGAAGCAGCCGGCGCTGCCATAATAAGCGGGCAGCGCGTCATATTGGCGAAAGCCCGGCATGTGCACATGCGCCGAGAGCCCCAGCCTGGCCCGCTGTGCTTCGAGCGCGGGCCGCAGCTCGCCATCCCCGAGCAGGACCAGTGGCCAGTCCGCCGGATCGTCGCCGCGCCCCTCTCGGAACCGGGCATAGGCCGTGAGCATCCCGGCCAGGTTCTTCTTCGGAACGAAGCGGCACGAGGCGAGGAAATAGCGCCCGCGTGCGGCCTCGGGCAGTGGGCCATGGTCGCCGGCGGGCATCGCCGCGTCTTTCGCTCGCGCCGATTCCCGCGCGAAATAGCCATTGTCGACGGCGTTATAGCCGCGGAAGATCGCGCCCGGCGCCAGGCCCAGCATCCGCAGATATTCGGCCTGGCCGTCGCTGGTGCAGAGCCCGGCGGTGAAATATTCAGCCAGCCGCCGCTTGAGGAACTCCATCGCCGGATTGCGCCCGAAATCCCACGCATTGCTCTCGGACATGGCGATCACGGGCACGCCGCGCGACGCCGCCCATTGCGCGATCGCAAGCGACGTAGCCGTCGACCAGCCGGGAATCGCGACCGCATCGGGCGAGAATGGTTCAAGCTTGCAGTCGATCGCAGCGGCAAGGCCCGCGCGGCTGATGCTCGCCTCGCTGTCGAACAGAATCGCGCGCTGGAGGCCGGCGGGGATATCGGGCGTGTTCCAGCCATATTGCCCGCTCGTCGCGGCCGTCTCGACCGCAAGCACATCCATGTGCCGCGCGGCTCCAGCCAGGCGCGCGACATGATAGGGACCGAAATTGTCGAAAGCGATCGCGACGCGAATGTTCACTGCTCCTGGCGTGGACTGGTCGGCCAGTATCGCCCTTTGGCCGGTCTCGCGAGCGAAACTTTCCTGCTGCTATGGCGCATTCCCGGTGAGACGCGAATAACCTAGAGCAACCTCTTCCTCCATGCGATCCATGGAAAACCGGTCAAGCACCTGAGCGCGTCCCAGCAAGGCTTCACCCCGGAGCGCGGCGGGGTCCTGCGCCGCTGCCCGCATTGCAGCGGCAATGGCGGGAATCGATGAAGGCGCGACAAGGCGGCAGCCGGCTATGGTCTCCATGATCTCGCGCCCGCCGGACGGCGTGTCATAACCGAGCACGCCAACCCCGGACGCGATCGCTTCCAGAATGACGAGGCCGAAGGGTTCGCGATCGGAGAGCATCGCCAGCAGATCGATCCGCGACCAGATCGGCGCCATGTCGTCGACAAAACCGAGCGCCTCGACGTGATCTTCAAGCCCTCGTGCCTCGATCGTCGCGCGTGCCTCAGCCAGGTCCTCGCCATCGCCCGCGATCACGAAGCGGAGTCCCGCATCGTTACGGAGCAGCTCAGCCGCCGCGATGAAATCGAACAGGCCTTTCTCGCGCACCGCCCGGCCGACAAAGCCGATCGTGAAACCATGTGCCTCGCGCGGTGCTGGATAGGGCAGGGCACTATACTCCAGGCCGTTATGTACCACATCGAGCCGATCGGCGCGCGCCAGCCCGGGTGCGATGAACGATTCCGCGACGGACCGGGTGATCGCCAGGAAGCGATCCGGGCGGCGGCGATAGATGCGGTTCGAGAGCCAGTCGCGGATGCCGAGGTGCCGCGCATAGACATGGAGGTGGACGACCCAGGGATTGCGCGAGGCCGCCAGGACGATCGCCGCCCAGACCGGCTCGCAATGGCTGTGGACAATGGCCGAACCGAAACCGTCAAGCGTACGCCGGAGCGCGAACATCCGGCCCAGCTTGCCGCCGGACAAGATGATGGGCGTGATTCCGGCTGCGCGGCAATGCGCTTCGACGCGCTCGGACGGCCCCAGCAGCACGATATCCGCCACCCGGCCGGCAGCGCGTTGCGCACGGGCGAGCTCGACGACGATCCGCTGCAGGCCGCCAAAGGGCTCGGCCGGGAGCAGGTGCACGACCGGCCGCAGGTCAGCCATTGGGCGCGACCTCACGCAGCGCGCCGACAAAGGCGGCCGCCCAGGCCTGATCGTCATAGGCCGTGAATTCAGCGCGCGCGGCAAGCGCCATGGCTTCGCGCAACGGCCGGTCGCCGACGATGCGCAGGATCGCGGCTTCCAGTGCATCGACATCCGCCGGCGGCACCACAATGCCGCTTTCGCCATCCTTGAAGTCCACACCCGCCTCGCGCGTCGCGACGATCGGCAGGCCCGCGGCCATCGCCTCGAGCACCACGCCGGCCGAGCCTTCGGCGAGCGAGGGGAAGGCAAGGATGTCCGCGCACAGGAACTCCTGCCGCATCCGCTCGCGCGAGACATGGCCCAGCAGTTCGATATTGGGCGCGCGCAGCTGTTCGGCGGCCTCGGGGGATAGCCCGCCGGCGAATATGAAGCGGATATCGGGATCGATCCGCGCGATCCTGGCCGCCGCGCGGGCGAGATATTGCGGCCCCTTGCGCAGCTGGATCGAGCCCGCGAACAGCACGCGTTTCGCGATCGGCCGGCCGGGTTCGGGAAAGCTCAGGCCCGATCCGTACCGGACCAGCCGGCATTTCGCCCGCGCCGCCGGGACATAGGTCGCGACATCGTCAATCACGCTTTGCGAGGGGCAGAACAACGCATCGGATTGTTCGATCATCGCCAGGCTGGTCTCATCGAGCGCGGCGCCCGCCTCGGTCGAAAGCGGCGCTTCTCCCCAATCGGGAAAGAGCGCGGCTTCGCGGCTGCCGATCCGGTGTGCCGATGGCATGATGAACACGTCCGACACGAATTTCGCGCCATGCGCCCTGAGTTCGTCGATCTGCGAACGGCCCACGAAATATTGCGAATAGACGATATCGGCCTGTTTCAGGTCGCGATCGAGGAAGTCCCATCGATCGGATCGATCGCGCGCAAGCGTCCGCCAAAGCGCGTGGCGCCGCACGAGCTCGCCCGGCACGCCGTCGATAACACGCCGCGACAGGTTTCGCCCGATCCCGGCCGATGCGATCGCGCGCTGGATCCTGTGCTCGATCGAGCCGGATGGGATCGCGAAATCCGTGTAGAGGCGTTGCAGTGCGTCAGCCTGGTGGAGAAATCGCGCCAATGCATAGCCGTGCCGCGCGCCCGGCTGGATCAGTAGCGCTCGCATCGGTCATCGCTGCGATCGCCATGACAACAAGGCCCGGTCACCAGGAAGTACCCTGCACTGGTCACGACGCCGCCTGGGCCTGCTGAAGGCCTCGCAATTTGGCGCCTTCGGCCTTGGTGATGCGCGCGTAGCGGAATGGGAACCAGATGATGAGAAACATGAAGGGCAGGCTGCAGACAAATTCCTGATAGCCATGGGTAAAGGCATGGAGTCCGCCGCCCAGCAGCGAAACGAACAGATATTGGTCGCGCAGGCCGCCAGAGATCGCGAAGCTGTACAGCCAGCCGAAAAACACACCGAGCGAGACAAAGGCGAGCACACCAAAATACCAGAAATCGGTGAACGTGTCCGAGAAGCCGGTTCGCGTCGCCCCGTTCGCCTGGGCCCTGTTGCTCAGCGGATTTGCCTCTTCGGTTTTTATGGTCATCGCATTCTTGGCATCGCGACCGAAGATGAAGGCAGGAAAATACCGCGATACCATGCCGTTATAGATGCCCACGAACGGATGATAGTCGCCCAGTTCGGACGCGATCGCGATATCCGTGACCGCACCCGTCACTTCGGCTCCGATCTTGCCGCTTCTGCTGGCATATTGGCCTGTGAGAACCTCGGTCGAGGTCAGCGCACCGATCAGCGACGAGTCGTTGTCATGGACATAGCCGCGCAGGTCGCCGGCCTTGTTGACAATGAAACCGCCGATCAGGCAGCACGCCAGAAGAAGCGCCCTGGGCGGCACATATTTTTTGACCAGGAACAGCCCGCCCAGGATGATGACCGCGAAATCGAAGATATATTCGCGCTTCACTGAAACCAGAAGAATCGGAAGATAGATCGCGGTCGCGATCAGGAACAGAATGAGCGCGACCTTGCTCTTCGTTCGCAGGAAGATCAAAAAACTCAGCGCTGCGCCGAACACCAGGCATAGCGAGAGCATTGCGTAGACGACGATGATGCCTGTCCAGCCGCCCTCATAAACCGTGGTCGCTTCAGTGCGCTTCATCAATACAAGGGTGATCACGCCGACAAGAATGAGGATCACCGACGCCTGGACCATGCGGCGGTCATTGTACATTACCGCAAGCGTCGGCCCTCGTTTGGCGGCGCGTTGCTTGCCGATCTTGCGGCCGGCAACATAGCCGGCGCACAGAAAGACCATGCACAGCGTCATGTAATTCCAGGTTTCGGTCGGATCGAACGCGCCGGCCAGACCCTCGCTCTCCACCGCCCATGCCTGTGGAAGCAGCCACACCGCCAGGAGCATGCTGACCACGAACGGATATTCGAAGATCGCCCGGGGCCAGATGAACGGCACGATCCCGAGGGCGATGATCACGATCGACAATGTGATTAGCGACAAACTCATGAAATTCTCGATGAAACCATAGGGCCAGCGCGACGATGGATCGATGCGTACCCGTTCATTGAGGTCGGCGAAAGCCGGAGCATCGTCTGCGACCGTATCGAGTGGCGGATTTGTTCAGCGAACACGTCAGTTCCCCCCGTCGATCAAAGGCGTGTCGATCAAAGGCGCCACAAGCGCCGCGCGGTCGTCCCAGCTTTCGAGATGCGGGCGTCGCCCACCAATCGCGACAGTTTTAGCAGAGCGAATCGCGTGATCAAGATCGCCGCCCTGAGGCACGACAATCACGCCGGGCTGGTGCGCAACCTGGTCACAGGCATCGGTCGCGAGGATCGGCTGGCCGATCGCGAGATGGTCCCATAGCCGCATCGGTGAACAGAAATGGTTGAAGTCGCTCCGTGCGTACGGAATGACGGCGATATCGATGCCAGCCATCCATGCATGGATTTCGTCATGGGGCTGGGCGCCGAACCAGTGGACCTTGGGGTTGCCGCGCAACCGATCGATTGCGCCCGTCCCGTCCGCACCGGGCAAGACCGGGCCTATGAGCGCCAGCGATCCGACCTCATCGGAAGCGGTCAGGCGTTCGAGGAAATCATAGTCGATCCGCTCGTTGAATCCTCCGACAACGCCGAACACCGGCCCTTTCAAGCCGGCGAGCGCGGCCAGCTTCGGTACCCGCTCCGAGAAGCGGGGCTCGGATGCATTGGGTGCGACGATGCAGGCGGCGGGATCGAGACCATATTCGGCGATGGCGCGGTCCCGCAGCGAAATGCTCACGAAGATCGAGAGCGAAGCGAGACGGCATAGTTCGGCCTCCCGATCGATCGATGCAGCGCCGCCCCAGCCCGCATAGCCGCGATAATCGTCCGAGCAATAATAGACGATGCGTGCCCGGCCTCGGAGGCTCCGGGCGAGCGGCAGGTAATGGAAGGAGGTGAAGATCGCGGTGTCGATACGTCCGCCGCGCCTGGCGGCCAGCGCCTCGGTGCGCCACCGCAAGATCGACATGCCGAGTGCGGACGTCCTGCCAGCCCAGCCCGGTGGAAGCGAGATCGAGATGCTGCTGTCACTCTCGTCGCTGTCTTTCACCCCGAACGCGCGCGGCGCGATCAGCAACGTCGCGGGGAAGCGGCGCCGCAATGCCTCACCGAATTTTCGACGCCAGATCGTGTTGACGTCGAATTGGGCGATCATCGCACGCCTCTGGCGTTCACGATGCCTGGGTGAAGGGCGGTGCGGCGAGCTTTGTCGGTTGATTGATATTGCAACGCTCGTCACTCGGCCGTGAGATGCCGGCCACCGGGCGACGCTTCTTCTGCCTCCGCCTTGACCACGCGCGTCGTCATCAGCGCAAGCCCGGCGGCGAGAATGACGGCAATCATGGTGGTCCGTGCGGGATAGTCGACCGCGCTGTGCGCCAGAATGGCTGCAGTCGCGACGACGGCGGCACGATCGAGGCGTCGCGGCGCGCGCGCAAACCAGATCGTCACGGCCTGGCGACACCACCACAGCAACAGGCTCATGACCAGCAGGATGGCGGGAATCCCGCCTTCAAGCGCAAGTTCAAGATAGTCCGAATGCGAATGATTGGCGAAGACATTGCTGATCTCCGCCGGATCCTCGAACAGCTTGAAGGCCGGGACGAAGCTTCCGAAACCGCTTCCGAGCGGGAAGAAGTGAAGCGCCGCCTTCGTCGCGACCGCATACATCATCGGCCTCGACAACTGGACCTCGCCGATCGAGGCTTTGCTATCCAGTGCGTTCGGGCCGACGATCAGCACTGTGGCCAGCGCGGCCAACGACAGGACCGCGACACCGACCGCGATATAGCGTGCGGGGCCTAGCGATCGTGGCCGTGCGATCAGCCAGCTGGCGGTAACCACCGGAAGCGCGAGGATAAAGGCCGCATAGGAATTGGAGATGGCGATGCCGATCAGAAGCATGGCGACCATCGCGACGAGGAGCAGGTCGCGCCCTCTGCCTTGCCCGGACCGGCTGGTCTCTCCGCTCGCGAGCGATGCCACGAACGGGATCGCGCACAGCATCAGTGTTGCCTGATGGTTCGCGTTCGCCATCAGCCCGACCGGCATGCCGAGGTTCGTGGTATGGTAAAGATAGAGCGGCGAATTCTGTCCGCCGAGCAATTGCCCGACGCCGACCATCAACGACACGAGCGCCACGAGCGGGATCACCCAGCGCACGCCGCTCGAATCCTCGGGCGGCCGGACCAGGATCAGCGTGCCGATCGCGAGGGGCGGCAGCAGCGAAGCGAGGTGCCGGATCGCCCCGTCCACGCTCAGCGTAAGCGGCAGCCAGGGTAGCGGCAGGCCTGCCATTTGCAGCCGGTGCTCGAGCAGGTCGCGGCCTGGCACGCGTGTCCATATCGACGGCGGCAGCGGCACGAGCTGCAGTGCGGACCACAGGATCCAGCAGGCGACGATCGCGATAAGGATTTTCGCCGAGCGCGAGAGCGTGGCGGTGCCGAGCCGTGACACGCCATAGCCCAGCACAAGGCTGGCGATCAGCTGCAGGACGGTATTCGCCATGAAGCCGCCACTGCTCGATCCGCCGAGCACCATGAAGAACGCCATGATGCCCGCAATCAGCGCACCCCATATGGAAATGATCGCGTTGCGCGGCACCGAGCGCCGCCGCCGGGAGGAGGGCCTGATGGTCATGACGTTGCCGGCTCGATCTGGATCGCATCGATTTCCGCGTCCGCGGTGCGGGGAAATTCGCCCGGCGTTCCGGTGAGCGCGAGCTGTTGCGCTTCGCAGCCCGAAGCCGGGATTTCGAAGGCAGTGCTGTATTTCTGCCGTCCGTCGGAAAGCTTGGTCAGTCGTGTCGTTGCGACGGGGTCGCCGCCGCGCGCGCAGGTGATCGTCCAGGCCAGCTGGTTATATTCGTCGCTACCGGAGGCGATGACGGACAGTCTGTAGCGTCCCGGCGACAGCAGGATCGTCTGCTGCGCGAGCGTCGCCGGCGCAGCGCCCAGATAGGAAACCGTGAGGCCTTTCGGCGCGCGAAACTCGGATGATCCGTCCGGGCTGTTGATGAATTGCCAGTTGAAGGGGGCTGGACCCGGGAGATTGGCAAAACCTGGATCGTAGATCGCGCCAACCTGGCTCAGCGACGATTCGGGTAGGAAATTGATCCAGGCCAGATAGGCGCGCTCATATTCATGGTTCTTGAGCAGCGATTGCAGCAGGGCGCTTTGCTCGACAAGCGCTGAAGCTTTTGCCGAATTCTGCGCAGTGAGCCGGAAGATGGCGTCGGGCGACATGCCCTGCTGGTTGACTGCGTAGAGGAAGTCCTGGCGCCATACCGGGTTGGTCGCGAGCTTCTTTGCCAGCACGGCGTGGCTCGCGGGATCGCGCACGATCGACGCCATCGCCGCGACCGTTGTCGCGCGTCGCGACGGGATCACCGTTATCAGCCGGTCGAGAAGTGTCACCGCCGTGGGATAGTCGCGGTGGCGGAGGGCCCGGTCGATCAGCCAGAGGCGCGGGCGGAGCGACCGGCCATCGCTTCGCAATGCCAGCTCCATGAGCGCCCGGGCACGTGGCGCATCGCCTTTGGCATCGGCAGCGAGCGCCAGATAAGTCTGCGCATCCGGATCCAGCGGCATGCGGCTCAGCACGAGCGTCGCCATGGTCGTATCGTTCAGCGGGATCGACGCGCCTTTGTCGGCCGCGAGATCCGTTGCCAGGCGCTGGCGCATCGCCGCTGTGCTGCCTTTGGCGAGCCTGGCCAATCCGTCGGGGTGCGCCTCGTTCACGGAACCGTTCAGCGCGCCCGACACCACGAGGGCCAAGCCCGTAAGCGCGGTCGCCGCGCCCAGAAGATTGAAACCGATCTTCCTGAACATGCCCGCCTCAGTGGTCGCCATCGCGCCTAGGACAGCAGTTCGATGCGGCGCCGCTTGTCCTTCTCATTGTCCCCGCCGTCAGCGCCATATCCATAACCATAGCCGTAGCCGTAGCCATAGCCGGCATATTTCGGATTGAACTTGGTCAGCAGCACACCGATCACCCGCGCGCCGGACGATCGCAGCTGGCGGATCGAATTGAGTGCTGCGGGCCGACGGATCGCGCCCGATTCGATGACGATGACGGTCCCGTCACAGGCAGCGCCGAGCAGGGGGGCGTCAGCGAGGCCGAGGATCGGCGGACCGTCGACGAAGATCACGTCGAAGCGTTCGCGAACGATCGCGAGCAGCCGCGGCAGGTTGACGCTCGCCAGCAACTCCGCGGGGTTGGGCGGAATCGGGCCGCTCGGCAAGAGCCACAGATTGGTGACGTTGGTCGAGAGGATCTTCGGGTCGCTGAGGTTGCCCCCGGCGAGCAGGCCGGACAGGCCGGCAACATCGCCTTCCTTGGCGGTGAAGGACGGCTTGCGCATATCGCCGTCGATCAGGAGCACCTTGAGACCGACCTTGGCGAAGCTCTGGGCAAGGCCCAGGGCCGAGCTCGACTTTCCTTCGGAGGGCCGCGTGCTCGTGAGCAATATCACGCGCGGAGAACCCTCGGGCGCCGAGAATTGCAGCGCGGTTCGCGCGGTGAAATAGGCCTCGGATATCTTCGACCGCGACGTCGACAGCTCCTGGATGAGCGTCGTGTCCTTGTCGAGCTTCGGGATCACGCCGAGCACGCTCATCTTCAGCTTGGCTTCGACATCCTCGGGCACCTTGATCGTGTCATCGATGAACTCGATCGCGAAGATCACCGCGAGACCGGCCAGTGTGCTGATCAGCAACCCGATAGCCAGGTTCATGCTCAGCCGCGGCTGGAACGGGCCGGCGGGCGGAATCGCGTGATCGATGATCGAGGCCTGACTCTCGCCGATGCCGCCGGCGACGCCGATCTGCTTGTAGCGTTCAAGCAAGGCACCATAAAGCGAGCGATTGGTGTCCACATCGCGCTGCAGGATATTATACTGGATGCTGCGATCGCGCAGATCCAGGACCGAGCCCTTGAGCTGGTTGACCCGTGCCTTCAGGGCGTTCTCGTGGGAAACCGCAGCCTGATATTCCGACCGCAAAGCCGTCGATATGTTGCTGCGCTCCTTCGCGATCTGGCTGTCGATCGCGGCAATGCGCGCCTGGATTTCGCGCATCTGCGGGAACTCGGGTTTGAAGACGCCGAGCTTCTCCTGATAATCCGCGAACAGTTTCGCGCGCTCGCCCTGCAGACCCTGGATCGTGGCGTTGCTCAGCGTCTCGGTGGTGGAGCCGTTCTTGAGCACTTCCTGATAGCGGCCTTCCGCCGTCATGCGCGCATTCTGCGCCTCGGACAGCGCGCCGTTCAACGCCCCCAGCGAGGTGGCGTCGAGCGATGTGGTGCCACCGGAGGATTGCCCGTTCGGCCCCGGAGGCGTGTCCATCGGTATGATGCCCTGTGCACGGGCATAGGCGACCAGCTGACGCTCGGATGTATCGAGCGCTATTTTCGACGCCGCGATGCGCTGCTGCAGGAAGTTCCGCGCATAGGCGGTCGCGTCATAGCGGTGCTCGAGGCCGGACTGGATAAAGGCGTCCGCATAGGCATTGGCGATCCGTGCCGCCTCGATGCGGTCGGGGCTGACAAAGGTGATGGTCATCAGGCGGCTGATGCCGACCGGCGCGACCGTCAGGCCGCCACGCAGCTTGGCCACCGCGATCTTTTCACGAGCCTCGCGCGGGAGCGTGGCGGGCGAATATAGCGGGTTGGATGCCAGGTTCAGGCTTTGCGCCACCTTCACGGCCAGGTCGCGGCTCTGGATGAGGCCGAACTGGGTAGCCATGTAAGCCGGATCATTGACCGAGATCGGCTCGAGCTGCGACTCCTTCATGATCTGGGTTTCTTGCCGCTTGACCTCGACCGTCGTGCTCGCGCGGTACAGGGGCGTGGACAGCAGAGTCAGGCCGGTCGCAATGACCAGACCCGCCATGATGAAGGCAAGCAGCAGCCAGCGCCATTTCAGGAGAATCAAAAGCACCGATCGAAGGTTGAACTCCGATTCCGGCACCTCCACCGGCGCCGGCTGGGCAAAGGATGTCGAAAGGGCACCACCGGTCTGCAAGGACGGTACCGCCGCTGCGCCGCTTCCGCGAAAGGCTTCGATCGAATCGGTCATCTAGTGGAGAAATCCATTGTGTTCGGTGTCAGTCCGAGACGTCAGAACGGCCGGAACAGTGCAAGCAGCGGCACGGTCGAGACGATATTCTTGAAGGCGCTCTTCGAGGCCGAACCGTCAACCACGATGATGTCATTGCCGAAGATCTCGGCGTCCGGCATTTCGCCGCGACGAATTGACTTCAGGTCGAAGGCGGCCGCCTGGCGTTGTCCGTTGATCTGCCGGAAGATGACCACCCGGTGCGGGTTGGCATCCTCGGTCGTGCCCTTCGCCATGGCGATCGCCTGAATCAGGCTCATCCGGCCCTGAAGGGCATAAATCCCCGGCTGGCTCACCGATCCATCGACCGTGATTCTCGCGTTCGACGCCGACTTGACCGTAACCTGGACCTCGGGGTCGTTCATGTATTTTGCGCCGAGCTTCGTCTTGATCTCGGCGGCGAGCTCGCCGGCGGTCTTCCCGATCGCCGTGAGATTGCCGATCAGGGGCATGGTGACGTTGCCGACGGCATCCACCTGAAGGTCGCCCGAAAGGTCGGGAACGCGATAAACCGTCACGCCGAGCTGATCGAGCGCGCCGATCCGATACTCGACGTCCGAACCAGCGGCGACGGGAGCGTCCGGCTGGCCGAAATTCTTGACTTCATAAGGGACGGAGCCGCCACGTCCGCCTGCACAAGCCGTGAGAAGGACTGGAACAAGCAGGGCCACAACCATCGCGCGCAGACGATGCAAAGATGTCATTTCGAATATCCTACGCGTGGCGAATCGCGATGAATAATCGCCAACGGTCTATGGGTTACAGGCCCCTCGACCTTTAACCGAGCCGCTTCACCCGTCAACCCGTTCCGGAAGGCTTGAGGTCCGCTGTATTCCCACCGACACGGGCATTGGTGATGTTGTCGACGAACCATGCATAGGTCTCGCCGACACCATCGCGGAGCGGACGTGCCGACTGCCAGCCAAGCGCATTCAGCCTGCTCGTATCGACGAGCTTGCGCATCGTTCCGTCGGGCCGCGACGCATCGAAGACCAGGTCGCCGCCGAAGCCGACGATATCGGCGATCAGGCGCGCAAGGTCGCCGATGCTCACCTCCTCGCCCGATCCGATATTGACGATCTCTTCGCCGGAATAGGTCCTGGCGAGGAAGACCAGTGCGTCGGCGAGATCGTCGACATGCAGGAACTCGCGCAGCGGCGTGCCGCTGCCCCACACCGTCAGGCTCGCCGCATCCGCGAGCTTCGCCTCATGCGCCTTGCGCATCAGCGCCGGCAGGACATGGCTCGATTGCAGATCGAAATTGTCGAAGGGCCCGTAAAGGTTGGTCGGCTGTGCCGAAATGAAATCGCAGCCATATTCGCGGCGATAGGCCTGGGCGAGCATGATCCCGGCGATCTTGGCGATCGCATACCATTGGTTGGTCGGCTCGAGCGGGCCGGTCAGCAGCGCATCCTCGCGGATCGGTTGCGGCGCCTGCTTGGGATAGATGCACGATGATCCCAGGAAGACGAGCTTCGCGGCGCTGGTACGGCGCGCGCCCTCGATGATGTTCGTCTCGATCATCAGATTGTCGTAGAGGAACTGCGCCGGCAGGGCGTCGTTCGCGCCGATCCCGCCGACCTTGGCGGCGGCAAGGAAGATCAGGTCGGCGGGGTTCGCCGCCATCCAGGCGAAGGTCGCTGCCTGGTCGCGCAGGTCGATGCGGGTCCTGGCCGAGACGATTTCGCAATCCTCGGCGGCAAGCCGGCGAACGATCGCCCGTCCGACCATGCCATGCTCGCCCGCAACCCAGACGCGCTTGCCGGCGAGCGGAAACAGATCAGTCATCACAGGGTGCTCGGCTCACAGGGCTGATCATCCGGCTATAGCAGTTTTTCATAATCGCTGATGATCTCCGCGCGGGGATAGGCGCCCGCATAGGTCCTCGCAACGTCGCCGGCCCGCCAATCGCCGGTCTTCCATTCCTCCAGGAATGCGCGGACGATCGCGGCGGCACGCCTGGCGTCGTCGAGCGGGATGGTCACGCCCAGCCTGCCCTTGCCGAGAATCTCGGGAATAGCGCCGACCGGCGTCGCGATGAAAGGCCGGCCGCGGCTCAGCACCTCGAGCGCCACCAGGCATTGCCCTTCGGAGACTGACGGGTTGATGAAGGCATCGCAGCTGTCGATCGCGGCCGGAACCGCCTCGCGCGGCACTGCGCCGTGGAATATGACCGGCAGGCCACGCTTCCCCGCAGCCTCGCGCAAACCGTCTTCGTCCCCGCCGCCGCCGAACATGTGAAGCTCGATCGCGTCGGGTTGCAGCGCCGCCAGGATGTCGAGCAGATAGAAGAGGTTCTTCTGCGCGACGAAACGGCCGAGAAACCCGAGCCGGAAACCACGGCCCTCGCGCTGAGCCTCGACAGGCAGTGTTGCCGCAGGGGGCGGGATATAAGGCACCAGGTCGATCGCGCCGCTGAACCCCATCTGCCGCAGATCGTCGACGAATTCGCTGCTCTGCACGAGGATGTGGTCGAGCCCCTGTGCGATATAGCCGGGCATGCCGTCCGGCCACATCTCGCGCGGCCGATACGGGGTGACATAGACGAGTTCGGCAGGTTCGGGCCGCCTTGCGCGGGCGATGCGGACGATCTTCGCGAAAATCGCCCTGGGCGGAATCTTCGCGAAGACGATCCGATCGGCGTGGTTCAATCGCCTGCCGAAGCGCGCGAACAACAGTCTGTCGGGCAGCCCGAACCGGCAGCCCGAGCGGAGCGGCGTCCGCAGCACCTCGGTCCCCGCCTGTTCGATCCCGTGCAGCGCCGGCAGGTCGTTCGCCCAGACGAGCATGGATCGCTTCGTGCCGCCGGCAGACAGGTTCGTCAGCAGATCGAACAGAAAGGCTTCGATCCCGCCAATCGCCTCGAAGCCGCCGACATAGAAAGCGGTACGCCCCATTGCGTCAGGATCAGCCCAGGATTGCGCGGAGCGAGCCGGGGCGTTCCTCATCCGGACGGCGCGTCTCGGCCTCATGGGCGACTGCCTTCACGTCTTCGCTCACCATTTCGGAGACGAGTTCGGCCAGCGTGGTCGTCGCCTCCCAGCCCAGCAGTCTTTTGGCCTTGGCGGGGTCCCCGATCAGCAGATCGACTTCCGTCGGCCGGAAGTAGCGGGGATCGACCTTGACCAGAGTCTTGCCGGTCCTGGCGCAACGCCCGATCTCGTCGACGCCCTCTCCGCTCCAGTCGAGCGCGACGCCGACTTCGGCAAAGGCGAGCTCCACGAACGTGCGCACGGTGTTGGTCTCGCCCGTCGCCAGCACGAAATCGTCGCCCTGGTCCTGCTGGACGATGCGCCACATGCCCTCGACATAATCGCGGGCATGGCCCCAGTCGCGCTTGGCATCGAGATTGCCCAGCCACAACAGGTCCTGCAGCCCGAGATGGTTGGCGGCGACCGCGCGGGTGATCTTGCGGGTGACGAAGGTCTCGCCGCGCAGCGGACTCTCATGGTTGAACAATATGCCGTTCGAGGCGTGCATCCCATAGGCTTCGCGGTAATTCACCGTGATCCAATAGGCATAGAGCTTCGCCACGCCATAGGGCGATCGCGGATAGAAAGGCGTCGTCTCGGACTGCGGCACTTCCTGGACGAGGCCATAAAGCTCGGACGTGGAGGCCTGATAGAAGCGCGTCTTCTCGGTAAGGCCAAGCAGGCGCAACGCCTCGAGCAGCCGGAGCGTGCCGATCGCATCGGCGTTCGCGGTATATTCGGCGGTATCGAAGCTGACCTGCACATGGCTTTGCGCGGCGAGGTTGTAGATCTCGTCGGGCTTCACCTCCTGGACGATCCGGATCAGGTTCGTCGAATCGGTCATGTCGCCATAATGAAGGTGCAGCCGTGCGCCCTTCTCGTGCGGATCCTGGTAGAGATGATCGATTCGCGCTGTGTTGAACGAAGAGGAGCGGCGCTTGACGCCATGGACTTCATAGCCCTTGGCGAGCAGCAATTCGGCAAGATAGGCGCCATCCTGCCCGGTTACGCCCGTAATCAACGCGGTCTTCGTCATGCGGTGGAATTCCAGCTATCTTCTCAGGAGCGCGGAAATATGTCGCGCGGCGGTCTCGCATACCAGCTTGTGCGCGCCGGTCCAGCGAGAGTCTCCCGGCGCGCCTCTCATTATATCGGATGAAACCGCCGCCGGCGCAGCCACGCACTCAATTGACGATCGCCCAGCCAGGAGATTGCGACCAGCAGCACGCCTGCAATCGCCAGTCCCAGAGGGCTGGAATCCGCGCGCCGCCATTCGACCATGATGGGATAGTGGAAAATATACAGGCCGTAGGAGATCGATGCGACGAAGGCGATGAACGCCCGGAGGCGGGCCGGAACATCGATCGCGACCCATCGCCAGAGGAGCAGGGCCGCCAGCAGGAACAGCTCGGCGGCGACGAAATGGCGAAAGGGGAGGAAAGGGTAGACGCCCAGCCCCTTGTAGCCGGCCCTCCAAACGTCGAACCCGGCCAGCGCGCAGAGCCCGAGAAGATAGGCAGCGCCGAGAAGCATCCCGCGCGCCGCTGCCCTGCCGCCAAGATAGGCCTGCGCGCACATCGCCCCGATCCACCATATCAGGAAATAGGCCGCAACCAGCGTCCAGTGGTTCGGGACCAGCATATAGATCGCGTAGGACAGGATGCAGATCAGGCCGATGGCGTGATGCGTCACGGCCGGCCGGCCGGCGAGCATCCGGGCGGCGAAAGGAAAGACGAGATAAAAGGGCATCTCGTAGGAGAGCGACCATAAAGGGCCGTTGACCAGATAGGGGTCGACGATGACGCCGGGTTTGATGCTGGAAATGTCCTGCACCATCAGCAGGGTACCGATCAGGTCGCCCCATTTGAAGCTTTCCAGGAAGATGCCGTCGTCGAGATAGATCAGGGTGGAGACAAGCATCGCCACGATCAGCGGCGGATAGATCCGCCGGAACCTGCGGAGATAATAGCCGCCGGGCGGGGTCAGCCGATCCCGCTCATTGGCAAAGATCACGAAGCCGCTGAGCAGGAAGAAGACGATCACTGCCTCCTGCCCAAGCCCGAAGATCATGCCGATGCCGTGCTGGAGATGATGCTCGAGCGTGAGGTGATAGAGCACGACATAGGTCGCCGCCGCCACGCGCGCCGCATCCAGCGCGACCGTCATGCGCTGGCTGATAACGGGCTGCTTCATGCCGCGCTTCTGGCGGGGCTTTGTCTCAACAGTTTCGACCAGGCGAGCGCGGGGCCTTCCACGAACCGGTAGATGATAACGGCCGCCCCGATCGACGTGCCGGCGCCGATCAGCATCATTACGGGCCAGGGCAGGCCGAAGCGGTGAAACACCGGCAGCACGGACACGATCACCAGCAGGTGGATCAGATAGAGCGAGTAGGAAATCTTGCCGAAGAAATCGAGGACCACATTGTGGAAGGATTTGAACTGGAAGACGACCACGATCGTGACCAGCGCCGTGATCGAGATGTCGAGCGGCGCCTTGAAGAACAGGGCCACTACCGAGATCGCGATCGCGGCGGCAAAGGTCGGGAATGTGACCATTTTCTCCCAGTAGAGGAACGTCGCCATGCCGACCATGAAGGATGGCAGATAGGCGAAGATGATTTCGCGCTGCCCCATCGGCAGCCGTTCGACCGGGAAATATCCCGGCACGTACAGCCACATGCAGAGGGCGCAGCCGAGCGCGATCAACAGCGCATATTTGCGCAGGATCGGGAAGATCAGCCCGATCGTGATGTAGAACTGGAACTCGGTGCACAATGTCCAGAAGACATTCAGCAGCCAGGGCTTGTGCAGCAGCGGCGCGAGATAGGCGATATGTCCAAGAACCTGAACATAATCAATGTGATAAGGCTGATTTTTGACGATACCGAGCAGGACGTTCAGCACCAGTGTCAGGCCGACGACGACGAAGAAGGGCGGATCGACCCGGATAAAGCGCCGGGCAATGAAGATCGGGAAGTCCTGGATCCGGTATTTCGATTTGTGCAGCGAATAGGGCAGCACGAAGCCCGAGATGAAGAAGAAGATCGTCACGCCATAATTGCCGAGGATGCCCGCGGCGACGACGGCGGGCGGCGCGGCGATATAGGGGGTGGCCACCAGATGATCGAACAGTACCGTCAGCGAGGCGATCCCGCGCAGATTGTGGATCGATTCGATGCGGTTGCTCGCGCGCTTCGGTTTCTGGCCTTCGCTTTCGCGCGGTTGCGGGGTCGGAATGGCGGCAGCGGGTGGATCGATGCCCGCTTCTCCTGCCTGGGTCACGATTTCACTCATTCATCCCCCGCGCGTCGCCAATCCCCCGGCAATACGGGCTTTCGGCTAGGGGATAGCGGTGCTCAAGTCCAGCGCCGCCAAACCCGGATCAGCTCGCCCGGATCAGCTTGCGAGCCGCAGCGGTTCGGCCCGAAGCGAGACGCCGGGCTGATCCGGCCAGATGCCGCGCGTATCATAGACCATCTTGTCCGCGCGCTCGTCGAGCGGCACGGATTTGAAGATGTCGTGATCGACCAGCACGACCAAGATCGGACAGGTCTCCAGCGCGGTGTCGAGATCGGTCAGGCGCGCGCCGGTGCCGTCGAACATGGCGGGAAGCGTATCGGCATAGGGCTCGACGACGTGCAGCCGGTCGCCGAACCGCGCGGCGAGCGCGGCCGCGACCTTGAGCGCGGGGCTCTCCCGGAAATCGTCGATATTCGCCTTGAAGGCGAGGCCCAGGCACGCAACCGCCATGCCGGGACAGGCAGCGATCATCGCCGTCGCGCGCTCGATCACATAATCGACCTTGGCGTCGTTCACTTCGCGCGCGGTGCGGATCAGCGGCGTGTTCGCGCGATCGGCATGGACGAGGAACCAGGGATCGACTGCAATGCAGTGCCCACCGACCCCAGGTCCGGGCGACAGGATGTTGACGCGGGGGTGGCGGTTGGCGAGGCGGATCACCTCCCACACATCCACGCCCATCGTATCCGCGACGCGGCTGAGCTCATTGGCAAAGGCGATGTTGACGTCGCGAAAGGCGTTCTCGGTGAGCTTGGTCATCTCGGCGGCGCGCGCCGTCGTCGTGACGCAGGCCCCGCGGACGAAGCGGCGATAGAAGGTCTGCGCCTTCCGCGCGCAGCGCGATGTGATGCCGCCGATCACGCGATCATTGTCGGTCAGCTCGATCAGGATTCTGCCGGGCAGCACGCGCTCCGGGCAATAGGCGATGGCGATGTCGGGGCGCCCGCTGGTCCTGCCGGGGATCTTCAGGTCGGGGCGAAGGCGCGCGATCAGATCGCGGATCTCTTCCGTCGTGCCGACAGGGGAGGTGGATTCGAGGATGACGATATCGCCCGCTTTGAGCACCGTGGCGACAGTCTCCGCAGCCTGGAGGACATAGCTGAGATCGGGCGCGTGATCCTCGAGGAACGGCGTGGGCACCGCGATGACGAAGACGTCCGCTTGAGCGATCGCGGTGGCGGCGCGCAGCGACCCCCGCGCCACCACAGTCGACACCACGTCGTCGAGGCCGACCTCCTCGATATGGATGTTGCCCGCATTGACGGTGTCGACCACTGATGCATTCACATCCACGCCCAGCACGCTGGCGCCGGTCCGCGCGATCACCGCGGCGGTCGGAAGCCCGATATAGCCGAGGCCGATGACGGAGACTTTGAGGTCTTGATCAGAAACCATCGGCTACGACCCTCGCGATACGGTGCGACGCTTGGCCATCCCCGAACGGATTATGGGCGCGGGCCATCGCCGAATAGGCCTGCTTGTCGTCCAGGATGGTTGATATTTCGGTAACGATACGATCGGCGTCCGTCCCGATCAGCTTGGCGGTACCGGCAACCACGCCTTCGGGGCGCTCGGTCGTCTCGCGCATCACCAGCACCGGTTTGCCGAGCGCGGGGGCTTCCTCCTGTACTCCGCCGGAATCGGTGAGCGCGATCTCGCACATGCCCAGGGCGCGGACGAAATGCGGATAATCGAGCGGATCGATCCGGGCGATATTGGGCTGATCGCCGAGCATCGCGTCCATCACCGACACGACATTCGGGTTGGGATGGACCGGGAAGAGGATGGCGGTGTCCGGCCGTGCGGCGATCCGGCCCAGCGCCCGGGCGATGTCCGCCATGCCGTCGCCGAAATTCTCGCGGCGGTGGGTGGTCACCAGGATGATGCGCTTGCCGGCGAAGCGTTCGGCGATCGGATCGAGGCCGGCGGCGAGCGACGGATCCTCGTCGAGCCGCGCGCGCGTCGCGTAGAGCGCGTCGATCACGGTGTTGCCGGTGACATGGATCATGGCGGGATCGATATTCTCGCGCCGAAGCGCCTCGGCAGCGGTTTCGGTCGGCGCGAAATGCTGGTCGGCGATCGGCGCAACGATTCGCCGGTTCACTTCCTCGGGCCATGGCTGGTAGATATTGCCCGAGCGCAGGCCCGCCTCGACATGGCTGACCGGGATCTTGCGATAATAGGCCGCGAGCGCACCGACCATGGCAGTCGCGGTATCGCCCTGGACGATGACACGGTCCGGCTTCTCGGCGTCCATCACATCGCCGAGGCCGGTCAGCAGGCGCGCGGTCAACCGGTCGAGGCTCTGGCCCGGCTCCATGAGATCGAGGTCGATGTCCGGGGTCAGCCCGGCAATCCCCAGCACCTGATCGAGCAGGCCGCGGTGCTGCGCCGTCACGCAGGTGCGGACATGGATGCCGGGCGTGTCGCGCAGGGCGGCGACGACGGGAAATAATTTGATCGCCTCCGGCCGGGTGCCGAATACGATCAGGACCTTGCTGGCTCCGTCAACGCTCATTTTTCACCCACCCGAATCGCACCCCGCTGTACGGCGGTGCGCCAATTATTGCCTAGTTCTGCGACAAGTTTGCGATCAGCCAGTCGGTGCGACCCAGTTGAAGTAATGGGCGAGCGACAGATACCCGCACAACGCGCCTGCGGCCAGCCGTACCGCCGCACAGCGGGACGGCGTGAAATAGGGTTGCACCGCAAACAGGGCGAAGGGAAACGCCGCCATCAGATAGCGCGACGAGAATTGATGGGTGATCGAAGCCGCGGTCGAGGTCAGGCCGAGGGTCAGCAACACCATCAGGACGAAGATCCTGTCCTCCCGGCGCGCCCGGATATTGACGGCGGACGCAACGATCACGCTCGCCCCGCCGCCGACCAGCAAGGCTGAAATGCCGAGCTGGAAGAGATGCGCGAGCAGGCGCGGCAGATGCACCGCGACCCCTTCCGCGATCGTGGCAGGCAAGCCGCCGAAGGGCAGGATGGCAAGCCCGACGACCAGTCCGGCGATCAGCGACCATTGCCATCGCGTCATGAAATAGGCGGGTGCAAGGATCAGGATGAGAACTGACAGATAGGCAAAGGCAAGCGCGCCATGGCTGAGGTCGATGCCGCCGACCCAGGCCACCTGCGGCGCGACGAGGCCGCCCCAGAGCAGGAAGATGGGAAGCGGAACCGCGCACGCCAGCACCGCCGCCAGCAAGGCCGGCCAGCGGAAGCGGGGTTCGAAGATCGCGATCAGCACGAAGCCGCCGGCCGCGGGAAGATAGGGCTGGCGCCCCAGGATCGCGACGCCGAAACAGACGCCGGCAATAGCGAAACCGAGCCAGAGGCGGATCCGCGCTTCCGCCGGGCCCGACATCGCCCCCGACATCGCCCCCGACATCGCCCACGCCGAGGCGGCGAGCGAGAAGCTGGCAAAGGCCATTGCCGGCATTTCTGTGAACGCCATGCCTGCGCTCACCCAGATGATCGGCAGCGCCAGGATCATCGCCGCGCGCGCCCAGGGGGCGGTCAGCCGCCAGCGCGCCATCGTATAGGCGATCGCGCCGGTCGATGCCGCCAGCAGCACGAGGTTCGGAATGCGCGCGGCGCGCGGCTGCAGGCCGGTCAGCGGGGACAGAAGCCACTGGATGGTCGGGTAGAGCGGTCCGGCCGGCGTGTTCAGCGGCGCGAGCAGGAAGTCGCGGAAGCTGGCGCCCCTGGCGAGAAGCCAGGCGCCCTGGATATAATAACGTTCGTCATAGAGATACCGGGGCGGCGAGCCCGCCACCAGGGCGATCATCGCGATACAGGCCAGCGCGGCGATGACGAGAATGGGGTTGCTGCGGACGGCGCGGAACCAGACCTCTCTGACAGTCTCGCTCACCTCGTCCCCCGATTTCCGCCGCTGGCCCCGGCACTAGCCAAGCGTTGAAGCGATGGCCAGCCAATTGGCGTCGGTTGTTTACTTCCGTGTTTGGCATTGCGCGTGGCCGGGCCCTCGTCCATTCATCCGCGCGGACCTTGGGCAGGATCGGGATGAAGCGTGCGTCAGTCGGACCCTGATGGACAGCACGGCCGGACCCGGCTCCTGATCGTCACGCCGGTCTATGACGACTGGGAATCCTTCGGGCATTTGCTGCACGACATCGAGACTGCCCTGCCGGCGGAGCATTATGATGTCGACATCCTTGCCGTCGATGATTGTTCGAACACGGCGCCCGCTGCCCCCGTGCTCGCGGGCAGCATAAACAGCGTCACCATATTGCGGCTGACGATGAATGTCGGCCACCAGCGGGCGATCGCCGTCGGGCTGGTGCATGCCGACAGCGAGGAGGGCGCCGCAACCGTGGCGATCATGGATTCGGACGGCGAGGATGTCCCGGCCGAGCTGAAGCGCCTGGTCGACACCGCCGCCGCCCGGCCCGGCGAGGCGATCGTCGCGCAACGCTTCAAACGCTCGGAGACGTTTGGTTTCCGGCTTTTCTACTGGATCTATGTCCAGATCTTCCGGGCGCTGACCGGCCACCGGATCGATTTCGGCAATTTCTCGGTGCTGTCGCGCGAGCATGTCGGCCGGCTCGTCCACAACCCCAATATCTGGAACAATTTCGCGGCGACCTTGATCCAGGCGAAGATCCCGATCCACCGCGTCCCGACCGCGCGCGGCGCACGCTATGCCGGGCGTTCGCACATGAAGCTGGTCAGCCTCATCACCCATGGCCTCGGTGCCATATCGGTGTTCACCGACTCAGTCTTCGTGCGCATCCTGCTGGCGAGCGCCGGCATCTTCGCGCTCGCGATCCTGGCGGTGATCGTCGTGATCTGCATCCGGCTCTTCACGGATCTCGCGATACCCGGCTGGGCGACCAATGTTCTCGGCTTCGCCGTCCTGCTCAGCGCGCAGGCGGTGATGCTGCCAATCATGATCGTCTTCCTGCAGCTCAGCAGCCGGTCCTCGTTCCAGAATATCCCGAGCGACCATGCTGCCCGGCTCGTCGACCGGCGGTACTTCCTCTATCAGCGTGTCGATCCGCGCTAAGGGTCCAAGGTGCCACAATCACGGACGGCGCTGGTTGCGCGTTGGATGCCGAAACACGTTCGGCATGACGGAGTGGAAGGGGACGGGAGCGACCTTCAGCTTCACCACACCAGCTCGGAATAGCCGCACCGATCACCTTGGGTGGGCGTGTTGATTCAAGCGCATCGCCCGATCGGGCAGGGGATATGCGCGGGACGCCTCCGGAAGCCCGACAGCTGTTTCTCATCGTTGGCCTGTTGAAATGCCTCTCCGCGCCACACGGCAGCGGCGTGCACGCCGGATTTCCCTGATGATTCCCTGTTATTCCCTGTTCCGGGCCGGCCGGACGAAGGAATACTCTGTTAGATGTCTGTAAAATAATGCGAATTTCTGAAATCCGGCAGGCAATGGCATCAAGAAAAAAAGAAATTCCCTGATAATTCCCTGATATCGACCGTCGAACAGGGAAAATCGCATAGCGGCGGCAAGGTATTCGGCGGCGCAGCGATCCACCATGCTCAATAGTGCTAGCCGCAATGCGGGCAGCCCGGATCCTTGGGCAGGCTGATCGTGCGGAAGCGGAAGGCGAGGGCGTCGACCAGCAGCAGCTTGCCCGCGCTGTCGTCCCCGAAGCCGGTGATCGCGCGCATCGCCTCGAGCGCGGCGAGGCTCCCCATTACCCCGGTCATCGCACCGAGCACGCCTGCTTCGGCGCAGCTGGTCTCGGCCCGGTCGGGGTCAGTGCCGACGAAGCAGCGGTAACAGGGCTTGTCCGGCTCCCAGCCGCGGAAAACACCGAGCTGGCCTTCGAACTGTCCGGCTGCGGCTGAGACCAGCGGGATCCGCGCCGCCAGCGCCGCATCGGCAACGGCGAGACGGGTCGCGAAATTGTCGGTGCCGTCGAGCACCACCTGGGCACCCGCGATCAGCGTACCGGCATTGCCCGCGTCGATCCGCTCCCGGTGCGCTTCCACGACCACGCCGGGGTTGAGCCGCGCGACGGCGTGCGCGGCACCATCGACCTTGGCCGTGCCGATATCCGCGTCGCCGAACAGAGTCTGGCGCTGCAGGTTCGAGAGCTCGACCAGGTCATCGTCGATCACGATCAGCCGGCCCACCCCGGCCGCGGCGAGATACTGGATCGCCGGCGACCCGATCCCGCCCGCACCGATCACGGCAATGGTGGCGGCGCGCAGCTTCGTCTGGCCGGCACCGCCGACCTCGCGCAGCACGATATGGCGAGCATAGCGCTCGAGCTCGGCGTCAGTCAGGCTCATCCGCCCCAATCATAGACGATGGTCGCGCGGTACCATTGATCGGCGGCACCGGCATGCGGCGGGAGATTGGCGCGGGCGAATTTCAGGACCAGACCGACGCTATATTGCTCGACCGTCGGGCACGCGATCGCGCGCGGCACTGCGCGGCGGACCGAGCCATCGGCTGCGACCAGGGTCGCGACATCGACCTTGACCACATAATGGCCATCGGCTGGCCTGGGCAGCGGGCAGCGCCCGGCCGCGATCTCGTCAGCGACGAAGCGCGCCAGCGGCGGCGACATCTGCGGCGCGGTCAGATAGGGCAGCGGCGCCAGTGCCGACCAGTCAGTCGGGACTGACGGTACCGCTGCCGCCGCCTGCAAAAGCAAGAAAGCCAGCATCAACGCCCCGTGGATCCAAAACCCCCGCTCCCGCGAACGGTATCCTCCAGCGTCGCGACTTCGTCCAGCACTGCGCGTTGGACCGGGGCCGGAACGAGTTGGGCGATCCGGTCGCCACGCGTGATCATAAAGGCCTCTTGGCCGAGATTTGCCAGGATGACCTTCACCTCGCCGCGATAGTCGCTGTCGATCGTGCCCGGCGTGTTGAGGCAGGTGACGCCATATTTGAGCGCGAGCCCGGAGCGCGGTCTAACCTGGACCTCATAGCCTGGGGGAATCGCGATCGCGAAGCCGGTCGGTATCGCGGCCCGGTCGCCAGGTGCGAGCGTCGCGTCCACCGCCGAGACCACATCCATGCCGGCTGCGCCCTCGGTCGCATAAGCGGGCGGCGGCAGGCCCTCGCCATGTGGAAGGCGCTTCAGGAGGATGGTGATGGGAGCAAGTGTCATAACCTCCCTATTACCGTTCGCCCTGAGCTTGTCGAAGGGCTGTTCTTCTTTTGCCGGGGAAAGGAAAGCGCGGCGATCAGGGTCAGGCGGGCAGGGCGGCGGCGATCCGATCGGCCAGCCGCCGGGCGACCTCCTCCTTGGGCAGCCTTTCCCAGCTCTCCACCCCGTCCGCCGTCACGATATGCACGGCATTGGCCGCGCCCCCCATCACGTCGCCGGAAACGTCATTGGCGACGATCCAGTCAACGCCCTTGCGCAGCCGCTTCGCACTGGCATGCTCGATCACCTTCTCGGTCTCGGCGGCAAAGCCGATCAGGAGCTTCGGCCGGTCCGGGCTCTTCGCCAGCGTGGCGAGGATGTCGGGATTCTCGACGAGATGGAGCACGGGCGGGACGACGCCCTTCTTGATCTTCTGGCCGGCACCCTCGACCCGCCAGTCAGCTACCGCCGCGACCATGACGGCGGCATCGGCGGGCAGCGCCGCCGCCACCGCGCTCGCCATCTCCCGGGCGGTCTCGACGTCGATGCGGTCGACGCCTGGCGGCGTGGGGAGCGTCACCGGGCCAGCCACCAACGTCACCCGCGCGCCGAGCTGCGCCAGCGCGGCGGCGATCGCGAAGCCCTGGCGGCCCGACGAGCGGTTCGCGAGATAACGCACCGGGTCGATCGGCTCATGGGTCGGCCCCGCGGTGACGAGGACGTGCTTGCCCGCCAGGGTCATGGCTCAGGCCGAAAGCTGGTGGCGGATCGCGGCGAGGATCGCTTCTGGCTCGGGCAGGCGGCCGGGGCCATATTCGCCACAGGCCATCGGCCCCTCATCGGGCTCGAGCACCGTCACGCCATCGCCGCGCAAGGTTGCGACATTGCGGCGGGTGGCGGCATGCTGCCACATCCGCACGTTCATCGCAGGCGCGGCGAGCACCGGCTTGTCGGTCGCGAGCAACAGCGTGGTGGCGAGATCGTCGCAGATGCCCGCCGCCATCTTGGCGAGGAGGTCGGCGGTGGCGGGCGCGATGACGATCAGATCGGCCTCGCGGCTGAGCTGGATATGGCCCATCTCGGCCTCGTCCTTGAGATCCCACAGCGTGGTGAACACCTGGTTCTCGGAGAGTGCAGCGAGCGTCATCGGCGTGACGAAATGCGCGCCGCCCGCGGTGAGCACGCAGCGCACCTCAATCCCGGCCTTGCGGCACAGGCGGATCAGCTCGCACGCCTTGTACGCCGCGATGCCGCCGCCGACGATGAGCAGGATCTTCATCGGCTTCCTATCTCGTCAATCGTGTCACGATGATCCGCCTTTTGTCGAGCGCGGCCGTGATCAGGTCGCGCAGGCCGTCGGGCACGAAGGCGAGGCCGATCAGGATCGTGGGGGCGACCATCAACCCCCAATAGAAGGTGTCGGTGCGCCCGAACAGGCTGAGCAGCGCCCCATAGCCTGCAAAGACCGCAAGCGCCCGTACCGCCAGCGCATCGTTCCAGGCAGCCCAGCCGAACAGGGCGAGCCCGAACAGCAGGGAAGCGAGCCAGGCCGGCGCGAGGTTGAGCGCGGTCGAAAGCGTCATCGTCTTCACGAAGAAGCCGAAGCCGAGCATTCCCGCCCAGCCCGGCGATGCGGGGTCGATGGCATGGACGACCTGCGCCACGGCATGGGCATGGAAAGCGATGACGACCGCGAACATAAGGAGGGTCGCGAACCAGGCGAGCGCCTCACGGCGATGGCCCCCGAGAAGGGCGAGGACCGCCATGATGCCGACATAAAGCGCCGCGGTTTCGCGGATCAGCATCGCCATCATCCCGACCGCGACCGCTTCAATCCAGCGCTCGGGCTTCCGCAGCGCCAGCGACAGCGCGATCAGCAGCCCAGCCCAGACCTCATGAAAGGTCGCAAGCTCGGGCTGGACGAACGCGACCATCCCGCCGGCGAGCAGCCCCAGGGCGATCAGGATGGGCGGCGGGCGGGCCAGCGCCGGGCGCAGCCGGACGAACCAGGCGAGCATCACGCCGACGGCGAGGGCATAGAGCAGCGCGAGCGTCACCGCGGGCGGCAGGGCCGCCTGCAGCAGGGCGAGCGTCGGCAGGCGGAAGGTGACGAACGGCTTGAGCGGATAATTACCGGTGCGCAGCGCCTGCGCCGTGACCGCATAATATTCGCCGCCGCCGCGCACGCCGGCGACGATCGATTCGTACAGGACGACATCGGCCTCGTCATCGGCCCGCTGCGCCGGGTCGTGGCTGACCGGCGGGGGTCCGGGGCTGGCCAGCGCAGTCAGGCTGGCGGCGAGCAGCAGGGCGAGCAGGGCGAGCGCCCACCATGCGGCAGGCCGTTTCAGCGTGGCGAACCGGCTTGGCGCCGTCAGCCAGAACGGAGGGTGGGGGCGGGCCACCAGTCTATCCCAATATCATCCAGGTTGCAGCGAGCGTCACCAGCGCCGTCACCGCCGCGACCGCGACATAGCGCCAGCCGCCGCCGATCCTGACGATTTCGATCTCCTTCAGCGGCGGCGCGGGCGGCGCACCGCCCGGGGCGGGATAGCGCAGCTCGATATTGCGGATCAGCTCCGGCAGCCGGGCAAGGGTGCGCAGATCGGTGATGATGCGGTCAGCCACGGCCGCCTCGGGCCCGAGCTCGGTCCTGATCCATTCGCGCACGAACGGCGCGGCTGAATCCCAGAGGTTGATATCGGGATCGAGGCTGGTCGCCACGCCCTCCACCATCACCATCGTCTTCTGCAGCAGCAGCAGGTGCGGCTGGGTCTGCATGTCGAAATCGCGGGTGATGTTGAACAGGCCGTCGAGCATCATGCCGATCGACATGTCCTTGACCGCCAGCCCGCGCATCGGCTCGCCGACCGCCCGCAGCGCCGTCGCGAACTCGGCGACATTGTGGTGGGCAGGGACATAGCCCGCCTCGAAATGGATCTCGGCGACGCGTTTGTAATTGCCGGTGATCAGCCCGTAGAGGATCTCGGCCAGCCACACCCGCGCGCGCCGGTCGATCCGCCCCATGATGCCGAAATCGATCGCCGCGATCCGCCCGTCGGGCAGCGCGAACAGGTTACCTTGGTGCATGTCGGCATGGAAGAAGCCCTCGGCGATCGCCTGGCGCAGAAAGGCATGGACCAGCGTATCGGCCAGCTTGGGCAGGTCATGGCCCGCCGCGACCAGCGCCGCGCGATCCGAGATCTTGATGCCGTCGACCCAGGCGATCGTCAGCGCCCTGGTCGTGGTCCGCTGCCAGTCGATCGCCGGCACGACATAATCGGGCTGCGCGGTCATCGCCTCGGCCAGCTCGGACGCAGAGGCAGCCTCGCGCCGCAGGTCGAGCTCGCGCGCAGTCCAGCGCTTGAACGTCTCGATGACGAGCCGGGGGCGCAGGCGCGACAGCTCGCCGCCCATCGCCTCGACTTGGGCCGCGGCCCATTGATAGGTGTCGATCGCCCGCGCGAACTCCTCCTCGACGCCCGGGCGCAGCACCTTGACCGCCACATCGCGCCCGTCGGCGGTGACGGCGCGGTGGACCTGCGCGATCGACGCCGCACCGACCGGTACCGGATCGATCGAGGCGAACAGCTCTTCGGGCGGGCGCCCGAAGGCGCGGGTCATCGCGGCGTGGATGGTTTCATAGGGCAGCGGCGGCAGTGCGTCCTGCAGCCTGAGCAGGTCCTTCGCCGCAGCCTCGCCGACGATATCCGGCCGGGTCGCCAGCGTCTGGCCGAGCTTGATCGCGGCCGGGCCGATCGCCTGCAGCGCGTCGGCATAAGCCGGCGTCTTCGGCACCCGCGCGCCGAGTCGGGCGACGCGGACGGCGAGCTTGAGGCGCGGCGGCGTGTTCGGATCGCGCTCGATTCCACCCAGCGCACCATGACGCGCGAGGATTCGGCTCCATTTGCCGAGCCGCCAGAGGTGCACAGCGGTTGCGGTCATGAAGGCTGGCTCAAATCTTCCAGCCGCTATGGATCGCGACGAGGCCGCCGAGCATCGGCTCGACATTGGTCTGCACGAAACCGGCCTCGCCGATCATGCGCTCGAAGGTCGGCATGTCCGGGAAACGGCGGATCGATTCGATCAGATAGCGATAGCTGTCGGCATCCTGGGCAAGCAGCTGGCCGAGCTTCGGCACCATCTTGTGCGAATAGGCGTCGTAGATCTCGGCAAAGCCCGGCCAGAGCGTCGTCGAGAATTCGAGGCAGAAGAACCGCCCGCCACGCCGCAGCACCCGATGCGCCTCGCGCAGCGCCTTGGGGATATCGGTCACGTTCCGGATGCCGAAGGCGATCGTATAGGCGTCGAAGAAACGGTCGGGGAAAGCGAGCGTCTCCGCATTCGCCTCGGTCCACACAAGCCCGTCGATCCCGCGCTTCTGCGCGCGTTCCACACCCACCTCGAGCATCTGCGGGTTGATATCGGCCACCGTCACCGACGCGCCCGATTTCGCCAGCCGGAAGGCGATGTCGCCGGTGCCGCCCGCCATATCGAGGATCTGCTCGCCTGCGCGCGGCTTCACCCGGCGAACGAAGCGATCCTTCCACAGCCGGTGCATGCCCCCCGACATCGCGTCGTTCATGATGTCGTAGCGCGAGGCCACGCTGGAGAAGACCCCGCCGACGCGGCGTGTCTTCTCGTCGGGGGCGACCTCTTCATAGCCGAAGGAAACGGTGTCGTTCATGAGGGGGCTCTAGCCAAGGCTTGTGGCTGCGGCAAACCCAACCTAGCGATGAGGGGCAATGCCAGAGCTTCCCGAAGTAGAAACCACCGTCAACGGCCTGCGCCCCGTGCTGCAGGACCAGCGGATCACCTTGGTCCAGGCGCGGCGGCCCGATCTGCGCAAGCCGATCCCCGTCGATCTCGGCCAACGCCTCACCGGCGCGGTGGTGACCGGCCTCGGCCGGCGCGCGAAATACGGCCTGATCGATACGGATCGCGGCGACACGCTGATCTTCCACCTCGGCATGTCGGGTCGCTGGCGTGTCGATCCGAGCGAGATATTGCCGCACGACCATGTGATCATCGAAACGGCCAGACATCGCCTCGCGCTCAACGACCCAAGGCGATTCGGCTCGCTCGACCTGATCGCGACCGATTCGCTCGCTGCCTATCCGCCCTTAGTCGCGATGGGTCCCGAGCCGCTCGGCCCGGATTTCACCCCGCGCTACCTGCGCAAGGCACTCGATGGGCGAATCGCCTCGATCAAGCTGATGCTGCTCGATCAGCGAATCGTCGCTGGCCTCGGCAATATCTATGTCTGCGAAGCGCTCTATCTCGCCCGCATCTCGCCGAAGCGAAGCGCCGGCGAGTTGTCGCTGCCCCGCCTCGAACGGCTGGTCGAGGCGATCCACAGCGTGTTGGCGGCGGCGATCGAGGCGGGGGGATCGTCGCTGCGCGACTATGCCCGGCCCGATGGCGAGCTCGGCTATTTCTCGAAGCAATGGCGGGTTTACGGCCGCGAAGACGAGCCCTGCGATTGCGGCGGCACGGTCCAGCGCTACACCGAAGGCGGGCGTTCGACCTTCTGGTGCCCGAAATGCCAGCGTTGAGCGGTTGACCGACTCATAGTTGATGGGTAAGAGGCCCGCTTTCCGGGGCTGCGGGCTTTGCCGTCCGCGCCCTTTCTTTATATCAGATCAGAGGGCTTCATGGCGAACACGCCACAGGCGAAAAAGCGAATCCGGCGCAATGCGCGTCGCGCTGAAGTAAACGGCAACCGTGTCGGCCGTATCCGCACCTTCGTGAAGAAGGCCGAGGCCGCGCTGGCATCGGGCGACAAGACTGCGGCAACCGCGGCCATGGCGCAGATGCAGCCGGAGCTGGCCCGTGGCGTTGCCAAGGGCGTGCTCCACAAGAACACCGCCTCGCGCAAGTTCGCCCGCCTCACCAAGCGGCTCACCGCACTCGCCTGATCCGCACCAAGCGGAAGGGACCAAAAACCCGCCGGTCATTCCGGCGGGTTTTTTGTCGTGTTACACTTGGATGAAGTCACATCGGTTATACATGGTTTGATCCATAGCATACCCGATTCCGGAAAAGTCAGGATTCACCACGATTCGCGCCCGATTCGCATGTTGGTTTCTAGAATAACCTTGTAATTTCAGTGCACTATACGATTTCTAACGGGAATCCTTGGCTCGCTTCGAGTCAAGTCCGTTTATTTCGGTTTTGTTACGTGTCGGGGTCTTGCCCGACTCGGCGCGATCTTCATAATCACCCTTCGCCGCGCAGACGATCCGTCTCGCGACCTAATTGAGAGCTTCGAAGTCAGGCGGACGGGGATTCCGGCTGGGGGGAGCTTTTGTCTGTGAAGAACAAGGCGGCGCGAGACCTTTGTCTCGGCGCTCCGGGGAAGGATTGGGTGTTGGCCGCAATTGTAACCAGAGACGCTGTACAGCGCGATGAGGTTGCGAAGGCCTGGGGCACGGTGCGTGGTCATCTGCGCGAGTCGGCCGGCGTTCGCCTCTTCGACCAATGGCTGAAGCCGATCGAGCTGGTCGATGGATCGGATATCGACACGGTCCGGCTTGCGCTCCCGTCTGCCTTCATGACCAATTGGGTCCGCAATCATTATGCGGATCGTCTCTTCCAGGAATTCCGTTCGATCCTGCCCGATGTGCGCAGCGTTTCGATCGAGACTCGAGTCGCGTCCGCGAAGCCGGCGATCCTGGCCGTCGAGGCGAGCGACCCTGCGCCTGCTCCAGTCGAGCTCTCGGCCCGCCCGCAGCTCGATCCGCGCTTCACCTTCGATCGGTTCGTGGTCGATCACAGCAATCGCGTGGCGTACAACGCCGCACGTGCGCTGGCCGAGCCGGGCACGCCGCGCTTCAGCCCGTTGTTCATCCACAGCGCCACCGGCCAGGGCAAAACCCACCTGATGCATGCGATCGGTGCTGCCTATCTCGAGGCCTGCCCCGACGCGAATGTGATCGTGATGTCGGCCGAACGCTTCATGTTCGAGTTCGTCCAGGCGGTCCGTGCCCGGGCGCAACGCCAGAACGACCGCGATACCCATGCCTTCAAGGCGCGCCTGCGCGCGGCCGACCTGCTGATCATCGATGACGTGCAGTTCATCGCCGGCAAGGATTCGACCCAGGAGGAGTTCTTCCACACCGTCAGCGAAGTGATGGCGGCCGGCAAGAGGCTGGTGATCAGTGCTGATCGCTGCCCGCAGGGGCTCGACGGTATCGAGGCGCGGATCACGTCGCGCCTGTCGGTCGGGCTGGTTGCCGACATCAAGCTGCCCGATCTGGCGCTGCGCCGTGCGGTGCTCGATCGCAAGCTCGCCGATCTGCCTGATGCCCGGGTTCCGGAGGACGTGCTCGATCTGCTCGCAACCCGGATCACCGCCAATATCCGCGATCTCGAAGGCTCGCTCAACCGGCTGGTCGCTTATGCGCAGCTGACCGGCGAAGCGATCGACATGGATTTCGCGGTGGCGACCCTCGGCGATGTGCTGCGCGGTGCCGAGCGGCGCGTGACGATCGACGAGATCCAGCGCGCTGTCTCTGCGCATTTCGAGCTGAAGCCGATCGATCTCGTCTCGGCGCGCCGCGCCGTGGTGGTCGCGCGGCCACGCCAGATCGCGATGTACCTCGCCAAGAGGCTGACCACGCGCTCGCTGCCCGAGATCGGCCGCAAGTTCGGCGGGCGCGACCATTCGACCGTGATCCATGCGGTCCGCCGCATCGAGGAACTGCGCGACAAGGATCGCGAGATCGACGGCGCAGTCAGGACGCTGCTGCGAGAGCTCGAGGGCTGAGCCACTTCGACCCCCTTCCCTGCACGGGAAGGGGTGCAGCTGCCGCTACTTCTTCTCCGGCGCGATCGTGATCTTCACCGTCTCGCCAGAATTGCCCGGGAAGTTGGTGAACATCGCCTCGACCAGCTTCGGCACCAGATAGGGCAGGTCGTCGCTGCGCGACTGCGCCTTGGCGGTGCCCTCGAACACGCGCTGGCCGTTATCGGTCCGGTTGATCTTGAGGTCGAGCTCGCTGGTATAAACGGTGAAGCTGGTCAGGCCGTCATCGTCGAACAGGAACGGATCGTAGAAGCCATAGGCGAAGCGGCGCGGGCCGTAATAGCCATAGGGTCCGCCAAAGCCGCGATAGGGGCCGCCAAAACCGAAGCCGAAGCGGCCGGCATAAGGTGACAGGCCAGTCCCGACCGTCTTCTCGCGGCCCTTGTCGACATCATAGCCCATCTTCACGATGAGATCGGCATGGGCCGGATCAGTCGCGGGACGATAACCGGCACTGGTCAGCTTGGTCGAAACGATCTGCGCATATTGGCCGAACTCGATGCCGCCATCGAGCCTGGGGTCGCCCGCCTGGATCACGAAGCTTTGCCCGCTCGGCGGGGCAAGCTGCTGGAAGCGCGATACCTTGGCGTCGAACGGTGTTGCGCAGCCGCCCAGAGTGACCAGGGCGAGCGCTGCGATCGAGAGCATCTTCATGGCTTTTGCGACCTTGGTATCGAGGGAAAGCACAGTCAGTTCAAGCGCTTGCGATCGTAGCGCTCCCGTTATGAATAGCGCTTGAACGGTCGGCCCGCAAGCTGGTGCCCGCAGATCCCGTCAGACGTGCAGTCCCACCGCGCGCTGGGCCGCGAGCAAGGTCGGCGCGGCGATCGCATTGGCCCGTGCCGCGCCCTTGGCGAGTGCCTGGCCGATCGCCTCGTCTTCGCCCTGCAATCGCATGATCCGGTCGCGGATCGGGCCGAGCACTGCGACCGCGAGATCGGCAAGCGCCGGCTTGAAAGTGCCGAAGCCCTTGCCGCCGAACTCTTCCATCACCGCCTCAGTCGAGGTTTCGGCGAGCGCGGCGTAGATCGTAACCAGATTCTTCGCCTCCGGCCGCGCTGAGAGATCGGCAAAGGCGAGGGGCAGGGGCTCGGGGTCGGTCTTCGCCTTTTTCAGCTTCTGCACGATCAGGTCGTCGCTATCGATCAGGTTGATCCGCGACATGTCCGACGGATCGGACTTGGACATCTTCGCGCTCCCATCGCGCAACGACATGATGCGCGGCGCGGCCTTGGAGATGAACGGCTCCGGCAGGGTGAACAGCTCGACACCGAAATCATTGTTGAACTTGGTCGCGATGTCGCGGGCGAGCTCGAGATGCTGCTTCTGGTCGTCGCCGACCGGAACATGCGTCGCCTGATAGAGCAGCACATCGGCCGCCTGCAGCACCGGATAGGTGAACAGGGCGACGCTCTGCGTCTCGCCGCTCTTGCCGGCCTTGTCCTTCCACTGCGTCATGCGGTTGAGCCAGCCCATCCGCGCGGTGCCGCCCAGGATCCAGGCAAGCTCGCTATGCGCCGGCACGCGCGCCTGGTTGAACAGGATGGCGCGATCCGGATCGATGCCGCAGGCGAGCAGGGTCGCCGCCATCTCGACGGAATTGGCGGTCAGTTCGGCTGCCACCACTGGCTGGGAAAGGGCGTGGAGGTCGGCGAGGAAGAACAGGCACTCCTCGCCCGGCTTCATCGCATCCTGCATCGCGACCCATTGCTTGATGGCGCCGAGATAATTGCCGAGATGGAGGTTGCCGGTGGGCTGGATGCCGGAGACGACGCGCATATTCTACTCGTTTCAGGCGCGCTTGCGCCGGAGGAAGGTCAGGTCGTCGCGGGTGAAGGCGCCGAGAATGAAGGTGGCGATCGCATAGACCACCACGCCGGCCGCGACCAGCACCAGCATTGCCGCCGTCCGTATCTCCCAGCTGCCATGGATATAGGGCGTCAGCCGATCCTGCAGCAGCCACAGGACGAGGCCCATGGCCAGCGCAGCCAGAGCAAGCCGCCAGGTCCGGCGACGCAACCGCTGGTCGGGCTCGAAATGGCCGCGTTTGCGCAAGGTGTAGTAGAGCAGGAAGGTGTTGACGGTCGAGGCGAGCGCAGTCGCGAGCGGCGGCCCCATATGTTTGAGCGGGACGATGAAGGCGAGGTTGAGCACCAGATTCACCGCCATGCTGATCATCGCATAGCGGACCGGTGTCCTAGTGTCGGAGCGGGCATAATAGCCCGGGGTCAGCACCTTGATGAGAATATAGCTCGGCAGGCCGACCGAGAAGGCGGAGAGCGCCTGGGCCGTGAAGATCGTGTCCTGCGCGCCGAACCGGCCATGCTCGTACAAGGCGGCGACGATCGGCGCGCCGCACAGCACCAGCGCGACGGTGGCGGGCAGGGTGAGCAGCAGCGCGAGCTCCATCCCGCGATTCTGCGCTTCCATCGCGGCGCTCTCTTCGCCGGCGGCGAGATGGCGCGAGATCAGGGGCAGCAGGACGGTGCCGAGCCCGATGCCGATCAGGCCAAGCGGCAGCTGGTTCACCCGGTCGGCCGTATAGATATAGGTCACCGAGCCATGGTTGAGCAGCGATGCGGCCAGGGCGGTCGAAATGACCAGGTTGATCTGGACCGCGCCGGCACCGGCTGCGGCCGGCCAGATCAGCGCCAGCAACCGCTTCACATCGGGGTTGAGCCGCGGCAGCTTGAGGCGCAGCTTCACGCCGCTCGACCAGCAGGCCTGGGCGAGCCACAGGAGCTGCAGCACGCCCGATACGCTCACCGCGATCGCCTGGTTGCGCGCGGTCACATAGGGGTCGTGGTTGTGGAAAAGCAGCAGAGCCAGGATCAGCGTCAGGTTCAGCAGGATCGGCGCGGCCGCATTGACCCAGAATTTGTGCAGCGAGTTGAGGATGCCGCCGAGCAGCGACACCAGGCTGATGAACAGCAGATAGGGGAAGGTGTAGCGCGACAGCTCGACCGCGAAGGCGAACTGATCGTTGGTCACGCCGTGGAACTTGCCCGACATCAGGAAGGTCACCGGCCAGGCGAAGATCTCGATGATCAGCGTCATGACGATCAGCACCGGGAGCAGTACGGAGAGCGCGTCTTCGGCAAAGGCGATGCCGGCCGGCAGGCCGGGGCCGTCCTTGTCGCTCACCTTGCGGTTGAACATCGGGATGAACGCGGCCGAGAAGGCGCCTTCCGCGAACAGGGCGCGGAACATGTTGGGCAGGCGGAACGCGACGAGGAAGGCGTCCGACGCGAAGCCGGCGCCGACGAAGCTGACGAACAGCGAATCGCGCACCAGCCCCAACACGCGGCTGGCAAGGGTGAGCCCGCCCACCGATCCCAGCGCGCGCGTCAGGTTCATGTCATTTTACCTTTGAAACCGGCTGAGGTCAGGCCGTGCCGGTTTCCGCTGTGGTCACGCCCTGGGCTTCGGCCTGCTGCAGGTAGATCGCGCCGAAATCGATCGGCTCGAGCAGAAGCGGCTGGAAGCCGCCGTCCCGCACTGCATCAGCGAGCACGCGGCGGGCGAACGGGAAGAGCAGGCGCGGCGCCTCGGCGAGCAGGAAGGGCTGGAGATGCTCGGCTGGAATGTTGCGCAGGCCGAACAGCCCGGCATAGGCAAGATCGACCAGGAATGCGACCTGGCCCTCGATCTCGGCGCGCACTTCGACGCGGAGCACGACCTCATGCACATCCTCGCCGACCTGTGCGGTGCCGATGTTGAACTGGATGTCGATCTGCGGGGCGGCGCCCTGGACCTGATAGATTGCCGGCGCGTTGGGATTCTCGAACGACAGGTCCTTCACATATTGCGAAAGCAAGCCGACCGCAGGCGCCGTATCGGCGCCGTTGGGAAGGGGCTCGGTGCCCGTGATGATGCCATCGTCCTGCTCGTCCATCGAAAGTTCATCCTCAAAGATCGAAATAATCGGCAATGCCCTGTGGCGTGCCAGCGACGGCGCGCGTAGCAGGGGCCGGCGGGCAGTTCAACGGCCCGGGCAGATCGCCGGGAAATCGCAGGAACTGGTGCCATTTGAAACACTGGCGCGTTACGCCTATGTAGATGCTCAGCCGAAATCGGAGGCAAGGTGGTTACAATACTTGTTCTAGCGATGCTCGCAGGGTTTCTGGGGTTGCGTCTGTACATGGTCCTCGGCAAGCGGACGGGCCATGAGCAGCCGCTGCTGCCCAAGCCGGCCGAAGAGCGCGCCGCGCCGACGCCGTTGCCGCGCCCGATCGAGATCGTGCAGGAACCGCGCGAGATTTCCAACCGCAACATCGACCCGCGTGCCGAGGCCGGCCTCCGCGCGATCGTGTCCGCCGAGCCGGGGTTCGACGTCAGCCAGTTCCTCGAAGGCGCGCAGGGTGCGTATCGCATGATCCTCGAAGCCTATTGGAAGGGCGACGAGGAAGCGCTTGCCTGGCTGGTCGAGGATGAGGTGCGTGGCGCCTTTGTCGAGGCGATCGAGGCGCGGGCAACCGCCGGGCATGTGCTCGACAACCGGCTGGTGTCGATCGAGCGTGCGATCATCGCGGATGCTTCGGTCGAGGGCAAGCAGGCGCGGATCACGGTCCGCTTCGATGCCGATATCGCCGCGGTCACGCGCGATGCCGATGGCAATCTCATCGCCGGATCGATGAGCGATGCGGAGGAGACGCATGACGTCTGGACCTTCGGGCGGACGCTGAAGAGCAGCGATCCGAACTGGAAGCTTACCGACACCGACGAGGCGTGAAGGCGTAATGCGGCGCTGGGGGATTGTCGCGCTCGCCCTGGCGGTGAGCGCCTGTAACGGCGGCATCGTGCCGCGGCCTGAAGGACCGCCCGTCCGCCCCGCCGCACCGGCCCGTACGCCGGTGCCAGCGACACCGATTGCGCCCGTGCCCGCTACGGCGACGCCGGGGGCGGTCTCCGCAATCAGGGTCGGCGTCACGGCCGGCCCATCGCTGGGCTCGCTGGCGCTTTCCCCGGATCAGGCGACACGGGCGCTTGCGGCGTTCCGCCTGTCCTGCCCTTCGTTGATGCGCCGCCCGGATCTCTCCGGGTTGACTCGGGGTGCCGACTGGCAGCCTGCCTGCGCCGCTGCCGCCGATGTCCGCGGCGATGCGCGGGGCTTCTTTGCGCAATGGTTCGAAACGGTGCAGGTCGGGGACGGCAAGGCCTTCGCGACCGGCTATTACGAGCCCGAGATCGCCGGCTCGCGCGAGCGTCGCGCCGGCTATGAGGTGCCGGTCTATGCGCGGCCGGACGATCTGGTCGAGGTCGACCTCGGCCTGTTCAGCACTGATCTCAAAGGCAAGAAGATCCGCGGACGGATCGAGGGCAATGCCTTTGTGCCCTATTATGATCGCGCGGCGATCGACGACGGCGCATTGGGCAGCCATGCGCGCATCATCGCCTGGGCGGCCGATCCGGCCGAGTTCTTCTTCCTCCAGATCCAGGGATCGGGCCGGCTGCGGCTTCCCGACGGCTCAGTGATACGGGTCGGCTATGACAGCCAGAACGGCCATGATTATACCGGCATCGGCGCGCTGATGAAGCAGCGCGGGCTGCTCGGCCCTGGCCAGACCTCGATGCAGGGCATCCTCAAGTGGATTCACGAGCATCCCGATGAAGGGCGCAATATCATGCACGAGGACAAGAGCTTCGTGTTCTTCCGCGTGCTGGACGGGCCGCCGATCGGCGCGATGGGTCTGGCAGTGACGCCGCGCGTCTCCGCCGCGACTGATCCCAGGTTCGTCCCGCTCGGCGCGCCTGTCTTCCTGTCGATGGATCGTGCTGACGCGAGCGGATTGTGGGTCGCGCAGGATACCGGCGGCGCGATCCGGGGCAGCAACCGCTTCGACACCTATTGGGGCGCGGGCGACGATGCGCGCGCCGCCGCGGGCGGGATGGCGAGCCACGGCACCGCCTTCGTGCTGCTGCCGATCGGTACACTCGATCGGCTCGCGGCGGAGAGGGCGAATGGCGGTGCGTCGCCTAACCCCTGACGAGGCAGCGCTCTGGTCGCGGGTCATGGAGAGCGTCCGGCCAATCCGGCCGCGCGCCGCTCCGTCGCCGGTCGCTGCCACACCTGCCCCTGTCCAGAAGACGCCACCTCGGGTCGCGGCGCCCGCGAAACAGCCGGCCCAGGTGCGCGCGCCGGCGGTACGGGCACCGCAGCGCCCCATTCCGGGTACGACGCTCGACGGCAGCTGGGACAAGCAATTGTCGCGCGGGCTGGTGTCGCCCGATCGGTCGATCGACCTGCACGGCCATAATCTCGCGACCGCTTATGCCTTGCTCGATTCAGCGCTCGATCAGGCGATACGCGACGGAGATCGCGTGATTCTGCTGGTTACGGGCAAGCCGCCTGTTCCGACCAGCGAACGGCCGCATGCCCGCGGTGCGATCCGGGCGGCGGTGGGCGACTGGCTCGCGGGTTCGCGCCATGCCGGGTCGATCGCGGCGGTGCGCGGCGCCCATCCGCGCCACGGGGGCAGCGGCGCGCTTTATATCGTGCTGCGGCGGCCGCGGGACCATCGAAAGTCTTAACCTTTCCCAACCTATATTCCCGATCAGCCGGACGAATTTGTCCGCCGCCGTGGGGGCTCCTGGGATCGCGATGGAAGGTGTATCGCTCAAGAGCCGCGCTATCGTGTTTGCGATGTGCGCGGGCGCGGTCGCGTTCATCCTTGCGCTCGTCGCTACCTCCAGCGGGCAGAACGGCATCACCAATGTCTCGCGCGCACTGATCCCGGCCGTGGTGTGCGCCGCGATGTGCTGGGCATCGGCCGAGCGGGCGATTGCCGGGACCGCATCGGCGATCGACGCCGCGATCGCGCGGCTCATGCGGGCCGCGCATGGCGATCTCGACGGCGACATTCCATCGGAGATTGCCGAGAATGTGCCGCAGCTCGCTGCCGCGATGAACGGCCTGTTCCATCAACTGGGCGCCAATCTGGACAGCGTGCACCGGCTGGCGATGTTCGATCCCGTAACGTCGCTGCCCAATCGCACCAACTTCCGCCGGACCTGCGAGCGTGCGCTGACCGACATGGTCCCGGGCGCGGGCGCGGCCTTGTTCTTCATCGATCTCGATCGCTTCAAGACGGTCAACGACACGATGGGGCATGCGATGGGAGACATGCTGCTCGGCATGGTCGCCAATCGCCTGCGCGCGGTGGCTGACCGGGTCAGCGCCGAGACCGGGGTGCCGCCACCGCTGATAGGACGGCTGGCCGGCGACGAGTTCACGATGTTCTGCTGGGGCATCTCCGATCCCGCCGATGCGGCGCGGATCGGCCGCGGCGTCTTGTTCGCGCTGAGCGAGCCGTTCGATCTGGTCGGGGCCGAAGTCGAGATCGGCGCGTCGATCGGCATTGCGCTCCGCCCGAAGCATGGCGAGAACCTGACTGACCTGATGCGCGCGGCCGATGCCGCCATGTACCATGCCAAGGCAAATGGCCGCGGCCGCGCCGAGCATTTCAGCGACGAGCTGGCGGGCCAGATCGCCGATCGCGCGCAGCTTGAGAGCGAGCTGCGCGAGGCGATCGACCAGGACCAGTTCGAACTCGTGTTCCAGCCGCAGATCGCGGTGTGGGGCGGCGAGATAGTCGCGGCCGAGGCGCTGATCCGCTGGCGCCATCCGCGCGACGGGCTGCGCTTGCCGGGCAGCTTCATCCAGCGCGCCGAGGAGACAGGGCTGATCGTCGAGATCGGCGAATGGGTGATCAGCACGGTCGCCGAGACGATCGCGCGCTGGGGGCGGATGGGGATCGAGCAGCGGCTCGCGATCAACATCTCGCCGCGCCAGCTCGACCATGCCAGCTTCTTCCTGCGCCTGCGCGCAGCGATGCTCGCGGCCAATGCGCCGGCGCGGCTGCTCGAACTCGAGATCACCGAGACACTGGCGATGCATTGCAGCGAAGACGTGATCGCGGCGATCGGCCTGCTCCGTACGGATGGGGCGACGATCGCGATCGACGACTTCGGCACGGGCTATTCGAACCTCGCCCGGCTGCGCGACCTGCCGGTCGACCGGGTGAAGCTCGACCGCAGCCTGATCGAGCATATCGTAGAGAATGCCGAGGCGCGGACGATCGCGCACGCCGTGGTCGGGCTGATCCACGGCATCGGCTGCGAGGCAGTGGCCGAGGGCATCGAGACCGAGGCACAGGCTGACGTGATGCGGGTGATCGGGTGCGACGTGATCCAGGGATATGCGATCGCGGCACCGATGGACGAGGACGCGTTCATCGCCTGGTCGCGGCGCGAGGACAGACAACTGGCAGCGGGGTGAAGCCAGATTGCCGAAGGGGCGGGGGCCCGGACGGCAAAAAGAAGGGGCGGTTTCCAACAGGAAGCCGCCCCTTTTTTGTTGGGTCGGAAAAGCGGATCATGCTGAATCCGGTTGGCCGAAACCCACCCACCGTTCGGGCTGAGCTTGTCGAAGCCCAGGTTCCTGACGCTGCGTTCCGCCCACAAGTGCCCTTCGACAAGCTCAGGGCGAACGGAGATGAGTCTGGCCTCCAGAGTTTGAGATCAGAAGCTGAACTTCACCGTGCCGTGATAGCTCTGGTTCGCCACATCGGTGCGCCAGATCGTCGAGTCGGCGCCGACCGAGATCTCGACCTTGCCGGTCTTGTAGGAGAGGCCGCCGCTGACTTCGGCCCAGTCCTTGTCCGTGCCGGCAACCGCGAACAGCGCCGTCGGGCCGATCGCCCCGGTGAAGTTCGCCGCGACGAGGCCCGGCTGGCTGTCGAGCTCATGGACGGCATAGGCAGCGAGATAGGGCTTCACCACCTTGCCGCCGCTCAGATGCAGACCGAGGCGGCCCTGCAGGCTGTCATAGCTGTCGCGATAATAGGTCAGCGCCATGGGGCCGCCCTGCTCGTTGATATCGTCGAACATGATCGACGACGCGCGGAACGCGACGCGCGGCCCGAACTTCAGGCTGCCCAGGTTGAAATCCTGGCCGAAGCTGACCTCGCCTGCGACGATCAGCGACCGATCCCTGGTGGTCAGGCTATAGGGCGTGCCGACCAGGGTGACGCTGCGGGCAGTCTGCGAGTTGAACGAACCCGCACTCAGCATCGCGTCCGCGACAAAGCCGCCGTCCGTCGCGATCTTGCCGTACAGCGTGCCCTCATAGAGCTGGCTCTTGGCCTGATGCAGGACATAGGCCGGCGTTGCGTCGATATCGCTGTAGGAGAAGGAGATGCCGACCACGCCGTGCGAACCGGCTTCCTTCTCGATGCCGGCGGCGATGAAATAGCCGTCGAAATGATCGCGCCCGGTGGCCGGAAGAGCCGTCGGCATCGTCGCGCTGGTGCCGTTGAGATAGCCGCCGGCGACGAACGCGCTCATCGTCTCGGGCAGCTTGCCCTCCATCACCGTCTCGCCCGCATCGCTGCGGACCTCGGGCGTGTCGGGCAGGTTCATCGTGCGGTTCGCCGCCATCTCGAACGGATGGCCGATCATCGCGACCGAACCGCCGAGATTGCCGACCTCGATCGCTTCGACATGGTCGCGGTAGAAGCGCGACATATTGTCGATCGAGACCGTGCCCAGCGCATCGCGGTTGGTTTCGGTGCGCGGCGCCCAGCTTTCGAGCGTTCCCATGATCGTCGCCGCGCTCTGCAGATCGAGCGGGCCATAGAGATTGGAGAGCGGCGAATAGTTGTTGGCCCGGTCGCCGTCGAGCAGGGCTGCGAAGGCAGTCTGGACCGGCGTGTTGGCGACGACATTGGCATAGAGCCCGGGATCGATCGACACCGTCACCGCATTGGCGCCGTAGGTGAGGTGCGGCGTCAGGATCGCGCTGATCGGGATCACATTGTTGAACGGGATGATGTTGCCCTGGCCGTCCCTGGAGAAGCCGCCCTGCGCCGTCACGATCGTATAGGTGTCGCCGGCGCGGATGGTGTAGCCGGTTGCCGCACCGAACATGACGGTGCCGCCGAGGCTGGCGATGCCATCGACCGGAATCTGGTTGGGCAGGAAGGTCGTGGTGACGACCGCGACCTTGTCCGACACATGGTTCGCCCCGAGATCGAGCAGCAGGCCGCTGCCCGAAGAGAGGATGAGGTTGCCGGCGAAGGTCAGCGTGCCGGTGCCGCCGATCGTGCCCGGTGCGATGACGCCCGTGACGTTGGTGAAATAGGGCGCGTTGAACCGGCCGGTGCCCTGGACGGCGCCGCTGAGCAGCAGATAATCGCCGACCGAGGTCATCACGCCGTTGTTCACGACCACGCCGTCATATTGATTCATGTTGATCAGGCTGGTCAGTGACCCGGTCGAGGTGACCGAGAGCTTCGAGCTTGCGCCCGAGATGGTGAAGCGATCGACCGTGATCGCGGTATCGAGCGTGGTTGTGCCGGCTGCCGACAGGGTTACGTCGAAATAGCGGGCAGCGGTATGGGTCGCCGCGTTGGGATTGGCATCATTGGGTACGAAATTGGTCGCGCCCGGCAGGCCGTTGGCGAGCGTCGGCGCGGGCAGAGCCCCGCCAGCGGTGTTTCCGGTGGGCGGACCATTCGAGCCGACCAGAACACCGCCGACGGTCACGTCGCCGGTGACGATGTTTTCGCAAACATCGAAATAGCAGACCGAGCCGAAGCCTGGCGACGTATCGGCAATGCCGGTGCCGGGCGTGGTCGGGACGCCTGTCATCAGCTGGCCGTTGACGAGAACGTTATAGGCCGGGTCGACATTGGTCGTCCAATGCGACGGGTCGGTCCAGTTGCCATCGCCGGCGAGTGCCGAGACATAGTGATAGGGGTTGTTCGCGGCGATATAGTCCCAGAACAGATAGAGCGGCTGATAGAAGCTCGTCGTGCCGTAGCTGGAGCCGGGCTGCTGGCCGTAGAAACGATCACCGCCGGAAAGCACCGCGATCACGAGCTTCTTGGCATAGGTTCGATCGAGGATCAGCGGGCCGCCCGAATCCCCGGGGGCAGTGATGCCCTCATGCGGCGTCGCATCATCCGGGAAGATGTTGAAATCGAACGGGTTCGTGCGCGTGGGATCGTCGAAATCCATCATGTACAGATTCTGCGGCGTTCCGTCGGGCGCGCCGAACAGGAACCTGTCCTGATCGTCGAGCGAGCCGAGCAGGCCGATATAATTCTCGGCGACGCGGCGGCGGAAATCGATCGAGCCCTGGCCGGTGTTGCCGGTGCCATTGTCGCCATAACCGGTGATGGTGACATGATAGCCCGTACCGGTGACGGGATTGGTCGAGGTCGGGGCGGGCAGGGCGGAGAACAAAAGCGCCCAAGTCGGCACGTTCGCTGCCGGCGTATCGAGCACACCGAGCGCCACGTCGCCCTGCAGGAAGTTCTGGCCGAGCCTTTCCGACAGCGTCGTTCCGAGCTGGGTCGACTGAATGTTATACATCACCTGATTGAGGGTGTAGGCGAAATCGCTGACCCGCGTCTGGTGCCCGTCGCCCAGCCAACGGCCGAGGATCGAGTTGCCCGCGACATTGTTGCTGTTGCTGAAGAAGATACCGATCGGCAGCTGACCAGCGCCTGTGCCATAGCCCCAGGGGTCCATAAAGGCGGTGCCGGCCGGATTCTCGTTCACGCAGTGCGCGGCGAAGATCACGGTGCGGGGGTTGATCAACGTCGCGGTGCAGAGGCCGACATAACCGGGCCTGTAACTGTTCAGATCAGTGATCAACTCGCCGACGCCGGTGACGTTGTTCGTGTCGAGATCCGATGTCGAGGTGCCGGGGACCGAGATCACGACGTTCGGATCGGGATTGCTACCCTGCGGCTCCAGGACCGAACCTTGGGGCGGAGAGCCCTGCGGCGAGAGGATCGATCCTTCGGGCGCGCTTGATTGCGCGTGCGCCGCACCGCTGATGATGAGTGACAGGGTCGCGGCCGATGCGAGAAGCCAAGTGCGATTATGAAAGTATGGTGCGCGAAGAGCCTTGATCATCTGATACCCCCGTCTTCCGGAAATTATCCGGAATCTTACTGCAACATGAACGAAAGGCTATCGAGGCGGACCTATCGGCTCAAGCAAAGAGGGATTCATCTGGATCAATGGGGCCGATGTTGAACGTGATCGTGCCGGCACTGTGGCCGGGCGGCAACATTTGGCGCCACAGTGGAAACGATTCCGTAGGGAGCGAGGGTGCGAAGCTTCTGTCCGCTCATGGTGAGTCGGGATGCCCAGAAGGCCAGCGGACGATGACGGCAGCGACACGCGGAAGTGAGTGACGGGTTTGCGATCGGTCACACCCTGGACGCCGAGACTGTGCAGCAGTTCGACGTGGCCGGGCTTGAACAGGGTGCGGCGAGTCCGTGTCATCCGCCGAGGGATAGCACTGCTTTGGGTATGGTTGAATTGGCGCAAGATCGTGCGGGCCGCCTATTGCATGTCTACGGGCGACGGCAAAAAATCATGCGAACCGTCACCGCATCCTATGCTTCCTTCGCCGAATCCAAGCGTACGCAAAATATAGTAATAATATTAAACAAAACGGTGAAGCCACGTAAACGTAGGTCTTCTTGATAAAAATTGGAGCTATAGCTCCACTTATCAAAACCGTGGCGAGCCAGAATTTGAGAATTATCAATTCTTCCTGTTTGAATAATCTCATATTAGTCTCCGCACGAGTTCCTGACTCCGCCTTTTTCCAGCCCCGATTCCATGAGTTTATCGGCTGTATTGCCGACAACAACTCGACCTACCGGGCCCAAAAGCGCAGCCACCGGAACTTCAAACATGCCATACACGAAATCAGCGGTTTCATAATTGTTACCTTTGGAAGCCATCCACTTTATCGATTTCCCGACCAATGAGAGTGCTCCACTGGCAACGTATATTATCGCTCCACCGCCCGCAACGGCAGCTCCAGCGCCAGCACCTACCCCTGTAATGGCTGTGGACAAGCCAATTGCTCCTCCAGCTACTACGACGCCGGTACCAAAAGCTTTGCCATATCCACCAGCACTATCAACAAAACTTCCAATCTTGTACGCTATGCTGTCGCAATATTCCGGCTGCGGTTCCAGCGACGTGTCGATGTTGATCGTGGCGACGAGGGGCGGCCCCTCGGGGCCTGAATGCAGGCCGCCTGTGTCCTCCGGGGCGTTCCAGGTTGCCTGATCTTGAGGATCACGCAGATCGGTGTTTCCAATATTGGAGTAATAAGTACCAGTCAGCGCGGGGTATCTATAGGGCGAATAGGTGTCGTTGGGGTCACCATCCAGCCCCGTCGGATCAGTCCCGTTAACAGGGTCATTCCTCACATAGGCATATAGGTTGACCTGATCGCTGTATCCGATGGGATCTGTCTGCAAAAATCGCCCAAGCCCTGCTGAGTAAATGCGGGCCTTGTAATAGTACATATTCAGTTCCGGAATGTAGGTCTGTCCAGTATATTGGAACCTTCCCTGATTATAGAGATCAGGTACGCCATATTCGTCGTAGGAATTGATATGGACAGGCGATCCTTGAGGGTCGACGACTGAAGTGACCGAGCCCTGCTGGTCGGTATGCAGAAACCGCAAGTCACTCAAACCGCTGCCTTCATACCACGCCAGCGGATCGGCGGCGCCAGGGCCGTGGACGTAGCGCTTGAGCACTGTTCCGGATGTGTCGAATTCCGAAATCAGGGCGTCGCCATCATATAGAAATTGAACGGTGTTCGTGCTGGTGCTCGACGTTTGAAAGAGCCTTCCCTGGGGGTCATAGGCAAGATCCACTGTCGCCGCTCCAGCCACCTTCCTCACCAGCCGATTTTCGACATCGTAGATATAGCTGGTGGCGCCGTTCGCGGCGAGGTTGCCGTTCGAGTCATAGCCGAGCGTGCCCGTATCGACGCTCGTATACTGGTTCAGCCCGTTAACGGCATATGCCTTGGCCGCGTTGGCATAGCCGGGGAATCTGTAAGCGTCGTTGTCCCGCGCGGATTGCGTGATCTGGCTTGCCGGGTTGTAGGCGAGTGTCGTGGTCAGATCCGACGCAATGCCGGTCATGTCGTCGGTAATGCCGGTCACGCGCGAAATCGGATCATTATAGGCGTAGGTCGTCAAGGTGGCGCCCAATCCAAGGCCGGCATGTCTCCCGTGTGAGTCATAGAGCAGGCTCACGATCTGTGAGGTGCCGTTTTCCTTGACCGCGACGGCCCGACTGAGCGTGTCATAATCGTACCGGAAATAATTTCCGTCGGGATGCGTGACCTGCAGCTTATCGCCGGCATTGTCATAGGCATACGACACCTTGCGGCTGTAACCGCCCATCACGACAGTACTCGCGGTCAACTCGCCGCGCCCGTCATACTCGTTCTTGATGCCGTCCGTGCCGGTGAGCGAATCGAACCGCGCGTTGGTCTGGAGTCCGCGTAGATCATAGTCGTAGTAGACGTCGCGCACCGCGGACGCGGGCGGCGCCGTGCAGGCAAAGCCCGAGACGCAGGTGTCCGGGACAATTTTTGACGTCACGCGGTTGAGCGCATCATAGGTGTAGGTGAGGGTGCGCCCGTCGCGCTTGGTCATCTGCGCGCGATTGCCGTTGCGATCATAGGCATATTTCTCACAATCGTCGCCCACGGTCGGCGCGGCGCTTGGCCCGGAGATGCCGTTCACCTCGGTGATCGAGCCGATCGTGCATGATGCGGTGACGGTACCATTGGCTTTCGATGGAAACGCCCAGGCGATCACCCGATCGAAGCCGTCATACAAGTAGACGGCACGATTGTGATTAGCGTCGGTAACGCTCGTTCGCTGGTTGCTTAGCGAATAGGCTGGATAGGTATAGGCAACATAGGTCTGCAGATCCGCGCCTGCCCCCTTCTGAACGGTAGTCAACCGACCGACCGCGTCATAGGCGTTGACCGTGATCCGATCCGGACCCGCCGCATCAGGCGTGGCCGGTGTGCATGCGGAAGGAGGCAGGGTTCCGCCGACCAAGGTACCCCCGATGATCGCGGGAAAAGACGACAGGTTCATCCGAGTTGTCGAACAGAGCACGCGATCAAAGGCATCGTAGCTGGCGTCGGTAACGGTAGCCATGGCGGCGCTTGTCCCAGCCGCTACCCTCACGGGACGGTCACGCCCGTCATATTGGGTTGCAGTCAACTGGAACGGCGCGAACTGTGCCCAGCCCGTGTCCGTCTGGTCTGGCGTAGTGCCCTGTTCAACCAGCGTCTGCTTGCCGTCCTGATTGTAGGTGATCCGAGTAGCCTGTGGAACCAGAGGGCCGGCTCCATCGGGATCCGGGCCGATCTCGCCGATCTTCTCCCGCCCGGCGTCGTAAAGCATCCGCGTCGTGTCCGCGCTGCCCGCCAGGGGACCGTCAACCTTGACCACATTGCCGATCGCGTCATAGCTAGCGGCGACGCTCGTCAAGACGGTGCCGGTGCCCAACTGCGCCGCCACAGATGTCGGCAGCAGGTTGTTCGCCGCCGTTCCGTCCTGGTAGCCATAGGTGTAAACCGACTTGACCTCGTCGACCGTGCCCGCGCAGCTCGATTGAGTCATGCAGGTCGAGACTTGGCTCAGGAGAGGCACTAGGCGATCGGTCGCCTGGACGGCATTGCCATTCGCATCCTTCGACCAATAGCCCAATTGGACATAGGTATTTCGAACTTCCGGCCGAACACCGTTCGGCGCCGCAGGTTTCGTTACGACGAGCGTCAGCCCGAGCGTCGTGTCATAGCTGAAATCGGTTGCATTCCCGCGCGGGTCGATAATCCTTTGTGGCTTGTTGCACGTGCGGATTGTGACGCAGCCGGATTCGTAGACGCCTTGAGTGACCACGGCCGTCCCACCGACACTCGGCTTGGCGAATCGGGTGACGGTGGTGAGATTTCCGCGCGTATCATATCCGTAGGACGCTGCGGTATAAGGGGTGCCGTCATTGTCCGGCATTGTCGTGCCGGTGAGGCGATCGAAATTGTCATGGGCGAAACTGGTCGTGCGATTGAGCTCGTCCGTGATGCTGGAAACCGGGCCAGGCTTGGTCAGGTGCGAAACGCTTTTGGTGTGGTTGGCGGGATCCGTGACCGTGGTTGTGCCTGCTCCAGTCGATGAGTCCGTGAAATTGTAGCTATAGCTCCAGTGGCTGCCGTTCGAGGTGTAGCCAGTGACGCGGTGCGAGCCGTCATAGGTGATGGTTGATGTCACGCCTGCGGGCGTGACGATTCCTGTCATATTGCCGCTCGCGTCGAACGTGTAGCTGGTGACGTAGCCAAGCGGATCGGTGAAGGTCTGGGTCGTATTGATCGGCCGCAAATAGCTCCTGGTCTTGTCGACACCGTTCAGGCTCGGCGTCGCAATCGTCATGCTTTGCGTAGTGCCATTCGTCGCCTGGTTGACCATTCTGAACGTGATGGTGGGATTATAATAGGATTCGACGTTGCCGACGATGATGCCATTGGGATAATCGGCGCGAATCTTTCCGCCGTTGCTCGAGTTGATGGTCTGGACCGCCCCTTGGTTCAGGTATTTGACGATTCCCACCGCGGGCTCATACAAGAAGCCGGGCCAGGTCCGGGCGTTGCCATATGCCTCAAAGTCATATTGGGTGGCCGTCGGGTAGCCGCCATTGTAGGGCAGCACCCCATAAAAGCCGACGTTTACGCCCTGTCGTGACTGATAGATGCACTGCGATATCCAGCCGGATCCCGTCAGGCCACCGGTAAAATAACAGCTCAGGCTTCCACCTGTGTTTGGGCGTTTCTGCTGATACACAAAGCGATGCCCCAAACCCGTAGGGTCGTTGGGAATATCGCTCTGAACCGCATCGCCGAATTCGTCGCTAACCCCGTTATATTCAACGATGACATGCCAGTTACTGTCGAGCCAGAGCCGTGGCGTGTTTGGGAGCCAGCTTTGCCCGCCCCAGGTAAAGTAGAAAGTGGTGGGGTTGCCCGCCCCAGCCATCGAAAGCATCGGCGATCGCACGCTCAGCTTGCCAGTCAGGAGATCAACCCCGTTCCGGTCCACCGGATCATAGGTAGGTGCGTTGAGCGCAACACCACTGATCTGCCCTTGCTGCTGCGCGAACGCAGCTGAAGGAGAAGCTAGTGCGAGCAGGGCGATGATGACTTTCTTCACGGTTTTCCCCGATTTTCGATATTTGAGGGAGTGTGGAGGGGCTGCATTGCGTCGCTAATGATGCAGTATGTGACACGTGCCGGTTGTCGTAATTGTCAGTGTACCGGTGGAAGATGCGCCGAGACTATCTTGCACCACGTATGAGAATACGGAATCTCCAGCAACAAGATCCGCCTCCGCGTCGACGTTGTACGCGCCGCCTATAGACGAAAAGCTGTAACTGGCTCCTCCCGATATTCTCGTGACGCTTACCAAGACCAGCGGCGTATTGTTCTCTGGGTCTGTATCATTGGATATCGGTATCAAATTATTGGCGCTTGTTCCGCAGGCCATGGTCCAGTTGTCCGGGTTGGCCACGGGCGGCTGATTAGTCGGCGTCGGCGTCGGAGTCGGAGTTGGCGTTGGTGTCGGAGTTGGCGTCGGCGTCGGCGTCGGCGTCGGCGTCGGAGTCGGAGTTGGCGTTGGTGTCGGAGTTGGCGTCGGCGTCGGCGTTGGTGTCGGAGTTGGTGTTGGCGTCGGGGTCGGGGTCGGCGTCGGCGTCGGAGTTGGCGTTGGTGTCGGAGTTGGTGTCGGCACCCCCGAAATGGTATGCGTCACGCGATTACCCGCCGGATCGAATGTAGTCGCCATGCTCACGCCCGCATTGGGGCCACCGGCCCGCGTGCTCGCTACCAGGCGACCGAGCGAATTATATGTGTAGGTGGTCGTTTCCGAAGCTGTCGAAACCGAGCCAGTCAGAAGTGCCGTCGACGCGGCTCCGCACAGCAGCAGTGAACGCGCGCGCATATAGACCCCCAAAAGAGAGCGAGGTAGCTGGAAATGTTGGCGAATCTCGCCCCCAAACACCTTGGTGCCGGTGAGAAACTGCGGCGTCAATATATTGCGGTGGGATCAAACCATTATGGCTCAAACACTTGGAGCTGTTCTGGAGCGATCTCAGGCGATGGGGGGCTAGCCTGCCCATGGGCTGGGCTCGTCGAGATCACGATAGAGATCCTCGTCGCGGTCGAGATCGCGGTAGAGATCATGATCGTCCGCCTGTCGGCAGTCCTGTCGCGAGGGATGGACCCAGGGTGCCATCGCCAGCGGCATGACCGGTTCGGCAAAGGTGAGCGCGAGCGCATCGGCATCGTCGGGCGAGGCGAGGCCGCGGGCCTTCATATGCTCCTTCTTTTCGAGCAGGATCGAGACCTGATCGGCGGCATAGCCATATTCGACCGCGGTGAGATCGGTCGCCAGCGTCGCGTCGTCCGGGATCGCGCCGCCTTCGAGCCAGCCGCGCATGTTGGTCCACATCTCGGAGCGCTTGTTGGCGGTCTTGACCCGCATCTCGCCGTGCCAGAGGGCATCGCGGCCCTGTGCGCCGAACCAGACCTCATGGACATGCTCGACGCCGAGCTGGCGGAGCCGGTCGATCACGGCGGCACCGATATTGCCGGCATCGACGAAGATCGCATCGGGCCGGTGGAGCTGCGCCTGCAGCGCGACATCGCCCGCCAGCGTCATCGCATCCTGCTTGTGCCAGCGCTTCCACGGCCGGGTGCGCGCATCGCGGCCATGGCGGATGGCGAGCGTCGAATGATCGTCGCCGAAGCGCGCGCAATCGAGGCCGAAGATGATCGGATCGCTGATGAGGGGATAGGCGGGACGCGCGCGTGCCGCATCGACCAGGGCTGTGCCGATGAACTGCATCGAACTGCTGCTCGGGAACTGGCCGCGGACGCGCACGCGGACGATGTCGCTGTCTTCGCCATAGGCTTCTACCAGCTCGTCGAGATAGGCCTTATTGGTGCCCTCGACGTCACGGCTGTCGATCTGCTTCGCGTTCCAGAGATGGCGGAAACGGCCGAAGCATTCGCGAAAAGGGCCGGTGTTGGCGGTGGGGTTGCCGAAGGCGAGGAACAGGATTTCGGTCTCCTCATCGGTCAGCGCGCCCAGCGCCACTTCCCAGACCTTTGCCGGGATGCCCGAGGCTTCATCGAACACCAGGATGATGCGCTTGCCCTGATTGTGGAGGCCGGCGAACGCCTCGGTATTGGTGACCGACCAGGTGACGAGGTCACTGCGCCACGAGCGATCATGGCCGGGAACGGTCGAGACGAGCGCGGTCGCTGTGGCGCGGAACCAGTCGCGCGTATGCGACAGGTTATGCCATTTGATGATCTCTGGCGCGGTCTTGGTAAGCAGCTGGCTTTCGGTGTTCGCCGTGGCGACGACCCGGGTGTCGACGCCGGTATCGAGCCCCCATTTGATCAGCATGGCGATCAGCGCTGACTTGCCAATGCCGTGGCCCGAAGCGCGGGCAATGCGGCACGGTGTGTGTCGGGTAACGGGATCGGTGAGATGCACACCGATAACCGCCATGACCTCCTGCTGCCATGCGCGGGGGCCGGCGATGCCGCGCAGCACGCCTTCGCCCCAGGGATAAATCAGCTTGGCGTGGCCGGCGGGATCGTGCCTGAACCGCATCATATGGTCGGTCAGCAGCTGGCGGTCTTCGGAGCTAGCCGCTGGATCGGGCACGGGGACGGGCCTTGATAGGGTCGTAGAAAGGCGCGGGCGCTTTCGCCTTTGGCCGGAACGGGATCACGGGAGGCTGGTGGTCGGCGATCCGGGCCAACGCCTTTTCGATCATCTCCTTGGCATTCGGATCGCTTCGCTCCTCCTCGCGGATGCGCCATTTCTTCGGCTGGCGGACGCGCAGCCATTGCAGCGCTGCGTTGGCATCGGGTGCGAGCTGCAGCTTGTAGGGCGCGTAGACCGGGTCGGAATCGCCGGCGTGCTTGAAGATCTTCACGCGATCGACGCTGCAGCCTACGGCACGGGAATAGAGCGAGCGCTCGACCCGGGTGTCGGCGTGTTCCTTGCCGGTGATCACCGCCTTGGCGAAGGCTTCGTGGGCATTGCGCCAGCGGTAGATGGTGCGGACGCACACCTCGAAATGCTCGGCGAGCTCCTCGTCGGTGGCGCCGAGGCGGCAGAGTTCGGCGGCCTGATCGGCATAGTCGGGTTGGTAGAACATGGCGGCGGGATAGCGCCGGTGCGGGACGGTTTGAATCAACTGGGCTGTGCTGATCGCGGGTGCGTGTGTTGGCGAATTCAGGAGAGTTACTGACTTTTCCAACGGCGCGGTGAATATAAAAATGTTTGTTATCAGATAGTTATAAGGCGAGTGGCTATTCGATAGTCTAATTAGTATAGTGTCCCCGAAATATAGGCGTGAGGAGCCGGCGTGAAGTTACCAATCCGCAACTACCTGCCAGTGCCTTTGACGTTGTTTATCGAGCCTTGGTGCGACCAGTATGAGATACCGTCCGGCGGCGAGGCTATCGTCACGCTGGAAGATGGCCGCCCGCATTCGATTGACTTTCATCCCAACAATTGGGTGTCCCTCTGCGACGAGGGGATCGACCCGTTGGTTACGGCTACGGTTGAGGTCTATCCTGATCAGGACTTCAAACGGGCCTGACAGCCCCATCGGCAATTTGGGGACACTATACTTAATTGTGCCGCTGGCCGCATTCTGGTAGACGATGCGCATGGCCCGTCTCGCCCGCATCGTCGTCCCCAATGTCGCCCACCACGTCACGCAGCGCGGCAACCGGCGACAGCCCGTGTTCTTCAGTGACGATGACTATGGCACCTATCGCAACCTCGTGACCGCGGCCTGCACCGCGAACGGCGTCCGCTGTCTCGCCTGGTGCCTGATGCCCAATCATGTCCACCTGATCCTGGTGCCGTCCGATCCCGACGGGCTGCGCGCCGCGCTCGCCGAGGCGCATCGGCGCTATTCGCGCGGCATCAACGCAGCGCATGATTGGACCGGCTATCTCTGGCAGGGCCGCTTCGCCAGCTATCCGATGGACGACGCCCATCTGCTGACCGCGATCCGCTATGTCGAGCTGAACCCGGTCAGGGCGAAGCTCGCCGCCCAGCCCGAGGACTGGCGCTGGTCAAGCGCGGCGGCGCATGTGACGGGCAAAGCGGACGGCCTGACTGACCTTGCCGGCACGGCGGGTCTGCACCGCAACTGGCGTGCCATGCTGCGCCACGGGATCGAGGCGGGCGATGTTTCCGCCGCTGAAGAGGCGGCGATCGAGGCACGCATCCGCACCGGCAGGCCGCTCGGGGACGAGACCTTTGTCGAGGCCTTGGAGGCGGCAACCGGGCGCGGCCTGAGGCCGGGCAAGCGCGGGCCAAGGGCGAAGGCTTTAGTTTAGTATAGTGTCCCCGAAATATGACGTAACTTCTCCTGCGGGAGCGTCCGCGGAGGGGTTAAGTAAAGTGTCGCCGGAATAAGGCGGAATTTGGCTGTTGACGCTGACCAGGATCAGCGGACCTGCTGCTGCGTCTTCACGTCGATGACCTTGTCGCGGTCGTAATCCAGCACGCCGGGGACCGGGGTCAGGCGATCGATCTGCAGGCCGAAATAATTGGGCACGCGGCCGCTCGCGTGGAGATCGGCGGGGACGATGGTGAATTTGGCGAGGCGGGGGTCGATCGCATCGCCGGCGACGGGCGGTACCCAGCTCGTCGTGGTCATCTTGCCGGGAAACTCGGCGGTGATCGGCGGGACAGGGCGGCCTTCGGCCTTGGCCCTGGCGCGTTCGGCCATCCAATTGCCGACCATCGTGCCGGTGTTGACGATCTGGCCCGGCTTCACCTCGAACTGGATGCTGCCCATGCACAGGCAGGTGCCGCCCGCCGCGGCGGCGATGATGATCGGGCCGTAAAAGGCGTAATGGCCGGGCGGCACCATATGGAGGAAGATCGAACGGCCCTTCTCCTTGGCGAAGCGGTTGAACGGGCCGATCGAGACCATATTCTCCTGCTCGATCGCGGGAAAGGCGAGGTTGGCGTCAGTCGGTTCCACCGGCTCGGCCGGACGCGGGGCGCCGCGGCGATCCGAGACGGACGATTTGTCCCAGGCTGCGGCCTCCTGCGCCCAATTGGCGTGCTTCTTCCCCCATTTGTCATGGGCCTTGGCCAGGGCTGCCTTCCGGCGGCGGAGATAATCGTCGATATCCTCCTTTTCCGGGCGGCGGATGAAGGTGAGCGGCGTTGCCGTCTCGGTCTGGACGATGATGTAGCTTTTCGCCGGATCGATCTCGGCGACCGGCTTGTCAGCGACGGGTTTGTATTCGCGCACCGGCGGGCCGTCGGCGGCAAAAGCAGGCGTGGCGGCTGCGAGAAGGATCGCGGCGATGAGGGCCTGTTTCATTTGCCGAGTGCCTCCGTCTTGGGCATGTCGCCGGAGGCCACTTTGGCCTGTTGCTTCAGGAACGCCTGGCGCTTGCCCTCCTCGAGCGAGGAGAAGCCTTCCTCGAAATTGAACTTCTGCCACATGTCCTTGGGCAGGCCGTAGCGCTCATAGCCCTTGAAGTTCATGCAGCGGCGCATGTTGACCCGGCGGGTCGCGCGGACCTGGGCCGAGCCGAAGATCGCGGCGACCATGAGGTTGGCGATCGCGCCGCCCGCGGCACCGGCGAGCGTGCCGGCATAGGGATAAGGCGTCTCCATATAGCCGAACGGGCTGGCGAGGCCCCGCGCCAGGCCATCGCAATCGCGCAGATCGGCGAGCGCCGTCCTGAAGTCGGTGTCGGCGCGATGGAAGTAATAATATTTGTCGAAGTCCTTCTCGAACTTCGGATCGGGGGTGAAGGCGAGTTCCGGCATCGGGATGGCCGCGACGTCGATCTTCTCGTCGGCGGACGGGAGTGCGACGGTCTGGGCGGTGTCGGAATCGGGGGCCGGTGCTGCGGCGGCTGGCGCGGCTTCCTGGGCCGGGGGCGTTTCCGCCTGTTGTGCGAAGGCCGGCGCTGCCCACAGGATCAGCGCGGTGGCGGCACTGCGTGCCACGAATCGTTTCATGCTTCCTACCCCCCGGTTGGGGACAAGTAAGGGCAGGATGTGGTGGCTGACAACCGGTTTTGGCGGAGCCGTGAGGCTCGCGCGCGAATCGGCAGAGTTAAGTAAAGTGTCGCTGAAATGTTCGCGCAGAGGCGCGGAGGCGCAGAGAGGGCGCGGTCGGAGCTTGGCACTGCCCTTGGGCACCGGCCTCTCTGCGCCTCCGCGCCTCTGCGCGAATCTCTTGATCCCGAAGTTGAATGTCGCTCGGCTCAAGCGGGCGGCGCGCGCCGGCGGGCCGGATCAGGTGCGCGGATTGGACTGGGGTTGGGACGGGGTGATCCGTTCCGAACGCCGATTTGGTCGGGGAAAGAGGATTCGAACCTCCGGCCCCTGCCTCCCGAAGGCAGTGCTCTACCAGGCTGAGCTATTCCCCGACCATGGGGCAGGCCGCGCTGTCTCGCGCGGCAAGGCGACGGCCCTTAGCCGACCGATCAGCGGGCATCAACCCCGCATTCGATCGTGCGCGAAAAGAGGCGCGTTTCAGTGCCGCGCGTCGAGCATCTCAGCGACGCTGACGAATTTCTCGCGCGGGGCGCCCTCGCGGGCGCGGGCGGTTTCAGCGGCCTCGATATGCTGCCAGTCGCGAAAGGTGACCACGTCGACGCCGCGGCTTGCGAGCAGCGCGTCGAGCCCGGGACGGCCGGGCTTGTCGCTGTCGCCGGCGAGATCGGCAGCGATATGCTCGGCGATGAGGAAGCCGTCGGGGCGGTTGGTGCCGATCGTGCCAGTCGGCCCGCGCCGCGCCCAGCCGACCGCATAGATGCCGGGGGCGATGCGGCCATCGGCATTGGCGAAACGGCCGAGCTTCTCGTCATAGGGCACGCCCTCGATCGGCGGGGTGCGATAGCCGATGCAGCTGATGACGAGGCTGGCCGGGACGGCATAGGTTTCGCCGGTACCGGAGGCGCGGCCTTCGGCATCGATCGCGGTGCGCTCGACGATGACGCGTTCGGCCTTGCCGTCACCCTCGATGCGGACCGGCATGGCGAAGAAATCGAAGGCGATGGTGATTGCCTTGGTCTCGGTGCGGGCGGCGAAGTCGCGCAGATGCGTCACGGATTTGCGCTGGCCGGGTTCGAGCGCTGCGTCGGCCTCGAGCGGCGGGAAGTCGGCCGGATCGACCTGCGGCGCGGCGCGGCTGAGATGGCCGAGCTCGCCGAGCTCCTTGGGCGTCATCGCGATCTGGTGCGGGCCGCGGCGGGCGAGGATGGTGATCGTCTCATGGGTGGCGCCGCGCAGGTGATCGAGCGCGTGGCCGACGATATCGGAGCCGGCGAACTCGCTTTCGGCCTTGGCGAGGATGCGCGCGACGTCGAGCGCGACATTGCCCGCGCCGACCACCACCGCGCCGGGGCCGTGGAGCGGCGGCGCGAGGCCGGCGAAATCGGGATGGCCGTTATACCAGCCGACGAACGCGGCTGAGCCGATCACGCCGGGGAGATCGTCTCCGGGGACGCCGAGCGGGCGGTCTACCGGCGCGCCGGTGGCGAGGACGATCGCATCGTAGAGCGTGGCGAGCTCGGCCATGCTGACATGCTGGCCGACCAGGACATTGCCGACGAAGCGGACATTGTCGCTGAGCGCCACCGCCTCATAGCGGCGCGAGACGCCCTTGATCGACTGGTGATCGGGCGCGACGCCGGTGCGGATCAGGCCATAGGGGACGGGCAGGCGATCGATGATGTCGATGCGGACATCGGAGCCGAAAGTCTTCTGGCAGGCCTCGGCGGTGTAATAGCCCGCCGGGCCGGAGCCGATGATCGCAATATGCCGCAACGCCGCTCTCCTGCGTGTTTTGCGTGATGCTAGCGAACGCGCGGAGGAGGGCAAGGCTCGTTAGGCTGGGGCCACCCCCACCGTTCGCCCTGAGCTTGTCGAAGGGCGGCAGGCGCGAGACGTCGCGCCAAGGACCGGCTTCGACAGGCTCAGCCCGAACGGGGGAGGGGTTTCGACGAAGGCGGAGGTCAGCCCTTGTGCTTGGCCTTCCAGGCCTTCACCGCCGCCATCGTGCCCGACACATGGCCCTCGGGGCTCGGATCGGAGAACATGTAGATGACCTTGCCATTGGGGGCGATGACATAGGAGGTGCGGTTGGTCCAACCGGCCTTTTGCGGCAGCGTCACGTCATAGCCCGAGATCGTCGCGGGGGTGGCGAGGCCGACCGGGAATTTGTTGCGGCACTCCTGGACCGAGAATTCCTTGATCCGGTCGGCATTGCCCGCCGTGAGGCCGATCAGCGTCGCGCCCTGCTTCTGGAACTCGTCGCTTGCCTCGGCGAACTCATGCGCCTCGATCGTGCAGCCCTGGGTGAAGGCGGCCGGGAAGAAATAGAGCACGACCGGGCCTTTTTTCAGCGCTGCCTTGAGCGCGAAGGTGAAGGGCTTGCCGCCGACCGCAGCCTCGGTGGAGAAGTCGGGTGCCTTGGCGCCGACCGGGAGAGCGGCATTGGCGGGCAGGGCGAACGCGGCGGCAGCGAGCAGGGCAGGAACGGCAAGATATTTCATCGCGACTCTCCGTTGGATTTGGGCGCTTTCTAGCCGGGATGTTTCGCCTGCGCCACCAGGGTGCGGGCCCCAGACAAAAAGGCCCGCCGCGTAGGTGACGCGGCGGGCCATTCCCGTTCAATGCTTCAGCGAATTATTTGGCGAGCGGGGCTGCCTCGGCCGCATTCTCCGGCAGGCCGCCGAGCTGGCTGACGAGCTTGATATAGGCATCGAGATAGGCGAGCACGATCACCTGGCCGATCGCGGTATCCTGATAGCCGCCGCCGCCGACACCGGCAAAGGCGCCGCCGCCGAAGGCACCGGCGCCGCCGCCCCAGCTCACATCCGACTTGCGGGCATGGCCTTCGGTCAGCGCCTCTTCCTCGGTGGTGCGGGCATTGACCACCGACAGGGTGACGTTCGCTTCCTTCTTGTTGACGTTGATGCCGCCGGCCACCGCGCCGGCCGCGCCGAGGAAGCCGCCGGCATGGCCGAGCAGCCCGCCCAGCGCAGCGCCCGCGCCGCCGCCGCCCGAATGCTGGTTGGCGGTGACGATGTCGGGCTGGAGGAAGTAATCCGCTGCCTTCACCTGACCCTTGCCGAGGTTCGAATTGTCCTGCAGCTCGCCGGAATCGGCCATGGCGCGTTCCATGTTGCGGCTCTGCATCGCGCGGCCGCGATTGACGAGGCCGAAGCAGCCCGATTTCTGGACGAAAATCTTGATGATCGCCTCCGGGCTGCCGAGATTATATTCGCGCCACCATTGATTGTCGGGCTCGACGATCGCGATGGTGCCGATGCGGTGCCGGCAGACCGGGATGTTGAGCTCGCCATTCTTCTGGATCTGATAGGCCGAGGAGCCGCGATCCTCCTTGGCGAGAGCGGGGGTGGCGACGAGCGCGCAAAGCGCAGCTGCGGACAGAATCTTGAGCACGAAGAAATCTCCCTCCATTGGCTCCGCAAAAGGCGGAGCGACAGCGATCGCATTCCCGGGCTTTGCCGGTGACTGCGATCAGCCATACGGTGCTTGGCTGCGACCCCCGTCGGCACCGTGACATACGCGTTTACCAGAGCCATGGATGCGGTGGTAGGCGATTTTCGCCACTTCCCCGGGGAATTTGCCAGCATCGTGCGAGGAAAATGCGACGGAAGCGCGTGATCGGCGCCCTTCGCCACCCCCCTTCGCATCCGGGCTCTCGCCTGCTAACGCGCGCCGATCATGTCGACCGATCTTTCCAGAATCCGCAACTTCTCGATCATCGCCCATATCGATCACGGCAAGTCCACGCTCGCCGATCGGCTGATCCAGGCGACGGGTGGCCTCAGCGACCGCGAAATGTCCGAGCAGGTGCTCGACAATATGGACATCGAACGCGAGCGCGGCATCACCATCAAGGCGCAGACCGTGCGGCTGCGCTACAAGGCGCAGGACGGGCTCGACTATGAGCTCAACCTGATGGACACGCCCGGCCATGTCGACTTCGCCTATGAGGTGAGCCGCAGCCTCGCCGCGTGCGAGGGCGCGCTGCTGGTGGTGGATGCGGCGCAGGGCGTCGAGGCGCAGACGCTGGCCAATGTCTATCAGTCGATCGAGCATGACCATGAGATCGTGCCCGTCATCAACAAGATCGACCTGCCCGCCGCCGATCCTGACAAGGTGAAGGCCGAGATCGAGGAGATCATCGGCCTCGACGCCTCGAACGCAGTGCTGACCTCGGCCAAATCGGGTATCGGCATCCAGGAGGTGCTGGAAGCCGTCGTGACGCGCATCCCGCCGCCCAGGGGCGATGCGGACGCGCCGCTGAAGGCGATGCTGATCGACAGCTGGTACGACCCCTATCTCGGCGTCGTCATCCTCATCCGGGTGATGGCGGGCGTGCTGAAAAAGGGCCAGCAGATCAAGTTCATGCAGACCGGGACGCTGCACCTGGTCGACCGGGTCGGCTGCTTCCGCCCCAAGATCGAGCAGCTGGGTGAGCTCGCTGTCGGCGAGATCGGCTTCATCACCGCGCAGATCAAGGAAGTGGCGCAGACCCGGGTCGGCGACACCATCACTGACGCCAAGCGGCCCGCGGCCGAGCCGCTGCCGGGCTTCAAGGAAGTGCAGCCGGTGGTGTTCTGCGGGCTCTTCCCGGTCGACGCGAACGACTTCGAGAAATTGCGCGAGAGCATTTCGAAGCTGCGGCTCAACGATGCGAGCTTCAGCTTCGAGATGGAGACGAGCGCTGCGCTCGGCTTCGGCTTCCGCTGCGGGTTCCTCGGGCTGCTGCATCTCGAGATCATCCAGGAGCGGCTGACCCGCGAATATGATCTCGACCTGATCACCACCGCGCCTTCGGTGGTCTATCAGATCGAGCTCACCCATGGCGGCGGGCATATCGAGCTGCACAACCCGGCGGACATGCCCGACCCCAACCGGATCGAGAGCATCGCCGAGCCATGGATCGAGGCAGTGATCTATTGCCCGGACGAATATCTCGGCTCGATCCTGAAGCTCTGCCAGGACCGGCGCGGCATCCAGAAGAACCTGACCTATGTCGGCGGGCGGGCGCAGGTGACCTATGAGCTGCCGCTCAACGAAGTGGTGTTCGATTTCTACGACCGGCTGAAGAGCATCAGCCGGGGCTATGCCAGCTTCGACTATCACCAGATCGGCTATCGCGAGGGGGATCTCGTGAAGATGAGCATCCTGGTCAATAACGAGCCGGTCGATGCGCTCAGCATGATCGTGCACCGCGGCACTGCCGAGGCGCGGGGCAGGGGGATGTGCGAGCGGCTGAAGGATCTGATCCCGCGCCATCTGTTCAAGATCCCGATCCAGGCGGCGATCGGCGGCAAGGTGATCGCGCGGGAGACGATCGCGGCGCTGCGCAAGGACGTGACCGCGAAATGCTATGGCGGCGATGCGAGCCGCAAGCGCAAGCTGCTCGACAAGCAGAAAGAGGGCAAGAAGCGGATGCGGGAATATGGCTCGGTGAGCATTCCGCAGGAGGCGTTCATTGCGGCGCTGCGGATGGGGGATGACGCATGAGGTCAAGGGCAGGCTAAGCTTGCCTTTGGTACTGCCCTCGACCGACGAGCGGAGCCGATCGGTAATCGGTACTGCGCGGATCATGGCGCGGGAATAGCGCAACGCGGAGCGGGTTGAATCAAGTCGAGCGTGTTGGAGAAGTCAGGCGCACACTGACATTTCCAATATGGTAGCGTTCGATAGATTATCGTTGTAATTCAGCGATATAGGTGCAAGCCGCGTCGCAATTATTTGATATCCGGAAAGGGGATTTCCTCTCCGGCGGCGACTGCTGCTGCATTGGCCTGGATCTTTGCAACTTTGATCGCGTCCTCCTGCGCCGCTACCTCTGACGGTTTCAATGTCGCGCGATCCTCATCGAGCTTGAGTTGGAGGCGATCGACTTCGTCGCGCGTATGAACCGCAGCCGCCTGCGCAGTGTATTGCGCAGCCACGACGCCTGCTGCCTTTGTCTTTGCGGCTTCTGCGGCCGTATCTGCGGCCGTGCGCGCGTCGGTTTCAGTCTTGTGTGCCGCCTGCAGCGCGTCGAGGCCGGCAGAGACATTGGTGGCGAGGTCGGCGGCCTTGCCGGAGCTGCTGAGATCGACGGCCGATAGCGAGCCGTCAGGTCGTTGATCGATTTTGAGTGTCGCGTCCGCGAGCGGACGGCCCTCGAAATTCAGGACGTAGAGCCGCGAAGGATCGGCAAGCAGTTCGCTCTGACTGCCGACCAGGACATATCCCTTGTCGGTCAGCCGATAGACCTCGACTTTCAACTGGTCGCGCACGCGATAGGGCAGACCGTCGATCGGCTTGCCGGCTTCCGGCTGGGCCACCGCTGAACCGCCGCGCAGAGAGGCGCTGCAAGCGCTGAGAAGCGCCAGTGCGGCGAAGGCAGAGATTCGTCTCAATTGCATGTCACGCCTCCCGCGGACGGTGCGATGGCGGTTCCGTCGGCTCGCCGCAACACGATCGCGAACGGCGCTGCGCTTGCGCCGGCGCCGTAGCGCCACGCCTCGCTTTTGGATTTGTCGATGCATCTCGCGTCGATCCAGGGCGAGAAGGGCGGCAATGGATCGGGCTTCTTCGCGGCGCTGTCGGTGGTGAGCTTCGCCGCGATCGCAGTCGCGATCGCCTGCTCTAGCGCAGACGCCTGGGCACGGAGATTTTCGTATTCGCCAGTGGGTGACAGCCGTTGGTCCGCTCCCGCTGCGGCCGGCAGCGTTTTCAGTCGGCCTAGATAATCCATCCACCGGTCATACTCTGCGCGCACTCCGGCGAGCGCCGCGACCTGCGCGCGATAACCGCGCACGGTCCCGTCGAACCGGACGTCCACCGAAGGATCAGCTTGCAAGGCATCGCGCTCGGCACGCTCGGTTCGTTTCTGCAGCCAGCCGATATAGCGACCGCGCCAATCGGAGGGCTGCAGCGTCGCCGTGGCGCCGAACGCGGCGGCCAACGGCTTGGCGTCTCCGATACGCTGCGCGCAGTCGAGGCCCGTTTGCTTCTTGTCTTCCGGAGAGAGCGACGCCGCCGTGAGTGCTGCAACGATCTTGGGTGCATCCTGTAGATCGGGCTGTGCTGGCGCGGGGATCAGCGCGGACAATCGGGCCTGGTCGAGGCTCGCGTCGCTGAGCGTGTAATACCAGCGCTTGATCGTCGCGACATCGCCCGACTCGATCGCCGCGCTAAGCGCCTCGGAGGCGGCATTGCGCACCTCAGCAGCACGTGTCGGATTGCTCGTGTCGACGACATTGCTCTGCAACTGCCCCTTCAAGGCGTTGACCAGGGTCGCCGGGTCGAGCGTGGGGAGGGATGTGATTGCGGATTCGACCTTCGTCTTCGCGTCGTCGAAACAACTCTGCTCGGCGGCGTTGCGCGCGAACAACGTCTTGTAGGGTTCGCCCTTATCCTTGCGATCGGCGTCAATGAAGGGATCCAGACGGTCGATCGGCCCATCCGCGGCATCGGCTACGCTGGGACAATGGCTCGTCGCGTCGGCGGCCAGCAACAGCAGTACGCACTGGGCACGCGCGCCCTGGGAAGGCGCCTTCATGACATCGAGGCAATCGTCGATTTTACTAGGCTGGGTTTTCGACAGAAATCCTCCGGTCCCGAACGCCACGGCCGCGCTTGCTGCGACTTTGAACAGCGCGAGCGTCGTCGGTACGACCTGGTCCTTGACCGTCGCGCTCGAGCTGCTGAGGCCGCCAGCATCCCCGAACGCTAGTGACAGTTCAGCATTTGCAAGCGGCGTCGCTTCGATCCGAACCGCGTAACGCTGATCTGGATCGGGTACGTAGGTGACACTGACCTGATATTGTTCGGGGTCAGACCCTTCGATCTTCTTGACGACGAACTGCGGGCGGCCAAGCGTCACCGGAACGCCACCGGCAGCATCCTTGGGGATCGAGCCGTCCGTGTTGAGCTTGACTACTTGGTAGCTACTACAGCCGGTTAGCAATACGGCGGCAAACAGCACGACATGTTGGCGCATCACGCTCTTCTCCCCAAAAAGAACGGGGCCGAATCATTGCTCCGAATCGGTCAAATCAACTTGCAATCACCATTGTACGCTTCGCGTATTTCTTCACAATGTGATGAACTTCCGAATCGGAGGAATTGGCCGTGAGGCTGGCACGACTGCTGGCACTGTGCGTCGCACTGATGACCGCTTCGGTGGCGGTCGCGCACGATTTGCCGTTCGGCAATAACCGGGCGGCGCGCGAGGCGCTAACGATTGAGCGCGGCGCACGTGCGTCCAATTCAAACCGTCAATCCGGCGAGAAACTTTTTTCGCTCGTCAGTTTCAAGCTTAAATGGAATCAATCGACACTCAAGGTCTGTTTTTGGAATGGCACGACCGAGCTTCGCGACCGCGTCCACGCCATCGCCGACGAACTGACCGTCGGCCTTCCCGTCAAGTTCATTTGGAGCGGCACCTGCCCGGGGCCAGCGGTTGCCGGCGGTGCTTGGGAAGGGATTCCGGTGCGTGTCTCGCTGGCAAGCGACCAGTCGCTCCTGATCGATGGCGATGACCCGCACGCCTATTTCGCAATGATCGGGCGCGAAATCGCATTCGACCGCCCCGCTACTGTCAATCTTCCGTTTCCGACAGGTCCGGACGAGGCGCTCCTGCGCAACAAGGTCCTTCACGAATTCTGCCATGTGCTTGGTTGTCTTCATGAGCACCAGCGAGCGGGGTGCGCCGACTTGTTCGACAAGGTGGCCGTGATGAAGGCCTACCAGTTGAGTGAAGCAGACTATCAGCAGAATTTCGCACTGCTGCCTCAGGGCGGACTCTATGGTCCGACGACGATCGGACCGCTCGATGATGCGTCGGTGATGCTCTACACCTTTACGCCGAACATGTTCCGGCCCAACACGAAGCCGCTCTGCTTGCGCGCTTCTCCGGCAATCGTTCTGTCGGGTCCGGACATTCAAGGGCTTGCCAAGCTATATGCGCCTGGCGGGTTTCCCGTCTTAAGTCTCGATGCATTTCCAAAGCTCGCATTGCAGAATTCTCAGCTCGCGCTCAATCGGCGGAATTTCTTGAGTGGATATTCGAGTTTGCTAAGCGAAGTTGGCGACAATCCGGTTCTCGCGGCTCCCCTTCACCAGACAATTGAGACACTGCGCAGACAGGCCGACGAAGCCGAATTCGAGGCGAATAGCTACCGCCTCGCGCCGGAAGATGTGGCAATGGCCAAAAAGGCGCTCGCTCTGCTTCCTAAAGACTGAGGTTCGAGTTGACGTGTCGCTGGGCGGGTGCCCCCACGCGCCGGACGGGTGGTTGAACGCGGTTACGTTGAGCGCACACTCGCGGCCTGCTACGCAGTTGCGGTGACAGCCCACCTGATTGACAGGGCCGCGCCCCGCCGAGCGAGCGACCCGCTCAGGCAGCCAGCTCCCGCGGCGCCGCGAGCAGCGCGGCGATCGCGGCGGCGTCGACCGGGCGGCTGATCAGATAGCCCTGTGCCATGTCGCAATGCGCGTCGCGCAGGAAGGCGAGGCACTCTTCGTCCTCGACCCCTTCGGCGACCACCTTGAGGCCGAGCTCGTGCGCCAGCTCGATGGTCGAGCGCACCAGCACGCCGTCGCTGCGGTTGCGATGCGCGAACTGGACGAAGCTGCGGTCGATCTTGAGTTCGTCCAGCGGCAGACGCTTGAGATAGCTGAGCGTCGACTGGCCGGTGCCGTAATCGTCCATCGAGATGGCGATGCCCATCGCCTTGAAGCCCTGGAGCGCGGCGATCGCGCCTTCGCCGTCAGTCATCGCCGCTGACTCGGTCACCTCGAACACCAGCCGTCCCGGGGCCAGCCCGCTGTCTCCGATCAGCTTGCGCGCTGCGGCGAGGAACAGCTCGGATCCGAGCAGCTTGGCGGAGATGTTGACCGCCCCGCTGATCGTGTTCCCGGCCGCTTCCCAGGCGCCAAGGTCGGCGATGGTCTGGCCGAGCACGAACAGGGTGAGGCCGGCGATGCGATCATTGCGCTCGGCAAGCGGAATGAAGGCGTCAGGCGAAATCATCCCGCGCTCGGGGTGAATCCAGCGCACAAGCGCCTCGACGCTGGCGATATGGCCGTGCGCGATCTCGAATTTGGGCTGGTAGAGCACGCGCAGCGCGCCCTCCGCCACCGCCTGGTCGAGCTCGCCGAGCAGCGACAGGTCGCGTGCCGCCTCCTCGCCCTCGCGCTCGGCATGGACGTGCCATCCGGCGCCCGCGGCCTGCGCCTGCGCCGCGGCGAGGATCGCATTGGCCACGACCCGCCCGGCGTCGCGGGCCTGGCCGCTCGCCATGCCGATGACCAGGGACACGTCGATCTTGCGTCCCTCGACCTCGACCGGCGCGAGCATCAGCGCGCGCAGTTGCTCATAATGCCAGGTCAGCTGTTCGGCATCGACCGTGGCGCACCAGCCGAGCACCCGGTCTTCCACACGATAGATGGTGCTACCGGCGCTGAGCAGGCTGATACGGTCGCGCACGCGACGGATCAGATCGCCGACCGCGTCTCCACCGATCGACGCGACGATCTTTTCATAGTCGGCGATCCGCGCCGTGGCGACGATCAGCGGTGCGCCGCTGTCGCGTGTCGCGGCGACCAGCGCGACGCGATTGGGCAGGCCGCTCTGCGCATCATGCGCACGCGCGCGACCCACCGCCTCGGCAACCCGCATCGCCAGCATCACCAGCGTGGCGACACCCCAGGCGACCAGCGCGGGGACGATTTCGAAGATCAGGCCAAAGGCACGCGCGGCGGCGAGGGCGGCGACGAACAGCAGCACCGGGCCCGCGGCGATGATTCCGGCCAGCATCCAGCGCTGCCGGTGCGAGACGAAGGTCGCCGTGGCGGTGAGCAGCAGCGCGACCAGCAACGGCGCGATCCAGCCGCCGGGGACCGGCACACCACGCAACAGCGTCTCGGCGGCGAGCGCCTGGACGACCACGCCGGGTATGACGCCATGGGCGGGAACGACATAGCGGTCGCCGACCTCGATTGCGGTCGCGCCGATCAGGACGCGCTTGCCGCGCACTGCGGCGGGATCGAAATGCCCGTCGCGCACGTCGATGAAGCTGAGCCGCGGGATGGTTGCCGGATCAATCGCATAGTCGATCGGGAACTGGGTGCCGGCGGCACCGCCCCGATTGGCGAGGATTGCCGAGAGCGCCGGGCGCGGCGTGCCGGCGGTGATCGCGCCGAGCGGGACATTGCGCACCACGCCGTCCGAATCCGGCGCCACGATGATCGAAGCGAGGATGGCATGGTCGCGCAGTTGCGGCACCGGGAGCGAATCGATTGCGCCGCGCCGGCCGCTCCCCGGCGATTGCGAGAAAGTCGGCAGGATCACCTGGCCGTCGGCACGCGCCAGCGCCGCGGCGAGCGCGGTGTCTTCCCCGGCATCCGACCGTGACGAGAAATCCACGTCGAAGGCGATCGCCCCCGCGCCGGCGCGGCGCAGCTGGTCGATCATTGCGGCATGGTTGCGGCGCGGCCAGGGCCAGCGGTCGATATGAGCGATGCTGTGCGCGTCGATCTCGACGATCGCGACATCGCCGCTCCCGGGATGCCGGCTGAGCGCGAAACGCCATTCCTGCACCGTGTGTTCGGCACCGGCGCCGAGTTCGGCACCGCCGACCAGCATGCCGGCGCATGCCGCGAGACCCAAAGCGAGCGGGCGCCAGCGACGTCGCAGGAAAGTGACGATCGGTGTCGGAAGCGACGCGCTGTTCATCCACCCGGCCTAGCGCGCCAAAGCTAATGGAGCGTCAATCACGCCTAGCCGGTCGGTTTGCCGCCACCATTGCCATTCCCGTTCCCGTTGCCATTCCCGTTTCCGTTTCCGTTTCCGTTGCCCGCGCCATTGGCGTTGCCCGAGCTGCCCCCATTGCCGTTGCCGTTGCCGGAATTGCCGTTGCCATTCCCGTTTCCGTTGCCCGCGCCATTGGCGTTGCCCGAACTGCCGCCATTGCCGTTGCCGTTGCCGGAATTGCCGTTGCCATTCCCGTTCCCGTTCCCGTTACCCGCACCATTGGCGTTGCCCGAGCTGCCGCCATTGCCATTGCCATTGCCATTGCCATTGCCATTGCCATTGCCATTGCCATTGCCATTGCCATTGCCATTGCCGTTGCCGGAATTGCCGTTCCCGTTCCCGTTCCCGTTTCCGTTGCCCGCGCCATTGGCGTTGCCCGAGCTGCCGCCATTGCCGTTCCCATTGCCGGAATTGCCGTTGCCCGCTCCGTTGGCGTTCCCGTTGCCCGAGCCGTTCCCGTTTCCGTTTCCGTTGCTCGAGACATTGCCATTGCCAGTGACGCTGCCGGCGCCATTGCCGTTGCCTGCGCCATTCGTCTCTGCGCGCGCCACTGCCACCGCGCTGGCGATCGCTGTGCCGTTGCTCTTGCCGCTGACCAAGCCGTCGGTAATTTTGCCGAGATCCGCCGGCTTCGCCTCGATCGGAGTGGTGACGACGCTGTTCGCGACCTGCTGCCAGGCGATATCGTCATAGCCGGCTGCATGACTGTCGTCGCCGTCCGCGGCGGAGCCTTCGACCGCGCCGGAATCGTTGCGGTCTCCGCCGCCTTTGCTCGCGCCGTTCGGGGCTGGCGGCGGTGGCGGCGCGCTCGCGCCGCTTCGGCCGCGCGCCGGGGAGTCGACATTGTGCGCATTCTGCCCCTGCACGGAGAGGCGGAAACGATCGCTCGCCATCACGCTCGCCACCGTGCCCGGCCGGACCAGTTCATGGGCGCCGCCGTCAGCTGTCGCCGCCTCGACGGCACCCTCGATCACCTGGACCGAGCTGCCTTCGCGCGTGACGGTGACCGAGAAGGTCGTGCCCTTGACGACGGCGGCGAGGTAGGGCGCCTGCACCGCGAAATGCGGATCCCGGCGATGCTCGATCCGGAATAGCGCAGTGCCCCATTCCTGGATCATCTGGAACAGGCCGCCGGCCTTTGCCGCCTCGGGAAGCCGCATACGGGCATTCGCCGAAAGGGTGACGAAATCCTGGCCGCGCACCAGTATCGCGCGCCCGGTGGCGCCCGTCATCACGGTCGCGCCGGCCGGCACCGCTGCCCCGCGCGCGCCGGCGTGATCGCCCGCCCCGTCGCGTATGACGACGCGCCCGCTCGCCTCGCTGATTGTCCATGACGCGCTCTGTGCGTGGGCGCTCGTACTGCACAGCAGCGCAGCCGCAACGGCCACTATCCCCGCCCGAAGCATCATTGAAACCCCCCTGCCCAGCCTGCGGGATAGGGCCGCGTCCTTGCAACCAGGTTGGCGTGGCTGGTTAACTTATTGCTCATCAACCTATTTTTCACAGGTGGAATTGTAGGTCCGAAGGCCGGGGATATTGGGGGGGCAAATACCAATGCAGCGGCGGCCAGCCATGGCCCTTGGAAAGCTTGCGCTGGGTTGTGCCGCACTGACACTATCCGGCACCGCTGCGGCGCAGAGCGCGATCGATCGCGCCGCCCGCGCGACCCAGGGCGAGAGCGACCGCCCCGCCGCGCCCCATAGCCAGGCCGTCGCACCGGTTCCAGTCGATGTCGCTGACGATGCCGCGCCGCCTGCCGTCTCGGGCGAAGCACCTGTCGCGGTCGGCGCCATCAAGCTGGTCGGGCTGCAGGCTCTGACGCCCGCCGATTTCTCGGACATTCTCGGTGATTATGTCGGCAAGACTTGTTCGACCGCGGATCTCCAGGCGCTGGCCACGCGACTGACGCAACGTGCGCGCGCGCGCGGCTATGTCTTTGCCTCCGCGTCGATCGCGCCGCAGCGGCTCGTTGCCGGCATACTTGCCGCCTATGTCGATGAGGGGCGCATCGCGCATGTACGGATCGAGGGCAGCGATCGCGCCGCGCTCCACGCAACGCTCGATCCGCTGGCCGATGGCAGGCCGGTGACCATGGCCGAGCTCGAGCGCCAGCTGATGCTGGCGAGCGACATAGACGGCATTGCCATCCGTCATACGCGCTATGCGCGCGAGCAGGGGCTGGGCGTGCTGACCGTACAGGTCAGTGCCGATCGGGTGCGCGGGCGCGTGGTCGTCTCCAACGACGGCACCCGGCCGTTCGGACCCGAGCAGGTCCGCATCGAGTTGGGTGCCGGTTCGCTGCTCGCCGCGGACGATTGGGTGAGCTTCACGGCCGGCAGCAGCTTCGAGCCCGGCGAGGTCGCCTATGCCAGGCTGCGCTACAAGCTGCGCATGGGGGCGGACGGCACAGAGCTGGCGCTGAGCGGCTCCTTCGCCACGACGCATCCCGGTTCCTATCTCGCCCCCCATGATCTGGTCGGCCATGACGGCTTTCTCGGCGTCTCGATGCTCAGGCCGCTGCTGCGGCGCCACAGCCGGAGCATCTGGCTGAGCGCTGGGCTCGACCTGCGGGACGCGCGGCAATGGTCGCACGGCATCGGCATCCAGCGCGACCGTATCGTTGCGGCCCGGCTTGGCCTGTACGGCTATGAGCGCTTCGCCGGCGGCAATCTGCGCTTCAACGCGCTGCTCTCGCAGGGGCTGCCGCTGCTGGACGCGACCGATCTGGATCCGGGCGCGTCGCGCTGGCTGGCGCGCGACGATTTCACCTCGGCCTCGATCTGGGCGGACTGGACCAGGCCGATCGGGGGTGGCTTCGGCGTCAAGCTCGCCGGGCAGGTGCAGGTTGCCTCGGGTCCCTTGTTCATTGCCGAGCAGATCGGGCTGGGGGGCGGGCCGTTCCTGCGCGGTTACGACTATGGCGAGCGATCGGGCGACGAAGGGGTGATGGGCTCGGCCGAGCTGCAATATTCCTTGCCGACGGGCGATGCCGGCGCAGTGCGGCGCGCGCAATTCTATGCCTTTGTCGACGGCGGCAAGGTCGAATATCTCGGCGGGGGTTGCTGCGGCGGCGCGCTCGCCTCGGGCGGCGGCGGCCTGCGCGCCGATCTGGCGCACGGCCTTGGTGCCACGCTCGAGGTGGCGGTGCCGATGACGGGGCCGCGCTACGATACGGGGCACGCCGACCCCAAGGTAAATGTTGCGATCGCCAAGGCCTTCTGAACGGAGTCGACAAGGCGATGAGCGCAGGACTGTTGCACTTGCGCAACACACCTTCGCAAAACGTCAGAATCCAAACATTTATCAAGCAATCTCAGTTTTGTGACAGTGCGGAATTTCTCTAGGGCCTCCCTCCGCCGCCAATCGAAGCGGCAATTTTCCGGGAGGAAATATATGAATACCAAGTTTCTTTTCGCGTCCGTCGCAGCCCTTGTGATCGCCACGCCGGCGATGGCGCAGGATGCTGACCACGACTTCAAGGGCGGCGCCCGTATCGAAGGTCGTGTCGGCGTCGATGACGTCGTGCTGAAGGTCGATGGCGACAGCGGCTCGAAGGTCGGCGTCGCTTATGGTGCCGAAGTCGGGTACGACTATGCCACCAAGTCGGGCTTCGTGATCGGTGCCTATGCCGGCATCGAGGGCGCGACCACCAAGGATTGCATCTCGTCCGGCACCGAGGAGGCCTGCATCAAGGCCGGCCGCAACATCACTGCCGGCGTCCGCGCTGGTGGGGTGATCGGCAAGGGCCTGCTCTATGCCAAGGGCGGCTACACCAATGGCCGGGTCAATGTGACCTATCGCAACACCGCTGCGCCGGCGACCAACTTCTCGGACGGCGGCAATGCGGACGGCTGGCATCTCGGCGCCGGCTATGAGATGGCCATCTCGGCGAACACCTATGCCAAGATCGAATATGTCTACACGCATTACAGCACGGACAATGATCTCGGCGCCGATGTCACGCTGCAGCGTCACCAGGGCATGGTCGGTTTCGGTTTCCGTTTCTGATCCGCGCGATCGACGACAGGCGAAGGGGCGGCAGCGATGCCGCCCCTTTTTTGTGTCGGTCTTCGACGCTGCTATGGGGGGCGTGACATCATAGCCCAGCTGGTCGGCGGGCTCCGGCGGGAAAGGGACGGCACGTGGAGGCTTCGAAGAGATTTACCCCGCATCTCTATTTCCGGGGAAACGCCGAGGCTGCCCTGACCTTCTATGCCGAATGCGGCCTCGGCCAGATCATCGAACTGCGCCGCTATGCCGGCACGCCCCTGGCGGACCGCGACGGCGGTGCATGGCGGGACAAGGTGCTCCACGCGGTGTTCGAAGGGCCGGGGCTTCGCCTCTGCGCTGGCGACGGGGCGGATTCGGAACCGATGAAGGGGTGTGCGCTCCTGATCGAGCTTGACGATGCGGCTGAGGGGGAGCGGCTTTTCGCCAGGCTGTCCGACGGCGGGCGCGTCACCCTTGGCTTTGCGAAGCAGCATTGGGGCAGCCATTACGGGAATTTCACCGACAGGTTCGGCGTGCAATGGGCAGTGAATGCGGCGGTGGCGCCGTGATATTCGGGTAAGCGTGAAGCGGGCCAGACCTCGCCGTTAGACCGCAAAGGAGTGCCGATGCGTTTCCTGAAAATCCTGACGGGCCTGCTGGCCGCGCTCCTCGCTATATCCCCCGCTGCAGCACAGAGCATGCGCGACGAGTTGGTCGCCGCAGTACGCGCCGCTGCACCTGATGCGGTGGTGACGGTGCTCGATCCGCTTTCCATCAAGGTCACGCGTCCGCCGGACATCGAGATCCAGATCAATCTCGATCGCGTCCAGGCGTTCTGCGCAGCTAACAGCGCCGAGGATTGCGCCAGCGAGAAGCAGCATTTCATCACCGGGATGGTCGAGGCGCTGAACACCAAGGACGATCTCGTCGCCACCCAGCTCAGGGTCGCGATCCGCAGCGAAGACTATGTGCGGGAAATCGCGCGGCTCAATGAAGACAGGCCAGAGAGCGGGAAGCCCATCGATCCGCCGATCACTGCGCCCTTCGCGCCGGGCGTTTCGCTGATCGTGGCGGCGGACTATCCGACCACGACCAAGCTGATCGGCGCCTCGATGGTCGCCAAGCTTGGCCTGAACCGCGACCAGGCGCTCGCACTGGCGACGCGGCAGGTGCTGGCCGGCCTGCCCAAAATCCCCACCGCCGAGGAGCTCGATGGAAAGCTCTTGTCGATTCCCGATCTCGATTATGGCGCGAGCATGCTGCTGGAGCCGGCGCGCTGGCAGCCGCTTGCCGTGGCAACCGGCGGCCGGCTGTTCGTCGCGATCCCGGCGGACAATGATGTCCTGATCGGGACGGTGAAGCCGGGCGAGGATCTGCGCAAGCTCGAGAAGCTGGTCGCTGAGTCTTACGCCGCAGCGAGCCGGGGGATTTCGCCGCTGGTGTATCGCTGGTCGCCGAGCGGGTGGGAGGTGGCGAAATAAAGCGCGTGTCGAGCCTCACTCCCCCTCATCCGACCTCGCTACAGGGGAGGGGAAGAATGGCGCAACCATCCACCGAATGACGCATTTGTCATGCGCTCGCCCTATGCGGCCGCGGCGGGCCTATGATAGCGTTGTTTTTCCCGACCCAAGGATAGCGCACCCCGCATGAGCCTCGCCCCGATTTTCTATGACGCGTCCGGAAGAAGGCGGCGGCGGTTCGGTTTTGCGGTGGGGGCGTTCATCGTCCTGGCCCTGCTCTCGGCGGTCGCGCTCGCGGTGTCGATCGGCGCGGTGCCGAGCCCGCCCTTGCTGCCGGTCGATGCCGAGCACCCAGCGCTCGTCAAATTGCCGCCGCCGCACGAGCCGATCCTCAAGCAGACGCGGCGCGAGATCCTGCGCACCGCCCGGCTGCTCACCGGGGCGCCGCCGCGTGGCGTCCGTGAAAATGCGCCGCTCGCGATCGGTTTCCATGCGCCCTGGGACGAATCGAGCGCCGGTTCGCTCCGGCGCAATATCAACGAGCTCGACTGGCTGGTCCCCGGCTGGGTGTCGATCACCGGCAAGAATCACACCTACACCATCTTCAAGGACCCAGCGGGCAGGGCAGTCATCAACAGCTCGCCGCACCGGCCCTTGCTGCTGCCGATGGTGCAGAATGCGATCAACGGGAATTGGGATGCGCCGGGCATGGTCGCGCTGCTCCATTCCCCGGTGCTGCGGCGCCAGCTGCTCGACCGGCTCGAGCCCTGGCTCACGGCCAATGCCGCCGGCGGCGCCTTTTTCGATTTCGAGGAACTGCCGCCTTCCGCCCAGGCCGATTACCGGACCTTCCTGCGCGAGGCCAAGGCCCGGTTCGGCCGGCATGGCTGGATCGTCGCGATCGCTGTGCCGGTCGGCGCGGATTCGGGTTGGGACGTGAAGGCCTATGCCGCGATCGTCGATCGGGTGTTCCTGATGGCCTATGACGAGCATGAGCTCGGCGGCCCGCCCGGGCCGGTCGCCTCGCAATTGTGGTTCGAGCAGTCAGTGGCGACCGCGATCCGCGGCGTGCCGCGCGACAAGATCGTCGTGACGATCGGCAATTACGGCTATGACTGGTTCGGCAAGGAGGGCGGCCAGCCGGTCGCGATCGACGAGGCGTGGCAGGCGGCGCGCGATTCCGGCACGGTGCCGGTGTTCGATCGCGCCAGCGGCAACAGCAGCTTCGCCTATGAGGAAAGCGGCGTCCGGCACGAATTGTGGCTGCTCGACGCGGCGTCCGCCTATAACCAGATGAAGTTCCTCAACCGCGCCGGGGTCAATGGCGTGGCCTTGTGGCGGCTCGGCTCCGAGGATCCCGGGCTCTGGTCGATCTTCGGACGATCGCACCGTACCCTGCCGCCGCCGTCCGCGATCAACACGATCCCCGAAGGCACGGATGTCGATATCGAGAAAGGCGGCGAGATCCTGAAGATCACGGCGGTTCCCGTCGCGGGTGCGCGCAACGCGATCATGGGAAATAACGGGCTGATCACCAATGTCGATTTCACCCGGCTTCCATCGCCTTATGTCGTCTCGCGCTATGGCTACAGGCCGGGCCTGGTTGCGCTGACCTTCGATGACGGGCCCGATCCGACCTGGACGCCGCGCATCCTCGACATATTGAAGCGCGAGGGCGTGCCCGCGACCTTCTTCATCGTCGGCGAGAATGCGCTGACCCAGCGCCCTTTGCTGGAACGCATGGTGCGCGAGGGGCATGAGGTGGGCAGCCACACCTACACCCATCCCAATCTGGCCGGCGCCTCGGATGCCGAGACGGCGTTCCAGCTCAACACCACGCAGCGGTTGTTCCAGGCCTTTACCGGACGATCGCTCCGGCTGTTCCGTGCGCCCTATTTCGGGGACGCCGAGCCGACCACCGCCGACGAAATCGAGCCGGCGCTTCAGGCGCAGAATCGCGGCTATATCTCGGTCGGCCTGCATGTCGATCCGGGCGACTGGAAGCGGCCGGGCGTGCAGCCGATCATCGACGAGACGATCGCCGGCGTGCTCGCCTCGAACCCGGAGCGCAGCGGCAATATCGTGCTGCTCCATGATGCCGGCGGCAATCGCGCCCAGACGGTGGAGGCGCTGCCGCAGATCATCGATCAGCTGCGCGCCAAGGGCTATCGCTTCGTGCCGGTCTCCGTGCTGGCGGGCATCCCGCGCGATGTCGCGATGCCGGTGATCTCGGCGAGCGACCAGGCCGCGGCCGAGGCCGATCTGTTCATCTTCGGCGCGATCGGCGCGATCATCACTGCGCTTGGCTGGATCTTCCTGTTCGCGATCACCATCGGCATCGCACGCGCCATCGTGCTTTCGGCGCTGGCGCTGATCCAGGCGCGGCGCGAGGGGCGGACGATCTTCCCGCCGATCGACCCGACTCGCTTCGTGACGGTGATGATCCCGGCGTTCAACGAGGAGACGGTGATCGTCCGCGCAGTGCACGGCGTGCTTGCCAGTACTGATGTGCGGATCGAGGTGATCGTGATCGACGACGGCTCTTCCGACCGGACCAGCGAACTGGTGCGCGAGGCGTTCGCCGACGAACCGCGCGTGCGGCTGCTGACGCTGGAGAATGGCGGCAAGGCGCGGGCGCTCAACGAGGGGCTGAAGCTGGCGACCGGCGAGATCGTCGTTGCGCTCGATGCCGATACCCAGTTCGAGCCGACCACGATCGCGCGGCTTGCGCGCTGGTTCGCTGATCCGTCGCTCGGCGCGGTGGCGGGCAATGCCAAGGTCGGCAACCGGGTGAACCTCGTCACCAGATGGCAGGCGCTCGAATATATCACCGCGCAGAATCTCGAACGCCGCGCGCTGGCCCGGCTCAACGCGATGACGGTGGTGCCGGGCGCGGTCGGCGCCTGGCGGCTGGCGGCGATCGAGAGCGTGGGCGGCTATCCCGACGATACGCTGGCCGAGGACCAGGATCTGACGATCGCGATCCAGCGCGCCGGCTGGCGGGTCCATTACGACCAGTACGCCATTGCCTGGACTGAATCGCCGGAGAGCTTTGGCGGTCTCGCCAAGCAGCGTTTCCGCTGGGCTTACGGTACGCTGCAATGCCTGTGGAAGCACCGGGCGGTGATGGCCACGGGCAAGCCGCCGGGGCTCGCGCGGATCGGGCTGCCCCAGGCGATCATCTTCCAGATCGTGCTGGCGGCGATCTCGCCGATCATCGACACCGCGCTGATCCTGAGCTTCGTGATGACCTGGATCGCGGTGCAGGCGCATGGCTGGGCGCAGACCCAGCATGATGTCGAGCTGATGCTGATCTACTGGCTGGTCTTCACCGCGATCGATTTGCTGGCTGCGGTGGTCGCCTTCGCGCTGGAGCGGCGCGAGAATTGGCGGCTGTTGTGGCTGCTGATCCCGCAGCGGATCGGCTATCGCCAGGTGATGTATTATGTGGTGCTGAAGGCGATCGCCCAGGCGCTCAGGGGCCCGCGCGTCGGGTGGGGCAAGCTGGCGCGGACGGGGCGGGTGAAGGTTTAGCTAATTCCCTCTCCCCTCCGGGGGAGAGGAGCATTGGGTGAACAGTGCCCCGCACTGTTCAGGTCATGCCGGGGGCATGACCGGCCCAATGCTGAGGAGCGAAGCGACGAGAGGGTGAGGGGGAGTGTGTCTCGAGCCTCATCCCCCTCATCCAACTTCGACTAGGCAGCAAGCTGCCAAGTCTCCGTATCCTTCTCCCACAGGGGGAGAAGGCGTTAGAAACTCAGGATCGTCTCCAGGAAGCCGTAGTGCGTGTCCCCCGTCGCGGGGGCATTGGCGGCGGTGCGGAGGAAGCGGCCCTTGAACAGGGTCGCCACGCCCGCGCTCACGCGGATGCGATCGGGGCGGAGCCAGTAGCGGATGCGCGTTTCGACCTGGGTTCCGGCATAATGGCCCGCGCTTCCGGCGGGATCGCGTACGCCGGTATTGGCGAAGCTGTCGGTCGCGCTCACCAGCCATAAAGGGCGGAGCGCGGCCATCAGCTCGGTGCGCTTGCCGGGTTTCGCCTCGGCGCGGAGCTCGACGCTGACGAGGTTCGATCGAGTCAACGGGCCATAGAGACCGAGCTGCCCGAACTCGAAGACGGTGTCGCCGAACAGCGTATCGAAGCGCCCGTAGCCGGAGGCGTTGGTGTCGCCGCTGGCGTAATCGCCGTTGAGCGCGATCCGCGGTGCCCAGGCGCCCGCAAAGGTCCTGCCGACCGTGCCATGGACGAGCCATGCCGTGACCGGGTGATCGACGATATCGGTCGCAGCGGTGCTGAGCCGGGCGGTGCCGGTCTGCCAGGTGCCTTCGACATCATAGTCGACGCCGCCCGGTTTTGCCGGCCGCGCGAAGCGGATGCCCGAGGTCCAGAGCCGCCGGTTGCGCGTCGCGAAGCCGGGCGCGTCGCGTTCGACCAGGCGGTAGCTGTAGAGCTCGGCCGTGCCGCCCAGCACATGCGCCCGGGTGGCGATCGCCCCGAACAGCTGGCGGGCGCTGCGCTCGCGATCGAGTTCCACTCCGTTGGCGTGCACCCCGTCACTGTCCTCGGGGAGCCGGGTCTGCGGCATGGTCCAGAAGGCGGTGAGCTTGTCGCCGCCGGCCGACTTCCAGTCGAAGCGCGCGCCGGTGAAGCTGGTCGAGGTGTTGCGCCAGATCGGCCGCGCGATGAAACGGCGCGAGCCCAGGTCCATGGTGAAGCGCCCGAGCTGCAGGGTGGTGCGCGGCGCGAGGTCGATCGCGACATAGGCCTGGATCGGTTCGAGCGCGTCGACTTCGTTGCTGCTGATCGATCCGTGCCGGCGCTCGAAATAGGCGCGCGAATCCTGGATTTCGGCGGCGATGCGGACCGGGCCGGCATCATATTCAGCGAAGAGGTTGCTGCGGAAGAACAATGCGGCATCGCTGTCCACCACGCCGGGCCGGAACTGGTTGTCGATCGCCTCGCCGCGGATGCGGATCGCGGCATCGAGTTTCAGCGTCCCATCCTCGGCCTGGGCCGGAGCGGCGGCGGCGAGCCACGCCATCACCGCGAGGGAAGCGACCCATATATTCACGCGAAGCTCCCCCGATGGCGCGGGCGTCGCGCTAGGCTATAGAAGCGCAAATCGCCAGAGGGATTGCATATGGGACGGATGCTTCGCGCGCTGGCGCTGCTGCTGCTCGCTTTCACCGGGCCGGCATTGGCCGCGCCCGCGCGGGCGCCTCTGGTGCTGGCCGCGGCGAGCCTTCAGGAGTCGATGACCGCTGCGGCCGATGCCTGGGCGCGCAAGGGGCATCCCAGGCCGGTGATCTCGTTTGCCGCCTCCTCCGCGCTGGCGCGGCAGGTCGAGGCCGGGGCGGGGGCCGACCTGTTCGTCTCCGCCGACGAGGAATGGATGGATGCGCTGGCGGCCAAGGGGCTGATCGTGCCAGCGAGCCGGGTGACCTTTCTGGGCAACCGGCTGGTGGTGGTCGCGCCTGTGGGGAGCAAGGTGGCGATCCCGCTCAGGCCCGGCCCGCTGGCGCGAGTGCTGGGTGCAGGACCGCTGGCGATGGCGGATACCGAGAGCGTGCCGGCGGGCAAATATGGCAAGGCAGCCCTGGTGAAGCTCGGCGTGTGGGATGCGGTGGCGCCGCATGTCGTGCGCGCCGAGAATGTGCGCGCTGCGCTGGCCCTGGTCGAGCGCGGCGCCGCGCCGCTGGGGATCGTCTATGCGACGGATGCCAAGGCCTCGGCGCGGGTGCGGATCGCGGGGGTGTTTCCGGCGGGAAGCTATCCGCCGATCGCCTATCCGGTGGCGCGGCTGAAGGCCTCGACCAATCCGGAGGGCGAGGGGTTCCGGCGCTTCCTGGTGTCGCGCGAGGGGCGGGCGATCTTTGCGCGGTTCGGGTTTTCGGGGCGGTGATGGCTTTGCCTCGCCGTCATGCCGGACCCCTCGGCCAGGCTCAGGACAGGCTTGTTTCGGCATCCACTTCGCCGCGAAAGTCAGGTTGCGTGGATGGGTGGACCCCGGAACAAGTCCGGGGTGACGGTTGCGTGTCGGGCAGGGGTTTCGATGCTCACCCCTGACGAATGGACCATCATCCTCTTGTCGCTGAAGGTCGGCACGGTGGCGATGGTCGTTACCCTGCCGATCGCCTTTGCGCTGGCCTGGCTGCTCGCCCGCGCGCGGTTTCCCGGGAAGCTGCTGGTCGATGCGCTGATCCATCTGCCTTTGGTCGTGCCGCCGGTGGTGACCGGCTGGCTGTTGCTGATCGCCTTTGGGCCGCAGGGACCGATCGGCGGCTGGCTGATGGGCTGGTTCGGCGTGTCGGTGCTGTTCCGCTGGACCGGGGCGGCGATCGCCGCCGGCGTGATGGCGCTGCCGCTGATGGTGCGCGCGATGCGGCTGTCGATCGAGGCGGTCGACCGGCGGCTCGAGGGCGCAGCGCGTACGCTTGGCGCCGGTCCGGCGCGCGTCTTCTGGACGATCACCCTGCCGCTGAGCGTACCCGGCGTGCTCGCGGGGGTAGTGCTCGGCTTTGCGCGCTCGATCGGCGAATTCGGCGCGACCATCACCTTTGTCTCCAATGTGCCGGGCCAGACCCAGACCCTGCCGCTCGCCATCTATTCAGCGCTGCAGCAGCCGGACGGCGATGCAATGGTATGGCGGCTCTCGGCGATCTCGGTGGCCTTGTCGCTGGCGGCCCTGGTCGCATCGGAGATGCTCGCGCGGCGGGCGGGGCGGGGGCTGCATGTCCTTTGACGTGATGCTCTCGAAGCGGCTCGGCGAGGCCGGGGTCGCGGTGAGCTTCGCGAGTGGCGAGGGTGCGACCGTGCTGTTCGGGCCATCGGGCGTGGGCAAGACCAGTGTGCTCAACATGGTCGCCGGATTGCTGACGCCGGATAGCGGCCATGTCCGGGTCGACGGCGAGACCTTGTTCGATGCGGCGACGGGCGTGGATGTGGCGCCCGAGCGCCGTCGCGCCGGCTATGTCTTCCAGGAGCCGCGGCTTTTCCCGCATCTGCGGGTGCGCGCCAATCTGCTCTACGGCGCGGGGGAGGGTGCGGTGCTCGATGAGGCGATCGGCTTTCTCGGGATCGATCACCTGCTCGAGCGCTGGCCGCGCAGCCTGTCGGGCGGCGAGGCGCGGCGGGTGGCGATCGGGCGGGCGCTGCTCAGCGAGCCGCGCTTCCTGCTGCTTGACGAGCCGCTCTCGTCGCTCGACCGGGCGCGGCGCGAGGAGGTGCTGCAGGCGATCGAGCATATCCGCGACGTTCGCAAATTGCCGATCCTGATGGTGACTCATGACGCCGGGGAGGCCGAACGCATCGGCACCCGGATCGTGACGATGTAGCGATCGCCAGCGCGCGCGTGCGATAGCGGACACGCGATGTTCGCAACCGGACAAATCAACGCGGCTGCGGGTGGGTGTTTGCGCCGGACATTGGCGCTATTCCCCAAATTTGCTGGCGGCATGAGCAAGGCGAATAGCTAAGTCATTGATATCGTGTGGCGCCACTGTTTGGCATGAGTAATGCAGTGCTACAGCTGCGGGTAGCAATTCCCGCCTGTTACGATCCCAGCTGTGGAGAATTGAGATGTTTGACCGTTCGATCCTGATCCGCCCGACCCTCGCACTTGCTTTTGGCGCAATGATCGCGGTGACTGCGGCTCCGGCCTTTGCCGACGAAAAGCCCGCCAACAGCTCTGAAACCGCCCAGGCGGACAGCCAGCCGGAGCACAAATATTGCCTCTCCGCGACGGTGACCGGCGAGCCGATCGTTACCGGCTCGATGCTGCCGAAGCGCCAGTGCCTGACCAAGGATCAGTGGGCCGCCAAGGGCGTTACCTTCAAGGCGAAGTAAGCGCGCTTCTGGCGTCACGGCGGCGTGGGCGAGGGATGTCCGCCGCCTGACGGCAGAATCCAGGCCAGTGTCAGCGTAATAAAAAAGCCGCCGCCCGATCGCTCGGGCGGCGGCCTTTTTTGTCGATCCTGAACGACTGGATCAGTTGTTCAGATACTCGCCGGCATCCTCGTCAGTGCCATGGCCCGAGGGGGTCACGCTGGCGAGGGCGTCGCCGCCGGTGTCGTCGCGAACGTCGCGCACCAGCTCGGCAGCCCGCTCTTCAGCGGCCGAATTGGGAGCGACGAGCGCCACCTCGGCGAGCCGGCGCTGCTGGACCCGGAGCGCGGCATCGCGGCTGGAGGCCGCAACCCGGAGCCGGTTCATGCCGGCGCCGGTGCCCGCCGGGATCAGCCGGCCGACGATGACATTCTCCTTGAGGCCGATCAGCTGGTCCTGCTTGCCCTGGACCGCCGCCTCGGTGAGGACGCGGGTGGTCTCCTGGAACGACGCCGCCGAGATGAAGCTGCGGGTCTGCAGCGACGCCTTGGTGATGCCGAGCAGGACAGGCTTGCCCTGGGCCGGGGTCTGCTTCTTGTCGATCTTCGAGTTGATCTCGTCCATCTCGTCGCGATCGACCTGCTCGCCGGCCAGCAGCGTGGTGTCGCCGCCGTCAGTGATCTCGACCTTCTGCAGCATCTGGCGAACGATCACCTCGATGTGCTTGTCGTTGATCTTCACGCCCTGGAGACGATAGACCTCCTGGATTTCCGACACGAGATATTCAGCGAGAGGCTCGATGCCGAGCACCTCGAGAATGTCGTGCGGATCGGGCGAACCGCCGATCAGATTGTCGCCGCGCTTGACGTAATCGCCTTCCTGGACGTCGATCACCTTCGACTTCGGCACCAGATACTCGACGACCTCGCCGCCATCCTCGGGCTGAATGCCGATCTTGCGCTTGGCCTTGTAGTCCTTGCCGAACACGACACGGCCCGAGACCTTCGCGATGATCGCATTCTCCTTCGGCTTGCGTGCCTCGAACAGCTCAGCCACCCGCGGCAGACCGCCGGTGATGTCGCGGGTCTTGGCAGCCTCGCGGGAGACACGAGCGAGCACGTCGCCGCCCGAAACCTGCGCGCCGTCCTCGACCGAGAGCGTTGCGCCCGGTGCGAGCATGTAGCGGCCGGCTTCGCCCGAACCGGAGTCGAGCAGGGTCAGGCGCGGACGCAGATCCTCCTTCGACTTGGTGCCGGCACGATATTCGATGACCACGCGCTGCGAGATGCCGGTCGCTTCATCGGCCTGCTCGGTGAGCGTCTTGCCCTCGATCAGGTCGACATATTTCACGATGCCGGGGTTCTCGGTGATCACCGGCATGGTGAACGGATCCCACTCCGCCATGCGGTCGCCCTTGGTGACGATATGGCCGTCATCGAACAGGACATAGGCACCATAGGGGATGCGGTGCACCGCCCGCTCGCGCCCGTCCATGTCGACGATCGCGAGTTCGCCAGACCGGCTCAGCACGACGCGGCGGCCGCGCTGATCCATGATGATGCGAAGATCGCGATACTCCATCGTCCCGTCGGCAACCGCCTCGAGGTTCGACTGCTCGTTGAGCTGCGCCGCGCCGCCGATGTGGAAGGTCCGCATCGTCAGCTGGGTGCCCGGCTCGCCGATCGACTGGGCGGCGATGACGCCGACAGCCTCACCGATGTTGACCGGGGTACCGCGGGCCAGATCGCGTCCATAGCATTTGCCGCAGACACCGATCTTGGTCTCGCAGACCAGCGGGCTGCGGATCTTCACCGCCTGGGTGCCGATCGCCTCGATCTGCACGATCATCGGCTCGTCGAGCAAGGTGCCCGAAGGGATGATGACCTCGCCGGTCTTGGTGTCGACAATGTCCTCCGCGGTCGTGCGACCGAGGATGCGCTCGCCGAGCGACGCGATGGTCGAACCGCCCTGGACGATCGCGCGCATTTCCAGCGCACGCTCGGTGCCGCAATCATTCTCGATGATGACGCAATCCTGCGACACATCGACCAGACGGCGGGTCAGGTAGCCCGAGTTCGCGGTCTTCAACGCCGTGTCCGCGAGACCCTTGCGGGCGCCGTGGGTGGAGTTGAAATACTCGAGGACGGTGAGACCCTCCTTGAAGTTCGAGATGATCGGCGTTTCGATGATCTCGCCCGACGGCTTGGCCATCAGCCCGCGCATACCGGCAAGCTGCTTGATCTGCGCCTGCGAGCCACGGGCACCCGAGTGCGCCATCATGTAGATCGAGTTGATCGGCGCTTCGCGGCCGTTGGGCAGCTTCTTCACCGACTTGATCTCGTCCATCATGGCGTTTGCCACCTGGTCGCCGCAACGGCTCCAGGCGTCGATCACCTTGTTGTACTTCTCCTGCTGCGTGATCAGGCCGTCCTGGTATTGCTGCTCGAAGTCCTTCACCAGGGCGCGGGTCTCATCGACCAGCGGAACCTTGGCGTCCGGAATGATCATGTCGTCCTTGCCGAACGAGATGCCCGCCTTGAACGCGTGCTTGAAGCCCAATGCCATGATCGCGTCAGCGAACAGCACGGTCTCCTTCTGGCCGGTGTGGCGATAGACCTCGTCGATCACGTCGCCCACATCCTTCTTGGTGAGGAGGCGGTTGACTGTGTCGAACGGCACCTTCGAGCTCTTCGGGAGGCACTCGCCGAGCAGCATGCGGCCCGGGGTGGTCTCGTAGCGCTTGAGATACTGCTCGCCCTTTTCGTCGGTCTGGGGAACGCGGCTGATGATCTTGGTGTGCAAGGTCACCGCGCCGGCCTCGAGCGCCTGATGCACCTCCTGCATGTCGGAGATCATCATGCCCTGGCCGGGCTCGTCCTCCTTCATCATCGAGAGGTAATAGAGACCAAGCACCATGTCCTGCGACGGCACGATGATCGGCTTGCCGTTCGCCGGCGACAGGATGTTGTTGGTCGACATCATCAGGACGCGTGCTTCCAGCTGTGCCTCGAGGCTCAGCGGGACGTGCACGGCCATCTGGTCACCGTCGAAGTCGGCGTTGAAGGCCGAGCAGACCAGCGGGTGAAGCTGGATCGCCTTGCCCTCGATCAGCACTGGCTCGAACGCCTGGATGCCGAGACGGTGAAGCGTCGGCGCGCGGTTGAGCATGACCGGGTGCTCGCGAATGACTTCGTCGAGAATGTCCCAGACTTCCTTGCGCTCCTTCTCGACCCACTTCTTGGCCTGCTTCAGGGTCATGGAGAGACCCTTGGCGTCGAGGCGGGCGTAGATGAACGGCTTGAACAGCTCGAGCGCCATCTTCTTCGGCAGGCCGCACTGGTGCAGCTTGAGTTCCGGACCGGTCACGATGACCGAGCGGCCCGAATAGTCGACGCGCTTGCCGAGCAGGTTCTGGCGGAAGCGGCCCTGCTTGCCCTTGAGCATGTCGGACAGCGACTTCAGCGGACGCTTGTTGGCACCGGTGATCGTGCGGCCGCGGCGGCCGTTGTCGAACAGCGCGTCAACGGCTTCCTGCAGCATGCGCTTTTCGTTGCGGACGATGATGTCCGGCGCGCGCAGCTCCATCAGCCGCTTCAGGCGGTTGTTGCGGTTGATCACGCGGCGATACAGATCGTTGAGATCCGAGGTCGCGAAGCGGCCGCCGTCGAGCGGCACCAGCGGGCGCAGCTCAGGCGGGATGACCGGCACGACTTCGAGGATCATCCATTCGGGGCGGTTGCCCGAATCGATGAAGCTCTCGACGACCTTGAGGCGCTTGATGATCTTCTTCGGCTTCAGCTCGGACTTGGTGACCGCGAGCTCTTCGAGCAGATCCTTGCGCTCGCCCTCGAGATCGAGGCTCTCGAGCATGATGCGGACTGCCTCGGCGCCGATGCCGGCCGAGAAGGCGTCCTCGCCATATTCATCCTGCGCGTCGAGCAGCTCGTCCTCAGTGAGGAGCTGGTATTTTTCGAGCGGGGTGAGGCCCGGCTCGATCACGATATAGGCCTCGAAGTAGAGCACGCGCTCGAGCTGCTTGAGCTGCATGTCGAGCAGCAGGCCGATGCGCGACGGCAGCGACTTCAGGAACCAGATATGCGCGACCGGGGCGGCGAGCTCGATATGGCCCATCCGCTCGCGGCGGACCTTCGAGACGGTAACCTCGACGCCGCACTTCTCGCAGACAATGCCCTTGTACTTCATGCGCTTGTACTTGCCGCACAGGCACTCGTAATCCTTGATCGGGCCGAAGATGCGCGCGCAGAACAGGCCGTCACGTTCTGGCTTGAACGTGCGGTAGTTGATGGTTTCCGGCTTCTTGATCTCGCCGAAGCTCCACGAGCGGATCCGGTCAGGCGAGGCGATGCCGATCTGGATCTGGTCGAAGGTCTCGGCCTTGGCGACCGGATTGGCGAAGTTGGTCAGTTCGTTCATCGTAAAAGGCCTTTCTCAGACGCCAGCTCAGGCGTCCTCATTGTCCTCGAAAATATTCCAGCTTCCGTGCTCGTCGCGGTGCGCGCCATAACCACAATCGACTGTCGGCAGGCTTTTAAGCTCTGGTCGATCCGACAGGTGATGCAGGCAAATATTGCGAAGCCCGGAAACGTCATGATCCGTATCCCCACATACCATGCTGAGGCCGTCGGGAGCATGCTGATAGATACTGACCGGGTGACCATCCGCGACGCACGTGCAGACCACAACGGCTGCATGCTCGGGAAAATCATAACCGGCCAGTTCTATCATGTCGCTTCTTACTCCGCCGCGATCGCGACGCCGTCCGAGTCGAACTGCTCGACGCTCTTCAGCTCGACGTTCAGACCCAGCGACCGCATTTCCTTGACCAGCACGTTGAAGCTCTCGGGGATGCCGGCCTCGAAGGTGTCGTCACCCTTGACGATCGCCTCATAGACCTTGGTGCGGCCGACCACGTCGTCGGACTTCACCGTGAGCATTTCCTGCAGCGTGTAGGCGGCGCCATAGGCCTGGAGTGCCCAGACCTCCATTTCGCCGAAACGCTGCCCGCCGAACTGGGCCTTGCCGCCCAGCGGCTGCTGGGTGACGAGGCTGTACGGGCCGATCGAACGCGCGTGGATCTTGTCGTCCACGAGATGGTGCAGCTTGAGCATATAGATATACCCAACCGTCACCTTGCGATCGAACTGGTCGCCGGTGCGTCCGTCGAACAGGTCCGACTGGCCTGAGGTATCGAGCCCGGCGAGCGTGAGCATCGCGGACACGTCAGCCTCGCGGGCACCGTCGAACACCGGCGTCGCCATCGGCACGCCGCCCTTCAGATTCTCGGCGAGATCGATGATCTCGTCGCCTGAACGGGCGTCGATCTCCGCATGATATTGCTCGCCATAGACCGTCTTGAGGCGATCGCGGACCACGTCGGGCATCTGGCCCGGCTTGGGATCCGGATTGGCCTCGCGCCAGTCTTCCAGAGCCTGGGCGATCTGCCCGCCCAGGCCGCGTGCGGCCCAGCCGAGATGAGTCTCGAAGATCTGCCCGACGTTCATGCGCGACGGCACGCCCAGCGGGTTGAGCACGAGATCGACCGCGGTACCGTCGGCGAGGAACGGCATGTCCTCCGCCGGCAGGATGCGGCTGATGACGCCCTTGTTGCCGTGACGGCCGGCCATCTTGTCGCCCGGCTGGAGCTTGCGCTTCACCGCGACGAAGACCTTGACCATCTTGAGCACGCCCGGCGGGAGCTCGTCGCCCCGCTCGAGCTTCTCGCGACGATCATGGAACTTGTCCGTGATCAGCTTCACCGCATCGTCATACTGGGTCTTCACCGCTTCGAGGTCGCCCTGGACCTTGTCGTCGGCGACGGCGAACTTCCACCACTCGTGGCGGTCGACGCTGTCGAGAAGGTCGGCATCGATGACGACGCCCTTCTTGAGGCCCTTCGGCGCTGCCGTGGCCGTCTGGCCGAGCAGCATCTCGCGCAGCCGCGACCAGGTGGCGCGGTTCACGATCGAGCGTTCGTCGTCCGAGTCCTTCTTCAGGCGCTCGATCTCCTCGCGCTCGATCGCCATCGCGCGCTCGTCCTTGTCGATGCCGTGGCGGTTGAACACCCGGACCTCGACGACGGTACCGGCAACGCCCGGCGGCAGGCGGAGCGAGGTATCGCGCACGTCGGACGCCTTCTCACCGAAGATGGCGCGGAGGAGCTTTTCCTCCGGCGTCATCGGCGATTCACCCTTGGGGGTGATCTTGCCGGCCAGGATGTCGCCCGGCTCAACCTCGGCGCCGATATAGACGATGCCCGCCTCGTCGAGGTTGCGGAGCGCTTCCTCGCCGACGTTCGGAATGTCGCGGGTGATGTCTTCCGGCCCGAGCTTGGTGTCGCGCGCCATGACTTCGAATTCCTCGATATGGATCGAGGTGAAGACGTCGTCCTTCACGATACGCTCGGAGATGAGGATCGAATCCTCGTAATTGTAGCCGTTCCAGGGCATGAACGCGACGAGCGCGTTGCGGCCCAGGGCGAGCTCGCCGAACTCGGTCGACGGGCCGTCAGCGATGATGTCGCCGGCGCTGACCGTCTCGCCCACCTTCACCAGCGGACGCTGGTTGATGCAGGTGTTCTGGTTGGAGCGCTGGAACTTCATCAGCGTGTAGATGTCGACGCCCGACTGGCCGGCCTCGACCTCGCCGGTGGCGCGGACCACGATACGCGCCGCATCGACCTGGTCGACAATGCCCGAACGCTTGGCCGAGATCGCGGCGCCCGAATCGCGCGCCACGGTCTCTTCCATGCCGGTGCCGACGAACGGCGCCTCGGCGCGCACCAGCGGCACGGCCTGACGCTGCATGTTCGAGCCCATCAGCGCGCGGTTGGCGTCATCGTTTTCCAGGAAAGGAATGAGCGATGCCGCGACCGAGACGAGCTGCTTCGGGCTGACGTCCATCAGCGTGATGTTGTCGGGGATCGCCATCAGGAATTCGCCGGCCTGACGCGAGGAGACGAGCTCCTCGGTGAAGCGGCCATCCTTGTCGAGATCGGCGTTGGCCTGCGCGATCGTGTGCTTGGCCTCTTCCATCGCCGACAGATAGACGACGTCGTCAGTCACCTTGTGATCGATGACCTTGCGGTACGGCGTCTCGATGAAGCCGTATTTGTTCACCCGGCTGAAGCTGGCGAGCGAGTTGATCAGGCCGATGTTCGGGCCTTCCGGAGTCTCGATCGGGCAGATGCGGCCATAGTGCGTCGGGTGAACGTCGCGGACTTCGAAGCCGGCGCGCTCACGGGTGAGACCGCCCGGCCCAAGCGCCGAGACGCGGCGCTTGTGCGTCACTTCGGAGAGCGGGTTGGTCTGATCCATGAACTGCGAGAGCTGCGAGGAGCCGAAGAACTCGCGCACCGCGGCGACCGCTGGCTTGGCGTTGATCAGGTCGTTCGGCATCACGGTCGACACATCGACCGAGGACATGCGCTCCTTCACGGCGCGCTCCATGCGGAGCAGGCCGACGCGATACTGGTTCTCGAGCAGCTCGCCGACCGAGCGCACGCGACGGTTGCCGAGATTGTCGATATCGTCGATCTCGCCCTTGCCGTCCTTCAGGTCGACAAGCGTCTTCACCACCGCAAGGATATCCTCGGTGCGGAGCGTGGTGACGGTGTCCTCGGCGTCGAGGTCGAGGCGCATGTTGAGCTTGACGCGGCCAACGGCCGACAGGTCATAGCGGTCGGGATCGAAGAACAGGCCGCTGAACAGCGACTCCGCGGTCTCGAGCGTCGGCGGCTCGCCGGGGCGCATGACGCGGTAGATGTCGGACAGCGCCTGCTCGCGCTCCTCGGCCTTGTCGGCCTTGAGCGTGTTGCGGATCCACGGGCCGGTCGCGACATGGTCGATGTCGAGCAACTCGATCCGGTCGATGCCGGCCTTGTCGAGCGCTTCGAGATTCTCGGCCGACACTTCGTCGCCCGCCTCGATATAGATCTCGCCGGTCGCTTCGTTGATCAGATCATAGGCCGAATAGCGGCCGAAGATCTCTTCGGTCGGGATCAGCAGGTCGGTCAGGCCGTCCTTGGCTGCCTTGTTGGCGGCGCGGGGGCTGATCTTCTGGCCCGACGGGAACACGACTTCACCGGTCTTCGCATCGATGATGTCGAACATCGGCTTCTGGCCGCGCCAGTTCTCGGCCTGGAACGGGATGATCCAGCCGCCCTGGCCGCGGACGAAGGTCACGCGGTTGTAGAAATAGTTGAGGATCTCTTCCGAGGTGAGGCCCAGCGCGTAGAGCAACGCCGTGACCGGCAGCTTGCGCTTGCGATCGATACGAACGTTGACGATGTCCTTCGCGTCGAACTCGAAATCGAGCCACGAGCCGCGATAGGGGATCACGCGCGCGGCGAAGAGATACTTGCCGGAAGCGTGGGTCTTGCCGCGGTCATGATCGAACAACACGCCCGGCGAACGGTGCATCTGGCTGACGATCACGCGCTCGGTGCCGTTGATGATGAAGGTGCCGTTCTGAGTCATGAGCGGCATGTCGCCCATGTAAACATCCTGCTCCTTGATATCGAGGACCGACCGGGCCTCGGTATCGGCGTCCACCTCGAACACGATCAGGCGCAGCGTAACGCGCATCGGCGCTGCATAGGTGATGCCGCGCTGGCGGCACTCGTCAGTGTCGAACTTGGGGGGCTCGAGCTCATAGTTCACGAAGTCGAGCTCGGCGGTGCCGGCGAAATCGCGGATCGGGAAGACCGAGCGCAAAGTCTTCTCGAGGCCGGACACATAGCCGATCGAGGGATCCGAGCGGAGGAACTGTTCGTAGGATTCGCGCTGAACCTCGATCAGGTTCGGCATCTGCACCACTTCGTGGATGTTGCCGAACACCTTGCGGATGCGGCGCTTAAGCGTGCCGCCCTCGATTGCCTTGGTCGCCATGGAGTTTTTTGCCCTATCAGCCAGAAATCTTTGCCCGGAATCCACCGGGCGGGCACGCATCAAGACGCAAAAAGCCGCGCATCCTCCTCATCGGAAAATGGCAGCTCCTGGCGTCTTTGAAACCACATCCTCCAATACGATCGACATGCTGCGCGACGGCACGTCATTTCCCGAAAGCTGTGGTGAGGGGCGCGATATAGGGAGCCTGTTGGAGCCTGTCAAATGGCTTGACACCATTCGATTCATCGGCGCGCGGAAACGGCTGGCCGCGATTCCGTTTGTGACACGGGCCCGATTGCGGGTTCCCGTCATTGATTCCCCGTTATGAAAAACACTCGCACCCCAAACCGCCGCGCGTTCGTCGCGCTCCTTCCAGCCACGCTGCTGTTCGCGGCGCCTGCGTTTGCGCAGGATGTGCCGTCGAACACGACAGCGCCTCCGCCGGTGCAGGTGACGCCGCCGCCGGTCGTGCCGACGGTCTCCGAACCGGCCGCGCCCGCCCCGACGACGGTCGCCCCGGCGGTCGCCCTGCCGACCGTCGCGCCGGTCGATACGACCGCCACGGAAGCGCCCGCGCCCACCGTGACCCGCACCACCCGCGCCGTAACCCGTGCGACCCACGTCGCGCGCGCCGCTGCCCCCGTGGCAGCGCGGGCCCCGACTGCACCCGCACCGGCTCCCGTCACCGCGGCGCCGGCCGAACCCACCCCTGCGACGGTCACGCCGGCGCCGGTCGAGGCAACCGCGCCGACGCCCGCCGCGCCTGTCGCAACCACCCAGACGACCACTAGGACTGAGTCCGCGCCCGTCTGGCCCTGGCTCCTCGCCGGCCTGCTGGTCGTGCTCGGCGCGATCGGCCTGATCGCGATGCGTCGTCGTCGGGCGGCGATCGATGAGGATTATTATGACGAGCCGGAGGTCGCGACGACCAGGGACGAACCGGCCCCGATCATCGCCCCGGTCGTGGCGCCCAGGCCGATCGCAGCGGAGCCTGCTTTCGAGCGCAACCCGCCGCCGGAATTCCTGACCACGCCGCTTGTCGCGGCCAATGATACGCCGCTGCCGGTTGCGAGCGAGGATGTCGAACTGGCCGAGCCGGAAGCGGCCGAAGTCGCCGAGCTTACCGCTGGCGATACGCCCGTCGCCGATCGGCCGTGGCTCGAATTCGCCCTTCGCCCGATTCGCGCCGGCATCAGCGCTGACGAGGCTCTGGTGGAGTTCGAACTGACCGTGGGCAACTCCGGTTCAGTCAAGGCCAAGGATGTGCGCATCTCGACCTTCCTGTTCGCCGGCGAGCCGGGCAGCGAATCCGAAATGGAGCGGATCCTGATCGAACGCGGCGAGGACCATGAGGAGAGCGTGCGCCCGGTCACGATCGAGCCGGGCGAGGGTACGCGGGTCGACGCGACCCTGGCGCTGCCCAAGGCCCAGTTGATCGAGACGACCAATGGCTCGATCCTGCCCGTGGTCGTCGCCGATGCGCGCTACACGCTGGCCGACGGCAGCGAGGGCCGTACCGCCGCTTCGTTCACGATCGGCGTGAGCGAAGAGGGGACGCCCGCCATGTCGCCGCTGTCGCTGAGCGAGCGCGGCATGCATGACGAGGTCGAAGCGCGCCTGTACGGCGTTCCCGAACACGCATGACGCTCGCCTGATCGCACAGGTCAGGCACATGCCGGGCCCGCTCTTCGAGGGAAGGGCGGGCCCGGTCGCGTTCAGGGGGCAATTTGTCGTTCGGCGGCTGCTTGTCGTATCGCATTCAGGAATGCCGCGCTAAGGCATAGAGGTGGGGATGAAAATCAAGATTGCCGCTCGCCGGGTGCGAGCCTGTTCCATGCTGATGCTCGGAGTGGCGGGCGCGACCGCGAGCGGGCCGGTCTGGGCGCAGGCCAGCCCGGCGCCGACCCCGACGCCGTCGCCGACACCCGCGCTCGTCCCCGGCCTCGAGCATTTCAGCCTGCAGCCGAGCACCGGATCGCGGGTGACACGTCCGGCAACACCGCCAACGCTTGCGCCCCCGGTCGTACGAACCTTGCCGGCGCCGACCCCGACTCCGACGCGAAGTCAGCGGCCGGCTGCACCGACGCCGACGCCCAGCCCGGCGGCGACGCCGGCACCGGCCCGGACCCAGCCGCCACAGCCGCTCGCCCCGGCTCCGACCGCGCTTCCAACGCCGCTTCCGACCGCGACTCCGACCGAGGCGCCGACCCCGATACCGACTGCGACACCCACCGCCGAGCCGCTGCCGCCGGTCGTGCTGCCGCCGATCCCGGAGCCTACGGGCGAGCCGTCGCCAGTGGCGCCTGACCTGGATCATGGATATCGCCTGCAGGGCTGGCAGGCCTATGCAGCGATCGGTGGCGGCGCGGGGACCTTGTTCCTGCTCGGCTGGCTGACTTTCGTCTGGCTTCGGCGACGGGAAGAAGTCGTCGACGCGCCGGCGCCTGAACGGCACTCGCATACCGTGTTCGATCTCGGCGCGGCTGACGCCGCGCCCGCCTTGCCGCCACGGTCGGCCGTACCGGAAGCGCCGCCTCAGACACCGCTGCCGCCGGTGCCTCCTCCGCCCGCGCCGTCTCCGCCGCCGCCTCCGCCCTCTCCTGTATCTGCACCGTCACCGGCTGTATCGGCCCAACCGGCGACGGAATCGCCGGCGCCGGTGACGCAGGAAGTTTCGGCCCGGGCCAGGCTCGATATCGAACTGAAGCCGAAACGCGCCGGCACCAATTTGCTGAGCGCCGCAGTCGAGTATCAGATCCAGGTCACCAATGCGGGTGACGCTCCGGCGCGCCTGGTGACGACGGACGTCCGTATCCTGACCGCGGGTGCGGAGCAGGACGCGATCCTCCAGCAATTGTTCGCGGCGCCGATCGAGAAGCCGGTCGCCGCGCCCTTCGCGATGGCGCCTGGCGAAACGGCAACGCTCGACGGCATGGCGATGATCCCGAAGGAGATGTTGAACGTGATGACCGTGGGGGACCGGAAGCTGTTCGTGCCGGTGCTCGCGATCAATCTTCGCTACGAATGGGAAGGGGGATCGGGGCAGACCGCGACCTCCCATGTCATCGGCATCAATCGCGGCGAGGGGGCCAAGCTCGCGCCCTTCCGCCTCGACGGCGCATCGCGGATGCGGGACGATGTCAGCCAGATACCCTATACGGTATCGACGCGCCGCTGACCGGGCGGAAACGGTCGACTATAAAAGACGATTGTATCACCACAAAAAAAAGCGGCCGATCGAGACCGGCCGCTGTCGAGCACGCAAAGGAATGTCCGAAACCCGCCGGGACGATCACCGCCCCGGCAGGCCAGTTCAGGGTTATTTCTGAGTCACCGACGTCGTCGGGAGGCCGGGATTGCCGGCATCCGGGCCGAGCCGGTTGTTGGTGAACGACTGGATCGTGCCGCCGCCTGAGGTCTTCATGCCCTGGGCATTGGCATAGATGCCCGAATTGGAAACCCGGACAGTCGCCCCGGCCAGAGCGGCCACGCCGATATTGGTATTGCCGACGATGTTCGCGCCATCGATATTGACCGTCTCGCCAACGACCCCGTTAACCGAGTTGGCTTCGATGCCGCGTCCATAATTGTACGAGAGGTTGCTGTTGATCACGGTGGCCGTGGCCCCGTCATTGACCTCGAGCCCGACATTCGTGTCGGAAATCGTCACATTGTCCAGGATCGCTCCGACCGCGACGGCGCCGGCGGAGGTGAGCTGGACGCCGTTGCCGAGCGTGTTGGAGATGAAGACATCCTTCATCACCAGCTTCGCCCCCACGCTTGCTGCGCTGGGCTCGAAGCTCACGGCCGGAACACCGCCGGTGCCCTGGTTGCTGATCAGGACATTCTGCATCGTCAGCGATTTGCCGCTGAGGAAACGCACCGCATAGGTGCCGACGGTGACGCCGGCGCCGTTGATCGACATGTTGCGGAGATAGACCTTGATGGTCGGCGCCGTGCCGCCATTCGGATCATTGATGATGACGCCCGGGACGCCCGAGTTCAGGATGCCGCCGGCCGAACCGCCTTCACCCTCGGAGCAATCGAGCGTGATCGACTTGGTGACGGTGACCGAGCCGAAGCCGCCCGGATCGAGGCAGTCGATTTCGCCGCCGGAGGCGGTCTTGGAGATCGCGCCCGCCCAGGTCTTGCACGGCGCGGTGCGGCTGCAGGGATTGGCGTCGTCGCCGACACCCGAAATCCAGGTGCGGGTTGCCTGGGCGCTCGCCGGTGTGGCGAAGCACAGGCCAAGGAGCATTGCCGTCGCGGCAAGGCTCAGCATCTTGATCAATCTCGTCATGGACTTAAGTCCTCCCCGTTGAAGCAAGTCGAGGAACCGGGCCAAAGTACCGGGAACCCGAACACGCGTGCCAAATACTGCCCATCCCGGCAGAAATCGCCCGTAACGAATCATTTACCGTAATTCAGCGTTACGAGCCATCGAAATTCCGTAGCACAAGTCTCGCGTCGAGGCAGTAGATTCGATTTTGTGGGCGCGCCGACCAAAAAAAGAGGGGCGGCTCCTTGCGGAACCGCCCCTTTCGCTAGTCCGGACTCTCCCGAACCGACAGAGTCGGCCGGCGGAACCGTACCCGTTACTGTTGTACGCGCGGGTTCGGCGCCATGTTCGTGCCGCTATTGCCCGCATCGGTGCCCAGACGGTTATCCTGGAACGAGTAGACCACGGCGTCGTTCATCGCTTTCATGCCACTGCCGTTGAAGGCAAGATCGACATCGTTGAGACGGACGATCGTGTTCGGAGCGGTCGCGACAATGCCGAAATTCTGGTTGCTGGCGACCGTGACGTGGCTGAGAGTGACATTGACCGGGCCGCCGATGGAGCCGGCAAGCACGCCGCGGAAATTGTTGGAAAGATTGCTGTTGGTCACGATGACGGAAGCGCCATCTTCCACATTCAATGCCTGGACGGTGTCAGTCACCTTGACGTGATCGAGCACGGCGCTGGCCGGCAGGCCACCGGCCGGAATGATCTGGATGCCGTCGCCGACCGAGGTGATGACCTTGAGGTCAGTCGCGTTGAGGACCGAGCTCGGCGTGGTCGGTTCGAAGCTGATCGCTGGGACCGAGCCGAGGCCCTGATTCATGACGGTGACATCGTCCATGGTGAGCGATTTGCCCGAGATGAAGCGGATGCCATAGGTGCCGGGCGTAGCGCCCGCGCCGCTGATCGTCAGGTTGCGCAGGATGACCTTGATGGCGTTGCCGTTGATGACGATGCCAGCCGTGCCCGCATTGAGAATGCCGCCGGCAGCGCCGCCGCTGCCTTCGCCGCAATCGATCGTGATCGACTTGGTGATGGTCAGGGTGCCGAAGCCGCCCGAATCGAGGCAGTCGATCTCGCCGGCTGCGTCGGTCTTGGCGATCGCGCCGGCAAAGGTCTTGCAGGGAGCGGTGCGGCTGCAGGGATTCACGTCGTCGCCGACGCCCGAAACCCAGGTGCGGCTCGCCTGTGCGCTGGCCGGTGCCGCGAAGCCGAAGCCGAGCAGCATCGCCGAGGCGGCGAGGGTCGTTATCTTGATCAATCGTGTCATTGGACCTGGGTCCCCCCATTAAGTGCAGCGGACAAAAAATAGGCCCACTTGCAACCTGCGATCGAACGCGAGGAGGCAAGCGGGCCTACGTAGATTTCCTAACTGGAAATTAAGGATATAGCTACGGGAAAGAAGCTGATCGGGATCAGCATTTCCCGTACCGGGACGCTCGTCCTATTCTTTTCTGCGGGCGTACAAAAAGAAAGGGCGGCGCCTTGCGGCACCGCCCTCCCTCCCGTTCCAATGATGCGGCCCGAAGGCCTGGCATCACTTGATCTCGACGGTCGCGCCAGCTTCTTCGAGCTGCTTCTTGATCTTCTCGGCCTCGTCCTTCGACACGCCTTCCTTGACGGCCTTGGGAGCCGACTCGACGAGCGTCTTGGCTTCGGTGAGGCCGAGCGCGGTGATCGCACGGACTTCCTTGATGACGTTGATCTTCTTGCCACCGTCGCCGGTGAGGATCACGTCGAACTCGGTCTGCTCTTCAGCAGCCGGGGCAGCGGCGCCACCACCAGCGGCCGGGCCGGCAACGGCGACGGCAGCGGCGGCGGAAACGCCCCACTTCTCTTCGAGCAGCTTGGAAAGGTCGGCCGCCTCGAGGACGGTCAGGGCGCTCAGCTGGTCAACCAGCGCGTTAAGGTCTGCCATGTTGTTTCTCCATATTGGGGCGCATCGGCCCCGATCAGTTCAGTTCAAAAAGTCGTCGGATGCCTGAAATCAGGCAGCTTCCTTGTCCTTGTCGGCATAAGCCATGAGCACGCGGGCGAGCTGCGCCGCGGGAGCCTGGGTGACGGTCGCGAGCTTGGTTGCGGGTGCAACCAGGAGGCCCAGGATCTTGGCACGCAGTTCATCCAGCGAGGGCAGCGTTGCGAGCGCCTTCACGCCTTCTACGTCGAGGACGGTCGCGCCCATCGATCCGCCCACGATTTCGAACTTGTCGTTCGTCTTCGCGAATTCGACCGCAACCTTGGCTGCGGCGACCGGATCGATCGAGGTGGCAAGGCCTACCGGCCCGGTGAGCAGATCGCCCAGCGAGAGATAGTCAGTGCCGTCGAGCGCGATCTTGGCAAGCTTGTTCTTCGAGACCTTGTAGGTCGCGCCGGCATCACGCATCTTGTTCCGCAGCACAGTGGACTGTGCGACGGTGAGACCGAGGTTGCGGGTGACGACCACCACGCCGACCTCGGAAAAGGTGCGGTTCAGCTCGGCAACGAGCTCGGTCTTTTGAGCACGATCCATGCCATTCTCCACGTGTCTGACCCGCTGGCCGAAGCCAGTGGGCCGGTTGAACCGGAGGCGCGACTAACCCGCGCATCCGGGTTGTCCGTCGATTGGGGCATGGGAACTGAGCGCAGGAGCGAACAGCAGACCGGCCGCGCTGACGCGCGAGCGGTGAAAATTCCATTCCCCGTCTCGGTGGGAGATTAAGGCCGGAGGATTCCGGCCACCCACTGTCTCGGACGGTAACTCGTCGGGCGCGAACGTCCGGCGAGCGAGGTGGGGCTGTTAGCGGAGTTCTGCGGAAAGTCAATGTGGCGTGTTCCTGTGCGGGATTCACTACCCCGCCCGGTTTTGCCCGAGCAGCGCGATCATTGCGCAAACGTAAGATTTTCCCTGCTTTTCGTTGACGATAGCGGGTGGTCCATGCGAGGATGGGCTCTCCCGGGGGGTGAGAGTTCATGCGCTGTGCCACGAGCTATTGGCTCGGCTTGATCGCGGCAGGCATGGCTTGGCCTGTCTTCGCGCAATCTCCCGCCGCCCCGCCAGCGTCGCACTCGGGCGTCACGGCGCCCCAATTGTTCGCGATCGCCGACGCCGCGCGCGATCGCGGCGACTATCGCTCCGCAGAGATAGCCTATCGCGCGCTGGCTGGTGACCCCGACCCCGAATATCACGCCGAGGCGCGCTTCCGCCTGGCAATGATGCTCGCCGACCAGGAGCATCGTTACCGTGATGCGGCGGTCGAGCTGCGCCGCATTCTGGACGAAAAGCCCGGCGCGACACGCGTCAGGCTGGAACTCGCGCGGATCGACGCCCTGATGGGCGATCTCCTCGCGGCACGCCGCGAATTGCGTGCCGTGCAGGCGAGCAACCTGCCCCCGGCAGTCGAGCAACTGGTGCGCTTCTACGCCAATGCGCTGATCGCGAAGAAGCGGTTTGGCGGCAGCCTGGAGGCAGCGGTCGCGCCGGACAGCAACGTCAACCGCGCCACGCGCGCCGACACGCTCGGCACGGTGATCGGGGATTTCACGCTCGATCAGGATGCCCGCGCGCGCTCCGGTATCGGCCTCGCGCTGCGCGGCCAGGGCTATGCGCGGTTCGGGCTGAGCGAGCATGCGAAGATGCTGCTGCGCGTATCCGGCCAGGGAAGTCTCTACCGCGAAGCGGAGTTCGACGACATCGCGCTGGCGGTGCAAGGCGGACCGGAACTGAGCGTCGGCGCTGATCGCTTTACGCTGTCGCTCGGCCCGGCATGGCGCTGGTATGGCAACAAGCCCTACAGCCTGACCTATGGTGCGAGCGGAGACCTGCTGCACCCGATGGGCAAGCGCGCCCAATTGCGCCTCACGGCCAGCGCCAGCCATGTCGACAATCGCCGCAACGATTTCCAGGACGGCAACGCCTATGCGCTGGCGGCGGGTGTCGATCGCGCCTTCACTCAGCGCTTCGGCGGCGGCGTACAGGTCAGCGTCGTGCGCACCACCGCTCGCGACCCTGGCTATGCCGATGCGACCGCCGCGGCCGCCGCCTATCTGTTCCATGAATTCGGCCGCACTACGCTCGTCGCGGGTGCGTCATACAGCCATCTCGAGGCGGACGCGCGGCTGTTCCTCTACCCGGAGCGGCGCCGCGACGACCGGTTGAGCGGCAATATCAGCGCCACCTTCCGCTCGCTGACCTTCCATACCTTCGCACCGTTCGCCCGGCTGGTCGCTGAACGCAACCGCTCGACGGTCGGCATCTACAGCTTCAGCCGCGTGGCGGGCGAATTCGGTTTCACTTCGGCATTTTGATCTTCGGGAGGGCACAATGAAAACGGATTATATGGGACGGGCCTCGATCCTCACCATCGCGCTGCTGATCGGCGCGTGCAGTGGCGGCGCGGGCACAGGCGGGGTCGGCAGCACGCCCACGCCGCCAGGCACACCAACGCCTTCCCCAACGCCGACTCCGTCGCCCACGCCAACCCCAACGCCCACGCCAACCCCGACCCCGACCCCGACCCCTACCGCGAATATCAACCTGCTCGGGCCGCTCGTCAGCGAGAGCTTTGCCAATGACGCGGCGATCGGCACCGCCACCTTCGATGCCTCGGGCACACACGGCACCGCCGTCTCCACGGTCGTGACGGTGCAATATAATGCCGCGACCCAGAGCTATTTCCTGAGCAGTTCGTCCGGCTCGATCACTTTCTCGCCATCCGACATCGATGCCTCGCAGTCGAACGCGGGTGCGGTTGTCTATGTCAAGAATGGCGGCGTCGATTCACTGACGCTCACGCGGCCGGGCACCAGCGGTGCGATCACCTACACCTATGTCGGCAGTGCGTTCTGGCAGCACAGCGTGATCGGTGCGACCAGCGGCAATGGCTTCCTCGATGCCGTGACATATGGCGTGAAGACGCCCGACACGGCACTTCCGCGCACCGGTTCGGCCAATTTCGCGGTCGACGTGATCGGTGCCGAGACCGTCGCCGACAACGTCCTCGCCTTTTCCGGCCAGGGTTCGGCCAGTGTCGATTTTGCCGGAGGGACAGTGATCACGACTGGCAGCATGAGCCAGGCGCTGACCAGGGGCACGACGACTTTCACCTCGGTCGCGCGGATCGTCACCGGCGGCAACCAGTTCAGCGGCAACTTCCACTTCGATGACTTCGGGTCCTTTGACGGCACGCTCACCGGCCGGTTCTACGGTCCGGCGGCGCAGGAGATCGGCGCCAGCTTCGCCACCGCGCAGGGCGACGGGCGGATCGCGGTCGGCACGATCATGGGCCGTCAGGGCGCCGCCGATGTCGGCAATGCCAGCTTCAACCCGGGCGGCTCTCCGCCCCAGTTGACCAAGAGCCAATCGTTCAGCACCGTCTCGGCGCGCGACAATTACACGCTGACCGGCTCGTCCGGCAACAACGACACCACCGGCAGTTTCTCCGGTGGCAGCACCAGGCTCGAACCGCTGTCGATTCGCTACGACGCAGCGACCAGGACCTATGCGCTGATCGCGCCCGATACCGTCACGACCTTCCCTCCCGGTCAGCAGTTCCTCGACCCCGGCACGTCGGACGCGCCAGTCAATTACGTGCGCGTCGGGCTATGGCTGTCCAATGTCGGTGGCGCGAGCAGCACCACCTACCGCGACGATTATTTCGTCTTCGGCATGCCCACCGCCAACAGCGCGCTGGTGCGCAGCGGCAGCGCCGGTTTCAAGATCAACGCTTATGGTCGTGCCGCCGACAATGATTACCACAATATAACCACCATCAGCGGCCGCGGCGACCTGTTCGTCACTTTCGATACCGGGACAATCCACGGCCTGGTACCGCTCGATTTCGTCGAGGATTATTTCATTTCCGGTCGCGCCACCGGCCGCAGCCGCGGCGACCTGACCCTCACCGCGACCCTGTCCTCCGCATCGAACGGCTTTTCCGGCACCGCGACGATGAGCGGGCTGGGCAACTATAACGGCACCACCCAGGGGCAGTTCTTCGGCCCCGCCGCGCAGGAAGTGGGCGGCGCCTTCTCCATGACCGATGGCGCGGGCGGCGTCGCGGTCGGCGCCTTTGCGGGCGCGCGCGATGCCTCGGTCACCGATCCGACCTCGAGCGTGCCACGCCTTGCCGACCTGACCAGCGCCACTCCGCTTACCGTGGCGGTGGATTCGACGCCGCAGCAAGAGGGCGAACTGGTCGGCGTCACCTATGACCCGGCGACACACGGGTATCTCGTCTCGTTCCAGGATACCCATCTCAGCGGCGCACCGGTGCGGCCCATCACGCTCGACGCAACCACCCAGGACGCCGCCACCACCGATGCCAGCTATCGCGGCTATGTCACCACGATCGACGGCGGCACTACGGTGAGCGCTGCGGTGCTGCGCTCGGACAACCCCCAGATCACGCTGAACTACACGTCGCTCGGCGAGTTCGACCTCCAGCGCGGCCGCACGCCGTTCGACTGGAGCCGCTATTTCGCGGTCTTCGGCGTCGCCACGCCGCGCGTGCCGAGTACCGGCTCGGCGAGCTATAGCGGCATCGCGCGCGCTTTCGCCCAGGTCTCCACCGTTACCGGCGGCCAGAGCGCGGACACATTGTACACCGTCACCGGCAACAGCGCGATGTCGGTCAATTTCGGCACTCAGGAGATCACCGCGAGAGTTGATGGGCTGGTGGGCACCGCGACCTTCAATGGCGATGGATCATCGGTCGCCGGCATGCCGACACGTGCTTTCAACACGCTGAACTTCACCGGCGTGGTGCACGGCACGACCTTCGCGGCCGCGACCAGTTCGGTCGATGTCTTCATCGGCAGTTTCTATGGCCCGGATGCCGCGGAGTTCGGCGCCTATTTCCGGCATCAGGAGGGAACCCCGGGCCAATCGCCGCTCGCCATCGACATGCACGGCGCCGCAGTGGGCAAGAAGAACTAGGATCAGGCCTCTAACGAACGGCCGCGGCGTCTTCGAGCGCTTGCGGCTCGTTCGTGTCTGCCGCCAGCATGGCGATCAGCGCAGCCCGAAGGGCGTCGCTGTCGTGCGGCGCCACCAGGGTGAGACCCGGTTGTGGCGGCACGCCGCAGGCACGGGTCGCGATGACGGGCAACCCTGCCGCGAGGGCCCTGAGCACCGTCCCGGGGCGGTGCTCCACCAACGCCGGCAGCACTATGCCGGCAAGCGTCGCGGGAGGATCGTCGGCGAGACGATATCGTACATCGAAGCCGTCCCAGAAGTGATCCTGCTCGACAGCGCCGCGCTCGATCAGGAGCTGCATGTCGAGCCCCCTCATCGCATCGCGCATCGCATGGGCGCCCTTGCGCGCCAGGGCCGGCCCGGCGAACAGGATGGTTCGGCCACCATGTCTCGCGGCGAGCGGCGGGGCAGGGGCCCAGTCGCGCAACTCGACGCGCCCCGCCGGAAAGCAGGCGGCGGCGGCACGATGCGCAGTGACGAGACGGGCGGCCGCGGCCAGGGCTTCGCGCTCGGCTGCGACGATTGATTGAGGCGCCCGGTAATCGCCCAGCGTCGGGCTTTCGGGATGGCGAGACCAGGCGTCATCAAGAATGCGGTGCAGGGCATCGAGCGGGAGCCGGTCGATCAGTACGTCGAAGCGTCTGCCCTGGAGCACGCCCAGACGCCACAGGTGCGGGAGCAGAGCCTGGGCAACCACCAGATGCGTGCAGGACGGTGACACGCGCCGCGCATAGGCCCGGGCGAGCCTGGCATCGGCATCCATCATGAGTGCGGCGCGGGGAGTCCCGGATCGAGCGAGCCGAAGCGACAGCGAGCGGCGAAGCGTTGCCAGTTCAGCGCTTTTCTCGCTTCCGACGCGTGGCCAGGTTCGCCCGCCCTTGCCGATGTGACGGCTCGTCAGATGCAACACATGATCGGGCGCGGCGCGGTCGCGATAGTACATGCTGAATTCCGCGGACGGCTCCCCCATGAGCCAGGCGGTCGGGGCGCGCGCCGCTTCGATATCGGGATCATGCTTGTGACAGCGGGTCTGGCCGCAACTCAGGCAATCATGCGCGGCCAGCCCGGCGAAAGAATCCGAAGTCGGCATGCGTGGTTTGGCACTGTCGCCGCGGATCGCCAGTTCCAGATCGCTGGCTGTCAGTCGCGCTTCGATCCGGAACCGGTGGCTGCCGCGCATCCTCAGATCGAGATAATTCCAGAACACCGTGGCGTCGCGCCCTGCCGCCGCGCGCGATCCCGGAACGATGCGGGTATGGCCGTGGCGTTCGACGATCTCGAGCCCGGCCTGCAGTCCGGCATCGTACAGCGCGTTGGAGAGCTGGCAGAGGCCGCCGCCGATCGTCGCGATCATGCAGCCCTCGCGCAGCTCGCGCCCCGCGACGAAGCCGCGCCGGCGGACCGGGCGGCCGACCTGGCGCCAGAAGCTCAGCGTGCGGCCGGCCTCGACCTCGATGCCGTCGAGGCCGCGCAGGGCGCAGCGCAGATTCTGGATCTTGCCGGCGTTGAGGGCGCGATCCTTCTCGCCGCCCGCGCTGGTCCAGAGCGGCGTGCGGATGCTGGCGATCACCGGGGCATCGACCAGCCCGGTCGCGTGCGGGTGACGGGTCGGCGCGAGGCCGGGCAAAAGGTCCCGCACGGCGCGACGGGCGCGCAGGAGATTGGCTTTCGCAGCGAAGATCAGCGCGTTCACGCGCGTAGGCACGCCCGGGTTCGGCATCACCGCTGCAGTCGCGAGCCGATCGTTCACAGCGCATCCCTTATCCGGAGGCGAAAAGGATTCCCGTTCAGGCAGGCTTAGTCAATCACCGCGCTGAAGCTGCACTGAAAAAGCAAAAGGGCCGGAGTTTCCTCCGGCCCTTCGCATTTCTGTCGGGTCGTACCGAAGATCAGGCCGAAGCCACCTCGGCGGTGTCGACCTTGATGCCCGGGCCCATGGTCGAGCTGACCGCGATCTTGCGGACATACTTGCCCTTGGCGCCGGTCGGCTTGGCCTTGACCAGCGCATCGACCAGCGCGTCGAAGTTTGCGCGCAGGTCTTCGGCCGGGAAGCTCGCCTTGCCGATGCCGCTATGGATGATGCCGGCCTTTTCGACGCGATATTCGATCTGGCCGCCCTTGGCTGCCTTGACCGCTTCAGCGACGTTCATCGTCACGGTGCCGAGCTTCGGGTTGGGCATCATGCCCTTCGGCCCGAGGATCTTGCCGAGGCGACCGACGACACCCATCATGTCCGGGGTCGCGATGCAGCGGTCGAAATCGATCGTGCCGCCCTGGACGATCTCCATCAGATCCTCAGCGCCGACAACGTCGGCACCAGCCTCACGGGCTTCGTCGGCCTTGGCGCCCTTGGCGAACACGCCGACGCGGACCGTCTTGCCGGTGCCCTTGGGCAGCGTGACGACGCCGCGGACCATCTGGTCGGCGTGGCGCGGGTCGACGCCGAGGTTGACGGCGACTTCGATCGTCTCGTCGAACTTGGAGGTCGCATTGGCCTTGGCCAGCGCAATCGCCTCATCGACGCCGTGCAGCTTCTCGCGGTCGATCTTGGTGGCGAGGGTCTTCGCCTTCTTGGTCAGCTTTGCCATGATCTCAGCCCTCCACCACTTCGAGGCCCATCGCGCGGGCGGAGCCTTCGATGATGCGGGTCGCCGCGTCGATATCGTTGGCGTTCAGATCCTTCATCTTGGCTTCGGCGATCTGGCTCAGGACCGAGCGCTTGATCTTGCCGGCCGAGAGCTTGCCCGGCTCCTTCGAGCCCGACTTCAGGTTCGCTGCCTTCTTGATGAGATAGGACGCCGGCGGCGTCTTGGTCTCGAACGAGAAGCTGCGATCGGCATAGACGGTGATGACGGTGGGAAGGGGCGTGCCCTTTTCCTGGTCACCGGTCTGCGCGTTGAACGCCTTGCAGAATTCCATGATGTTCACGCCACGCTGGCCAAGCGCCGGGCCGATCGGCGGCGACGGGTTGGCGGCGCCGGCCGGCACCTGCAGCTTGATATAGCCGGTAATCTTTTTTGCCATGTTTCACTCACTCTGTAGTGGTCGATCCGCTTGCGCGGACCTTCCGGTTCAAGTTTAGCGGTGTTGACGGTGGTCCGAAGACCCCCTCCCGCGTCATCCCGGCGGAGGCCGGGATCGCTGAGTTTCGGCCACTGCGTCTCAACAACACAGCGGCCCCGGCCTCCGCCGGGGTGACGGGCGAATTACTTCGCCCGTTCGACCTGTTCGAATTCCAGCTCGACCGGCGTTGCGCGGCCGAAGATCGAGACCGACACCTTGACGCGGCTGCGATCGAAATCGAGCTCCTCGACGATGCCGTTGAAGCTCGCGAACGGGCCGTCGAGCACCTTCACCGAATCGCCGATCTCGTAATCGACCTTCATCTTCTGCTTCGGCGCAGCGGCTGCCTCGTCCTTCGAGTTCAGCATCCGCGCGGCCTCGGTCTCGCTGATCGGCTGGGGCTTGCCCATCGATCCGAGGAAGCCGGTCACCTTCGGCGTGTTCTTCACCAGGTGATAGACATCGTCGTTCATGTTCAGCTTGGCGAGCACATAGCCGGGCATGAACTTGCGCTCGACCGACACCTTCTTGCCGCGGCGCGCCTCGGTGACGGTCTCGGTCGGCACTTCGATCTGCTCGACCAGCGCGTCGAGGCCCATGCGGGTCGCCTCGGCCATGATCGAGTCGCGCACCTTGCCCTCGAACCCGGAATAAGCGTGAATAATGTACCAGCGCGCCATGTGTCGTCCCAAATTCAGTTCGCGAGGCTGAGCAGCATCTTCACGATCGCCTCGAAGATCGTGTCGATCCCGAAGAAGAAGACGGCCAGCAGCGTGGTCATGATCATCACCATCACCCCGGTCATGATCGTCTCGCGCCGTGTCGGCCAGACGACCTTCCTGGTCTCGGCCTGGACCTGCCGGATGAACTCGATCGGTGTCGTCTTCGCCACGCTGTTCAGCTCGCTTTTATTAAACGCCGCGAAATCGAGACATGGGGCCGCTGCCCGGTCCCAAGGAACCGGCGCCGTCCAATCCTCGATTTCGGATTGACCGCGCAGATAGCGCCGGTGCGCCCGGAAAGCAAGAGAAGAGGGGGAAAGATGGCCCGGACGCTTCGCAGCCCGGCGGGCAAGCCGCGTATGGCGCAACATGCCGGTCTCCCGGCCAAATATGAAGTAGCGGGAAACGCCTTGCGAGATAATATCAGCCAGGGTCGGCAAGGACCGAAGTGACTCGAACACGGGGGGTGACCGGGATGCAGGATATGCTTCGGCCCTTTTTCGACGGAAGCTATGCCCCGCACGGCTATTGCCTGTTGTGGCAGCCCGAGCTGATCTGGACCCATGTGATCGCCGATGCGCTGATCGCCGCATCCTATTTCTCGATCCCGCTCGCGCTGATCACGCTGATGCGCAAGCGCGAGGACATTCGCTACGGGTGGATTATCGCGCTGTTCGCGACCTTCATCCTGGCGTGCGGCGCCACCCATATCATGTCGATCTGGACCTTGTGGCACGGCAATTACGGCGCCGAGGCCATGGTGAAGGTGATCACCGCGATCTCGTCGGTCGCGACGGCGATCGTGCTGTGGCCGCTGATCCCGAAAGCGGTGGCGCTGCCCTCGACCGCCTCGCTCGCTGCCGCCAATGCGCATCTCGCCGGCGCGATCGCCACGCGGGACGCGGCGCTGACCGAAATGCGCGCGCATATCGCGCAGCGCGAGCATGCCGAACGCGCCCTGCTGCAAGCGCAGAAACTCGAGGCGCTCGGCCAGCTGACCGGCGGCATCGCGCATGATTTCAACAATCTGCTCCAGGCGGTCATGGGCAATCTGGAACTCATCGACACCCGCGCGGACGATATCGAGGGCGTCCACAAATGGAGCCGGAACGCCCGCCAGGCCGTCGAACGCGGCCGCAAGCTGACCGGGCAATTGCTCGCCTTTTCGCGCGTCCAGGCGATGGAGGTGAATGCGTTTCAGCTCGCGCCGATGTTCGAGGAAACGCAGGAGCTGATCGGGAAATCGGTCGGCCCGCTTGCCCGGCTCGACATGGAAATTCCCGATCGGGAACTGGCCGTCATCGCTGATCGCACCCAGCTCGAACTGGCGCTGCTCAACCTCGCGATCAACGCGCGCGATGCGATGCCCGATGGCGGCACCATCGGCATTCACACCGGGACGGTCTCGGGCAAGGTGCATCCGGATCTCGAACCCGGCGACTATGTGACGATCACGGTCAGCGATACCGGTTCGGGCATGACGCCCGAGATCGCGGCGCGCGCGTTCGAGCCCTTTTTCAGTACCAAGGGCGTGGGCAAGGGCACCGGGCTCGGGCTGAGCATGGTGTTCGGCGTCGTCTCCCAGGCAGGCGGCGCGGTCGAGATCGACACGGCCGAAGGGCGAGGGACCATGATCCGCCTCTTCCTCCGCCGCGTTTTCGATGCGGAGGGTGCGGATGACGAGGTCCCCGGGCTCGTGGCGGGCAGTCCGCTCTCCGGCCGGACCATCCTGGTGATCGACGACGATCCGGACGTGCTGCAGACGGTCGCAGCGTCGCTGCGGGCAATGGGCGCCGCGGTCGAAACCGCGCTGGACGGGGAGGCCGGGCTGCAGGCCGGGGCGAAGGACGGAATCGATCTGGTGGTGGTCGATTTCGCGATGCCCGGTCTCAGCGGCGCAGACGTCGCGGCCCGCTCACGCGCCGCCTTTGCCAATCGTCCGGTCCTGATCGTGACGGGCTTTTCGGAATCGGCGAAGCTCGCAGCCGTCAATGATCCGGGCGTAGGGCTGCTGCGCAAACCCTTTGGCAGCGCTGCGCTGCTGCGCGCGGTCACAGACTTGCTTGGCGGCTGAAGGCGGGTCGGCGCGCTGTCTCGGATCGCCTGACGAACCTGCCTGTCGACGAATTGGCGACCCGGTTCCGGCGTGGCGAACCGGGCCCAGTCATATTCGAAATCTATGGGGTTCATTGAAATTCCGTCACTGGCATGAGGCTCCCTCCGCCGCCCATGATTTGCGACTGATCCAGGGGGCGAGATGAGCGACCATGAGGTTCTGACTGCAGTGGCGTCGCGGGAGGAGCCGGAGGAAATGCGGTCGCGAAACGGCGCGCGCCGGGTCTTCATGGCGGCGCGCGAACAACTCTACCGCATGTTCATGGCGCGGGCAGGCCTCGCCATTCCTTCCCCCGGCGCACCCGCAAGGCAGTCTCCCGGCACGCGCCTACCCGGATAGCGAGCAAGAATGACTGGGCAATTCGGCAGGCCCGGGACGCTTTTCGGCGCGAATGTTGGAGAATTATGTCACATCTTCCAACAGGAGTGCCTTTGTTTCATCGCATCAAGTATCTGAATTTGCTCTATAATATATAGACGGGTTGCGGCGCGACCCCCTGATGGGGGTGACAATATTCTCCAGCGTCCCTCGACAGGGGGCGATATCCATCCAATAGGGCATAACGATGGATGCGATCATTTCACGCGGTTCATCAATTTCATCTATGATCCTGAGCCAAAGCCGCATTATCCTTGAAATGCGGGCAGCTCCTGCTCGGCCGATTCGAAGCCCGCCTCAGTAGCAAAGGCGATTCATGCCCGATCCGACGCCCTTGACCGACAAGAAGTTCGCGAGCCGCGTCGACTGGAACCTGATGCGGACCTTCGTGGATATCGTGCGGGCCGGCGGCATCGGAGCGGCTGCGCGGCAACTCAACAAGCAACAGCCGAGCATCAGCGCTGCGCTCAAGCGGCTGGAAGACCATGTCGGCGCCGCCCTGCTGTATCGCACGGCCACCGGCGTCGAGATGACGGCCGCCGGCAAGGCCATGATGGCATTGTGCGAGGACATGCTGGAAGCGGCACGGATGATGCCGCACCAGATCGCGCAGGCGACGAAACGTGTCGAAGGCTTTGTCCGCATCCAGATCATATCGGGCCTTGTCTCGGCCGAGTTCGACGAGGCCATCGCGAGCTTCCACCGGCGCAATCCCGATATCCATATCGAGATCCGTGTCTCTCCCTGGCGCCAGGTGCTCGATGCGCTCGAGCGGGGCGAGGTGGAGATCGGCGTCGGCTATGACAGCGATGTTCGCGGCAGTCTGGTGTACGAACCATTGTTCGTCGAGCGCCAGCAACTCTATTGCGCCCGCAACAACCCCTTGTTCGGCCATCGTGTCAGTCGGCTCAACGAGCTCAAGGACGAAGGATTCGTCCTGACCGGCGACGACGAGATCGAGACGGTCACCCACCTTCGCCGCCGCTATCGGCTCGGCACCCACATAAGCGGCCTGGCTGAGGACATAAACGAGGCGCGGCGGCTCATCGTCCAGGGAGTCGGCATCGGGTTTCTCCCGATTCTCGCGGTCGAGCAGGAGGTGGTCAAGGGAAGGCTCTGGCCAATGCTCCATGCCGATTCCGAGCCCTTTTACGACATCTTCCTCCTCGCGCGCTCCGCACCCGCGCGGGACACGGCGACTCAGCTTTTCCTGGACGAAGTGGTCAGGCGGATACGCGCACAGCGCAGGCCATAATGTAGATCTATGCCTTTCATCGCAAATTAGCGTCTGCCTCCATGCTGCGCTGCAGCGTATCGTCAGGATACGGGATGGAGGTGTGCATGAGTCTGAGCGATAGTGCGACCCTTCAGCTCAGTCTCAATCTGCACGCCGCCGGAGGTGCAACCCCGGCATGACGGCTGCATCTGTCAGGCAGATCAGCGCAGCGCGCAGTGCGCTCTTCCGGGGCGATCTCAGCTCGACACACAGATTTGCCGCCGCGCAGGTGGCTGCCGATCCCGAGGATGCCGAAGGCCATTTCCTGCTCGGCATCGCTGAATCGAGCACCGGGCGCGTCCGGGCCGGCATCCAGCATGTCGGCCGGGCCGTCATGCTTGATCCGCAGGGTGAATATCGGGCGCAACTCGCCAAACTCTTCACGCTTGTCCGACGCGATGGTGACGCCGCAGCGACGCTCCGCGATGCGGAACAGGCGCTTCCCTCCGATGCGCTCAGCCGCGATACGATGGGGTGCGTCTATGCCCGCCTCGGTGACCATGCCGCGGCACTTCCCCATTTCGCCGAGGCCGTGGGGCTTGAACCGCGAAACACCGAATATCGCTACAATCTGGCGGCGACCCTCAATTTTCTGGGCCGGACTGACGAGGCCGAAGCCGCGCTCGAGGCGCTGATCGCCCTGGCGTCGGGGGACGCCCGTGCTCACCATCTCCTCGCCACGCTGCGCAAGCAGACGCCCGAGCGCAATCATGTCGAGCGGCTCGTCAGGACCCATGCCGGGTCGCGGGACGGGCGCGCAAGACTGCTGCTCGGCTATGCGCTTGCGAAGGAGCTGGAGGATCTCGGGCGGCCGGGCGAAGCGCTTGACCGGCTTTGCGCCGCGAACAGGGAGCATCGCAGGACGCTGCCCTACGCCTTCACGCGCGACGCCGCGATCTTCGACTCGATCGAAACGAACTGGCCGAAACAGGCGAGGGCGCCCGCGACCGATTTGCCCACGGATGCGCCGATCTTCATCATCGGCATGCCGCGCACCGGCACGACTCTGGTCGACCGCATCCTCTCATCGCATCCGGACGTCGAAAGCGCGGGCGAGCTACAAGCCATGCCCCTTGCGGTGAAGCAGGCGGCCGGCACCCGCAGCCCGACGGTCATGGACCCGGCAACGATCGCCGCCGCCGCGAGCAGCGACATGGGGGCGGTCGGACGCGATTACCTGCAGCGCACCCGTCATCACCGACGCGACCCCGCCCTACGGTTCACGGACAAGTTTCCGGGCAATTTTCACTATGCGGGATTCATCGCGCAGGCATTGCCTTCGGCCAGGATCATCTGCCTGCGCCGCCATCCGATGGACACCGTGCTCAGCAATTTCCGAAACCTGTTTGCGGTCAGCTCGCGCTATTACGACTATAGCTACGATCTGCTCGACATCGCCGCTTATTATGTCCGCTTCGATCGGCTGATGCGCCTGTGGCACGAGGCCTTGCCGGGCTGCCTTATCGAAGTGCGCTACGAGGATCTGGTCGCCGAACAGGAGGGGGAGACAGGGCGGCTCCTGGCCCATTGCGGACTCGCATGGTCGGACGACTGCCTGTCGTTCCACACCAATGACGCCCCGGTCTCGACCCCCAGCGCCGCACAGGTCCGCCGACCGATCTACCGGGATTCGGTCGCGCGGTGGAAGCAGCACGCAGCCGTCCTGGAGCCAGTCCGACGCTTTTTCGAAGACGCCGGCATCGATCTCGACTGAAAGGAGAACAGCCCATGCCCATGCCGTCATATTCTCGCGCGCGGATATTGGGTCTGGCTGCACTCCTTGTCGCCGGCTTCTCCTCGCCAGCCTGTGCCGCGACCGAGCCCAAGACGCGCGTAGTGGCCTGCGAGGCCGGGAGTTGCCTGCTCGTAACGGGGCACCGTGCGAACGCGGCGTCGGCGGTGAGCATCAACGGGCGCGCGGTTCCCGCGAGTGGGGACCGCAAATGGAGCGTCCGCGTGCCTGTCGCTACGGTGCGGGCATGGTCCGCCCCCTATGCGCGAACGATAACGGTCTCGGTGGTCGATGCCGAAACCCGGGCGAACGCCACGGCCGAGGTGGACCTGCCGATCGGATTGCTCGGACAGGCCGAGCAACTTGCCATGCTGGTCATCAGCGCCAAGTAATACCCAGCTTCACGCTAAGTAATAAAACCACAAATCTCCGATCAGGATTGTAACTTTCATTGCCTGGCACTATGTGAGCCGCAGTCGCCGGAGAGCGACGCCGTTACGCACAGGAGAAGATGATGAAAACTGGCCTCATGGCCCTGGCGGCATTCGCCCTGGTGACCTCGGCATCCGCAGGCGCCACCGACAACCCCTTCGCCAAGGACAAGGCGACGCTCAATCTCAGGGGGCTCGATCTCTCGACCGCCGACGGGCAGCAGCGTCTCGCCATCCGTATGGATCAGGCCGCGCGCGCAGTCTGCGGCGATCGTCTCGCAAGCGTGCACCTCGATCTCGAGCGCAAGGCGCAGGAGTGCCGCACCGCGGTGATTGCCGATGTCCGCGCCCAGATCGAAAGCCGCACGGCCCATGCCGCGATTGCTGCGCCGGTCCATCTGGCGTCAGCCCGCTAAGCTTTTGCCTTTGTCCGCAGCCCGGAGTCCGGGCTGCGGACCAGATCATTTCCTGAACCGCGCCGGTTTGGGCCACCAGGTCAGGGTGTGGACGTCATGGGCCGATGTCCACAGGCCCGCATGCGTATAGCGTAGCGCCCCGCTCCCTTCGGCCTTTCCCACACGGGCACGAACCGCCAGGGTCTTCGGATCGATCACGACAAAAGTCTGCTCGTCAGTGGTGCGGAGCCAGACCTGCCCGCCGCCCGTGTCGATGTCCCCATATTTCAGACTGTCGCCGACCTTGATGCGGCCGGAGACTTCACCGCTCCGGAAATCGACACGGGCGACCGTGCCGTCGCCCTGCTCCTGAACCCAGACCGCGCCGGCGCCGGCGGCGAGGAAACCGGGTTCCTTGCCCAGGGCCGTGGTCCTGGTGACGGTGTTGGTGCGGGGATCGATGCGCTGAATAGACTGGCGATCGCTGCTGACCGCCCAGAGCGACCCATGTCCGAAGGCGAGATAATAGGTTCCCGGATCGACGGGGATTGAGGCGATGACGCGATTGCTCGCGGGATCGACGCGGGCGATCACGCCTTTCGCGTCGCTTGCGACCCAGATCGATCCGGCCCCCGCCACGACATTCAGCTCGCCCTTGGGGTTGGCGATTCCCGTGGCGATGATGGCCGTTTTCTCCCCTGTCCGCGTATCGATCCGGTTGAGCGTGCCATCCTTGCAATCGGCAACCCACAAGCTGTGATGCAGGATGGCCATGGCGCCGCACGGATGGGACATGGCGACCTCAGCGAGCTTGCCCTGCCGCGACCAGCGTTCGACCCGTCCATGGTTCGTCGCCCAGACGGCCTTCCCGTCGACCGCCAGGAAGTCCGCAAAGCCCGGTACTGAGATGACCTGCTCATCCTGTGCCCAGGCGGCAGGTGAGGTCGCGCTACAGCCGATAACTGCTGACATGATTGCTATCCGAAGCTTCTGCATCTCTTGGCCCCCTTGGTTTTCGCTGACGGTTTGCCTTGAGCTCGAGCGGCTAGCCGCGCTGCGCGATATAGGCGCGCCATCCCCCGAGACTGGTGATGTCCTCGGCATTCGTCATTGCGCGCGGCTCGGCGACGAAGCCCTTCACGCTGCTGCCGTCGGCCAGCGTCACCGTGCCGATGGCGAGCGGTGCCGGCACCTCGACGACGAAGCTGCCGAATTCGGCGACTCCCAGCTCATAGACTTCGAGCGCGATCGGTCCGCCATCTTCGCTGTGCACGAGTGCGGGCTTGGGCGGCACGCTGTCCGCCATGGCGTAGAGCCGGTAGGTCGGCGCGGTTTCGAAGGCCCCGACGAATTTCGCCTCCCGGGAGGTGAGCTGCCAGTGCAGCGGCATGTCCTTGAGATGAGCGCCGACAACGGCGAGTTTCACGGTCTGCATTTTGCCCTCCAGGTCGAGTGGTGGTGATGACGGAAGATCAGCCACGGACATGTACGCATCCGCCGCATCCAGCAGCGCGACGTCGCTGTCAGCCGGGCCGATCAGCGTGATGCCGAAGCCCGTGGCATTGGCGCGGATCCCGGCGGGTACGGCGACAGCGGCCATGTCCAGCAGGTTCACGAAATTGGTGTAGAAGCCGAGATTGCTGTTGAGCGCGATCGGCGCCGCCAGGAGCTCGGTGACGCGGTAGGTCGTGCCGGTTGTCGGGAAGGCCAGAAGGTCGATTCCCGTCCAGAGCGCGTCGGCATGGCGCTTGAGCTCGGCCAGGCGATAGATGCCGTTGAACAGCTCGACGGCGCTCATCGCCGCGCCAGGCTCGACCACGGCGCGCACCGTCGCATCGACGGCATCGGGGTTGTCGGCCAGGATGCCCGCCATGGCTGCGGTCCGCTCCGCCACCCAGGGGCCGCTGTACAGGAGCTGCGCTGCCTCCTTCAGCGGTTCCATGTCGATCTCGACCACGTCCGCCAGCGCTGCGAGCTTCTCCAGCGCGCGGTCGTAAAGATATTCGGATTCGGCATCGCCGAACCAGACGCGCTGGTCGCGGCGCGGGACACCGATGGTCCTGCGCCCGAGCGGCCGGTTTGTCAGCACCCTGGACCACGGATCGGCCGGATCGAAGCCAGCCACCACCTGATCGACCAGCCGCGCATCCGCGATATCGTCAGTAAAGACAGTGATGCAGTCGAGCGTGCGGCATGCCGGCACAAGGCCGCGCGTGCTCCACCGCCCCTTGCTCGGCTTGAACCCGATCAGATGCTGGAAGGCGGCCGGAACGCGGCCCGAACCCGCGGTATCGGTGCCGAGCGCGAAAGGCACCAGCTCGGCCGCCACGGCGACCGACGAGCCTGAGCTCGATCCGCCGCTGACATAGGCGAGATTATAGGCGTCGCGCGGGCTGCCATAGGGGCTGCGCGTGCCGTTCAGCCCGGTGGCGAACTGGTCGAGATTGGTCTTGCCGACGCACAGCGCCCCGGCCGCCAGCAGGTGCTCGATGACCGTGGCTGAGGCTTGCGGGCGATAGGCGAAGGCCGGGCAGGCAGCCGTGGTCTCAAACCCGGCAACGTCGATATTGTCCTTCACCGCGAACGGGACGCCGGCCAGCGGCAGGATTTCTCCGGCGGCCACACGCGCGTCGACGGCACGGGCCGCTGCGCCTAGCTCCTCCCGTGTCGCCCGGCTGATCCAGATCTGCGGCTGGACCGCATCATAGGCGGTGATGCGCGCCATCGTCTCTTCAGCCACCGCGGCTGCGCTCGTCCGTCCCGTGTTGACGGCGGCCGCGATCGCGGCAGCGCTGCGCCGGTCCATCACGGTCATATATGCCTCGTGAGGGCTACCATCGGGGCGCCGGGTTGGAGCGACTGGGTCTCCCGGACGTACAGCGCCGAGACGGTTCCCGCCGTTGGACTGCCGACGGCGCATTCCATCTTCATCGCTTCGAGGACGGCGATCGTGTCGCCCGCCTTTACTTCGTCTCCGACCGCAACGAGCAGCTTCCAGACGCTCCCGCCAAAAGGCGCCTCAATGAGGTCTGCGCCATCGGGGACTTCGATCCGGTCGGCCTGGGGCGCCTCGGCCTCAGCCAGGTCAGTGATCCGGTCGAACTCGCCGCGTCGCCGCCACTCGGCGCGCTCCGCCTCGAACGCGACCTGTCGCTGCGCCTCGAAACTTGCGATCGGCTCAGCGTTCTGGGCGAGGAAGGCTCGGTAGTCGGCGAGACGGAATTCCGATTCCTCGATGCGGATCGAGCGCCGGCCGGTGGGAAAGTCGCGGCGCCAGCCGGTGAGGTCTTCAGCGCTCACGGGATAGAAGCGGATCTGGTCGAAGAACCGCAGCAGCCACGGTTTTCCTTCGATGAAGGCGTCGGTCTGGCGATGGGTGTTCCAGACCTGGATGGTCCGTCCGAAGAGCTGATAGCCGCCCGGACCTTCCATGCCGTAGATGCACATATAGGCGCCGCCGATGCCCACGACATTGGGCGGCGTCCAGGTGCGCGCCGGGTTGTATTTGGTCGTGACGAGCCGGTGCCGCGGATCGACCGGGGTCGCGACCGGTGCACCGAGATAGACGTCGCCCAGGCCGAGGACGAGATAGTTCGCCTCGAAGATCAAATTCTCCACCGCCGCGACGTCGGGCAGGCCGTTGATCCGCCGGATGAACTCGATATTGTCAGGGCACCAGGGCGCGTCGGCGCGGACGGCGCCCATATATTTCTCGATCGTCTCGATCGTCGCCGGATCCCGCCAGCTCAGCGGAAGATGGACGATGCGCGAGGGGATGGTGAAGTCCTCGAGGTCGCCCAGCCTCTCCTCGGCGGCGATCAGCGCGGCCAGCGCGTCGCGCTGGTTCATCACCGCACCGTCGAAATGGACCTGCAGCGAGCGGATGCCCGGGACGATATCGACGATGCCGGGCAGTGCGAGCCGCTCAAGCTCAGTCATCAGGGCGTAGACCCGGATGCGCAGCTCGATATCGAGCACGATCGGCCCATATTCCACGAGAATGTTCCGGTCGCCCTGCTGGCGATAAACGGTGCGCGGGCAGCGTGGCCGTTCGGCGATCTCGGCAAGGATCGGGGAGAGCGTGTCGAGGGGCCGGGCGGGGCCCGAGCCGGGCATCGTACCCGTTGCGATCAGCTTGCGCTGCAAGGTGTCGGCCATCGCCGCATCCGCGATGTTGACCGGCTCGAAGCTGACCCTGTCGCCGGGGACCAGCTGGCCGATCTTCCAGCGATCGGCGGCGATGATCACGAAGGGGCAGACAAAACCGCCGAGAGACGGACCGTCCGGACCGAGGATGATCGGCATGTCGCCCGTAAAGTCGACGGCACCGATCGCATAGGGATTGTCGTGGATGTTGGACGGGTGCAGCCCCGCCTCGCCGCCGTCAGCACGGGCCCAACGCGGCTTGGGCCCGACAAGGCGGACGCCGGTGCGATTGCTGTTGTAATGGACCTGCCATTCGGCGGCCACGATCACGTCGATATCCTCGTCCGTGAAGAAGTCGGGCGCGCCATGCGGGCCGTACAGCACTCTGATGGTCCACTCGGTCGACAGATCGGGGAGTTTCACCGCCGGGAGGGGTTCCCCGGTGGCCTCGCCGGCCAGATGCAGCGTGTCGCCGGCCAGCAGCCGGCGCGCGGCATGGCCGCCGAACTGGCCGAGCTCGAACGTGCTGCGGCTGCCGAGATAGGGCGCGATGTCGAACCCGCCCGCGACGAGCAGATAGCCCCGCATGCCGCCACCCGTCGCGCGACCAAGAACCAGCGTCTGGCCGGTGCCGATATCGATCGCCTCGCCGCGCGGAAGCGGAACGCCGTCGAGCGTCGCGCCGAAGTCAGCGCCTGTCAGGCAGATGCGCGCGGGTGCGGTGAAGGACAGTGTCGGCCCGGTGAAGGTGATCTCCAGGCCCGCCGTTCCTTCCGGATTTCCGAGCAGCCGGTTGCCGAGACGGAAGGACTGGTCGTCCATCGGCCCGGACGGAGGAACCCCAACCGCCCAGAGCCTTTGCCGGCCCGGCCAGTCCTGCACGGTGGTGGCCGTGCCGCCGGTGACGACGCGGATGCTGCGCGGGGTGTAGACGATATCGTCGAGGACGCGGGTCGAAACCTCACCGCTGACGAAGGCCGGGGATCGCACCACTTCGCGGAGCCATCGCAGGTTCGTCTCCATCCCGTCGACGCGGCTGTGCTCGAGGGCCGCCTGCACGGCAAGGGCCGCTTCAGCCCGGGTCGGGGCGTGCACGATCAGCTTCGCCAGCATCGGATCGTACCAGGCGCTGACAATGCTGCCCGCCATGCACCAGGTCTCGACCCGGATGTCGGCGGGAAAGTCTACTGCGGTCAGCGTGCCGGAGGTAGGGCGATAGTCGAGTGCCGGATCCTCCGCGTAGAGCCGGACCTGGACTGAATGGCCCTGCGGCGTGGGCGGCTCGGCATCGAGGAAGGCGAAATCCCCGGACCCGCCGCGGATCATCCATTCGACGAGGTCGATGCCCATCACCTCTTCGGTGACGCCATGCTCGACCTGGAGGCGGGTGTTCATCTCCAGGAAGAAGAACTGCTCGCGCCCGGCATCGTAGAGGAACTCGACCGTACCCGCCGACCGGTATTGCGCCGCCTCGCCGAGCCGGACAGCGGCCGCGATGAGATCCTGGCGCACGGTTTCGGGCAGCAGCGGGGCGGGCGCCTCCTCGACGACTTTCTGGTTGCGGCGCTGAAGCGAGCAATCGCGTTCGCCGAGCGGCATGATCCGGCCTTTGCCGTCGCCGAAGATCTGCACCTCGATATGCCGGGCGCGCCTGACATAGCGTTCGAGGAAGACACCCGCGTCGCCGAAATTGCCCAGGCCCTGGCGGGCCACGGCAGCGAATCCCTCGCGGACGGCCTCTTCGTCCTCACAGATGCGCATGCCGATGCCGCCGCCGCCGGCGGTTGCCTTCAGGATTACCGGAAACCCGATATCCCGCGCGGCCAGCACTGCTTCGGCTTCATCCGTGAGCAGGTCAGTGCCGGGCGCGAGCGGAACAGCATGGGCGGCGGCGAGCGCGCGCGCGCTGTGCTTCAGGCCGAAGGTGCGGATATTCTCCGGCGTGGGGCCAATGAAGACGATGCCGGCGGCGGCGCAGGCCTCGGCGAACTCCACATTCTCAGCGAGGAAGCCATATCCCGGATGGATTGCCCCGGCGCCCGTCCTGCGCGCCGCGTCCAGGATCGCAGCGATGTTGAGATAGCTTTCCGATGCGCGCGCGCCGCCGATGCAGACTGCCTCGTCCGCCTGGGAAACATGGAGCGAGCCCTCATCCGCCTCGGAATAGACCGCGACCGAGCGCAGGCCCATGCGCCGCAGCGTGCGGATGATGCGGGTAGCGATCGCGCCCCGGTTGGCGATCAGAACGGTATCGAAGGTCATGCGGTCACGATCATCCGGACGGGCGTCGGGTTGAACCCGTTGCAGGGATTGTTGATCTGCGGGCAGTTGGAGACGACGACGATAACGTCCATCTCGGCGCGCAGATCGACGATCAGCCCGGGCGCCGAGATACCGTCGACGATCCCGAGTGCGCCGTCTGCTTCGACCGGCACGTTCATGAAGAAATTGATGTTGGAGACGATGTCGCGCTTGCCCCTCCCTTCGGAGAGGTTGGCTTCGAGGAAATTCTCCACACAGGCATGCTCGGCCTTGGTGTGATGACCGTAGCGCAAAGTGTTGGATTCGCACGAACATGCGCCGCCGATGGTGTCGTGATAGTCGACCGACGTGGCGGCGATGGTCATCATCGGCCGGCCTTCGTTCGATCGCAGCACCGTGCCCTCGCGCAGGAACAGATTGCCCTGCGCCGCGACCGTATCCTGCGCGCTGTACCGTTCCGCGTCGTCGGCGGCGGCGTAGAGCAGGAAATCGACGGCCTGGTTGCCCTCCAGGTCGACGATGCGCAGGGTCTGGCCGGCCGCGACATGATGCAGCCAGGGCGCCCGCGCGGGCACGACGACGTCATGGACGACGGTGCCGGAAAGGCCGGACAAATGAGGATCGACGCGCATTCAGGCCTGTTCCTTTTCAGCGGCGGAAATAGTCTTCGACATTCTCGAAGGCACGCAGGCCCTCCGGCGTCGCGGTGCGGATGGGATCGTCGGCGGGCGTGACGGGGCCGCGCCAGGCGGTCACGCGGAGCGGCGTCACCGTCCAGTCAGTGCGCGGATCGAGGACATGCGGGCAGTTCGCAATCACGACGATCACGTCCATTTCCGCGCGCAGGACGACGGTCCGGCCCGGCGGAAACGGCCCGATCTCGGGCACGATCGCCCCGTCGGCTTCGATCCTGGCGCCCTTGAACAGAGTCACGCAGGGGTGGACGTCCCGGCGCTGAAGCCCATGCTTGGCCACGCCGAGCAGGAACCGGTCGCGCCCGTTGGGGCAGGGGCCGCTATTGTCTCCGTTGCCATATTTGGCTGCGTTGGTCGCGGCGTTGGAGGTTCCGCAAAAGCTGTCATGGGTGCCGGCATCGTCCTGCACTATGCTCACGAGGACTCGGCCCATGTCGGACAGCAGCAGCTTGCCCTGGCCGAGATAGGCGTTCCACTGCACCTTCACCGTATCAGCGACGTTGAGCCGTTCTGTCGGCATCTCGGCGTTGAAGAGGAGCAGCGAAGCGCAGGCATCGCCCTTGAGGTCGATCAGCCGCAGGCGCGTGCCGCGGGTGAGGCGCCGCGTGGCATAGCCGCCCGCCGCGATCGTCTCTTCCCACAGCAATGCGTCCGCCGGCACGTCCGCCGGCAGATCGTCTGCTACGGGCGGCAGCACCGGCATCGCTTCCACCATTGTGCCCGCCATGCCGCGCGCATGATCGCGCGCAGCCAGGGGATTCGCCAGGGTATCGATCATGCGGCGGCCTCCTGCTCGTGCAGCGGCGGCAGCAGGGCGGTGGTCGCGACGAGTTCGAGTTGCTGCACGCCGCGGACGCGGCGGAGCGCGTCGCACAACTCCTTCAGCCGCACGGCCGGGCCCTGCACCAGCAGAACCTCGAGCGACTGGTCATCCTCCAGGAACACATGCTGGGAGGAAATAACCTCCTTGAGGTAGCGTGCCTGGGTCTGGGCGAGTTGGTGCCGCACGCGGCCACGATCGCCGCGATAGACCATGGTGATCGTGCCGGCGAGCAGGTCGTCGGGCCGGGTGAACGCCTCGTGCTGGGCAAGCGCATGACGGATCAGCTCAGCCATGAGCTGGGAGCGCGAGGGCAGGCCACGCTCCTCGACCATCATATCAAGCTGGCGGAACAAATCCCCGGGAAGGCTCATGCTGAGCCTGGCGAGGCCGGTCGGTTCGGTACTCATGTCCAATCCTCAACTGTCTGATAATATCTGGTTTGTCGGAATTTCGGGTTCTTCGGCGGCCGCACGGCCGGCCCTGTTCCGGAGCGGAATGTCATAGACCGCCGTCGCGCCGAACCGGTGGGGCGCGTGCGGGTCGTGCCGGCGCTTGTCGAGCGCGATCACGCGGGTTCCGAGGGTGAAGGCCTCGTGGATGTCGTGAGTCACCATGACGATCGTCAGTGCATAGTCGCGCCAGAGCCGGGTGATGAGCGCGTGCATGTCAGTGCGGATGCCGGGGTCGAGCGCGCCGAACGGCTCATCGAGCAGGAGGATGCGCGGGCGCTTGATCAGGGCCTGGGCGATCGCGAGCCGCTGCTGCATGCCGCCGGACATCTGGGCAGGATAGAGGTGGAGACTGTCGCCGAGGCCGACCGCTTCCAGCATCTCGACCGCTTCGTCCCTGGCCGCGCGCCGCGCGGCGCCGAACAGGCGTGCCGTAAGCGGAGCCTGCGCGCATTCCAGCCCGAAAACCGCGTTGCGCAAGACCGACAGGTGCGGAAACACCGAATAGCGCTGGAAGACGACGCCCCGGTCCGGGCCGCACTCCGGCGTGAGCGGCACCCCATCGAGGAGGATGGTGCCGCGGGTAGGGATTTCCTGGCCGAGAAGGATGCGCAGCAGGCTGCTCTTTCCCGCCCCCGAAGGCCCGATGATCGAGACGAAGGAACCGGCCGCGATGTCGAGGCTCACCCTTTCGAGGACGATCTTGTCGCCATATTCGATCCAGACCTCGCTAAGGCTGAGGAGCACGCTCAATGGCTCGCTCCATGCGCCCAAGGGAAGAGGCGCACGCTGAGAAAGGCGAGCGCCATGTCCGCAAGGATCGCCAGCAGGGCGATCCAGGCGACATAGGGGATGATGATGTCCATCGCGAGATAGCGGCGGACGAGGAAGATCCGGTAGCCCAGGCCAACATCGGAGGCGATCGCCTCAGCTGAGATGAGGAACACCCAGGCCGGGCCGAGCGCCAGGCGCATCGCGTGGAGAAGGCGTGGCATTGCCTGGGGCAGCGCGACGCGGATCATGATCTGCCAGCTGCTCGCGCCCAAGGTCTGGGCCTTGATGATCTGCTCCCGCGGCAGGGCGCCGACATGGGCGGCGATGTCGCGCACCATGACAGGCGCTATGCCGATGACGATCAGGGCGACCTTTGCCGTTTCCCCCAGCCCCAGCGCGATGAAGAGGATCGGAAGCAGGGCGATCGGCGGGATCACGGCGATGGCCGTCACCAGCGGCCCGAGCGTAGCGCGCACCGGCGGCAAAAGACCCAGCACGAGCCCCACAACCAGCGCTGTCAGGGTCGCAATGCCGAGCCCGATACCCAGTCGCTGGAGGCTGGCCAGCGTATCGGCCCAGAAGAGCAGCTGGCCGGAAAGCTGGTCGGGCTGGAAAAGCAGCGCTGACATGCCCTGGGCCATGCCGCTGGGCAACGGAAGGATCTTGTCCGCCGGATTGGCTGCGTGGCGCTGCGCTGCCATGAAGACATAGAGCAGCAGCAGAAGCAGGATCGGCAGCGAACCCAGAATGATCCGGTCGCTCCGGCGAACTTGGCGGTTCACCCAACGCATGTCGTCACATCACCTTCGATGAGCAGGGGCGATAGAGCCAGGCAGGAACGCGATCAGAGCTTTCCGTCGGCAGCCAGCTTCATGAAGCTCTCGTCGAACCGAAGCGTCACATGCTTGGGATCGCCCAGGATCTTCCCGCCCGGGAACGCCATGCCGACCGCGCCGGCGGACGTCGCGCCCTTGAACAGCCCCTTGGAAAAGCTGAAATCGCGTACCAGGGTCATGGTCGTCACGAGCGACGGCGCCGATGTCGCCGTCACCGCTGCCTTGGGATCCGAATAGAGATAGGTCGTCGCCAGCTGCCGGTCGAATGCCTCGGGAGTCGAGCCGGCCAGTTTCGCCATGGCCGCGCGCGCTTCCTTGCCCTTCGCGTCCTGGCGCTTCATCAGCGCCGTGGTTTCATACCAGATCCCGGCGAGCGCCTTGCCGAGGTTCGGATTGGCCTTGAGCGTGGCGGTATCGACGACCAGCAGATCGAGGATTTCGCCGGGAATGTCGGCTGAACTGAAGACCTGCGTCACGCCCGGCTGCGCCTTCATCACTGAAAGCTGCGGGTTCCACGCGACCGCCGCCTTGACGTCCGGGCTGCCGAAGGCGCCGACGATATCGGCATCGGACGTGTTCACGGTCTTTACGGCGTCTGGTTTCATGCCGACCGATGCCAGTCCGCGCGCCAGCAGGTAATGGGAGACCGACAGCTCGACCAGATAGACCTGCCTGCCCTTGATCGCGCTGAGCTTGTCAGCGCCCTTGAGCAGGATGCCGTCATTGCCGTTCGAATAATCCCCGACGATGACGGCGCTTGTATCCTTGCCGCCTGCCGCGGGGATGGTGAGGGCATCCATGTTGGCGACGGTCACGCCGTCGAACTTGCCGGCGGTGTACTGGTTCACCGATTCCACATAATCGTTGACCTGAACGATGTTGATCTTGATCCCGTATTTGTCTGCCCATTTCTTCACGATGCCGGCCTGCTGGGCATAGGGCCAGGGCATCCACCCGGCATAGATCGACCAGCCGATATTGAACTCGTGGCGCGGCGCCGGCGTGACGTTCGGCGCCTGCGAACACGATGCGACCAGAAGCGCTCCGGCCATCAGCGCCACTCCGCTCGCCCTGCCCAATCTCCTGATCATGATTCGATCCCCTTTCGCACCGCAGCATCTCTGCAATCGAAAGCTTTGTCCATCTAAAATATTACCTATTGTTGGGTGGGTAATATCTCTCAGTGCGAGGTCGGTCGTCCGGCGGTCGCTTCCGGGGGTATCGATGCGGATGAGCACGCAACGCCTCATGCCGCGGCCGCCCAGGGCATATCCGCCATTTCGGTGGACAAGCGCTGGTGCGGCGACTCGGTTTCGCAGTGATTCGCGCACCGACGGGCGAGGCAGCGATTCGAAGGGTGGTTCGGGCGAAGGCGCGATCGATAGCGCCGACGGCAACCCCGCCTGTTGTTTGAAAAGTCGCGATTTTGTGCGGTGCAGCGCACTTTCGCTTCATACTGAGCAACTGCAAAATTATTACGCTTGACGTGTTCTGTAATATCCATACCCTTCTGTCATCGTTCCGTAAAACAGCGGAAAAGAAAGGGTTCGGCAGCCTGGTCATCGCCGGCTGAATTGGGGGGTCCGTGGATCGGAAGCTGGTCTGCAATGCCATTGTCCTGGGCACCGTGGCGCCGGTCGTCGGCGTCGCCGGACTCGCATGCCGGTCTGATGCGGCATGCGGCCGTCCAGCCACGCACGACCCGGTTTTCGCGGCTCGGCGGAGCCGCGGCCAGCTCGCCGCACGCAGCGGCAAGCGCCATGGAATAGGGAAGACGACGGGACGCAAATGGATTGAGAAGGCGCCGGCCTAGCCAGAGCGCCAATAGGGGGGATGTCACTTTTCGACGGGCTCAATAGCAAGGGGTCGAAGTGACTATGACATTGATTCGCAACACATTGCTTTGCGCGACCATGCTGATGGGCGTCGGGACCACGTCGGCGTTCGCGCAGGAGGTGCCCGCAGGCGGCGCCGTCGAGGGCGACCCCAATGACATCGTGGTGACGGGCAGTCGCCGCCAGACGACGCTGCAGGACGCGCCAATCAACATCAGCGCGATCTCTGCCGAAGCGCTCGCCAAGGAGCGGATCGACGATATTCGCGGGCTTGCGGCGTTCACGCCTGGCGTCACCGTTGTGGATTCCGGGCCCGCCACGACTGGCAACATCATCCTGCGTGGCATCAACTCCGGCGACACCAGCGACACCGGCTCGAACACCAACAATTCGATTGGCGTCTATCTCGGCGAGGTTCCGCTCTACGCTGACTTCAAACTGATCGATCTCGAGCGTGTCGAGGTGCTCGAGGGGCCGCAGGGCACGCTCTACGGTCTGGGCACGCTTGCAGGCGCCGTGCGCTACCTCCCCAGCCGGCCGAATACGGATCGGCTCTCGGTCGATCTCCACGCCCGCGGCTATGCAGAGTCCCATAGCAATGATTTCAGCGGGTCGGGCGACGTGGTGGTGAACCTGCCGCTGGTGACTGACCATATCGCGTTTCGATCAGTCGTCGGATATTACCATGACAACGGCTTCATCGACTATGACTATATTCTTCAGAAGCCTGGCACATCCAATCCCCAGCCAGTGCGCGGTACGACCATCGCCCAGACCGGGTTTGGTACCCCGGCGGATTATGTCACCAATTTCCAGGCAAAGAAGGATCTCAACTACGAGCACACCTTCACGACACGCAACCAGCTCCTTCTCGAATATAGTCCAGGTCTCAAAGCGTATCTCACCTATGCGCATCAGGAGACCAAGACCGGCGGCCGGCAGGCGAATGCCGCCGGCGTATTGGGGACGGGCAGATACGAGGCGCCGTTCCGCTATGCCGAACCGTTCGATCGCAAATCGGATCTCTTCTCGGCCGAAATCTATGCCAATGTGTTCAACGTCGCGCAGCTCGTCAGCGCGACCGCTTATACAATGCAGAAGAACCACAATACCGAGGACAATACCGATCTGCTGCTCGATCTGAATTACGGATATGAGGCGTTTCCGGCATTCTCCTCCTACGCGATCAATAATCAGGAATATAAGCAGTTCAACCAGGAGCTGCGCCTGGTCTCCACGCATGGCGGTCCAATCAGCTGGGTTCTCGGCGGATTCTACAACCAGTTGAAAACTAAGACCGACCGCCACGAATATACGCCCGGTTTCGCCGAGTTCGCCGGCATCAATCGCCCCGACAATCTGGAATATGAGTCGGCATCGAACACCGAGCTGACCGAAAAGGCGGTTTACGGCGAGGCGACTCTCCACATCACCAAGGCGTGGCAGATCACCGGCGGCCTTCGCTACTACAAATACCATGTCGACACCGTGGGCGGTCAGGCCCTGCCGCTGATCGGCGTCGGCGTTGGTGCTTATCCGTCGACGGCGATCCTGCCGGGTCGTTTCACGCCGGGCCATGCCGACTCCGACGGCTTCGTCTGGAAAGCCAATACCTCCTACAAGATCAGCGACGGCCTGCTCGTCTACGGCACCTACTCGACCGGCTACCGCGTCGGCGGCGCCAACCGCGTGGTAGCCTGCACGCAGCAAGATATTGATAGGGCTAAGGCCGGCGGCCAGGTGCTGTGCGCGCTGCCGAACGAACTATTCTATGGGCCGGACAAGACGCGCAACGTCGAAATCGGCATCCGCGGGGCGCTGTTCGACAGGCGGGTGCAATTCACGCTCGCCGGTTTCCATACCAATTGGACCGGCATCCAGGTGCCGAGCACCACGATCTACGGCGCGATCGGCATCACCAAGAACGCCGGTAAGGCAATATCGCAAGGCGTTGAGTTCACCGGCCTCGTCAAGGTCACGCCCCGCCTCGTCGTTCAGGCCACCTATGCCTATACCGACGCGCATCTGACCAGCCTCGCTCCGGCGCTGGTCGTCGTGCAGGATCCAGGGCCGGGTTACACGTCCAACCTGTTCGACGGGGAGCCGGGCGACCGTTTGCCCGGCTCGACCAAGCATTCGGGCAGCGCACAGGCGACCTATACCTATCCGCTCGAGGGTGGGCAGACAATCGAGGCGAACTGGACGGCCACCTATACCGGCGACATCTACTCGCGCGTCGGGCTGCGCGGCTTCGGCACTGATATCCCGAGCTATCTCACGCATCGCGCATCGGTGACCTTCCACGCCCCGAAATATGAAGTCAGCCTGTTCGCCGACAATATCTTCGACAAATACGCCGTCACCTCGATCGGCAACGATCTCAGTTCGCTCAACCGGATCCGCGACGCCTTCGGAACCGTAGCGGGCCAGGGTGTTGTCGAGCGCTTCTACACGCAATCGGTCCTGACACCGCGCCGCGTCGGCATCGATTTCCGGTTCCACTACTGATGCGAATGCCGGGCCTGAAGCACAGCGACGGGCCTGGCATGGCTGTCCGGTGCCTCCGCTCGATCCGATTTTGAACGTCTCCCAAGCAAGGGCCTGATCAAGGTAGGAATGCCATGAAGCAAAAGCTCTTCAACCTGGTGCCGCCCGCGACGATCGCTGTGGTCATCTTGTTCTGGGCGTTCGGCCCCGCGTCCTGGATCGCAAGTCCATGGTCGATCGTCGTGGCGGGCGCCCTCACCACCGCGTTTGTGCAGGCGCTCGAAGGGATCCACGAGCGGCATGCCGGGTGGCGGCTGAACACGCGCGAATTTGCCACGGATCTCTTCTACGTGATCCTGAGCTATACCGTCATCGCGTGGGCCACCACCAAGCTGGCTGAGGAGCCCTTGACGAGCGTCAAGCATTCGCTCGGCATCACCACTGAATGGGCCATGCACATGCCGTTCCTCGCGCAGGTCGCCCTGGTGATTTTCCTCGTCGAGTTCGGCCAGTACTGGATGCACCGGCTGATGCACAATAATGCCTTCTTCTGGTCGACGCACGCCCCGCATCACCACATCACGCAGTTGAATGCGATGAAGGGGGCCGTGGGCAATCCGCTGGAGTTGTTCCTGATCAGCCTCAGCGTGGTCGCGCTGTTCGATTTGCCGCAAGCGGCCGAGTTCTGCGCGTTCAACGTCCTGACCGTGATTTCCACCTTCGCGCACGCCAATGTGCGATCCGACCCACCCCGGTGGTATTCCTTCTTTTTCACGACGATCCAGCATCACAGCCTTCATCATACTGCGCTGAGCTATGAAGATACGCGCTGCAACTATGGCAACTCGCTGATTCTGATCGATCGGGTGTTCGGCACCTATCGCGACGGGGAATCCTCCATCGTGGGCCAGGATGAGCGCAAGAGACTGTCGATCCGGGAACAGTTCCTCTTCCCGGCCCGGCCGCTGATCGCGAGGATCAAACAGAAACAGGCTCGATCCACGTCAGTGACCGGCTAGCGCGTCGGCGCTCCCCCGGATGCGGCCTATATTTGCGAGGAGCAGGAGTCAGATGAGGCTGGGCGCGTTTTCCCGATCGGGCTGGAAGGCACAAATCTGCCTGGCCGTCATGCTGGCCAACGGCGTGCCGATTGCCCCGGAGGTGATGGCACGCAGCGCCCCGGTCCCTGTGCTGTTCCACGAAAAGTGGATCGACGGCACCGGCGCCAGCGAGCCGGAAGCGCAAGTCCAGTCGCTCGACCGCGACACCTATGTCATCCGGCAATCGGTCAAGACCGACTTCGAGGCACCCTTCCTCTATCTCCTCTTCGGGCGGGACAGAGCGCTGCTGGTCGATACCGGGGCGGAGGGCGGCAATTTGAGGCCGGTCGTCGACCGCCTCGTGGCGAACTGGCTGGCCGCGCATCATCGCGATGCTATTCCGCTCGTCGTCGCGCACAGCCACAGTCATGGCGACCATATCGCGGGCGACAGCGCATTCCGGGATCGTCCCAATACCGTCGTCATCGGGCTCAAGCCCATGGACGTGGCCAGTTTCTTCGGCATCAGGACCTGGCCGGACGAGATTGGCCAGTTCGATCTTGGCGGTCGCGCCCTCAGCATCATTCCGACCCCCGGGCACCAGATCGCCCACATCATGGTCTACGACCCCCGACTGAAGATTCTTCTGTCGGGAGACGCCCTGTATCCCGGCCGCCTGTACGTGCCGGTCAATCACATGGCCGAAGAGCGGGCGAGCATCGATCGCGTCGCTGCCTTTGCGACCACGCATCCAATTCGCGCGCTGCTGGGGGCGCATATAGAGATGACACGCAGCCCCGGGCACGATTACCCTCAGGCCGTGGCAGCGCATCCGAACGAGCATCGTCTCGAATTGCCGGTCGAGAGCATCCGCGAACTGCAGACCGGTTTGCGGGCGACGCTCGATATCCCGAACCGCCCCCAGGCCCATGACCATTTCATCCTTTGCCCGGTGGCACCGCGCATATCCGCTCTTTCATCGCCCGATGAGCCTGCCCTGGGCTGAGCCCAATCGCCCGTCTGTTGCGGCAACGAGCAGCGCGGCCTGCCGGGGCGCACGGCTGGAACAGGGTTATGCAGCCAATAATCTCTTTCTGAACAGCGCCTTGATCAGCCAGGCCTCGAGGATTCGACCGATGAGATAGAGAGCGGCGAAGATTCCCGCGAAGACATAGGCAGCCGTGGGCGAATGTTTCTTTTTTTCCTTTTCGCCTTTGTCGGCGCCATCTTTCTTGGGCTTTTCGGGTGCGGGCGAGCCCAGGAATTTGTCGATCGGGTTTTGCGGCAGGGCCTCATGCTTTTTTTCGGACTTTTTCGCGGCTTCGGTCGATGGTTTATCGAGCTTGCCGAGGGCTATGGTGAGCTGGGCGAAGCCCAGAAACAACAGCGGCGCCAGAAAACAGGCCAATAACGCCCGGCTGGTCAGATGGTAGCGCAGCACAGGCCCGGCCACGCCTTTCTCGATCCGCAACACGCCGCCATCGAAAATAGACATCTTGTCCTGGGCCGCCTGGTCCTTCTTGCGAAAGGTCAGCGTGTCGCTTGTACGATCGTGGCTGGTACCGGTCTGGCGGAACAGCGGGTCGAGCCTGCCAAAGGCCTCATCGCTCGATTGCCCGGGGGCGAGCGCCAGGCTGCCCCTGATGTGCCAGATCCAGTCGATGAAGCGCCGGTTCACAGGATCTCCTATTGAGGGGGCTGCAAGGCTCAAGCCGGGCCGCCCGAGGCGGCCCCGGCCCGGGCATGACGAAGGGGTAGGGGAAGGGCGTGCGGGCGAACCAGTTCCATTACTCGGCCGGCACCGCCACCGGCTGGCCGGATCGTTCCTTGCCAAATCGCTCCTGGATCGTCTTCCAGCCTTCGGTGAAGGGATAGGTCATCTGCTCGCGGATCGACATGCGGCGACCGCCCTCCATGCCCAGCAGTTCAGCCTCGCCATCGATGCAGGTGCCGAACATGCGGTCGATGAAGATATAGGCGCCCGAATAATTGCAGCGGGTGGATTCATAGTCCTGCGAATGGTGCAGGCTGTGATGCTCGGTTGTGTTGAACAGGAAGCGCCACCAGCGCGGCGTGTTGAAGCGAACATTGATGTGCTGGTAGGTCCCGATCGCCAAGCCGACCGCGCCGGCGAGGAGGGCGGCCCTGGGCAGGAAATCAAAGAATCCGTCGAGACCAAGGCCGATCAGGAAAAGCTCGACAGGGTTGCCGATCGCGCCCTTGTTGATGTTCAACTGGGTGATGTAGTGGTGCACTGAATGGGGCAGCCATAACGGGTACCAGTTGTGCATCCCGCGATGCATCCAATATTGCCCGAAATCGACGATGAACGAAATCAGGAAAGCCTGCACCAGCAGCGGCAAGCCCGTGAACCAGTCCAGCTTGTCCCAGTTGAAATTGTGCTGGACGGCCTCGATCACGGCGTCGCTGCCGATATAGCCGTCGACGAGTCGGATCAGCGTATAGGTGAGTCCGACATAGAAAAGGTCGGTGGCCGCCTCCTTCCAGGTCAGGCGCCAGCTTTCGTAGCGCGGATTCACCCATTCGAGCGCCAGCAGCAACACCTTGAAGCCGATGCCGATGCCGATCGCGGTCGATGCCTTGGCGATGGAATTGGGTGCGTAATACCAGAAGGCGATCAGCGCGAACAGCATTGTGGGCTGGAACCAGGTGAAGATGAACTGCTTCACCGGGCCACCTTCCACCCGGCGTATGTTCTCCCACCCCACAGTGACCGGCGCCTGGGTGCCTATCAGTCTATTGCCTACGCGAACGCCGTCCATGTGCATGGTCTCGCAATGCTTGCCCTGTCTTGCGGTCTTGTCCCGGTCGCCAAGGGACGAGGAGGTCCGCAATCAATTCAGCATCGTTAGAATGGGCCCATCACGCCAGATGGCGTTACGGTATGTATCTCATAGATACTGTCTATGCCGCGGTGCATTTCCAGGCGCTCAGCGCGCGCGTTGGAATCCGGATCGAGTGCGGCGAAAATGCGCCTTATCGCGAACGGGTGCTTCATGCCGTTCACGGGAAAAGGCGTTGCTGTTGGCTCGCTGCGCGAGGCGGCCCAAAATAGGGCCCCAAAGGGCAAAAATAGCTGAAGTGGGAAGTGGCAGTCCTTCGTGGACGATATTCGAACTTCTATCTGGGAAGAAGCAGACGACGTCGCGGCGCGCGTGCTCAGCCTTCGCCTCGTTGGCGTATTACCGCGAATCGCATGATGGCCGGCTGGCGGCAGATGCCGCGCAGCCGCAGGGATCTATGCGGCATTGGAGTTATCGGCGCCTGGTATCGGTCGATCTTGAGATCGCCGGGTCTCCGGCGACCTCGACGCGAAACAGAATTCGCGTGATTTTCCCCTTCCGTCGGCGCGCCGACAGTCCCTTCCGTGACAGCTTGATGTCAGCATTGAGGGTGTAGGCTGCGTTGTGGGACGCCTGCCACAGAGCGGGGCGCCCGATAAGAGGAGCAGGGCAATGGTGGGCATAGAGTCTGCCGCAGCATTGATTCGATGTGGTGCGCTGATCACCGCTTTTGTCGCAGGGACAATAGCGCCCGCCTCGACCGAGCCGAATCTGCTAGCAGGGCATTCAGCGGAGGGGCGGTCATGACACTTATCCTCATCGTCGAGGATGACGCCCGTACCGCACGTGAAATCGCCGCCGCGCTGGTAGACCATGGCCTGAGCACCGCGCATGCCGCCACCGGTATCGAGGCGATGCAGAAAGCGCGTGCGACCAACTATGATGCGATCATCCTCGACCGGATGCTGCCAGGCGGCCTCGAGGGCCTCGAGGTGCTGGCCGCCTTGCGCGGCACTGGGATTACGACGCCGGTGCTGATTCTCAGTGCGCTTTCCGCGGTCACGGACCGGGTGCGCGGCTTGCGGGCGGGCGGCGACGATTATCTGACCAAGCCGTTCGACTTCCTTGAGCTGACCGCACGCGTCGATGCGCTGATCCGTCGCCCAGCAGCGGGCGCGGGCCGACTCGAGATCGAGCTCGTGGTTGGGGATCTCCATGTCGACCTGATCACGCGCGCCGTGCGGCGCGCCGGACGGCCGATCGACCTGCTGCCGCGCGAATATATGCTGCTCAAGCATTTCATGCACAATCCAGGTCGCGCTTTGACCCGGGCGATGATCTTCGAACAGGTCTGGGGCTACCATTATGACGAACGGACCAATGTGATCGACGTCCATGTCGCCAAGCTGCGGCGCAAGCTCGACATCGATGGATTGCCGCACGCGATCGAGACGGTGCGCGGCGAAGGGTATCGTCTTGCGGCTTAGAGAGCTACGCGGAGCGACGAGCTTCCGGCTCGCCTTGTTCTTCGCCGCGCTGTTCGGCTCGGCGTCGCTGATCTTCGTTGCGGCGATCTATGTGATGGCGTCGCAATTCCTCACCGGCAATCCCGACGAGCGGATGCGCGCAGAAGCGCAGAAATTCGACAGCCGGTCCGGGCGACAGACCGAACAGGTCATCGACCAGCACAGCGTCGATGATGCGACCGGGCGCCGCCCGTTCGGCCTGTTCGATGCCAATGGACACTGGTTGGCGGGAAATCTGCGGCAGTTGCCCGAACCGCGCCCGGCCGATGAGCAATTCTTCGAAACCGAGGTGCACAATGCGCAGGAGCATACCTTTTACCGCTCCGTCCTCCACCGCCTCCCGGGCGGTAAACTGGTCGTAGTCAGCCGCAATATCGAGGAGCTGCAGAAATTCCGTCATGAACTGCTCGAGGCGACGCTGGCGGCGCTCGGGCTGATGGTGCTGCTCGGCGCCGCGGGCGGCCTCCTGATCGGGGTCGGGTCGCTGCGCCGGCTCGACAAGGTGATCCGGGCCACCGAGGGCATCACCCGCGGCGATCTCGCAGGCCGTCTGCCGTCGCGCGGCACCAATGACGATGTCGACCGGCTGGTTCGTGTGGTCAACTCGATGCTCGACCAGATCGAGCGCCTGATGGGCGAGGTGAAAGGCGTCTGCGACAGCGTCGCCCATGATTTGCGAACGCCCCTGACCCGTTTGCTCGCCGTGCTCGAGCGCGCCAACCGGCGCAATCTGCCGGCCGCGGAACGGGCCGCCGAGATCGAGGAGGCGATTGCGGAGGTACGGCTGATGTTGCGCACCTTTGCTGCGTTGTTGCGTATCTCGGAGATCGAGGACGGCGCACGCCGGATTTCGTTCGGCGACGTGGACCTGGTCCGGGTGGTGGCCGACGCCGTGGACTATTACGAGCCGGCGGCGGACAGCAAGGGCATTGCCCTGTCCTTCGCTCATGAGACGACCCAGGGGGGCCATCACCTCCATGGCGACGTTGATCTGCTGTTCGAAGCGATCGGCAACCTGATCGACAACGCCATCAAGTTCACGCCGACAGGAGGGACGGTCACGGTTGCGCTGCGTCCGGGATCAGTGATCGTCGTCACCGACACGGGATGCGGCATCGCGCCGGGCCAGCGCGAGAACGTGATGCTGCGCTTCCATCGCGGCGATCGGGCGCGCGAAGGCTCGGGGAATGGACTGGGCCTGCCGCTGGTCGGGGCGATCGCCCGGCTCCATGGGCTGGAGCTCCGGTTCGAGGACGGGGCGCCGGGGTGCCGAGTCGTCGTTGCACCACCGACCTCGGCCAATCGAAATGATGAAATCGCAACATTAAGTCTCGTCCATGCTGCGTGATCTTGTCGAGACCTGAAATCGTTTATTTTTCGTATGTTATGCCACGAACGTGCAGGTTTTGATTAATAAAGTTTAATATTGTTCGATTGTCCTTGTAACTTGGCATCGCTCCGATCAGCGGCCTCCGTCATGGCGAAAAGGGGGCAACCCTTGGCCTTCAAGGGAGATGATCATGAAGGGACGCGTTGCCGTGTTGTTGGGTACGGCTTGTCTATTTGCGCCGGTGGCGCAGGCTGACGACTATATTCCGCCGGTTGTCGGCGGACATACCTATGTCCAGCATCAGATCGTCGTCGCCAGGGCGCAGCATCCCGAGATCGCGTCGATCCGCGTCGAAGGCGTGCGGGAGGGCAGCGATGCTATCGTCGTTCTCGGCTCGACGGTATCGGCCGCCGCCGTTTTCTCGCCCGTTCCGCATCCCGCATCCGGCAGCGGCCATGGCTGGTCGGCCGATCATCGCCTCTACATGGTCCACGCGCCCTTCAAGAGCAATTCGGGTCACGCAATCGGTACAATCACCATCGCATTCCGCGCCGCCGGAAAGGCCGGCACCGCGCGCTTCGATATAATCGCCGCCCAGATTGCCGCAAAAATGGCGCGCGCCACGCTCAGTCCCAAGAACGCGGCCGATCCCTGGCCCTATGACGCTGCGTTCGGCCCCAACACCTATGCCCAGACCCTGACGGAAAAGCTCGTTGCGCGTCATCCAGACCTGCTGGTGATGATGATCCACGCGACGCCGCCGGGCGGTTCGAAGAACGTGATCATCGGGTCGAACATCGGCCGCTTCGGCAAGGTCGCCGACGAGGATGATGCGCGGGTGATCGACAAGGGCGAGACCAATCTCGAGGTCGGCGGTGACAAGGACCGGTTCGAGACGGAATTGCCGCTCAACGACATGCACGGCAAGCGGATCGGCGCGCTCGGGCTGGTCTTCGGCTTCGCGCCGGGGGCCGACCAGGAGGCATTGCACAAGCATGGCCTCGCGATCCGCGACGAACTCGCCCGCGAGATTCCCGACAGCGCGGCGCTCTTCCGCAAGCGCTGTTGCCCCTGATCGCCTCGACGGAGAGTAGACGCATGACGTTCAAGTCCACATTGTTCCTGACCGGTGCCATCAGCAGCCTGATCCTGTCTGGCTGCGCCAAATCCGATGGCGGGAACACGGCCACTTCGGTCAAGAGCACGACCGAAGTGGTGACCGAAACCGACAGCCCCATGCCGCTCAAGCTTGCCGGCTCGACCGACATCCCCGGCTATACCGGCGACTTCGACCATTTCGCGATCGACACCAAGGACAACAAGGTCTTCCTCGCCGGCGAAGAATTCCACGAGGTCGAAGTGGTCGATCGCACCAGCGGCAAGCTGCTTCAGCGGCTCCCCGGCTATGGCGCGCCGCACAGCCTCTACTACATGCCGGCGGCCAACGAGATGTTGGTGATCGATGGTGAAAAGCCGTCGCCAGTGCTCGATGCAGATACGCTCAAGGTGAAGCGCACCTATAATCTGCCCAAGGGCGCTGACTCGATCGGTGTGGATTCCTCGACCGGCCATATCTGGGTCGTGACCGGCGGCAAGGACGTTCCGCAGAAGGATTCGAACCTGATCGAACTCGATCCGGCGACGGGAAAGACTATCAAGTCGGTCCATTTCGACGCTGATCATGTCGAGGCGCTGGCGGTCGAGCAGAATGGGCCGAACCTCTATATCAACGTCACCGACAAGAATTATCTCGCCGTGGTCGACAAGAAAACCGGCAAGGTCACCGCACAGTGGCACATCAAGGAGGCCGAGCAGAACGCGCCGGTCGCCTATGACGAGGCGACCCACCGCCTGTTCGTCGTCACCCGCAAGCCCGGCAAGCTGGTGGTGCTCAATGCCCAGACCGGGGCGACGGTCGCCGTGTTCAAGGCCCCCGAGCGCACGGACCAGGTCGTCTGGGATGCAGCCAATCGCCGCGTCTATGTGGCGGGTGGCGAGGGCTATACCAGCGTCGTCGAGCAGGACGGCGCCGACAGTTACAAGGAAATCGCCCAGGTGAAGACCTTGCCGGGAGCCAAGACAGCGATCGTCGACGGCGATCACAATCGGCTCTGGATCGCGGCCTCGCCCGGCGAGAGCAAGGCGATGGGCAAGCTGCTCTGGTTCGATATCGCACCGCGCTGATTGCGGTGACGCGCCCGACGCCGGGAGAAACCGGCGCGGGAACAACACAGGAGAGGGTAGAGGATCATGACTGATTTCACCAGGCGGGCCCTGACCGGGTTCTCGCTGTCGACGGCGCTTGCCACCGTATCGTTGGCTTTTCCGGCGCTCGCGCAAACCGCGCCGGAGCCGACGCCCGCTCCGGCCGCCGTTGCCGATCAGCCTTCGGATCAGGCCCAGACCCCCGATATCGTCGTGACCGGGTCGGCGCTGCCGACCACGCCGGACCAGGTCGCGGTTCCGGTCAGCGTGATCAGCGGCGACCAGATCCGCAGGGGCGGCGTCGACAACAATGTGCTCGAACTGGTGCGCAAGCAGATCCCGTCCTTTGCCGGGCGGAGCAATGCCGGCAACAGCAACGCCAACAATACCAACCAGAACACCGGCGGCGGCTCCCAGGCGCAGCTGCGCAACCTCGACACACTGGTCCTGGTCAATGGCCGGCGCGTGGCGGTCAACGCGATCGCCGGCCTTGGCGGAAAGGTGTTCGTCGATCTGTCCCAGATCCCGGCCGCAGCGATCGAGCGGGTCGAGGTGCTGACCGACGGCGCCTCGGCGATCTATGGTTCCGATGCGGTTGGCGGCGTGATCAACTTCATCCTGAAGAACAATTATGAAGGCGTCTCGGTCGATGGCCGCTACGGCTTTGCCGACGGCTATAGTGAGCGCAGCGCCAACTTCGTCTTCGGCCATAATCTGACGCCGGACATCAATGTCACCCTGGCCGGCAGCTACCTCAAGAGCGACCCGCTCTACCAGAACCAGCGCAGCTTCACCTCGCCCTTCTACAGCACGGCGACGGCCGTCCCGGGTTCCGTCGTCACCGGCGGGCTGTTCGGCGTGCTCGCGCCCGGGCTTTCGAGCCCGTCGTCGCGCAACCCGACCGGCATCCTCGCCACCGCGCCCAACTTCGCCGCGCTCGTGGCCAACGGCACCTATATCAACACGCCGACCGTAACCTCGCCGCAGGCCAGCCCGGCGACAGTGAACAGCAATATCCAGGTCGCCGGTACCGGCATCGGTGGGACCTATGACCTGTCGCAGTTCCAGACCATCCTGCTGCAACAGGAGCAGAAGGCGCTTGACGCGAGCGTGAACGCGAAGATCTTCGGCGACGATCTGGCGTTCTTCGCCGACGCGCAGCTTGCCGACAATCGCAGTTTCACCCAGTTCAAGCCTGTGACCGTCGGCGTCACGCTGCCGCAGGGCTCGCCCTTCAATCCGGTCGCGGGCGCGCTGTCCGGCGTCACCTTTGGCAGCGCCGCGGATCCGAAACGCTATTACAACCACAATGAGAGCCTGCGCATCACCGCCGGCTTCAAGGGTGATCTGCGCTGGGTCGGCCCGTCCTGGCGCTGGGAAGCCGCCTATGTCCACAGCGCCAACACGCTGACTCAGCTGCAGACCAATGTGATCTACACACCCAACATTGCGCCGGCGATCGCCGGCGGTTTTGACGCATCCGGCAACCCCGTCGCCGGCGGCGCCTACAGCAAGGTTTATTCGGGCTTTTCGCTGAACTCGCCTTTTGTCCTCGTCCCAGCGCTGGATCCGCTCTCGCGGTCGCCCAATCGCACCACGCTCGGCTATCTGTTCGGTACCGAGCAGCTCCACGCGACGAGCAAGCTTGATTCCTTCGATGCCAAGATCACCGGCACGCTCGCCCACTTGCCCGGTGGTAGGCTCGAGGTCGCGTTCGGCGGCGGCTATCGCAAGGAATCCCTGTCGGGGATCACTGACGCGAATGGCTATGTCCATAGCGATCCCAATTACTGCAACGATGGCGGGACGCTGACGACCAATGCGTCGGTCTGGAGCGGTGGCCAGCAGGCCGACCCCTTCCCGGTGCGGTGCAACTCCGGCGCGCCGGGCTCAGCCGGCTCCGGGGGACGCATGATCTCCTCGGAGTTCGTCGAGGCGCGCGTGCCGATCGCGGGCGGGGATTTCACGATACCCGGCTTCCATGAATTCGATCTGATCGGCGCGGTCCGCCATGAGCGCTACAGCGACGCCGGGGACTCGACCGTGCCCAAGGTCGGCTTCTTCTGGCAGCCGATCGACAGCTCGCTGACGATCCGCGGCACTTATTCCAAATCCTTCACCGCGCCGCCGCTCTACCAGGAATATGGCCCGGTCAATTTCCGCCAGGCCGGACCCGGCATCATCCCCGCCGCGTTTCCGGGTCTGCCCTCCGGCCTTTCGCCGGTCGAGGACGGCGTGAACCCGGGCCTGCAGCCGGCCAAGGCGACATCCTATTCGCTCGGCGTGGTGCTCAAGCCAAGCTTCATCCCGCGGCTGCGGCTCGATCTCGACTATTCCTTCGTCAAGGAGAGCGGGCTGCCGGGCGGGATCGGCTTCAGCAACATCTTCCTCGACGTGAACCAGAACGGTGCCGCATCGCTGTTCGCCGGCAATATCGCCAAGGGCAATTTCCCCGGCATGCCAGGGGCGACCCCGTTCACCAATCCGGGCGATCTGCGCGCCTATCTTGCCGCCGATCCGGCCAACTACAACAACGTCTATGCGATCGATCGTTTCACCAATCTGGGCGGCATCCGCGTGCGGACGCTGAACGGGACGATCGACTACGCGCTGCCGACGGCAAAGGCCGGTACCTTCAGGTTCAACACGATCATGGCCGTGTTCCTGAACTATCAGTTCCAGGCGCTGCCGAGTCAGAAATTCTACGAATATGCCGGCACCGCGACCAATGGCGGCACCGGGGTCCAGGGCGTGCTGCCCAAGTTCCGATCCTACACCTCGGTCAACTGGAGCTATCACGATTTCGACCTGACGATCGCCAACACCTATATCTCGGCGGTCCGCGATCTTGGCGCCGGCGGGATCACCTACGAGACCAACGCGGCGCGCACCCCGCCGACGGCATTCGCCGGGCGGATCAAGCCCTATACGACCTTCGATGCGCGACTAGGCTATACCTTGCGCGACATGAACGGCGTGGTGAACGGCTTCTCGCTCGCGATCGGGGTCAACAATGTCTTCAATCGGATGCCGCCGGTCTCGACCAATGTCTTCACCCCGAGCGCGGCCTATACCGACAACACGGCCGATGTTTCGACTTACTCGCCGATCGGGCGGATCGGCTATGTGCAGGCGTCCGTGAAGTTCTGACTATCGAGCTTGGCAGGCGACACGGCGCGCGCAGTACATCGCGCGCGCCGTGCTGGCGGCGATGGCGCCATTCTCTTCATCGCGGTGGCGGAGGTCGGTGACGCTGGCCTCAGTCAGGCGCCCGTCTCCTTGATGCCTTCGGACTCGATCGATTGCGTTTCGCCGGTCGCCACCAAGGCCCGGTCGGCGTCGATCGAGCCATAGGCCCACAGAAATCTTGACATCGTCGGACGGAGCTGGTTCGCCGCGATCAAGGCGAAATTCTGACGGGATACGCACCCGAACTGACCGGCACCAGGGTCAACCTGGGTCGCCGGACAGTTCGACGGGGCAGATGCGGTACTGCGGTGCGTCAGCGTGGCGCGGAATCAGGTGCCGGCCGGCTGGCAAGATAGATCGGGGTCAGCAGGACGCTCGGCGCTGCGCCGTTGAATTGTTCGACGACGATCGCTTCGATTGCGTCGAGCAGGGCATCGCGCTGCACCGGCGGCAGCAGGCGGACGAGCGAGAAGGCTGCATATAGCGCGCGCGCCTGATCCGGCGTCAGGACGCGTTCGCAGCGGAAGACATGATGCTCGACATGCTCGAACCCCGCCGCGGTTAGCCGGGCGCGGTGGAGGTCGGCATCGAGCGCATAATGCCGGTCGGCGCCTTCGGATGGCGGCAGGTCGATCCCGGCGAGCAGCGGCAATAGCGCCTCGGCGAACGGGTCGCCGATCCCGGCCTGACGATAGACGTTCCACCAGATAGCAAGGCACCCGCCCGGCCGCAGCAGGGCATGCGCCCTGGGCAGCGCGACCTCGGGGTCGAGCCAGTGGAACGACGAGGCCGAAGCGATCAGGTCGAACCCGCCGTCGAGCTGGGCTTCGCAGAAGTCCTCGTTGATCACGTCGAGCGCGGCGAAGCGAGTCCGGAGGTGCGCGGCGAGGACCGGGTCAGGCTCGAACGCGACGAAGCGTCGCTTCGCGAACGCGGCGAGCACCTCGGTTGCGAGGCCCGTGCCGGGACCGATCTCGGCAACTGCACCGAAGGAGGGCAGGCGCGCCGCGATCAGGCGGTAGAGGGCCGGCGGATAGCCCGGCCGTGCGCGGTGATAGCCCTCGGCGTCGCTGCCGAATATGGTGCGCCCCGCCGCGCGCGGGAGGCGCGCGGCGAGGGTATCGCTGCCGGTCACTTTGCCGGGTCGAACAATGCTGCGTAGCTGGGGATCTTCTTGGCCAGCGCGTCGCGCAGGTCGAGCGCCTTGGCGTAGAGCGAACGCTCATACTGGTTGCCGGCGACCGGCACCTTGAAGGCATAGACGACGAGGCCGATGTTATCGCCCTTCGCGTCGCGCATCGGCATCAGCACGACGAATTTCGGGCTGATGTCCTTGGTGCGGTGCCAGCGCGGGTCGACGATCGTGATGCCCTTTTTCGACACGTCGATATCGTCGGGATCGTCGGCATTGCCGATCCGGTCCGGATAGGAACCGGCGAACATCGTATAGGTGTCGGCGGCCGCCCCAGGCGGTACGCCGTGAATCGTCATGCTGAGCAGCTCGGGATGCGCCTTCATCGTCGCATCGGCCAGGGTCTGCGCGTAGATTTTCTGGGCGGGCGGGGTCCAGTTCTTGTTGTCGGCTGCACCCGCGTTGCTTGCCGTCAACACGCCCGCGCCGAGCGCGAGCGCCAACAATACCTTCTTCATCATCATCTCCTCATATTTGTCGTTGCGCAGGCACGTTTCTAGCCGCGGAAGCTGACGCCAAGCTGTCGTGACTCGGCGTGAAAACAGGGCCGCGCGCGAGGTGATTTTGCGCGCCATCGCATCGCGCACCAGCACCGCGCGCGGGTAGACGCTTTGCGGGTCGGCGCCGACGGGTACGGCAAAGCTGGTGCTGAGCGCGCCGATCGCATGGCCCGAGCGGTCGTTGAGCGGCAGCTCGACCGCGAGCCGCTTGCCGCCATTGGTCACTTCGCGCAGTACCGCACCGTCCCGCTCGACATGGAGGTCATCCTTGTCGGCCGCCTTGCCGATCCGCCCGAAGCTCGACGCGGCGATGATGTTCTCGCCACCCGGCGGCGCGACATGGAGTGCCAGCGTCACGAGATCGGGGAAGCGCGTTAGTGTCGCGTCGACCAGTGCCTGCGCGCGCTGTGCGCGTGCGGCGCCCGGGACGAACGGATCGGATTCGGCGAGATTGTCGGCGACATAGATGCGTCGCGCAAGCCACGCCGCGACCACCGCAGGTGACCGCCTGGCACCAGGCGCGACGGTCAGCGTTCCGATCGCATTGCCCATTGCGTCGGCCAGTGGCACCGAGGTCCCGTTCGAAATGTCGGGTCCGACGCTGATCGTCGATCCGTCCTTGCCCCGGGCGTCGATATGGAGTTTTGCGCCGCCGGCTTCGCGCGACGCGACGGCGAGCACAGTATCGCCGTAGCGCGGCCCGACCTGCGCGGCGGCGACCAGCGGCAGCATTGCCGCCGCCAGCAGGACTCGATTGGTCAGTCTCATGCGGTCGCCTCCATGGGTTTTTGTTCGCCATCGCCGCGCCGCCATCTGCGGCCGAACACCATCACCAGCATTGGCAGTAGCGTCAGCACCAGCGGGGCGCCGATCGCGAGCCCGAAGATGATCGCAGTGGCAAGCGGCCTCTGCAGCCCGGATCCGCGTCCGAGACCGATCGCAAGCGGCGCCAGTGTAAGGATCGCGATCAGCGCCGACATCACGATCGGGCGCAGCCGCGCCTTGCCGGCGTGGAGCAGGGCAGCGGCATCGACTGGTGCGTCGGGCTCAAGCTCCGCGAGATAGAAGATCGCCAACTCGGTGATCATGCCCACGACCATCGTCAGCCCCATCAGCGCAGAGATGTCGAGTTCGGTGCCAGTTACCCAGAGGCCGAAGAATACAGCCGTTGTCGACAGGAGGACAGTGCTGATCACCGCGGCAGTGAACGCCCAGGTTTCGAACAGCAGGGTGAGCAGGAGAGCAGAGAGCAGCAGGGCGGCGACGAACACTGTCGTCAGGTCAGTGAAGGACTGCTGCTGTTGGGCGTAAAGGCCGCCATAGGCGACACGTACTGAGTTCGGCAGATGCAGGCCGGCGACGGCCGCCTTCACGTCCTTGATGCCCGTACCGAGGTCCTTACCCTCGAGCCGCGCCGTGACCGGAATGAACGGCGCAAGATCCTCGCGGGTGATTTGCCGCTGACCGGCGGCGATGCTGATATCGGCGATGGAGCGCAGCGCGACCGAGCGGCCGTCCGCGGAGCGGATGGTCAGGGCACGGAGCGCCTCGGCGCGCTGCCGGAGCTCTTGCGGTAGGCGGACGCGGACGTCGATCACCTGCTCGCCTGACAGGACCTGGGTTGCGACCGTGCCGCCAACCTGGGTCTCGAGCTGCTTGGCGACGATGTCGGGATCGACCCCAGCCAGCGCAGCGGCAGGGCGGTTGACCTTGATGATGATCGCGTCGCCGGCCACACGAAGCCCGCTCGCCACTTCGACCACGCCGTCGATCTTGCCCATCGCCTCGACCACCTTGCCGGCCGAATCCTCGAGTGCCGCCGCATCGTCTCCGAACAATTTGACCTCGATCGGCTGCGGCACCGCGGTCAGATCGCCGATCAGATCCTCCATCAGCTGCGCCGTCTCGATCTCGAGGCCGGGCACCTGTTTCTCGACCTTCTCCCGGACCTCGGCCATTACCTCCTCGATGTCACGCCGTGATCCGCCTTTCAGGCGGATGAAGAAATCGCCCTCGTCGGCCTCGGTCAGACCACCGCCGAGCTGCACGCCGGTCCGTCGGGAATAGCTCGCGACCTCTGGCGTCGCCTGGACGATCCGCTCGACCTGGCGCAGCAGCCGATCGGTATCAGTCAGCGCGGCGCCGGGCTTTGCCTTGTAGTCGAGGATGAAACCGCCCTCGTCCATTTTGGGCATGAAACCCGATTGGAGGTGCGTCCAGGCAAAGGCTCCGATCACGAGCAGCACTGCCGCCGCGATTCCGGCAACAAGGCCGGGGCGGGCAAAGGCGCGGATCGCCGCCCTGCCATAACCCTCGCCGATCGGCCCGGTGAAGCGCTCGGCCTTGTCGGCCGCCTCGGCGTCCTTCACCGTCAGCCAGCGTTCGGCGATGATCGGCAGCGCGAAGCGGGCGTAGAGCAGCGACACGGCAAGCGCCGACACCATCGTGACCGCCAGCGCCTTGAAGAAGCCGCCGGTCACCCCGGAGATGAAGGCGAGCGGCACGAACACCACGATCGTCGCCATGGTCGATCCGAACAGCGGCCGCGCCATTTCGCGCGCCGCGGCGAGCATCGACGGGCGTTCGCCATGCTTATGCTCTGCCTCCTGCAGGCGCCGCATCAGATGTTCTAGCATCACCACGGCGTCGTCAACGACAAGGCCGACCGCGGCCGCCATGCCGCCGAGCGTCATCATGTTGAAGCTCATATGCAGCGCGTAGAGCGCGAGGCAGGTCGCCGCGAGCACCGCCGGGAGCAGGGCGGCGGTGATCACCATCAGCCGCCAGCTGCGCAGGAACAGGAACAGCACGAGCCCGGCGAGCACCGCACCGAGCAGGATCGCGTCACGCACGGCATCGGCGGCACCGGTCACCAGCTCGGACTGGTCGTAGAAGAAGCTGACCTTGACGTCGTCGGGCAGAGCTACATCCTTCATCCGGGCGTTGACTTCCTTGACCAGCGCGACGGCATCGGCGGTCGGCGTCTGGCGGATATTGACCAGCACGGCATTGGCGCCGTTCGAGGTGACCTTGGTCCAGACCGGCGCGGGTGCGCGGCGGACGGTCGCGACCTGGCCGAGCGTCGCGACACCGGCCCCGGCCGTGCTGCCCGCCTTGATCGGCGTCGCCGCGATATCAGCCTCGCTTCCCAGACGGTTCTCGACCAGCGCGAGATACAGTCGGTGGCGGTCTTCGATCTTGCCGACCGCGGCAACGCTGTTGGCGTTGCCGAGTGCCGTGGTGACATCAGTCATGGTCAGGCCGAGTGCCTGGAGCTTGGCCGGATCGATCTCGACCTCGATCTCCTGGCTCGATCCGCCAAGCACATCGACCCCGGCAACGCCGGGGACGGTGGAGAGAACCGGGCGCAGCCGGAGCTGCGCCATCTGCGCCAGCGCGACGCCGTCGCGCTTGCTCGAGGTGAGCGAAATGCCAAGCACCGGGAAGATCGTCGGATCGGACCGGCGCACGCTGAAGCGCGTGCCGGCCGGGAGGTCGGGCAGGATCGTCGCCAGCGCGCCCTGGGTGGCGAGCGTCGCCGCGACCATGTCGTCACCCCAGTCGAAGCTCAGCGCCACCTCGGCCGAGCCGCGGCTGGTGGTCGAGCGAATCTGGGTGACGCCGGGGATCTCGCGCAGTGCGATCTCGGCGGGCCGGGTGATATTGGCTTCCATCTGCGCCGCGTCGCGGTCGCCCGCATCGATCGCGACCACCACGCGTGGATAGTCGATATGCGGAAAAAGGGTGACCGGCAGCCGCGTCGCGGCGACCAGGCCGGCGAGTGTGACGAGAAAGACGCTCAACCAGATCGAGCGTTGATGGCGCTTCAGAAGCTCCTTCATTTCGCCGCCCCGATCTGCTGCTCGCTGACCTTCATGCCGTCCTCGAGCGCGGTGCCGCCCTCGGTGACGACCTTCTCGCCCGGCTGGAGGCCCTTGAGGATCTGGATGCGATCGCCCGAGGAATTGCCCGGCGACACGTCGCGCGCCTTGGCGACGCCTTTGGCGACGACGAACACATAGCTGCGCCCGCCATCGTCGAGCAGTGCCGCATAGGGAATCGAGATACCGGTCGAAGCGCCGCCGACCGAGAGCGCGGCGCGCAGCGGCTCGCCGGCCCCCAGGCCTGCGCTGGCCGGTACGCGCACAAAGACCGAAGCGAGGCGGGTTGCCGAGTCGATCTGCGGATCAACGCCGACGATGGTGACAGTGGCAGCGTGGCTGCCATCGAGCATTTCGATATGGATCGGCATGCCGGGGTGCAACCGCTGCGCCAGGACCGGGTCGACCCCGAACCGAGCGCGAAGATCGCCCGGCGCGCCGATCGTCCCGACCGTGGTTCCGGCAGTGATCTGATCGCCCGGCTTGACGGTCAGGCTCTGGACAGTGCCGGCGGCGGGCGCCCGCAGCACGGCTGATGCGCCCCGGATTCCGAGATTGTCGCGCGTCGCCGTGGCGGTCGCGGCGGACGCGCGCGCAGTTTCGACATCGGCGTCGCTGGCAAGCCCGTCGGCACGCATCCGCAAAGCGCGCTGATAGGCAGCGCTTGCGACTGCGGCATCATTCGCCGCCTTGGATATCTCGGTGCGCATCGCCGGGCTGGGGCGCAGCGTGAGGACCACCTGGCCCGCGCCGACGGCCGTACCCGTCGGCGCGTTGATCGCGGCGACAAGCGCTTCGCCCGGCATGACGAGCGCGTGCGTTGCGCCCGGGCCGGCCTCGGTCGCGCCATAGACGGTCAGGTCGTTGTCCGACGCGCCGAGTTCGGCGGACGCGGTGCGCACCTCGGCGGTCTTCTCGGGCGCGGTCTCGCTGTCGGCGGCGCCGCCGCCGCACCCCGCGAGGAGCAGGAGGAGAAGGGGGGCGATCGGCTTCATTTGGTCCATCCTTCACTGGGGCCGCCCGACAGCAATTCGAGGGCAATGGTCTGCTCGGCGATCTGCTGCTCGAGCTGGAGGAGTGCGAGCTTGCGGTCGCGCAGCGCCTGGAGCGCTGTGTCGGCGGTCGCGCGCGACAGGTCGCCGCGCGCCGCGGCGCGCCCGGTTGCCGCCGCATAGCGATCGATCGCCGGCAATTGGCCGGCGAGCTCGGCCTGCTGCCCGCGTAGCGTCGCGAGCCCCCTGACCGCGGCGGCGATCTCGGCGCGCGTCTGGAACAACCGGGCGGCATACTCAGCTTTCAGCTGCTCGCGCGTAGCCTTGGCGATCGCGATGCCACCGCGGTTGCGGTTCCACAGCGGCAGGGTGAAGCCGATCTGCGGTCCGAGCGTCTTGTTGTCGGCTGTATCGCGCGCGCCGGCCATGGTCAGCGACAGATTGGGAAACTGGTCGAGCACCGCCTTGTGCAGCTCGGCGTCGGCCACGCCATAGCCGGCACGAAGCGCCTGCAGGTCGAGCCGCCGGTCGATGGCCTGCGCGACCAGGGTGTCGGCGGCTGGCGGCAGCGGCGACGATTCGGGCGGCGCGAGGTGGAGGATCGTCTCCGGCGGCAGGCCAAGCTGCTTGTTGAGGTCGGCTCGCGCCGTCGCCAGATCCGTCTCGGCCGTGCGTGCCTTGGCCGAGGCATCGAGCAGCGCCTGGCGCCTTGTATCGAGCTCGCCCCCCGCGATATCGCCCCGTCCGGCCGCCCGGCTCGCGGCATCGAACAGCTGCCGGGCGGAGGCGGCGCTGGTCTGCGCGATGGTGCGCTGCTCCTCGAGCGCCAGAACCCGGACACCCTGCAGGCGCGCCTGGCCCGCGATCTGCCATTCGGCCCAGGCGAGATCGAGCCGGACCTGGCGTTTCGCCGCTTCGCCGGACTCGCGTGTCACGCGCGCCGTGCGGAGCTGGTTCAGATCGAAGCCGATCTGGGCGCCATAGCCGTTGAATTCGTCGGGACCGGACAGCAGCTTGTCGAAACTTCCCTGGAAGGTCGGATCGGGAAGCAGCCGTGCCGAAAAGGCCTGGGCGTCGGTGACCCCCGATTTGAGTCGCTGCGCCTTGAGATCGGGATTTTCGAGCACCGCGATCACTGCCAGGGCATTAGGGGTGAGTGGCGCCGACAGGTCGATTGCCTGGGGCGTCAGATAGGGGCGCTCGATCTTCTGCGCGTCCATCGAGAGGATGGCCGGATCGGGCGCGGCGAGCGTGACCGGTGCCGGGGCGAGCGGCGACGGCGCGTAGCGTGCGCACCCGGCAAGCAGGCTCGTCGTGGCCAGCAGGACGATAAGGCGGCGCATCAACGGGGCCGCCGAGGGAAAGTCAGCATCACAGTCGCTCCGGGCTGATGATCATGAAGGGTTGCAGTGCCGCCATGGGCATGGGCGACCGCGGCGACGAGGCTCAGGCCGAGCCCATGTCCAGGCGTCGAACGGCTGCTTTCGAGCCGCGCAAAGCGACCGAACACCCGCCCGCGGTCTTCGGGCGGGATGCCGGGCCCGCGGTCGCTCACCGTGATGACGATCGCGTCATCACGTTCGGTCAGGGAAATCGCGATGTCGGTGTCGGGGGGCGTGTGGCGCAGCGCATTGTCGAGCAGGTTGATGCCGGCCTGGGCGAGCAGTTCGTGGCTCCCCTCGATCTCGATACCGGGTGCGATGTCGCGCGTAAGCCTGCGCCCGCTATCCTCGGCGGACGGCTGGTAGCTGTCGGCGAGATCGGTGACGAGCGCGCTCAGATCGACGGGCGCCATCTGCACGCCGGCTCCGCGCGCCTCGACCTCGGCGATGCCGAGGATCGCGGCGAACAGGGCCAGCGTGTCGTCGGTTTGGTCGATCGCGTCGTGCAGGGCGGCTTTCAGCCTGGCAGGTTCGTCAGGCCCCTCCGCCGCTGCCTCGAGCCGCTGGCGCAGGCGGGTCAGCGGGGTGCGCAGATCATGGGCGACGTCGCTCGAGACTTGGCGGAGATTATCGAGCAGCCCGGCGATCCGATCGAGCATGCGGTTAAGCGTTGTCGACAGCCGGTCGAATTCGTCACCACTGCCGGTAAGCCGCATTCGGCTGGCGAGATCCCCGGCGATAATCGCTTCGGCGGTGCGATTCATCGCATCGAGCCGGTACCGCAGCGCGCGGCTGAGCAGGAAGGCGCCGGCCATGCCAATCAGGGCGATCAGGCCGAATGCCGCGGCGAGCAGCGGAAGCATGTGCCTGTCCAGCTTCTCGATCGCCTCCGGGTCTGCCCCGACGATCAGCGTGCCGCCCCCGGCGACCGGCGACGTCAGGGCGCGCGTGTTGGCCAACCTGCCATTGGCCTTGACGAATTCCACTTCGGACCAGCCGGGCGCCGGCACAGCCGCGATCTGCCGCCCGGCGACAAGGCGACCCTGGGCGTCGAGCAGGGCATAACGCATATCGCCGGGCTTATGCGCGTGATGCGCAGCAACTGCCGCGACAAGGCCGATATCGTCGTCCGCCGCCTCGCGCAGCAGCGTTGCTCGCTCGGTCATGACGCGTTGATCGAGTTCGTAGCGCAGCTCGTTGAGCATCGCCCAGTAGATCCCCACGCCCAGCAGGAGGATGACTAGGGTGAAAGCTGCGCTGAAATAGGCCGCGAGGCGGAAAGCCGTCGAGGACGGCAGCCTCAGCGCGCCGCCCGCGACCCCGGCGGGCGTGAAAGACCCACCCATCGTCACGATCACGCACCGAACTTGGCGAACAGGGCCAGCGCGAGCGTCACTGTCAGCGCACCGCCGATCCGGGTCGCGACCTGGGCGAAGGGCATCAGCACCATCCGGTTGGACGCGCTGAGGATCGCGACGTCGCCGGTGCCGCCCTGGCTCGCCCGGCAGGCGGTGATGATCCCGGATTCGATCGGATGGATATTGACCAGGCGTCCGGTGAAGAAGCCGGTCGTCACGAGCGTGCCAACGGTCGCCAGGATGGTGACGATCTCGGGCAGGGTGAAGGCGCTCAACAGCTTTTCCCACGGCGTCTTGGCGACGCCGATCGCGAACAGCAGCGGATAGGTGACCAGCGACGCGAAGAACTGGTAGTTGCGATAGGCGCCCTGCTCGAGCGACGGCGAGACCAGCCGGCCGAGCTTGAGGATCACCGCCAGGAACAACATGGTGACCGGGCCCGGGAAGCCGGTCAGCTTCTGGACCAGCGCGCCCGCAAGATAGAGCGTCATCGCCAGCAGCAGGGCGGCGCCGACCGTCTGCAGGTCGGGCATGAAGCGCGCCGCTTCCTTGCCGGTCAGCGCGACATCATGCTCGCCCGGCTGGAGCTGGCCTTCTCCGGTCAGATCGGGGCGCCTTTTGCCGAGAAGATTGAGTCCGCCCGCCAGCAGGATTGCGGCAAGGCTGCCGAACATCACTGCCGGCAGAATCTCGGCGAGCAGGTCGCCCTGCTTCCCGCCCGAGAGCGTCGCATAGCCGATCGACAGCGGGATCGCCCCCTCGCCGACGCCGCCGCCCAGCACCGGGACGACGACCATGAAGGCGGTGTGCTTGAAGCCCATGCCAAGCGCGGTGCCGACCGCGCAGCCGACCGCGGCCGCGGCGATCGATCCGCTCAGGATTGGGACGAGAATCTTGAGGAAACCGCCGATCAGCATGCGCCGGTCCATGCCGAGGATGCTGCCGACGATGATCGAGCCGATGAAAAGATAGAGGAAGTTGCTCTGGTCGGTGAAGGTTGTGATCGAGTCCTTGAGCGGCTTGGGAATGACGCCGAGATAGACCAGCAGCGAGGGCACGAAGGTCGCGAGGATCGCCGCGGCGCCAATCCTTTTCAGGCCCGGAACGTGCTTGCCGATCTCGGCGCAGAGGAAGCCGCCCGCGCCGAGGATGAGGATATTGGTCGTGAGGTCCGCCGGTACCTCGCCCTTGGCGACATAGGCACCGACCAGCAGCAGGATCGCGACCAGTACGGGCAGCGGCACGATGCCGATCCGCGTGTCCATAATCCGCCACCAGCCGTGCGGACCTTCCTCGCCGTCGAGCGTATGCGTGTCGTCGATCGGCTGAACCGCGATGTTCTCGGCCATCATCTCTCTCCCGGCGCGAAGCGGGTGCGTGGCGCATCGGCGCCACGCCCTTTCGCTGCTATTTTTCGGATACGACCATCAGGCGGAATGTGCCCGGTTTGGCACTAGGCAGATGCTTCTTGCCCGGAATGACCGGTCCCCAGACGAGATCGGCCGTCGAGGAAAAGGCGCGGTGGGTCTTGGGATCGACCGCCACGGTCTTGGCATATTCGTCGATCTTGAGCGTCTGGTTGACCGTGTATTTGTCCTTCGCGGCCTGGTCGACAATCGTCCAGCCGCCATCGCGGTTCGCGACATAGATGCGCTTCTTGTCGACATCGAAGGCGATGCCGTCAGGGTCCCCGCCAACCGGGACGGTGGTCAGCACCTTGCCCGAGTCCGCGTCCGTGACGGTCATCACCCTGTTGCCGCAGCCGCTGAACAGCACGCGGTTGACCGGATCCAACGAAAGCGGCGCGGGGCCGTCGCAGCCGGGCAGGGGGATGGTGCTGGCCAGCGTCATGGTCTTGGTATCGATCACGCCGATATCATTGCCCTCTTCCATATTGACCCAGACCTTGCCCAGGCCGTCGCTCTGCGAGAATTCGGGGCCGTTGGGCAGCGTGATCGACTTGACCACTGTCCCCTTGGCCGGGTCGATCACACTGACCTGATTCGAATCGCCGTCGAATGCCAAGACCATGCCAGACTTCTTGTCGAACACGATGCTGTCGGGCTTCTTGCCGGTCGGGATGACCTTGAGCGTCTTGCCCGTGGCCGGGTCGAACTCGACCACTGCATTCTGGTCGCCGTCGGTGACGAAGGCATGGCCTGAAGCGAGCGCGACGCCGTGCGCCGCCTTGAGGCCCGATACAGTCCCGATCGGCTTCAATGTGTCGAGGTCGAGGATATGGACCACGTTGGTGTGGGTCACGTAGAGCCGGCGTGCTTCGGCATCGACCGTGAGATAGTCGCCTCGGCCTTCGCCGGGCAGCGCCACCTTGTCGATCGTGAAAGCGGTCGCGCTCTCGGCCGCGCTCGCGTTGCTCGTCGCCGAATTGCCACCGGCCGAACCATGGCACCCGGCCAGTACCGCCATGCAAGCGGCGGACATCAAAAGCTTGCGCACCTAAACCTCTCCATCAAAGACGACCGGGTGAAAGACCCGGCTCTATCGGATGGGGGTGGTAGCCGCTGAACCTGTCACCACGCTGTCAGCCGTCGCGATGCCCTCCTTGCCCGCTCCGGGGAAGAGCAAGCGTGCCAGCAGCCCGTGTCCCGACCGTGCCGTTTCCAGCGTCAGCCGCGCGCCGAGCGCCTCGGCAAGCGCCTCGGCGATCGGCAGGCCAAGTCCGCTGCCATCGTGCCGGGCATCGCGCTCGAGCCGTGAAAACCGTGTCAGCGCGCGCAAACGATCCTCGGGGGCGATGCCGGGTCCGTCGTCCTCGACCAGCACCGCGACGCCTTCGGGCACCGCCTCGACGATGATCGCGACATGGCCATGCTCGCGATTGTAGCGGATCGCATTGTCGACGAGATTGCCGAGCAGTTCGGCGGCGAGCAGATCATGCGTGCGGATCAGTGTCGACGCCGCGGTCCGCTCGAAGCGCAGTTCTATCCCGCGCGCGATCGCCGCGGGCGCATAATCCTCGGCGACCGAGGCGGCGAGCGTATTGGCGTTGACCGAGGCGAGGTTCTGCTGTTGCGGGGCCGCGTTGTCGGCCCGCGCGAGCGCAAGCAGCTGGATCACGAGCCGCTGCAACCTTTCGCTGGCGTGATCGATATCGTCAAGCGACGCCTTCGCCTCGGCGCTGCCCGGCTCGGCACCGCGCAGAACGCCGATATGGGTCCGCAGGATCGACAGCGGTGTGCGCAGCTGGTGCGACGCATCGGCGGTGAACTGGCGCATGCGCTGGAGCGCGGTGTCGAGGCGCCGGAGCATGCCATTGAACGCAGTCACCAGGTCGCGCAGTTCAGCGGGGACGCCCTCAAACGGGAGAGGGGTGAGGTCGACGGCGAGGCGGTGATCCATCTCCTCGCGCAGCACAGTCAACGGCCTGATCCCCCAGCGCACCGCGACCGGCAACAGCAGCAGCGTCAAGCCGATCAGCGTCGCCTCGAGCAGGACAAGGCCGATCAGCAGCCGGTGCTCGATCCGCTCGCGTGTCACCATCGTTTCGGCGACCTCGACCACCACTGGCTGGGCGATTCCCGGCAAACGCCGGCCTTCGCTGACGATCCGAACCGGTAGCCCACGATACTCGGCGTTGCCGAAACGTACCTCGGTGTCACGCAATCCGCCCGGCGTCAGGTTCGGCAGGTCGCTATAACCGGTGATCGACCGGCTGCCCTGGCGGATGCTGTAGTAGACGTTGTCGCGCTCGCTGTCCTCGAGCATGCCGAAGATCGCCGGCGACAGGTTCAGCGAAATCTCGCCGTCATCGACCGTCAGGGATTCAGCGATCGCGCGTGACGCCGCGCCGAGGATGCGGTCATTGACCGTTTCGACCGACCCGCTGATCGCGAGCGCGCCACCGACCCCGAGCAGCGCCGCCAGGATCGCCATCGGCAGCGCCATGCCGCGTAGCAATCGTGCGGTGAGCGACCCGCCGGTCCGCGCCCAGAACGCTGCCAGCATCAATCGCCGACCAGCATATAGCCAAGCCCCCGGATCGTGCGGATTTCCGGTCCGTTCGGTCCGAGCTTGCGCCGCAGCCGCGCGACATAGACCTCGACCGCGTTCGGGCCGACCGGCTCGTCGAAGCCGAAGATCTCGCCCGCGAGCCGGTCCTTCGCAACCACCTTGCCGACGCGCGCAACCAGCCGCTCGAGTACGGTCCATTCGCGGCGCCGCAGATCGACCGCGCGGTCGCCGACCGTCACAATGGCGCGCGACTGGTCGATCGTCAGGGCGCCGATGGTGATGACCGGCGAGGCGTCGCCTTGGGCACGGCGCAGCAGGGCGCGGATGCGGGCCTCGAGTTCGCCCGGTTCGAACGGCTTGAGCAGATAGTCGTCCGCACCGAGGTCGAGCCCCATGATACGGTCCTCGAGCGCGTCACGCGCAGTCAGAATCAGGATCGGCGTCCTGCTGCCATCGCGGCGCAGGCGCTTGAGCACGTCGAGCCCCGATATGTCGGGCAGCCCGAGATCGAGCGTGATCAGCGCGAACGGCTCTTCGCGCGCAAGCGCAAGCGCTGTCTCGCCGTCTTCAGCGACATCGACGGCATAGCCCGCCGCCTTGAGCGTCGCGCTCAGCCCGCGCGCGAGCGAGGGATCGTCCTCAACCAACAGGATTCGCGCCACGACCGACCTCGCACATTGACCCTGCGACCATAGCGTCAGAAAAGCCGCAATGGCGAGTCGGGGAGATGCAGGAAGGAGGGGCACGCTGCACCGGCATGCGATCTGCCTCGCACTGACTGCCGCGCTGCTGACGGGATGCGCCAGACGCGATCCGCGGACCCCGCCCGGCTATCCCAACGACTATGGCGATATCCTGCGCCAGGCCGATAGCGAGCAGAGGCTACTGATCTGGTCGGCGGTCGATCGCGACAAGGCGGTGCCGTTGCTCGATGCGTTCCGCCGCGCCCATCCCGGGCTGACGGTCGACTATGTCGAACTGTCGGCGCGCACCCTCAATGACCGGTTCCTCGATGCGGTCGCGCGGCACGGCGAGATCCCCGATTTCCTCTGGTCCTCCGCGATGGACCTGCAGATCAAGCTGACCAATGACGGCTATGCCCAGCGCTACCGCTCGCCTGAGGCTACAGCACTGCCGCACTGGGCGAACTGGAAGAATCAGGCCTGGGGCGTGACCGCCGAACCGATCGTGATGATCTACAACCGCAAGTTGATCGCTGATGCCGCAGCGCCGGCGAGCCGCGCCGAGCTGACCCGGTTGCTCGAGCGCAAATCGCCCGCGCTGCGCGGCCGGGTCGCGACCTATGACGTGCCCAATTCGGCGGTCGGCTATCTGTATCTCACCCAGGACCAGCAGGCGACGCCGGACATCTGGCGGCTGGTGCGGGCGATGGGGACGAACGGCGTTCGGCTCTACGCCAGCGCCGAGGAGATCATGGCGTCGGTCAAGCGCGGGGAGTCCGCGATCGGTTATAATGTCGTCGGCTCCTATGCGCGCGACGAGGTGCTGCGCGACCCCGATCTCGGCATGGTGCTTCCGCGCGACTATACGCTCGTCATGTCGCGCATCGCGCTGATTCCGGCGGCGGCACCGCACCCGGCGGCGGCGAAATTGTTCATCGACTTCCTGCTGTCGAAACAGGGCCAGCGCTTCCTCGCCGCGCGATCAATGCCGCCGGTGCGCGACGACGTGCCGGGTCCCGCCGAACTGCGTCCGGCCGGCTTCGCGATGCGCGCGATCCGGGTCGGGCCGACCCTGCTTGTCGATCGCGACCAGCTCACGCGGCGCTATTTCCTGCGGCGCTGGTCGGCGGCGCTCGCCGGCTCCTCCCGCAGCGACCGATAGGGTCCGCGTGCGATGATCGCCTGCGCTGCGTCGCTGGTGACGAAGGACAGCCAATCCGCGGCCGCGCTGCGCGGGTGCGGATCGGCATAGGCGTTGACGCGGCGCTCGAACGGGTAGGCGGGATCGCCGGGCAGCCGCCCTTCGACCGCCACGATATGGGTGCCCGCCAGCGGGGACGCGTCGCCAAGAGCCAGTGCCGCGGGATCATTCGCGACCGCCTGTGCGACCGCTCTGCCGAAGCGATCCTCGTGCCCGGCAGGCAAGACCGGCTCGCTGATCTCGCGCACCCGGTCCCAATCAAACTGAGTCGCGCCCGACAGCACCGCTTTGCGCAGATAGCGACCGGTGCCGCTCTCGGCATCGGGGAGGACGAGACGGACCGGCTTCGCGGCTAGCGGCCCGGTCACACCAAGCATCCGCCAGGTCGGCGTCGTGCCGAGGCGGAACAGGGACGTGAGCTGCGCGATGGAGATGGTTCGCACCGGGTTGCCGGCATTGACCCGCACCGCCAGCGCGGGCGACCGCCCGGCCAGAGCGATGCTGCCGCGCATGACCGGAGTCGCTGCCGGCGGATGGCGGAACACCCATTCGAACGCCTTGGCCTCGGGGTCGGTCGCGTCGCGTCCGAGCACCGCGATATCGGCGCGCCCCGTATAGAGCCATGCCATCGCGACATCGCTGCCGATGGCCGCGATATGGATCGCCTGGCCGGGATGGGTCCGCCGATATACCTCCGTCAATGTGGTGAGCGTCGGGGCGAGTTGCGCCGTGGTCGCGATCTCGATCGCCGGGCCGCCCGGTCCCGGCGGCGCCACCTGTGCCGCCGCGGGCGCAGTCGACAGCAACAACACGAGACCCCTGATCTTCATTGCAGTTTCGCCCGTTCGCGCATCAGTGTCGGGCGGTCGAGCGGCAGATAGCCACTGTCCTCGACCAGCGCCGTCTGCCCCTCGCGGCTGAGGATGTAGCGCAGGAATTCACGCTCGGCCGGCGCGATCGGCTTGCCCGGTGGGCGGTCGACAAAAGCGGGGATGATCCGGCCCAGCGGATAGTGTCGGCCGATCAGCGTCGCGTCGCTTGCGGTGACAAAGCCGCGCCGCGCATCCCAGGCGAGCGGCAACGCCTTCACGCCCGGATTGGCGAAGACGATGCTCGAAATCGCGATCCCGTCCGGATCCCTGGCCAGTGCTTCGAGGATCAGCTGGCCGTGCTGCACCACGCTGCCATCGGGTTGCGTCACCGGCATATATTCGCGCACCGCCGGATTCCAGCGATGGCTGCCGCACAGCACGCGCTCGCGGAAGAACAGGGCGAAATCGACATCGGTCTTCCAGCTGTACGGCGTGATCGGATGCGTCGCCTGCGGTCCCTTGATTCCGAGCTGGCTCCAGGTGCGGATATTGCGCCCACCCGGCGAGCAGCGATGCTCGGCGCCGAATATGCCTTCGAGCTGGCGCACGGTCAGCCGGGTCAGCGGATTGTCGCGCTGCACGAAGATCATATGCGCGTAGTCGAAGTAATTGGTCGCCACGCTGCCATTGGCGATCTCGATTTTCGTCGGGGCATAGCCCCGCGCGCGGCGGAACATGCGCTCGGCGTCAGGGCTGATCTCTTCACCCAGGATGGTGATCGTACCCTTGCCGTCGGCCAGAGCACCCATCGCCGAGGCTGTGCCGTACATGCGATAATCGAGCGTCACCCCGGGCTGGCTGCGCTGGAATTCGGCGAACCAGCGCCGCACCAGATCGCCGACGAAATCATGCTTGGGGCTGCCATGGCCCCAGATGCGGATCGTCCCCGAGACCGGCGGCCCGACGGTATAGCGCGGCAGCGTCGCGAGCGTGCCGGTCGCGGCGGGCGAGGGGACCGCCTTGGGCGGATCGGCGGCGGAGAGGCTGAGCAGCGCGGCGAGGATGAGAAGGCGTTTCATCGAATGCTTTCCACGATGGCGCGCTGAGCTGCGGCATCGGCCGGCGCCAGCGGGAGATAGCCGCGATCCTCGGCAAGCAGCGCCTGCCCCTCGTCCGACAATATGTAGTGCAGGAAGGCTGCGACGCGTGGATCAAGCGCGGTACCGGGCTTGCGCGCGTAAAAGGCGTAGGCGCGCCGGGCGAGCGGGTAGCTTCGCGCAATGATCGTCGTGGTACTCGGCAACACGGCCGGACCATTGCCAAACGCGAGCGGGAGGAGGCGGAGGCCATCGACTGCCTGGGCCGGATTGGCGATTGCCAACCCCGCCCGATCACCCCGCGCCGCGGCGCCGACCTGTTCAGCCGCAGGCGTCATCGTGCCATCGAGCTCGCGCGCATCGCCATATTCGGCGATTCGGTCCCAGCACATCCGCCGGCCACCGTGCATTGCGCGATTCTGCAACCACGCGCCGGTACGGGTGGCGAAATCATAGCTGCGGATATGGATCGGCATCCGCGCCCAATCCCCCTCCAGGCCGAGATCGCCCCAAGTGTTCACTGGCTTGCCCTTGCCGCCGCAATCGAGAATCGCAGCAAGTTGCGCGAGCGTCAGGGCCTTGAGCGGGTTGACGGCATCGACCAGCACCGCGATCGCGTCTGATTTGCCCGGCACCGACAGGCTGCCATTGGCGATCTCGATCCGCGTCGCGTCGAACTGCATCGGGCGCGAGAAGCCGTTATCGTCGACGCCATCATTCCTGCGGCCCATCAGCGCGAGATCGGCGACGCCGCCGGTCAGGCCGTGGATCGCACTGTCCGATCCCTTCATCGCGAATTCGAAGCGCGCGTCCGGGTGATCGCGGCGATAGGCGTCGGCCCAGCGCTCAGCGATGCCGAGCATCGCCGGATTGCCCCAGATGCGGATCGGCGCGTCCTGCGCCTGGACAGCACAGGGAAGCAGCAATGCCAGCAGGGCGAGCAGCATCCTCATGCGAGCAACCGACGCTGTTGCTCGGCGACCCGCGGCGACAGCGGCAGATAGCGGCCGTCACGGTTAACCGCCTCCTGCCCCTCGCGACTGAGGATATAGCGCAGGAATTCGCGTACCTTGGGGTCGATGCGGCCGTCGGGCGGCCGGTCGATCACTGCGGGAAGTGTGCGGGCGAGCGGATAGCTTTGGTCCATCAGCGTCGCGTCGCTCGCCGCGACGAAGGGCCCGGCGGTTGTGATCCCGAGCGGCAGCGGTTTCACCTCGGGCACGGCGTAGCGAATGTTCGAAATGGCGATACCCGCCGGGTCTTTGGCCAGATTGTCGAGAATCTGCTGGCCATGATCATAGATGCGGCCATCGGGATAGAGGATATGGGCATATTCGCGCAGCGCCGGGTTCCAGCGGTGGCTGCCGAGCAATACGGCGTTCTGGACATAGAAGCCGAAGCTGTCGTCGATCGCCCAGCTGTACGGCGTAATCGCGCGGTTCGCCCAGACACCCGTCAGGCCGAGCTCACCCCATCGCCGTATGTTGCGTGTGCCACGGCGATGCTCGGTGCCGAGGATCGCGTCGAGCTCGACCAGCGAGACATGGGCGATCGGATTGTCGCGGTGGACGAAGATCATCTGCGCATAATCGAAATTGCGCACGTCCATGCAGCCGGTCATCAGCTGAACGCCGGTCGGCGCATAGCCCTTCACCCGCTCGAACGCCCTGGCTGCGTCGGGAAGAATTTCCTCGCCGAGCAGGGCGATGTCGCCAAGGCCGTTATAAAGTGCCGGAATCCCGGACGAGGTGCCGTAAAGATCATAATCGAGCCGCGCCTGCGGGTTGAAGCGCGTGAAGTCGGCCGCCCATTGGTCGATCAGATATTGCATCCATGGCAGCTTGCGATTGCCATGGCCCCATAGCCGGATCGCGCCCGATACGGGTTGCTCCGGCCGGTAGCGTGGCATGGCCGCTGCGGCGCGCGCGGCGGCGCTGCCCGGCGGCGCGGGGCGCGGATCGATCTTCTGATCGGCGGGCGTCAGCCGCTGAGCCCAGGCAGGCGCGGCGAGCAGGGCCGCTGCCCCGCCGATAAAGACGCGGCGCTGGATCATGCGATCCCCCGCTCGCGCGACACGCGCCGGCGGCGGAACCAGGTGATCGCGCCGGTGACGGCGAGCGCGGGCAGGCTCAGTCCGGCGAGCATGACGAGCAGCCGCCCGACGACCCCGGCGACATCGCCGGTATGGACTGAATAGATCGCGTCGGTCAGCCGGTTGGCGAGCGGCCCTGTGCGTGAATCATAGGCATCGACGATCGCGCCGCTCTCGGGATCGATCGCGAGGGTCGAAGTACCCGCCCAGCGCCGATTGTCGTCGGGCTGAAGCAGCCGGAAGAAATAGACCGGGGATTTGGCCGAGGGCAGCACGATCCGCACCAGCGTCGACCCGGGGAAGTGCGCGCGTGCGACAGCATAAGCCTGCTCGGCGGATAGGCGGATCGCTGGCGCCATAGCCTGTGGCTTCGGTTTGTAGACAGGACGGTAGCCCGCTGTTTCGGCCAGGAAAGTGCGCAACTGCGGCGCGAAGGCGAGATAGATGCCCGCGCTCACCATGACGACGAGCGCCGGTGCCGCCACGATCCCGATCAGCCGGTGCCAGCCGATCAGGCGCGCGCGCGTGGCGGGCAGCCGTGTCATGCGCGCCGCCGCCCGCCATTTCGCGAACCAGCCGGCGTTCCACAATCCGACCAGCAGCGAGGCGAGCAGGAACGCTCCCGAGGTGCCGACGATCAACTGGCCTGTATCGCCAAGCAGCAGTGCTTCATGCAGCCGCAGAAGCCAGCCCCAAGTTGCGCCGCCCGACGGCAGTGGCGCGCCGGGATCGCGGCGATCGAGAAGCTTGCCGTCCCGGCCATCGATCACCAGCGTCCGCTCGCCATGCGCGCTCTGGTAATAGGCAAGCAGCGGCACCGGATTGGGGCCGAAGCTTTCCAACTTGGTCACCCTGGCGCCGGCGGCCGCGCTTGATCGAGAAATGAGCTGATCGAGCGGTGCCAGTGTGGCTTGCCCTGGCCGTGCCAGCACCGCATCCTGCAGGTCGCGGTTGAACACCAGGCTCGCCCCGGTCAGCCCCTGCAACGCCCAGAACAGGCCGAGCGTGATGCCGAGCCAGGTGTGAACCCGAAGCAGCTGCCGTTTCACGATGCGCCCTGCGTCATTGCGCAGTGACCTTGTCCAATTTGCTGCGCTCGGCCGCGACCAGCGCAGCGGTCAGCGGCAGCATCGTCGTATCGCGGTTGACCTCCTCCTGTGCTTCGCGGCTCAAGATGAAATGCAGGAACTCGCGCACTTTGGGGTCGATGGTGCCGTCAGCATTCCGGTTGGCGTAGAACCACATATTGTCGAACAGGGGGTAGCTATGGTCGCGCACCGCCTCGATGCCCGGTGGGACGAGGCGTCCGTCGGCGAGGCGGATCGGCACCACGCGGGTGTTCGCATTCACCCCGCGCAAGGGCGCATAATAAGCGATGGCATAGCGGTTGCGGCCGAGCGCCTCGGCCATCTGCTGGTCGACGCTCATCAATTTGCCGTCGCCGGTCGCGCTGATCGTGAACTGCTTGAGATGCTCGTTCCACTGCCCGCTGCCCTTGAGGACATCGTCCGAGAAACGTGGCGCGAAGAGATATTGGAGATTGTAGCCATAGGGATCGATTGTCCGCGCCGCCCAGTCGCCCTTGAGACCGAGTTGGCCCCAGGTGCGGATATTCCCCTCGGGTCCGCGCGCGACGCCGGGGTCCCAACTCGTGCCGTGCCACCCGCCGCTGCGCTCGGCGCCGAAGATGCCGTCGATCTGGTCGAGCGTCAGGCTGGCGAGCGGATTGTCCTTGTGCACCTCGATCGCAAAGGGCGGATCGACTGACCAGCCGGTCATTCCCGCAATCTCGATCGGGTCGCGGTTGAAGCGGCGCTGGAACGACAGCAAGTCGACCCAGATCATGCGCCGGGCGATCGCGACATCCGCCCCGCCGGTCAGCAACCCGGCGAACGCCCCGCTCGGCGAGATGCTGGTATAGTCGAACCGCGCCTGGGGATGGAACTTGCGGAACGCCGCCTCGAGCCGCTGCTGGAAGCCCGGATTGCCCCACAGGTCGGATGCCCAGATATGGATCGGCCCGGTGATGATCGTCTCGGGCTTGTAGCGCGGCAGATCATCCAGGTTGAATTGGCCGGGCGTGTAGAAATGCTTCGCCTCCTGCTCGGCGACAAAGGCGTCACGCGCCTTCTGCACCGCCAGCGCGTCGCGCACGACGGGTTTTGTGTCCTGAGCTTGGACGCTCCCCGCGGCGAGCGCCGCGACCAGCAGGCTGAGCGCGCAGCGGGTCATGGATCGACCTTGTCGAGCTGGGCAAGCCCCTGCTTCGCGACGACGGCGGTCAGCGGCAGATATTTCCCGTCGTGCTCGATCGCCTCCTGCCCCTCGCGGCTGAGGATGAAGCGCAGGAACTCGATCACCTTGGGATCGGCAGACTTGCCCGGCACCGCATCGGCATAGGCGAAGATATGGTCGTAGAGCGGGTAGCTTCGGTCCTGGATCGTCTCCAGCGTGTACGGCACGTACGGTCCAGCGGCGGTCTCGGCGACGGGCAGGATTTTCTGGGTCGGTGCCGCGCTGCGGGTCAGGTCCGTCGTGGGCGAAGCGACGATGCCGATGCCGTAGCGGTCGGCGGCGAGGTCGGCGTTCATGCCCCGCGACAATTTGCCGTCCGCGGTGACGTAATTGGCATAGGTCCGCATATGCTCGTTCCATTTGTCGGACGATTTGAGCACGCGGTCGCTGAGCGTCGTTGCCTGGTGGTAGCGCAGGTTGAGGCCGTAAGCGTTGATCGGCTTGTCGGCCCAGTCGCCGCCGAGGCCGAGCTGCCCCCAGCTGCGCAGATTCTTCTCTGGTCCACGCGCCCAGCCGGCGCGCCAGCTCGTCCCGTCCCAGCCGCCGGAGCGCTCGGCACCGAAAATGCCGTCGAGCTGCTCGACAGTGATCCTGTCGAGCGGATTGTCCTTGTTCACGACAACCCCGAATGCGGGGTTCCAGCCGGGCACGTCATAGGAGCCGGTGGCGATGTCGAGCGTCAGCGGGTCATGACCCTTGAGCCGCTCATAGAGCTCGAGCTCGGCGAAGGTGGTGGAGCGACCGATGCTGATATCGGCGATGCCGAAGGCGAGTGACGGGATCGTCGCCTGCGCCGTCTCCATATGCCATTCGAAACGGATGCCGGGGTGGAATTTCCGGAACGCCTCCGCCCAATAGCCGCCGACCATGCCGTCAGTGATATAGTTGGAGCCCCAGAGCCGGATCGTCCCGCTGACCTGATGGCGCGGGCGATAAGTGGGGATACCAGAGAGATCGAAGCGTTTGGTATAGGCGATCAGCTGCCCGCGCTTGGTCACCATCGTGCCGCGCGCCGCCTGCATGTCCAGGCCGTTAGTCGACTCGCCCTTGCCGGTGCCCTCGCCCTTCGGCGCGCTTTGCGCCGCAAGCGGGGCGCCGGCGAGGAGCAACGCGATCGCGGCCAGCCGGATCATTTGGTGGCGGGCACGAGCTTGGCGAGCTGTGCTTTCACAACATCGGCGGTGAGAGGCAGATAGCGGCCTTCGTGCTGGATTTCCTGCTGGCCTTCCTGGCTGAGCACGAAGCGCAGGAACTCCTCGGCCTTGGGGTCGATCGGATGGCCCGGCCCGTTGATCGCGTAGAAATAGATCTCGTTGGTCAGGGGATAGGAGCGATCACGCACGCTTTCGAGCGAGCGCGTGACATAGGCCCCGCCATTCTTGCCCTGCACCGCCAACTCGCGCATTTCCGGGCCAAGCCCGTTGGGCGCGATGACGCACAGTGAGAGCGGATCGGCTGCGACGGCGCCGCGCACCTGGTTGGTCCACTGCGCGATCTTCTGGTCGGGCGTCGCGTAGTTCGCATAGGCCCGGTAGCCTTCTACCCACTGGTCGCTGCCGTAGAGGACCTTGTCCGAAAACACGCTCATGATGTTGGCGTGCGCCGACTGGCCGCAGGGGTGGATCGGCTTGTTGGCCCAGTCGCCGGTCAGGCCCAGCTGGCCCCAGGTGCGGATATTTTCCTCGGGCCCGCGGCTAAAGGGATAGTCGGTGCGCCAGACGCTGTGGTCATAGCCCCCGTTGCGCGCCGTGCCGAACACGCCGTCCAGCTGCTTCATGCTGATTTTGGTGAGCGGATTGTCCTTGCTGACGACGATCACATAGGCGGGCGACCATCCGTAGACGTCGTACGATCCGGTCGCGGCCTCGATCTCGGTCTGGGTGAATTTATAGACCTGCTGGAAGGTGAGGTAATCCATCAGCGTCGCCGGGCGGCCGACGCCGAGATCGGCGACCTTGGCGGCCAGCGCCGGGATCGCGATGCCCGCGGTCGGCAGATTATATTCGATCGTGATGCCGGGCTCGAATTTCTTGAACGCGTCCGCCCAATATTGCCCGATCGGGCCGTCCTTCAGATAGTTGCTGCCCCAGATGCGCAGCGTTCCGGTCAGCTGCTGTTTGGGCTTGTAATGAGGCAGCGCGCTCAAATCCCACTGCTTGGAATAACCGCCTTCCAGCGCGTGCTGCTTGCGGAAGCCGGTGACGTCGAGCGTCCAGATCGAGCGGTTGGCGTTGGGCTGCGCCACCGGCGCCTTGGGTGCCTTCTCATCCTGAGCGAACGCGCCACCGGTCAGCGACAGGGTCAGCGTGACGGCGGTAGCGGCGAGCAGCAGGTGCTTCATTTCTTCTTCTCCACCTTGGGGGCGACGACTTGCGGGATCACCGCGTCGAGCCTGGCGCGTTCCGCCACGGCGATGGCGGGGGTGAGCGGCAACCACTTGCCGTCACGCGCGATGATCTCCTGCCCCTCGCGGCTCAGCACGAAGCGCAGGAATTCCTTCAGCTTCGGGTCGAGCGGCTGGCCGGGCAGCTGGTCGGCATAGGCATATTCCTCAAGGTGCAACGGGTAGCTGCGGTCAGCCACGCTATCGATCGTCGGCAGGACGAACGGGCCGGTCTTGTCGGCCGCGATCGGCACCAGCCGCGCGCCCGGTACCGTGACGCCCGGATCGGCAAAGGTGATCCCGCAGCGGTCACGCAGCACGGCGGCGACACGGTCGCGGCCCGGCTGGGTGCGCGTCTTGTCGGGCTTGAGCGCGAGCGGGATCTCGCGCGCGCCGTCGTTCCACATATTGCCGCCGACCAGTATCTTGCGCTCGAACACTGACATCAGATGATATTTGAGGGGCGGGACATAGACGTGGATCGGTTGGCTGGCGCACGTTCCCGTCACGCCGAGCTGGCTCCAGTTACGGATATTCTCGTCAGCGCCGCGCCCGGCCTGGCGCCGCCACGTTGTCGATACCCAGCCGCCCCGCCGTGGGCCACCGAAGATACCGTCGAGCTGGCGAACGGTCAGCCCTTTGATCGGGTTGGCCTGGTTGACGAAGATCGCGATCGCCGGGCTCCAGCCTGGCACGTCATAGGCCCCGGTCGCGATCTGGAATTCGCGCGGGCTGCGGTCGTATTTGAGCTGGAAGTCGTAAAACTCCCCGGCGAAATAGGTCGTCCATTTGCGGCCGATCGACAGGTCGACCTGGTGGTCGATCACATCGCCGTCCTTCAGGTCGAAGGTCACGCCGGGCTGCGCCTTGCGGAAGGCGGCGATCAGCGCCGGGCCGGCCGTGCTCGCCATCAGCTGGCCGCTCGCCGGCATGCGGATCGAGCCGCTCAACTGCTCGCCTGGGGCATAGGAAGGCAGTCCCGACAGGTCGAAGCGCTTCGTGTAATAAGCGTGTTTGGGATCGATCCTCCCGGTCTCGTCGGGCGACTCGCCGTCCCATTTCTTCGGGGCGAGCATGTCGGTCTGGAGGCCGAGTTCGCGTGGGTCGACGCGCGGTCCGACCGTGTCGAGCTTGGCGGTCATCTCCCGCGCGCGGGTGGCGGGGATCGGGATCCATTTGCCGTCGCGCTGGATGCCGTCCTGCCCTTCGCGGCTGAGCATGAAGCGCATGAATTCCTTGACGATCGGCTTCAGCGGCTTGCCCGGCTCCTGCCGCGCCTCGGCCCATTCCTCGATGAACAGGGGGTAGGAGCGATCCCGCAACGAACCGAGCGAGATCGGCACGAACGGTCCTTTGGCGGTGGCACCGAGCGGCACCGGGCGGACGCCCGGCATGTTCGATCCCATGTCGGCAAAGACGATACCGTATTTGTCGGCCGCCATGTCCTTCACCATCTCCACCGACGAGGTGTAGCGGGTGAAATCGGGGTTCATCTCATGGCTGTATTCGAGCGTGTTCTCGTTCCACACATCGCCGCCGCCGAACACCTTGCGCTCGAAGCCAAGCTGGATGTTGTATTTGAGCGGCCGGCCATAAATGTGGATCGGCTTGTCGGCCCATTCACCCTTGAGGCCGAGCTGACCCCAGTTGCGCAAATTCTTCTCCGGCCCGCGCGCCGAGCCCGGGTCCCAGCGCGTGCCCTTCCACCCGCCGGTGCGCGCGCCGCCGAAAATACCATCCAGTTGCGCGACAATCAGATGCGCGATCGGATTGTCCTTGTGGACGAAGATGACGAAGCCGGGGCTCCAGCCGGGCACGTCATAGGAACCGGTCGCCCAGTCGATCTCGAACATCCTGAGCCCGGTCGCGCGCTCATATTCGGAGACGGCGCGGAGCCGGTCGGAAATGCGCGGGCCAGTCTCGATATCGACAGCGCCCGAGGCGATCGTGCCGTGCTGGACGATCTCGACCTTGGCGCCGGGCTGGAAGCGCTCGAAGTCCCTGATCCACTGGTCCATGATCAGACCGTCATGGAGATAGAGGCCCGAGACGCGGATCGTGCCCGTCACCTGCTGCTGCGGCGTATAGGGCTGGAGGTCGGCGAGCGGCTGGAGATCGGTATAGAAGCGCTTGTGGGCCCGGGCATCGGTGCGCGCATTATGCTCGCCGCGGATGACGATATTCTCGAGCATGCCGTCGCCCAGCCGGGCGAGAATCTGATCATAAGTCTCGCCGGTCGGGCGCTTGTCCTCCTGCGCTGCCGCGCCGCCGACCAGCGACAGCGCGGCCACACCGCAGACCAGGAACCGGACGGAAAAGCCTCGGGTCACGTTCAGCTCCCTGGCTTAATTGTCGAGCTTCTTGCGCTGCTCTTCGAGATAGCCCTTGTCGAGCGGGTAATAGTAACCGAGCTTTGCGATGATCTCCTGGCCCTCGCGGCTCAGCACGAAACGCATGAACTCGCGTACCTTGGGGTCGAGCGGCTGGCCCGGTGCCTTGTTGACGTAGAAATAGCCGTCGCGGATCATCGGATAGGTGCGGTTGGCGACATTCTCCGGGGTGAAGGCGATCGGGGTTCCGCCCTTGTGCCACGACAGCGGCAGCACCTTCAGGTTCGGATAATCCTTGACGTGCATCAGCGCCGCGATGCCGATGCCGAACTTGTCCTTCGACAGGATTTCAAGCGGACGCTCGCTCTTCACCGCATCGCCGTCCGGCCCGTCGACGGCCATTTTGGACTCGACATATTCCATGAAGTTCGGGTTCCATTTGTGCGACCAATGGAACCAGTGGCGCTCGATCGCCTGCTCGAAGCCCGGCGCCGAATAGCCATAGGTCTGGATTTCCTTGCCCCTGTACGCACCGTTCACGCCAACCTGGTCCCAGGTGCGGATGTTGCTCGCCTTGGTCTTGGCGAAGGCGGCGGTGTACAGGATGTTGTTGTGATCGATGTCCCAGCCGCCCGAACGCTCGGCGCCGAAGATATTCTGGAGCTCGTCGATCGAGATGCTCGTGAGCGGATTGTCCTTGTTGACGACGATCGCCCAGGCGAACAGCGAACCGCGCCGCTCATAGCCACCGGTCGCGACCGAAATCTCGGTCGGCATATAGCCCATCGAATTGAGGAAAGGCATCTGGTCGGTCAGCTTGCCGTCATCGCCCGATGGCGCGACGTCGGAGATGCCGGTGTAGAGACCAGCGATCGCGCCTTCCGACGAGGTCGCATTGCTCCAGGTGATGCGCAGGTCCGGGTGATATTGCTGGAAGCCGCGGGCGAGATATTCGACCGCGTTCTTGAGCTCGCTGCCATAGATGCGCAGCGTTCCCGTCAGCTTCTTCTCGGGCTTGTACGAGGGCAGGTTGGGAAGCTCCGGCGCGGGTAGCTCGACATAGCGCGCTCTGGTGACGCTGCCCGACATCTTGGCCGCCAGATCGGCGCCGACCCGGGAGCCGCGCGAAAAGGCGGCCGGGTCGCGATACTCGGTCAGCAGCCATGACTGGTCGCCGCTGCCCTGCCTGTCGTGATAGAGCGTGTAGCGCATCACGGTCTTGTCGCCGCGCTGCTTCTCGAGCTGCGGCTTGATCGTGTGCGCAGCGTCGGCGCTCGCCGAACCCGGCAGGGTGGCGATGGTGAATACCGAATAATTGCTGTCGCGCGGATAGACCTCGTTATGGATCACCGCATCGACCGGATGCACCTCGACCGAAGCGGGCAGCTTTGCACGCTGCGTGCTCGCCCAGCGCTGGTAATCAGCCTCGCTCGGGAAATCGAGCTCGACGATCGTGTCGAACGCGGCGCTGTCGCGCTGGTTCTGCTCGAGCCAGATCGCATCGGCAATCGAGCCGGTCTCACGCCAGCTCGCAACCGTCGTGCTCAGGTCCGCCGGCAATGCCGAGCCCGTACCGACCTTGAGGATCACATGCGCCGGATCGGCCATGGCGGGGGTGGCGAAGGCCAGCGTGACACCGGCGAGGAGGATCGCGCGCGACCGCGCCGGCAGGGGCAAATGGAACATCTTGGGGACTTCCTCTCCGTTATGCGTTGTTGTTCGCGCTCTAGTTCAGCTTGGCGCGTTCCTCGGCCACCATGGCAGCTGGCAGCGGGAGATATCCCGATTTGCTGACAAGAAGCTGTCCCTGTTCGCTCAGGATGAAATACAGGAATTCCCTGAGCTTGGGGTCGATCGGCGTGCCCGGCTTGCGGTCGAAATAGACATAGATGTTGCGCACCAGCGGATAGCTGCGGTTCTGGAAATTCGCCTGGCTTGGCGCGACCGCCGGTCCACCGCCGCGCGGCGACAGCGCGATCATCTTGAGCCCGGGAATGCCTTTCGCCTGGCTCATCGTCGACCAGGCGATCCCGTATTTGTCGTGCGCCAGTTCCTCGCCGAGCATGTGGCGCGCGCCCATTGTCTGTTTCGCCTTGTCGATCGCAGCGATCTGCTTGCTGCCGGTCTCGACATAGGCCCTGTAATTGGGGTTCCATTTGTCGGTGTTGCCGAGCACATGCAGCTGGAAGAAGCGGGTCGTGCCGCCGGGCCCATGGCCATAGGTCTGGATGGGCTTGCGCGCCCAGTCGCCCTTGAGTCCGAGCTGCCCCCAGGTGCGGATGTCTTTCTCCGGCCCGCGCGCGCCGATGGGCGTCCACACAAAGCCGTCGAGCGTGCCGTTGCGCTGGGAGCCGAAGATGCCGTCGAGCTGATCGATCGACAGTTCGGTGAGCGGATTGTCCTTGCTCACGAAGACGACCGGGCCGTTGGACTTGCCTTCTACATCGAACGAGCCCGACGCGATGGTGACGAAGGAGGCGGGGTAGCCGCGCGTCTCGAAGAAGCTCAGCGCCTCGGTGATCGCCGGCTCGCCGCCGTCGAAGCCGAGATCGGCCTGATAGGTGACCAGCCCCGGAAAGGCAGCGTCGCTGGTCGGCAGGGTATCCTTGAAACTGACACCCGGCTGGAGCTTCTCGAACGCGTCTTCCCATTGCTCGAGCAGCGAGCCGAGCCCGCGTTGCCCCAGACCGAAGCCATAGTCGCGGATTTCGCCGCTGACCTTCGTCTCGGGCGTGTAGGTCGGCAGCCGGTCATCGGCTGGGGCGGCAAAAAGGGGAGTCGCGACGGCAAGCGCCGCCGCGACTCCGAGAGGTGCCAGCCAGGGGGAGCGGCCACGCATGGGGTTAGAATTTCACGCGCATCGACAGGGTGAGGTTGCGCGGCGCGCCGGGGGCAAGCTGGATGCGACCCGTGGCGCCGGCGCTCTCCCAATAGCGCGCGTCGAAGAGGTTCCCGACCTTGAGGTTGATCGAATAATGCGGCTGATCATAGTAGATGCCGAAGTCCGCGATGGTGTAGCCGGGCAAAGGCAGCAGCTTCAGATCATTCGCCGCGGTCGGCAACAGGCCCTGGCGTGGGCCGGTATAGACCAGACCCGCACCGAGCGAGAAGCTGTTCGAGAAGCTGTAACGGCTCCACACATTGACGGCGTCGCGCGCGACGTTGGGCAATGCGTCGCCGACCTGGAACGTCAGACCCGGCGCCGTGAGTATCTTGGCGACGATATGGCTGTAGCCGAACAGCAGCTGGAGGTTCTTGATCGGACTGGCGTCGCCCTGGATCTCGAACCCGTCCGACCGGCCCTTGCCGGTCTGGTACGAACAGGTACCCGCGAATTTCGTCTTGGAGGGATCGGTCGGGTCAGGCACGACGCAGGGGTTCTGCGTCACCTGGCCGTCCTGGTCGATGCGGTAGATCGCTGCGGTGAAGCCCAGCTTGCGGCCGAAAAGATTTTCGCCCTTCACGCCAGCCTCGTATTGTTTCGCCGTGATCGGGTGGAGCGTGCCCACATCGCCATTGCCGTCAACGGCGGACGGATCTGCCGGCACGAACGATTCCGAATAGCTCGCATAGACCGTCATATGCTTTGACGGCTCGATCAGGACGCCAAGGCTCGGCAGGAAATTCTTGCTGTCGGTACGGCGCGCAATCACGCCCGGCGCGTTGCGATGGTCACCCTCGACTGACGACGTCTCGCTGAATTTGCGCCCGGCGACGCTCACCTTGAGCCATGGCAGGAAGGTGATCAGGTCGGAGACATAGATGCCGTAATTGTGCCCTTTGGTAATCTTGTCGGTCAGCAGGCTCGCCTGACCGGTCAGCTGCGGGTTGAGCGCCGGGAGGCTGTCGAACGCCGGATAATTGCCGTAGAAGGCGGATGGATTGTAGATCGGGATTTCGAGGCAGGTGCCACCCACCGGGCATATGCCGGTTGTCGCATTGCGCACGCTGGAATTGAAGAATTTGGTGCGGTTCTCTTCGGTATCGTTGCTGCCGACATTCACCCCGAACAGCACATGGTGCTTGATCGGGCCGGTGTTGAACTTGCCCTGGATGTTGGTGTCCAGATAATCATAATGGCGCCCAGTCGCGAGCGCGCGGGCGCGGCGCTGGACCTCGTTCTGGCCCTGGACGGTGACGAAGCCGGTCTGATCGAACGACTTCTGGTCGCTGCTATAGGTCACATGGCGATAGCTGGCGTTGAAATGCCAGTCGCCGCCAAAGTCGTGCGACAGGAAGGCGTTCACCGCCTTGCCGGTCTCGGTGCGGTAATCGTCGGGCTGCTGGTACGAGGCGGTACGCTTGTCGGCCAGCGCGACGCTGTAGATCACGCCGTCGCTCGGCGCGACGATGCCATTGTCCATATGCTCGCGGACATGCCGATATTCGCCCTGAACGGTCAGCGCGGTGCGGTCGCCGATATGCCAGGTCAGGCTGGGCGAGATGAATTGCTGCGTGGTATGCGCGCCGTCGCGAAAGCCGTGGACGTCGGACAAGGATCCGTCGAGACGATACAGCAGCGTCCCATCCTTGGTGATCGGCCCGGTCGCGTCGAACTCGCCCTGGAGGCCATTATGGTCGCCGAAGCTGCGGTCGCGCCCGGCATAGGTGCTGCCGCGGATCTCGGCGCTGTACTCGGCTTGCTCCAGCGGCTTCTTGGTGATCAGGTTGATGAAACCACCGGGCTGGTTCTGGCCGTACAGCACCGAGGTCGGGCCCTTGACGAGCTCGATATGGTCGATGTTGACGGTCGGCGGCGAGCCGTAGCGGCCAGTCAGGCCGGGCAGGCCGTCGACCAGGATGGTGTTGCGGTCGTCGCCGCTGCCCTTGAACCCGCGCAGCGTGATGTCATAGCCGGTGTTGCCGGATTTCTTGATGCCGGTCATGTAGTTGTACAGGTCCGACACAGTGCTGGTGTCGAGCGACTTCACGAAGGCCTGCGAATAGCTCGCCACGGTCGCGGGCGTGTCGAGCACCGAGACGTTCATCTTCATCGCGCTCTTGGCACCGGTATCGATGAAGCGCCCAGTGACGACGATATCCTTCGTGGCCTCGTCCTGCGGCTGCGCGTCCTGCTCTGCGGCCGGCGGCGTTGCCGGGGCCGGAGTCGGGGCGGTCTGCGCGAGCGCAACACCCGGAATGGTAAACGCCAGAGCCGTCGCCAGGGCCAGTTTGCTGATCATGATACTCCCTCCCATTTCTGTTTTTTTGATCTTCATGCCGGCTCGCGCCGGTAGTGTTACGCTTGGTCACATCACTCGGCGCCGATCGGCACCACGGCCGGCACTGCGTCCTGTGTGGGCGGCTCCGTCGATAGGTCGCGCACCATCGGCGCGAGCGTCGCGTTCAGGCAGTCGCGATCGAGCTTGCCCTCCCAGCGCGACACCACGATGGTCGCCACCGCGTTGCCGATGAAATTTGTGAGGCTGCGGCATTCCGACATGAAGCGGTCGATGCCGAGGATCAGCGCGAGTCCCGCGACGGGCACCGAGGGGACGATCGCCAGTGTCGCCGCGAGCGCGATGAAGCCCGCACCCGTAACGCCGGCGGCGCCCTTGGAGCTCAGGATCGACACGCCGAGCAGCAGGGCGATCTGGCCTGCACCCAAGTGGATGTTGCAGGCCTGCGCGATGAACAAGGTCGCCAGCGTCATGTAGATGTTGGTGCCGTCGAGATTGAACGAATAGCCGGTCGGCACGACCAGCCCGACCACGCCGCGATCGCAGCCTGCCGCTTCCATCTTGGCGATGAGGCTGGGGAGCGCGGCTTCGGACGAAGAGGTGCCGAGCACGAGCAGCAGCTCGGCCTTCAGGTAGCGCAGCAACCGCCACAACGAGAAGCCGTTCAGCCGCGCTATCATGCCCAGCACCAGCGCGACAAACAGCGCCGACGTCAGGTAGAAGGTGGCGACCAGGCTGGCGAGGTTGGCGAGCGTGCCGACGCCGAACTTGCCGACCGTGAAGGCCATCGCACCGAACGCACCGAGCGGAGCGGCGCGCATGACCATGCCGACCAGGCGGAAGACGACCGCGGTCAACCGCTCGAGGAAATCGCGCACCGGTTCAGCGGGTGATCCCGCCATGGCCAGCGCCACGCCGAAGAGCACCGCGACGAACAGGACCTGAAGCACGTTACCCTCGACCAGAGCGGAGCTCAACGTGGTCGGGATGATGTCGGTCAGGAAACCGGTCACGGTCTCGCTGTGCGCCTTGGCGATATAGTCGGCGACCGAATGGCCGTCGAGCTTGGTGGGATCGATGTTCATCCCGGCGCCGGGATGGACCAGCAGCGCCACAGTCAGGCCGATGACCAGCGCCAGCGTCGATACCGCGAGGAAATAGGCGAACGCCTTGACCGTGACCCGGCCCAGCCCGCCGAGGTCGCGCATCCCCGCGATACCGGTCACGACGCTCAGAAAGATGACCGGCGAGATCACCATCTTGACGAGTTTGACGAAGGCGTCGCCGAGCGGCTTCAGCTGTGCCGCTGTATCGGGGAAGGCGACGCCCAGGACCACGCCTGCGACGATCGCGGCCAGCACCTGGGCGTACAGCGATCCTGCCAGCGACGTGCGCCGGCCGAGCGGTTCTTCAGGGTTCACGTTGTACGTCATCATCCTCCCCATCGACGACCTTTGGCGGGCGTTCGTGGTTGCTGGATGTATTTTGCGCGCTTGGCCGGCATCAAGCCAAACATTCTTCAAAATCATCCATGTGACTGAGAATACATCCATTTTGGCGATATTCGGGAAAATACCCTGAGCTAAATATTGCCTGGCCAATGCGCGTTTGTGTGATAATCCACACAGATCATGGCCGATCCCATTCCCGAGTCCGCGCTGCCCAGATTGATGCCGCGTCGGTGGATTGTGATCGCGGCGGTGGTCGCGGTTGCCGCGATCGCCCTGGGCTTGGTCGCGAGCGAGCGATGGAGCTTGGTCTCGGCCGAGGCGACCGCGCGGCACGCTGCGCAGAGTCGGGCGCTGACGTCGCAGAATCTCGTCTCCACCCAGCTGCAGAAATACCGCATGCTGCCGCTGGTCCTCGCGGATTATCCCGATGTGCAGAATGCGCTCGACAGCCGTTCGCCCGAAGCGATCGCCAAACTCGACGCCCGCCTCAAACTGATCAGGAGCCGTACCGACGCGGCGCAGATCTATGTCATCGCGCCGGACGGTCTGACGATCGCGTCGAGCAACTGGCAGCTGCCGAACAGCTTTGTCGGCCAGAATTACGGCTTCAGGCCCTATTTCGCTGGGGCGATGGCGCACGGCGCCGCCGAACAGTTCGCGCTCGGCACGGTGAGCCGTCGTGCCGGCCTGTTTCTTGCCAGGCGTGTGGCGGGCAATCGCGGCGTCGTCGTGGTGAAAGTGGAGTTCGACCCGATCGAGGCGGCCTGGACTCACCAGTCCGGGCCGACGGTGCTGCGCGACGAGAATGGCGTGGTGATCATGACCAGCCATCCGTCATGGCGGTTGCGCGCGACGCGCGCGCTGCCTCCTGCGACCAGCGACGCGATCCAACGCGCGCGGCTCTACGGCGACAATGGCCCGCGTCCGCTTGCCCCGGATCTGACGCTGGCGAGCGACGACCATGAGCTCAGCCGCGAACATGATGGCCGGCGCTTCGTGACCGCCACGCTGCCGATCCCGGTCACCGGCTGGAGCGTGACCGCACTCGAACCGCTCGATCCGGCGCTGCAGGCAGCGAGCGCCGAATTCCGTATCGTCGCGCTGCTCGTTGCACTCGTCATGCTGGTCGTCACAGGTCTTTGGGCGCGGGCCAGCGAAGCGCGGCAGTTGCGCGCCGCCGCGCAGCTCGAGCTTGAGCGGCAGGTCGAGTTGCGCACCGCAGAATTGCGCAGCGCCAACGACATGCTGGTGCACGAATCGCGCGAGCGCGAACGCAATGAGGCGCGGCTGCGTATCGCGCGCGAGGAGCTTGCCCAGTCGAACCGGCTTGCCACACTCGGGCAGATCACGGCAGGCGTCGCCCATGAGATCAATCAGCCACTCGCGGCGCTTCGGGCTTTCGCCGAAAACGCGCACCTGCTCATCGACCGTGGTCGTGCCGCCGATGCCGCGACCAATCTCGGCCAGATCGTGTCGCTGTCCGAGCGGATCGGCAACATCACCGGCGAACTTCGCCTGTTCGCGCGGCGCGAGGGCGGCAAGGGGCCGGTCCCGCTGGGCACTGCGATCGACGGTGCGTTGCTGCTGATCGGCGACCGGCTGCGCCAGCTCGACGTGCGGGTGGAGCGCCGGGGCGACGACGATTCGACGACCATGGTCGCCGCCGACCGGGTGCGGATCGAGCAGATCCTGATCAACTTGCTGCAGAACGCGACCGACGCGATCGCCGGCGTGCCCCAGCCGCGGATTATGATCATCACCACGATCAGCGACACGACAGCGTCGATCACGATCGTCGACAACGGACCCGGCATGAGCAGGAAGGTGGAGCGCGACCTGTTCAAATCCTTCGTCACCCAGAAGGCCGACGGGCTTGGCCTCGGCCTCGTCATCTCGCGCGACCTGGCGCGCGAGGTCGGCGGCGAGCTGACCTACGAGCCCGGCGGCGCCGGTGCGACCTTCCTGCTGCGGCTGCCGCTGGCATGAGCTTTTCGCCCCCGGGATCGGTGATGCTGGTCGACGACGACCCTGTCGTGCGCGCGGCGATCACACAGTCACTCGAACTGGCCGGCCTGGTCGTCGCGCCCTTTGCCGGCGCGCGCGAAGCGCTTGGGCGGGTCGTGCCAAACTACAATGGCGTGATCGTCTCGGACATCCGCATGCCTGAGATCGACGGGCTGCAATTTTTCAAGGCGGTGCGTGAGATCGACCCGACCATCCCGTTCATTCTGATCACCGGGCACGGCGATATCCCGATGGCGGTCGCCGCTCTGCAGGACGGTGCCGATGATTTCATCGCCAAGCCGTTCGCCAGCGGCCATCTGGTCGCCAGTGTCCAGCGTGGGCTCTCGCGACGCCAGCTCGAGCTCGACAATCGTGTCCTGCGTTCAATGGTCGAACAGGCGGGACGAAGCAGCTCGGCGTTGGTTGGCGAAAGCTCAGCAATCGTCCGCCTGCGTGAGGCGATCGACCAGGTGGCAGCCGTCGACGTCCACATCCTGATCGAGGGCGAGGCGGGGGTCGGCAAGGAACTCGTCGCATTGATGCTCCACCGCGCCAGCGCCCGGCGCGCGCAACCCTTTGTCGGCGTGGCGTGCGGGGCGCTGACGCCCGACTCCGCTGCCCATGATCTGTTCGGCGACGCGGGGCTCGCTGCAGGGAGTGTGCCGCATCTCGGGCAGGTCGAAAGCGCGCACCGCGGTACCTTGTTCCTCGACGATATCGACCAGCTCGCGCCGGCCCTGCAGCAGCGCGTGCTCGGTGTGATCGAGACTCAGTCCGTGACCCGCGAAGGCTCGCTCCAGGCAACGTATGTCGACATCCGATTGATCGCAACGGCGCGCGAGGACCTGCGGCAGGCTGTCGCCGCCGGCCACTTTCGCGAGGATCTTTATCACGCCCTCAACATGGTGCGCCTGCGCATTCCGCCCTTGCGCGAGCGACGCGCCGATATTCCCCTGCTCTTCGCGCATTTCGTCGACGAGGCGGCGACGCAGATGCGGCGGCGCCCGGCGGCGATGACAGACGCGACGCGGCGCCACCTGATCGGGCACGACTGGCCCGGTAATGTCCGCGAACTGAAAAGCTTCGCCTTCCGCGCCGCGTTGGGCATTGAGCAGCCGGACGACGGAACGGCGTCGGAGATGCCGTCGCTCCCCGACCGTGTCGATCGTTTCGAGGCGTCGGCGATCAGCGCGGTGCTGAAGGAGGTCAAGGGCAATGCCGCTGAAGCGATCCGCCGGCTCGGCCTCCCACGCAAGACTTTCTACGACAAGCTCCATCGCCATAAGATCGACATAGCCAGCTACCGGGGCTGAGGTGTTATCCGGTTCCTGAGGCGGCACGCCGGCAATTGCTATGGCGTCTTCGCTTAGCGAGCAGCGGTGATCGAGCTGTTCGCCTGATTGCCCGTCGCTGTGGCGACGAGTTGGTTGCCGGCGCCGGACAGTATGGCGGCACCCGGACCTGCTGGAAGACGGTAGCTCGCCCCGGTCACCTGCGCGGACACTGGGCCGGAATTGACCTGGCGATTGACCAGCGTGGCGCCCGGCATGCCGCCCGGCGACGTCGCGGTAATCGCATTGTTCGCCGCATTGCCGTAGGCGGAAGCCGACACGGTGTTGCCGGTCACGCCGACGCCCAAACCCGCAATCGACGTGCCAGCGGCGTTCAGCGGAATGGCATAGCTCGTCGAGGCGGCGCTCGAGACCGCACCGGCATTGACCTGGACATTCAGGAGCGCGCCGCCGGCTTGCGCGCTGGCGCCCGGCCCGGCGACCGCGCTCACCGCCATCGGTGCCTGTACACTGGTCCCGGACAGACTGAGCTCGTTATCCGCGAGATTGCCGCGGGCAAGGCTGGTCGTCATATTGCCGTTCGCTGCAATGGGGGACCCGCCGACACTGGTAAGGGCCGCCCCATCAGTCCCGACAAGCGCCGCATCGGTCGTTGCCGTTGCACCAACATCGGCGCTGCTCCTCTGGTTGCTGACGAGACCGACGGTCGGCGTGTCGCCCGACACGGCGGCGACCGAGATGCTGTTGAGCGCCCGATTGGCCGCCGCATCTGCACTGGTCGAATTTCCCGCGATCGACACGCCGGATTCGTCCATGTCGGCGGCACCGTCCGCCGCCAACTGCGTCGACGCAATGGCAACGGCGCTCCCTGCCGCCACCTGCCAGTTAGCGAGAACATGATCGCCGGCGGCGGACAGCGCGCCGAGACTGGCCTCAGCCGGGGCAACCCCGGTGTCCAGGCCACCGGTTTCCACCGTGGCAGTGCTCAGCCCGTTGTCGGCCTGATTGATCGCGGCACCCGCCTGGTTGGTGTTGCCGACAAGCGACATCGACGACGCGCTCCCTGCGCCGGCTGCGACCACCTCCATGGCCGACGTGGCGACAATATTCGCCAGGCCGAATTGCAGCGAGGAGAGCGCAGAGCCTGGCGCCGGTGATCCGTCACCGCCGAGGCTGGTCGCGGTCACGGCGAGCCGATTGACCGCAGAGCTGCCGAGCGCCGTCGACTGCTGCGCATTGTCATCGACAGCGAGTGATGTTCGCGCAGTACCTTCCGCCGCCGCGGCGAACCGGCCGACGACCTGGCTGACCGCCGGCGTCGGCACGCCGCTTTCCGGCACGCCGAACTGTTGCTGATTCGCCAGCGCGAACGTCGCCGCTGCCGAAGTCGCTGCCGCGCCGTTGGCGTCCTCGACCATCCCGGCTTGAGCACCGACATTGCCACTGCCATCATCGACCGTGGTGCCGGCCACGGTCATGGTGTTGGCGGCGCTGTTGCCGGTCGCGGCGCCGGCCAGCCTGTTCCTGCTCATTGCAAGGCTCGAATCCACCGCCGGCCCGGACACTGCGATCGCCGCGCCGCCCGGGCTGCCAGCGGTGCCGAGCACGGCGGTCACGCTTCCCGCGCTGGTCTGGAAGCTGTTCAGATCGGCGCTGGTTCGGATGCCGGCGGCGGCGATCGTCACGCCGTTGGTGGCGTCATTGCGGATCGCTGTCGCGGCCGCATCGTTGTCGCGGACAGCGGCACTTGACCCGCTGATGCCGCCGCCGATCATAAGCCTGGTCGCGCCCTCGAGCTGGCCGGCGGAAATTCCGGCCTGGCCTGAATCCTGGACATTCTGGACGCTGAACGCGGCGGTCGTGGTCGCCGTCCCGTCATGTCCGACAGAAGCAGTGCCGACCGCGCCGTCCTCGGTCTGTCGGGCAGGCGTATCGATGTTGCCGGCATTGATCGTCAGGAGATTTCCGTCGGCGCGGTTGCCGACGGCCAGCGCGGCTGCGCTGTTCGCCGACCCCGAGACGGACGATGCGACGACGTCCTCCGCAATGTCGGTCACCGCACCGCCATCGGTCGACGCAATGACGCGGCCGTCGCCGGCAATCCGCTGGACTCCGGTCACGGTCGCGACCGCACCGCCTCCACCGCCATCCTCGGCGGCACCCTGTGCGATCGACACCGCGCCGATGTCGATGCCGTTTGCCGACTGGTTTCCAAAACCCGCTGCGGCAAGTGTGTTGCCGTCATTGGCCAGCGAAGAACCGTCCAGCCCGCCAATATTGGCGACAAAGGCAGGCCCGGTATCGGAATGGCCGGCGCGTGCCTTGATGGCTGCGCCGAGACTCTGGCCGCTGAGCACGGCATAGCTGGCGTTGACGGTCGCATCTCCATCCGCAGAGCCTGGCACAGCGGATGCGATCCCGCTGCTCGTCGTCGGCGACAAACCCGAAGCCGCGACCGACAGGTCATCGGTGCTCGCATTGCCATAACCGATGGCCCGCTCGAGATTGCTGCTGAGCGACAGCGCGCTTCCCGTCACCGCGCCACCATCAAGGGCTGTCTGACCGTAACTGTGCGCGCCCACCGGCGACGCGTCGTCGGTCGTCTCGATGGCACCATTGGTTGCCTGCAGGCTGACGATACCCGCGCCGGGAGTGGAGGCCTCGCCCGTAAGCGCAAGGCTCGCGGCATTGTCGTTACCGAGCGCGAGGGTCTCCTGGGTGTTGCGCTCGACCGCAAGCGCGCTGTCGGACACATCGCCTGCATCGAGGGCCACGCGCGATCCCATGATGAGTGCGCCGTTTGCCGAACCACTGTTGCGCTGGCTGCTCGAAACAAGGCTTGCGGCACTTCCTGAAATACCGCCTGGCCCCGCAACGAGCTGCGTCGGCACGCCATCGATCTGGACGTCTGCAGCGTCCAGCGTGAGATTCAGGTTTGCCCTGTTGCCACGCGTAGCCGCGCTGGCGTCATTGTCGGACAGAATAGCGGAAACATCCGCCGTCGCGCCGGGCAGGGCGATGGTGATGAGCGCGCCGCTGGCGTCGGAAACGGTGCGTGCACGGTCGACCTGATCGCTGACCAGGACTCGCGCGCCGCTGTTCGCATTGCCGGCAACCTGCGCCCGAGCCTGCGGCGCCATGAGCATTGCGGCGAGGGCAATGCCCGCGCTGCCGAGGAGGAGGTGCCTGGTGGCACGGCGGCGGGTCGAGAGGGTGTGGTTCATGAAGAGTCTCCTGCTTTGTCGGTTGGGGGGCTAAGAAAGGGAATCGGTGATCGCGCGTCGCGTCGATCGCCGGCGCTGCCGGCCTGTGGCTCAGCGACTGATGCGCAGCCGGGCGATCGCCTGCAGGCCAGGACCATCGCGGTGGATCGCCGTGTCGGCCGGATCAGGCCGCCACAATGTCGCGACTGACCCGGAAGCGATGCCGCGAGCGGCAAGTGCCGCGATCAGCGCGGCGATGCGCTGGTCGGCGAGCGCGTCGCGCTTGGCTGGATCGGGCGTCTCGGTGTCGCGAGTCGCGACCTCCACGTCGACGGGCCCCTTCGCATGAGCCGCTGCGATGCGATCGATCAGCGCCAGGGTCGAGCCCGACAGGTCGGCCGAGCCGATCTCGAACACCAGCTGGATCGGGCCTTCACTCGCTCCGCTGCTGCCTGGCGAAGGACCGTTGAAGAGGGTCACGAAAGTCGTCGGTCGGCTGGCTGCCGCTCGGGGTGCGAGCGGGGATATGACGACGCCCGGCACAGGCGGTGTCCAGCTCTGCTTCGCAAGGCAGGCGCCAGGGTCGATCCGCGTCACTGCGGCGACGAGCCTGAGTGTTGCCTCCTCGAGCGCTGTCCGGATTCCGAGCTGGAGCGGTTCCTGGCCCTTGGCACCGGCATTGATGTCGAACAGGTCAGACCCGAAGAAGCGGAACAGGTTGAACCCGACCTCATAGCCGGTGAATTGCTTGGTCAGGCTGACCGTCTTCACGACCAGCAGCGAGCGGGTATCGACGATGCGCAGGTCGATCGCGACACTCTGCGTGAAGATGCGCGCCTTGGGACCGAGCTGGCTGACCTCGGTATCGATGCCGCCGGAGCGGATGTCGTAATTGAGCTCAGTGATGCCCCCGACGATGTAATAATCGGATGCTGCGATGCTGCCGCCATAATAAGGCAGCCAGGGCACATGCCCCGCGCCAGCAGGGCCGGCAACATCATGGATCTCGCCGTCGCCGAGCTGGCGCTTGTCGGTATAGCCGAGCTCGCGTTCGGCAATGGTCGGATCGAACCGTTCGGCCAGGTTCACCGCGCCGCCGAGCTTGCCGAGCGCCGAACTGACCATCAGGGCACCGCCCTGGGTGATGGCGTTGCCTTCATTGACCGAGTATTTGCCGGTGTAGTCGCGGACGTCGCCGACGCCGATCACCACCGGCCGTTTTCGCGCCCCGGCGATGTCGCCGGCGAGGCAGGCGAGCGGCGCGTCCATCGGCGTCCGGTTGTCGCGGACCGCCGGGCCGATCAGGGTCGGCTCCTCGCCGGCACCGAGGCGCTCCTGGCGTAGATGGACGCAGCCCGACAGGCCGAAGGCGAGGAGGGAGAGGCAGGCAACCCGTCTTGTGCTGCCGGCGATGCTGCCCCCGGCAGGGGGAACCGGGCGCATCAGTTGAGCACGCCGAACGCGCACGCGGTGCTGCCGAGCACGCTTGCCGACTGGTTGCCGCTGTTCGACTGGCTCGAATTGAGCGCCTGCCAGGCGACGCCGCGCACCATCGTGGTGGTGGATCCGTTCACGCCGGCGGTGACCGCGCCGCTGTTGCTCTGTCCCGTATCGGCAAGCGTGTCCGACCGGCCGCTCCCGGTCGTCGTCGCGCTGTCATTGCCTGTCGCGCTTGCGGCCGCCCCCGTGACCGTCGGCGAATTGGCGACCGCCGACTGGCCGTCGCTGTTTCCGGTGGCGCTGGCGGCGACCGTGCAATTATACTGGCGCGCGACATTGGTGGTGTAGACCGGCGCCGCATAATAGCCGCCGCGCTTTTTGGCGATCAGATCGAGCAGGGCGGCCTGGTTGACACGATCAGTGGACGTCTTGAACTGCCAGGCGAGGCTCTCGCCGTAATTATTGGCCCAGGCCGGGAGCGGCGCCGTGGCCAGGGCGAGGGCGAGGCCCAGCGTGACCGACCGGGCCGGCGCAACGGCGCGGGCCAGGACACCCGGTCTGCGGGTATCGGGAAGCCGCGCCGGCACTGGGCGCGGGCGGACGGTCTCGGATGGGGATGGCGACATCAAACGGCCTTTCTGGCTGGGTTCAGCGGGCTTTGGCCCGCGACCCAACCATGCCGCGGCGCTCCGGCCCGGGTCAGATGCCGCTTGCCGCCAGACGCCGCCACGTGCCGCCAGAGCGCTGCAGGGCCGGATACCGGCGGCGCTGCTGCGCGCGGCGCTGCATCAAGAATCGCACGCCAGGCATGACCCCTGTCGACCCAGGGTCGAAAAGCGGGTGCGTCCAATTCGACCCTGCGAGGGCGACGGGCGATCTGGCACCCATGCCCGAACTGGCGGCGCGAGCCGCTTGCGCGGCACAGGGTCGATGCGGTGAGCGATGCAGTCGAACGGGCAGAACAGGCCAGGCGCGGAAGTCCCTTCCTCAACACGGCCCAGGCTGCCCATTTTCTCGGCATTTCCGTGCGATCGATGGAGCGTATGCGGCGGCGTGGCGACGGGCCGCCGCCGCGCCGGCATGCGCGGATGGTGCAATATCATATCGACGACCTCCAGGCCTGGTCCGGTAGCTGTCTCGACCGTCAATCAGGCGATTTCGCCGCCGAGCCGGAACGGTGACTCCGGGGCCGGCTGCTCCCTTGCATCCTGTTGTCCAGACTCTAGGATGCGCGCTGCGTCGGCAAAATCCGACGCCGAGGCTTGAGAACCTTGCTTGAGAGGGTACCAGTCCGCCGCACCGCGGCCGGGTGGCCGACGCGTATGTCCAGGCCGTTCGCGGCTAAAGGCGTCGGCGCATGTTCAAGCATGATCTCAACACCCGGCTCACGCCGGTCCGCCTCGCGGCTGGTGGGATTGAGGCATGCTCGGGCAATCGAACAGACAGGAGCGTTTCGCGTGTGGGCGGGGGGCCTTGCGGTGAAGCCCCTTGTCGATGCTGGCGGCGCCGCCATCACGGCACGGCTGACGGACGGGGATCCCCTGCCGCCCGACGACCGGAGACAGGCGCCGTCGAAGCGCCCGTTCGACAGGCTGTATCGGCTGCAGGCGCCGCGTCTGTTGAGGATGCTCGCCCGCCGGGTCGATCGCGAGGAGGCCAGCGACCTGGTGCATGACAGCTTTGTGCGCCTTGTCCGGTTCTTCCCGGAAGGCGCCGCGGCTCCGGATGAACCCGAAGCCTATCTCACCACGATCGCCACCAATCTGCTGCGGAATCGCGCGCGCGCCGCCTATAATCGGACGATGGTGGTGCAGGACCCGGACCTGGCCGATGCCGGTTCGACGGACATGACCGCCACCCTCGAAGCGCGAGACATGTTAAATCGCCTTCAGGCGGCTATGCTCAAGCTCAGTCCAAAGACTCGAGAGATATTCATGGCGCACAGGCTTGAGGGCGCGACCTATGCTGAGATCGGCAAGCGCATGGGCCTCGGCGTCAAGGGCGTCGAATGGCATATGAGCAAGGCGATCGCCGCGCTGCACCGCGCTGCGGGCGGTCGATGAGCGACGCCGGGAGGCGCGCGCCTGACAATGCGCGGATCGAACGGGAAGCGCGCGACTGGCTGGTGCGCCTGCGCGCCGGCAATCCGGGCGACCAGGCCGCCTTCGAAGACTGGTTCAGCGCCGATCCCGCCCATGCAGACGCCTACGAACGCGTCCTCGCAACCTGGGATGTAGCGGCGATGCTGGCGCAGGGTCAGCCCCAGCGGCGCAGCGCGCGGTCGTCGCGTTCGATCCTGCTGGTGGCCGCCCTCGCCTTGATGGTGTTCGCCGGCGTCGCGGCGCTGAGCTTCGTCGGCCTGGGGCGGACTCCGGCTGAAGCGGTCACCCTGTCAACGCCTGTGGGCCAGATACGGACCGCGCGGCTCGGGGATGGCACTGTCGTCACGCTCGACACCGACACCATTATCGAGGCGACCCTGTCGGCGCGCGAGCGGCGCGTCCGTCTCGTGCGCGGCAGAGCAAGATTCGCGGTCGCCGCTGCCTCGGGCCAGCCCTTTGTGATCGTTGCGGCGCCCGGATCGGTCGGCGCGAGCGGCGCGCAGCTCGACATCGCCCTGATCGACAGCGCGATGACCGTGGCCATGCTGCAGGGCCACGCCGACATTCATCCCGCGCGAGGCGCCGCCGCGCGTCTTGATCCTGGCCAGACCATGGCCATCGGCGCGGATTCGGCGACACCGCCGCGGCCGTTTTCTGAAGCCGCCACGCACTGGCCGTCCGGCATGCTGACCTTTGAAAATGCGCCTCTGGCCCAGGTCGTGCGGGAGGCAAACCGCTATAATGTCACCCGGATCTCGCTTGTCGGCCGCGCCGTCCAGGGGTTGCGTTTCAGCGGTACCTTCAGGCCCAACGACCCGTCGAGCCTCGCGCAGATGCTCGCAGCCGCCTTTCACCTGCACCTGGCCCGCGACGCGGCAGGCTCCTATCGTCTGTCCCTGCCGCCAGAGGCATCCCCAACCTCCGCGAAATAAATTCCCAGGGTCCGCGCGCCGTCGCGGGTCAACGCCTGTGGACGATGCCGCTTCCTGAGCGTCGCCACGGGGATGGATGAATGCGCAACCTTCGAAAGACACTGCTCACCGCGACCGCGTCGCTCGCAACCCTCCTGGCCATCGCTGCGGCGACACCGGCCTCAGCCCAGGCCGGACAGCCCCTGGCCTATCATCTGCCGGCGCAGCCGCTCGCCGCGGCGCTGCGGGCGATCGCAACGCAATCCGGGCGGGCCATCATCGCGCCCGCCGCCCTCCTCAAGGGAAAGACAGCCCCTCCGATCCAGGGCAGCTATTCGGTCGAGGACGCCGTAGCCATGGTGCTGGCCGGCTCGGGCCTGCACGCGCGCGCAGTGGGCGACGGCCTGGTGGTCGAGGCGATTGAGGACTCGCCGGCGCTCGCCGATGGCGACGCCGCGCCGGGAAAGGACATCGTCGTCACCGGCTCCCGCATCCGCGGCACACCGGTCGCCTCTCCGGTCATCACCGAGACGGCTGACGCGATGCGCGATTCCGGCAAGACCGACCTCGGCGACGTCGTGCGCGCACTGCCGCAAAGCTTCGGTGGTGGCCAGAATCCGGGCCTCGGCAGCAATGTCCCTGCCGCTAGCGGCGCGGATGTGAGCGGGGCTTCATCGATCAACCTGCGCGGATTGGGCAGCGATGCGACGCTGACCCTCCTCAACGGGCATCGCCTTGCCTACAACGCGTCGCGCCAGAGCGTCGATGTGTCGGCAATTCCAATCGGCATCGTCGACCGGATCGAAATCGTGCCCGACGGCGCATCCGCCCTGTACGGGTCGGACGCAGTCGCCGGCGTCGCCAACATCATCTTCAAGCCGGACTATGAAGGTCTCGAAGCGGGTGCCCGGCTCGGCTGGGCGACCGAGGGTGGCGATTTCCAGCAGCAATATGATGTCGTCGGCGGGCATCGCTGGGACGGCGGCGGCTTCATTGCGACCTATGACTATGGCGACGCGCGCGGCGTCCTGTCGGACCAGCGCGACTATGCGCGCACCCATGCCGGCGGGCTCACGCTGTTTCCGCCGATGCGCCATCACAGTGCGGCGATCAGCGGCCATCAGGCGCTTACCGACCGCCTGACCTTCTCCGTCGACGCCCTGTTCAACAGCCGCAAGAGCACGACCTATTCGCCGGCCAATGTCGCCGGCGACCCGTTCGTGAGCAGCTCGATCTATACAGCGTTCGACCATAGCTGGGGCGTTGCGCCGTCCCTCGACCTGAAGGTCGGCTCCGGGTGGCGGATCACGCTGGACGGCAGTTATGGCAAGGAACATGTCGATGCGACGCGCGTCCAGTGCCAGCTTGGGCAATGCGGCCCGGGAAGCGGGGGCTATTATCGCAACACCGAGCGTTCGGCCGAGATTAACGCCGACGGACCTTTGTTCGCGATGCCCGGCGGCGATGCCAAGATCGCGCTCGGTGCCGGCTATCGCGAGATCGGCTTCCGCCGGGATGCGGGCGCGGGAAGCCCGATCAACACGGTGCACGCGCAGGACAGCTACTTCGCCTTTGGCGAACTCAGCCTGCCGCTGGTCGGCGCTGCGCAGGGCTGGTCATTCCTCGACAGCCTCGAACTGAGCGCCGCGCTCCGTTACGAGCGCTATCCGGGCATCGGCGCGGTCGCGACCCCGAAGCTGGGGCTGATCGCGGCGCCGTCGCCCGACTTCAGCCTCAAGGCGAGCTGGGGGCGGTCGTTCCGGGCCCCGACGCTCTACCAGCAATATCAGCCGGAGATCGTCTATCTCTATCCCGCCGCCCCGCTCGGCGGGACGGGGCTGCCGGCCAATGCGGCGACGCTGCTGGTGCTCGGCGGCAATCCCGCCCTCAAGCCCGAGCGCGCGCAAACCTGGTCGGCAACCCTCGATCTGCATCCGAGATTTGCCGGCGGCGCGCGGCTGCAGATCAGCTATTTCAACGTGCAGTACCGCGATCGCATCGTCACACCGATCGCGTTCCTCTCCCAGGCGCTCAGCAATCCAATCTATCAGGACCTGATCGCGCGCAACCCGAACGCGGCGTCGCAGCAGGCCGTGATAGCGGGCGCCTTCAGCTTCACGAACCTGACCGGCGGAAGCTATGATCCGGCACAGGTCGTCGCGATCGTCAACAACAGCAACCTGAATGCGGGACGCCAGGAGGCGCACGGAGTCGACCTGCTCGCCGATTATCGCGCGCCCCTGGCAGGCGGCAAAGTGCGCGTCGTCCTGGACGCCAGCTATCTCGTCAGCAGCCAGCAGCTGAGCGCCAGCCAGCCCGTCACCCCGCTTGCTGGCATTCTCTTCAACCCGCCGCACTGGCGCGGACATGCGACGGCCTCCTGGGCAGGCGGGCCGTTCACCCTGACCGGTGATCTCAGCCGGACCGGCGGCGTCGACGACAGCCGGAAAAGCCCGGTCGTTCATGTCCCAGGCATGACGACCTTCGACCTGACCGCCGGCTATCGTTTCGCGGGTGGGCGGACCGCGCTCAGCGGGGCCAGCCTGATCCTGTCGGCCCAGAACCTGTTCGACGCAGCCCCGAGCCTGATCGCGACCACCGCCGGCTACGACACGCCCTATGATTCAACCAATTACGCGCCGCTCGGCCGGGTCCTGACGATCGGGGTGTCGAAGAAATGGTGACCTGCGCCCATCGCCTCGTTGCCGCTCTGTGCGCCATGTTGCTGTTCGGCGCGGGCAGCGCGCGCGCCTCCTGCCCGGTCCTCCCGGCAGCGGAGGACGCGGCGTGGATCAAGCATGAAGTCACGCCCGACGACCTGCTTGGGCTGCGCGACATCGGGATTCCCGCGGTCGCCTATGGCGAGCCGAGCCCGGTCGCGGTCGCGCCGGATGGCCGGCATGCCGCCCTGGTCCTGTCTCGGGCCGAGGCGGCTTCGAACCGCTATTGCCGCGGTCTGGTGATCGTCGACCTGGAGGGCAGGGAGCGGCCCAGGCTGGTGGATTCCGGCGGCGACCTCATCACCGACAGCGATCCCTTCAACGGCTATTACACACCCGATGGCGGCCAGCCGACGATCGTGCCGGTCTGGTCGCCGGACGGATCGCGCATTGCCTATCGCCGCCGCGACCGCGGCGTCACCCAGGCCTGGGTCGCCAATGTCGACGGGAGTGGCGCCCGCGCGGTGACCGCCGACACCGTCGATGTGGACGCCATCGCCTGGGGCCCCGGCGACGGCGTGCTCGTGTTCGCTGATCGGCCTGGGATCGCCGTGGCGAATGCCGCGATCGATTCCGCCGGGCTCTCGGGATGGCTTTACGACGCGTCGATCCTTCCCGACTATGGGCCACGGCCGATGGTGGCCGGGCCGATCGGCCGCAGGGCGCATCTCGTTTCCCTCGGGGACGGCACGGTGCGCGATGCCGGTCCTGCGGAGGCGGGCCTGCTGCCGCCCGAGCTCGCCTTCGGCGCCAGTGCGGCCATTTCGGCAGTGGCCGCCACCGGCGCGCGCGCCGGCGTGCGCAAGACAGGCGATGCCTTGTTCTTCGCGCCGACGGTCATCGATATCGACCGGCCCGGCAAAGCGAGGGTCACCTGCGCGGCCGAGCCCTGTACCGGCGGCGTCCAGTATCTGTGGTGGAATGCGGACGGCACCAGGCTCTACCTGCAGCGGCGCGAAGGCTGGAATCGCGAGACGAATGCCTTGTATGTCATCGATCTGGCATCGTCCGGCACGCCCCGCCTCGTCCTCGCCACGACCGACGCACTGCTCGGGTGCCAGCTGCTGCCGGCGGGCCTGCTCTGCCTGCGCGAGAATGCGACCGCGCCTCGGCGGCTTGTCCTGATCGACCTTGGCTCCGGCAGCGCGCGCACCGTGTTCGATCCCAACCCGCAAGTCGCGTCGTGGCGCTTCGGGGCGGTCCGGCGGTTGCGCTGGAAGAACACTTTCGGCCTCGAGGCATGGGGCGATCTCGTGCTGCCGCCTGACATCGGGCCGCACGAGAAGGTGCCGCTCGTTATCGTCCAATATGATTCGAAAGGCTTTCTGCGCGGCGGCACCGGCGATGAATATCCCGTCTACGCGCTCGCCGCGCAGGGCATGGCGGTGCTGAGCATCGAGCGGTCGATCTCGGTTGCGCAGGCGGATCCGAAGGTCCGCACCATAGCTGACTATTATGTCGTGTTCCAGAAGGACTGGGGCGAACGGCGAAGCCAGCTGTCCTCGCTTGAAGCCGGGGTACGGGCGGCGATTGCCACCGGTGCCATCGATCCCAGGCGTATCGGTATCACCGGCCTGAGCGACGGCTCCTCGACCGTGCGCTTTGCCCTGATCAACAGCGGCATCGCTTTCAGGGCGGCCGCCATCAGCAGCTGCTGTGTCGAGTTGAGAACGACCATGACCTATGGCGGCATTGCGTGGGCCGAATTCAACAAGTCGGTGGGCTATCCGCCGGCATCGAACGAGGATGAGGCGTATTGGCGACCGTATTCGATGGTGCTCAACGCGACGCGGATGACGACGCCGCTGCTCATGCAACTCGCCGATCGGGAGTATCTCCTGTCGCTCGAGACGGTCACGGCGCTGCGCGAACATCATCAGCCGGTCGAGATGTACGTCTTTCCCAACGAGTTCCACCTGAAATGGCAGCCGGCACACCGGGCAGCGATCTACCGACGCAACATCGACTGGTTCGCGTTCTGGCTTCAGGATCGGATCGACCGCGATCCGGCGAAGGACGGGCAATATCGGCGCTGGGAGGCGATGCGCGCCTCTCTCGAGGCAGGGCATGTCGGTTCAGACCCATGAGCGCATCCAGGCCTCGGCATCGACCAGGGCCATGATCCGCACGAAGCTGAAATCGCGCAGCGGCGCCTCGGCTGCGAGATGCAGCGCGAGGGCCGTCCGATCGAGCAGCCCCGCGTCAGCCAAAGCGCCATGCAGCAGCATCTCCCGAATCTGCGCGCGCCGCGCTTCGAAGACTTCGCCCATGAAGCCGGCAGGGGTGCCTTTCGAGCGACGGGCGATGATTTCAGGGGGCAGCCGATCCGCGAAGGCCCGGCGTGCGAGGGCGCGGCTGTTCCACTGTTCGAACCACAGCCAGGTTGGGATCTTCAGGCATGTTTCGATGATCGGCTGCGAGCCAAGGGGGGACAGCGAGGGCAGGTGCTCCCGCCGTTCCGCGCTTTCCATATATGCCTGCACGGGCGGCAGTCCGGCGACATAGGACGCTTCCCCAGGCCCGGCGCCCGGTGGAGGCGCCATCCAGGGATGCTGCACCCTGTCGGCAGCCGCCGCGCGCGCCGCGGGGGACAGGAAGGACAGGTCGTCCGGGCGGGACGCCGCGGCCGGCCGCAGCGATCGCAGGAGCGTGCGCGCGGCAAGGCGCAGCCGGCTCGTCCCCGAGAGGCTTGCCATCGCTGCGAAATACGCCCGCGCGGTCGAGCCCAGCCCTTCCTGGCGCCACAGATCAACGAGCGGCGCCACGGCGAGATAGCCATAGAAGACGCTGTCGCCCGCGCCGCCGTCGATGACGAGCGTTGCACCGGTTTCGCGCGCGGCTTCTTGCGCCAGCCGGCTGCTCTCCTGCAGCAAAGCGCGCGCGGCCGGCCGCGGTTGCCCTGCGGATGCCGAATGGTGAAGGTCGATTCCGGAAATGTCGCGGTGGCCGACAATCAGCGGTACCCCACAGGCGTTGGCGACCATCGCGGCATAGGCGCGCTCATCCCCGATGCGGTCGCCCGATACCAGGGTCAGACAGACGAAGTCGCGTCCGGCGCGCGCCAGCGAAGCGGCGACGAGGGAAGAGTCGATGCCGCCCGAGAGCAGGAGAAGCGATCGATCCTGCCCGGCGCTGCGCGCCGCCACGCTGATGTCGACACTGTCGCGCACCCTGGCGACCGCCTCGTCGCGCGTCGAAATGGCGGGCGGCGCATGCCGCACGAACGTCCATGGTGACCAGAGGGGTTCGGTCGCGGGTACGGACCCGGAGTCCACGCGAAGGCGCTCGCCGCCACGGAGTTCGCGGATGTTCCGAAGGCATGTTTCATCGGAGAGATAATCGGGCTGGGCGAGGTAGCGCGCAAGGGCGGCGGCCTCGACGGTCGGCCGCGGGCTCGTCAGGCGCAGCAGGTCCAGATCGGATGCAGCTGAGAAGAATCTGCCGTGTCGGATCCAATAGCATGGAAGATCGCCGAACGGTGCGCGCACCATAGCCACCGCGTTCGACGCCACGGCGAGGATCGCGACATAGCCACCCCAATCCTGGTCGATCAGGCTCTGCCCCGACGACGTGGCGATCGCGGACTGCATGGCCTGACTGAGATCGCGCAGCGGGCGCTCGGCGCCGCGCTCGAACACCGGACCAATGATCGCACCCAGCTTCCAGACGAGGAGGTGCGCCTCGGGCGCGACGTGCAGCACGACGCCGTCGGCGATCGCAATCCGGCGCCAGCCGGGCAGGCTCGCCGCGACGGAGGACCGATCGTCCTCTGCCGCCGCGCCGTCCGCGACCGTCAGGAGAAAATGATTGTTCACACGACGAGGATCGGGGTGAAGACGCGGACGGTATCGACCCGATCGTTGAGCACGCAGTCGCCGCGCTGCACCCAGCAATGGGCGCGAAAAGGGCGGAGGTCGACCCCGATGACCAGCGAGCCGCCGAGCCCGCGATGAAAAAGGTGCCGCGCGAGCGCGAGCGAATTTGGCAGGCATCGATCGTGCTGGGAAGCATAGGCCGCGGCATTGACGTATCCGGCCACGATGCGACGAAACGCGCTCTCGTCGGCGGCCGATCCACGATGGCGTGCACGCCGCAACTGGCCGATCGTGGCCGCCAGGCCGCACAGGCGAAGCCGCATCCGCTCGAATGTGATCCGGGACAATACCCCGGCCGCGCGTGCGACGTCGTGCTGCGGGGAAATCTCGTCGAGCATGCTGGCACGCGCCTCGGGAGGGGCACTGCAGAGTTTCGGTGCTTCGCCGCATTGATCGCTGCTCAACACGCCCGACTCGACCAGGCGCTTGATATGGCCGTCGTCGCCCGCGACGCTCGCGCGCCGGTCCATGAGCCGCGCGAGCGCGGCGTCCGGCGCGGCCGGCAGCGCGAAATAGCGATCGTGCGGCAGGTCGAGGAAGACGTGGCGGTCGCCGACGCGGCAGGCGCTGATGCCCGGAGAAAAGGAATAGCCGGTCATGATCCATGGTTTGGCGCGCGGCCTGGGCCGCGCGCCGCACCGTCAGTCGTCGGCCAGGCCGGTCTGGATGCCGCCGAGCCGCTCGTCGAAGCCCGGGACGGGGAGACCCTTGGTCTCTTCCGAAGCCGAGCCGAGGTCGATGAGGTCGCTTGTCCGTTCCATAACACGCTCCTTCTTGCCGCAGGAAAAGGCTGCGGTCCGGGGAGCCTAGGCAGAGTCGGATACTATCCGAATTCTATACTGATTCTATATTGAGAATGTTTTCCGGCTCCCCGCTATCTACGGAAGAGTGCCCTTTTGCGGGGTGCCGGAGGTGCACCATCCTCCCGATCGCCGGTTCTTGTGCCGGCCTTCTCATTACGCGCGTCGGTACATGGCGCGAATGATGTCCGGCACAGCGTGGAGCCGGCGGCGATGATAGGCGGTGACGAGTCGCAGGATCGCGGCAGCGGGCGCGTTATCGGCTGCCACGGCGAACGCCCGCAGCTCTGTCTCCTGGTCGGCCAGGACCCGCCGCTCCGCCGCTCGTGCCGTTGCCAGGCGGTCATTGGCGCTGTCGAGTTGCGCCGACATCTCGCCATTGCCGGCGCGGGCGGCGAACGCGTCGAACAGGGCGACCGGCGCGCGCTCGAGATCTGCCGGCAGATGCGTGACGACGCGCGTGGCGCCATCGCGCGGCCAGGTCCGCACCATCAGTTTCAGCAGCGCGCCATTCCACAGATAGAGATCGCGGAGCCCCGGTTCAGTCGCGATCGGCAGGTGGAAACCCTCGCTGGGCCGGGATTCGACAAGGCGCTCGCCGGCAAGGCGATGCAGGGCATCCCTGACCGGTGTCACGCTGCTATTCAGCGCTTCGGCAAACCGGGTTGGATCGAGCTTCTCGCCGGGCAGCACTGCCCCGGACAGGAGCTGCCGCTTGAGCGCATCATAGACGCGGTCCGCTGTCGCGCCTGAATTCATGGCCGCACGCCGCCGCGAGAAAACGCCGCCAAAGGATAGGTCATACTGTCGATGCCGGATGACGTTGCGTCCATGCCTCACTCCCGTCGCGTGAAGATGATCGGTCGGCAGGCCGCGATGCGCTATCCCGGAAAACCGGAATAGCCGAGACCAAGGACCTCCTCGAAACTCAACGTCCGGTCAAACAGGGCGCGGACGATCAGCGAGGTCCTTTTCTCGACGCCATATCGAACGCGCGCCTCGCGCAGGTGGCTTTCGACCGTATCCTCCCCGATGGCGAGGATGCGCGCGATTGCCCAGTCGGTCTTTCCCCTTGCCGCCCACAGCAGGCATTCACGCTGGCGGTCGGTCAGCCGCGGCGGCGCTGCAGCGGGCGGGTGCGCGAGGCGGCGCCCCGCTTCCCAGGCGAAGGGCGCAAGACTCTGCGCGAGGATCCGCTCGGCGGGTGCGATCGTGCGTGCCGTCCTTCCCGCGAAGGAGCAGGAGCCATAAAGAGCGCCTGGCCCATAGACCGGGACGGTAAAGCCGGAGCGCAGCCCGTGCGCGCGGAGGGCGGCGAGGAACCGCCGGTCCGCCGGGGTGAGCGGGACCAGGCGCGCTATGTCGGCCCAGGCAAAGCCCAGCCTGTCGCTGTCGCAGGCGCGACGCAGAAGGTCCAGGCCGCGGCTGCACAGCGCGCCGCTGATCCAATCAAGCGACCCCGACCAATAGCCGGTCCCCGGCGTCCAGGCGCCGTCCGGTCGAATGAGCAGGGCGTAGCTGTCGAGATCGAGCACCGCCGCGATCGCGGCGAGCGCAGCGTCGAGGTCTTCAGCCCTGTCCACCCCAAGCAGCGTCTCGACTGCCGCCGCAAGACTTGTCAGCACGCGCATCGCAATCGATCGCGCGCGCGGGCGGCGTTTCAAGCCACCGAAATCCCCGCACGCGTCCTTCCTTGTCGATACGCCGTGCCGGGATCTCACGCCGCCACTGCGCCGGTTGCAGAATCACGCAGGATCGACGCGGGCCGGCGAGGCGGGTTCCAAAGCGTTCATATTGAAACGAATCTCATCGTGTTGCCCGAGCGATGACGGCGCCTTTCGATTGGCGCGATCCGCGCGACTACGCCCGGCTGCTCGGCATGGATCGCGCCGGCCTGATGTGGGAATGGCTGCGGCGCGATCCGGACTATGCGGCCTGGTACGTCAAGGCCAGCCGGGTGACCCGGGGCGCCGGTCCCGTCGAAGCGCCGCGCGCCTGGGGGCTGCACTTTCGCCGAGAGCCCGGACATCGCCGCCCCCGATGCAACGATCATCTGGGACGCCGAACTCGATCCCGGCATCCTCCGGGTCGTGGCGCTGCCGGCCGGGTCGGCCGAAGACCCGGATGCGCTCGACCCGGCCGCGCTCTCGGCCTGGCTCAGCATCGCAGCAGGCAGCGATGGCACCGAGCACGCGGTGCTCTCGGACGGATTCCATCGCATTCGTCTCGATGTCGCGGCCGGCAGCCTGGCAGGTACGGGGCCGGTCGTGCTTCACTATGAGCTCGCCGGCATCGCCGCGGTCGAGCCGAAGCTCCTGCCGCTCAGGCGGCTGCTGTATCTGTGCCGCCATCGGCGCTTCGCCCAGAGCCTGTTCGTCCGCGACACGCGGGCGGCGCGCTGGATCATGCTGTTGCGCGCCCATGATGCCCAGGCGGCCGGCGCCACCCAGCGCGAGATGGCCGCCGCGTTTTTCGGGAGCGGCGCCGACTGGCGCTACTCCAGCGACTCCCTGCGGTCGCGCGTCAGGCGTCTGGCGCGCGATGCGCGCGCCATGGCGGCCGGCGGCTATCGCCGGTTGCTGCGCGCCGGACCGCCCGATGCGGAGGAGCAGAGTCAGGACTGATTGCACCACTGAGGCGACAATCAACGTTGCAGCATAGGCGGCAAGCGGCGTAGCTAAACCCATGGAGGACAAGGACTTCGAGCGCCTGACGGAGCGTGAGCTCGAGGTTCTGCGCTGCGCCGCGCAAGGCCTGAAGCCGAAAGTCATCGCCAGGCGCCTCGGGCTGTCGGAGCGCACCGTCTATACCCATCTCGGCAACGCAGCGCGCAAGCTCGGGGCAAGCGGCCCGGGCGAAGCCGCCATGGCTTTCGCCCGGCGCGAGGCGCTCGGCCCGCATGCAAAACCGACTGAGCAGATTTTGCCGATTGCGCCCGGCATGGCTGTTCTGGTCGACCTGCTCGTCCCTGAAATGAGCGGGAGGCGCCTCAATGACCTCGACATAGCGCATCGCCTGATCGTGATCGTCACCCGCGCGGCGATGATCGCCTTCATCCTTTTCGCGATCGCCAGTCTTGTCCGCAACGTCGGCGACCTGATCGCGCACGCAGCCTGATTTTCGTCATTTCCATGCTGGTCGCGCGCCGCGGTCGCGGCGCGCGCAGGAGAAACTCATGTCAAAGCCTGTCCTTGATTTCGACGCGATCCGCGGTGTCACCTCCCGTCTCACCCCGGCCGAGACCGACCTCCACGGCGCCATCGCCGCCAATGCCGAGCTGATGGCCAGCATCATTCGCGCGGGCGCTCCGATGAACATTTCGCCGATCGTTACGCACGGTGTCGTCGCCGCGCTCGCCGGCGCGAACACCGATCTCGTCGCCGGGATGGACAAGACCATCTCCGCCCATCAGCAGCTTGCGACCCTTCGCGACGATATCGGCCTGCGTACTGTCGGGTTCGGGGGCGGGCTCTGGAAAGGCGACGCGATGCTCTCGGGGGAAGGCGCGCCGACGCAGGAGCCGGGTCCGCCGCTGCAGCTGGTCGCGACGGCTTGACGGGGCTGGCGGCCTGGGCCGATGACTCCGGTTGATGCTGTACCTGCTCTATTACGGCTTCTGGTTGATCCTGCTCGCGTTCGCGGTCTGGAGCGCGATCGCGGGCGCGGCCGACGAACGCTGGGCGGCCGCCATGATGTGCCTGGCGGCCTTGCTCACCGCGCTCGTCGGCGGCGTGTTCAATTCGCATTGGCACAGCCCGCAGCTCGGCGTGCTGTGCGTCGACATCGCGTTGCTGGTCGGCCTCGTCATACTCGCGCTGCGCAGCCGGCGCTTCTGGCCGCTGACCGTCGCGAGCCTGCAGTTGATTGCGGTGCTCACCCATCCCGCCCTGTGGATCGACCCGGCAATCCTGCCGTTCGGCTATGCGCTCATGCAGGGCTTCTGGGCCTATCCGATGATGCTGGTCGTGGCGGTCGGGGCGTGGCGGCAGGTGCGCCGCCGCCATGAGCGCGGCGGCCGCTGGGACGGGTTCGACCCTGCGGCGCCTGCTCGCGCCGATCGAGGCTGACCTTCGACCGGGCTCGGCGCAGGGCGCGTTGCCGGCGCTCGCCGACATTCTCTATCGTCATGCGGTGACGCGCGCGTCGGCCTTCTCGCTGCCGCCGGTTGCCGATCCCGGCTGGCTGATACTGTTGTTTCTGTTCGGCGCCGAAGCGCGCGGCGAACGCCTGTCCCTGACCGCGCTATGCCACAGTGCGGGCGTGCCGGTGACGACCGCGTTCCGGTGCATCCTGCGCCTCGAGGATCTCGACCTGGTGGAACGGGCGCCCGACCCGCGCGACCGCCGCCGTGCCTGGGTCGGGCTGAGCGCGCGGGGACGGGACGCGCTGACCAGCCAGCTCGCCGCGCTGTATGGCGAGATCAGGGGCGCACTGGGCGCCTGACGCGATTCCCGTCTCCCGGGCTTTGTTGTCCATCACCCCTCCCGGCCGAAGCTGGCGGCTGCCCTTCTCGCTGGATCGGGCCGTGCGTCGGTCGCCCGGTCGCAGCGTCACCGCGTTTTCGGCGCATGGGTCAGCCGCTAGACGATCTCCCGCGTCCGCGCCTTGACGAACCTCGACGCGTCGCCCTGGGTCTTGGGCAGCAGTTCGGCCGCGTCGTCGGGATGCCGCGAGCGTGTCCGGTGATGCACGCCGAGCATGATTCCTTCCTGAAGCGGATCCAGCGCATGATTGGCCGGATTGCCCGGCTCGTTCGCGGGCGGAACCCCCGGCAGGGGAGGCCGGTCCAATAGGGCCGGTGTATCGGGTCGCGGGGTGTCCAGCGACAGCATGTCCGCAAAGGATGCCGCGCTCTTGTCGCGCGCGGTAAGATCGCCCTGGATCCCGAACAGCGCCCGCGCGGTCTTCATGACGGAGGTATGCTGGAGCTGCAGGGTGCAGGGTTTGCCTTTGGGAATCCAGGGCGACACCAGCACCGCCGCGACGCGCAGGCCAAGCCGATCGAAGGCGAAGGTCGGCGCGTAGCTCGGGTCTCCGTCCGTGGGGGAGTTCTTGCCGTCCGGATTGACCGTCCCGGGCGGCGCGACATGGTCGTAGAAACCGCCATGCTCGTCGTAGCAGATCACCAGCAGGGTGCTGTTCCAGACTGCCGCATTGGCCCGGAGCGCCTCGTAGACATCGGCAATGAGATGCTCGCCCCAGCGCACATCATGCGGGGCGTGCTGGCTGTTGATCATCTGCCCATCCTTCTCGGTGAGCATGCGCGGTGAGATGAAGACATAGTTTGCGAGCGCGCCGGACGCGCAGTCGCCGGCGAACTCGGCCATCTGCTTGAAGGGAGGATTGCCGTCGAGGAGCCGGGTGAACTCCCGGACCTCGTTGCTGTCATGCTCATAGGTCGCCCAGGTAAACCCGGCCTCTGCGACCTGCTCATAGATCGTCTTCAGATCGAATTTTGCCGACCAGGCGTTGAGTGCATGGCCATCGGACGTCGCGGCGTGAAGGTAGAGCCGATTAGGCTGGGTCGGCCCCGGCACCTCGGCGAACCACTGCGTACAGATCGCGAACTCGCTGGCCAGCTGGTTGATCGTCGGCAGCTGCGCCGGCGAAAAGGAATTCATCACCGTCTGCAGATCGGCATTGCTCGGATTGTGGACGTGATCGGCGCTGAGCTCGACCTTGTAGGAGGCGATGAAACCCTTGTTCGTGATCGGACCAGCCGTGTTCTTCGACCCGAAAAGCTGTACATCGGTCTGGTTCTTCGAATGGCCCGGTCCCTTGCCGACCGTGATCGCAAACTGGGCGCCCGATCCGACCGAGAAACGCGGATTGGACAAGCTCTCCGGCGCATCCGGCTGCAACAGATTAAACTCGCTGCCGGTGAGACCCCCGGGCACGAGACCTCTGAGATCGGGACGAAATCCGAAAAGATGGTCGAAGGACCGGTTTTCAAGCATCAGGACAACGACATGCTTGATCTTGTCTTGGGGCATGTTCGGCATGGTACGTCTCCATAGTCGAGATCGCACACGGGGGCGGGCACCTACGCTACGAAGAACCCCCATCTCATCCTGGCGAGACTTGCCTCGATAGGGAAGGAAGAGATGCGCAGATGACAATCATTTAATCTCCGAAATGGAGTAAACCCCGCGCGCCAGGCACGGTACCGCAGGTCTCGTACCCACCGCTTCGTGGGACGGCGCTGCACGGTCTTGTCCAGCGGGTGACGCGTCGCGGCTTTTGGCGTTCCGGGGCTGATCTGCGCCCCGCGCGGCGGCGCGCCGCGCGACCGCGCTCTATGGCTCGGACCCTGTCCTCGCCACCGAGCCCCTGGTGCGGGTCTCGGCCTGTCGGTTTCGATCGCTGGCGCCGCGCCGGCTGCGCCGGCCCGTGCTGGGCACCCTCAAGCGCGGCTTGGGGTGCCCTGAGGAGCGGGGCTGAGGGCGCACACTGCCGCGCGGCGGCGGGGTTCGCGCCGCTACGCTCCGCGGCACCCCTTGCCGGCGGACAGGGTGCGGCGCCTGATGGCGGCCCCGCGGGCGCGCGTGCTTGCCGCCGGGCGGCGCGCCCGGTTTTCGGGGCCGGCGACAGCTGCCGCCGGTCCCGCGAAAGCCCGGTTCGACGCCGCTGATCCGGCGGCGCCGCACGAGAGCCCGTTTTGGAATGGCCGGTCGGAAGGTCGACGCGCGGGCGCGCGTCGGCACCTCAAACCCCGCAAGCACGCTTTGCGGGGTTTGTTTGTGGCCTCTCCCGGTGGCGCGGGAGTGGGCGGCGCTCCCTGCTAGGCCAGCCCGCCGGCCGGGCAAGCCCGTCGCGTCGCTCGGGCTCCTCCACTGTCGTTCCGGCCACGCGCCGCCCGCCCGCTGCGCGGCGGCGGCTTGGGTGCCAGGCCGGCTCAAGACGGGCCTCTCCGGTCGCTGCTGCCGCCCACCCCCGCTTCCGGGGGAGGCCATGGGGTTTTTGGGCGGGGCAGGAGGTTTGCCGTGGGCAGCACCAACGACCCGTGCGCGAGAGGCAGGCGGCGCGACAAAGGCGACTCTGGCGGTATTGCCCGTCAGGACCGCGTCCGGGCTGGGCGGGGCGCGACCCGGCAGGGGGCAGCAAAGGGGGCACGGCCTGCAGCAACGGGCCGGGCGCGCGCCGGAGGCACGCCGCCAAGCGACCGGGTCGATCTCTATGACGACGTGACCCGTCGCATCGTCGCCGAGCTTGAGCAGGGGTGCGTCCCATGGGTTCAGCCATGGGGGCGCCCGGGCGGCGCCTGTGCTGGCCTGCCGCGCAATGCGGGCACCGACCGGCCTTATTCGGGCATCAATGTGCTGATCCTGTGGGGCGCCGTGATCGCGCGCGGCTATCCCTCGCAGGGCTGGCTGACCTTCCGGCAAGCATTGCAGGCGGGTGGCGCGGTCAGGAAAGGCGAGCGCGGCACGACCGTCGTCTTTGCCGATCGTTTTACCCCGGAAGCGGAGAAGGAGCGGGCGCGGGAGAGTGGGCAGGACGCAAAGGCAATCGCCTTCCTCAAGCGGTTCACGGTGTTCAACGTCGCACAGATCGACGGCCTGCCCGAGGGATTCGCCGCCGATCCGGCACCGCTTCCCGAGCGCGAGATCGTTCCTGTCGCCGAGGACGTCATTGCCGCGAGCGGCGTGCCGTTCCGGATCGGCGGCGATCAGGCATTCTATGTGCCGTCGCACGACTATGTTCAGGTGCCGCCCCAACCGGCCTTTTTCGAGCAGATCAACTATTACCGGACCTGCCTGCACGAGCTGACTCATGCGACTGGCCATCCGTCGCGGGTCGGGCGCTGCCTGACGGGCGCGTTCGGCACCAAAGACTATGCCCGCGAGGAACTGGTCGCCGAAATGGGATCGGCGTTCCTCTGTGCCGCGCTCGGCATCGCGCCGACCGTGCGCCATGCCGATTATCTTGGCGAATGGCTCGACGTGCTGCGCGCGGACAGCCGGGCGATCTTTCGCGCCGCATCCGCCGCCAGCAAGGCAGCCGACTGGCTGCTCGCCCGCCACCGCGATCGGCGCGCCGCCCGCCAGCCCGCGGACGCGTCCGCATGATCGCCGCTGCTTCTCCTGCGGATCGGGACGGCTCTGGCACCGGAACGCGTGCCGCGCCCGGCTTCGCCGCCGAGCCGACCGCGATCGGGCTGCAGAGTCTCGTGCCGGGCGTCGCGCCGATCAGCATCGCCGAGCGTCTCGCGGCGCGCGCCGCAGCGCCGCTCGAGCCGAGAAAGCCGCAGCGCCCGTGCGGCGCCCTTTGGGAAAGTCGGAACCGCGCCGCAGGCGCGCTTCCTCCGGGGGGCCTCTTCGACCTCAACGTCCGCAACCAGCTCGACCTGTTCCAGCAAAGGGAATCCTGACCATGGATTTGCTCACCCCCGCCATCCGCTTGGCGCTCAGCGCGAACGCCGCAGCGTCGATCGCCAATCACGGTGCGCACGACCCCGTGCCGGTGCTCAAGCTGTTCAATCCACTCGGCGCCGCGACCTGGCTCGCGACCGAGCTCGACGCTGACGGCGACACGCTGTTCGGCCTTGCCGATCTCGGCTTCGGCTGTCCCGAACTCGGCTCGTTCAGCCTGTCGGAGATCGCCGCGCTGCGCCTGCCGTTCGGCCTCGGCATCGAGCGCGATACCGGCTTTTCGAGCGTCCTGCCGCTGTCGATCTGGACTGATTTCGCGCGCCATGCCGGATCGATCCTCGGGGCGCAGCATCTGCTCCGCCCGGTCGAGGCGCATCACCGCAAGCGCGCGGCGACGACCGGCAACCCGGGCGATTCTCCTGAGTCCGACCCCGACCCGCTTCCGCCTCCCGACACGGAGGGCGGCTGACGCGCGGGCGCGTTTCGCCCGCATCCACACCGGTCCCGTGCGCGGTTCAAACCCGACTCGGGACCGGCACCAACAAGGACTAGTCTCATGAAACTCGCCTTTCTCCCGCTCGACAACCTTGTCGTGAGCAAGACCAATATGCGCTTCCAAAAGAAGGAACCGGACGTGACCGACATGCTGCCGACCGTCCGGAAGCGCGGCGTCATCCAGCCGGTCGTCGTTAGGCCCAATTGTGCAGCGGACATGTTCGAGATCGTCGCTGGATGGCGGCGCTATGTCAGCGCCAGGATCGTGGCCGACGAGCGCCGCGCGCGCGGCGACGAGGTTGATCTGATGCCCTGTGCGATCCTTGACGAAGGTGATGACGCCGACGCCATCGAAATCTCGCTGATCGAAAATATCGCGCGGCTCGATGCCGACGAAGTGACGCAGTGGGCAACCTTCACGCGGCTGGTGAAGGAAGGACGCACGCCCGACGACATCGGCGCGACCTTCGGGCTGCCCGACCTCGCCGTCAAGCGGGTGCTGGCGCTCGGCAATCTGCTGCCGCGTATCCGGGCGATGTATGCCCGCGAGGACATCGACGCGACGACGATCCGCCATCTGACGCTTGCCAGCAAGCGCCAGCAGCAGGACTGGCTGAAGCTGGTCGACGACCCAGAGGCGCGCGCGCCGACGGGCCAGGCCGCCAAGGCGTGGCTGCTCGGCGGGCAGTCGATCCCGGCGCGCCACGCGCTGTTCGACCCGGAGTCGAGCGGGGTGGCGACCGTCGCCGACCTGTTCGGCGAAGACCGGTTCTTTGCCGATGCCAGCGCCTTCTGGACGGCGCAGGACGCGGCGATCGAAGCGCGGCGCGAGGCCTATCTGGCCGAAGGCTGGAGCGCGGTCGTGATCCTGCCCAAGACCGACTATTTCCACACATGGGAATATGAGAAGACGCCCAAGAAGAAGGGCGGGCGGGTCTATATCGATGTGCGCGCGACCGGCGAGGTCGCGTTCCATGAAGGCTATGTCGGCAGGAAGGAAGCCGAGCGCGCCGCGCGCGGTGCTGCGGTAACCACGAGCGAAAAGGCGAAGCGGCCCGAGCTCACCTCGGGGTTGCAGGCCTATATCGACCTGCACCGCCACGCCGCCGTCCGCGCCGAACTGGTCGAGCAGCCGGGCGCGGCGCTGCGCCTGATGGTCGCGCATGTCGTCATCGGTTCGCCGCTCTGGACGGTGCGGCGCGAGCCGCAGGCAGCGCGTGACGAGGCCACCCACGCCAGCGTCGAGAAGGGCGCCGCCGAAGCATGGTTCGACGCGCGCCGCCGGGCCGTGCTCGGGATTCTCGGATTGCCGATAGAGCGCGAGACATTGGTTGCGAACAATGGCGACGACTATGATCTGGTGCGCCTGTTCCTGCGGCTGCTCGATCTGCCCGATGCGGGCGTCCTGGACGTGCTCAGCGTGGCGATGGGTGAGACCCTGATGGCGGGCAGCGCCGCCGTCGAGGCGGTCGGCCAGACGCTTGGGGTCGCCATGGCGCAGTGGTGGCGTGCCGATGCCGCGTTCTACGAGCTGATCCGCGACAAGGAAGTGCTGGTCGCGATCGTCGCCGAGGTCGCGGGCGATGCGGTCGCCGGGGCCAACGCCAAGGAGAAGGGCGCGACCCTGAAACGCATCATCGCCGACCATCTGGACGGCACCGGCGGTCGGGAGAAGGTTGAAGCGTGGGTCCCGAAATGGATGAGCTTCCCCCCGTCAGCCTATACCGACCGGGGCGGGGTCGGCACGGTCCGGGCTAGCGCGAAGGTCATGGCTGCGCGGGCTGGCGACGAGCCCGATCCGACGGCGCCCGAGGGGCTGGCGCTGGTGCCCGAGCCCGAAGACAAGGAGGAGATGACGGCCGCGAACGACGACCGCGTAACACCCGACGCGCTGGCTGCGTGACGGGTTGCACTGCGCGCGGGGGCACGGCTCCCGCGCGCTCTTTCGGGTGATGGCAGCTGGTTCGGCAGCCTCGAAATCCGGCCGCGCGCCCGCGCCCTGACGGGTGCGGGCGCGCGGCGATCCGATTTGAGTCCAGCTGAGCTCATGTGGGATGGGTCAACGAGGACACTTGGTCCACCGCTGCGTTCACAACATCAGTCGCATCCGCCATGGCCAGTCCCGCCTCCAGGACGATAAACATCGTTGCGACCGCTACGCCAAACAGGAAAAGCTCGGCCAACGATTTCCATTGCCTGCGTCTTATGGCGCGAAGCATGCAAAACAGCACGACACCGGCCGCGCCAAGGGACGTGATCAAGGTCAGCAATAAAAGCAGAGTGCTCTTAGTTGCCGTGGCAGGCACGAGCGCCAACATGCCGATACCCGACATCGCGAGGTTGCGCGCAAAATCCTTCATGCCGCGCCTGAAGAGACCAGGCGCAGAAGCTGTGCTGCGCGGGCCCTCCGAGAAGGGCCAATTCCGCACTTCGGCGAGCAGAAACGCGACAATGACCGCGGTTATGATCGCATAGAATACCGTGCGCCAATATCTGGATTGAGCGTCGAGCATGGCGCGGCGCAGACTAGGAATTGATGCTTGAATTCGCGCTGCAGCGCGGAGCCTATCCTGTGCCGCTATACGCTCCGCGACTGCATTTACGCAGACATCATATTCGTCCTCACTGGTGCTGGACGCGGCGCATTGTGCCACGGTAGCGGTGGAAGGAAATGGAGAGCCCTGGGGCACCGGAAAGGGTGATAGGCCAGGCAAAACCGGGGGCGGTGGAGCTGATGGCCATTTTATCGTGGCAATGACGCCGCCGCTCTTGTCCTCGACGCTGATCGTCACATAGGAAAGATTGTCGACGAGCGGGTTGACCGCCAGAATCAAGCCTTCGCCGGCGAGACGGGTGTAAAATTCACCGAAGGTCGAGGGCGTACTGCGTAATACTGATCCGAGGCGATCGAGCAACGTTGCACTGTTGACCAGGTAAGGGCTGCCGATATTCGAAAATTCGGCGGATTTGCACCCGATCGTAATGAGATTGACGCCATTATCCCTGGCCAACTCGTTCCAGAGTGCGAGGTCGATCGTTGTACTCCGCGTGCCGTTGGTCCAAAGAAATTCGCCCGATTTACTGGTTGTGTGACCGATCACGATCAGCGTTTTGTCGCGATAGGCTTTTAACGCAGCCGCGATGGAAGCGACGCTGGGTCGACCATCAACCTGCGCCAGCGCCTTCATGCCTGATGCCAGGGCGCGATGCGGCGCAGGTATCTGGCGCCTGATCAGCACATCATAATTCTTTCGATCAGCAACGTCGGTGCTCAGATCCGCCGTGAGGACGGTCACATTTGCGATGTTGAAGGCTGTGCCGAGCTCGTCTCGACGCTTATGCAACTCCTCTCGCAATGTCTTTTCGTAGCGCGGCTCGCGCGGCACCTTGAAGACGAAGTAGGGCTCGTTTGCGTAAACTGGTTCCGTTACAAGATCGCCCGCGTTTATGCTGAGGGAAGCATTCCTGATCTGGTGCCGCAGTTCATCGATTTCGCGGCTCCTGACTGCCTCGGCCGTGACCGGATGGTCGATCAGGACCGAATGCGAGGTGCCGGCGCAGCAATCAGGATGGGGGTCGAAATGCGGTTCCGGATGCGGTGCGAAACCCGCCGCACCAACCGCCGCTGTTATCAACAGGACAAGCGGCAACAGAGTCCGGACCGCGCGCGATCCGGTCCCGAGGCAGGTGTTACGTGCGGGCCGACGCCCTGGGATCATAGCCAAGATCGATGAGCACTATCCCCGCTCGCTTAGCGACGTCGTTCGCTTTTGCGATGATGCGAGTCCTTTCCTTGTCATTGCTTGCAGAGCTGAGAGCGACCTTCAGTGCTCGTGCCTCAACGGAGAGGTCACGAAGTCTCGCAAACTGGGTCACCAGCCGCCCCGCGTCGCCGCCAATACCTTCCCTGATCAGATGCACGAGCAGCGGGAGTGCGGTCGCGAGCAAGCCAAGGATGGCAAGTGCAAGCGCCTTGTCCGTGGCGGCAGACAAGTTGGACGCGTGCAATATTACGACGATCAGGGCGCCGCAGCTGGACCCTGCGAGGAGCTTGCCGATCATTTCCAGCAGGTTTGCGGCACCTAATTTACGGCGCACATCCAGCACGGCGTCAAGGCAAACGCCATCGAGATCGTCAAGCATTTCGCGCGTTGCTTCAAGGGCAGGCTGCAGGCCGGCGCTACCGAGCACGTCACCATCAGGCGTTAATACAGCGTGCGAATCCGGATCAGCATATCGCTGCCGTAGCAAGGCGAGGCGGCCCGGCCGAAAATCGTTCAACAGCCGGACGGTCTTTCCAACTCGGATCTGATCGATATCTACGTCGGGCATCCTCTGAGCCCCCCCATCAGGCTTCATGCCACAGCGACGCATCTGAATAAAGTTCACTTCGGATGTAGTTCGGGCGCGAGACATTCAACATGAAAACGCTGGGCTTGGAGCATCGGGAGTTGCTGGGCAGGTGGCGGCTCCCGATGGTGCTGCTGCCGACCCTCCGAAATCCGGCCGCGCGCCCTCGTCCTTACGGACTCGGGCGCGCGGCCTTTGAGGAATTGAAACTGGCGGCGACACGCCCGTCGCGCTAGTGTTTCGCCAATGGACAGGCTCGAATCGACACTCCGGGATGCCGACAACCAGACCTGGCTGGTCGATCTGGGGCATGCGATCATCGAGAAGAGACGCGCGGTCGGCGTTGACCTGCTGACCCCGCGCGAGCGTCTCATCCACGCGTTCTGGACTGCTGACTACAGCATGCGCAACGCAGGCGATCTCGCGACCGCGCGCGACCTGGATCCTCTCTTTCTCGTCGATGCGCGGGCAGCGGCCGCAACGCTCGACCTCCCGGAGGCGACCGCTGCGTTCAGCCTCAGCGAGGGCGAATTCGAACGTCGCTATTTCGAGCTGTTCGACGGGCTCTGCGGGGAACTGCGCGGCCGCTGAGCGGCTGCGAAACGCGGCAGGGCCGAGACACGATTCGCCACACCCCGGCTCGACATTTCCCAGTCCGATCGAACGTCACGCCGTGACCGCTGTCTCGGCGCGGTTGGGGGAGACGGCACGTCTCGCCGCGCTCCAGGCCAAGCGGCCCTGCCGCGAGCGCCGAGAGCGCCGGCACGGTCCAGTCCCTGTTATGGCAAGCGCGGAACCCTTCCGGCTCCTTGGGCGCATGACCTGGAACGGCCGACGGTCCCCCGAAACCATCGACCGCCGGCTTATTTCCCCGCCCGCTTACGCGGGCTCCTCGCGGCCGCTTCGCCTCCAAATAAGCCTCCGGCTCCGGTCCTCCGCTCCCGCTCCGGCCTGGCGGTTCGGGTGTCCGCCTGATCCGTCCCTCCGGTCCGCCCATCGCCCGGCAGGGTCCGGGCGTGCAACGGAAAGGACAGTGCAATGCCAGCAATCGGTTATGTCACGCGCGACGGCAAGGGCTTCAAAGGCCAGCTCAAGACGCTCTCGATCCGAGCCGAAATCCTCATCACGCCCAACGACCGCAAGTCCGCCGAGGCCCAGCCCGATTATCGGGTCACCGCCGGCGGGGTCGAGGTCGGGGCCGGCTGGGTCCGGCGCGGCGAGCTGAGCGGCAATGATTATGTCTCGCTGAGCCTGGCCGCGCCCGAGTTCGGGCCCCGGCGGCTCTACGCCAATCTCGGCCGCGCCGCCGGCCAGGACGATGACGACGCCTTCGCCATCATCTGGAACCCGGCCGACTGAGCGCCCGCGATCCGCGCCCCTGATCGGGCGCGGATCGCTTTTCCGGTCTCCGGGGTCGAAAAGCGGCTTTCGCCTTTTCGACCCTGCCTGATCCGGCCGGGAGCGTTCAGATAAGGGTCCGGGCGGCGCGATCCGGCGTCGCCGAAGCCGGACCTGATCGATGGACGATACCGCCGAGCGGGCCCGCAGGGCCCGCGAAACCTGCCCCTTCCTGACCGCGAAGCAGACCGCCTTCCATCTGGGGCTCGCGCCGGGCACCCTCAAGGGCATGCGCGCGGCCGGCCGCGGCCCGGTCTGCCGGCTCCATGGCCGCGCCTGGTTCTACCATATCGACGATATCGAGGCCTGGTCGAAGTCCCATAGCAAGGGCGGCGGTCATGGTTGAGCGGCGCGCCCTGCCGCTGTTCGACTGGGACGAGCGTCGCCGCGCCGCCCGTCGCCGGCGCCGCCTTGCCCTCGGCCAGGGCGCGCTGATTGCCCTTGGCTGCGCCTGTGTCGCGGCAACGATCGCGGCGCCGCCGCTGCCGAGGCTGGTCTGGAATGCCAGCGCCAGCGCGCCGATCGGGCTGTACCGGGTCGAGCCCGTCGCCCTGGTCGCGCGGGGGGACATGGTGCTTGCGCGGACCCCGCTATCGGTCCGCGCGCTCGCTGCCTGGCGGCACTATGTGCCCGCCAATGTGCCGCTGGTGAAGCGGATCGCCGGCGTCGCGGGCGACCGCGTCTGTGCGGCCGGCACGCGCGTCACCCTGAACGGGCGGCCGATTGCGGCGCGGCGCGCGCGCGACAGGCTGGGCCGGGCGCTGCCCTGGTGGAAGGGGTGCCGGACGCTCGGAGCGGGCACGGTCTTCCTGCTGATGGCCGGCGTGCCGGACTCGTTCGACGGGCGGTATTTCGGGCCGACTCCGGCAAGCGATGCGCTCGGCAAGGCGACGCCCTTATGGGTGGAGCCGTCCAAAGACCCCAACAATGACTAGGCTTGGATGGATCGGCGGCGGCGGGCCGCTGGGATGCCTTGCCGCCACGGCGTTGCTGGCGATTCCGTGCCCGGCAGCCGCCGAAACCGTCGCCGACTGGCGCCCGTTCGCGGTCGAGGCGTCGCAGCGGTTCGGTGTGCCGGTTCCCTGGATCGAGCATGTCATGCAGGCCGAGAGCGCCGGGTGGACGACGCTCGGCGGGATGCCGATCGTCAGCCCGAAAGGCGCAATGGGCCTGATGCAATTGATGCCCGCGACATGGTCCGACATGCGCATGCTGCTCCGGCTCGGCAGCGATCCGTTCGACCCGCACGACAATATCCTCGCCGGGACTCTCTGTCTTCGGCTGCTCTACGACCGGTTCGGCTATCCCGGTCTGTTCGCGGCCTATAATGCCGGGCCGGCGCGGTACCGCGCCTGGCTGTCAGGCAGCCGGGGCCTGCCGGACGAGACCAGGACCTACCTGGCGACGGTCGTTGGCCCGCGGCGTAAGACTCGGACGGCAGCGCAGGCGCCGCGCACCAACCGGCTTTTCGTGCAGCGTGCCGCCATTGCCACGATCCACGCCCCGGCGCGGACTGAGGCGCGTGACGCTCTTTTGTTTGCGATCCCGCCCGGCCGCTGATCGTCCGCCATTTTAAGCTCCGGGAAGCGGGCCGAGGTCCCTTTCGAGGATCGCGGCGAGCCTGACGCCCGCGCGTTCGAGTTGCAGCCTGACGACCGGCCGGGCAACGGCGTCATAGCCTTTCGGCAGGTCCACCGGCGGATCGTCGCGCGCGCAACGCGGCACTGTATGAAAGCTGTAGGCCGTGCTGACCGCAAGCGCATGGGCTTCTCGGGCCCAACTGGCGACATCGCCCTGCGCCCAGGACGCGGCGCGCGCCGGCGTGATCTCTGACTCGAGTTCGGCGGCGAGTGCGTCCGGATTGTCGCCGAGCTCGCGCACGACGATCGTGTCCCAATAGCCGTGCAGGTTGGCGCTGCGCTGGCCACCGAGCGCGATGTTCACGCAATTGGCGCCATGGTCGTGATTGTCGGCGACATGGAGCGGCTGGTGCAGATCGCCGACCAGGTGCAGCACATACTTGAGCGCGAGGATCCGCTCGGCGGGTGCCGTGCCGGGCGCTGCGAGTTCCGCGGAGAATTGCTCCAGCCGGTCGATGATGCAGGCGTCGGCCGGGCCGGCGCTCGTCGGGGTCGCGGCGGCCGGATGCCCGAAACAGGCAGCGTCGACATCGGGATGATCGAGCTCGATATCGACGAAATGCCACTGCGCCGTCTCGCGGTGGCCGGCACCGCGCCACGCATCTGCCCAAGTCGCGCGCGACAGCATGTCAGGCGGGGTCAGCGTGTCATGATCCTCAGCCAGGATCGCGTCCACCTTGGCCCGGGTCGCGGGTGTAAGGCGCGCCCGCGCGATGGCGGCGATCAGGATATGGCCCTCGGCGCCCCAGGCAAGGCCGGGCGACGGCAACGCCGCTGAAAGGGCGAGCGCCGCAGCGGCGCCCGTCCGGAATCTCATGGTTGCGGCATCTTTGCAGGGCGGTCGCGCGGGTCTGCCCGACACCAAAAAGGGCGGTTCCTCAGGCTTTGGGGCACGGCGTGAACTTGCCCTTGTTCTTGCCTGACGCGATATGACACTTGCCATTCCTGTCCTTGGTGACACCGCTCGCTGCGGCCGGCGCCGGCGGGCACGTCATGAACTTCTGCGTCTTCGGGTTCCTGCACTGGGTCGCGGCGTTCACGGGCGCGGTCAGCATGGCGGTGGCGGCGAGGGCGAGGGACAGGCGAAGCATGGATGATTCCCTTCAAGTGAGGGCACATCATGAACCCTGGGGCGCGCAATTCAAGCGGCCACCAGCGCTGCACCGCGCCTTTTGCGACCAGCCGGCCTGGTGCCGCCGGCAGAGGTGTTCGCCATTGGCATGGCGCGCGGTGACGGCTTGGACAGCTGCGATAGTTGGCGCGTGCCGGCGATGAAAGACGCGTTCGGTGGTTCGGCGGCCTTGATAATCGGAGCGCCGAATGCGTGTCGGAGAATCGTGGCCGGCACAGGAAATCGTCGCGGGCGGGGGAGGGGGCTCGTCTCGGATCCTCCGAGCATGGCAGCTGGCGACGCGCCTGTGCAAGGCCGGCGGCCCCTCCAATTTTGCCACGAGATGGAGCGCGCTGGCGCGCGCGAGTCTGTTTGTTTTCGACGCGACAAAATCGGTTCCTCCGCCGCCGCTTCGCGGTGCCGGCGCAAGCGCCGGCAGCCCTGACAGCCGCGCCGCCAGCCGCCGTCGCGAGGTCGTCTTCGATGCGGAAGACGACAATCGATGGAGGCTTACATGACCATGTTTCAACCGGTTTCGCAGGGCGCGGACCGCGTGATGGCGGCGCTCGTGGCGGGGCTCGAGCTCGAATTCGGGACGCGCGCGGCAGAAGGGCTGGCGCAGCATTTTCTGGCAGCGGAGGAGTGCGATTTTCACTGGGATGCGCGCGACCAGGAGCGGTGGCTGGGCGGCTATGAGAGCATCGACGGGCAGGAACTCGAGCTCGATCGGGTGGCGGTAATGGGCCGGATCGATGGCCGGTGGTTTGTCGCGGAAATCATCATCGATGGCGAGGGGCGGGCGCACGGCATGATCGGAAAGCGGTCCTTTGCACGGGTTCAACCGGCGCGCAGGGCATTCGCGAACCGGCGATGATCGAGATCGAATTGCGGCCGGGATGCGGTGTCGCCGGGCATCGCATCCCGGCTTCCTTCGTCCTCGACGGCAAGGGCAGGAAGGGCCGGGAGAGCAGGGAGAGGACGGTAGGGAGGGCAGAGCTGCGTAAGGCAAGATAAAGCTGCGGCACTGTCGGTCCCGCATGTCCTTGTCTGCACATCGTTTTTCCTGTCGCTCCCCGGCACCGGCTCTCGGTGACCAGTGCCAGGAGGCGCCGGATCGGCGGATTTCCGCGGGGTTCGGCGGCACCGGTTTTCTTGAGGCGGAAGGCGGGCCAGGATCGCTCCGGCAGGGCAAACGGACCGGGATCATGGCCGACGAGAATGAGTTCGAACCGCATCTCGGGCGCATGCGCAGCACCAGCGACAAGCGCGCCCGCAGATATGTCGGGCGCGTGCTCGCGGCGGCCAATCTCGCGCGCGGCGCGGCCGGGACGTTCAGCCCTGCCCGCGGGACGTTCATCGGCAGCCGGATCGGGCGGGGCGCGGGCGTCGGGCGCGTGCTCGCTGGTCGCGGCGCGCACGCGGCCTATCGGACACGCCGCGTCATCATCAAGGCGAGCATCGTCAAGCTGGCCGGCAAGGGCGCTGGCGCCGCCGCTGCGCATCTGCGCTACCTGCAGCGCGACGGGACGACGCGGGCGGGCGTGCCGGGCCGCTTGTACGGTGCCGAGTCTGACGCGGTCGACGGCAATGCGTTCCGCGACCGCGGGACCGGCGATCGCCACCAGTTCCGTTTCATCGTGTCGCCCGAGGACGGGGCCGACTATGAGGACCTGAAGCCGCTGACGCGCCGGCTGATGGCGCGGGTCGAGCACGATCTCGGAACGACGCTCGACTGGGTGGCGGTCGATCACTTCAACACAGGCCATCCCCACACCCATATCATCGTGCGCGGCAAGGATCATCGCGGTGCTGATCTGGTGATCGCGCGCGACTATCTGACGACCGGCATCCGCGAGCGCGCCTGCGAACTGGTCGATCTCGATCTCGGGCCGCGCTCGCCCCGCGAGATCGAGGCAGGGCTGCGGGCCGAGATGGAGCAGGAGCGCCTGACCTCGCTCGACCGGTCGCTGCTGCGCGATGCTGACGGTGACCGCATCGTCGGCGCGGCCCAGGCCGATGCGTTCCGCCAGGCGTTACGCGCCGGACGGCTCGCCAAGCTCCGCGAGCTTGGTCTCGCCGAACCGCTCCGCGGCGCGCGGTGGCGGCTTGCCGACGGACTCGAGGAGACGCTCAGGCGCATGGGCGAGCGCGGCGACATCATCCGAACGATGCAGCGGGAATTCACGCGCCGCGGCGTGGCGCGCGCGCAGGCGGACCAGGCCATCTACGAGCCGGCGGCGGACGGGGTTCGGCCGCTGGTCGGGCGCGTCGTCGGCCGCGGCCTCGCCGACGAACATGCCGATCGGCATTATCTGATCATCGACGGGGTCGATGGCCGCAGCCATTATGTCGATATCGGCAAGGGCGCTGCGCTGGACGTGCTGCCCGAGGGCGCGGTGGTCCGGATCGAGCCGCTCCACGCCGAGGTCAGCAACGTCGATCAGACGATCGCGGCCGTCGCTGCCGCCAATGGCGGCCGCTATGATGTCGACGCCCATCTTCGTCACGATCCCAGCGCGACCGAGGCGTTTGCCGAAACCCATGTCCGCAGGCTCGAGGCGATGCGGCGCCTGACCGGAAACGTGAGCCGAGAGACTTCCGGGCTATGGGTCATCGCCGAGGACCATCTGGCGCGCGCCCAGGCGCACGAGGCAAGGGTGCTGCGTGACCGGCCGGTCGCGGTGGGAACCCTCTCGCCGCAGCCACTCGCCCGACTTGTCGAAATGGATGCGGCGACGTGGCTCGATCGCACCCTGGTCGAAGGCGACCCAGCGCCGGTGCGCGAGAGCGGGTTCGGGGCCGAGTTTCGCACTGCGCAGGAGCGCCGGCGGCGATGGCTGGTGGCGCAGGATCTGGCGGCGGAATCGGGAGGCGATACGAGCTATCGCCCGGACATGCTCGCCGTCCTCCGACGTCGCGAGCTGCTGCGCATCGCGGGGCAGCTTTCAGAGGAACTTGACCGGCCCTTCACCGAGGCGGTGCCAGGCGCTCGGGTAGTGGGCCTGCTGCGCCGGCCGGTCGATCTCGCCGGCGAGCGCCTTGCGCTGATCGAGCGGTCGCGCGATTTCACGCTCGTGCCGTGGCGGCCGGTGCTCGAGCGACAGGTCGGAAAAACAGTCACCGGACTCATGCGCGGCGATGGCGTCAGCTGGTCGTTCGGCCGCGCGCGGGGCGGACCGGTCATCGACTGAAGGAGATACAAGTCTCCCGACCGTTCAATACCCGGGGAGGCGTGCAGCATCGGATGCGGCCGCCGCGGGTGAGCGCAGATCACAATCAGGTGTCGAGCTCGCGATGCTCGATCTCCGCGGCAAGCAGGTCCGACAACGCGTCGCCCGGCTCTCCGTCGGTCCGCTCATAATAGCGCGCCAGCTCGTCGTCGGTCATCGCGATGATGCGCATCCGCGCGCATTGCCGGTCGAGTTCCTCCGCTTCCTCCAACTTGCCTTCTGCCCGTAACCCGGCCGCCACGCCGCAGATCGTTTCGATATGGCATTCCCCATATTCGGCGAGGAGGGCGCGATCCTGCTCCCAAAGCTGTTCGGGGCTTGGGATCTCTTGCGGCGTCATTATTGCTCCTTCAGCGCGGACCGTTTCTCGTGTGCGTCGGCCTGTGAACGCCCGGCACGTGCGGTGTTTCCACGACGATCGCGCCGGTCCGCGGGGGTCGGAGATCGCGGGCGGCAAGAGCATTGGCCTTGCGGCCAGGGTTCGCCTCACACCCCGCAAGCGACGGGTTCGGAGGCGCGGTCACAGATTGGGCAGCGTCTGGTCGGCGCGGCCCCACCCGGACAGGGACGGGGAGGCGGCCCGGCGGACGAGCTCGGCGCCGTCGCCGACGTGCCAGTGCGCCGGCGTGTCGATCGTCTTCATCTCCGTCCAGCTGATCGGCACCGCGACAGGCGCCCCGGACCTGGCGCGGACGCTGTAGGGCATGACCGCCGTCGCGCCGCGCTGGTTGCGCAGATAGTCGACGAAGATCCGGCCCTTGCGTTGCGCCTTCGGGAGCGCTGCCGTGAAATTATCCGGGTCGCTCTGCGCGACCGCGAGCGCCAGGCGGTGCGCGAAATCCTTCACCTCAGGCCACTCAGCCCTTGGGGTCAGCGGCGCGATGACATGGACTCCCTTGCCCCCCGTCACCATCGGGAAGGTCTCGAGGCCGATCTGCTTGAGAATATCGCGAAAGTGAAAGGCGGCGGTGCGCACAGCCTCGAAGTCGAGGCCTTCGTCCGGATCCAGGTCGAAGACCAGCCGGTCCGCTTTCTCGACGTCCTCGATCCGTGCGCCCCAGCCATGAAACTCGATCGTGCCCATCTGGACGCAGGTGAGCAGCCCTTCCGCATCGTCGATGAAGAGATAGGGCTCCTCGTGTCCGTCCTTCTCGGCGATGCCGACATGGTGGACATGCGGTCCGAAGGTGCCCGCGTCGTGCTTCTGGAAGAAGCATTTCTTGGCGCGTCCCTGCGGGCAGCGCACCAGGCTGATCGGACGGCTGCCGACCCAGGGCAACATGGTCGCGGCGACGGCTGCATAATGATCGGCGAGCTGGCCCTTGGTGACCTGAGAGTCGGGGTCGATGATCCGCTCGCGATTGCTGATCCTGATCGGGGACGGCGTGTCGGTCGCGACGGTCTCGACCGGCGCCTCGGTCTCGAGCACTACCGCTTCCGGCTTCTTGTCCTCGCGAAGGCCGAGATAGCTGGGATGGCGAAGCGTCCCCTCGTTGGTCATCTCGGTATAGGCGATCTCGGCGACCAGGGCAGGCTTCAGCCAGTGCGCGCCGCGCACCTCGGCGCGCGGCGCCTTCACGGTCGGTGCCGCCTGTTCGAGCAGGGCCATGCGCTCCATCAGGCTTGTTTGATCCCAGATTTTGATGGTGCATTATTCATCGTCAGCTGGAAGGAAGCGCTATGGGCCAGGTTCTCCACGGGAGCGCCACAACGACTGAGGCGGTCCGTCGAGCGATACAGCATAGTCAAGA